>Ga0265339_10000001_pt1 | contig 613713 bp, 507 predicted proteins | sample 4CB219metaG_FD_202085 | JGI IMG/M metagenome (GOLD analysis project Ga0265339, IMG submission 202085) | Rhizosphere microbial communities from Carex aquatilis grown in University of Washington, Seatle, WA, United States - 4-CB2-19 metaG | ecosystem: Host-associated > Plants > Roots >...
CGAAAGGCACCACGATGACCTTGGTGCCGTGATTGGTGCCGGGCAGGACCTGGTTGTCCTTGTCGACATCGGATACGGCCCAAGTGATATGGGTCGGGTGGCCGTCTTCCAGAACGACGCCCGGTCGCTCCATTTTGTACCAGGCGGTGCAGGTGGTGGTTCCGTCGTAACAGAAGATCTTTTGGTAGTCTCGCCCGGACCAGGCGTACCCGTTATCCTTCCAACCGGTGAGACCGTCGGGCGAATACACGTGCCAGCCGACGCGATCTCCGGAACCCGAGTAGATGATGTGGTAGGTACCTCCGCTGCGCCAAATATGAGGATCCTCTTCATAAGCCCAGGTTGGATTGGATACGCCCGGTATCGAGGTCCGCGTCGGATAGACGGTGTTGCTATTGCGCGCGGTGTAGGTCGTCTTGGGCTGCTGCCTCACGTAGTGGCCACACAAGGTGTCCGCGACCGCGAGGCCACCGTTACGCTCCGTGATTTCGAACTTGCCATCGTGGCGCTCGATAAAGCTGATGTTGGACCCACCGACGTCGCTCGTGGGTGCGGGTGAGCAACCCGTCCATGGACCGTCGAGCGAGGTCGACTTGTAGAGCTGGAAGGGAACGATCTCGCTGACGACGACCACGTAGCTGCCGTCAGACAGGACGGCTGCGGAGACGTTGTGCCCCTTGTGCGAGCCGCCGTTGGTGTACACGTAGTCTTGTCGCACGTAAGGCCCGAGCACATTGGTTTGGCTGATGGCGTGGTAGGCGTCGGAGTTCAACCAGCCCGAGCCGAAATTCGTGTCCCCCGAGAACGTGCTCATGAACATGTGGTACTTGCCGTCCGTGGCCTTGATGATCTCGCCGTCCCAGTAGTAGTAGTCCGGGTGAACTCCCGCGCCTTTGGCGCTTTCGATGCCGTTGGAGATGTCGCGCGGAATTACGCCCGCCACGCCCCAGGTGGCGGAGCTGAGCGGTGCGACGGTGGGAGTCGGTTTGATATACTCCTCGAACGGTTTGGCGCTTGCCGTTCCAGCGAGGCTGACGCCCGCAATGAGCGCTGCTAAGCCGACGCCGAGACGTGCACGTGCGGCGATTGATCGGGAGCTGCGAAGATCAAGGTCACCTTGGACGTAGCGCATGATCTCAGTAGATTACTCCTACACTTGGCCGTGGGCTATCCCATCTGAAGGGTCGAGCTTAACCAGGTGGGCAGTTCATCGAGGGCGAATTGGCTGATAAACTGGGCTTAAGCTCTTGATGGCGAGCATGGCAACTTCGCATTTCTTGGGATTACTTCACGCCAAGTGGCGCGGCTCACAGTCGACCACTGCCGTGATCTCTGGCTTGCAGTAGCCAGGACCACCCGGAAGACTCAGTCAAGGTGGAAGCGATCACCCGACCTGTCCGGCCTCTGAGGCTACTCTGGTGACGAAGCAGCCGGAATGACTAACGTTCTCCGCAGAGATCACTGCCGTCTCCGAAAAGGCCGGCCCACTATCACCTGCTACCGCCGCTGGCGATGGGTCATAGGCGCCAAGATGCCACGGATCGGCCGACTGCCAGGGGCAGCCCTGTTGAAATGCGTTTTCATGACGGACGCCTTGATGTGTCCACAATGCCACCGGCGCATGACAGTCTTGGCGGCGATCACGAAGCCAGTTGAAGACAAAATGGCGCTTAGAGCGCTTGTGCTCCGGGGCGCTTTTCTCGGTGGCGCCGTCGTAAAGTTGGCAGTAGAGGGTAACAGACATGCAGGTGGTGCTACAGGAGTTGATATACGACTCGCTTCGCGAAGGCGCGGTGTGGCCGTTCGACCGGCGTTATATCCGGCCGCCTCACTTCCACGGCCAGCTCGAGTGCCTGCTCATCCGGCGTGGCAGCGCGATGCTCTACCTCGCGAGGCAGACCCAGGTCGTCCGTTCGGGGCAACTGTGCTGGATTCTGCCTGGGGTGCCCCACGTCATGGGCAACTTCTCTTCAGACTTCGACATGTGGGTGGTGGAGCTCGACTCCGCTCTGGTGGACGATTGTTGGGTCACGATAAAGGCGGGCGAACCGCTCGGGGATTACGCACCTTTCGAGTCTTGGTCTCTGCCTCTCGGTGAGCAGCTCGCGGGCCGGCCGGTGGTGGACATTTCTGCCGAGGTAGTCAGGTTGCTCGACGAGCTGGCAGCCGGGGTCTGGGCGGCGAGGCTCCCCAACGAAGCGCGTTCCAGGCTAGCGGCATTCGGTCTGCTGGCCCTCAGGACGACCCTGGGGAACGTCGATACACGGAGGCCGAATTCCCTTGGCCAGCTTGCTTCCTGTCTCCTGCTGGCTTCGCCGACGATGAATCGGGCGGCGGCGGCCGCAGAGTTGGGTGTCAGCGAAGGCTTCCTCTCCCGTGCCGTTCACAAAGATCTGGGCGTCACCTTCGTCGAGCGCCGCGCACGCACGCGCGTTGCGCACTTCCTGGCACTCGTTCAGGCCAAGGGGATCAATTTTCTCGATGCGGCTCTTGCCGCCGGCTTCGGAAGCTATTCGCAATTCCACCGCACCTTCAGTCGGGTATCGGGATCCCGGCCCCGCGATTACTTTGGTCGCGGTCGCCGTCGCTCCGAGCTCTTGGTGGTAGACGACCCCGAATCGTTCGGCTCGGGGTCGGTGTCGATCCTCTCCGACGAACAGCGCCAACTGGCACCCCTCTAAAGCTGGCCGCAGTCACAAACTGCGAAGACTCCTGTCGCGCTCGAAGGCTATAGCTTCCCGGTACATCCCACGGAGTCTTCATGAACCGGTCTCGGTCGCATCGCTCACGCCTTCTTCTCGCACACGGCACAGGCTTGCCGAAAGACCCGCAGGGGCACCAAAGCCCTTGGGTGCCGGGTCCCGAGCAATCGGCGTGTCTTGCGGCCCTAGCGATGGCTGCGCTGCTCTGGAGCTGCGCCTCGCCACCCTCCCCCAGCAGCGGCACCGGTGGCCAGGGAGGAGGCTCGCCGGGGGCGACCGGTACCGGTGGTCTTGTCGGCACGGGAGCATCCGCATCCGGAGGTGCGACCGTCAGTTCCCGAGGGGGAGCCGGAGGCTCAAGTGGCGGATCGTCCGCTCGTGGTAGCGACGGATCGACGGGCGGAAGCGGCGGCACGCCTGTCGGCGGCAGCGGCGCACCTGTCGGCGGGAGCGGCGGAGCAACCGGGGGACGCGTTGGGGCGAGAGGAGCCGGCGGATCGGCGACGTCAGGGGGATCAACCGGGACCGGCGGTTCCACCGCTGCTTCCGGTGGCCAGGGAGGATCGGGCATCGCGGGGACGTCTGGCAGGGGCGGTCAATCCGGAACGGGGGGCAATGCAGGAACCGGCGGCAACACGGGGACAGGCGCATCCAACGCCTGCGCGCCGGGCGCACCGTGGACCGGCGGCCAGCAGTACACCTCGAACAGCGTCGGAAGCGCTGGCAATGGCTTCTCCTATCAACTGTGGTTCACTGGAGGATCCGGATCCATGACCGTTGCTGGCGTCGACGCCAAGTTCAGTGCCACATGGAACGAGCCTGCCGATTTTCTGGCCCGTGTCGGCCTGACATGGAACTCGACCCAGACCTTCGACCAACTCGGGACCGTGTCGGCAGACTACGCGCACAACAAGACGGGAGGCGCCGGCTACTCATTCATTGGGATTTATGGATGGTCCGTCAGCCCGATGGTCGAATACTACATCGCGGAGGACTGGTTTGGCTCGCGGCCTAATGCTGATGGTGGCACCAAGATGGGCACCTTTACGGTCGACGGAGGCACGTACGACGTCTATCAGCACACGCAGGTGAACCAGCCGTCCGTCACGGGCGCCAACGCCACATTTCCGCAGTTCTACAGTATCCGGCAGACGGGTCGCCAGTGCGGACACATATCCATCACCGAGCACTTCAAAGAATGGGCCAGCTTGGGTCTAACGCTCGGGAAAATGGAAGAAGCCAAAATTCTGGTGGAAGCTGGAGGGGGCGGCGCAGGGAGCATCACTTTCACGACGGCAACGGTAAGGGCCAACTGACCGGGTGGAAGGACAAAACCACAACTTGGCCTCGAATTTGCTGCTAACGTGCCCACTCGATCTGGAGGTGGCATGACTCGTTCGATTCCAATCAGAACCAGTTGTTGTGTTCTCGCCGCGCTTTGCTTCGCCGCGCTCGCTGGCTGTGGTTCGGGCAGCGCCCTTGGAAGCGGAGGATCGGTGAGCAGCGGAGGAATCGCTGGGGGTGGCACGAAGTCGACCGGTGGCATCCCAAGCACCGGTGCCTTCGTGGGCACCAGCGGGACAGGAGGCACGAGCGGTACGGGCGCGGGGGATTGCACATTGGTGGATGGAGGGACGCCTCCTGCCGTCGACCAGGTCACGGCGCTCAAGTTCAGTACGGCTACCACGATCTCGTCAAATCCCGCACCTCCCGTGTACGTCACCGTGACCGATGCGGCGAAAGCTCAGGACGCGTACCGTGCGACGCTGGCGCTGCCGGTGTTTCCACCGGGAACCTACGCCTGTCCCATAGACTGGGGTGTTACCTACCAGCTCACCTTCCTTCTCGCAAACGGCAGCAGTTTGACGGCGACAGCGGACCCGAACGGCTGCTCTTTGGTGGACATCCCAGGTACTTGCTTGCGATCTGTCGGCTCATCCGACTACTGGAGCCAACTTGCGCAGGACCTCGGCATACCCGAATCTGAAATCTATCCCTATTACCCGAACATGCAGCCTGTCTCCCAGCCCGACGGAGGCGCTGTCGGTGCCTGCACAACGGACAGCGACTGTCCTGCGGGTCTGAGCTGCGGCTATGCTGTCGCCGATGGGTGCGTGGCCAAGGGCGTGTGCGTCCAGAGCAACTTTCAAGGACCCGTCGGACCATCAGAGATCTGCGGTTGCGATGGACAAGGCATCGTCCCAGTCGTGGTCCAAGGTCCTTCCTCTTCCTACGCGATCTCTTACACATCCGCGCCGTCATCAGGGAAAATTGGCCCCTGCACCGGCATCTCTGTCCCCGATGCTGCCACGGCGACCACAAGTGACGCGATGATGACACAAGCGCAGGTTCTCTCACCCTGTTCCTCTGATTCGGATTGTGGCAACCCCTTCTTGACCTGCATGGCCCGGCAGGTAACCGCCTGTCGCGACCCAGACGCGGGCATTACCTCGGTCGACGAATTACCTGTCGATCTTCCGCCTTGCCCTACCACGGTGCAGGTCACGATGAACGTATGTTGGCCTCGATACCAGCTCCCGTGCCAGGTCGACTCTGACTGCGGACCGGACGGATTCGCGTGCACTGGGGGCACCTATGGATGCCAGTGGCGGCAGGTTATTAAATGCAACGACGACAGCGAGTGCCCCCAAGGCTGGTCTTGCCATGATCCCTGCTGTGGCGGCAGTGTGAAAAATTGCTACCCTCCGTTCTCGGTGACCTCCTGCGGACTTTGCAGCGCTGCCGTCGTCGACAGTGGATAGGCATCATGGAAGTATGGCGTCCAGGTGAAAGTCGAGGCCGGGTCACGGGCATCATGGCCTCGCCATTTGCTCCTCGGCAGGGTCGCCGAGGAAGTGGCGCCGAACGCGCCCTGTCCGTTCCTTGTTGTCCCCGTTGTCGAATCCGCGGGCTAGCCCGTGACGTCTGGTGCCAAAATTTCGTCGAGACCATTCATGCGGCTTCTCGACAGTGTGAGGGCAACTTCACTGTCTCGACACCAGCTTGGCGAGCAGCAAATACCGCTTGCCTGGCAGGAATCCGTCGAACGCTTCGACGAGGTTTCGTGCCATCTGTTCCATCCAGGGGTCCACCAGGGTTCACCGCGATTCCAAGGATCTCTACCTTCCTGCTCGCAATATCGATGTCGCCCATGGCATTTGCCGCCCTCGTTCTAGTGCGGGGTCAATTCCATTTTCCAGCGAGATAAGTTTAATCGTGTTGCGCCCGAGCGGGGGCAGCGCTGTTTACGGCCCCGAGGACGTGTCCTTGACGTTTCCGTAGACGAGGCCACGCCCGACGGTGCTCATGTACAAGCGGCCGAACACGTTCAGGTCGCCTTGGACGAAGGCGCCGTTACCCGGACCGCCGTACTGATGTTTGTCGTCGTTCGCGCGTTTCCAGGAGGTGCCCTTGTCTGTCGAATAATAGACCCCGAGCGAATTGCTGCTGTCGCCGGCGGTGCCCCAGATAAAGAGCGTCTCGTAAGCAGCCGCGGGGGCGGCCTTGCCGACACCAACCGCCAGCGCGGAATGTACGGCCGACAATCGCGTCCACGTGGCACCTCCGTCGGTCGAGAAGGCCAAGCCGTTGGTGCTGTACTTGCCGTTCGGAGCCCAACTTTGCGCTTGATCCAAGGGGGCCCACAGATGTCCCTCGCGGCCGGGCACGGTGCGAATCAGGCCATTGCTCGATTGGTACTGGCTTTGCGAGTCGTCCTCGAGCGAACCCACCCCGCTAAACGATGCACCCTTGTCCGTCGATTTGAGCAGCTTGCCCTGTTGGTTGAGCAGGTAGAAGACGTCCGCATTCACCGGATCGCACACGATGCGTGCGTATTGCGCCTGACCATCGAGGCCCGTCACGGTTGTCCAGGTCTTCCCTTGATCGGCTGAGCGATACACGGTGCTCGAGCTGTCCGGCCGGTGAAGCAAGACCTTACCGTCTGCCGAAAGAACGACCAACCCTTGGCTGCCTTTCGGAGTCGGCAGCTTGCTCCAAGTCGTCGCGTTGTCCGACGAGAAATACATCACGTCGCTTTCGATTCCGGTTCCCGTGGAATAGTCGGTGACGTGGCCGGTGCGCAGAAAAGCACCCGTGAGTGGCGCATAGCCCAGCGACTGAGTCGTCCCGATAGCGGGATTGTGACGTGGGTACGACTGAGTAATGTCTTTGTAGACAGCGCCGTCGTAGTCGCCGATGGCGGTGACGAGCGGTCCGCCCGGCACGCTGACGATGTCGAGGGGCACTGTTTCTTCGATGCCTTTCGAATCGAAGCTCCACACCGGCAGGGCATCGCCGAGGTTTGTCGCGTGGAAGACACCATTGCCGGAGATCACCCAGGCTTCCTTGCCATTGAAGGGATTGAACGTCACGTCGCCGGCCCAGTGAATGGCATTGCCGCTAATCCACGCGTTGCCGTTGGTCGCGGCGTTCGCTTTGGTGGGATCCGTCGCGTCCATTTGCGAGAAATCGGTCGTCCAGGTTGTGCCGCCGTCGGAAGTGACGTAGATGCGGTCGCCCCAATTGACGCCACCGTCGGGGAAACGGGTTTGCCCGCCGTAGAAGCCGAGCGTCGTGAGAAGAATGTGGTTGGGATCCGAGGCGTCCACGCTGACGCCGCCGAAACCGAGCGCGTTGCCTTGTCCGCCGCCGCCCATGAAGTCCTTGCCGTCGTCCGTCTTGGGCGTCAGGTTCGTCCAGGTGCCCGAGGCCACGCTGTAGCGATAGAAGGATCCCGTCGACAGGTTGTACGGCCCGACCGAATTGCCGTAGGTGATGAAGAGATTGCCGCTGGCGAGCGCTGCGCGGTTGGGCATCTGCCCGGCAGGCCCGCCGGAAATCGCGGTGAACGTGGCGCCGCCGTCCTTGCTGACGTAGAGACTCTTCGTGGCGTCCGAAACTCCCATGTAGAGCGTGCTGGTCCCGCCGCCAGCGGTGAGGCTCGACGCAGGATCGAAGAGCACGAAGCTGATGCCGTTGGCATTTGCCAAATCGGCACCCGACTGGGCTCCAAGGGTGCTCACGCTGGCCCAGGTCTTTCCGGCATCGGTGCTCTTGAACAATCCGGCGGCGCGGCTGCCGCAGAAGAGAATATTGGGATTCTTGGGATCCACGGCCAACTTCTCGCCGCTTTGCCTGCCCATCCCATTCCCGTGGGCCCGCCAGAGCGAGGAGACGTCGACGGTGTCGAAGCTCGCGCCGTAGTCTTCGGAACGAAGGATCGCGGTCTTCCCTTTGCTGAAGTAGCTGGTCCCCACGAGAAGGTACAGCCGGCCCGGATTGCTGGGATCGAGCGCGAGGCTCTCCACGCCGAAGAGTCCCACGTCGTCCTGGGAAAGCCAATCGAGGAGCGGAATCCACAGCTTCTGATCGTCATTCCAGCGGTATGCGCCTCCCACGTCGGTGCGCGCATAAAAGAGGCCTTTCACCTTGGTCGAGGCGACGACACCGTCGACGAAGCCGCCGCCGTCGAAGCGTACGTTGCCCCATCCGTCGGTGGGTCCCGGGGTGTTGTTGGGACCGCTCGACGTGCCGCCGCCGCTGCCCCCGTTGGAAAAGACGGACGAACCGCCGACGCCCGCCGAACCGCCCATGCCGCCAAAGCTTGCGCTGCCGCCCTGGGACGATACGGAAGAGCCGCCTTGGCCGGCGCCTCCACCTTGACCGGCGCTTCCGCCTTGGCCGGCGTCCCCACCTTGACCGGCGCTTCCGCCTTGACTGGCGCTTCCGCCTTGGCCGCCGGCGATCGCACCATCAGCCCCGGGCGGAGAGCTTGCTTTGCTACTGCAACCGACGGTCATCATGGTAACGGTCCACAGCAAGCGTCGGCACTGCCAGGCCCAGGGATTTTCGGCTTTCGGTTGAAACGACATGGAATTCCTCTGGGCCTTGGTCGACCCGCATAGGCTTAAACCCGCCCAGGTCCCAGGGTGGGAAAGCGCACCGCCTGAGGCGGCTTCTACATTGCCGCTGAAAGCGGCATGCGATGTGCCCTTGGTCGCGGAAAGGGTCTTCGAGCCCTGGGACTTATCGTTGAGAAAGAGCTCGACGCCGTCTGCGTTGCTGTAGACCCAGACAGTCACGGATTGCCCAGCCCTCCAACGTGTACAGTCCATCGGTACGATGTGGAACATGGTGGGCCCAGCGGCGTTCCACTTGCTCCGGTAGAAGTAGACGGCAATGAAGGCGCGCGTGTTGACGCTCGACCAAGAGCCTTCCGCACTGGGCAAGTGAGCACCTGGACCGCGTCACAAGGCGGTGCCCCCACGGGCGGCGCAGCCTCGGCGGGGGTTGCTAGCGGTGGAAGTTCGACCAGCGGCGGCAGGTCGGGGTCGGGAACGGGCGGTATCAGCGGCGGCTCCACAGGGAACGGCGGCAGTGCGATGGGCGGTGCGACCGGAGGCGGCAGTGACGGCAGCACAAGCGGCGGCTCGGGCGGGTCGCGCGACGGAACCGTCGAAGTCCTCGTCCCCGATGCTGGGCCGACGGACGCGCCAGCGAGGGACAGCGGCACGGGGGCCGATGCCGTCGAGTGCCGAAACTCGATCACGCCCCCTCGACGCTAATCCGGACCCGTTTTACGCGGTCTCTCGGTAGTGGAAGTTGAGAAGGCCGCCGAGCCATTCCCAACGGCTAACCTTTCCAACGCCGTTCGCCGCCGCCGGCACACTCAGCTCGTTGTCGAACCTCTGATTGGAGCCGATACGGAAAAAGCGCGGGATCCCCGATCGCGCTGAACGCAATCGGGCCGTATGGTCAAAGCCAAAGAGATCCGGGACATAAAGCCAGATGACGCCGCACTCGACGAGATCGCTGACCCGCGCTTCAGCGAGATCCTCTCCAGGCCACATCCCAGCGTGACCTTCACGCATCGCTTGACGGGACGTAACTCGCAGCTGCGAGCTCGCGGTCTCGGCTCTTTTCCGCGCGGAAGAGCAGACGAACGATTCTGGCATTTTTGAGCAACGCTTGCTCCACCGTGAACTCGTTGAGCCAGGATCGCACGGCATCGGTACCGATCGCGTCGCGAAGGACATCGATACGGTCATTGGTAGCGGCAAGATACTTCCTGACGACCTCGGCATAGCCTGGAGTCCAATCCTCCATTCCCAGGACCCGGAAGCCAACTCCCGTCAGAAGACGCACGATGCGGTCGGGCACGCGCATGAACGGACCGCAAACGAGCGAATCGGCTACGTCGTTCGCGGACACCGGACACACGGCAGCAAACAGAAGCTGGCCGCCTGGTCTCAACACACGAAAGGCTTCACGCGCAAAGCGGTCTAGCTCGGAAACGAAGTACGAGAAATCGGCTCCGACGACCGCAGCGAACTGACCACTCGCAAGCTCTTCGCCGGAGTCGAGATCACAGAACCGCTCGGCTCTGCCTCGATGGCTGGACAATTCGCCGATTCCTTGTATCCGCGCATTCATACGGAGGCTGAGCAACGCTACGGGGGACGGTTCGAGCGCAACCACGGACCGCCCGGCCTTCGCCAGCGCGCACGCGAGCCCACCTTGACCCGCCCCAATCTCCAGGATCGGCCCCTCGGCGACGGATCTCGCCAAATCGAGTATCCGCACAAGCTCGCTGGCGCTGAGAAAGCCGTACTGGCCGATGTCGGTGCCGAGCACCGCGCGGTTAATGTCGGCGAGAAGGGGGGTGTCCGCAAGCTGCGCGAAGAGCGAATCGAACGCCGTGACTGCGTCCCGCACGACCTGCTCGGATGCCTCGGCGATGGTCTGTTGGCAACGGGCTCGACAGGTCTCGGGCACATCCGCAAGCGGAAACCAGGCCCAATGGCGGCGCGATGAAGCGTCCGATGAATCCTGCGACGGCTGGCCGCAGACATTCGCCATCAATTGCAGAAACAAAGGGTCTTCAGCTGGTTCCTTCACAGAGCCAAGGAGGCGGGCCTCACCCAATAAGGTCAACCCAAGCTCAGCAGCGAGCCTTTGCACGACCTCCGACGCGGCAACGTCACTCTGCCGCAGCTCGGCCGCTGGCAGGGCCCATGGGTCTGCGCCGTCTGCGCGGCCGAGCATGACCTGGTGGTTGCGCACAAACACCACCTCGACTTCGCCTCGCAGTTCATGCATGGCCATGGCTCTTCAGCCTATACGCCGACGATGGAAGCGGCCAAGAATCGACCGTAGAGCAGCGCCTACCTGTTCTATTTCGTCGATTGAATTGTACAGGTACGCGGATATCCGAACTGCCCCGTACGGCAATGACAGATAGTCGAATAGAAGGTGCGCACAATGAAATCCCGCTCGAACCATGATCTCGTGCCCGTCGCTCAGCATCAGCGCTAGATCGTTCGGCGTGAGTGCCGGCGTGTCCAGTACCACCTGAGCCAGGGCCAGGCGATGCGGTACCGGCGACATGATCGTATGCATGCCGGGAATATCCCTTGTCGTCCTCTCAATCCTATCTGCGAGTTCCTGGTCGTGTGCGGCGATGACGTCGAAGCCGATCGCACCGATGTAGTCGATGGCGGCAGCAAGCCCAAGGGCACCCGATATGTTGGGTGTGCCCGCCTCGAAGCGATACGGGCATTCCTTCAGCTCGTAGCCATCGCATCGGACCCTCTCCACCGCACCTCCACCCAAGGCCAGCGGGTCAAGGCCGCCGAGCAGCTCTGGCCTGCCCCACAGTACGCCAATCCCGGTTGGGCCGAGCATCTTGTGTCCGCTGAATGCCAGGAAATCGCAACCAAGCGCGGTCACGTCGAGTGGGAAATGTGCAGCGGTTTGTGTGGCATCGACGACGACGGTCACGCCGCAGGCGTGCGCCAAGGCGCAAATCTCCGCCACCGGCTCGATGATACCAGTGACGTTCGAAGCGTGACTGAGCAGCAGCATGCGCGGCTCGTGCTTTCGAATGGCGTCAGCGACGACCTGCGGATCGAGCGGAGCAAGAGGGTCCCTCTTGAGGAACGTCAGCGTTGCCTCGCGCATCCACGGCAAGAGCAGCGAGTGGTGATCCGAGATCGAAGCAACCACACGGTCGGTCTTGGTCAGACGCGATCCGCGCGCGACCATGTTGAGAGCCTCCGTCGCATTCTTGGCAAACACAATAGACCGCGGACTCGCCTTGAGAAACGTGGCTACTCGGCGGCGAGCATTTTCGTAGGCGGACGATGCCTCTTCGGAAAGCAGGTGCACGCCGCGGTGAATGTTCGCAGTGAACATCTCCGAATAGGCGCGCTCAGCTTGCAATACAGCCCGCGGTTTCAGCGCCGTAGCTGCCGAGTCGAGGTAGACGAGCGGCTTTCCGTCCACTCTCCGATCGAGCAAGGGAAAATCAGCGCGCAACCGGGCGAGGCGTTCTGCGTATGCTTCGTTCATGGGCACGCTGGAGGCTCGCGATACCTACATTGGGTAAGCGCGAATTTCAAGGAGCCGGGCAAGGGATCCAGGCGATGGACGTCTTCTACGATTACGTTCGCTACGGAGAACGCGCTACTCACCTTTTCCGCAACCTCGTGGTAGGGGAAACTGCCCTCGTACCCCAGGAATGGAATGACCTTCACCTGAAGTGTCCGTTCGTCAAGCTGCTTGCAGGAATAGAAGTCCAAGTGATCTGTCGTTCCAATTACATCATCGAATTGACGAGTGGTCACCCATCTATTCTGTAGGTACAGCATATCCTTCGCTCGACCATGCAATACAATGGTGGGACAGCCGCCGAGGACACACGAGCAATCGGCCTCTTGTAGGCAACCCACGTCGCCAACCATGTAACGAACAAGCGGCATCGTTCTCGCGGCGGTCGTCGTGATGACAATCGCACCAAGGGTTTGAAGCGGTACGGGGCCACCCTGTTCATTGACGACCTCAACCAGACACTGTTCGGATCGAACATGCAGGCGACCGTTTGGACATTCCTGCCCCGGCGTTGCGGCGGCTTCGGTGCAACCGTAGTAGTCATAGATCGGCGCTCCGAATACTTGATGCAGGCCCCTGGTCTGTAGGAGCGACCGATATTGATACGAGGACGACAGAGCTTTGACGGGGGGTAAGGCGATGCCCCACTCGGTTGCCTTGCGCCCAAACCAGTGCAAGTACATCGGATTGCAGAACACGATGTCGGGTCTGAACCGATGAAGATCGTCCGCGAACTTTTTGATTTGGGATCGCTCGACACCGAAGAGGTCTTCGCAACTGTTCAAGGTGAGGACAGCGCCATTTTCGATGAGGCGTTCTTCGTACGACGCCCGTCCGAGATGGCAGACGGTCGGCGAGCAAATCGGCGTCGTCAAAATGGCGACCTTCGATGGTCGGCCTTGTGCCCGCCCAAACCAAACGTAGTCGTAACTGGCAGGGTTCTGGGCGACCTCGGGGCCAGAGAGAGACTGCAAGCGTTCGCCGGTGGATCCGCTGGTCGAGCCAAGAGAAACCTCGCCGCTGGAAATGCCGGATGCCAGATCGAGCTCGCCCGAGACCAGATCTAGAAAGCGGCCTCGGACGTCACTCTTACGGAGAAGCGGCAGCGTTGCCATCTCTTGTAGAGAGGCCACTGCGCTGGGATAGGTATCGGGCTCGTAGAATGGGACGTGCTGCTTGGTGAACTCCAAGAGCTGGTTGAGCTGAAAAAGCGTCTGCTTCTTTCTAATCTCAACTCTGGAACTCCCTTCGTCCAGCATCGCCAGGCTGCAGAGAACCTGAACGACTTGCTCCGCATCGGGCGCATTCGATTGCAGCCAACATTCGAGTTTTTTGCGATTGAGGGCGACCAACTCGGGCTGCTTACCAATCTCGATTTCGATGCTCAGCTCAATGTCGCGATCCGCGAATGACAGAATGCCCGACTCAAAGGTCACCTCTACTGCATCCCGAAGCCTCAAGGCGTGCGACATCCTTCGTTCTTTTATCTCATGCGAGAGCCGACCGGCAAGTCCCGGCTGCTTAATACGGCTATACGGAGCGTGTATGCTAATATGCGCCTAGGATTTCAATTCAGTCGCAGCGAGGAATACGTTATGGTCATCCCGTGACCTATCCAACCCTGGAGAAGCACTTTCGTCGTCTCACGCATCTTCGGCACGTTGACGCCATGGCCTCGTGGGATGAAGCGACCATCATGCCGAAGGGCGCAGGCGAGGCGCGGGCCGAGGCTCTGTCCACGTTGCGCGGCGTGATTCACCGGGAGGTCACGCGGCGCGAGGTGGGCGACTGGCTGGCAAAGGCTTGCGAAAAGAGGGACACTCTGGCCGCGTGGCAAAGGGCGAATCTGACCGAGATGGAGCGCGAATTCATCCGCGCCTCGGCGCTGCCGTCCGAGCTGGTCGAGGCTAGCTCGCGAGCCGAGTCGGCGTCGGAGCAGGGGTGGCGCGAGATGCGCCCCAAGAACGACTTCGCCGGATGGCTACCCCTCTTTCGCGAGGTGGTTCGGCTCAAGCGCGAAGTAGCCACCATTCTAGGCGAACGACTATCGCTATGCCCCTACGACGCCCTCATGGACGGCTTCGAGCCCGGCGGTCGCGCGGCGTTGGTGCGACCGCTTTTCACGCGACTGCGGGCTTTTCTGCCCGGATTCATCGCCCGCGTCGTCGACAAACAAGCCACGGAGGCCGTCGAAACCTGCCCTGGACCCTTCCCGGCCGAGCAGCAGCGAGCATTGGGTGTCGAGCTGATGCGCTGCCTCGGTTTCGATTTCTCGCACGGCCGCCTCGACGTCAGCCATCACCCATTCTGTGGCGGAGTTCCGGAGGACACGCGGATCACGACCCGCTACGCGGAGGACGATTTTCTGTCGTCGATGATGTCAGTGATGCACGAGACCGGGCACGCACGCTACGAGCAGCACCTGCCCCTCGCCTGGCGGGGCCAACCGGTGGGGTTGGCGCGAGGCATGAGCATCCACGAGAGCCAGAGCTTGTTTGTAGAGAGGCAGGTAGGGTGCGGTCGGCCCTTCATGGAGTTCCTTGCGCCAATGATCGCGGATGCCTTTCCGGAGTCCGCGGCGAAGAACCCGTCGGCCTTCTCGCCCGCCAACCTGCACCGCCTCACGACGCGCGTACGGCCGGGCTTCATCCGCGTGGACGCGGACGAGGCAACCTACCCGTGCCACGTCATCTTGCGCTTCGAGCTGGAGCAGGGACTCATCGACGGCTCGCTGGATCCAGCAGACGTCCCCGATGCTTGGGATGCGCTCATGCGCGAGCTACTGGGGCTGTCGACCAAAGGCAACGACCGAAACGGTTGCATGCAGGATGTACACTGGCCGGCTGGGCTCATCGGATATTTTCCGACCTATACGCTGGGCGCCTTGACCGCGGCCCAACTCTACCGCGCGGCGAACGCGGCAATCAGCGACCTTGAGTCGCAATTGCGCCGTGGCGACTTGTCGGCGCTCGACGCCTGGCTTAACGAGCACGTCTGGTCGCAAGCATCGTTGCTCGACACGCCGTCGATGGTAGAGAAAGCCACGGGCGCACCGCTTTCCACCGAAGCCTTCGAGGCGCACCTGGAAAGGCGCTACGGCAGGTAAGGAACACACCTTCGCGGTGAGCGTCTCCGCCCCGACTGCTCAGGGTCCCTGCACAAGTGTATGCCTTGCTGACGACCTGCCCCACGCAGTTGGCCCCGCCATCGACAGGTTGGGAGACAGTCATCGGTAAGCGCGGGCTCCCGATCTCGCTTGGCGCGGCGTCGTTCTCGTCGAAGTGCTGTCTTCCCCTTGCCTTGATCGCAGCAGGCGATCGCAATCGCCAGGCAAATCCATGCCGCGCATTCGCCAGCGCAAGGCTCTCTCGGCTCGCGTACGCGTCACCTAGAGCGTGCGCTGCCAGTAACCGACGTCGAGCCAGCGGTCGAACTTATGGCCGATCCGCTCAAAATGAGCGACCTTCTTAAAACCCAGCTTTTCGTGAAGGCGTTCGCTCTGTGGATTGGGGAGTGCGATGCGCGCGACAGCGGTCACAAAACCGTTCTGCTTGAGCGACGCCAAAAGATCTGCGTAAAGCATCCGGCCGATGCCTCCACCAATCCGATCTTGACGAATGAAGATGGAAGTCTCGACCGCGAAACGATAGCCGTCGCGCTCTTCGAACGGCCACGCATAGGCATAGCCTACGATCTCGGCCGCCTGCTCGGCCACCAGCCAGGCGTGGCCCGGGTGCCGCTGCATGCGTGCACAGATTTCTTCGATCGACGGGACCTTGAACTCGAAGCTGTAGGTCGTGTTTTCGACGTATGGCGCATAGACGACCTGAACGGCCGCTGCATCCGCTGGCGTGGCTAAGCGCGTGTGCATGGTTGATTGTCGCTCTTGTGCCTGCAGAATAGGACGATGACTAGTCCGCTGGCCAGATCGATATTCTTTTTGTTCCGCGTCTTAGTCGAAAAATTCCATGTCTGTTAGTCTGTGAACCGTCATGCTGAGCATAATTGTGGGCACAAGCGCCAATCTCCACGATTCGGGAGTCGGACATCCCGATGCGCCTGCGCGCGTCGAGCGACTCAGCAAGTGCCTTCGGGAGGCCGGCTATGCACTGAACCTGTGCGACCGCGAAGCCGCGCGCGACGATCTTGTGACGGTTCACAGTCCCGAGTACGTCGACCGCGTCATCGCGCTGAGTGGCCGAGTGGCCAATCTCGATCCCGAGACACGATTGGGCCCCTATTCAGTCAAGGCCGCGCTGAATGCGGCAGGAACGGCACTCGCCGTGGCGGACGAAATCGCCGGCCGCGAGGACCGCCAGATCTTCGCTGCGGTGAGGCCGCCGGGACATCACGCGGAACCGTCGTCCACCTCCGGTTACTGCGTGTTCAACAATGTCGCACTCGCTGCCGAACGGCTCCGGCGGCAAGGGCTGCGCATTTGCATCCTGGATTGGGACGTTCACCACGGTAACGGCACCGAACGAATTTTTCTCGCTCGGCCCGACGTTCTTTTCGTTTCGATCCATTCGAATCGGCTATTTCCACAAGACAGCGGCGACGCCACCACCGTCGGCGAAGGCGAAGGCTGGGGCACAACGGTGAACGTTCCCCTGCCGGCCGGGGCCACTTTGGCGGCTTACGCCCACGCCACCAAGACCGTGATCCTGCCGGTCGTACGACGCTTCCGTCCCGATGTTGTTCTCGTGAGCTTGGGGTTCGACGGGCGCGAAGGCGATCCCCAGGGCAATATGCGCCTGCGCACCGAGGACTTCGAGTTCATCGGCGCTGCCATCACCGCTGCCGGTGAAGGTTCGGCCCAGGGGAGAATCGGTATGCTTCTCGAGGGAGGCTACAACGTCGATGCGATCGGGCCATGCGCGCTCGCCGTGCTGCGGGGACTTGCGAAGAAGCTCGACGATTGGAGCCCTGACCAACCAACGGAGGAAGAGCGGTCGCAGATCGAAGCCACCGCCAGAATTCAGGAGGGCGTTCTTACTCGCGCTGTGGCTGGCACGGTTCTGGCTGCAAGGACTCTCGATGGCAAATCGAACAAGCACCGTGGTGTCTGAAGAAAAGGCGCCCGCGTTGGTCCCATCGTACCGCGGGCGATGCAGCGGCTGTGGCGGCAAGCTTCCCGCCAGCGGCCACGAGGAGATCATCGGGGACGACGGAATTCCGCGCTGTCCCCACTGCTACCGTTGTCTGTCGCTCGCAGACCGGACTGTGGACCCGTCTCGCTAGCCCGCAATCAGCGTCAGTTCGGCATGTCCGAGCCGCCCGGCGCGGGTTCGGTCACCAAGCTAGCGTCAAGCGCCATATCCACCAGACGAAGCAAAACCGGGGCGTGGAACGGATGGACAACCACCGTGAACGCTGACAAGGTCGACGCCCAGTCCTCGTCGACGTGCGGGCGCAACGCCACCACTGGCACGTCTGGATGCGATTTGTTTGTCCTGGCGAACAGGTTCAATAGGACTTCTGCGGACACCTCCGGACCGAGAACGATCAGATGGGCGCGCACGCCTCGCATGGCCAACGCAAGAGACTCTGGGCAGGGCATATGAATGATGCGCAAGCTGCGGCGCTTGGCTAACAGGGTTAGCACCTGCTTTGTCTCCGGCGAAAGTTGCCCAACACAAAGCACGGTCTTCGGCGAGCGTCGTACGTCAATTTCCATGGCCCTACTCTCAAAGCACAAAGCGGGCCGTTCGTATTCCTGGCGCGAAACAAGATTGTCTCGGCTGCGCGCAATGCCGGACTGCTGATTCAGCAGTCTATCTGCACTATTGGCATACGTCTGCCGATTCGGCATAGTCCGGTCATGGCCAAGACGTTGCCGTGGGCTGCAGGCAGAGCTTGTCTGGCGATCGCGTTTCCTCCCTCATCGGCGGTTCTGCGAGCGCTGGGGGATTTCGGCCTCGAGATTGAGAAAGTCGAATCGGAAGCCGAAGCCCTTGCTCCGCTCGAACGCCGTGCGTTTACCGTCGTCCTTATCGGTCCGCGCATGACGGCAGCGGGAACACGCGCGCTGCTCGCACGTACGACGCAGAAAAAGGCGGCAGTTCCGGTGGTCATCTTGGCCGGGAACGCGGCCTTGCAAGAAGCCGTCGATTGCATGCAGTTGGGCGCGGCGGACTACCTGGCGCCGCCATTTCACATCGATGCGGTCATCAATCGCCTCCGCCGTCTGCTCGATCCGGTCCTATCGAGGAAGCCGGGCAGCGAGCCCAAACCGGCGGCATTCGAGCCCCTGGGCATCATCGGAAAATCAGCGGCGATGGCCAGGGTGTTCTCGACCATCGAAAAAGTCTCGCGCTACAAGGCCAACGTGCTTTTGCTTGGCGAAAGCGGTAGCGGTAAGGAGCTGATCGCCCGCGCCTTGCACGCCCGCGGACCCCGGCGCCAGCACCTCTTCGTTCCCATCAACTGCGCGACCTTGGGACGCGATCTCTTGGAAAACGAGCTGTTCGGGCACGAGCGCGGCGCTTTCACCGGCGCTCACGAACGCAAGCGCGGCCTGTTCGAGCTGGCTGACGGGGGCACACTGTTCTTGGACGAGATCGGCGAGCTTGATCCATCGACCCAGGCCAAACTCTTGCGTGTGCTCGAACGCAATGCCTTCCGGCGCGTGGGCGGAACGTCGCTGGTCCACGTCAACCTCAGCGTGGTCGCGGCCACCAATCGCAATCTCGAAGATGCCATCGCGGCCAAGCGCTTTCGCGAAGATCTGTACTATCGACTCAAGGTCGTGACCATCGTCGTTCCACCGCTGCGCGAGCGGCGTGAGGACATCCCGGCCTTGGTCGAGGCGTTCATCGCCGATTTCAACCGGCGCCACGACGGCAAGATTCGCGGCTTCGCGCCGCAGGCCATGCAGTGGCTGACCGAGCTGCCCTGGCTCGGCAACGTGCGCGAGCTGAAAAACACCATCGAAAGCGCGGCCATGCTGGCCTCCACCGAGACCATTGGGCTCGAAGAATTGGAGTCGACTACCAGCTCGCGCCGAGGAACCGTGGCACCCGTTGCGCGAGCGAACGCACCTCAGGTAGTCGCCTCATCGAGCGACGTGTTGGTGGTCTCGGCCAAGGCGCCCCTGGCCGAGGTCGAACGATTGGTCATTGGCGAACATGTCAAGCGGGCCAAAAACCGGGCCGAGGCAGCTCAATCGCTGGGCATTGGGCTGCGCACGCTCTACAGCAAAACAAAGCAATATCGGCTGGGCACTCCCCGCAGCTAGTGACCTGGTTGCTGCTGGCCCGGCACGTGCATAGGTGCGGGAATGCGACTAGCAACCAGTCAGCAACCAAGAAGGAGACACTATGCAGATCCGTTGGACCATTCTCACGACCCTCGTCATCGGCCTCGGCTGTTCCCACGCGAAGCCCGCGGATGGTGGAAAAGTGGGAATGACCGATCGTTCAAACAGACAACCCACGGCCTCGGAAGTCAAGCGTGCCGCCACCGCGTCCGGGCAAGACGCGCAACCCACGAAAGATCGCTCGCTCTACTTCACCTTGGATTCATTCCAAATTGACCCGGACGGCAGGCAGCTCCTGCAGTCCATCGCTCGAGAAGCCCAGTCCACCGGCCGCGACATCCGGGTCGAAGGCAACTGCGACGAGCGCGGAACGACGGAATACAACCTTGCCCTGGGTGATCGCCGGGCCCAAGGTGCCGCCGCCTACCTGCAACAGATGGGCATTTCGGTCGATAAGATCGTATCGGTGAGCTACGGCAGTGAGCGCCCCAAAGAGCTTGGGCATGACGAGACTGCCTGGTCGAGAAACCGCCGCGACGACGTGTACCTCCATTAGGCCGATTGGTGCGCTCGCCCCCGCGATCACGATGATCTTGCCATCGCGATCAGCCCCGGCGCTCTTGGCTCCTACGAGACACGAGCCCGCGGGGCTGCGGGCGCGCGGATAGCTGAGCTCGATCGGAGACTCGGCTGCGAATATCGCACATGCGTACAAACCGCATCGCGAAGAAAGAGCGAGATCTCTGAAACGCCTTGCCCCAGTCGATAATCCAATGCCCGAGTCAAGGACCATCGCTATCATGAGTGCAACCTCCTATCCGGGTAACCCCGACACCAAGAGACTGGAAAGCATTCGCCGTCTTGGCTCCTCCACCTTCAACTACTGGTTCGGCTACGTTGCCAATCTCACGCTCGTGGCTTGGCTCGTCAGCTACGCCTGGGGCCACGGACGCCTACAGCTCTCCCACGAAGCCTTCGCTGGGCTGGCCGTAGGCGGACTTCTCTCGTGGACGCTCGCAGAGTACTTGCTGCATCGATACGTCTACCACGAATGGGCCTCTTTTCTCAGTGTGGGGCATGCCCTCCACCACAAGAGCCCGAGCGATCTGATCGGCGTTCCGTGGTACCTCACGACTATCGGTCTTGTGGCTCTATTCTTCCTGATTGCGCTTCCCCTGCCGGCCACAAAGGTGGGCCCGGCGATGGGATTCAGCTGGCTCGGGTACGTCTTCTATTGCATCTGCCACCACGGGAGCCACCACTGGAACCTCAAACGTGGCTGGCTCGCGCGCATGAGGCGCCATCACCTCATCCATCATGGTCACCCAGAGTTCAACTGGGGATTCACTACCCCGCTCTGGGATCTGATCTTGGGCACTTACTACCTGCGTGGAAAGTCTGCAACCGCGAGACAGGTGGAGACGCCCGTGAACAAAGCCCAGCCGAACGGATGAGCCGACCGCGAACATCCGGAACAAGCGCTGCAGGTCGGTTGCGCTCTCTAGTTTGTGACGATGAGATCAGCGGACTCGGTATCCGAGAGCAATCAAAACACCGTGACCTTTCCGCTTGGCGTGCAGGGACTGGTTGCCGAGTTCAAGAAAGCAAGAGGCCCGCTCGCGCAAGGAGTTCCAGACAAGAATCCAGCATCCCCTTCAGGCTCGCCTCTAGTTGCTCATCGTCGGCGGTCATGCCGCCGATGGCAGTCACCGGCAATCGGCCCAACCGGGCTTCTTCGACAAGAGCAGCTAGGATCGATTCTGGATCTCGGCTTCCGTCGAGAAGAAAAAGCACGGTCCTTTCGAATGGCCCAGGTATCTGCCAACGTGTGTGAAGAAGGGTGGTGACGTGGCTATGCTCATGCCGAGCTTGCAGCCGAGCCAGCGGACTTGCCACCGGACGCTCGCTCGGCCGCGAAACGAGACCTCGCGGGCGAACGCCGACCTCGATCAGCCCTCCTCGGAAGGCAAGAAAGAGCGTCTGGAGAAGATGGAGGTGATCCTGGTCGCGGTCAAACTGCTCCGGTGCGATCCCCCAATGATGCAGCTCTTTCAAAGCCTCGATGCGCACGTCGTTCAAAGAGAAGGATCGTGGCCAGTGTTCGCGAAGGGCGCAGAGAGCAGCCTTGACTAGGGGATGCCCGACCGTCATGACTGCCCCATTGACTCCCTCGAAACCAACCGGACTGACGGCCTCTGGGTCGACTAGGGCTGCCAAGGGCTTGGCGGCACCAGCAAAATGAAGCTGAGCGACCTTCGCGAGCGAAATCTGCCTCGTAATCGACGCACTCGCGTGGCACAGCAAGGTCTGACGAAAGCGCCGGCCCTTCACGAAGTCGAGATACTGTTCGCGAGCAAGCACGTCCGCTTCGAGTTGATCGAGGAAGCTCGCGGCCTGCGGCTCTAAATCGGGTGGAAACATCTCCATGAACACGGCTTCCGCCAGAAATTCCAGGCCGTGCTCGTGTGCCCTGGACATGAACTCGTGGAAGTAGAGGTTCTCGTTGAAATCGCCGAGCTCGTCGTGGAACAGAACATCGTCTTGCCGCCTGGACAGATCTTGATGCCAAATTTCCCGGAGAACGGTTCCGTAGGCTTTCGACGCAGGGCTGGCCTGCGCGAGCAGAGCCATCAACGCCTTGCTCTGTTCGATCTTCGTGTGTGAATCGACGATGTCGCGGGTGTGAAACTGCATCATCTCGCGCGCCATGAGCCGAAAGTGACCGCCCGGCAGTGTGTTGTAACTGACGTAGGCGATGCCTCTAGCGCTCAGCCCGTGTTGGACGAGATGAAGGATCTTCTTTTGCACCTGCGGCGGCACCCAAGAGTAGAGCCCGTGCGCGATGATGTAGTCGAACGAACCCGGGGCACAGTCGAAGGCGAGGACATCCTCGTAGAGTAGTTGAGTGTTCTGGAGACCCAACTCGCTCACGTACTGGCGACCACTTGTGATGGCACTCTCGGCCAAGTCGATGCCGACGAACGTGCTCTCGGGAAGCCCCATTGCCATCGGGATTAGGTTCTGCCCGTCTCCACAGCCCAGCTCCAGAACGCGGCAGCGGTCGACAGGCACGACGTCCAAACCGTAAAGGTGTCCGAGGGTCGCTAGCGCGCTTGGGTGGGTTCGCGGGTAAGGGAAGCCAGGATACGCAATCTCGTCGTAGGTTGTTGCAGGCGGCATTCGCCAAATCTCGCATGTCCCACCTTGCCGTCAAGTGACGGGCGTCTCTCGGACGGCGGCGACGGGCGTCGACCTCCGTCCCGATGCTAGGACCAACACCTAAACCGAGGCCTCCTACCAGGGCGGGCGCGTGGCGTGGTGGCGGCTAAGGCGTAATCGTGATGAGTCTAATCCGCAGTTGCCCCAGTACACGCTGCTGGTATCCACGGCGATTGCCCAAGGCCTTGCCTGCCCGGTTGTGAGGGTAAACACGGTGCCACCATTCTTGGCAGCCCTGCAGACACCGTGTGCTGGCAGCAGCGAGCCCGGCGGCGCCCGGACGAGAGGTTGGCGAAGAACAGGTCAGCGCGGCATGCGCAGAACCTCGCCGCCCAAGATGTACAGGTACGTGGACGTGGCCGCTGCGGGGTATCCGCCGAGGTATTGGATCAGGGTCGTCTTCGGTGAAGCGGCCGTCGAGACATAGAGCCTTTCACAGCTCGCGAACATGTTGGTTGCCGACCAATAAATCGATCCGCCAGCAGGCACTACACTGTCGATGTCGTCGGAGCCGAACTGGCTTGTGGAGTCGGCGGTCGCAAGCACCTTGGCGGCTCCGCCGGCAAGCGGGGCAAACATCAGGTTTCCGTCGTCCGCCCAGTACACGTTGGTGTCGTCGGTGACCGGCGCGATGGTGCTCCACTGGGTGGTGGCGAGCTCTTCGGCCCCGACGGGCACTCCCGTGGTTGCCACGGCCGTGCCTCCATCCAAGGCGGCGTCGGGCGCTACGTTGGTCACGCTGACCCGCAGGATGTGATAGGTGTCGACATTGGCGTGCGGATGCATGAAGTAGATGTAGCCTTTGGCGATCCACATACCGACCGGATCGACGTTGCGAAGCACGGCAGTCGCGGTGCCCCCTTGGGTGGACACTCGCATGATCGCCTGCTGGTTGTAGTCGAAGTAGAAGACGTAGCCGCCGCTGACCCCGATGTTCCACAAACTCCTGATCGCGACCAGGGACGTTGGCGTGCCACTGCCGTCGAGGGCCATCTTGGCCACCCCCAGCGGATTGTTGATTCCGCCCTCGAGGAAATAGAGCCCGTTGTCGTCCACCGCCAGCCCCTGCATGTTGTTTTGGAGAGAGGTACGATCGAGCAACAACTTGTCCGAGCCATCGGAGAGCGAAGTGCGATGGACGGCGCCATTTTGAGTCGCCCAGTACATGGCCGTGTCGCCGGCAAAGGCGGAGTAGACGAGCCCTTTCGTGGCACCAGAAACGACATGCACGCCGTTCGGCAAAGGCCCCGTCGACTCGCTGATCAAACCGCTGCTCGGGCACAGGCTGAACAGCGTGGAGGCGGGCCCGTCGGTCGCTTTGGGCGCGACGTCGTTCTGGACCGTGTCCGATACCTTCGCATCCGGTGACGACCCGCAGCCGCCGAGGTCGGAACACGCAGCGTCCGGGGCCGCCGAGCCGCCAGAATGCTTGCAGGCAGCGGTGAAACATAGCCCAATCAACATGAGTGAAATTCCGCAGCGTTGTCTGCCCACGTGTATCTCCATGGCGAAGCCGCCCATACCTCTATCGCTCAAGCGAACCAAAGACAAGCGCCCTCCCCGCACCCTTGCCGCGCGTGCTCTGACGTTTCATCTGGTCTGGGACCCGTGATCGCTCGCGCCACCTCGGCCCTCGCAGGCGTGGCCCCAGCTACTCGGTCACCACCCGCCAGAAACCCTCTCCGAGGTTGGACGAGTAGAGCAGCTTGTGGACGGCGTCGTAGGCGAGCTGTCCCCCGTTGGACAACATGGGCGAATCCATCTGGGTCCACGTCAGGCCGTCGCCCTCGGGCGAGCTCCAGAAGGGCAGGTAGAGGGTGCTGCTTGGATCCCACGGGAAGCCGCGGCTGGCCCACAGCTTCGTGCCACTCCCGGTGCACCCCATCATGATGTCCCCACTCTTGGGAACAATCGACCAAGCGACGCCGTCGGGGCTGCGCAGAATTCCGTTCGAGGATGGCAAGTAGTAGGCGCCGTTCTTGGCGCGGTAGAGTTGTCCGGCGGCGTGCCCCTGGGATTGCGTGTCCGTGACCGCAGACCACGACTTGCCAGCATCGGTCGTACGCCACAGCCCGTTCGACTGCGAGCCCCACAGCCAGGTGTGGTCGTTGTCGAGAAAATAGACCGCCTGTCCTTCGCCGCCCACCCAGTCGCTCTGTCCGTCGATCACGCGCCAAGTCCCGCCCGCATCGCGGCTCTCGACGAAGCAGGCTTCGGGATGCGGAGCAGCGCAGGTCGCGTGGAAGCTCATGAGCAGGTGGCGCGCGTCGGTCGGATCCGGCACGATCTGCGCGACGAAGTTGTAGCCGACCAGATTGGCCAAGCTGCCATCCTTGGGCGGCCAGATCACCTCCCAGTCGACGCCACCGTTGCTGGACTTGAACGCGCCGCTGACTCCGTTGTTGTCCCAGGTTCCGCTTTGAACCCAGGTGTTGTATCCGCTGTTGGTGTAGAGAATCGTCGGATCGGTTGGATCGATGGCGAAGGTCCACTGCCGTCCGGCATCGAGTGCGCCGCCGTTCTTGCCGGTGTTGACGTGAATCCAGCTTGCGCCGCAGTCGGTGGTCTTCCACACACCCTGATTGCAGGTTCCCAAGTAGACCACGGCCGGATCGAGAGGATTCATGGCAAATGCGCCACCGTAGGGGCACGGTGGAGCTCCGGGAAGAGTGGAGAGATTCGGCGTGACCTTCTCCCATACGCCGGGCGCCGCCAGCGAATCGCAGGCGTGCGGAGGACCAGCGTCGATGGTTTGGCTCGTGCCGGTCGTACCGCCCGTGCCCCTCGCACCGCCCGTGCCCAGTGGACCGCCGCTCGCCACCAAGACCGCGTTGCTTGAGCCCCTCGACGGCTGTGCTGACGGCCGCGTCGAACTCCAGCAGGCGCTGCGCGCGCTCCTTGCGCACCGGCAGCGCATCCTGCAGACGCCCCGGCAGCCAGCCATCGACCTTGCGCAGGATAGGGTGGTAGGCGCCGCCTGACAGGCGCCTCCGCTCCTCGTAGGCGAAGCCCAGCGTGGCCAGCGCGGGCTCTTCGAATTCGAGCGCGTAGTCCGCCTCGCCGAGGCGCCCATCGGCGAGCCCGTCGAGATCGAGATACATGCGCCGCACGCCGATGGCCTTCTCGCGGAGGTTGTGGGCCTTCTCGATGTTGAGCGCGAGGATCTGATAGGCCACGGTCCGCTCGGGCACGAGCAAGGCCAGGATGGTCTTCGCGCCGAGCTCTTTCATGGCGGTGAGGCGGTGGTATCCGTTCGGCGTCCAGTACTGCGTCTCGGCCGTCCGCTCGCGCACGGCGATGATCGGATCGAGGAAGCGTTTGGTCTTGTCCATGGCCACGGTCAGTCGGCGCACGTGGGTGTCCGAGATGTCGCGCTGGAAAGGGGTGGGCGCGACCTTTTCGATCGGCAGCGCGGTCAAGAGGAGCGCGTGACCTCCGAGCGGCTCCCGGTACATCGCTAGCACCGCGCCGCCGTCCGCCCGCACGGCGCTCGCCAGCTCGGTCAGCCCAGCCGAGCAAGCTGGCGAGTGATCCCGACCCGCGGTCGCTGCGAGACGAGGCAGCGTCTCGAGCTACGGGTTGTGCTCCGTCACCTCCAGCTTGGCCAGCCGGCGATCCATCCATAGCGCGAGATCGTCGTAGCCACTGCGCTGGTAGATGGCGCGCAATTGCCGGTAGCGCTCGCGCACGTCGAACTTCAGGTTCCATAGCAGCTTGCGCAGACAAACCGAACACGGTGAAGGGTGTTGCGATCCATTTCGTCGAGCGAGTTGGAGCCGTTCATCAGGCATTCATTGACCGAGCAATGGGCGATGGAGAACATGTGCCCGGTTTCGTGGGCCACCACCCTACCGCTCTGGCTGCCCTACGGACCGAGACACCCCCTTCAAGAAATCACCAAAAGCGTTGCCAAGCGAGCGCAGGTCCATTCCGATTCTGCACCCTGCGACCTCCGCGCAACTCTTCGCATGCACGATACAGTCCGTCGCACGTCGAAACTGGTCAGGGGCAAGCGTCTGCTTCATTTCTTCCATGTTGCTGACACAGGTGCTGGCCGCTTCCTTCGCCCCGCCACAAAGCAATTCAATCTGGCGGCAGACGCGGGCTGCGGGACGCATGGCCATGACACCCAGGTAGCCGCCAAGGCTCGCGAGGACGATCACCAGAACGCGATGACCGCTTTCTTCATCTGCCAAGACTCACACGACGGTCTGGTATTCGCAAGAACGCTACACGATTCACACGACCGGTGATCGGCTTTGGGGGACGACGCCCGCTCCTGTATGCACGTGCCTTGTGCCCGCGCGCACGCGGCGTGACAGAGACCCGCGAAAGCCCTCTCGGTATTGCCGGGCTTGCGGTGGACGGCATGCCGGACCCATGCTTTCGTGGATGAAATCCGAACTGGCAGGTGCGAAGGTGCTCGTCACAGGAGCGACCAGCGGCGTTGGCAGAGTGCTCATCGCTCTGTTGCGCGAGCGCGGTGCTATTCCACTCGTCCATGGCCGCCGTGCAGAGCCAGTTGCCGAAGTCGCTGCTGGCGGGCGTTCGTTCCTCGCGGATCTCGCCGCGCTCGCCGAAGTCTCGCGCCTGGCCGACGAGATCGCGGCGACGGGTCCACTCGACGTGCTCGTCAACAACGCCGGGGTCGGCTTCGGTGCCGATCTCACCCGGCGCGAGCTAAGCCAGGACGGATTCGAGCTTCGTTTCGCAGTCAACTACTTGGCGCCCTTCCTACTCACCGAGAAGCTCGTCGCTCGTGGCTTGCCCCGCTTGGCGATCATCAACGTGGCTTCGGCCGGCCAGGCCCCGCTCGACGAAGATGACCTGATGAGCGAGCGCAACTACGACGGCGTGCTCGCCTACCGCCGCGCGAAGCTCGCGCTCATCAGCGACACGCTCGAACGCGCGTCTCGCGATCCCGCGCGCGCCTACGTGGCGCTGCACCCGGGGACCTTCCTCGACACCAAGATGGTGCACGAGGCCGGCATCGCCCCGCGCGGCACCGCCGAAGAAGGCGCCCGGACCGTGCTCAGCGCCATCGAGCAAGCGCTCTCGGGGGTGACCGGTGCTTACTTCGATCGCACGCAACCGGCGCACGCCGAGCCGGAGGCCTACGACGTGCGCGCGCGGCAGCGATTGCGTGCTCGCACGCTGGAGCTACTGCAACGATTCGCGAGCGCCTAGGCTGACCGGCGCCATCATGGTTGCAGGAGCGCGCAAGTTGAGCGCGCCCTTCACCAGCGCTCCTATGCCGGACCGCTTTGCCGAACAATTGGCGCCCGCCCAACAATTCCCGCGAAAATCTTCTGTCGGTCACACCAACCATGGATGCCCTAGCCGGTCGAGCCGTCGCCGCTCGCCCCCGCATCCACGGGAGTCAGAATGGAAGCATCGCCTCATGCATATGCATACTGTCGATCAGGCATGAAGACAAAGGCTGGCGACGCTGGCGGCGAGTATATCGCCCGCGATCTAAGCCCGGCTGCGACACAAGCACACGCTGCAAAACTGCGAGTTGCATTGCACTGCCGGTTCGTGCAGCCCGGACGCCTCGATGCTAAGCTCAAGCCTCATGCTGCCCTCGTGTTTGCGTTCTACGAAGGTTGGTCTGAAGGTTCGTCTGTCGACGGTTGCACTCGTGAGCACCGCACTCGCCTCTTGTGGCGGCGACCTACCCGGCCGCTACTACCCCAGATCTGGCGCCGGCCAGGATGGTGGCGCTTGTTGGTCCCACGGAGGACCTGTGGCATGCGACTGCAAAGCCGAATTGGTTGCTCTCGCGGTCGAGCTCGGCTTTTTCGGCCGTGGCGTCTTGGGTGACGTCGACGTCGACTTCGTGCGCTCGACAAGCACGACGCCGTCCGCGACGTTGCCTCCGCAAGAAAGCGCGGGCGCCAGCGGCTATGTGGTGGCTTCCTTGAAAGACGCTTCCGGAGCCACTCTCGCAACGGTCGCGCTCGCGGATCCGCGGACGAAAGTGGCGGACGGCGGATCCGCTTGGACTCGGTTCTTGTTGCCGGTTCCCTCCGCTCCAGCGGAGTTGCACGTCGAGAATTGGGGTACCGGACAGATCTTGGTGGATTTGGATCTGCGGGGCCACGTGCAGCTTCTGTGCATCGATCGTCCGTGTCTTTCGATCTGCTCAGGCGCAGTCGATGGCGGTGCCCTGGCGCCTTGGGATGCGGCGTCCGTGGACAGTGTCATGCCGGACAAGGCGGTCGGCCCGCTGGATGCTGGCGCCGTTCAGTAGGTCGAACTCCCCACGACCGGTGGCTCAACAGGGTCGCTGTTGCGAACAAAGAGTTCCCGAATGTCTTCGTTCACAGCTGGACACAAAAGGGCCGCGATCAGCTGCGCCGACCGCGGCCTGATTCAGTCTGTCGTCTTCAGTCTACTGACAGTTCAGCCTACTGACAGGTGCGGACAATGCCGCCCCCGCCGTCCGGCGCGGAAGCCCGACAGGTCAGTCCCGCGGAACAGGTGCGGGCCAATCCGCAGCAAGCCTGTCCTGCCGTGCCGCAGACCTCGCAGGTCTGAGTGGCGTTGCCGGTGCCGAAGTTAACGTTGCACGAGGTGCCCGCCGCGGTGCAAGTGCCGCCGGCGCAGCACGGCTGATTGGCCCCACCGCAGGCCTCGCAGGTGCCGCCATTGCCAGTCGCATTGGCCACGCAGGCCGTGCCAGGCGCCGTGCAACGGTTGCCCGTGCAGCAGGCGTCACCAGCGCCGCCACAGGCCGCGACGCCACCATCGCCGCCAGAAGTGCAAGCGCCGGCCGTGCAAGTCAGGGCCGCGCCGGCGCCATTGGCGGCGCAGGTCTTGCCCGCGGCTGCACAGGTTCCGCCACCACCAAGCACACCGCCACCGCCACCTGTCCAGCAACATCCGCCGTTGCTGCAGGTGTTGTTCGTGCAGCACGCCTGGCCGTCTCCGCCGCAGGCCTGGCAGGTTCCGGCGTTGAGGCCGGTCGCAATACATTGCGTGCCCGTCGCGGTGCAAGTATTACCCGTGCAGCAAGCCTCGCCAGCACCACCGCAAGTTTGGCAGGTGTCGGCGCCGCCACGACCGGCCATGCAGCCTGTGTTCGCGGCTGTGCACGTCCGGTTCGCACAGCAAGGTTGCCCAGCGCCCCCGCAAGTCAGGCAGCTTCCGCCCGAGCACGCGGTGGTGGCAGCTGTGCAGGTGTTGTTCGCGCAGCAGGCCTGGCCGGCTCCGCCGCAGGCCTGGCAGGTTCCGGCTGCCCCGGCAGCGCCAGCAACACATCGGGTGTCGGCGCCGGTGCAAGCGTTGCCAGCGCAGCAAGTTTCGCCCGTAGCGCCGCAAGCCTTGCAGGTTCCTCCCGCCCCCGAGCAAGCCACGCCGCTCGCAGTACAAGTGTTGCCAGTACAGCAGGCGTCGCCCGAGCCGCCGCAGGTCCCACAGGCTCCGTTGCTGCACGTGCCACCCACGGTCGGACAGGTTTGTCCGGCCCCCGTGCAGACGTTGTTCACGCAGCAACCTGTGCCGCAGCCGGTGCTGGGACAGCAGGTTTCGCCCGCGGCGCCGCAAGCCGAGCAAACCGCGGCCGCGCCTGTGCCCGTGCAAGCCGTGCCGGCCTCTGTGCAGGTGCGATTAGCGCAACAGATGTCACCGCTGCTGCCGCAGGCCCGGCAAATTCCCCCCTGGCACACCGAGGAAGCCGCGGTACAAGTGTTGCCCGCACAGCAAACGTCACCGAGAGCGCCACAGGTTACCGCGGTCCCGGTGCCCGTATTTGTGCTCGTCGCAGTCGTGGTCGGAGTGGTCGTCGCCGTCGACGTTCCAGTCTTGGTGGTAGTCGCGGTACCGCTCCCCGTTCCCGTACTGCTGGAGGTCGTCGTGCCGGTTCCGCTTTGGGTCGCGGTTCCGGTCCCGCTTCCCGTCAGTGTCGTCGATCCCGTGGTGGTCACGCTTCCCGTCTGTGTCGTCGATCCCGTACCAGTAGTCGACGTGGTGGAAGTCGTCGATCCCGTCGCAGTCGTGGTGATGGTTTCGGTAACCGACTGCGTGCCGGTAGCGGTCATCGTGCCAGTATTGGTGCCCGTTCCACTCTGGGTAATCGTCGTCGTGACAATGCTCGTTGTAGTCACTGTCGCAGTGCCAACAGGCAGATCCTTGCCGCTGTCCACCCCTGTCACCAGGGGTGAATCGACACTACCGTCGCCGTGGACCGACAGACCACCCGAACTGCTGCTGCAACCCAGGCCCAAAAGTGCGGCCGTCGCACAGGCCAGCCCGAAACGGGCACCTCGCGCCGACTTCGATAGGATCGATCGAGACATGTTCATGGAATTCCCTCCTGGCGCTATTAGTGGCGACGAACAGATTCGATCATCAAAAGACGACGCGTCCGAGAGGCTTCTTCCTCGCCCGCCGCGGCCGCAGTCTATCCGCCGTTGCCGCGGCCGGCGCCACCATTGCCGCGACCTGCTCCGCCACCGTTGGTACCTCCGCCGAATCCGCCACCGTTGGTGCCTCCGCCGAGTCCGCCACCGTTGCCAGGGCCTCCCGTCCCCGGCCCGGTCGTGATGGTGAAACCGCCATCGCCAAATCCCGGGAAGGTGAAACCGCCATCGCCAAATCCGGGGAAGGTGAAACCGGCATCGTTGCCAAATCCGGGGATCGTCAAACCGCTATCGGGTCGGGTTGGGAAGGTGAAGCCAGCATCGCTTCCAAACCCGGGGATGGTGATACCGCCGTCCCTGCCAATGACCACGCCACCATCCCTGGTGGGAACCGGGCGACCAGAGTCCGGCGAGGTGCCGCCGCTGTCGCGACCACCCAGGGCGGAAGCGTCTGGTGGGACGGGCACCGTGCTGCCATCGGGTGCCGTTGGGGTTGAAAGAGCATCCGGGTTTCGCGCGGGGGCGAGATCCGGACCGTTGACGGAAACCTGGGCGTCCGTGGCGACGTCGGGTGAGGTCAGCGCGGCCGCGTCAGGTAGCCCAAATCCGCCGCTGTCGCCAATGACCGAAGGAGAAGCGTCCGCCCCGGGACCCGTGGTCTTGGCGTCCGGACTGGTGGGCAACGTCTCGAGCGTGGTCTTCATCCCACACGCCGTGCCACCGAGGACCAGTGCCGTGCAAAATACGTAAACCGCTGTACGAACTGGGAACGCTGGCATGCTTCTTCTCCTGGAAAAGTACTTCCAGTTAGAGGCAGAACGTTTGCCGAGTCGCCAATTTTTTTGAGCCCAGCCCGAGTTCGAGCTTCCGTCCCCTCGAATGCTCGCAGGCATCGCCCAGCCAGACGACGGCCTCCTACCGATGCCGGCGCCAGCCGCCCTCGTACCAGTCGTAGTGATCGTCGTGGCGGTCCCAGCGACCGGGTACGTAGTCGTAGCTCCGACGTTCGCGAACGTAGTGCCCCCGAGTCCAGTAGTAGTGCTTGTGCCGGTAGCCATGATGGCCGCCGACCCAGACATAACCGCGGCGTGGAGCGGGGTGTTCCTCGACCATCGCAGGCGGCGCCTCGCGCGGGCCGTGGCGGATGATGACCACGGCCGCGTCCGCCGTTGGCGCCGCCCCCAGGAGCAGCAGCAGCCCCAAAAGACCACTCACGAGAGGCTTGCAGTTCAACATGTCTCTCGTAAGAGCAGGATCCGTGCCCCCTACCAGCGGCGCCAAAGCGTGTCGGTCGTCCGCTGCGCGAGCCGTCCTCTTCTGCGGCGTTCCTGCGACGAAACGCTCGCGATGCGAGGATGCACGGCAAGAGCAGCCCGTCCCAGATGGCCAACCTTCGGCGGAGCTCCGCGGGGCGCGCCTGACCTCGGCGGACACTGAAGGGCCGGACCGAGCGCGGGCGCTCTAATTGGGCAAGTAGTCCTTGATGGTCGTGTACCAGAGGTTGCCCATGTACGCGTATCCCTGATCGCTCGGGTGCACGCCGTTGCCTAGGTCCGAGGTCGGCATGGTGCTCATGTCAACCATGATCACGTGTTGGTTCTTGGCTGCGTGCGCGCTTACAATGCCGGGAATCTTTGCCACGTAGTTGTTGTACGTCGTGCTGGCGTAGAAAAGCGGGACGATCTTCGCCACCACGATGAGGGCATCGGGCGCGGCGGCGACGAGATTGCTCACCAACGTATCGAGCTGGTTCGCCGTAGTCGTCGGATCCGCGTTGCTGGTCACGTCGTTCGTCCCGATGTGGAGCAGCACAATGTGGGGCGTTGCCGAGAAGGCTTTCGCCGGCGGTACCCATCCAGTAATACCACTTACGGTGATGCCATCGTGGCCTTCGTGGTGACTCGGGAACGTCTTACCCGATACGGTGGCAGGGCCATTGGTCAGCGAACCGATGAACGTGACGTTCTGGTTTGCGGCAACAATCAATTTGAAGAGCGGCGAGCGGTAGCCCGCGTCGTCGGTCGAGCCGAAGCCGTGCGTGATCGAGTCGCCGAGCGGAAGGACAACGCAAGGACTGGCTTTGCACGGGTTGTATCCGCTGCTGCCGCTCGTGCCGCCGGTCGATGGGGCGCCTCCGGCTCCTCCCGCTTGCACGCCCGATCCGCCGCTGTTCGTGCCGCCGCTACTGGAAGCGTCCGTGGATCCAGCGTCCAAACTGGTGCGTCCGCCGGAGGCGGGTCCTGCGCCGCCCGTGCCCGTGGCGCCCGCGCCTCCCGACGAGCTGCCACCCGACCCAGAAACGCCTCCTTGCCCGGTTTGCCCACCGGCCCCGGCGTTTGTTCCACCCGCGCCTGGTGTGCCGCCACCGCCGCCAGAGTGTCCGCCCGTCTCGGTGGTTGTGCCCTGCGCGCCGCCACTGCCGTTCGCTCCGCCCAAGCCGGTATTTCCGCCGTGACCGCCGCCGCCACTCCCGCCTGCCGGGCTACTTGTTCCGCCACTGCCGCCACCTCCATTCGAGTTGCCGCAGGCAACGTTGCCGAGCGCCAGAAGGCCGACGATCACCATCACCTTGGTCAGCGGGAACTTGGACATTCTACGGTTCCTCATGCAACCAGTTTACGCATACGACGTTCTAGCGGCGCAAAAATGCAACTAGCATTCATGCAAAGATGCCAATCTTGAACCGCAGATCCTGCCAATCGTGCAGGCGATTCGTCGTTCGTTCTTCTTCAGTCCTTCTTGGCGGAGCCCCGCCGGCGAACCAGCGGCAAGATCGCCAAACCCAGCAGGAGCAACCATGCGTTGCTCATGAACATGTGGTACTTGCCGTCCTGCGCTTTGATAATCTCGCCGTCCCAGTAGAACCAGCCGGGAGGAACGGCCGCGCCCTTGGCGTCCTCGATTCCGTTCGACAAGTCGCGCGGCAACACGCCCGCCACGCCCCAGCTGGCCGAGCTGAGCGGCGAGACGATGGGCGTCGGTTTGAGATAGTCCTCAAACGGTTTCGCGCTTGCGGTCCCAGCGAAGCTGACGCCCGCCATGAGCGCTGCGAAGCCGACGCCGAGACGTGCGCGTACGGCGAGGGATCGGGACCAGTGCAGATTACGGTCAGCTTGGACGTGGCGCATGACGAGAGTTTACTCCTACACTCCGGCGCAAACCATGATCAGAATGCCTGCGACATGCTCGTCCACAGGCGGGAAGAGCTCACAGGCTCTGCCCCCGCTCGCCGACTGTGGAATGTGCCGGCTAGCGGCACGACAAGGATTGCTGTCTGTCCCGATTACGACCGCGCTCAGTAGCGGATTGTGACCCTTCCGAAGTATTCTCTTCCATCGGCAAGATAGCGGCTGGGATTCGATGTGAAGGTGTTCACATAGAGATTCCTTCTGTCCAGAATGTTGAAGACTGAGAACGCCAGGTCCCAATTCACGCCCGCAAATGCAAGATCCTGCGCCAGCGCATTCAAATCCAGAGTGAAGTACTGTGGGACGCTGATGTTGATCTGATTCTGCGTGGCATCGAGAGCTTGCCCTTGCGCACGACCGGTGTACTTGGCGCGCAGCGCGAGCGAGAGGTGCTCGCGGTATGTGTAGTGACCGCCGAATCCCAGCTTGTTCTTGGCTGTGCCCAGCAGCGGTTGAGTGTCGATGGAGTACTCGTAACTGTGCCAGAGATCGCCACTGAGTGGACCGACTTGATAGCGAAGCAGCGTTTCGACCCCAGCCACGGACTTTTCGCCAATGTTCTCGGGCGATAGCCCGTTCGGAGTATTGGCAGGGACGATGAGCTTGCTCGCGTAGTTCTGAAAATAGGCGACTTGACCCGAGAGATTGCGCATGGGCGTGAACAGAAGGGAAACCTCCCAGGTATTCATCCGGGCCGGGACGAGGTTGGGATTGAGAAAGAGCTCCACCACCCTGGGTTCGCGAAACCCTTGTCCGAAGAGCCCCTTGAGTGTGAAATGGGACAAGGGGCGCAGCGAGATTCCACTTCGGACGTTGAGGACGTTCCCGTAGATGCTGTTGTGATCGTAGCGAAGGCCGGCAGTAAGCTGGATTCTCTTGTCCCAGAGGTTCTGCTGATCCTGCGCGTAGACGTAGATCCGATTCTGGTGCAGGTAAGGTCGCAGGAGGGAATAGTACCCGGCCGGAGGAAAAAGAGACCGTCCGGCCAGCGAGTCCGGTTGCCCGGGCGTGGTGTCGTTGGGGCTGCTCCCCGTGGTTGCGGGCTCACCCAAGCGGGTATCCCGCATGCCAATGCCGGTCAGGAAGTAATTGTCGATGACCGAGGGGAAATAGTCGACTTGCAGGTTGACTACGTCCAGCTTGCTGTTCTCGACGTTGAAAGCCGCAAGCAGCGGAGGGTTGTCACCGGTGTTCTCGGTACTCTGCTCGCGGGTCCAGAAGTTCTCCACCATGTGTTGATAGGACAGCGTGCTCTGTACGGGTACGGTCGCGAATTTGTACTCGCCGCTGAGGTAGAAATGTGTCTGCTCATCGATGACGTCGTCATTGGTGTAGCTGAGGTTGGGGACTTCGATGCCGCCGCCATTCTCCGTCCGCAAATAGAGCGCGCCCGCCTTGATCTGGACCCGGCTTAGGGGCGAGTACGCCAGCTCGGCGTTGAACCTGGCGTTGCGATAGTCGTTCCGGTAGGGGTTGCCGTGATCGAGCAAGTACGTTCGGATGTCGCGATTGACCTCGGCATACTCGGCCGTCTTGAGAAAGTCGGTGTCGTTGGGTCCTCTGCCCCCGTCGATGTACCCATCCAGCACCAATCCCAGCGGGCCGCGCTTGGCCACGGAATGGAAGGCACCGTTCGTATCTTGGCTGGACTTGTCGCCGCCGCCGATCAGTCCGGTCAGCGAGCTCTCTTCCGGGCTATTTCCCGAGTCCTTGGTGATGATGTTGATGACGCCCGAAAATGCCTCTGAGCCATAGAGGACCGATGCCGGACCCTGAACGATCTCCACCTGTTTGACCCCGGAAAGCGAAAACTGGTTGACGATGAAGGGGGCGTTGCTCGACAAGGCGTTCGCCTCCCGACCGTTGATCAGGAGCTTGGTCAGATCCCAGTAGCCGGAGAAGCCGCGCTGACCGCCGAACAGGTGAGAACCGGGATCGACGTATTCCATTCCTGGCAAGTTGCGAAGGATGTCCTTCAAGTCGCGATACCCGTAAGCCCGAAAGTCGTCTTCGGTCACGACATAGATCGTCGCAGGCACCTCTTGCAGCGCCTGTGGCCGCAACGATGCGGTGGTAACTTCGATGCTGAGCAATTCTTCCAACGGAAGATCGCGAAGCTGTTCGATGGACAGGGGCAGTTCCTCGGCCCGCGCACCTCGGGCCAGCATCTCGACCCCGGCCAACGCAATGAACGCGAGAGCGCCGGTTCGCACCCGCGCGACGAACGCATGCTGGTGTGCTGCGGTCACCGCCACGAAACTCCTCGCCATGTCGCCTCCGATCTCTCCACGCTGACATCAAGAGCGCTGTGAGAATACGCTCTTCGCCCGCATCAGCTCAAGGGCAACGCGGTCTTCGGAGATGTTCCTGGGACGCCGCGGGACGACCGCCGCGCTCGACGAGTCGCCAAGTCGCGCTTTTCGAGCCTCGCTTCTCCGCACGGAGCGTACAATCGGCAAGGTTCACTCGTGGGCGCCAATCATTCCCGTCATTGTCCAAGGTCCAGATCCGATAGCCACCTCCATCGGTGGTGCGGGCGAGAGGGCCCGGTGCCCATGTTGCGTCGCATTCACAACGCACTCTACGTTGAGCCGATTGTCGACGGTGGCGGCAACTTGGGCACACTGTCGATGAGATCGTCGCCACGAACAAAGGGGCTTCCGGCTGTCGGCATCCGGTACACAACCATGCATACAAATCGAATTCTCGCGTTTGCGCTAGCAGTGTTCTTCGTCGGGTTGCTTGCTGCGGATCCTGCACGAGCGGCGGGATACGCGAAGGTGGACCAGAGCGAGTGGCAGCAGGGAGTCACGGGACTGCCGAGCTACGTCAACATGTACGACTACATCCCGGCCACAGTGGCGAGCAAGCCACCGATCGTCGTGTACTGCCACCATTGCCAGGGGGATGCGGCTTCCGTTCACGCCTCGATGGCAACGCTCGAAAAGATTGCTGACACCAATGGCTTCGTCATCATCTACCCGGAGGCCACCGGCGAGAACTGCTGGGATGCGGGTTCGGTCAGGTCGCTGAAGCACGGTGGTGGCGGGGACACGGGCGCGGTCGTTCAGATGGTGAAGTACGCCCTCTCCAAGTACAGCGGCGACGCCGGCCGGGTCTACGTGTCGGGCGACTCATCGGGAGGAATCATGACCGAAGCGCTGCTCGGCGTGTATCCCGACGTCTTCATGGCCGGCGTGTCGATCATGGGCGTCCCCTGTGGCTGTTGGGCCGACGGCTACAACGATGTCACCGGAAAACCTGCCAGCGGCACCGGCCAGTGGAGTGGCACATGCGCGAACGGTACCGTCGTCAAGACCGGAGCGCAGTGGGGCGACTTGGTTCGTTCCTATTTCCCGGACTACACCGGACATCGCCCGCGCCTCCAGCAGTGGCATGGCGCGACCGACACCACGCTCAACTTCAAGAACGTGGCCGAGGACATCAAGGAGTGGACGAACGTCCTTTCCCTGAGCGAGACGCCGACGGGAACCGAGCAGAACACCCCCAAGAGCGGGACGACCCACCAGTTCTGGAAGAACTCCTGCTATACGGTTTACGAGACATTTGTCCTGGCCAACACTGGGCACACGGTGTCGCTCGACGGACCTACCCTGGCAGCCTATTTCGGCATCGACAAGGCCGGGGGTCAGGACCCGGAGACAACGGCTTGTCCCGGCGCCGTGCCAGGTGGTAGCGCGACGGGCACCGGCGGTTCGAGCGGATCGAGCGGCTCGGGTGGAACCCCAGGAGGATCCGGCGGCGTTCCTGGGAGCGGGGGCAAGTCGACAGACGGTTCGCAAGCCGGCGGTGCCACCGGCAGCGGGGGCGCGGCGATGAGTAGCGGTGGGATGGGCGGAGGCGCGTCGCCGAGTGGTGGTAGGTCAGGCGCGGGCGGCGTCGCTGGCAGCGGCGGTGCGGCCGGCGGGAGCACCCAAAGCAGCACGGTTTTGGGCGGCAGCCCTGGCAGCGGCGGAAGCTCAAGCGCGGGCAGTGGCGGAGCAAGTGGAGAATCGGGCTCGACGACCCGATCGAACGGCGGCTCTTCGGGCTGTGCCATCGCCAGCCACCCCAGCTCGACCGGGTCGGCAATGGTGCTGTTCGCTCTGATGCTCGTTCTACGCCTTCGGCGGCGCTCGCGAGGATAGTCGCTTCGTTCGAGTCAGGGCCGCCGTGTGGCGTGGATCGCTCCCTTTCCTGGGCAGCGACGCGAACGATGCTACCCTCTGCAAGATGGGTAGCGTTCAGCCCGACGACGCGAGCAGAGCACGCTCGGAGCACCCGCCCGCGCGGCTCTTCGACCTTTCCCCTCTCGGTCATCCCGTCTGGTGGTTGGCGTTGGCTCTGCTGCTGGTCAACGACAACCTTCTCAAAGGCGCGGGCGCCGTGCCCGCTTGGCTGACCGGCAAGCTGAGTGACTTTGCCTTTCTGGTGGTTGCGCCGGTCTTGTTGACCAGTCTTCTGCCCGTGCGGCTGCGGACGCGACGAGGGTTGGCCTTCCTCGCGGTCAGCATGGTTTTTGCGGCGGGAGATCTGTCGACCTCGGCATCGAACGCCATTGTCGCGTTGGCTGGGCGACTCGGATTTCGCTGGCGACTATGGCCGGATGTGACTGACTTGGTGGCCCTGACAGTCTTGCCCGTAAGTTGGTGGATCGCGGGCTCGAAGCGTCGCCTAGTCGTCTACTCGGGGCAACGGCTTCTGCAAAGGGCAGCGGTCGTGCTTGGTGCTGCCGCGTGCCTGGCTACAAGCGCCCCGCCCTCGTGGCCGCATTACCCGTTCTTCGTCAATCATACGACCCAATCGCAAACCGTGACCTTCACGTGGTTGCTGCGCAAGATCGACTGCAATGGCGATTTGTCCCAAGTGGCGGCCGGCCTCGACAGCGGCGACCTGGATGAGCCCCATGGGGCGACGCTGACCGCCGGCCAAGTCGCGGCCCTCGACGTGCCACCCGCCAGCTCGGCGACCATAGGTGGCGTTTGCCAGAATTCCTCGAGTCCCAACTCGATTTCCTCGGGCGACGATTGCACGGCAGTTCTGGTCACGGCTAGCAACGGCCCATCGGTGCTGATTTCCGCCCAACGCCACTGGCGAGAGAGCAACGATGGTGGCTCTTTCATTTCGTGCGATAGCCCACCAGCACCGACCTCGGTCTGTGCTTCGGTCATCCCAAGCGGCCAGGATCCCGGCGAGGACGCGCTCAGCCTCGATCTGAACGGAGGCCAACTGGCGTTCAAGGCAGGCAAGAACCTGAAGCTTGTCGCAGTCGATCCTGCCGTCATCATGGCCCGCCCGGCTGCAGCCAACAGTTGTCAGGCCATGCGTGGCCAAATCCGCGCGCTCATCGATACGGCGTCGACCTGTTCGACCGACGCCGATTGTCAGGTCGTGACCGCTGACATTCAAATCCCGGGCAGCAGTATCTGCAACGTGTATGTCAATCGCTCGCTTACCTTCTCGACCCTGGCAAATGCCAAGTCCCAATGGGATGCCGCTTGTCTGACCGACGACACTTTCTATTGTGGCGGTGGCTATGCCCAGGTTCAACCGGCGGTCTGCCGATCGGGCACCTGCGGCGAGCTCTGCCCCGGTATCAATCTTCCGGTTTGTCCAGCGGTGACCTGCGAGTCACGCGAGCTTACGCCGGGAGGCTCGTGCGTGCAATACGCAGGAGCTGACTGTATTGGCCCTGGCGGGCAATACTGTACTTGCACCGGCCAGGGATCCACGCTCGTCTGCCAGCCACCCTCGCAGGTCGTACCCGGTTGTTCCATTCCCTGTATGTCGGACTATCCGATCTCGACCTCCGGTCCCAATGCCTACGCTGTGGATGCGTCGGTGCTCGACGCCCGCAGCGACGCGATGGTGACGGACACCGTCGATGCGCAGCACGAACCGTCGGCAGACGCCAACTAGCTTCCGCCGCGCCACCGACCCTACGCGACGACAGCTACGGGGCCCCAGGTTGATTGGGATCGGTAGGATGCGTATGCTGCGCGGCATGAACGCAGGAGGAGGAGAGCAATGACACAGACCAGTCCGCAGAGTGTTCTGAATCAAGCCCAGCAAACACGCACCAAGCGCGTCGAGGCCTACGGCCCTGGCAGCGTGGTCCGAGCCGACATCAAGAATGCCGACATACTGCTCTTTCGCGGCGATCCACTGGCTTCTGATTTGATTGAAATTGGAACAGACTCTCCGTACAGCCACGCGGCCATCGCATTCCGCAGTAGCCCACAAGACCCTTACAAGTACGAGACTAATGAGGGTGTGGAACACGTCTGTTTCATCGAAGCGGTCCGTAAAGGAGTCCGAATGGACCTGCTCTCCAACGAACTCAAATCCTATCCTGGCGCGATTGAGCTCTGGCGCATCGACGAAAGGTATCTTGCGAAATTCTCACCTGCGGCCGCAATTGCCGAAGCTCGGCGCTATCTCGGCTTTCCCTTCGCCTACGACCACCTTGCGGCCTTCGTCCTCGACTGGCTGACTTTCGGATTGTTTCACCTTCGCTCACGCTGCCGGAACCATCGCGCGTTCTTTTGTTCCCAACTAGTCTCTCGTGCGTATGTCAAAGGGGGCGTCGACCTCAACGTGCGCTACGGCGATGCCGCAACAGCCCCCGGGGATCTGGCCAACGGCGGTCACATCCACGTCGTGCACGCGTTCCAATTGGCAGAACGAATCCCCAAAGCCAGCTCGGCCATGCGGTGACGATGGATGTTGCTAAGCTAAGCCCGGACAGCCGAGATACGGCGGCAGCGGCAACAGACAACGGAGGAGGCAATGGACATCGATCGGCGGCACTTCATCACGGGATCCTTGACGACGGCGATCCTCGGAAACCGAGCGTTCGCCGAACCCACGATTGCGTCGCAGCCGTCGCACCCCGACGGCGATCACGTTCTCGACACCTGGGACGGCGTGCGCAGTCAGTTCCTACTCGGTCACGATTACGTTCACATGGCGCTCATGCTGTTCGCCTCTCATCCGCGGCCGGTGCGCGAGGCGATCGAGCGTCACCGGCGCGGCCTCGACGAGAACCCGGTGCTCTATCTGCATGAGCATTTTCCTCTGGAGGCCGAAGTGCGCGTCGCCGCGGCGGACTACCTGGGCGGCAAGGCCGACGAGATCGCGCTTACCGGGAGCACCACGATGGGCCTGGCCATGCTCTACGGCGGACTGCCTTTGCGCCCGCAACAGGAGATTCTGACGACGACGCACGACCACTACGTAACTCACGAGTCACTGCGCTTGCGTGCGCTGCACACGGGGGCCAAGCTGCGTAAGATCGCACTCTATGCGGTGCCGGAGCGGGCCACCGAGGGCGAGATCGTTTCGAACCTCATGAAGGGTGTTGGTCCGCGCACGCGTGTCGTGGCAGTGACCTGGGTCCATTCATCGACGGGCGTGAAGTTGCCCATCCGTCGCATGGCGGACGCACTCGCCGAGCTCAACCGCAAGCGGCCCGAGGGAGAGCACGTACTCTTGTGTGTCGATGGTGTGCATGCCTTCGGTGTCGAAGCGGAATCCATGGCCGAATTGGGTTGCGACTTCTTTGTAGCCGGCTGTCACAAGTGGCTCTTTGGCCCGCGCGGAACGGGAATCGTGTGGGGGAAGTCCGATGCCTGGGCCGGGCATTCGGGAATCATTCCGAGCTTCGAGTGGGCCGCGCTCGAGTCCTGGATGAACGGCAAGGCCCCCGACGCTCTGCCACCGGGCCCACGCACGACGCCGGGCGGTTTCCACGCCTACGAGCACCGGTGGGCTCTGGCCCCGGCGTTTCGTTTCCACCAAAAGATCGGCAAGGCGCGCGTCACTGCGCGTATTCACGAGCTCGGCAGGCGTTGTCGGGAAGGACTGGCGGCGATCCCGCGGGTAAAGTTGCACACGCCGATGTCCGAGGCCTTGTCGGCCGGAATCACCTGCTTCGAGATCGACGGCATGAGCCCCAAGACCGTCGTCGAGCGGCTGCTCGGTCGAAGAATCATCGCCAGCGACAGTCCGTACGCCACGTCCTACGCGCGCTTGACCCCAGGGCTGCTGAACACCTCCGAAGAGGTCGATCGCGCCGTGACCGAGGTGAAAGCGCTTGCGGCGTAGAAGCACTTTGCGCATACCGAGCGTCTGGAAACGAGATCGCGCGCATAGCGCGCTTGCCAAATAGGCGTCCCGGCGCTCTCATTCCAAGGATGAAGGCAGCTTCGGCGTTCTTGCTGATGATCTGGCTCGGGCTCGCCTGCGGCGGCGACGCATTGAAATTGACCGGGCACGGTGGGCAAACCGGGTCGAACTCGCTGAGGGGAGCATTTGGCTCCGACGGCTTCGGCTCGGGCGGACTACGTGAAGACGGGGCAAGCAGCAGCGCCAGTGCCCAGGGCGGACGCCAAACTGACTCTGCGCTCGACGACTCTGGCACTAGCGACGCCGGGCTGGACCTCACGACATGTCTGCCAACCTGGACCGACGATGCTGGGCTTGGAGAATGCCCTTGCATCACCCAGTTTGACGATCTCGTGAGCCTCATGGGAACGGCGTGCAGCTCGGTTGGACTCGGATGCAACTACGCCGTCGGCTGCGGAGTCTATTGCGCCTGTGGGCCTAGCGACGGAGACAAGCCGTTGTGGTCGTGTCTCGTGCCTCTTTGCTACTAGCTCAATCTCCTTCCTCACCTCGCCGTACTTTCAGCTATCCTTCTGGGCATGCCAGGCAAAGGGAAACGCCGCATCACGCCGCTGATGGTTGGGCATCCTCTGGATGAGGAAGACGCCTTCGGCCGCACGGCAGAGCACTTCTTTACTGAAGGCGAAAAGCATGAAGCGCGCGGATGGGAAGATATCCTGCCGCTCGATGACGAGCCGGAGCCGAGGCGCCGTCGAGGATCCATCGACAAGCTTCCGCGCCGGTGGAGCGCCGTCGTCGCACTTGTCGCGCTTTGCATTTGTCTGGTCTTCGGAGCCGCGGCCGGCGGCTTTGCACTTTTCGCGAAGGGCCGCGGTGGAGACCCGATGGCGTTCATCCACTCCTGGTGGTCGGCGACGCCCCGCGAATCGACCGCACGGCCGACGCCGAATCCGGTCCTGCTAGAGACGCCACCGGAGACCAACAGAGCGCCACTCGGACCCGCGCCCACGCCAGCCCAGGCGGCACCTCTGGCCCCCGCCGTGGCACCCGCTTCCGAGGCGCCTGCGATTCCCGAAAGACTTCCGCACTTCGACGACCACCCGAAACTGGCGGCGCCTATGCCGGATGTCGAGGGCCAGGAGAGACTGAGAAAAGACGCACTCGCTACCCACAGGCGACGCCATCGCAACGAGCCGCGCGACAATTACATCTGGTCTCCGGAGCTGAACGCGCTCGTTCCCGTGTCGTCGATGCCGCCATCGCAATAGCCGCAGCAACGGGTCGATAGCTGGCTTTCAACAGATCGCAATGAGAATGCGGGCGCCTAAGGTGCCCTTTCAGGGACCTGCCAGCCACGCGATTGCAGCGTCGAAAAGCCGCCCGCCTTCGGTGGTCAAGGCGGAGGCTGACGTTTGCGACAGGAAGAAGCCCATGCGCCGCCCGGGCGCGACGAGGCCAGGCATATGAGCGCCAGCTTCGTAGGCGAAGATTGACCACTCTGTCGGTTGGCTGGGCAAGGATGCGACCCTGATCGCTTGCGCGTTGGGCACGCCGTAACCGACCTGCTGGGCCGAGGTGAACACGGCTACTGCGCCCGACAGTCCCGCTGCCAACGCACCAACCGTCCCGTCCACCACGATCGAGCTTATCGGCGTCGAGGTGTTACCAGAGGCTCCGGTCGCGGTGTCGATGAAGCCCATGTCCGCGTAGAGTACCGGCTCGCACACAATGACGGGTTTGGCGAGCGCACGGAACTTGCTACCAACGTTGGTCGACGCGACCGTTCGCGAAACCAAGACGATAGTCTCGACCACGGTGGGGCTGCTGCCAAGACTGCCGTCCTTGACCACCGTGACAGTGTAACCCTGGCCAGCCAAGCGCGACTGAATGCTCAAGTCTCCCGCATTGAGTGGCGTTGTGCCGACGACGAAAAGCACCGACTTGGTCGGAGGAGCATCAGGACTTGCCGCATCGGTCGGCATCGCGCCGCCAGCCCCGGATGCACCGCCTGCGCCGTTCGTGCCGCCGGCTCCCAAAACACCGCCGGCACCACCGGTCGTCGTTCCGCCGGTCGCCACGGTGGCGTCTCGGAAATCAACGGAGCTTGTGTCGTTCCCGGCGTCGGCCACGGCGACATCGTACGCCGCATCCGCAGAACCGCCAGTGCCGCCGGCACTGCCGTCGAGCCCGGCCTGCGCGCCGCCGGTCGCGGGCCCCTCGACGCTATCGGGTCGCACGATGACCTCCGCGGCCCCGGAGGAGCCATCTACGTAGGCCGATTCACTCTTCGCAAGATCCCCCATCGGACCATCGTAAACTGGGCCACTTACCGTCGAATCGATCTCGGCGTCCCTGCGCCCATTCTTGAGATAATCCAAAGATCCCAAGCCGCACGCCAACTGACAGCACAAAATGGCGGCGGCGGCGCCAAGGAGCCACTGCAACCTTCGTTTGCTGCTCACCACAGGAATCCTTCGGATCTTCCGCCCCGGCTGGAACGCTGAGGGGCAAGGAAACTCATGGTGCCTTCGTTTCGATACGCGTCCGACGAATCGTGACGGCTCGTTACATACAGATAGACGGCAACACCCAAAGAAACCAAACCAACTGCCAACGCTCCGTTCGCCGCCCAGTACTTCGTCCTTACACTGTCGACATTGGTCGCATCACAGTACGGGGCACAACTGTGCTCGAGCTCGTTCTGCTGACTGCGTCCCCAAAGGCCGAACAGCGTAAAGCCGGCCACGCCTAGCGCCCCCATGCCCACCAATCCGTAGGCGAGAAGCTTCCCGCTGCCCGAGCTCGCCTCATTCGTCCTCGCCGCGCCTGGCGCGAACGTGCGGCTGGTTTCGTCCTTCGCAGGCGAACGAAACTCAACATCGACAATGCGATTGTGCTCGCCTTCGCGGATCAACAGTTGCTTTTCGATGGGACGAAAGCCGGTCACGCTGAATGAAAACGTTCGCAAGCCCGGATCCACCGCGACCGCCTTTCCGTCTAGCGCTCGCGTGAGTAGCTTGCCATCGCAAAGGACCTCGACATCGGTCTGATCCGCGCCATTCCGCCGAACAGCGAAGACTATGCTGGGCAGCGCACTCTCGACCTGGTCCAGCCAGCGGGAGCAGTCGTCACGAATGAACTTCGCACAATCCTCGGCGACGCAGATACGAAGCTGGCCAAGGGCCGCTTCTAGGTGTCCGCGGACTTTCTCTTCCTGAGCCTTTTCATAGGCTTCGTTGCAGGTCGTTGATTGACCGCTCGCCACGCTCGGCAGCAGAACTGCAACGCTAATCGCCAGGGCAAGAACTACTCGACACTTCGCCATCGGCGCACCCCTTTGCAATAATTGCCTACCGACATTGTGGCTTGATCCGGCGAATACCTTGAAGGTCGATGCTATAGGGCGGGTCACAGTCCTTTTGGGGTGCCTGTTGCTGCGCCCTTTCCGACACGGTGGACCTGATTCTGGCGCGGACACTGCGGCGACCCTTGATTTTCGCCGGGTGGCTGGCAGTGACAGTATCGCGATTGGCAGTCCCGGTTTCGACGTTTGCCTCTCGGACTCCTGCGAGCGCTGGCGGCGACGATTTCGGCTCTTCCGGCGGCGCCGGCGGGCGGATGGCTTCGGACAGCGGCCGTGACGGCGTCTCCAACCGTCGAGATCGCACGTCGTCTGGCACAACTAGTTCGGTTCGTCGCGAGAAACGAAGAATGCCGACCGCAACGACGACGCTCAGGACCGCCGCCACGACAAGAGTGGTCTTGCCGAGGCGCGAGCTTGGAGCCCGTTGAAGCTCGGGCGAAGGAGACAGCACAATTTCGCCGCGCCCCACTGTCGATGGTTGATTGGGTTGATTGGGTTGATTGGGCTCATTGGGGCCGCTCACGCCACTCTGCTCAGCCGTACTGGCGTTTGCATCCACGACGCTTGGAAATGTCACCCCGTGCTTTGCTTGCAAGCTCTGATCTTCCTCCGCGGGACCGAGCTCGGTCGTGGAGCGCTCGATTCTGGAGACAATCACCGCTCGTTCGGTCAGTGTCTGGCTGCAAAGACGTTGTACCCAGTCCCCCACTTTGCGGGACGACGCAAGTGGAATTGCCTCCTCGATAGCGTCCGCGAACTCGCGGGCTGTCTGGAATCGTGCACGGATGTCGCGTTCAAGCGCTTTCATCACGACCTGATCGAGCGCCCGAGGCACTTCCTTATTGACGATACTAGGTGCAGAAATGGGCTCGGAGAGCACCATGGCCAGCGCAGTGGCCGGATCTTCGGGCTTGAAGAGACGCTTGTGCGCGAGCGCTTCCCAAAGAACGATCCCTGCTGCAAAAATGTCCACCCGTCGGTCCACTGGCCCCGAACGCATTTGTTCGGGCGCCATGTAGGCTAGCTTTCCCTTCAGCTGCCCCTCATGTGTCGATTGGCAGCGTGAGACAGCCTTGGCGACGCCAAAGTCGAGCACACGCGGAACACCATCTGCACCAACGATGATGTTCTGGGGCGAGATATCGCGATGGACGATGCCGAGCGGTGCCCCCTGTTCGTCAACCGCCTCATGCGCGGCGTGCAAGCCGTGGAGTGCTCCACTGAGAATGCCGGCGCTGACTGAAAGAGGAATCGTCACCTTTGCAGAGCGTGCAGAACTCAATAAATGGGCGAGTGTTTCGCCATGAATGTATTCCATGACGAGGAAGATCTCCCCGTCCTCTTCCAAGACCACATCGAGTGGCACGGCCACATTCGGATGTTGAATACGAGCCGAAAGACGAGCTTCGTCCACGAACATGGAAACAAACTCGGCATCGCTGGAGTAGTTCGGATGGAGGTGCTTGATGGCGACTGTGCGAGAAAAGCCGATCGCGCCGATGAGGCGCCCGAAATGCACGCTTGCCATTCCGCCGGATGCAATCTTGTCGTGCAGAGAATAGCGTCCGACGACGCGACCTGGCCGTTTGGGCGGAACCGCAGACTTACCCGTCTCCGAACGCATCCGGCGGACAGTATATCACTTCACAGTTTTCTATTGGGGTGATGGCAAAGGCGCGCCGACGCGCCAGGACCCAGGAAGGTGTTCGCACCACATGTGGTTGACCTGCTGATCCCTAAAATCGGCCGCTTCATCTTCCCAATACGACCGTGCCCTCTCGCTGCTGGGCAACACGACAGGACGCATTGTCCTTACGGCACCAATGAAATGTGGAGCCCGAAGTAGTCGGAGTATTCAGTCGACAGAGGACTGGAGCCATGGATAGGCCAACGCTAGCATCCGACGGCGAGACAGCCACGGATCCGCAGCCGCTCCCCTCGACGAGCAGATCGATACGCTGCTTTGCCTCTTTTCAGTAGCCGCGGTTTGCTGGATCCAGGAGCTCGAGCTGGCGTTCCATGAGCTCGATTTGCTCGGAGAGGACTTGTGCCATGCCACGCGCCTCCTGCACGATTCCCGATGGTACGGCTTGCCCGGGTACACGAGCCGGCATCTCCGCCGTGGGAGCGACCGTTGTCTCAGTCCCTGCCTTGGCCGACCTGGCTGGATCGATCCACAGACGCTTGCGCTGGAAGGGATAGGTCGGAAGCGACATCGGCAGCCTTGTTTCTCCGGCGTGCAGGCAGCGCCAGTTGACAGCCGCGCCCGCGAGCCATGCTTGGCCCAGGGCAGACACGAAAGCCTGATCAGCGGAAATCGGCTCGTTCGCACGCGGCATGGCTTGGATGATCGTGTTCGCTTCCGTACGGGGCAAGTGGCGACGAGCTGACACCGCTAGGTTTCCGCTTGGCCCCATATCGATGGCGACGTACTTCCTTTCGGCTCTGGTCCGCTCGAACGCCTGGCTGAAGCGGACGGGCTGGCGTAGCTGGCGTGCCCAGTACGAGGGATCGGTCGCTTCGTCGGGTGAGAGCCACGTCCCGGTAAGCGTCGACGAGATGGGTATTTGGGGGGCGAAGCGCGCAGCTCGACCGACGACCTCGGCAAGGGCAGGCACGATCGGATCCATCATACTGGAATGAAAGGCATGCGAGGTGTGCAGGGCGATGCAGCTCGTGCCTTGCTTCTTCATGGCTTCGTCGAAAGCCGCGATGGCTTCATTCGGTCCCGAAACCACCGACAGAGAAGGTGCGTTGCAACCCGCGAGTGAAACGCCGCCGGTCAAGTGAGGCGTCAGAGCCGCTTCACTGAGGCTGACCGCGCGCATGCTTCCGGGCGGCATCGATTGCATGAGGCGCGCACGCTCGGCCAAGATCAAGAGGGCGTCCTCCAGCGAGAAGACCCCGGCCAGGCAAGCAGCGGCGAATTCCCCCACGCTGTGGCCAATCATCGCGCTGGGACGGATGTCGAGGTCCATCCACAAGCGCGCCGAGGCGTAGCCAATGACGAACAACGCGGGCTGCGCCAGACCCGTCTGATTGAGACGCGCAGTCGCGGACGCTTCTTGGTCGTCGGGCGGAAAGATGATGTTGCGCAAATCCAGATGAAGACTGTCGGCTAGGATTTCCGCGCATGCATCGACGCTGGACTTGAAAACGGGCTCGGAAGTATAAAGAGCCTTGCCCATGTTCACGTGCTGGGCACCTTGACCCGGGAACAGAAATAGGAATTCAGGCTTCTTATCGTCGAGGCGGCGCGAAGAATTGCCGGCCGGCTTGCGCAGAGCCGCCGCGCCTTCCGCGGTGGATTGGCAGACGACTGCGCGGCGGTGATCGAAATGCGTGCGCGCCGTCTGCAGCGTGAAGGCCACGTCGGGCAAGCTCGCATCGGGGCAAGATTCGAGGTGGCTGGCCAAGTTCTCGGCGGCTTTCCCGAGCGCGGCCTCCGTCCGCGCCGAGAGCACCAGCAGCTGATGCCTCTTGCCGGGGCCGGACGCTTGCGGAGGCGCTTCTTCCAGGATCACGTGGACATTGGTTCCACCAAGGCCGAACGAGCTTACGCCCGCCCGTCGCGGGCCGTCCGGGGCTTTCCACTCGCGCAGCTCGGAATTGACGAAGAAGGGACTGTTGGCAAAGTCGATCTGGGGATTGGGCGATTGGAAATTCAGACTGGGCGGGATCTCCCTGTGAATGAGTGCCAGCACGGTCTTGATGATTCCCGCGACACACGAGCCCGCATCCAGGTGTCCGATGTTGGTCTTGACGGAGCCAATGGCACAGTATCCGTTGCGCTGGGTTCCAGAGCGGTAGGCGTCGGTCAGGGCGGTGACTTCGATGGGATCGCCAATGGCCGTGGCGGTGCCGTGTGTTTCCACGTAGCCGACGGTGTCGGGATGAACTTGGGCCAAGGCCAAGGCACGCCGAATGACGGCGGCCTGCCCGCGCACGCTCGGGGCGGTGAAGCCGACCTTGCTTGCACCGTCGTTGTTCACCGCGGTCGCCTTGATCACGGCATACACTCTGTCGCCGTCTGCCAGCGCCCGATCGAGACGCTTGACGGCCAGAAAAGCAACGCCACTTCCGCGTACCATGCCCCTGCCCTGGGCATCGAAGGCGCGCACGTGGCCGTCCGGGGAAAGTGTACCTCCGTCGACGTAGAGGTAGCCGGTCACCGGCGTGATCACCCGGCAACCGCCGACCAAGGCGACGTCACAGTCGTCGGCTCTCAGACTCTGGCAGGCCAGGTGAAGCCCAACGCCCGACGAGGAGCAGGCGGTCTGCACATTGATCGCGGGACCGCGCAAGTCCAGCCGGTACGCGACTCGCGTAGCAGGGAAATCCTTCTCGTTCCCGATCATCATGCTGTAATCGCCGGACATGCCCATCAGCTTGGGATGGGTCAATAGATGGCCGGTCAAATAAGCATCGCGGGCGACGCCGGCGAACACGCCGACCCGACAGTCTTCAGGCGTCGTGCTGTAGCCGGCGTGCTCCAGCGCCGACCACGCGCATTCGAGGACGGCCCGATGCTGGGGATCCATAAGCTCCACCTCGCGCGGCAACATGCGGAAAAAATCCGCGTCGAATCCTTCGATGTCGTCCATGGCCGCCGCTGCCTTGACGTAGGCGGGATCTGCAAGGAGCTCGGAGTCGACGCCGGCCTTCTGCAGCTCTTCATCGGTGAGCCTGCGAACCGATTCCACGCCACCGCGCAGGTTGCTCCAGAACTCGTCGAGATCTTTCGCGCCCGGCACTCGCACCGCCATGCCAACAATGGCGATGTCGGCCGTGTCGGCGATGTTGGTCGCGGCTCCCGCGTCCCGGATCGAGGCGTCCGCGGCTGGGGTGCTCGCCGTTTTGCTGGGTTCTGCCGCGCGCTCGTTGGGAAAGCGCTCGGCCAGCGCCGCAGGATAGCGTCGTCGCAAGGTCGCAACGAATTCACCCACGGTGGGCGCTTCGAAAATCGTGACCATGGGCAGCGCGACTCCCAATTCCTTTGCCATGGCACCGATGAACTGGATGGCCTTGATCGACGTTCCGCCCAAGTCGAAGAAACGCTCGTCCGTACCGACCTGCGGCAGACCCAAGATGGCCTGCCAACGCTCGACAACGAATTGCTCGGCCTCACTACGCTGAGATGCGCTGCTCGTTACTCGCGCAGTGGGCGGCACCTTGCTGGGCTTGGGAAGACGTGAGCGGTCCACCTTGCCGTTGGGAGAAAGTGGAAGCGCCTCCAGAGTGACAAATGCCGTTGGCACCATGTAGTCGGGCAGAACTCCGGCCAATTGGCGCTTGAGCTCGGTGGCTTCGATGACGGTGCCCTTGGTTGTCGGAACGACATAGGCCAACAGGGAAAGGTCGCCGGCCGCATCCTCGCGAGGCAGGACATAGGCCTGCTGAACGCCGGGGAGCTTTTCAATCGCCGTGACGATCTCGCCAAGCTCGATGCGGAAGCCGCGGATCTTCACCTGGTGATCGATGCGTCCGAGAAATTCAAGCTCGCCGTTCGGCAGGTAGCGAACCAGATCGCCCGTGCGATAGAGGCGATCACTTGCGCCCTGGGTGAAGGGATTGGCCACGAATTTCTCGGCGTTGAGCTCGGGGCGATTGACGTAGCCCGCACCCACGCCCACGCCCCCGATACAGAGCTCGCCGGCCGCTTCGTCAGGGACCAGACGCAAGCACCGATCGAGTATGTAGAGCTGGGTGTTTGCGACGGGGCGGCCGATGGGGATCGACGCCGGATAGTTTTGCGGATCCCCCAGACGGTGGAAGGCGCACACGTCCGTGCATTCGGTGGGGCCGTAAGAATTCACCACGGTGGCCTTGCACCACGGGGCGTTCCGCCAGGGTGCCAGCCTGGCAAGGGAGATGGATTCTCCGCCCAGCACCACATAGGTCAGCGAGCACAGCTTGCGCAAGGAATGGTCGCTGGTATTGGCAAGCAGGCCATAGAAAGCGCTTGGCGTGCAGTTGGTCAGGGTAATCTGGTGTTCTTCGATGAGGTCGAGAATGCGGGCGGCGTCGTAGTGGGGTGTATCGAGGAGCACTAACGTGCCGCCCGAAACGAGCGGCACGAAGAGATTCTTTTGCGTGAGATCGAAACTGAGCGAGCTGAAGACGAGGAAGCGGCTGCTCTGGTCGAAGCCGAATTCATCGCGGTACCAGGCGAGCAGGTTGACGAATCCGCGGTGATAGACGAGAGAACCCTTGGGCTTCCCTGTCGAGCCCGAGGTGAAGATCATATAGAGGAGAGCATCCGCTCCACTTGTCGCGGGAAGATTCTCGGCGGAAAAAGCCGCCAGTCTCTCGTTTTCCGCATCAAGCAGGAACAACTTGGTTTGCGACGCTGGAATGCGGTCGGCGAGGTGCTTTTGCCCGAGCACGATGGCAACGCCCGCGTCTTCGATCATGAACGCTTGGCGATCGTGCGGGTATTGCGGATCGATAGGGACGTAGAGCGCGCCGGCTTTGATGGCCCCGAGGAGCGCGACCATCATATCGGTCGATCGCTCCATGCAGATACCCACTCGACTTCCTTCGCGAATGCCTTGGCTGCGCAGATAGTGCGCAAGGCGGTTGGCCTGGGTGTTGAGCTCGGCGTAGCTCAGTCGCTGGCTTGCACAGATAACCGCAATGGCATCGGGGGTGCGTGCGACCTGGTCTTCGAATCGTTCGTGCACGAGCAGCTTCGCTGCCAAGGGGCGCGCGGTTGCGTTGCGCGCGCGCAGAAGGACATCTTTCTCCGCTGCTGCGAGTAAATCGATCTCTGCGGCCTGGCCTGACGGATGCTTGGTCATCCATTCAAGCGCCGCAAGAACGTGCTCGACCAGAACGCGGACGCGCTGAGGCTTGAACAGGGACGTCGCAAAGGCACAGGTGCCGGCCACTCGGCCCGCCGTACGCACGAGCGAGAAGTGCAGATCGAAAAGAACCGTGGCGCGCTCGAAGGGAAAGGCTTCGACCGCGAGACCTTCAAAACGCGCTGTCGGCGCATGGCTGGCGCAATCTTCGACGACGACCTGGAAGAGAGGATGGCGGGCGAGATCGCGAGGCAAGGCCAGCGCCTCGAGAATCCGCTCGAAAGGAACCTCCTCGTGCGTACGGGCCTGCTCGATGGTTTGGAAAGTGGACGCCGCAAAAGTCGCCACGTCCATCGCGCTGCCGAGTCCAAGCCGGACGGGCAACATCGTGGCGAGGCGACCGACCACCTGGGCCGCTTCCGGCTTGCCTCGGTTGGGCGACGGAATTCCGAGAATCACCTCATCCAGGCTGCTGTGTCGGCCGAGCACCGTGGCCAGCGCGGCAGTGAACACCGAAAACAGATCTGTGTTGGTGCGCGCGCAAAAATCGTCGATGGCTCCGAGAAGGGGCTCGGGAATGAAAAATGGGACGGTCTGTCCGGCGTAGGCGGTTCGGGGCGGCCGCGGAAAATCCGTGGCCAGGCCGAGTACAGGCAGCTCCCCTGCCAACTTTTCTTGCCAGTAGGAGACGTGCGGCTGAAATCCCCGACCGTGGGACTGGTCGCACTGCCAACTCGCGAAATCGGCAAACTGAATGGCTAGCTCGGGCAGTTCCTGGCTTCGAGGTGACAGTTGATTCGAATAAAGGACACCCAAATCGCGCCAAAGAATCGCGAGCGAAGTCTCGTCGGCGGCCATGCGGTGCACGGAGAAAATCAGGACATGATCCGCCGCGCTTAGGCGCGCAAGGCGCGCGCGAATCAGGAGATCCTGGGTCAGGTCGAACGGGATCTGTGCGAGCGCCGCGATGGCGGCGCGCACCGCCGCCTCCGGATCCGCGTGTTTCGAAAAGTCGTCTTCCTGCAAGGGCAGGTCGACTTTTGGCAGGATTCGTTGTACCGGCTTGCCGTCGACCACCCCGACTACGGTCCGCAGGGCCTCGTGTCGTTGTACGAGCGCGGACAGCGCTGCCCGAAGGGTCGAAACTTGCAGCGGCCCACGCAGCCGGACCGCCGCGGTCACGTGGTAGACGGTGCTGCTCGGCTCGACAAGGCTAAGGAGCCAGTAGCGGTCTTGCGCATACGAGAGGGCAATGGGTCTGTCGCGGGAGAGGGCCGGAATGCTGGGAGCGGCGGACGTCTCTTGTTCTGGCATGGTCGCGAACCTCTAAGCGGAGGCCTTGGCGGCGGTTGCGCTTACCTCGAAGCTTGCCTGCAACGGCGCCGCCATCGCGGTGACGTGGGGGTGCCGCAAGAGCGATGCGTGGCCGCCCGTGACATCGACAACCTCTGCCTTGCGTACGAGGAATTCCTGCCAACCAAAAAGCGGATCGACGAGGAGTTGCAAGAGCGGCGGATCCCCGCCCTCGCCCTGCGTGGCTCGGTAGATCACGGCTTGGGCGTGCGCCAATTTCGGTGGGACGTATTCGCGCTCGGCCATCCCGAAAACTTCCCGCACGGTCGGGGCGCGAAGTCCATCGGGCCAGCTCTTTCCTTCGCGGAAGATCTTGCGCAGGAGCAAACACAGGATGCGCGAGCGCAGGTCTCGGTAGCGGCTTTCGAGGTCGTAGCGCAAATAGGATTCGAGTTTCTTGGTCGCCTGACGAGCGATCTCGCCAACCGTGGCGAGCGAGACATCGCGGAACAAGCCGCCAAACCTCTGCCAGCGCTGCTCCGCCACGCCGGCCCGCTTCTTGGCTTGGGGAGGCGAGCTTTCGATCAGGGCCAGATGTCGAATCTCCTCGCCCTTCTCTTCCAACTGATGGGCTACCTCGAACGCAATGAGTCCGCCGGCGCACAGACCGCCGAGAAAATAGGGTCCCCTTGCTTGGCGCCTACGGATCTCTCCCACGTAGTGCTTGGCGGCTTCCTGAATCGTCGTGTGCACCATGCCGAGCCTGCCCACGCGAAGCGGCTCGAGGCCGTAGACCGCAACAGGCTTCGGCATCAGCAAGGCCAGGTTGCGGTAGAGCAGAGTCTCGCCGTCACCGTCGTGAATGAGGAAGAGCGAAGGTCCGTCGCTGCCCTCTCTCAGTCGAACCACGCAGCCTTCGCGATTGGGAACCTTCTGATTGATCGCCCGAGCCAGCTTGCTCGGCGTCCCGGCATCGAGAAGCGTCGCCATGGGCAAGCGCACCCCGAATTGATCCTGGATGGCACCGAACAGCCGGACTGCGATGAGCGAATTGCCACCGAGCTCGAAATAGTCCTGCTCGGGGCGGACACCGGGCACGCCAAGCAGCTGCTCGAACAAGAGACACAGCCGCAGCTCCAGCTCGGTGCGAATTTCCGATGCGTGGGCTTTCTCGCGCGCCTTGGCGGGCGCGGGAGTCTCGGCCACAACTTCGGTAAGAACACCGTCATGACGAAGGCGTGCCCGGGCGCCCGTTCGTTGCATGACTCCGTCACGCACGATCGCCAACTCTCCGGGAATGCCAAACGGTACGATCCGATCCCGGTCATCGACGACCTGCCATTGCGTGAGCCCTGCTTGGGCCGTCGTCCCGCGCCCCCGCTCAACTGCCCAGGCCGGCGGCATCTCCGAAACCTGCGTGAGCCGGGCCAGGACACGCTCGCGCTCGCCACCGAGCAGGTCGATGTCCCACAGAGGCGAGGCCGGGGTTCGCACCAACTCTCGCAGCACGTGCTTGTAGCAATTCACCCAATGCTCGACGGTTTCCCGATCGAAGAGATCCAGCTTGAACTCCACGGCGCCAGCCACACGCTCGCCCCAATCTTTGACCCACAAGGTGATGTCGTTGGTGGATGCACCCGATTCCAACTCCAATTGCGACAGCGAAAGGTTACCCATGTGGGAGCTGCGCTGGCTTACCTGCTGGTAGCTGAATTCGATCTGAAAGGCGGGCGAAAATCCCCCGCCTGCTCCTCGCGGCGAACGCACGTCCAGGCGCTCGAGCGGAAATTCTTGATGCTCGTAGGCCGCAAGGCAGAGATCCCGAACCGACACCACGAGCTCGGCGAAGGTTTGTTCCAGATCGACCTTGGCGCGCAGGAGAAGCAGGTTCACGAAGGGACCGATGAGACCCTCGATACTCGGCTGGGTGCGAGCATCGACCGGAGAGGCAACGACGATGTCGCGCGTGGAGCCTAGGCGCGCGAGCAGCACGTAGAGAGCGGCGAGCATCGTGATCTGCGGCGTGACCGACCCTTGCTGGGCAAAGCGCCGAACGGCAGCAACCGTCTCGAGCGGCAGCTCAAAGGAAAGCCCTTTGCCGCGCGTGCTGGCATCGCGAGAACGCGGACGATCGGTGGGCAGCGGCAGCGGCGGTAGCTCCTCGCCGAGCGCGGTTTTCCAGAAGGCCGCTTGTCCGGCCATCTCGTCGGAGATCCGCTTGTCCTGCCACGCCACGAAGTCTTCGTAGCTGACGGAAAGGGGCGCGGTCGGCCAGGGTTCACCTTGGGAAATGGCCGCATAGCCTTCGCGCATCTCCTGCCAGAACACGTCGAACGACCAGCCATCGAAGACAAGAACATTGAATGCCGTGTGGAGCACGTGCTCTTCCGCTCCGAGACGCACCAGGGAAAAGCGAAAGAGCGGTGGTTGGCGAACGTCGAATTCGGCGCGGGAAAGCCGTGCCAGCAGCTCGTGCAGACGCTGTTGCCGTTCACTCTCGCCAAGCTCCGAGAGGTCGGTCAGGGGAAGGTCCACGGGCACATCGGGAAGCGCCTCTTGTTCGGCGCTTTCGCCGTCCAAAGAGAATCGCGTGCGAAGGGGCAGGTGGCGCTGGACGATCCCAACGAGCGTCGCTTTCAGAGCAGGAAGATCGAGCGCGCCTCGCAACAGAAAGGCCGTGGGCAAAGCCCCGGCGATTCGACCGGCCAAGACGGCCCGCCGCTGCGTGAAAGACAGCGAAAAACGTTCCTTGCGGTCGGTGCGCGGAATGGTGGAGCCGGCCTGGGACTTGTGCGTGGCAGTCGCCAGTAGTGCTAGCAGCTCGGTCTTGGCCGCGCGGATCTGCGCCGAGAGCTCAGGCGTGAGAGCGCCTGGCGGGGCGATACAGCGCAAGCGATCGCCTTCGGCGACCAGGCGAATATCGCGTTCGCGTATCGCGGCGAGCAGCTGACCGACGTTCAAAAATCAACCTCCTCGGTTGGGCCCGCGACGGCTTCCTTACTCCCGGTGTTTCCGCCCACGAGCAACGCGGCTTCCACATGCGCCGACAGCTCTTCGATGGTTTGCGCCCTGAAAACCGTACGCAGTGGAATCTCGACGCCAAAGGTTTCGCGCAGGCGATTGAGCATGCGCACGGCGAGCATGGAATGTCCGCCCAGCGAGAAGAAGCTCTCGCGGATGCCGACCCGGCTAACCCGAAGCACATCGGCCCACAGTGCCGCCAGTCGAGTCTGAACCTCCGTCGTGGGAGCCATGTAGCTATCCACGTTCGAGCTGCCAAGCTCCGCCACGGGCAGCGCCTTGCGGTCGACCTTGCCATTCGGCGTGAGCGGCATGGCGTCCAAGACCGATAGATGCTGGGGAATCATGTACGGCGGCAGGCGTGTCCGAAGATGTTCTTGCAACGCTGCCAAGTCGACGTTCTGGCCTGTGGCCGCAACGACATAGGCCAGCAGGCGAGTGTCGCCGGCAGAAAGCTCACGTACCATCACGGCGCTTTGGCGAACGCCAGGATGTTGATCCAGGGCGGCCTCGATTTCGCCCAGCTCGATTCGGAAGCCACGAACCTTGACTTGCCCGTCGTTGCGCCGCTCGAAGAAGAGCTGTCCGTCGGCGTTGTAGCGGGCCAAGTCGCCGGTGCGGTACATGCGCGCTCCCGCCTCTGTCGAGAAAGGATCGGCAACGAACCTTTCGGCGGTGAGATCGGGTCGATTGAGATAGCCGCGCGCAACCCCTGTCCCGCCGATGAACAGCTCGCCGGCCGAGCCCGTTGGCACCAGCTGACCCGTCGGGTCTAGAAGGTAGATGGTCGTGTTGTCGATGGGACGGCCGATGGTGATGGGACCATCGGACGCTTCGATCTTCGCGCAGGTGGACCAGACCGTCGTCTCGGTCGGACCGTAGAGATTCCAGAGCGCGCCCACGCGACCGAGCAATTCGTTGGCGAGCTCACGCGGCAGCGCCTCGCCACCACACAGCGCCTTGAAGGATGCGCCACCTGCCCAATTCGCCTCGACCAGGAGGCGCCACGTGGCGGGCGTGGCCTGCAAGACGGTCGCGCCCACGAGCTTGAGGAGGGCTGCAAGGGCGGTTCCATCCATGGCCACTTCGCGCGAGGCGATGACCACGCGCGCCCCAACCACCAGCGGCAAGTACAGCTCGAGGCCAGCGATATCGAAGGAAAGCGTCGTCACCGCGACGAGGACATCGTCGGCTTTCAGTCCAGGCTCGCGGGCCATGCTGCACAGGAAATTGACCAGCGCACGCTGTTCGATCTGGACGCCCTTCGGCTTGCCCGTCGAGCCCGAGGTGTGCAGAACATAGGCGAGCTGCTGTGCGCCCTGGGATCTTGTCGGGCCGTCGGCTTTCGACACTTGCTCGTCGTCGATCCAAAGCCGGGCAAAATCGTTGCCGGCGAAAACGTCGGCCAGGGCGTGCTCGGTGATGAGGACGCCGATCTTTGCGTCTTCGAGGACGAAAGACAATCGGGCGCTCGGATAGTCTGGATCCAGCGGAACGTAGGCCGCCTGCGCTTTCCACACGCCCAAGAGGGCCACCACCAGCCGCGTGCCGCGCTCCACGCACACCCCGACGCAGTCTTCTCTTTTCACGCCGAGTTGCTGAAGCTTGTGGGCCACGTGGTTGGCGCGCTGATCGAGCTCCGCGTAGGTGAGCGAGGAACGCTCGTCTTGCACCGCCACTCGGTTCGGGCTGCGCTTCACCTGAGCTTCGATGAGGTCGAGCACGGACGAGACGGCAGGTAGCTCGGTCTTGGTGGCATTCCAAGTCGCAAGCAAGCACTCGCGCTCAGCCGCGGGTAGGAGTGGCAGCTTGCCAAGCGCCGTGTCGGGCGCCGCCACCACCGCGCCCAGCAGCGTGGTGAGCTCGGCGAGCCAGCGCAGAATGGTCCGGTGCTCGAAGAGACACGTGTTGTACGTGGTTTCGAGAATCACGCCGTCGTCGGTCTCGGTTCCGTTGAAAAAGATCTCGAAGCGCTCGAATTCGCGCGGGTTGCTGACGAACGAGGCTCGTGCCGGGCCGAAATCCACGTCGGGAACGCGCCGGTCCAGGTTGAAAAGCAAAGGGATGAGCGGAATTCGGGCGGGATCCCGTGGCAGGTCGAGCTTACGCAAGAGTCCACCAAACGACAGCCGCTGGTGCTCGGCCGCATCCACGATAGCGCCCTTGACCGCGCGAACATGGTCGAGGAAGGAGGCCTCGGGAGCCAAGGCAACGCGCACAGGAAGCGTGTTCACGCAATGCCCGACCAATCCCAGCATTCCGGTCGCGGCCTGTCCGGCCGCTGGCATTCCGACGACAAAGTCGGTTTGCCCGGTGATCCGATAGAGCCACGCGTCCACCGCCGCAAGCAGCGTCGACACCAAGGTCGCTCCGGCGCGCTTGGCCACGCCCCGCAGTCCGTCGACGAGCGCGCTCGGCAGCAGCCAGTCTTCACGGCGCGCTTGCAGGACCAGTTCGAGCGGGCGCGGACCATCGGTAGGCAAGTCCAGCACGGGAGGCGAGCTGCCGAGGGCGGACAGCCAGTAGCGCTCGGCGGCGGCCGCTTCCTCGCCGTGCATGGCGCGCAATTCGGCGACCGCATAGTCCGAGAACTTGGGCGCGGGGCCGAGCGTAGACGGTCGCCCTTCCCGTCGGGCGGCGTAGAGCTCGGGCAGCTCCGACAACATGACTCCGGTCGACCACCCATCGCAGACGATGTGATGGGCCGTGAGGACGAGCTCGGAGCGCTTCGCCTCGAGTCGCAGAAGCTCGGGACGAAACAGGGGACCAAGGACCAGATTGAAGGGCCTGCGAACCGCATCACGGAGGATCGCTTTGCGCTTTTCTTCCCGCTCGGCCGGCGGGAAAGACGTCAGATCCGTGGTGACCAGCGCAGCGCGCGCGCTGCCCTCGACGCACAGATTGGCCCCGTCGTGCCCGAACGTGGTTCGCAGGGCCTCGTGGCGCAGCACTAAATCGGCGATGGCGTGCTCCAATTGGGCGACATCGATCTCGCCGAGGATCACCATGGAGACGGATTCGTTGTAGGCGAGGCTGGCTTCGTCGCCCCCCAGTGCAACGGCCAGCCAAATCTCTTGCTGAGGATCCGTGACCCCAGTGGTCAGAACGATATCGCCACCCGCGAACGGGTCGAACTCAGCGTCGGTTGCATCGCTCATGGATTAGACCTTCGCGAAGGGAATGTAGCGGGAAGGATTGGCAGGATCCGAGATGAACCACGAGGGGTTCCCCTTCGCGTCCCGGCCGAGCCTCGCGCCGGGCACGGGCGGCACGTCGGCCCGGTTCTGCACCACGGGCTGCGGGTAGAAGCCACCCTCCTGCATCGCCGCGATGGCTTGCTTGAAGGTCTCGATGACCGTCGCCAGATCTGCTTCCGTGTGAGCCAACGTCATGTAGCACGGCCGCCCGTCCCATACGTGCACGCCTCGCTCGCGCAAATGCGCGAACACGATTTCGCCGTAGGGGACTTCGCCGGTCAGCGCGAACTTCATCACGCTGCCGAAGTGACGAAGCTCGATGGGCGCCTCTTCAGCGCGGAAAAGAGTATTGAGCTTGTCGGTAAAGGCCCCGGCTTTTTCGTTGAGCCCGCGTTGCAGGTCCTTGCCCTTCTCCTTCATATAAAGGAGCGAAGCCTTGGCCGCAGCCATGGCGATGGGGTGACGCACGAAAGTTCCGGCGAAGTACGTGACGCCGACCTCGGGTACCGAAGCGTCGCCGTATTCCCAGTGGCCACCGTCGAGGGCGTCCATGTATTCGCGTTTGCCGGCCACGATGCCGATGGAGAGTCCGCCGCCCACGACTTTGCCGTAGCTGCCCAGATCGGCCTGGATGCCGAAGTATTCCTGCGCGCCGCCCTGGGCGATTCGAAAACCGCACACCACCTCGTCGAAGATAAGGGCGCTGCCGATCTCGGTTGTGATCTTGCGCAGCTCTTTCAGGAACTCGACGGGTTGAATGTGCGGAGCGCGGCTTTGCACCGGTTCGACGAGCACGGCCGCGATTTCGCTGGCGCGCTGGCGGATCACGTCGAGGGCCGCTGGGTCGTTCCACGGAAGAACCAGCATGTTTTCCACGGACGCGTTGGGGATGCCAGGCGCGGCGGGCATGGTCTTCGTCTTGGTGGGGCGAACCACCACTTCGTCGAAGATGCCGTGGTAGGCCCCGGCGAACATCACCACCAGATCGCGTCCGGTCACCGTGCGTGCCAGACGGAGCGTCGCCAGCACGGCCTCTGATCCCGTGTTGCAAAAGGCGACGCGATCGCAGGGCACGAACTCGCGAAACAGGTTGGCCACTTCCTCGGCCAGCCAGGTCTGCGGGCCGATCTCCATGCCCAGCTCCATCTGCTCGGCGATGGCCTTCTTGACGAAGGGCGCGCCGAACCCGAAGAAGTTCGAACCGTAGCCGCCCAGCAAATCGATGTATTCGTTGCCGTCCAGATCCCAGAGTCGGCAGCCGGCGGAACGCTTGGCCACGAGCGGATACACCAACTCCTTGAGGCGCGGGCGAAAACCCGCCACCGTCCGCGGATCGGAGATCTGCTTGCGGTTCCTCGCCGTGAAAGCCTTCGAAGCTGCGGTCTTGGCGTTGTAGCGAGCGATGAGCCGCTCCAAATGCTTTTCTTGGGTCGGGGTCAGCTCCTTGCCGCTGGAACGATCGATGACCAATTGGGGTCCATGGCCGCGCGGAGCTTCGGCGGTCGTGGCCGGAGGCGCGACCGTGGGCTCGCTCGGAGCGGGCGAGTCGGCGACTGGCGTGGCGTTCCCGGCCACATCCTGCGAAGTCTGGGCTTGGGCATCCGCTTCGGTCATCGCCGGCAACGCTTCTCCGCCAGCCAGCATCTCCAGCTGGCGGCGCATGAGCGCCAGCTGGGCGCGGACCAACTCGCTGAGGCCAGATCCTTCCTGGCCCGAGGCAATCGGACGATAAGGGGATGCCGAGTTTTCCATCGCGCGCGACGGCGCGCGTGCCGGCTTGCTGGACGGGTCGGGCATGGCACGCTCCTGGGATCGCACCGGGGCTGGCGCGACGGGAATAGGGGACGCGGTATCGGGGAAGGCCGTAGCGGGCAAACTGCCCTCGAGATGCTCCGCTAACTGCTGGCAACTCGGAAACGATTCGGCCAGGTCCTTGAGCTTCACCTTGACCTTGAACTGCTTGCTCATGGCCAGCGCAGCCTGGGTCAGCAGCAACGAGTCGAGGCCGAGATCGGAAAAGGTCGCGTGCGCGGAGGCAGCCGACAATTCCTGTCCCGAGATCTCCTCGAGAATCGTCTTGATGCCAGAAACAATACGATCAACTCGGCGAGGTGAGGTCACGGTTTGCTTTCTATAAGGTTGAGTCCGAGCCCGCCTTGGGCGATGGACAAGTTCTACATTTTTACCAGCATTTTGCGCCGTTTGATATTACAGCGCCCATTTTCGCCTAACTCTAGACGAATTGGACACCGATCGGTAGGCGCGCGCGTGGACCGCAACGAGCCGAGAGCTAACGCACCACCCGATAAGGCGAGTTTGGCAGATCGACGTCCCCGTGCCGCACGACAGGAACGGCTGCTTCTCGACGGCGACCGTCGAGCGCTAGATCGACTTTACTTCGCGGTCGGAACAGTGCCGTTGAAGGTGATCTTCACGGCGTAGCCATTGGGATAGTTTGGGCCCGATGGCAGAGCAATCTTCAGGCCTGAAGCGTCCTGCGTATAGGTGCAGGCGCTTCCGTCGCCGAGGAAGGTGATGCCTTTAATCGACGACGTGTCGACGGAGCCCGACTTGAGGCTGGTGATGACCATCTGATTGTTCGTCGGCCACCCCATCGCGATGGCATACAGGGACTTGTTGTCCTTACTTCGGTTGAAGCGAATATCCGTCGCGTTCCCCTCGGCTGGTCCGCTACCGAAGTTGCCGCCAATCGTGGTGGGACCTTCACAGCACTTCGTCCAAGGCCGGGTGGAGTAAATCGATTCGCCGAAAGCCTTGAGCCAAGTACCGATGGTCAGCAGCAGGTCCTTCTGCGCTTGCGGGATGGTTCCGTCTGCCATCGGTGAGATGTTGAGCAGGAAGAAGCCGTTCATGCTCACTCGATCAATCAAAGCATCGAGGAGCGACTTGGCCGAGAAGTACGGCATGCCGTCGACGTAGCCCCACGTGTTCAAGCTGACGCTCTCCTCGGAGATCCAGAACGTCGACGACAGGCTGCCGTTCCCTGACCGTTCGTATTGTTGAATCTCGCCTGGGTGGCCGGCCAGGTCATTGCCGGCTTTGGAGACGACGACGTCCCTGCCCCACTCGACACCTTTGTTGTAATAGTAAGAGAGATAGCTCAAGACCGTCGCATCACTAATCTGTCCGACGCTTCCGTCGTGCCACATATAGTCCGGCTGGTAGCCGTCGATCAGTTCCTTCAGCTCGCAGAGCCAAAGCGCTTCTTCCGCGGTCTGTCCGAGCTGGCCGTAGAGCATCTTGAGGCTGGGGTCGGTTTGAGCCGGCACGTATTGGTAGTACCCGAGGAAGTTGTAGGCGTCGTGACTGGACACCATGAGCTTCATCCCCTTGGCGCGATAGGCCTTACCCAGAAGATCGACCAAATCGAGCTTCGGACCCTTGGTCACCGAGTTCCACTCGTCGCAGGTGCTGTTCCACATGGCGAATCCGTCGTGATGGATGGCCACCGGTGCCGCCACTTTCGCGCCCGCATCGACGAAGAGCTGCGCCCACGCGTCCGGATCCCAATTGCCACCGGCGCTCACCAGCTTGGGTTCGAATTTGACGGGATTGCCTTTCAGGTCGGTTCCGCCGGTCAAGAATTTGTCGTACCCGAACGTGGTAAAGGGATCGCCGAAGGTGGCGACGTGGTGCTTGTAACAACCGCCACTGTTTCCATTCTTGTCGAACATGTAGCCCGCGTACCACTCGCTATAGAACGCCGGCACGCTGAAAGCACCCCAGTGTGTCCAGAGTCCGAATTTCGCATCTTGGAGCCACTCCGGAGCCGCCGGGTGCTGGTCGACCGATGTCCAGGTCGAGCTATACGTTTGTGGCCCGCTCGCGCCCCCTCCTCCACCCATCGCCGACGAGCCACCGAGACCCGCGACGCCTCCGGTTCCCGACTTCCCCGCCGCTCCGCCTGCGCCCGCTGTCACGCCGCCGGCGCCAGCCATGCCGCCAGCGCCAGCCATGCCGGCGGCGCCAGCCATGCCGCCAGCGCCAGCCATGCCGCCGGCGCCGCTGGCCACGCCACCAGCGCCGCCGGCCCCAGCGCGACCCGCTGCCCCGCCCGTCGCCGCTCCGCCGGAGCCCGTGCCAGCTCCACCTCCACTCGCGGGTCCGCCGGCTCCCATTCCGCCGCTCCCCTGCGCGGCACTCCCTCCTTTGCCACCACTTGCAAGACCGCTCCCGCCGCCGGAGCCATCGCCATTTCCCCCTGCACTAGTGGATCCGCCGCTCCCACTCGACGGTCCGCCAGAACCGCTATTGCAGCCCACAAGAATGAGACCAGCCAAAAACGCGAACACATCGGACCGACCTCTTGAATGGCTGCTCTCAATAGCGGGGCGACGTCGCATGGGTCCTCCGAGCACTATGGGCGAATGGGGGCTTCGGTGCGTACTGGCAGTCCGGCATTACAGCCTCCAGCCAAGGATCGCCATCGCTCCGAATGTCATGAAGAAGATCCTCGGTGGTTCACGCGCACGTGTCTCACACGATGAAAGACCCGTCCTTTTCGCTTTCGGCTCACGAAATCGGAATGCCGATCGAAAAAGGCGCATCCCGACGCGCCCAATCACGCGTGGCCGTGCACTTCAGAAAACGCCAGTCGGTAAGAAACCTCGGAGGACTTGTTCGTAAGCGTGGCTAGTGAACTGGAAAGCCCAACCGACCGGTCAATATGATGGCACTATTCCATCAGGCCCGGCACTAGCGACATTGCTGGAAGACGACGCGATGGCCGTCGGGCGCATCCAGGCAGGTCGGACCCAGCGTCTTCCAATCGCAATCGCGTTTGAAGAGCGTAGCTTGTTCGCCACATGGACTGGATTCGGTAACGTACTCGACCGTCGGCCCGGCGTTGCAGTTTTGCGAATCGGCATACGTCGAGCATTCGGGAGGCGCTTGCGTTGGCACCAACGTCATGGAGATCGCGCCATCGCAGTCCCAGTCCCAGCTTCCGTTGGGGGCCGGAACGATGTGCCACTCGGTCGCATCACCGATGGTCGGGTCGGCTGGTTGACAAGTGCCGCCACAGCTCACAGTACCGCCGTTCGTGCAGGCGCCCTGCCCTGCGCCAACGTCGCACGGCAATCCGAAGTTGGGCGGCGTGCTTATGCTGCACGTCCCATTCGTGTCGTAGATGCCTCCGCAACTGCCGCAGCTGCGGCCGGCGCCAGCGAAGCTGCACGCGGGAGCCATACCGCTCCATACCCCGTCGGATTGGCAGGTCCGGATGGCTTCGCCGACCAGGTTATAGCCAGCCGAGCACGCGTACGTCGCGATCCCTCCATGGCGGGACGACGAGGCTTGTACGGTCCCATGCGGCGGTGCATTCAGCTCCCCGCAATCGACGTTCCCCGGCGAACAGTTGCGACCTCCGAAACAGGCATGCTGGATCCCGGGCGCTGACAGCTCAGAAGCCGCCAAGCCCCCGGCGTCCGCGGCAGGGGGAGACGCGTCGTCTCTCGGCGGCGCCGATGCGTCAACGACGGCGTCCTTGCCCTCCTCCGAACAGGCTGCGCCAGTTGCGCAAAGTGCAACGGCCAAGCGTGCGCCGATCGTTACTCGTATCGTCATGTGCCTCATCCCATCTCGCTCGCGCGTGCTTCCAGGACGGGCACGTGTGGCTCAACCCGACGAATGCAAGCGTCGAGCCGCTCGACGGTGGCGACACTCGCTGCAAGGGCATGAGCGACCGCCGGCAACTGCATTAAGTTCGAAAACGAGGTGCCGATGTTCCCGCTATGAAAAGAGCGGCACTTGCCGTGGTTGCAGCGAGTGCATTCCATGTAGCATGCGTCAACCTGACTCCCCCATGGCAAACGGGGCAAATGGTAGATGGCAGAGCGCCAACGAGCGGCGGCTCGGAGGACGATGGCACGGTACTCGACCCCAGTGATACCGGTGGCACGAGCCAGTCCGGAACGACCGAGATCGGTTCCGGCGGAGCTGGCGGCAATTCGCAGAACGACAGTCAAGATGGCTCGGCTGACGTCTCCATTGCCATTGATTCGCCATCCCTTGGCGGATCCGGCGGCTCCACGCTTGGCTCGGGCGGCGTGACGGCCCTGGGCGGCGTCGCCCAAGACAGTGCCTCCGTGAACACTGGCGGCACGCGCGGCACAAGTGGCACAGGAGGATCGACCACGATCACGATCGAAGACGCGTCTGTGCCAATCAGCTGCGCCAGCCCAATCGTCCCCGACAATGGCAATCCTCCCGACAATGGCGTCGTGACCGACTTCTCTCATTGGGACCCCGCCAATCCAGTCTGGGGCAGGAGCGCCAATTTGAGTGGCACCCTCTTCAAGAATAACGGCAGCGGCGCAACCATCGGCGATCCGAAAGTGGAAGGCAATCCGCCGGGAATGCACCTTGCCGGAGCGATTCCGGTGTCGAGCACTGGAGGCGGCGGACTGCGCTTCTCTAGGTGCGCCACAGTAACGTCGTTCAACTACGTTCGTTTCACCTACTACGGCGGCGCACCTGGCTGTAAGGTCGATCTTCTTATCCACACTTACAGCCAGTCGACCGGGGGCGGCGGTTGCCGACTCGACGGTGGCGGTAACTGCAATGACTTTCCTCTCGTGACCGGCGTCGTCGATGTCACGACGGCTGCGTCCTTGCCCACGCTGGTCACCAAACCCTTGGCCAGCTTCAAAGCCACGAACGGATCCTGGTCGACAGCGGACGCGGAACAGGTAGTCGGAATCGAGTGGCGATTCACGAACACCGGTACCGCTTCTCCCTGCGGCGTCGACTTCACGGTGACTGGCGTTGCCTTCTTGCCGTGAACGAGATAGTTGTCGACACTAGCGTCTGCGCTGCAGACAAAGGCCGTCGATCGCTGAGTTTCGCGTGGCAGCGGCCTCACCGTCGATACAGCGCCGCGACCTCGGCCGGGCCCAAAGCGCGACCGTAAAGACGGATATCATCGAGGTTGCCCTGCAGGAGGTTGTCGTCACCACCACCGGCCTGTGGCACGCGAGCGCCAATCCCCCACGAGGCGTCGATGTCCGCTGGGGGAATGGTCGCATCCGCGATTGACGCCGCTAGCTCGCCGTTGCGGTACAGGTAGTAGGTATTCCCGTCGAAGACGCCGCAAAGGTGGACCCAGGTGCCGGAATCGCCCGGCGGAATGTTCGCAACAGCGACGTGGTCGCCCGCGCTGTCCCACATCGTGAATTGATAGGTGCCCGCCTTGATACGAAGTGCGAAATCGTGGTTAGGCGAAAAGACATAGCCGTGCGCGAGGATGTTGTGGGTACCGTCCAGGTTGGGAGAGCGCACCCAACCGGCCATGGTGGTCAGACCTCCCGCATTCAGAAGAGCGGGGTTGCCGAGCGAGACCCATTGATCCTGTCCATTGAAGGACAAGCTAAAGGGATCGTTGAAAAGCACGGGAGGCACGTCTTTCGTCGGGATCGGAGGATTCGGGGAAAGCTTGCCGTGGTTGCCGAATCCGGAGGAATCCAAGACGATGCTATTCGTGGGTGCCTCGTCGAGCGCCCAGTGCCCCAGCAGACCCAGGTCGGGATCGAAGAGATCGAGCGTGGTATTCGAGCACGCACCGCCCACAAAAACGGCGACGACCAAGCAGACGATCGTCTCTGTTCGGGCGATGGTATCCATCAGAAGCTGACTACTCCCGTGAGACTGGCCGATAGAAAGAGACCGGACACGCTTCGGGTTCGTATTCCCTGTGTGCGGACGACGATACCATGGGGCAGAACACCGATACCGGAGGTCGCCTCCATCGCAACCCGACGGGTAATCGCGACGACGAGCCGCGGCTCCGTCGCGAGCACCAACGCGCCGAGAAGGGCTGTGCGTGCGTGACCGTCGTCGAGCCCGACATGAAACTGCACCCAGTATTCCTCCGCGCGGAGCATGAGTGCGCCTCCGACCGGGCGACTTTCAGGCCAATAGAGGACGCCGGCCGCTACTCCCGCGGTGGTGGCATGCACCGATACGTTTCCTCCAGGCAACGCCTGTTCGGAGGCGGCCCGACCGCCGGCTCGGACTTCCACCAGCAGCCAACGTCCCATGCGTGAGCCAACGAACAGATCGCCGCCAGCAAGTCTCTGTCCGCCGCCGAAATAGTCGTAGGTCGGCGAGATGCCGAGTCGCCAATGGCGCGTCACTTCTTTGACGGTGGCGGATGGCGATGCGGCCACCGAGGGTACGGCGGAAACGGCCGACGGGAACGGCGCAACCGCCTCCGGAGGACGAGAAGGAGAAGAAGCCGGAGGCGTCGCACGTCGTCGGATAATTTCCGCGATGGCCAGCGCCAGCTCGCGCGAGCGAGCGGCGCGCGCGACGGGCAAGGTGCCGTCCGCAGAGGTCAGACGAATCGTGCGCTCTCCACCGATCCCGTTCGAAGCCCACGGCTCGATGCGGATCTCTTGCCGGATTTCCTGGCCGTCGGCAACGCAGCGAACGAACACCGCCGCTGGCCGGGGTTCGTCGCCACCGCGGACCGCACTCAGCTCGAGCTCCATCACCTCGCGAACCGTGGCTTCGTCTACCTCCACGCAAGGATCGATAGTGAGCAAGGGCTCCTGTGCAGTCGGCGAGACGTCCACGTCGACGAAGAGTGCGAACAGTCTCAACGCGATGATAGGGACAATCAACGTTCGCCGCTCAGGGCACGAGTCAGGGATAGGTAGCGGCCGTTGGGATAGGTCTTTTCGTAGTGGCGGGCCGCCTCTGCAGCCCGGCGCGAATCGCCCGCTTTTTGCCAGGCCTCGGCCACGCGTGCTGCTGCATCTTCGGCCAAGGCGCCACCCGGTGCCAAGCGCTCGGCCAGCACGAAGGCCTCCGCAGCACCGCGAGCCTGACCGAGATCCGTGAGCAGGACCCACCCGAGCGTGAACGCGGCAGATGGCGCTCGCGGATCCTTCGGATAATGCTCGACGATACGGCGCAAAGGCGCTACCGCTGCCCGCGGCTGGTGGGACCGTCTTGCGGTGTCCGCAGCAAGCAGGAGCGAGGACGGATCGTCTGGCCCATGCGCGTGCAAGGTGCTGCGAGCGCTGCTCGCCATCCCGGGCGATTCGTGCTCATCCGTCGGAGAGACGGCTTCGCTGGGCTCGGTCGTGGTGAAGACTCGTTCCTCCCCGGCGCCAAGCTCCATGCGCGTTTTCCGTGCGGGATACAGGACAGCGACGCGTCCCTCGGAAACTGCAACGTGAATCTTTCCGCCAGCCTGATGATCGATGCGGAAAACCGTTCCCAAGTCTTCGATTTCGAGCGGTCCGGCCTCGACACGGAAAAGGCGGCGCCCGTCGTGACGGACTCGAAACCGGGCGCCGCCCGATCGCAGGTGCACAGTCGTGCGCGCGGCGCTCTGCTCCGTTACTTCCAGCACCGTGGCCTCGGTCGCGGGCGCGATGGCGGATCCGTCGTCGAGAACGAGCGGCGGCGTCACCGTAACCGACGCGGGCGGTGCGGAGGTCGGCTTCCCCGGCGGGTGCAACACCAGGCCGATCGTCACTGCCGCCACCGCGCCCAACATCGCAAGTCCGACCACCGGGCGGAGTGGTCTGCGCATTTCCGCCCACCTTCGTACCCTTTGGCCAAGGGTCTGCCGCTCGGCGAGTCGCCTCAGCGCGTTTTCTGTCGCTGCCCGGTTCAGAGGCACGTCCCAACTTTCAGGGGTCATCGCCGCAGCCAGAATCCGCGCGCCTTCGAGCTCTGCCGCGCAGTCCGCGCATACGGCAGCGTGTTTCGCCAGCGTCGCTTGGTCGTGGAGGCTGAGCTCGTCCCGAATGGCGCGCTCGACGAGCGACTCGGGATGCTCGTGCACGTCCTGTTCAACGGCCACGGGGGCCCTCCCCGCTTCGTTCGAGCTGCTCTCGGAGCCGATTCTTGCCGAGCCGCAAACGCGTCTTCACGGTGTTGACGGACACGCCGGTGATGCTCGCGATTTCGTCGATCGAATGACCAAGCATGAGACGGAGGCGCAAAACGGTCGATTGCGCTTCGCTAAGCTCGTCGAGCAGATCGCGTATGAGATTCGCGCGGACCTCCACGCCTTCGTCGAACGTGGTCACCGGGACTACGCCCGAATCCATCTCCACGTGCTTCTGGGCTCTGGCTCGCGAACGCCGGCGCAGGGAAATCGCTCGACGCATTGCAATCTTCGTCACGTAGTGTGAAACATCGGCCTCGAATCGAAACTGAGGCAGTGCCCGCACGACGTCGATGAGGCAGTCCTGGAGCGCGTCTTCAAGCTCGGGGTGTTCCCTCCCCATAACCCCTCGGCAGATACTGCGAACCAACGGCGCAATCGCTTGCAGCAAGCAACGCGTCGCAGAGGAGTTGCCCCGCAAGACCTCCCGCACGAAATCATTGAGGCTTCTGCCGTCCGCCAAGTCGACGTTTTCCGTCGCGCCTGTCTCGGCCTCTTCGCGGGGTTCGGCGTTGGTCGCCCGAAGCATGGGATCCACAGTGTAGCGTGCTTTCTGCGCTGTCAATCGCAGATCCAAGGCGCGCGTCCAAGCACCGAAGCGGTATGGAGAAAATCGTCCGCGCCACTAAGATCGATAGACCCGTTTCATCGTACTCGTGCCCCTTTTTGTCGAATCGATAGACCCGTTCTGACCTTTCCACCCCCTTCACATTCACCACAGCAACGCCAAACGCGCGAGGGACAATGATCGCATCGCAGGACCAGCCCAAGAAAAGATCTTCCAATCCGCCCGACCCAAGCCGGCCGGGCCAACCAGCGCGCAGTGGCAGGTGGGCTGTTGGATTGTACCTAGCTTGCGTGGCGGCATGCTCGACGCAAACGACTTCGACTCCGCCCGGAACCGGGGGAGCAAGCCGCAATTCCAGCGGCGGCGCGATCGGTTCCGGCGGCACACCGGGAACGGGCGGAAAAGCCAACGACAGCGGTGGTGTCTCCGCTGGTGGAGCAATCGGCAGCGGTGGAATAGCTTCGACCGGTGGCACGATCGCAACCGGCGGATCTGTTGCAACCGGCGGTTCTACCATGCCCAGCGATGCAGGCGATGCGGCCTCGACGGGAGGAAGCACGACGGGGGGAGCCAGCGGAGGTGGCACCACAACCTCCGGCGGGGTGACAGGATCGGGTGGCAAGACCGGGACCGGCGGCACGAGTGCGTTCGGCGGATCCACCGGCACGGGCGGCGGCGGGGCCAGCGGCCCCCAGAGCTATACGGCCTCCTGGACATCGGTGGACCAGCACCCGGCCGCCCCCGAGTGGTTCCAGGACGCCAAGTTCGGTCTTTGGCATCACTGGGGAGCCTTCTGCTATCCGGCGTACGGAAGTGAATGGTACCCGCGCAATATGTTCAACAAGGGCAGCAATGAATACAATCACCATATGTCGGTCTATGGCGACCCCTTGGGAAATTGGCCGTACAGCAATTTCCTGACCGGCGCGAACGACAAGTCGGGCAAGCTTGCGAAATTCGCGCCCCAGCAAGTCGCGGACGGTGGAAGCTGGGATCCCGACGCGTGGGCACAACTCTTCGCCGACGCGGGTGCGAAGATGGCCGGTCCGGTGGCTGAGCATCACGACGGCTTTTCGCTGTGGAAGAGTACGGCCAACGAATGGAACGCGGTGGACAAAGGCCCGAATCTCGACTTGGTCGGCATTCTTGCCAAAGCCTATCGAGCGAAGGGAATGAAGTTCATGGTGTCCACGCACACCGCCTACAATTTTACCGGCTACTATCAGTGGGCACCGGCTCAATCGGATCCAAGTCTGAAGAAACTCTACGGTCAGTTAGCACAGTCGGATGAGGAAACGCTCTGGCTGAACAAAGAGAAGGAACTGATCGACGGCTACCAGCCTGATTACATGTGGCACGACTTCAACTTGGCCCAGGTCAGCGAGACAGCGAGACTGAACTACTTGGCCTACTATTACAACAAAGGCGTCGAGTGGGGCAAAGACGTGGTGGTTTCCTACAATGATGGGTTTGCCGGCCATGCGGGCGAGATCCACCAAGAGGAACGAGCCGGCGAGGCTGGTCTGTCGGCTACGTTCTGGCTGTCCGAGGATACTCTGAGCCTCACGACCTGGGGTTACACGGAGGGGATGGCCTACTACTCGTCAAAGTCGCTGCTCCATGCCTTGATTGATCGAGTGAGCAAGAACGGCTTCTTGCTGCTCAATACGTCCCCGATGGCTGACGGTACCTTCCCGCAAGCACAGAAGGACATTCTGTTGGCCATGGGCGCGTGGCTCAAAGTCTTCGGTGAGGCTATCTATTCGACCCGAGCTTGGGTCAAATACGGTGAGGGGCCGACCCAGATGGGCGGCGGCGGCATGGGTGCTCCGGTCGAGGGCAAGGCAACCGATATCCGCTTCACCCGGAGCAAGGACAACAAGACGCTCTACGCGATTGGCTTGGGCTGGCCAACCGGTAATCAGATGATCATTACGACCTTGAAGAGCGGCTCGTTCGATAGTTCCACAATTCAGGCCATCTCCTTCCTAGGAGGCGACAGCTGCACGTTTACCCAGGATAGCTCGGGCTTGAAGGTGAGCCTGCCGGCCAGCGCCAGCAACAGCAATGGCTATGCGGTGAAAATCACGTTCAGTGGGACGATTCCAACGCCTAAGTGAAGCAATGCCGTAAAATGCGGCGTATGTCCAAATTCGTTTCGCTGCCGGCTCAAGGAAGCTTGTGCTCGGCCTCTCTGCTCGTGACGCTAACGGTATTCGGTGCCTGCACTACGCCTCGGTCCTTCACGCCAGCATCCGGTGGCGACAGTGGCTCCGGCGGCCGGCCTTCCTCGAGCGGCGGTGCCGTTGCGTTCGGCGGCTCGAGCGCAACGGGAGGTGCTACATCGTCGGCAGGCGGCCTGGGCGGCAGTGGCAACGCCTCCGGGGGCGCAGGCGGCCAGGCTGGAGCAACCAGCTCAAGTGCGGCGGGAGCCGGAGGCGCTGCCGCAACAGGTGGAAACGGTCACGCGGACGGCGGGACAAGCGGTGGAGCGAGCACCGGCGGAAGCGGCGGAACGAATGTGGGCGGAAACGGTGGCCGGGATGCTGCCACCGACGCGCAAGCCGTCGATGGCGGAACCGTCGCGCTTGAACAACTTCAGCGCGACTTCGTCGATTTGCGCTTCGGCATGTTCCTCCATTTCGGGATTCTCACGTTCACGGGCAGCTGGGCCCAAGGCAATCTGGACATCACCCAATTCAACCCGACCGGCCTCGATTGCGATCAATGGGCTTCGGCCGCCGCGTCTGCCGGAATGAAATACGGCGTGCTCACCAGCCGGCACCACGACGGCTTCGCACTTTGGCCCAGCAAAGCCAGCAAATTCAATGTCGGCAATATCCCCTGGAAAAATGGGCAAGGCGACGTGGTTCGCTGCTACGTCGACGCCTTTCGCAAGCGTGGCCTTCTGCCCGGCCTCTACTACTCGATTTGGGACACCACCCAAGGTGTGGCGGCCGGCTCCATCAGTACCGAGAAGCTCAACTACATCAAGACACAGCTTACGGAGCTGCTCACCAATTACGGTCCCATTCCCATCCTCGTCATCGACGGTTGGTCCTGGCAGATGGGGCACAAGGCCATCGCGTACCAAGAAATCTACGAGCTCGTGAAGTCGCTGCAGCCGAATTGTCTCCTCACCGACCACACCCATGTGCCGGTGCCGTGGGACGTGGACATCGTCAATTACGAGGAGCCGAAAGGCGCGTGGGCGCCCGCCGGCAATACGTATCCGTCTCAGCAGGGGACCAAGGTCAACAATTCGGGCGGCAACGACTGGTTCTGGGCACCGGACATCGGCGGTCTGATGACCGTTTCCGACATCGTGACCAAACACCTGACGGATCTCGAGCCAAAGTGGACGAACTTCCTGCTCAACTGTCTACCGAATCGAACCGGCACGCTGGATTCCGCAATCGTGACGTTGCTTGGTCAGGTAGGCGCCGCGTGGAGCCCGAACAAGTCCCGCGCGCCGCTGCCCGCGCAAGGACCGCAAAATGAGCACCCGTACGCAATTGTCTCGGCAACAGCGACCTCCGGCAATGCGGGGAATGCCATCGATGGGATCAACGACACCGGTACGCACACCCTGTGGCAACCGACCGGAGCGCTCCCTCAATCCATGACGCTCGATCTCGGACAAAGCCGCGCCGACGTAGGCTGGCTGGGATGCACGCCGTACGCGTCGGGTGATTCCACGGCGACGACAGGCAACGTGACCGGGTACACGCTCTTGGTTAGCACCGACGGCAACACGTTCAGCAAAGCTACCTCCGGCACGTGGACTGCCGACGCAAAGATGAAGGTGGCGACCTTCGGCCCGACTCCCGCGCGCTACGTTCGCTTCCAGGTCGACGCCGCCAACGGCAATCCTGCCGTCACCGAGCTGACCGTCGGCGGCGTTCCCTGAGCAGCCATGCTCAACCTAGAAATCCTTCGCGGGATCGTAGTGCTTGACCGAGAAGGTCGGCGCGATGATCGGTGGCTGGTACCAGCGGGCAAGAGCGTATCGGCCGTCTTCATCGGCATCGAAGGCACGAAGCCCGCGATGGGCGAACCTTCGCGCAAGCGGAAATCGTCGCGAGGGTAATCGGGATTCGCGAAGTGCGGATTGGCGACGCGGCTCGCGCCGTCCTCGTGCGCGGCCCGTTGCCATTCCGCGAAGCTGAACCAAGCGAAGTCCGACAGATGGTCGGTGACGCCGTCGGAAATCGGCTCCTCGCAAGGATAGTCGGGCTCGCCGTTATCTTCCGGCCGGATGCTTCTCGTCGTGGATCAGCCTGCTATTGGCGTTTTCTTCTCGGTTGAGCTGGCGCTGCTCGGGCTTGGTCAGGTGGCCGCCGTTGGCCTTCACCTCGGCGTGCTCCTGGGCCTTGATGGCCCGGTCGTTGGCGCGCAATTGCCGCGCCTGGCCCTTGCTGAGCTCGCCATTCCTTACGCCATCATTGATGCGCGTGCGTTGGTTGTCGACTCGCTTGTTGACTTGATTGCGACGTGGATGCTCGGCGGCGAATCGGCTGCCCGGAGCGCCCGTCGGGTTGCCCCGGCCGCGCGCGTAAACGGCGGGCGACGCCAACAGCACCAGCGAGAACAGGATGAATATAGTCTTTTTTAGAGTTGATCGCATGGGATCTCCTTTTGCCCCGTAAGACGAGGTCAAGAGCCCCGAGGTTCCCGCAATTTTCTTTTTCCGGACAAATGGCGAGCGCTGATACCGAGGTGCCACCGGCCCCGGCGTCGCTCCGGGAGAATTGCGCGCGAGCGTCCTTCCGGGCGGGCTGGCCACCGGTTCATGCCTACTTGGCGACGATGGCGTCTACGGCAACCGGACCCGGACCGCGATTGATGATGCTGATGGTGTGCTGTCCGGAGGTCAGGCCGGTCACGGTGGACACCAGCTGCTGGGGTTGGCGTGCACCGGACGCCGACAAATCCACGGTGTCCTTCACTTGCCCGTCGACCTGGATCTCGATCTTGCCGTCCCCGGATTCTTTCGGGGCGTAGACCGAGACGCTCGTTCCGGTGAAGGGGGCCGACCACGTATCGCCCGTGTTCGTGCTCGTCGTAAGGTCGTTGTTGTAGTCGCCCGTTCCGAGATTGGCCTTGCGAAGCCATCCGACATAAGTCGCGCCCGAGTCGTCGTCGTTGAACCAGCCTTTGTCGTGGGTAATGCGCAGGACGCGGATCTTCGACGCCAGCTGCGAATCGGCGATTCCAGACAGCGCTGGCACCGAGCCGCTCGGGGTCACGGTCAGACCTGTGCCATTTTGCGAGAACGTCATCGCCACCGTCGAGCCGACCATTTCGACCTTGGATACGGTTCCCAAGGTTACACCACCCGACTTGAGCGCCGAGAGCGTCACGGCGCCGCCGTTCCAATTGAGGAGTGTCGCGTAGACATTGCCGTTGTTGCGTGTGTAGATCACTGAGCTGTCGCCCCAGGCCTCGAAGGGACGGGACGCATACACGGCTTCACCATTGACTTTGAGCCACGAGCCGACGTCCTTGGCGATTTGAACCAACGAATCGTCGAAATTGCCCCGTCCACGTTGGGTCAGGTTGAGCAACAAGCTCCCGTTTCGGGACACGTTCTGCATCAAGGTCGTTACCAAAGAAGCAGCACCCGTGTAGGCTGCCCCCGCCATGATGTGCCAGTAGACACCCTGGATGTTGTACTCGGTCTGGAAGGGATACGCGCCGATCGTCGATTCCGTATTCGCCTCGGTGCTGCGAACAAGACCGCGCTCAGCGGAGGATTGCTGGGCGGCGCTGCTCGCGAAACTGTTGTATTGGCCGCCCACCCCCTTCATGTTCATCACGACGTCCATCTTCCCCTGATTCCAGGTCACCGACTTGTTGTAGTAGTTCGCGAGGATCGTCGTGGCGATGGAACCGAGTCCCATATTGACGCCCAGATCGATGACGCCACTGCCAGCCAGCTCGTCGAAGTAGACGAGGTCCGGGTGGTACTTTTCGATGGCATCATCGACCCTATACATGAATTGAGTTCCATAGGGCGAGGTATTGCACGAGTTGTTCGAACAGTCGGTCTTATGCTGGTAGCCATAGAGAGCGGCTGGGTCCAGGCCCTCCCACCATTTCCCTTTTCCATCCAAAACTGTTTGCATGGCATCGTAGGGGCCTTTTGAGCCGCTGGTGTATCGGACCGGCTCCCACTGACCCCACGTGCGCGACGGCGAATTGTGGAGGCCGATGCCGAAGCGCAGGCCCTTGTCGCGCGCGGCCTTCGCCCAGCCGCCGACGATGTCCTGTTTCACTCCAATCTTCGTAGCGTTCCAGGGTTGGTAGGTCGAGTCCCAGTTGTCGAAATTGTCGTGGTGTGCGCCCATGGACATGAAGAACTTGACGCCCATCGAAACGTACACGTCCATCAGGCTCGCCGGAGTCCACAGGTCGATGACCCAGTTCTTACAAATGTCCTTGTAACCGTAGACGGATGGATCGCCGAAGTGGGTTTGGTGGAAGTTGTAGGAGTCTTTCCCCGGGACATACATATCGTAGGCGTACCAGTCGCCATGCTCGGGCATGGATTGCGGATCCCAGTGAGCCCATCCGCCCAGCTTGGCATCACGCCACCACTGGGGCGTCTGATAGGCGAGGCCCAAGGCCGTCCAGTCTGCCTTGTAGGGCCCGTCGGCGGCCTTGAAGGGCGATAGGTTCCACATGTCCGGCGGCAAGCCCAAGTCGCCGACGCCGACGATGAGCTTGTCGATGTTCACCGCCACGTCATCGCTGGCCTTGCTGATCGTGACCTTCGCGCTGGCCGGAATGTCGATGTCGATAATGGAGTAAAGGAACGAGCCGGTGAGGGCGCCCGTGGAGTGAACGTTCACCTTGCGTGCGGTGCCACCGTTGATCGAGACGCTGATTGTGCCCGTTGACACAGTCGCGTAGTGAATTGCGAGTCGGCTGGCGGCAGGCAATCCCGTGGCCTCGGCGCCCTGGCCGTTGCCTGCGAGCCCGACCGAAGAGCCTCCCGAAGCGCCGGGGTCGGTTACCTTGGAACCGCCACCAACCGGTGCGAGCGTGAACGGTGTGGCAAATCCCCCGGCGTCGACGCTACCGGCTCCCCCGGAGCCGCCACTTGCGCCCGCATCGCTCGTTCCGCCTTGCTGACCGCTGCTCGACCCGCCAGCTCCGCCCGCCTGGCCCGAGCCTCCCCCACTCGCCCCGCTTCCACCACCAGCCTGGGCGCCTCCGCGTCCCTGAGCGCCCGCACCGCTCGCCCCGCCCCCTCCGCCGTTCGCAGCCCCGCCTTTGCCCGTGTTGCCACCCGAGGGCGCCCCGGTAGTCCCGCCAACATTGCCGCCAGCTCCGCCGTTGGCCCGGGCACCACCCGAACCACTCGGCGGTGCGGAGCTGTTTTGAGAGCATGCACCCAAGCAAACCAGCCCAACGACCAGCAGCGCAGTCCTCGAGCCCGAAGCACTAAAGCTATTAGCGTGCTTTGCCATCGATCCGAGTCTCATGAAGAACCTCCTGCAGTCCGGGGATGCGTGTCTCACAGTTGGATAGACCAGGCATTTGTCCCTCTTGGCTCACAGATTGCGGAGGGGCCGGTTGATTCTTCCTCGCCCTCACATCACGCCGCATCATGGTTGTAGCGAGGAAATCGAGGACCGGCTACAATGGCTGGCCTTTCCGGGAGGAGTCGAGGTGGAATGCCTATGCTTTATTACGCGTCCAAGGTCGTGCAGCCCTCGAAGGGCATGAGGTTGGCCGTCGCGGTCGCTCTGGCGTTCAGTGTGGTCGCAGCGGGCCCCGCGATGGCCGACGACTCCGCGCTCCTCGGGCCCGAGGAGTTGGGCGGGATGGACATTGACCAACTAAGCCGCGTGCAGATTGTGTCAGCCACCCTGACACCCACGCAGACCCGTCTGGTACCGGCCAAGACGACCGTCCTGGACCAAGCCACCATCGCCCAAAGCGGAGCGCGTTACCTCAACGAGTTGTTCGAGATTTACGCGCCGAATACTCAGCTCTTTGCCCACAACACGCATCTCGATCACTTCGGAATCCGAGGGATCATTAGCGACCGAGATGACAAATACCTGCTGCGGGTCGATGGCAAAGTCATGAACAACCGCTATTTCTCCGGGGCGGAGAGCGAGCGGGATCTGCCGCTTCTGGGGGACCTTCAAACCGCGACCGTGGTCCACGGACCAGCGTCGGCGACCTACGGCGCCGGCGCCTTGGCGGGCGTGCTGAATCTCGAAACCTACAACGGCCTGACGTTCGAAGGGGCCGATGCGCAAGTCCGCCAAGGGTTCTGGGATCAGCTTACAACCGGCGAATTCCGTTTCGGCCACAAGTTCAGCCCCACCTCCGGACTGTTCCTCTATGGCGGAGTGGCGAGCCAGCGCGGTGCCGACCAAAGCGCTTCGCCCGCCGTCTATGGCGCATCCTTTGCCACGCCGGGAGGTGGCCCCGAGGTTGTCTCCGGCCAGCCCGTCCAATTTCCCGTCCCAAACCTCCACGACGCAGGCGGCATCCTGAAAGCAAAGGTGCACGCCAGTTACGTGAATGGTCCGGTGGAAATATGGGCTCGCTACACCCAAGGAGGAGGCCTGCTGCGACCCCAGCGTTCGGCTTTGATGGTCGGCGATCTTTCCGACTCCGAAAGGGGGCACCGCAATTTGAGCCAGCAGCTCACCGCCGCCGCCAAATTCAAACAAGATTTGATCGACACCTTCAACCTGGAAGTCTTTACGAGCTACGATCGGTATCTCTATCGACTCTGGTTCTATGACGTCTACCAAACGTCGGATGATCGCCTGGAACAGGAAGCTTACAGCCGTGTGCTGGGCAACTGGAGACCGAACGACAAACAATCGGTGGCTTTGGGAGTCGAATATTCCCATATGTGGTTCGATGGGGCCGCAGCGTCCGCGCCCATTGTCGGTCAGCCGCCCCCCCATGATGCATGGCAAACCAACACCGTTTCGCTCCTGGGAGAGCATCAGTGGCGCTTGAGCGACCAGTGGACGACGTTCGCGAGCGCGCGAGGGGACAAGCACACCTACACCGACTGGCTGCTCTCGCCGCGACTGGCGGTGGTGTTCATGCCCAGCCCCAGAGATGGGCTGAAGCTGATAGGTGCCCGCGCGAAGCGCCGCAGCGGCGACGCGGAACTACGGCAGGGTGGTGTGACCTCTGCCCCGCGAGGCGCGACTGAAACCTTGGACAGTCTCGAGCTTCGCTACGACCGGCAGCAGGGAAGGTATCTGAGTTTCGGAAGCAGCGTCTTCCTGGAACAGAATGATGCCATTGGTTTCAGTCAGACGCTCAACCACTCCATCCCGGTCGGTACCTTCAATCTTTGGGGAATAGAGCCGGAGATCACGCTTCATTCAGAAACGACCCGAGCGACGCTTTCGCACGGCTACACCAAGCTGATCAGCGCGCGCCTGGAAACACCCACCACCATTCAGGGAATTACCGCCGAACCCTATGGCTACGGGCACGATCTCGCCAACTGGGCCAACCACATCACCAAGCTCGCGGTGATCCAGGACTTGAACAAGCACTGGACGGCCAGCACTTCACTACGCGTGTATTGGGGCTTTCCAGGAGCCAAGGATCTGGCGAACTGGAACGGCGCTCAAAACCCGCCTCTAGGCTATGCCCTGGCCGATCCAGGCTACGACGCCGCGTACGGTCCGAGTGTCTATTGGAATGTCGGGCTTGAATATCGCCCGATGAAACATCTGACCGTGCGAGCCGATGCCTTCAATATCCTGGGCTGGTTCGACAAGACCCTCAACAAGCGGCTCTACTACTTCCGCGGCTCGGACTACTCCGTGGAAGCGGCGGCGGTCGCAATTTCGTCCAAGCTCCTATTCTAAGGACCAGATCGAAATGGTCCTGGCGGCTTTGGGCGCATACCGCATGCGCCCGTAGCCGGCGCGCATTTGACGTGAGCCATTTCGGTCGACTCACGAGTCTATCAACTCATGATGTCCAGCCGTTTTCGATTCCTGCTCGTGGTGGCCGCACCTGCGGTTCTTGGCATGGCTTGTTCCTCGAACACGCCGGCGGGCGGTAGTGGAGGATCTATCAGCGGAACCGGAGGCGCTGCATCCGGCGGCACCAGTGCCACGAGCACCGGTGGGATGGCCGGATCGGGTGGCATGACGAGCAGTACGGGCGGATCAGGCGGGCTTGCCAGCGGCGGCGCTGCCGGGGGCAGCAGTGCTGCTGGTTCGGGTGGACGTGGCTCCGGTGGCTCTGTCGCTGGTGGTGTCACTGGCGGTGGTGGTACCTCCAGCAGCGGTGGTGCCGCAGGCGGTGGTGGATCGACCGGAGGAAGCTCTGCCGGTGGCGCATCGGCTGGAGGGAGTTCCGGCAGCAATGGCGGTGCGCCAGGAAGTGGCGGTACGGGAAGCGGGCAGAGCTGCCCAGTCCTGGCCGGCGCCCCAACCGGAACCGCGCCACTCCCCAGCGCGGCTCAGCTCTCCTATCAGCGCACCGAGATGACGGCCTTCATCCACTATGGCCTATCCACCTACGACGGCAGCGAGCAGTGCAACCCGAGCGACTCGCCCTCCATTTTCAATCCGACGAAGCTCGACGCGACCTCGGTGGGCCAGTGGGCGACCGCGCTCAAGGGCGCCGGCTTCGGTCAAGCCATGCTGGTCACCAAGCATAGCTGCGGGTTCACCCTGTGGCCGTCGAAGTACACGGACTACTCCGTCAAGGCCAGCCCGTGGATGAGCGGCAAAGGCGACGTCGTGCAGCTCTTCACGGACGCTATGAACACCTCTGGGATGAGGCCTGCGATCTACCTGTCGCCCTGGGACACGAAATACCCAAGCTCGAAGTCCGACTACATCACGTACTTCAAGAATACCATCACCGAGGTCCTCGCCTATGGACCTGCCTACGAGATCGAGTTTGACGGGGCACAATCGGGCACGCTAGGGCCCTTTGACTGGAAATCGGTCTTTCAATTCATTAAACAGATACAGCCTAACATCCTCATCTGGTCTGGCCCCGAGATCGCCGCCTTGGGTGCGACACCAGATCTGCAATGGATTGGCAATGAGAACGGGCAGGCGTCGCGCACGACATCGAGCCTCGACACGGTTTACTGCGGGGGCGGAAAGACATGGTGCCCGTTCGAATGCAATATATCGAGCCACACGCCGAACTGGTTCTGGCATCCCGGCTCGTCGCCCATGGCGCTCGCCGACATGCAGAAGGTCTACTTCCGAACGGTCGGGATGAATTGCACGCTTAACTTCAACGTTCCGCCGTCACAAACTGGGGAGTTCGACCCCAAGGATCTCACTCTGTTGCAGCAGTTTGGTTCGTGGTATTCGGGCCTCTACAAAACAAACCTGCTCAAGGGACAACCCGCAACCGCGGACTCAACGTGGTCGGCGGTAGGGTTCGAGGCGGACAAGGCTGTCGACGACAGCATCTGTTCGTATTGGGCGGCAGCGAGCGGCAAGACGTCGGCGCAACTCACGGTAACCCCTGCCTCCCCCATCACCATCAACTTGATCAGCATTCGCGAAGCCATCGAGCTGGGTGAGCGCGTGACGAAGTATCACGTCGAAATCCAGCAGAATGGCACCTGGAACACGGCGCCGACCGACACGTCGGGAGCCAAGATCCAGGGTACGGTGCTCGGCAATCGCCAGCTTTGGCAGCTTGGCGGGACGTCCGCTCAGGCTGTTCGGTTGGTCATCGATTCGGCCAAAGACGCACCCGCCATTGCCGAGTTCAGCGTCTATTGAGAAAGGGCAAACGGTAGCTCACACTGCTACGCGCACGACGACTTTTCCGCGCGCGCCGTTCTTGTCGAAATCGGCGAGCGCGGCGCCCGTTTCCGCAAGCGACACGCACTTGGCGATAGGCACCTGCACGCCGGCGGCGATGGCCTTGGCGATCGTCGCGAGATCGGTTCGGCCGGGTCGGACCATGATCATGCGCACGCGCCGTCCGAGAAACGGAGAGGTGAGGAAATCGGCGAGGAGCGCCGGTTTGGGTAACGTGGTGATATACGTGCCGCCTCTCCGAAGGACCCGCGCGAAGGTGCGCATCGAGTAAGCAGCCGCAGCGTCGTAGACGATGTCGTAAGGTCCGCGGAGGGCAACAAAGGCATCGGCGGAGTTTCGATCGATGACGACGCCTGCGCCGAGTGACTGGGCGAACGACATGCCGGCCTTGGAGGTGATGGCGTCAGCACTGCCACCGAGGAAGCGCGCCAGGCCGATGACCAGTGCACCCACGCCTCCCGACGCGCCCGTGACCAAGACGCGAGCGCCGTCTTTCATGCGCCCCGGACCGCGAAGACCTTGCAATGCGGTCAGCCCGACGGTAGCCGAGGCAGCAGCCGTTTCGTGCTCCATCGCCGCGGGCTTTTCCGAAAGCCACGTCGCGGGCAGCACGGTGTATTCGGCCAACGAGCCAAAGCGTGTGCGCTTGGAATACGCGAGCATGCCGAACACCTCGGCGCCCACACGCAAATCGTCCACGCCGGGACCCACCGCATCGACCACGCCCGAAAGGTCGTAGCCCATCACCAGCGGAAAGACCTTCGCGTGCAGAAATCCCGTTCTGCCCAAGATGGTTTTCGCGTCCGCGGGATTGAGTGCCGCCGCGAGCACGCGGACGCGCACTTGGCCGGGCCCGGGTTCGGGCATCGGCATCTCGACGATGCGGCAGTTTTCGATAGGCCCGATCTTGGTAGCGGCAAAGGCGCGCATGGTGCTCGGCATGATGGGGACCATGGCACGGTCACGGGCGCGGCGCCCGTACCGATCGCGTAACGGGTGCTGTGGCCGCCCGTCGGTGCGTCCGATGGTCAGAACGCCAGGCCGATTTGCCCGCCGACACCCGCGCTTACGTGGTCTCCGTTGTCACCCTCGGCGTGGCCTCGGACCAGCTTGACGATCACGACATCGCCGTTCACGAAGAGCCCCCCGTGTTGCCAGCGGTACGGCCAGCGCTGAATGCCGACGGTCCCGAAGGACACCACGCTGCCCGCCGATAAAACCAGGAAGCCCCAGGGATTGTAGAGCACACCGCCGCCGACGTGCAGATTGGAATTGCCGAACGAGAACAGATCGATCTGCAGCTGCGGTGCAATGCCCTCGAACCCCACCCCCAGCATCACCGCGAGCGGCAGCTCGCCAAGCCGCTGCGCGATCATGGCGCCCAGAAGCCCCGTCGACACGCCGAGACCGCCCGCGACCACCGTCGTCCCGCTTCGCCCCTCCTGCGCAAGCACGCGCGCCGATACCGACAGGAAGACCACGAGCACCAGCCCCGCGATGATGTGTCTCATACGTCGCCTAAACTATCCTCGGCACAGGGCGCGGTAACGCCGGACCGTCTCGGCCAGACCGAATTCCAAGGCGTCGGCGATCAACGCGTGCCCGATGGAGACTTCGTCGACGGGCCCGGCCTGGCGCAGAAACAGCGCCAGGTTGTGCAGGTTCAGGTCATGTCCCGCATTGACACCCAACCCCACCGCGCGCGCCGCCGCCGCCGCCTTGGCATAAGGGACGACGGCCGAATCTTCTCCTCTGGCGAATCCCTCGGCGTAGGGCTCCGTGTACAGCTCGACCCGATCGGCGCCGATCTGCTTGGCCAGCCTGGGCAAGTCGACGATGGGATCGATGAACAGACTCACGCGACAGCCGGCAGCGCGTAGCCGTCCAATCGCCGAGGTGAGCGCAGCACGCTCCGACGTCCCAAGCTCGGCCAGATTCCATCCGTGATTGCTGGTGAAGGCCTCGCGAGAATCCGGGACCAACGTCGCCTGGTCGGGCCGCACGCGTTCGCAAAACTCGACCAAGCCGTGGAAAGGATTGCCCTCGATGTTGTATTCCGCTCGCGGATAGCGTTCGAGCAGCCGGGCAAGGTCGTCGACATCGGCCGCGCGGATGTGACGCTCATCCGGGCGCGGGTGCACGGTGATGCCGTCGGCGCCTGCGTCGAGAGCGATGGCCGCCAGACGAACGATATCGGGGATACCGTTGGTTCGGGTGTTTCTGAGCGTCGCTATCTTGTTGACGTTGATCGAGAGCTTTGCCATGTCGTTGAACTTCTGACTCCACTATGCCCGCCGCACGCGCCGACGGCAAATCGTGGTCAGCGATGCCCCACGGGGGCTACAAATCCCGCTGTTCGCCGATCTCGACGACCTGGTGAGGCGGCAGAAAGAAATACCCACTCAGCGAGCTGGTGTTGCGCGCAAGTAGCGCGAAGAAGCCCTCGCTGAGCCGCCCCATCCTGCCGGCCGACGTGGCCATGAAGGTGTCGCGAGCGACGAAGTAGGTCGCCTGCTCGATGTCCAACCGAAGACCGTCCCGCTCGATGGCCAAGGCCACGGCACGCGGAACATGGGTCTCGTCCATGTACCCGCAGGTCATCACGAGACGGTAGAAACCATGGCCAAGGTCGGTTAACGGAGAGACGTCGGCAACGTGGGGCTGGTGGAGCACGCGAACCGTGACGAGCAGAACCGTCTCGGAGAGCGCCTTCACCTGCCGGACCAGTTGCGAAAGGACGGGCGGAATGCCGTCCGCGTGGCTGGTGAGAACGATGCTCATACCGCTGGTTCGCGCCAGGTGGGTTTCATCCAGCGTGTGGAAGAACGTCGAGAACGGCGCCGACGCCTTCGCGAGTTGCTCGCGGTAGATGGTGCGGCCACGGTGCCAGGTCGCCATGATCAGAAAGAACGCAGCCCCGACGAGCAGGGGCACATAACCACCGTCCCGGATCTTGAACAGGTTTGCCACCGCGAAGGGAACGTCGAAGGACAAGAAAAGGAGAAGCAGCGCAAGGCCGAGCCAGAGCGACCACTTCCACCGTTTGCGCGTGACCTCGAAGTAAACAAGCGAGGTGATGACCATGGTGCCGGTGACCGCGATCCCGTACGCAGCCGCAAGTCGGGACGATTCGCGAAAGAGCAATGCAAGCAGCACGCAGGCGATGGCCAAGGTGACGTTGACCGCAGGCACGTACACCTGCCCTTCTTCATCCTTCGACGTGTGCAGCACCCGCAAGCGCGGCAGAAAACCGAGCTGGATTGCCTGATGGGTCATCGAGAAGGCGCCAGAGATCAGCGCTTGCGAGGCGATGACGGTTGCCGCGGTCGAGAGCACGACCAGGGCAAGGGTAAGGCCCCCTGGCGGCACCATGCCGAAGAACGGAGTCCCTCCGAGGGTGTGGTCGCGCAAGATGAGAGCGCCTTGACCGAAGTAGTTGAGGACCAGGCTGGGCATGGCCAACGCGAACCAGGCCAGCCGTATCGGGCCGCGCCCGAATTGGCCCATGTCAGCGTAGAGAGCCTCCCCACCCGTGACGGCCAGAACGACCGCGCCCAAGATGGTCGCGCCCCGCAGACCGTGAGCGGCGAAATACCGGCAAGCCCACATCGGATTCAAGGCCTCGAGCACGCCCGGAAAGTGCGCCACGTGCCACAGCCCAAGGCCCCCGAGAGTCAGAAACCACAGCACCATGACTGGTCCAAACAAACGGCCGACCGCGCCTGGGCCGCGCTTCTGCAACGCGAACAGGCCGAGGAGCACACCACAGGTCAAGGGCAGGACCGCGGGTGCAAGAGAAGGATGGGCGACCTTCAAACCCTCCATGGCACTCAACACGGAAATCGTCGGCGTGATCATGCCGTCGCCATACAAGAGCGCCGCACCGACCATCACCAAGACCGCTGTCCAGCCCGTTGGACTGCGAACATCTTCGCCCGCGTCCACGGCGGGGTTGGTCGATCCCGAGCTGCGCGCCGCTGGTAGCAACGCCAAGAGCGCAAACAGTCCGCCTTCACCCCGGTTGTCCGCCTGCATGACAAAGACCAGGTACTTCACGCTGACGACCAGCGTGAGCGACCAGACCACGAGCGAGAGCAGCCCCAGGACATCCGCCGGCTGGAAGGGCCCCTTGCCAAGGTGACCCAGGCACTCCGACAGCGTGTAAAGAGGACTGGTTCCGATGTCACCAAACACGACCCCAAGCGCGCCCAGCGCGAGGGTCAGTCGCCGCGCATGAGTGGCCGGTTGCTTCGAGGTCGTGGATTTCATCGCGGTTAGGAAGTATTCATATCAGGAACCTCGGCATCACGTTCGTCTCGCTGAGCCGCATCCGAAATCGCATCCAATTCGACTCGCGCAATACCAAGCCCGCGAGTCTTGTGTCGACGCCTGCCTGAAGCATGCGATCAGGAAGGTGTCAGTGCGGTGGCACACAGCAATGCGGCGTTTCGCAAGAGCGAAGATGCCGGCGGTTTTCATGAAGAAAAATTTCACGTATGCGGAAGATTCGCACAAGCGTTACGCGGCCGTTGAATTTGAATGCCTATGTTGCCTCCCGAAACTCTCGGACCAAGCGGAGGCTCAGCATGTCGCGCCACATTCGAAACGTACGAACACTTTCCTTGCTGCCTATGGGAGTGCTTGCAGCTCTCATTGCTCTTTCGTCCTGCAAAGACAAGCAGCAGCCCACACTCGGCGGCGCGGACCTAACCGTGCATGCGCTCGGCGCGCTCGATGTCGGCAGCGTCGTCGCCACAGTGAGTGGCCCCTCATTACCGGCGCCCAGATCTGTTTCGCTCTATGCGCGTGGAAGCGCGGGCACCTGGGGCGGCGTCATCGGTTCGCTGCCCGTGGGAAGCAACTATGTCTTCACGGTGAGCGCCCGCGACCACTCGAACACCGTGGACTACGCGGGCAGCGCCGCCGGAGTCGCCATCCTGAAGGACCAGGTCACGTCGGTCATCATCACGGCTCAGCAAGCCGTCGCATCGGCTCCCTTCAAGAATGCCGTGCCTGTCATCGATTCCTTGGTGCTCTCTTCGGCCAGCATCGTTCCCGGCGCAACGATCACGGCCAAAGCCGCCGCCCACGATCCAGATGCGGGCGACACCATCACCTTCGCCTGGTCGGTCAGCCCCGCGACGGATGGGTTCTCCGCGCCCTCGGCGGCAACGACCAACTGGATAGCGCCGGTCACGGAGGGCGACCAGATCCTCGTGCTGACCGTGACGGATGAACACGGCGCCTCCACCGCCGCCTCCATCGTCGTGCACGTGTCGGCCAGCAACGGCAGCGGTCAAGCCGATGTCAATGTTCGCTTCAACACCTGGCCGGTGGTGACGGATCTCGTCGCGGCTCCGGGCTACATCGTGCTTGGTTCGCCGACCGCTCTCACCGCCACAGCCAGCGATGCTGATGGCGATGCGCTTTCGTACGCCTGGACCAGCACCTGCGCGAGCGGCGTCTTTTCGACTCCGACGGCGTCCTCCACCGGCTTCACGCTCCCGGTCGGCGCGCCCGATGCGGACTGCGATCTCGTTGTGACTGTGAACGATGGCCGCGGCGGCACGACCGCCGGCCAAACCACGCTGTCGGTCGGAAAGCCTGTGGCCATCGCGGCGCCCATCATCACCGGCAGCCTTCAATCCATGATCGCAGTCGGTCCGAGCGGCAACGTGACCTTCTCCGTCGAGGCGAGCGATCCCCAGGGCAGCGCTCTCACCTTCCACTGGGCATCGGTGACGGGTGCGTTCTCGAAGCAGGTCGACGGCACAGGCTCCTCGCAAGTCGTGTGGACGGCCCCGGCCGCGGCCAACGCCAGCTACACCGTCTCGGTCATCGTGACGGATGCTCTTGGCGCCAGCGTTCAATATGACTTCACGGCGTCCTCGGCCCCTCTCTTCACGGTGCAAGCCTCGCCCACGGTCATCGCGCCCGGCCAGCAGCCCGAGCTGGTGGTCGTTCCCAGCGATGGAGTCAGCGCTTCGAGCTGGAGCTACACCTGGGATGACGGGCGTGGCGGCTCCGAGGTGGGACGTTTCGCGGCCAAGGTCGGCAGCGACGCATCGGACGTACTTTACAATCCGGCCTACTGCGCGCTTCTCGGCAGCGGCACCATCCCGCTCGCACTCACCGTCACGGTCGCCGACAGCGCCACGGGCCTTGCCAAGTCCGCCACGGTTCAAGTCACGCTCAATTGCCCCGCGCTGGCCAACCTCACCACCGAGACGCTGTACCAGCAACAGCAGAACGCGTCCACCTACGAGCCCGCGCCGGCTGGCTTCAGCCCGGTCTACACCGAGCTCGTCGCTCGTCACGGCGCCCGCGGTATGTCCAGCGAAGGCTCCGACGTGGCTGTCTACAATATGTGGCTCAAGGCCCAGGCGGATGGCGCACTGACTCCGCTCGGCCAACAGCTTGGTCCGGATCTGCTAGCCTTCATCAAGGCAAACACCATCTTGGGCGCGGGCGTCCCGGGCATCACCGCGCCGGGGTACGGCAATCTCTCGCAGCTCGGCGCCGCCGAACACCAGCAGCTCGCCACCCGATTAGCGCAGCGTTTGTCCAGCTACTTCGCGCAAGTGGCGGCAAGCGGACGCAAGCTCGTGGTGCAAACCTCGGGCGTGAACCGGGCCTACGACAGCTCCGGCTTCTTCGTGAACGCTCTGGCCGCGGCCAATCCCGCCTTGCAACCACTCATCACTTATCCCGCGGCGGTCTCGGGCTACGGCAGCAAGCCCAAGACGCAATTGCCGGGAACCAACCGCTTCCTGCTCTACTTCCACAAGCTGAGCGCGGCCCAGGATCAGGTGACGAACACCAGCGACCCGAACTACGCGACCTACCAGGCGAGTCTGGCCTATCAGACCTTCAAGGCGAGCGATCCGATCCAAAGCGCGAAGGTTAACGCCATCAACGCGATTCCCGACGTCAACACCGCCGCCCAGATCGTGCTCCAGGGTCTCTTTACCCAGACCTTCATCGACAAGCTCGGTACTTCCGGCTACACCTTCGCGGACACGGGCACCTTCGGGCCGTACACCGGTGCCGACAGCAAGAGCTACACCACGACCGGGAGCGGAGGCACGACAATCGCCAGCGCCCTCGACGCGGCCAACAACCTGTACGGGGTCTACATCATCGCGCCCGCCATGCCGACCGAGCTCGCTGGTGTCGATTTCACGAAGTACATCCCCGACGCGCAAGCGACCGTGCTTGCCTACCTGGGCGATGCCACGGACTTCTACCAGATGGGGCCGGGCGCCACCGAGAGCGCCAACGCCACCTACGCCATGGCGCAGGGACTTCTGAATGACTTCTTCAACGAAGTCGATGCCATCGCTAAGGGCACGCTCAGCACGGGCGCCAAGCTGCGCTTCACCCACGCCGAGATCCTGGTGCCGTTCACCTCTATCCTCGGCCTCAAGAACCTCTTCGTTCAATTGCCCAAGGCCGAAACCTACACCTACGCCGCGAACAGCCCATGGAATAGCAGCCTGGTCGCCCCGATTCCGAGTCCATGGCGCGACGAGATCGTTGCCCCCATGGCCTCCAACGTTCAGTGGGAGGTGTACGGCGATGGCAACGGTGGGCTCGTCGTGAAGATGATGCTCAACGAGCAAGAGACCGACTTCACCGCGACCTGCGATGGAGCCCGCCACGCTCCGGGCAGCCACTACTACGACTACGTCAAGCTGAAGACCTGCTACGGGCACATCGCCCAGTAACTATAGGGAAGTGGGCGGGACAACGCCGGCGTTGTCCCGCCAGCCAGTTTTTGGGCTACGCCTCGACGAGCATTACCAGTGTCTCGGCCAGCACTCCATCGTGCGCCATCGCCTCGGCAGCACCTGGGGCGCTCATCGCAGTCTTGAGAGCATTCATATCAGGAACCTCCATCAACACCGCGACGCGAGTCGGATTCTGCGGGTCGACGAACGTACGAATGCCAGTGACGCCGAGAGGGCCGAAAAACTTCTCGCGCATGGGCGAGGCGAGCCAATGCTTGGTGTCCTTCACGTTGTGATAGCCGATGACGGTGGGCATGCTCTATCTCCTACGCAACGCGCGCTAGCGTCGCGAATGTGTTGTGAAAATTGAACCCCCGCTTTGATTCCCCGCCTCACCAAAGGGTTCTGTGTTTCACCACCGAATGCGCGGGCGGACCTGGGACCGGCTGGCTCACAAACGTGTTGGGTGGTGTAGTGGTGGATCCATGGCTCCACGCTCCCCTCGCCCGCTGCCCGTACACGCTTCGTGGGATTCGTCGCCTCAGGCCTGAAACTGCGCGATCCGCGCCTTGAGGGTCGAGGCCAAGGTTGCCAAGTCCCTCGCACTCTCCTCGACCCGTGCACTGTCTCGCTGGCTCTGGGCGGCCACAGCATTCACGCCCGCAATGTCGCGTGCAATCGCAGCCGTCACGTCGGCCGTCTGGCCCACCCGTTCGTTGGCCTCCGATACGCCTTGGCTTGCGTTCGCAATGTTCGCCGCGACGTCCTTGGTGGCGGTGGATTGCTGATCAATCGCGGCAGTGATGTTCGAGACAATGTCACCCACCTCCTTGATCACGGAGGCGATTTGCTCGATGTCGCCAATCGCCGCTCCGGTCGAGGACTGTACGCTGGCGATCTTGCTCTTGATGTCCTCCGTCGCGGTGGCCGTCTGCTGCGCGAGCTCCTTGATCTCGTTGGCCACCACCGCGAATCCCTTGCCGGCCGAGCCCGCGCGCGCAGCTTCGATCGTCGCGTTCAAGGCCAGAAGATTGGTTTGCGCCGAAATGCCGGTGATTGCTTCCGTAACCTTGCCGATGTCTTGGGCCGCGTGACCAAGTTCCTTCATCACGGCCGAAATGGCGAAAGCCTGTTGCGTGGCATCGCGGCTGACGTCGCGAGCCTTTTCGGTATTGGCAGCGATTTCGCCCACCGTGGAGCTCATTTCTTCGGTCGCGCCGGCCACCGAGGTCAGCTTCTCGGACGTCATCCCGAAGCTCTCGACCATCGAGTGAACCGTCGCGCTGGATTCTTCGGCCGCCGCCGCCACCATGCTGGCCTTGTCGGTAACCTCCTTGGCACCAGCCGCGATTCCCAAGGAGACCGTGGTCATGGCTTCGGAAGCCGAGACGATGGTTTGAACACCATCCGAGACACTGGCGATCATTTCACGGAGATTCTTGCACAGCCGCTCGGAGGCACGGGCCAAGTCGCCGGTCTCGTCTCTTCGCTCGGTAAGACTGGCTTCAATCTGAACAGTGAGATTGCCCTGCGCGACATCGCCCAGCAAGCGGGACACTTCGGTCAGGGGGCGCCTGATCCCGCGCGTGATGGTGATGCCGAAGAGCACGGAGAGGAACAATCCTCCGAGCACAAACGAGACAACAATCGTTTGCCCTACGCTGGACGCCGTCTGGGCAAGGGCCTGAATGTCCGCCGCCCGCTTGTTCCGCCATTCCTGCAACTGAACCAAGGTCAATCGCCGCTTCTCCATGCGTGGCAGGGATTCGCGCATGAAGGTGGAGATGGCCTCGTCATTCTTCCCGTTTTGCGACAGCTTGAGAACCTGATCGTTCAAGTCGCGCAGATCCGAGCTCTGTTCGACGACCTTATCGACCAAGGACAGTCCTTCGGGCTGACGGACGCTGGCACGCAGTTTCTTGAGGGTCGCTTGATACGATTCACGCGCGGCCTTCAGCTGAGCGAGTTGCTCCGCTTTATTCTCGCTATCCTTGGACATAATGATGGTCGGCAAGAGCATGCGACTGGCCGACACCTGGGAGGAGAACTCGGCCGAGAGAGTGGATTGGTTCAGTTCGAGCAGGGCCTGATTCGCCATCCCGCTCATGACTTGCTGGGACCAAAGCGCGCCGATCCCCAGAGTCACCATGAGCAATCCCACGCCGCCAAACGCAACCATCAGGCGCCGGCCAACCTTCATATCATCGAGCCACTTCATTGGGTTACACCGTGCAGTACATCGCCCGAAACCGGTGGCACCTAAAGTGGCCAACCCGATGCGCCGGCCAAGCACGATCTTGCGCCCGCTCGCCGCCTGGCGAGACCTCGCCGATTCCGAGATCTTGCCCAGGTCATCGTTTGGCGTCTTGGGTGGTGTATCCTGACCGGCAACGAGCCGCGATGCTGTCCAAGATCCTGCGCGAGTTGCAATCCGACGGTGCGAAGTGGGAGCGCTGCAAGGGATTCTTCAAGGTGTTGGAGATCCCTGCCAGAACGTCCCTGCTGCGCGAAGGTGAAGTCGCCCGCTCGATGTACTTCGTGAAGCAGGGATGTTTGCGCCTTTGGTTCAACAAGGACGGCAAAGACGTGACGTTCCAGTTCCTCCTGGAAGGCCAAGCGGTTTCCTCGATGGAGAGTTTCCTGAGCGGCGGACCCAGCCTGTTTTCCCTGGAAAGCATCGAGGCGACGACGGTCGCGGTGATCGGTCGCCAGGACTGGGATCGAATCAACGAGCTCTACCCGAATCTGCGCGACTTGTTCCAGCAGATCGTTCTTGCGCGAATGGAGAACTACGCTCGGCTTTTCCTATCGCGCATCAAAGACAGCCCGCGCGAGCGTTACGAAGAGTTGGCGCGCGAGCACCCCGAGATGGTTCGAAGAATTCCTCAGCATTTCATCGCCTCCTACCTGGGCATCACGCCCGTCTCGCTGAGCCGCATCCGAAATCGCATCCACCGAAAGACCTGACGGCGATTTCTTAACAAAGGATATCGTCGCCGGTCGCGCTCCGGAGGTAGGGGTGGATCCATGGCTCTCCGCTCCTCCCCTCGCCCGCTGCCCGGTACACGCTTCGTGGGATTCGACTCGCGCAAGTGCCAAGCCTGCTGGTCTTGCGTCGACGCCTGTCCCCACCAGGTCATCGGGAAGGTTTCGGTACTCTGGCACAAGCATGCGGCGCTTCGCAGAGGTAAGGACTGCGTCGGGTGTCTCAAGTGCGTCGCGGCCTGCCGAACTGGCGCCCTGCAACGGCGAATCGAGGCGCCGTGAGGTCACTCGGACGTAGGATCTGCGCAACGTTCGCGCCTTCCACCGGCGGCTGAGCCTTCCTGCTTGTCGGCCGTCACTGTTTATGCGTTCACTCATGCATACGCGAGGAGAAACATGAAAGCGGCGGTACTTGTTCTTGGATTGCTCTCGGTGTCGATGACGGCCTGTTCGGACGGCGGCGGGGGCAGCGTCGGCAGCGGTGGCGCATCCGCCAGCGGCGGTAAAGCGACCGGTGGGAGCACCAACAGCGGCGGCAGCTCGAGCAGTGGCGGCGCCACGAACACGGGCGGCAGATCGAGCGTCGGCGGTACTACCGGCCAGGGCGGAAATTCGAACAGCGGCGGTACTACCGGCCAGGGCGGAAATTCGAACAGCGGCGGCAATGCGAGCACCGGCGGCGCCACCAACGCGGGTGGCAACACGAACGCGGGCGGCAGCCACAGCGGCGGCTCGACGGGCTCGGGCGGCGGCGCCGGCTCGGGCGGCAGCGCCGGCTCGGCCGGCAGCGCCGGTTCGGGCGGCAGCGCCGGTTCGGGTGGCAACGCCGGTTCAGTCAGCGCGCCGGACAGCGGGTCGGCCGATACCGGAACTGCAAAGCAAGACGGAGGCGGCGGTTGCAACGATTGCACCACGCTCAAAGGCGGGCTCACCGTCGGTTGCAAGAAGCGTTTCCTCTACGGCGCGAACTTCGCGTGGAAGAACTTCGGCTGCGACTTCGGCGGCAAGGCCGCCTGGGGATACAAGGGCGTGTCCGGCGACAAGGCCGGCTTCACCACCGCGATCCAGGAAATGAAGAATAGCCGCGTGGACTCCATCCGTTGGTGGATGTTCCCGGATTTGCGCAGCGACGGCATCGTGCTCGACAGCCCCACCAGCAAGAACGTCACGGGCATCGGCGGTACGCTCTTGGCGGACATCGAAGCCGCCTTGGCGATCGCCGCCGAGCAGGATGTGCACATCGTCCTGACCATTTTCTCATTCGACAACTTCAAGCCCGACGACACCAAGAACAGCATCCCCGGAACCACCGACATCATCGTCGACGACACCAAGCGCGCCGCGCTCATCAACAACCTGGTGGTGCCGATCGCCAAGGCCGTCGAGGCCAGCGCCAACAAGGATCGCATGATCGCCTGGGACGTGATCAACGAGCCCGAATGGGCCATCACCTCGGGCAGCGATCCCTACGGCGACCAGGCCTTCGATGGACAATCGTCGCTGACGACCATCAGCTTTGCGCAGATGGAGACCTTCATCAAAGAGATGGTCACGGCACTGCACGCCAACAGCAAGGCCCTGGTCACGGTGGGCAGCGCTGCCGTGAAGTGGGCCAACGCGTGGTCGAAGGTCGGCCTCGACTACCACGACTTCCACTGGTACGGCTGGGTCGACCAGTACTTCAGCCACACCAAGACGCCCACCGACTACAAGATCGACGACAAATCCGTCGTGGTCGGCGAATTTCCGCTCAACCCGTCGGCCGACACCACCGGGCAGTCCTTTGGCGGCATTACCTTCGCTACCCTGGTCAGCGACTTCTACAACGAAGGCTACGCTGGTACGATGGGCTGGGCCTACAGCGACACCACGGGTGCCGGTTTCTCGTGGTCGGACGCCAAGGCCAACGTGAAAGCTTGGGCCGACGCACACACCTGCATCCACTACTAACCACCATGCGCCGTTTCCTCTTGCTGCTTCCCCTGACGCTGTCTCTCTCGGCCTGCGGTGGCCACAAAGCCAACGTCCAGTCGGATTCCTCCGCGAGCAAACAAGTAGCGTTGCCCGCGGTGTCGCCGGAGGAAACGGCACTGATGGAGCGCATCCGCAAGACGGTCAAGAGCGATCCGCAGGCTGCCGTGAATCTCGCCGACGAAGGCGAGAAGCGCTTTCCCGATTCGCCCCTGCGCGAAGAGCGGGAAGCGCTGGCCATCGATGCCTTCATCAACATGCAGAAGATGGGCTCGGCCCGCGGTCGGGCCGACTTTTTTCTCCGGCGCTACCCGAATGGGAAGTACGCTGCGCACGTGGGTAACATGACTGGCATGCACCCCGCGCCGTCCGGGCCGCCTCCCCAATAGCCTGCACCATCGTCGTCCCATGAAACGCGCCGTTCACGCCTTCTTTTGGTTGTCCATCGTTGTTGCCATCGCGGCGGTGATGATCCGACAAGGAAAGAAACCGCAGCCCGCCCCGGAGGTCGAGCTACCTGCGCCCAAGCTCGCGTTCGATCCCAAGTCGACGCTCGAGCCTGTGCGCCCAGCGCCGCAGCCCGCCGGCCGGTTGGATGCGGCCGTGCCGGCTCCGAGCACAGCGATACCGGCACCTGCCGCCAATGAACCTCGCACCGAAGCCGATTTCATGCGCCAGATCCGCGACAACGTTCGCACCAAACCCGAGCTTGCTCTTGCCCTCGCCCGTGAGGCGCGCCAGGAGCTCGGCGACTCCGCCGAGTCGGACGAACGCGACAAGCTGCTCGTGGACGCGCTCATCAACCTGCAGAAGATTGGCGCCGCCCGCGACGAGACCGGCTACTACTACCGCCACCATCCGGCCGGCCAGTACCGGCAATACCTGTGGGCGATGACAGGCGCGCGCCCAGATCCGCCCACCGGCCCGGCAAGCGCCCGCTGATCGCCTTAGCGACGGGCCTGGCGCAGAATTCGACGATACTCTCGATCCTCCATCTCTTCACGGGCATTCGTACACTCCTCCGCCTTGGAATAGCCATACAAGGCCGACGAGCCAGAGACGCCAACCCAGAGAAGGCCGCTAATGACAGTGGTCGCACGGCTAGCGCCGCCGTACTTCTTCTGCCAGTCGTCATCGCTGGCAGTCGCCGCGATCGCTGCCCCCAGCCCATTGAGGCCTGCCCAAATCGTGTCCAACACAGGAAGCGTGTATCCGGTGCAGTCGAAAGACTCCATCTCGCGGTAGTTTGGGGGCGGGCCGTAGCTGGCCAAGTACGAACACCCTGCCGACTGGAGACCGAACAATCCGAATGCGAACGCGATGAGAGGCTGTATTTTCTGCATGAGTAGTTTACTTCTTTGCTTCCTTCAATTCGCGCAACTGTCTGCGCAGGTCCTCAATCTCACCCGACATTGCGCGAATAGCGTCGACCAATTCACGAGCGGGCATCACCTTGCCATCGATTCGCATGGTCGTCTTGTCTAAGTCGATATCGGCCGAACGATGGTCTTCCCGGTCTTCGTCGAACGGATCATCCTGATAGGGCGACTCCTTGCGACCCAGGCTCCGTCGTGGCCGCATCACGGGAGATGGCGCGCATTCGGCGAGAACAGCACGCTTCTGCGACTGGGCCGCCGCCAGCATCTCACGTGCCACCAGCTCTTGATCGATCGAGCCTGGCCACACAAGAACCTTGTTAGCAAACGCAGCGTCGGCGTCCACCTTGGCAAGCTCGGCGGCTCCACAGCCAACGTACTTTCGACGAGGCCGCACGACCGGCTGGCCCACCATCCGAACCACGGTGATAGCAGGCTTCGCCGCTCGAGCAAGAGCCTCGGCCTTGCCCTCCGTCTGCCCCACGATAGCGATAGCAAGAGCAACAAGAGTATCAATCATGGCGGTCTCACTCGGCAATGGGAAGTAAAGATAGCGTCAGGAGAATAGGCCTAGGAGCACAGGCAAACAAGCGCCATTTTCCCGCGCGGCCTCACCCAGCGCACTCTTCCGAATGATAGGCCTTTGACAGACAAGCGCGGAGTGAGCTCGGCACGTCTCGTCCTCGACAGAGATCCAGATCCGGTGCGAAGCGACGGACAAGGTCCTGTTGCCAGCGTGCTCGCAGAACAGGATCCCGGTAACCGGACTCGTTAAGCTCGAGCTCGATGAGGCGATTGAGGATCGCCTCGCATTCGCCTGCGCTCGCGGGATGGCGATTGCAGCCCGTGGCGGCGAGTAGCAACAGGAGAGAAATCCAGCGTACGGCGTGCATGTTCGCCCTCACCGGAAGAAGTGGACGCGGATGGATGGTGACTGTGCGGAGATCGGTTGCCCGGCGGAATCGCGCGCAGGCTCGAAGCGAGTGCGCAGGGCACAAAGACGAGCCGCCGCCCCGAATCCGAACCCGGGATCGCTGAAGACCTCAACGCGATCGGCGCGCCCGTCGGCGCGTACGCTTGCTTGCAGCACCACGGTCTGCTCATTGACCTGCTCGGCGTCGGCTTCGGCTGGCCATGGACAGTTCCAGGCAGACTGATCGAGTGAGACGGGCCGGGCTTGACTGCCCATGCTGGCCCGGTGGCTGCCGGTTGCTTCCGGGTTAACGGCTCCGTGCGCCGCCTTTCGGCTGGTTCCGGTACTGGTTGTGGCCCCGCCGACGTAGGCGGTACCCGAGCCGACGATGAAGGCCATGCCGGTGAAATCGGCCGGGGCCGAAGACACAGCCGCGAGCCGCCCGGCCTGCGCAGGCGCCATTGCGCGAGTTTGTTGCGCATGCGGTAGCCGCGCCGATCGAGAAACCACGACGTGCGACGTCTCCGCTATCGGCGGAGACGGTGGTTGCGCAGGTGCCGGCGGAGGCGGCGTGAGCTCAACCGCGCGCTCCATCGCAATCGCCTCGTGAACGCGCGCAGCCATCTCAGCACTCCAGGGACCGAGGGGACTCCCCAGTCGACTCACCAGCGCAAATAGGCACCCGTAGAGCGCCAGGACCATCGCACCGCCCAAGGCCAGTCGCCTCCATCGGCCGGCAGGCTCGGCAAGGAACACGAGATCGACGATGCGTGGTGAACGGGTCGCGGACTTCGTAGGCAAACGATCACCCATGAGACATGCCCCACTATTTCTGTTGCTCGACTGGCAGTGCACCGAACGCCACCCGAGTTAGCCCGGCGCCCTTGAGCAGATCGAGCACGTGGATCACGCGCCGATGCGGCACGTCTCCATCGGCTTGGATGACCGCCCTCAAATCCCGATCGCTCGCCAGGGCCGCACGGGCCTTGTCCTCAAGCGCCTCGTCATTCGGCAGAGCAGCCCCGTTGACCAGCATCGGTCCACGCACAGGCAGAATCACCGACAGCACGACCTGCACCTCTTCCCCATGGGCCGCCTGAGGTAGATCCAGCGGCACCGCCGGGGTCACGATGATCTTTGCGGTCACGATGAAGATCACCAGCAACACCAGCATCACGTCCACCAGAGGCGTGACGTTGATGCCAGAGATGATTCCGTTCGCGACCTGTCCGCTAGGCGCTGCCATCGCTCGCCTCTTTCACTTCGTGCAGTCGCGGCGTCTTTTGCGGACCCCGCGCATCGTCCGCGAGGTACGCGAGCACGAGGTTGGTCAGCACTTCTGCGCCTGAGAGCAACGCGGTCACCCGCCGCTGCAAATAGTTGTACGCCGCCACCGCCGGCAACGCGACCAGGATGCCGACCGCCGTCGCCACCAGCGCCTCCGCGATGCTGGCCATCACCGCCTGTGAAGCCACCTGCCCTGCCGCAGCCGCGTGGCCAGGTGCGGAGTGGCCCAGCTCTTCGAAGGCGTGGATGACGCCGACGACAGTTCCGAACAGTCCGACGAAAGGAGCGTTGTTGCCCACGGTCGCCAGGAATGCAAGCCAGCGTTCGAGCCGCCCGCGTTCGAGGGCAGACGCGCTCTGCATGGCCTTCTCAGCCGCCTCGGTCCCGCGTTCCGCAAGACGCAAACCCGCGTCCGCCACACGTGCCGCAACCACCGGGCTGGCTTCGAGCACGCGTCGCGCGCTCGCGAAATCGCCGCTCGCAAGGTGTTCGTCGAGCTTGCGAGCGAGAGCTTCGAGGTCTCCGCCACTGCGGCGCAGATAGAGCCAGCGCTCGACGGCCAACGCGAGGCTAGCCATCGACAGCGCCCCGAGAAACCACAGGACCCAGCCCGCGCCCGAGGCGAGCAATATACGCTTGACTGTTTCAATGGTGGTCAAGTCATGCCTCAGTAGGGCGATGGATAGTGGCGGTCGACATAGCACAGACCATCGGAGTTGAGATGGCCCTGAGTACTTTGATCGTAAGTCGCATAGTCGTAGTAGTCAGCAAGGCTCGACACACTTTGCGCATCGAAGGCCATGGGGCCCGTGAACTGGGCGTGGACATCGGTGGGCGGAGAGATGCAATACCGCCAGTAGAGCGGATTGCCGGCCGCGTCCTTGTAGGCCGGGGCGTAGGGAACGCCCTTGGTCATCTCGAGGGTCACAGTCGGAAACACGCCGTTTTGTCCCTGCCCCGCCACAGTCGCGGCATACTGGTCGAAGTGCGCGGGCGAATCGTGGAGCACGCTGTCCCAGAAGGGGTGGTCGGTGTGAATGGTGACCTGCGCGGTAACAGGTTGGTCCGCCTTGAAGAAGATGCCCCGCTCGGATTCCTCGCCCGAAAGCGCTTTGCCCGAATTGTCAGGGTTCTGGCAATTGATGTATGAGGTCGGCGACTTGTAGCACAGATGGAAGTTGACGCTCTGGCCAGTTTGCGGCCAGCCGGCATACTCGGTCGCGTAGTAGCTGCTGGGAGCGCCGGGCGTCGTACAAGTGGCGTCGCCGCCCATGAACGTTGCGGTGCCCACGTAGAGAACCACGCAGCCGCTCGTGGCCATGTCCTGGTAATCGGCCAGGCCCGCGGCGTCGAGGTTGACGTTCATGGCGCCCGAGGCGGCTGGAACCAGATCGAAGCCGAAGGCGTAAGGCGTGGAGCCGCTGGTATCGAAGGCCGCGCTGTTCCCGGCCGGATAGTTCTGGTGCGAAAGCGCCGCGATGGGAACCGCTTCCTCGCCCGGGCCACCCTTGCCTGGCAGATAGGACGGATCGCTGTGGGCCAAGTCGATGGCCCAGGGGCCGGTCACCTTCGCAACTGTGGACTCCGTGCAAGACTGGTCGCCTGGCCTAATGAAGGAACCATTCGAGAGAGTAATGTTGTCTACTGTGACCAGAAGTCGCGTGAAGTGGACGTCCCAGCCATCGACGAACGCCGGGTCGCCATCGTTGACCGGCGGAAAAGGGTAGCCAGTGAGCGCTAAGACCTCGCCCGAAGCGGTGAAGAGCACGTCGCCCCCTTTCAGATCCGTCGTCGTGGGTGGCGTAAAGGTTTGCAACGACACCGCGCCGGTGACTGGCGTGGGCCAGGTGGTGGCGGGAGCCGCCGTGCTGGTGCAAGTCACGGGCTGTGAGCTGCTATTGGAGCAAGACCCGAGCGCGACAGCCATTGCCACCGACGCGATCAAGTTCGCACCACCAATGATACTGATTGTCTTCGTTCGCATGATTGTTGCCTTGTGTTGGTCGTTCAAAGTGAGTTGCTCCAAGAAAAGGTGTAAGGGGCCGTTTGGCGCAGGTTGGTGTAGAGCTGGAATCCCGTCGGTGAATAGCCGGCGCCGTTCGGGTCGTTACTGAAGGCGTAGCCGCCCGTGCTCGCGTCCGCCGGCAACTGACTGAAGTCGACGCCAGCGAAATAGCGGCGAGGATCGATCCGCAACAGCAGCCCGCCTGTGGTTTGAATTGGGACAGCGTCGATGGGCGTGACGATGCGGGCCTTGCAGATCGGATCGCCACCGGCCGCGGCGGAAGTCGCAGCTTGTCGGTTTGAGCTGATGGTGATGGTCCCCGTGAACGGAAAACTCGCCCCGGCCTGGGTCGCCGTGCCTGCCACGACCAGGATGGGTGTGGGATCGGTCGAGGCGTTGATGTCCCCACCGGTCAGCCATACTTGGCCGATCAGTGCTGCAGGCTCGGTGATGCCGTGGGCCTTTGCCGGGAACAACTGCAATCCCGGATTGAGCAGGTCGACGTCCAGCCCCGACGTCTCTTGAGCAACGTAGGTCCCGGTCAAGTAGCAACCCGTCGTCTGTCCGCCAGAGATGGGCCGGCTCTCGTCCAGATACAAGGCGCCGATGTGCAGCTTGGCCTGATTGAGAACGACCTGCCAACCTGCGCTATTCGTGAAGGCCAGCGGCTGTCCTGCCATTGCGTCGGCTGGCCCTGCCGCCGCGACCTGGAAGTCCGCCGTCTGGCCACCGGTCTGCGCGACGCAGCCCGAAATTGCCGCCAGCGCTAGTGCGAAGAACCACACTTGCTTCATCACGCCCCTCCGAAGCCACAGCCCAGGGTCAGAAACAGGGCACGCGGCGGACCGGCGGCGAAGGTGCGATCCGGTACCAGCGTCGGCTGCGGCTGGCTGTGAAAATCGGAAGCGTAGTTGTACTCGCCCAATCGGTATTGCGTATCGAGGAGGTTCGTCGACGAAAAGCGAAGCTGGTAGTTCGCCCATTCCACTGACGCCGAGGCGTCGATGGTGAAGATCGTGCCGCTGACCTCGCCGTAAGGCAGCGGTCGCCGCCCGACGTAGGTGATGCCGGCGCCCACGGTGGTGCGAATCGGCTTGCCCAGCACGGGCCAAGGCAAGGTTCGAAAGAGGGCGCTGTCCGAGCGAAATACCACCCCTGGCACGTACGCGACCGCGGTGCCGTCGTCGTTGTAGGTCGCGCGCACCAAAGTCAGGTTCGCCGACTCGTCGAAGAACGATCCCGTCAGTCGCAAGGCGCCCAGCCAACCCGTACGCGTGGTCCCCACGCCAAGCACGTTGCGGCCCGCAGTCTGATCGAAAATCAGATCGCGATCCACGACCGTACGGAACACCACGGAACGCGCGACCACGGTAGTATTTCTCACGTTGCCCGCGTACGCGACGCCGCCTTCATAGGCCGTGATGCTGGCAAACGCCGCTTGCACGTCCTGCGTGATGTAGTTGGGGTCGATGGAACGGATCCCTTGGCCGTAGCTGGCTGATAGGGAGAGGTGACGGAATGGTCCCGCGATGAGCGAAGCACGTGGCAGGAAAGCCACACCCGAGGTCGACGTGACCTGGTCGGGCTCGCGCGGTCGACCGTAGTTCTGCTGAGTCAGGCAGCTCTGGTCGATGGGCGGATTGGTGGTCGATGGGTGCGCGATGGTCTGGGCCGCGCAGTTGTTGAGAACGTCGTAGGTGACGATCTCGGCGCGTGCACCACCTCGCAGCGACAGCCAGCGCAGCGGGCGAAGATTGAGATCGCCATAGATCCCGATGTCGCCGAGCTGCGAGTCGAGGTCGGTGTCGGTCTTGTAAGGAACGCCGGTCGTGGCCTCCAAGCGTTGCTGCGTGCCGTTCGCCTGATCGCCGCGTGCAAAGTAGCCAAGCTCTAATTCCTGGCGCAGCCCGAACGCATCAGCGTGCAGACGAGCGGAGCCACGCGCCCCGATGGTCAACTCGTGCACATTGAGATCCAGGGTGTCGCCGCGCTGGCCATGGATCGATTGCAGCGGCTCTTGCACGTCGAGCAGGAAGCCCGTGAAGTTCTCGATCAGGCGCATGTCGCGCTTGATCAGGAAGATCTGCTGTGACAGCACGGTGTCGCCAGGATGGGATTCGATGTCGGCGGACAGCGAGTAGCGGGAAGCATCGCCCCCCTGCGGAGCTGCTTCGTGCGCGAAGGTCGACAGGTCGTAGCTGTCGTAAAAACCAATCTTGCCCGACGTGTAGTCCTCTTCCCGGATCACACCGGCGGTGTGAAAATGCGTGGTGTACGCTTGCGTGCCGAGGCGAAACGATCCCGTATCACCGAATCGCCCTTCGTACTGTCCCATCGCCGAGCCGCGCTGGGCATCGCGGTTCTGGCCGAAGCCAGCCGTCTTGTAGATCTCGCCGCCGGCAAAGGTGTGCGTGCTCTCGCCCGGCGGTCCCCACAGTGCGAGGAACCGCTGGGCGCCAAAGCTCCCGGCGGTATAGCGTGCGCTAAGACCACGCTCGGCCAGCCCAAGCTCGTAGTCGGCACTACCTGCCACCGCGTAGTTGCCTTGGCGTGGATCGAACGGTCCTTCGAGCACGCGCAGCGACTCGACCAATTCGGGGATGATGAAGTGAGTGTCGGCGTAACCATTGCCGTGCAGGTTCCCGCTCTCGTTGATGGGAACGCCCCCGACCGAGAACTCGATATCTTGGCCCTCGCGCGCATCGAATCCGCGCATGAAGACCTGCTCGGCGTGGCCTTCCCCGCCTTCATTGGTCAGCAAGATCCCAGGCGCGAGCTTGAGCAGCTCGGAAGCATTCGCGCGCGGCACCTCGGCAAGCTGGTCGACCCGGACCTGGAAATCGGACACTCCCCGGCTGGTCGGAGGACGGCGGCCAAGCACGGTGACGTCGAGGCCAGCTGGCGCGGCTGGCGCGGCTGGCGCGGCCGGCGCGGGCGCCGGCTGTGGCGGTGGCACTGGCGGCTCAAAATGGAAGAGAAGCTGGACTCGGCTCGCCACCGCGACCCCTCCACGGAGAGCTGGTCGAAAGCGCCAATGGCTGGCGGCCTCGAGCGCCGCGCGGTCGAGGGGTGGAGCCGCGCCATGCGCAAGCACCACCCCCGTGACATTTCCCGCGAGATCCACATCGACGTTGACAGCAACATCGCCGCGCACACCTACGACTTCTGTCGGGTACGCGGGCTGCTGCCGTTCCACGACCTGCGGCGGCTCGACCTGCGAAGAGTCGGGTGCTCCCGCATCCTGCGCATGGGCGATGGGCGTCGTTGCGACCCAAGCGCAGAGTCCGACCAGAAGGAGCCGATTGCACGGTGCTGAGAGAAAGCGAAACAGAAAATGGGCGCGGAATAGGAACACGAGATCTCCTCGACAAGCCCGAGAACGGGCAACCTAGGTTCGGGACAGTCAGCTGGCGTGCGTTCGCCAGTCAGGCTCACGCTGCGCGTGGCCGATCTCCGCGCGGGAAACCGACGCTCGACGCGAGCGGATCCTGTTTGACATCAATGCCGGCGCAAATGGCGCAAAGCTGGCGCTACTGTCTGCGTCCGGCGACAGATCGATCTGATTAGACCGAAGGCGGAGAAGTCTTGGGCGCGCTGGCCAGGACGAATGCGCGTCCTGGTCGCCGAGTCGGTTCGCTGGCTGGCCGCACGACAACCGGCGGCAGCTCGAAGCGCGTGGCTAGCCTAACCAGCCGTGCCCGCGCGCTCGCTCGAAAGGTCAGCCCAAGAGAGCAGTGATCGTGCGACGTGGTCTCGGCACTGTCGGCCTCTCCTATCGCCGCATTGGCCGCACGGTCGCGCACAGGAGATGCCACGCTCGGGACGACCCCGACATCGATCGCCTCGCCATGCTCGGCGCATTGCACGTGCCGAACACTGGCCTCGTGCCATGCAGCCGAGAACTGCGCGGCGCCAACGGCAGCGATCAGCGCCAGCGTGAACAAGCGGAGCGCCACTGTTCCCCTGCGGGGGATGCTCCATCTGTCTTTGTTCATCTGCGCGGGCACTGTACGGCCAACTGTGACCCACGCGTTCACCGCGAGCAAGTCCAATGTTTCAGCCGCAGCGCGGATCCAAGCGCCGATATCACGCCGCAGTTGAAGACCGGAAGCCCAATCCAGCATTGGATGATGACAATGATGCGCAGGCACAACATAGTGATCCGGCGGCCATCACGGGGCTCGCCCGCCTGCAACTCGATACCGATTGGGAGACCATTCTACGTGCAGCAAACTGGATAGGCCTCACGACCTGCATAGAACAACGGACTGTGCAATCTGCAATCATGACCTAGTCACAGGCGCGCAATTTGCGACCGCGCGAATAGCAGCACTAATCGATGCGCATGGGTAAAATCAAGATAACCAGCCTCTTAGGGGCGCACGGCATTATGGTTCTTCTCTTGCATCGCTTCCCCACATACGGAGAAGTCCGATGAGCAGCGCGCCAGCCGTTCTTGTAGTCGAAGACGATCGCAACTTGACCCGTGTCTATTCTACGGTGCTCGGCGCGGAGGGATATCACACCATTGAGGCCGGTACGGGCCAGTGTGCAATCGCGGAGATCAGAACACGGAACCCTGATGTGGTCTTGTTGGATCTCGGGCTTCCTGACATCGACGGCCTGAGCCTGCTCCAATCCATCCGGGCCAACAGCATCGCTCCCATTATCGTTGTATCAGGGCATGGGCGTGACTTGGATAAGGTCAAAGCGCTGGATGCAGGCGCAGATGACTATTTGACCAAACCCTTCTCCGTGCCCGAGCTGCTGGCGCGAATAAGGGCGACGTTGCGAACCCATGCTCGGGAGCAAGGTGGCGCCGCGACCACGGTTTCCTTTGGTGACTACATCCTGGACCTCGTCACCCGCCGCTTGTCGCGTGGAAAGAGCGAGGTTCATCTCACGCAAACCGAATCCAAGCTCCTGGCCACCCTGGCGCGACACCACGATCGATTGGTCACCACGAAGGATCTCCTCAAGGAGACATGGGGCACGGCCTACCAGGGAAAACAGGGCTACATTCGCGTCTATGTACATTCGCTCCGCTGCAAGCTGGAGCCAGATCCAGATAACCCGCAGTTCCTCCTCAATGAAGCAGGTCTTGGCTATCGGCTGAACACCTCGGCAGCGGTTGACGCTTTCGCAGCCTGATCGGCCGCAAGGCTACGCGAGGCTTCACCATCCAGTCCGACGAGAGAAACGCCTAGGCGGGCGTCCCCCGTACCGGCGTCCGGACATTGAGCACACGATTGATCAGAAGACGCACATCCTGCGGAGAGAGAGGCTTCGTCAGGAATGCGTACGCTCCCAATTGCATCGCCTCGGCGGTCTGCGCCCCGGTGGCGTGCGCGGTCATGAGCACGACGGCCGTGTTGCGTGGTCGCTTGCGAAGTCGCCTCAACAATCCGAGACCGCCCAATCCCTCCATGCGGACGTCCGACATCACCAGATCGAAGTCCTGCCGTTCGATGACTTCCAGGGCCGCCTCGGCGTTCGCGGCTGTCTCCACCGTGTGCCCCAGACTCTGTATGTACATGGCCAGGGTTTGGCGAATGTTCTTTTCGTCGTCGACTATCAAGATAGCTCCCATCGGCATCCCATCCTTGCCGCTGGTAAAGCAAGAACTGCTCCATCCGACTCCTGACAAGTGAAGTGGTCGGTACTTGGCAACGGTTCGCGGCGCCACCTCGGTCCTCGCCCCAGAGTGGAACGGACATCGCCCTCTGGGGGCTGTCCCTAATCCCCTGCGTGAAAAGGGGAAATCCGGGAGAGCGGCGCTCGGCTTCTGCGGGCTTGCGCCAGGACGCCCCCGCCGGGAACGGAAGTCAACGGCCGCGCTGCGCGCGTCCATGACTTCCTCGGACTTCGGCTGGCATCCGCTCGCTTTGCTCGCGGAGCGCCTGCGTACGTCCCGTCGGGTGCGTTCCCGGCCGCCCGCGCGCCGAGCTGACTTCAGCCCAGGGGGGCTTGGCCACGACGCAGAATTGCCGTGTTTTTTTGCGACTTCCAGCGAGACGTGATCAATAACAGGCGTGCATCGCCATGCGCTGACCGACCAACAATGGGCTCGCTTGCAGCGAGTCCTTCCGCCACAAAGGAGCGAGCCCCAAGCTATTCGCGGCGACTGGCTGTTCCTCGAAGCCGTGTTGTACGAGCCAAGACCGGCCTTCCCTGGCGCGATTTGCCCGACCGTTCGCTGAGGCCAAGCTCGGCGCGCGGGCGGCCGGGGATTCCTCCGAAGCGGCGTAGCCGAGCGCCGCGAGCGTCCGCGCTCGGGTGCCAGCGAGGAGGGACAGGGGCCCACGACTGGCTTGCACGGATCCTCTCCCTGTCGATGAATCTGTCGCCAGTCGCGTAAGGACCCGGAAGCCGAGCGCGCCACGGACGCGCGTAGCGCGGCCTATGGCGTGCGTCCGAGCGCCGCTCTCTCGTATGCCACCTCTGTGAACCCGAGAACTAGGGACAGCCCTCTAGTCGCGTGGCTCCTCCAGGGCGCGCTCGACAACTAGTGAGTCATCGTCAGAGGCCCCGTAAGAACTCCACGAGCGCGTGCAGATCGTCCGGTGAAGGTGCAGTGGTGGATCCCCCGGAGGCAACGGCGGGCCCAAGCATCGCCGCAACCGCCGCGTCGAGGGTTGCCGCGCTGCCGTCGTGGAGATAGGGCGCGGAATCCCAAAGCCCGCGAAGCGCTGGCGTGTCGAAAGCGCAGGCAGGCCTCGCGTCTCCGTTAACATCCGTGTGCGCGACGTCTGGAAACGCGCCTGTCGTCACACAGGTTCCGACATCGTGTAGCAGGACACCGCCGGTCGTGACGGACGAAACCATGGGGCCAGTGAGATCCAGCGCGGGGTTGCCGGCTCCAGAATCGGTCTTGGCCGGCCCGCTGTGGCAGTTTGCACATCCGAGTTGCCCGAACACCGTCTCCCCGCGCGCGCGAAGGTCGGTGAGCGCCTGCCCGGAGATGGCGTGGCCCGCGTCTGTCGAAGGCGGGACGGGCGTCGGAATCGCGTAGTTGACGAAGGCGGCCAGAGCGTCGAGCAGCGACTTCTGCGAGGGATCGATGATGCTGAAATGACCGCCCTGCTCGATGTTGATCGTTCGCCAGTAGTCTTGAACTTGGTTGCGATCTGCGCTGCGAAAAAGAAAGCCGGTATCGAGCATGCCGCCGGCGTTGGTCGGGGTGTCGCGTGGGCCCTGTTCGAACCGCCAGGTCACCGCATCGCTGCGTCCTTCCACGTGGCAGGTCGCACATGCGACCCAATGGTTTTGGGTGACAGCATACTGATCGCTGTTGGCGGAGTAGAACAGTCGTTGGCCGAGCCGGAGATTTGCCGGCATGGGGTCGGCGGAGAGCGTGGCGAAGGCCGGGCCGTCGGCCACCATGGAGGAGACCCCGCCGTCGGTTTCGGCGATGCTGAACGCGGCGATGTCCTCGGTGTTGCGTTCCTGAATGAATAGCTTTCCTGCAGCGAACACGATTCCATCGGGCATGTGACCGGGCAAGGGGCGAAGGATCTGCGTCTCGACCCGCTTCTCCGCATCCACGACCAGGACGTCCTCGCTGTCCGCATCGGCGACGAACGCAAGCTTGCCGTCGTCCGAGAACGCCAGCGCTCGTGGCCCCGAGGTGATATCGCCGAACGCGCCGCCATCGCCGGGATGGGCGAGCACCGAAAGGCGCGCGAGTTGATTGCCCCCGGCGTCGAGAATCGACAGCGACGGAAAGACCGTCCGTTGAAAATCGAGGGCCGGTTGTGGCGTGTCGATCCCCAGCATCATGTGCGCAACCCAGAGCTCGGAAGAGCCGGGCCGAACGATGGCGTCGTAGATACCGCGGACAGGCCCGTGGGGTTCGGTCGGGTCTTCTTTGGCAGTATTCGGATCGATGGTTGGCGGACCGTCCGCGAGCGCCCAGGTCGTCTGCAGCGCGAGCGGCGCCGTCGCGAAACGACTGACCCCCGGCCCCAGGAGATGGGTCGAGAGCAGCGTCAGACCATCGGACGCCCAGGCGAGCGCCCAAGGCTTGCGCGGACACGGAGCGGTCGCGACGATCGACAAATTGCTGGCCAGGACCTGCACGACCTCGTCGTCTTGCGAGCAGGCCACGAACACACTCGAGTCGTCGGCGCTCACCACGACGCCGATTGGCTCGGAACAAAGGAACACGGGCTGGCCTTTGAGCGTGCCCGATGATGTATCAATTGCGTACAGGTTCCCTGACCACTGGCCCGTAACAAAGAGCGTGCTGCCCGTGGAATTCAAAGCCAGCGCGCGCGGACCAACCGCCGGTTTGTAGTGGCCGTTGGCATCGAGCACCGGCGTCGAGGAGGCGAGCAGGACCTCGCGCAAGATCGTGTGCTTCTTGGCATCCAAGAAGCTGACGGTGTCGGCGTCGGGGTGCACGACGTAGAGACGCGAATGGTCGGGGCTTACCGCCAGGGCGCCGGAGTGGGACTGCTGCACGTGGGGGGCCGGCTGAGCCGCCGTCGAACCGCTGTCGCAGCCGGAGCCGCAAAGGCCGACGAGAATCGGGGTGGCGAGAATCCATACACTGGGAGACCTCATGGCGCCACCCACGCACCGTTGCTCCACACCATCCCCTCGTCCGCGGTGGACCAGGGCGAAATTGAGAACGTGATCGAGTTGGCCAACGCCGAGGGAAGCCGCGCCGCTGAGATCTCGGGAACGCAATCGTGATCGCGATCCTTCGAGATGAAGCGCGTTCCTCCGTCGGGCGTCGAACTGGCCAGCGAGCCGCTCTCGCCGGTGAGGACACGCTCGGCCATCTGCAAGCCGCCGCGCCCCATCGGCGCTCCATCGGGTCCCGTGCCGAGGAAGGCGCATTCGCTCGGCCACTCGATGACCTGATCCTGGTCGCGATCGTCCCAGCCATTGAGCACAAGTTTGTTCAGTCGTCCGACCCGATCCTCGATGAGTGGGACCAGGGCTTGGTTGGCGGGCAACACCGCGACCAACTCGTACATGTCGCGCAACGCCCCTTGGAGCAGGCCAAAACGACGCGGAGTGAAGGTCAACTGCAGAGACTGATCTCCCGCGACAGCGCGATAGGCGCGAACACTCGGATCGTAAAACGCTGTTTCGAGGCGTTCAAAGACGGCCTGGGCGCGGTCGCGGAACTTGGTCGCCCCCGTGGCCAGGTAGGCGAGAAGCAGGCCACGGATCGCGGCCGTGTGTGCGTCCAGACTGGCACCGGCGTCCACGGCCGTCGTGCTCGACAAGTTCCAGGCCGAGAACGCCTTGCCGTCCGCTTGCGTGAGCTTGTCGTAGAAGACGGCGGCCAGGGTGTCGATGAGCTTGTCCAGGCGGGCTGCAAACGAAACGCCGTCGCTCGACGGAAAGGCGTCGAGCGGCGTGGGAACGCCGGCGGTATCCGGCGCTGTGTTGGTGTAGAGGGTCAGCATCGAGTCGAGCGCGCGCCGCGCGGTCCGGAGAGACAGCAGCGCATAGGCGGCAACGTCCGCCGACAACGTCGTTCCCCTCGCCCATTTCCCGCCCGCGAGCTTGGCGTCGTCTACGAGCAGGCCCGTCGTCGGATCGACGTGCAAACGGTCCATGTCGACGACGAGAACCCGCATCATGGCCAGAGAACGATCGTGGAGTGTCGCTTCCCCGTCCGGGGTCTGGTTTTGCACGGGAAAAGGATCCCCGTCGAAGTAGGCAAGCACCGGCTGACTGCCTCCGACCTGGGTGTTGGCTTGATCGGTCAGCGAATAGGCGCTGGCGTAGGCACCGAGGAGCCCGGCGAGATCGAGCAGATGGCTATCGGGGGATGCTATCGCGTAGCTCGCGGGCCGAGGAAAACCGCTGGCGTCATTGGCCTCGATGAGGCTGATCGACGCTGGGAACCAGCGCAGCGGGCTTTGAGTACCGTAGGCCAGGGCCTCGGTGAGGGTCGAAAATCCCCCCAGCGTAGCTCCGTCGGTGGTCGTCAGCTGCAAGAGCCACTGGGCTGCCTGGTTATCGAGAATCTGGATGAAGTTGCCCGCCTGAAATCCCTCGATGTCGCTCGACCCCAGGTACATGCCTGGAACGAGACCCCCAGACACCGCGTTCCCGGGCTGACCGACACTCTTGAGCTGATTCGACGAGATGCTGGTAGCCGGGTTCTCTTGGCTGTCGTGCATCAGCTGCAGATAGTTCAATGTCCAGAGCGCTTCCTTCCAATCCGTCCAGCCAGACGATCCGGGCCCGATGGTCAGGGAAACCTGCGCCGTGCGGTTCGGCAGGTGCAATGTGCTGTAGTCGCACTCGTATCGGTCGCATTCCAGCGCCCCATTGGAGCCGGAGTCGTCGTCGGAGCTGATCGAGCAGCCTGCTTCATTCGTCGGGGCGATCGAGGGATTCCAAGAGCTAAAGGGTTGCAGCACTGGCCACAGTCCCGGCCAGCCGAGAGGATTCGCGTCCGACACGAACCGGCTGACCGCATTGCTTTCGCTCGCCATGCGCAAGAACCAGGTCTGCGCAAGCGCCAACGCCGCGGAGCCGGTCGCGCCGTCGGGGTTAAGAACGGGCCCAAACAAGAGCGACGTGCCCGCTCCCGATTCGAAGGCGATGTTGTTCATCGGTTGCTTCGAGTATTCGTAGGACTCAATCGCGCTAGAGAAGCCGGGAATGTCGACCACTCCGACGACGCCCCCGTCGGCTCCGCTGCTGGCTGGGTCGTAGTACATGCTGGGCGAGCAAACGTCGACCTGGCAGATGTATTCGCGGTGATAACCGGTGACGTCCCGACCCATGGCCTGCGCAAATGGCTCGCCGGAGATCTGCATCTCGACCGCCGCGATGAAGTGATCTTCGGTCACGAACGTTGTATCGACCGCCGTCACGTTCAACGCGAATGTCTGCTTGGCAGCGGTTGCATCCAGTGCCGTCGACGCCTCGGTCGTGGGATCTGCCCCATCCCGGGCGCCCTCGCCCGAAGTCCCGCAACCGGCGTACGAGGCCAGCATTGCGAACACGAGAACACGTGCACCGAGTCGCCTCGTGGGTGTCGCCGCAAGGAAGCTTTCCGCGCGATCCATCATTCGAGCACCTCCGAACACATGGCCTGTGTCCAGCCTTGGATGACCAGATCATCCCGAGGATTCCGTCATCCTTGAGGCGCAGCTAGCTCGGATAGCGCGTGCGAAATTGGCAGCCGGCGCGCCCCCGCCAATCGCGCCACCCGCAAGGCTTCAAGGCTCGCAGAAATAGAGGACGAGGAAACAGCACTCTGTTCCTCCGCCGACCGTGGTCACATTCCCTTGTTGTTGCAACTCCGCAGCTGCCGACGGTAGTAGTGGTCCACAGCCAATGTAGGCGCAGTAGTCGTCTCCTGGAGGAGGGGGGAAGTCAACCAGACTCGGACACTCTCCCGGTGCAACTCCCGCATCCAGGGCAAGGTACGTCTGATAGGGCGCAGGATCAGAACCAAAACAAACCAACGTGGACCCTTCGTAGGACCTATAGCAGACGCCACCGTCCACAGCGGCAACTTGTCTGAGCCCGGAATCAGGCAAGCTGAGCGTGATGGAGCCGCCCGAGCCCGAATCCCCCTGCGAACCGGCCGCCAAACTGGCGTCGCCTCCGCCACTTGTCTTCGAGCTGCCCGCGCCGCAAGTCGCAAGCAAGATGCTGATTGCTGCGATCGCCAGCAAACCTAGAAGAGCCCGCATCACGGCGAATCACTCGTGCAGAAAGCTTCCACACGGTGTTGGAGGTGGGTCGTGTCCGCTTGGTTACAAGTATTGTCGGTGGAGGCGCCGGTTGCTAGAGCGAGGGTCGAGAGGCTAGGAGTGCCACGACGCCCCGCCACCTTCGCCCGCCAGGCCTAACGGCCCTCGGACTCGAGGAAGTGGAACACGCCGATTGAGCATAGGTGAGAGCCGGATCGTCTCTGGCATCGCGATGATCGCCACGTTCGACGGATTGTTGCTTGACATCGTTTTAACTAGAGTTAAATCATGTTTTTACTATGGCCAAAGAGACGGTTAGGCAAGACCCGCGAGATCGGTCGGTAGACCGGTATCTGCACGCCCTGCTCTTGCTCACCAACCACGGCGAGCAGGCCGACACTGGGGATCTCGCCACCCGCGTGGGGGTGAGCCCTGCCGCCGCCAGCCGCATGCTTAAGAATCTCGCGCGCCGGAAGCTCGTGCGTCTCGAGCCCTACCAGGGGGCCGAATTGACTGTGGAGGGTATGCATCGGGCGCTCCGGGTGGTGCGCCGCCACCGCCTCCTCGAGTTGTTCTTGCACAAAGCGATGGATTTCGACCTGCGCGAGGCACATCGGCGCGCCTTGCTCATGCAGCCGACGGTCGACGAGGTTTTCGAAGAGAAGCTGGACATTATGCTCGGCCGCCCGAAGGTCGATCCGCATGGTCAGCCGATTCCTGGAAAAAACGTGCGCTGGCCTGCGCTGGCGGATTCAGCCCTCGGGGATCTCCCGGCCGGCTCCCGAGGACAAATCGCGCGTCTCACCAGCGAGGACGGAGAGGCTATCCGCTACCTCGGTACCCAAGGACTCCGGCCAGGCGTCGCCATCGTCGTCGAGAGCATCGCGCCCTTCGACGGTCCGGTCACGGTGCGCATCGGTCGACGTTCGGTCCACCTTGGCCGACGTCTTGCCCACATCGTGCGGCTGGTGAGCCCGTCCGAACACTCGACTGCCAAGAGGGAACGAGGCGGTCGCAGGACCGTCAGCCCCAAGACTTGAAACAGAAATGGAACCACCCAGTACCGAAACCCAACCTCATGATTTGCTCGTAGGCGAGCGTTGGTTCGATCGAGGTCATCGGCTGCGATGAACCTGCCGGCGCGTGCCTTTCAAGCCAACCAGAAATGGAGCACGCGCCATGAAGATTCAAGAATTTCTAGCCCCAGGGGATATCGTCGAGGATCTCACCGGCTCGACGGTGCCAGAGATCCTCGAGGAGCTCAGTCGCCCCGTCGCCGCGGCAACGGGAATGGATGCCAACGCGCTCGCCGCGCCATTGCTTGCACGAGAGAAACTGGGAACCACCGGAATCGGGGACGGCGTTGCGCTCCCCCACGCCAAGATAGCGGGCCTCAAGGAGCTTCGGGCCGTCTTTGGTCGCTCCCGAAGAGGGATCGCTTTCGGCGCCAGCGATGGGCCGACTCATCTTTTCTTTGCCCTGTTCGTGCCCGAGACGCGGCCAGGCATCCAGCTCCATGCCCTGGCAAGTGTCGCAGGGGTCATGAAGTCGCCGTCTCTGCGCGAGGCTTTGCTGCACGCCAAGAACGGAGCTGAACTCTACCGAATTCTCGTAAGCGAGGCACGGGCGGAGGTGCAGCCGTGAAACCGATTCGCGACATCCTCTAGAGAGGCGCCGATGATTTACAAGAGCAAGACGGTCGTGCCGTTCGGCACGGCGATCACCACCGGCATGCTGTTGGCGATGCTGTCGGTTCAGGGCTTCGCGGCTGCTGAGTCCAGCGGCGAGCCAGTCTCGACGGGGGAAACGGCCGCGCCGCCATCTTGGCTGGCCAACCTTCTCCGACCGGAAGATTGGTCCAGCTATTTCCAAAGCACCTACGTTTGGCAACGCCATGACGACTTCGCGGCGGCCTACGACGGCCCGCACAGCCTAAGCTCGCACCACGAGACCGGGTATTCACTAACCGCTACGCTCTTTCTCGGGCATCGTCTTTGGCGGAACGCCCAGATTTTCTTCAACCCCGAGGTCATCCAAAGCATCGAGATGTCCGAGCTGCACGGCCTCGGCGGCTTGACCAATGGCGAGAACCAGAAAACCGGCGGTCCCACTCCTCACGTCTACAGCGCTCGCCTCTTCGTGCGCCAAACCATTGCGCTGGGCGAGACCAGCTCTGTGGTCGAGGCGGCGCCGAATCAGTTCCCCGTCGAGGTGCCCACGCACCGGCTGGTGGTCACGGCGGGACAGATGGCCCTCATCGACATCTTCGACAACAACGCCTTTTCGCACGACTCACGCACGCAGTTCCTGAATTGGGCGCTCCTGGCGCAGGGAGCATCTGACTTCGCTGCCGATGCTCGTGGCTACACCTGGGGCTTGGCCGTCGAGTACTATCGCGACGATTGGGCCTTTCGGCTCGGTCACTTCGCCCAACCCAAAGAGTCGAACGGCTTAGCGCTCGATTTCCGCCTCTGGAAACACTTCGGCACCAATGCCGAGATCGAGCATGACCATGTGCTCGGCGGACGGCCGGGCAAGCTACGCTTCATGACGTTCGCGAATGTCGCGACCATGGGTGGCTTCAGCGACGCGCTGGCGTTCGCGGGCCCCCACGGCGGGACGCCCGATGTTGCGGACGTCCGACGAGACCGCGCCAAGCTAGGCTGGGGTCTCGGCTTCGAGCAGTACCTGACCCTCGACGTGGGCGTCTTCGGCCGCATCAGTTGGAATGACGGCCGGACCGAGACGTATGCCTTCGCGGAGATCGACCGGTCGGCTACGGCGGGCGCTATCACGCGCGGGCGGCTTTGGTACCGCCCGAACGACACGCTCGGGGTGGCGTACGTCGTGGACGCGCTCTCTGCCGCTCATCGCGATTACCTTGCCGCCGGGGGCCTCGGCAATTTCATCGGAGACGGTCAGTTGAGCTATGGCTTCGAGCGTGTGCTGGAAGCGTACTATTCCTTCAACGCCTTTTCCGGTCTCTGGATTTCCGCGGACGGCCAGTACATCACCAATCCCGGCTACAATACCAGCCGCGGCCCCGTGGCTGTCTTCGCGTTTCGTCTTCATGGGGAGTACTGACGCTCTCGCTTTGGGATCGGCCCTGCTGGAATTCGCTAGAGAGGCTACGGTATTCCGGGGGGACAAGACCAAGCAAGACCACTCACGTTGTCGTTCCACTCGCAGTAGCACGAAAGTGAAAACGGAGTGCCGCCAGCTCCACCGTACCCCGTGGCGTAGTAGCAGCTCTGTCCGAGAACGCTGCAAGAGCCGCCGCCATAGCCGATGTATCCGCAGGCACCGGGGCAGATCACAGGCACTGAGACCGTGATCTGACACCCCTCTGTGCCGGCGCAAAGAGCCTGCGCACCGTTACCGTCAGAATAGGTCGACGAATGCGGGCGCAACTCGAGCGTCATTGTGGAGCCACAGTCTGGCATCGCGTCCAGCGCTACCGTGGGACAGAAGATCGTCACGGTCTTGGAGTCTGGCGTGGGTGGACTGAGGCTGTTCTGGCAGGAGACCGACGTCCCCGACGGAAGGAGAAGGTCGACGCTCACGTCCCACCAGCTCGATGGCGGAGTCCCAAAACTCAGGACCATAGCGAGCCTGCCGCCGTCGCTGTTGCGATAGACGTACACCCTGCTCGGGTCGATCGCGATTGGCACGCAACACGAGGGGGATCCACACGTGAGATCCTCGGCGCCGACATCGCTGAGGGCACTCGGGACGTCTTGGCTGCTGCCGCCGTCGCGCGTGGGCATGCACGGACCGTCGTAGCCAAAGCTCCAATGGTCGTAGTCACAAAACAGGGCCTTGCCCTCCACGCAAACCGCCTTGTCCACCGTCGAATCGCACGCGCACCCCTTTGCGCCGGCTTGGTCAGCGGTTGAAACATTTGCCGTAGGGCTGTAGCACGCTTGCACGTCGTTGGCGCCACAGCCGGACGCGAGTCCCGAGAGCATCATCAATCCAACTGCTAGGTCCTTGGTCATTCGATGCATAGTTGTCCGTCCTCTGCCTATTGCAACTCAGGTGCCGACGGCAGGGTCGCGAAAAAATGGCCGAAAACCGCAGGTGTTTTGAGCACGAACGCCCTGACCAAGCGGAAACACCGACAAGCGTGTCGTGGCTCGGTCGCGCAGAGCGCGCAAGCTCCGTCCCTTTTCTGCCGGCTCTCCCGTCGGTCACGGAGCTGGCTGAGGTGCGGCTGTTGCGGGTGGGGACGCCGCTTGAATCCAACGACCCGCGAGCTGAATCCAATGGGCAGGACTGAGCTCAGCCCTATTTCAAGGAGAAGTTCATGAGTACCGGCATCAACGTCGACATCGCGCATGCTCCGAGCGTCGCGTCCGAAAAGCCCGCACGTGGCCTGCGCGTCTCCCTTTGGATCGCCCAGATCCTCTTGGCCTTGGTCTTCGGTTTCGCCGGCGCCATGAAGCTTGCAACGCCCATTGCAGAGCTGGCCAAGAACGCCGCCTGGATCAAAGACTCGGCATTCCTCATCCGCTTCATCGGCATCTCTGAAGTCGCCGGTGCGCTTGGCATGCTCCTTCCCTCCCTGACCCGCATCAAGCCCAAGCTGACAAGCCTCGCCGCCGTGGGCATCTTCATCATCATGGTGCTCGCCACCGGCTTCCACCTGATGCGCGGCGAAGCCAACCACACACCCTTGACCCTAGCGCTGGGCGCCCTGGCCGTCTTCGTCGCCTGGGGCCGCTTCCGCAAGGCGCCGATCGCGGCGCGAACGAATCGCTGAGCTGCTGACTACTGTCACGTCTCATTTCGACGAGGCTCGCAGCCGTCCTTCGAGTCGGTTGAGAACCTCACCCCAGGGCCGCGCCTCATTTGAATCAGCAGCCCGATGGGCCGCCAAGCGTTCATCAAGGATCTGACGCTGCCACTCGTGCAGCGGAACCTGGTCGGCGCTGGCGACGATAAGATCGTACGGACAATGGATATCGCGGGCCATGGGAGGACGATGATCTTCTAGGAAGCCTTCTTGGCCGTTGCAGCGCGCCTGGGCGGCAAGCTCACCACTTTTCGCCCACCCGCCGCCTGGCGAGACCTGGCCGCTTCCGCGATCTTGCGCAGGTCATCGTTCGACGTCTTCGACAGCGCCTCGCGAATGGCGTGAATCTCTTCGACGATGGGATCGGACAGTGGCATCGGGTTACTCCTCAACTCGGCTTGCTAGCGCCGAAGTTCTTCGTTGGCGATGATCTCGGCCAGCTGGTCAATCAGACCGGGAAGCTCATTTGCGATGACATCCCAGACGACCTCATGATCCACACCAAAGTATTCATGAGCCAAGACATCGCGCAGACCTGCGATCCCGCGCCATTGTATGGTTGTGTACCGCGCTCTGACGTCGGCAGGAATCCCTTTGGCGGCCTCGCCCAAGATGAAGAGATTGAACATGACAGCGTCTTGAACCTGTTGGTTGCCGGCCAACGTCGCTGCGTCTGGGATGCCCGTGGCGTACGCGCGCGCCTTCGTGGCGGCGGCGAGCATGTCGCGCAAGCGGATGAGGTAGTCACGCGACATGGATAGCTTCGCGCACAACTCGCTCACGTAGCTCGTGCCTGAGGGCGCGATCCGTGACCAAGTCCACGCGCTGGCCGAGCAGATCTTCCAGAAACAGCTTCAAGCCCATGTAGTGGCCAAACGTCGCCGCGCCTCGAAACGACACCAGCAGATCCACATCGCTTTGGTCGTGCGCTTCATCGCGTGCCACGGATCCGAAGAGCGACAGCGATTGCACATCGAAACGGGGGAGCTCACCCGCGTGGGACCGAATGGTTTCGATGATTCGCTCGCGTTGCATGACTTATGGAAGAGTGTACGTCGCACTCGGCGGAAGGCCAAGATCATGGCCAGGAACACCGAGAACCTATCGACATTGCCCCCTCTTGACACGCCTCGCCTTCCCGCCAACAATCCGTGTCACTTGCCCACCATGGGGGTGGGACTGGAGGTACCCATGCGAAGTGTGAAACCCGCGATGGCCTCGGAGACGATGTTGGATCTGGGGCGCTATCACCTGGCCGCGCTGGCACAGAGTGAGGGCACTAAACAATTGGCCAGCGCCTTTCAGTCCGTGCAGGACGAGCTGCAAACAGCGACCACAGCGCGCTTGGAAGCCGAGAAGGCAATGACTGTTCCGCGTGTGGCGGTGCGCTTTTCCGAGAATGCGCTCGAGCGTGCAATCCGGCAGGTCGCGCTGCTCGCCCATGGGGCAGACAACAACGCCACCAGCGGACCCGCGTTCAAGGCGCTGTTTCCGAACGGGCTCGACGCCGAGCTTCGCCCCATCGGACCATCGCAAGTAGCGGCAGCCGTGGCCTTGCGCGAGCGCCTCAACACCCAACCGGCAGCCGCCAAGGTCAAGGCCCAAGCCATGGACGACTTCGACAAGTCCCTCGCCGCCTTCAAGTCAGCCATCTACTGTTGTTAGGGCCCGCCAAGCCGGCGACACCAAAGTCAGCCAAGCCCGAGCCACCGAATCCGGCGCCCGCGAGCGCTTCGTCTCCGCCTACGACAGCAAGGATCGGCGCCATCCGGCAGCTCTTCCCCCGCGACCGCGCCCAACAAGACCTGCACTTCGACGAAATCGCCACCAGCCACGCCTCGAACAACGGCGGCGGCGGCGACACACCCACCCCACCCTCGCCGGCTAGCGACACCAAGAGCTAGTAATTCCGGCCTTCACGGCCCGAAAAACGTGGAAACCGTCTCCTGGTCCACCCAGGAGGCGGTGACCACTCTGGAAATGGTGGATGGGTGGACCCAGGTGGCGTTTGCCGATGTGGTGAGCGCGAGATGGGTGGACCCAGGTTGGGTTTCCCGCAGTGGAAATGCGAGATGGGCCGACACGGGTGGGGTTTCCCGCGGTGGAAATGCGAGATGGGCGGATCCAGGTGGGGGGGCCCGCGGGGAAATCGCGGATGGGTGGACCCAGGGTCGGGTGCTAGCGGGGAAAATGCGGGGTGGGTGAACCCAGGTGGGGCTGCGAGTGTTGGAAATGAGGGATGGCCGGATGAAGGGAGGATTGGCACCTCAGCGGGACATCGATCGAAAGGTGACCCGTCCCAAAGCGTGATACACGTTTGCGGCCTTGCTGCCGAGGATCTAGAACTTCTCCGAGCGACGCAGCCGCCGCGCATGCCCCCTGGGTGGTGACCTGCGACCCAATCGACCATCCTGGGCCCTGGGGACAACACAGGACCTGGAGTACAATCACTCGCGATCAACCGTTAGGGAGACCACATGGCATTGTACGAAGTCGACGACGGTCATCTCCAGGAAATCAAGGCAACGTCATTCATCGCCGAGAGCCTTCGGGAGCGCCAAGACCTTCAGCGCTGGCTCAGAGACTCGCCCGAAGCGCTCGGCGAGAATTTCTTGGTCATCGCGGAGGAGTACGGAGACTTCGAGGACGCAAGGAGGCGTATCGACCTTTTAGCGCTAGACGAGGATGCCAATCTTGTAGTCGTCGAATTGAAGAGGACGGACGACGGAGGGTTCATGGATCTGCAGGCCGTCCGCTACGCCGCGATGATCTCAACGATGACCCTCGAGGATGTCGTTCGCGCTCACGAGGCCTACCTCAAGAAGCGAGAGCTTCCGGGAAATGCCTCGGACCGCATTCTGAAATTCCTTGGGGCCGAGCAGGGCGACGCAGTCGTGATCAGCACGGTGCCTAAGATCTTGCTCGTGTCGCGCGATTTCTCCCTTGAGGTCACCACGACCGTTCTTTGGCTCGTGCAACGCGGTCTCGACATTAGGTGCCTTCAGATCCTGCCGTACCGACTCGAGTCGAAGTTCTTCGTCGACATCCATCAAGTCCTGCCTCTCGAGCAAGCCGCCGACTACCAGGTCCGCATTCGACAGAAGGACGAGAGCGCCAGGCGCGTCGCTGCTGGCCGGCGGGAGCTTACCCTTCATGCATTGGCGCGCCATGGAATCATAGCGGCCGGAACCGAGATCGAGGTCGTCCCGAAGGCCCTACCGCCAAGCTCAAACACGACGGACCCTCGAATCTTCAAGGCGACCATCGGCGATTTGGCAAGCCGAGAATCGGTGATCTGGCAGTACGATGGAAAGCACTATTCGCCGACTGCGCTCACGCGGCACCTAGCTGCGGAACACGGCCTAGTCTGGCTCGCCAATAACATCTTCATCCATTGGCAGGTGGCCGGGTCTTCCGAATCCATGTGGGACAAAGCGGAGCAACTCATTCGCGGAACCGATAACGTCTGATCCGACTCGTGGCCTAGATCGGTTTGAGGAGAAATATGGAGACACCCATAGCAACGTTGATGGACTTGGCTAAGACGCATCGGAGTGCCTTGAAGGCGCGCGATAGCTACATCTTCAAGGTTCTTACTTCGGTCCTTACGCTTGAAGCTGTGTTCGTTGCGGCCTTGTTATCGAAGGCCTACCAGCTGGAGGGCCCTCACGTCAGACTCTGCCTATCTGCTGCGTTTTGGGGACTTGCCATCGTGACCTGCTACCACCTCTTCGTCTTGCATCGGGCTAACCACACCAACAAGGGCATAGCGGAAGGGGCTGAAAGGCTCTCCTTGGAATTGTTGCGAGATCCGAAGACAGAGATCTTATTGGAACTTACAAGGCGAACCTACAAAGGCTGCCATATGTGGATTTGGCAATCGTCCTTCGTAGCAGTAGGCACATTTGTGATCACGTTCTTCTTGTTGAATGTCTGAATTGGTTCGTAACCGGTACCGGGAAATTGCGAGGTAGCTGCACTTGCCGTAGCCCAGAATAAGGAACTAAAGACAAAGTGTGCGATAGCCCGTCTAGTGAGAAGATGTTCCGATGAGTAAGTGGCATCCAACTCTCCTGCCCACCCGTCACCGCATCGCACTCCTAGCCGCCCTCACCCTCGCCGCCTGCGGCACCACGCCCGAACGCCGGCCCAGCTCGTCCAGCCCGTCCGCCGCCGCCCTGCCCATCCCCCTCGACATGCGCGCGCAGGTCCGCAACTCCGAAGTCATCGGGCGGCAGATCTACATCCTCGACAAGGTGTCGGCCATCGCGACCGATGTCCTGCGGGAGAAGGGCATGATGGTGTATCTCATCGCGGGAACCACCAAGCCCGACGTTGCCGTCTTTGGCTGCCAACCAAAGGGAACAAAGGTGGTGCCGTCGAAGCCATGTTCGTCACGCATCTGGTGACCGACTGGCCGCTGGAGACCCACGTGTTCGTCAGCCTTCTCACCCACAAACCGGTCTACGTCGGCACCAAGGTCGGCATCTGGTGCGTTGACGGCGACAAGATCAGGTTCGTTGATGACCGTCCACCGAGGGGCAAGGACTAGCCTCGCTCCGAGGAGCCAGCGGGTGGTGCGGGACTTCAGCGAGTTCCTTGATCCGATGAGCCGCTGCACGTGCCGGCGGTAAGTTAGATCGGGGAGTTGGCAGAAACGAGCTTCCTCATGGGTGCGTTCGTTGATATCGTTGCCGACATGAGAGTCCAACGCTCTTTCCGACAGTTGTGGCTATGGGGTTTTCTTTCGGCTGTCATGTGTTTTTTCGGATGCGGTTCGAGCGCGCACGATTCCGCCGCCGCTGACACGGGACCGCGACTGGACGATCTTTTCACCAGCGCGGAGGTTCCTCGCTGTGAGAACACATTCACCGCCCAGTACCAACTCAAAGGCACGATCGATGGTCAGAGCGTGAGCTACGGCGACGGATTCATTTCCAACCTCGACTCGACTAGCCTCTCCTTCGCCGCACTCAATTTGACGTGGAGCGATCCTCTGGCAGAGGATACGGCGATTCCCTTGACTGGAAAGTCTCTCATCGTTCCCAAAGGACATCCCCTGGCTGACCAGAGCCTTTGTATCGTGAAGGGCAAGTTCGGCTCGCCGACCCTTCATTCCGGAGATCCTGGCCGACAGTTCCTTTTCGAAATCTCAGGCGCCATGCTTGGGGATTGTTCCGGCAGAGATGTGCCGATTTTAGTCCACGGCTGTCTCATTCGAACGAACACCTATTTCCCGATGCCAGTTCAAAGGGACGCGGCGGCACAGTGAGAACGAGATAACGCCTGTTCGCCTTGCTTTTTGCTAAAGGCACAGCTGCCGACAGAGGCCCAGCGAGCCGGCGCAGGCTCCAAGTACGCAATAGCCACCCGGACACTGGCCATCGCTCGAGCAACTCGGGATGGTGCACGCGCCATTGCTGCACGAAAAATAAGAAGGACATTCGGCACACGTGCGCACTCGGCAGTGGCCATCGCTTTGGCACGTGCTCGTGGGCGGGCAATCGGAGCTCTCTGCGCACGGAGCCGAGCAGGCCAGTCCGTTGGCGCCAACCCACCCAGTAGAAAGAAGGGCATCTTCGCGGCACACATGGCCGGGTCCACAGTCTGCATCCACAGTGCAGGACCGATCCAGGCTGCAAGCCAAGCCGGCGTCGAATTCTCCCCCGGCTGCTCGGCAAATCTCGGCTCCGGTACAGTTGGCGTCGTCGCTGCAGTTCTGGCCGACGGTACCAGAGAGAACGGGACCACAGCGAAAGGGCTGGTAGGGGCCGACGCAAACGAAGCCAGAGCTGGAGGCACAATCAGAATTGGACCGACATCCCGCCAACGCCGCGTCTGGCGTGCCGGCATCGGCCGGTGGCATGCGCGTCTGGTCCGAACAGTCAGCCAAAAATGCGAATAGAGCGATTGCCACGCAGGCCTCTATGGCGTAGACGCGATCTCTTGTTTCCATGCTTGGGTTCCCAGATGGTTGGGCCACTGAACCATCATGCAAAGCAAGAAGGGTACCAGCATCCCATGGACGGGTGATGTCGAACCTGCGTGAAGAACCGCCTACTTCACCGCCTCTGACGCCGGTCGTGCCTCAGAAATTTGAACCTTCAGCACGAATTCCAGTCAGAATCGCACCTGCTCACCGCAGCTTTGTGCTGTAGCCTCTCTTCACCCCATGCTGCTTCTATTTCGAGAGGTGACCATTCTGGCCGCACAGCGAGCTGTGCGTGCTTGGCTGGTAGTGTTGTCGTTTCTCATCTACGCCGCTATTTTGCTAGCCGCCGGAGTGCTCGTGTCGCCGCTCGGGATGATCGGCGGCTTGTTGCTGGGCCTGGTGGTGGCGGCCTGCTGGTCCAGCTACCTGGAGCTGGCCTCGCAGGCGGTGGCGGGCAGCAAGATTCGGCTGAACTGGACGGAACTCCGCCGCACCTTCGGAGCGCGGTTTTGGGACGTCATCAGCGTGATGTTCGCATTCTGGATCATCTCGTTGCTGATGGGACCAGCCCTCAGGGGCCCCGAGGGCGAACGGGTGGCAGCCGTATTCGGAATCGCCGTGGCGTTCTTTTTCAATGCGGTACCCGAGCTACTGTATCAGGGGCATTCGCGCTCGTTTGCCCTGCTTATCGAATCGGGGCGTTTCATGATCGCGAATCCTGGCGTCTGGCTCTTGCCCAACCTCGTGTTCGCGTCGCTGCTTCTGCTGCCCACCGGACGCCTTGCCGTCCATCACCCCGCGGAGTTGTTGTTGGTATTTGGCAATACGTTCTCTTCACCCCTGGGCCTCGTCGGAATGGTCTCCGGGTGGCCTATCTGGAGTTGGCCGCTGATTCTGTTCGGACTGCACTACGCGATGGTGTTTCGCGGAATCCTGTTCCAAAGGTTGTCATCGGGCTCAGGCAACGCGCGCATGCGTGCGTTCCGCGCCAAGATGAATGGCTAGAGATGCCGCGGAGCTCGGCTGGGGTTACTGATAGCAGATGCCGTAGTCTTTGCCGACGAAGTTGGCGCTGCAGGTTCCGACGGTACAGTCGGCGGTGGACTTGCATTGGGGGTGGCACACAAAACTAGTGTCGCTCCCAAGTTGCGAGCAGGCCTGGTCGCTGCAACAGGGCGGTGATGTGGAGCCGCACGCGGTGCCAGTCGTGCCACAGCTACACCAACGGGCGTCGGCGCAGAAGCCGCCGCTCGCGCCGCCGGTGTACATCTCGCAACAGCCGGTGGAGCAGTCGCTGTTCTTGGCGCATGGCCGTCGGCAGCCGACCCAGTCGGAAACATCCGTGGCGCCGTTGCAGAGACCGGTACAGCAGTCCGCGCTTTTGGCGCAGCTCGCGCCCACCTTTCCGCAACCCGAAGTGCAAAGCGAGGCGGTCGAGCAAACCGCGTGGCCGGTGTTGTCTTCGTCGAAACAGCATCCCGAAGGACAATCCGTGTTGGTCGTGCACGGTCGCTGACAAATCGCCGTACCCGGCATGCAGGTCAGTCCATCGCAACAGGCCTTGCTCGCACAGGATGCGCCGGTCGCTGCGCAGAGCCCCACCACGGCTGCCGGCCCGTCCGCGCACGTCGGGTACTGCTTGGCCGCGGCTCCGGTACAGAAGCACGAGGCCTCGTCGAAGCTCATGCAGGTATAGGCCATGCAATACGGGCGAAGATCGCTAGTCTTGGGTGCAAGCGGTACGCAGACGTAGCCTTCGAGTTGGCACATCGATTTCGACGAACAGTCGAAGATGCCATTGGGACACGTATCGCCGATGCCGCCGCAATCGGCAGGACGCACCCAAGCGGGCGGCGCCGAGGTGATGGGGGGCGCCGTATCCGGTGCGGGCGCCGGGCTGACATCCGCTGCCCCGGCACCGGCAAGGTCGGCAGAAGCGCGCGCGTCCGGCGCATTCGGCGCATTCGGATCCTGGACGCTACTGCCGTCCTGAGGCGCGTTCGTCTTGCCTGCGCTCGAGCTACATCCGCAACAAACGATCACGAGCGCAGCGATTCGAAGCTTGGCCATAGGTCCTCCACAAAACCGAGGGCCAGCATCTCCGAAATCGTGACATTTGTCACGTTGAGTAGTTCAGCAGCAACCGGAAGCAGCATGCCCAGGGCGAATCTCTATCCGCCCAGACTCACTCCGGTCCACGCTTCGCTCTTGGTCCACAGGCGTTCGGCGAGATCGGGATCCATGGCCCACGGGCGCACGCCGGTGGCCTCGGGCGAATCGGCGGGCGCCGCTTGCGCGATGTCCGCGTCTTCGCAGTACACGCCGCCCATGCCGTCGAGCTGCGGGCTGGTGGCACACCACACACTGGTGGCTGCGCCCTGCTCCACGTTCTTGAGCGGCGACTGGGTTTTCGCTCTGGCGATCACGGCCTGCAGCTCAGCCTCGGGCAGAGAGCGCACGAGCTCGGTCATGATGGGCCCGGGATGAACCGAGAACGCGCGCACGCCATGGGCCTGGCCGCGGGTATCGAGGGCGAGCGCGAAGAGTGCGTTCGCGGTTTTCGACTGGCCGTAGGCGAGCCATTTGTCGTAGGCGCGGCGCTGGAAGTGCACGTCCTCGAAGTCGACGGCGGCGCGGGCGTGACCGCGCGACGACAGGCATACCACGCGCGCCCCCTGCGCCTTTCGCAGGGCAGGCCACAGGCGCGCGGTGAGCTGGAAATGCCCGAGGTGGTTGGTCGCGAACTGCGACTCGAACTCGCGCGCGTCCCGAACCAGTGGCGTGGCCATGATGCCCGCGTTGTTCACCAGGAGGTGCAGCGGCCGCCCCGAGGCCAGAAAGCGCGCCGCGAAGGCGTCGATGGACGCCGGATCGAAGAGGTCGAGACTGTCAATCTCGACATTGTCGACGCCCGCCAGTGCCGCGTGCGCCTTGTCTACCGTCCGCGCCGGCACGATCACCGTGGCCCCTGCCCCTGACAGCGTCCGCGTGGTCTCGAGCCCCACGCCCGCGTAGCCACCTGTCACGACGGCGGTGACGTGATCGAGTCTGAGCTTGCCGATGACCGCGAGAGCGGTGGTCTGCGCAGAGTAACCGGAGGGGATGGGCGCTTGTTTTGTAGGCATGGCGGAAGGCGCGCTTTAGGTTGCGTTGAACGTGACGGAGCCGCTATTACCGTAGCCGTCCATGGGGTTGCTGTCATCCGCTGATGGGTCGCTCTTATTTCCGGACCGGGTGGTGCACCTAGCCTGAATGGTGTGAGAGCCCGAATCGAGCACGACGTCGTAGTGCCACAGCGTCCAGATGTCGGCTCCCGGATTGTAGTCGAGCGTCGCCGAGTGCCAGTCGCCTCCATCCACCGAGACTTCTACGGAAGCGATCGGATCGCTGCCGGCAAAGGCGGTCCCGGCGGCGACCAGCTCGCCGGCAGGGATGTCGTCGACGGGAAAGTGAACCAACGCGTTCGTTTGGTAAACCGCATCCTTGGACCAACCCTGTTGGTCCCAGTACCCGGTAAACGGCTGATCGACGAAGTCGATACTGGTAATCCACTTCGGGTTCTTCATACCGTAACGCCCAGGCACGAGTAGTCGCACCGGAAAACCGTGCTCTGTAGGCAACGGCACGCCGTTCATGAGCCAAACGAGCCATACGGGTTTCTGTAAATCCGCCACCGGAATAGACGTGGAATATTGGTCGAAACTCCTGAACACCAGCTCGACGGTGCCCGGCGAGACCTGAACGCCCTTTGCGCTGAATACTTCAGTCAGTGGAAGACCTGTCCATATCGCATTGGAAATGGCCAAATAGTAGGGAGCAGCGCTGATGCACTCCAGGGTGTGCTCTTTGGTGCGGGCCGGGAGACGTTTCAGCGTGGCGTAGTCGATACTGGCGATTTCGACGCCGCGGTTTTGGATTGAGAGCGCCCAGGTGGACGTATCGACCGCCGGATTCGAGCAACAGCTCGTGATGTAGAAGTGCTCGTTGGGAGTGATGGGGCCGTAGGACGTCAGAGGCTGAGGCCCGCTCGAGTCCCCGTCTTGCGGGGGAACGCCTCCGTCTCCCCCCGAGCTTCGGCTAGGCGGGAGGCAGGCGGCGAGACCAGCCGCGGCAACGGCGCCGATTCCGCGTTCCAAAAACGCACGACGAGTTTGAAGCTGCACAGTCAATCGTGGGCGACGTCGTGCCATGTAAACCTCCGCTCAAGGTCCCCTTGCGTGTCGCACTGGAACCCGGACTTGTCTGCGTTCATCGGTACCGGGAAAGTGTGGTTTGCTCATTCCGCGGGCGCAAGGTCATCCAGGACAAACATGGTCTTCTTTTGGGTAGCGCGACGCGGGACGAAGCATCACGGTTGGCCACGCAGGCCGGCCACTCCCACGCTCGGATTTCGTGAGACAATCCGCCCAGCGAGGCCACCTTGGATATTCAAGAAACATCCGCGGAGCCGAGCGGCTGGCTGGCAGGCTTGAAGGGGCGCGTGCACACCTCGACTTGGTTGACCAGGAACCTCTGCTTCGGTCTTCTTCTGTCCTCCTGCGCGGGAGGAAACCGACCGCTGCATGCGAACGGCGCACCTGACGCTGCCGTAACGGCCGGAGTGCCGGATGCGTCCGCGGCAGCGGTGGTTGATAGGCGCTCGAGCAGCGGGGACATTTCAGACGGCCCGACGGATTTGCCCGAGGTGGGGCCAGCCACGTGCGGAAACGGGAAGCTGGATCGCGGGGAAGGGTGCGACGACGGCAATACCTCGTCCGGCGACGGCTGCTCGCGATGTTGCCAGCTCGAGAATCCACCTTGCGCGTATGGCCCCTGCCCGCTCCCGATCCTGGGCGTTTGCGGGAACGGCATCGTCACCAGTCCCGAGGAATGCGACGACGGCAATACCACGCCCGGTGACGGCTGCTCGGAGAAGTGCACCGTCGAGCCGGGCTGGCGTTGCCGTGTGCCGGGGAAGCGGTGCCTGCCTCTGTGCTCGAACGGCATCTGCACCGAGGTCGTTCCCTTCGATGCGGGGATGGACCTCGGCGAGGGCCACGCGGTCTGCGGCGATGGCGTGGTCTCGAGTTTCGAGGAGTGCGACTGTGGCGACGGCACGGTTCCCGTTCCGGATGGCTGCTCGGGACCCAATGCCGACGACACCTACGGCGGTTGCACCACCCGCTGCCTCTGGGGCCCCTTCTGCGGCGATGGTCTGGTCAATGGACCCGAGGAGTGCGACCTCGGTGCGCTCAATGGCGAAGTGTGCCCAGGCGGGTGCACCTTGGGTTGTTTCAAACCGCACTACTGTGGCGACGGAATCGTCGATCCGTCCCGCGGCGAGGAGTGCGACCTCGGTCCTTTGAATGGGCTTGTCTTGGACCAAAACCTCAAACCGACCTCGAATCCAGACGGCATGGTCTACTGCACCGTCGACTGCGCCATCGCCTTTTCGAGCTTCTTCTAGCCCTGAGTGACGTTCGCCACACCTGCGCCCAGAAGAAAGTTTACAGTGCGTTCAAGGCAGACATTCATTGGTCCGCGCGATCTGCGGTATTATCCGCGCCGGTCACGTCGGCTAGCCTCAATTGAAGGAGACTTCGAATGCTCTGTCAGGGAATGCTTGTGGTGCTCCTGGTGGCCGGTGGACTCGGGCAAGGCAGTGCCGATGGAAATGACAGCGGTAACGTAGCGGGCGCAGGTGAAATCGCCGGCGCCAACACCAAGGTCACGGAAAACGAGGCCGACCGCAGCCTTGCCCCTTCGGAGGCTGAACCCGAACAGAATCGCGCCATGACCGCACCGGCGACTCCAAGCCGAGGATACGCGATTGAGCTCCGGATCGGCCTTGGCCGACTGTGGGGACGGGGTGACGATGGGTTTCCACCCCACAACACACGCGCTGACGGGACGAGCATCCCGTTGGAGTTTTCAGCCGGTTTGCATCTGACCGACGATCTGATTCTCTTCGGCGAGGTGTCCGACGTGCACGCGTTCACGTCCGCCGATCGGACCAGCCACGTCGATCTCTACGGATTCGGGCTAGGCCTGAAGTACTACGGAACTCCGACCGGTTTCTTCCTGAGATCGTCCGTCTCGCGGACTTGGTTCCGCTACCGCAATGACGAATGGGATCCGACGAATTGGCCGGCGCCGTACTCCGGCATCACCGGCCGTTTCTCCATGGGCAAAGAGTGGCGGACGGAGGCGAAATGGCGCCTCGGTCTTTCCGGGGAGATTGTCCTTGGACGCTCGCGGCCCGACAACTTCGAATCGTTCACCCACGTCGCAGCGGCGTTGGTGGCTTCCATAGGCTACGACTCGGACGGTGGGCCGAGGAGCAGGCCCTCGACTTCCATGTCCGCATTACCGGCAGCATCGGACAAGGGCTTCGCGCCGTTCGGCCTTTACCTGGATGCGCGATTGGGGGTGGGCGCTCTGTGGGCAAGCAGTGGCGACTTCCTCATCAGCGGGGCGACCGTTCCACTCGGCGTGGCGGCTGGAATGAGCCTGACGAGCGATCTCGTCGCTTTCGCAGAGGGCAGCTACATCTCGATGCTCGACCCTCGCGCCAGCGTCTCCTCCGGGCGTATCCTCGACTTCCATCTGTATGGCGCTGGACTAGGCCTGAAGTATTACCTTACGCCGAGGAGATTCTTTCTGTCTGGATCGGTGTCGGTCGCGCGGCTGCACTATGAAAGCGACGAGATCTACGTTTCCGACGGAAACACCGGCGACCTTTCACGCTGGGGCGTGTGGGGCCGCCTCGCGGTCGGACAGGAGTGGCCCGTTTCTCCGGACTTGTCCATGGGCGTGGCGGGCGAGTTGGAGATCGGCCGCATGGCTCAGACCGAGCACGCGTATCCACCGGACTTCGGATCCGACGCGTACGTCCCCAAGGCCTTGTCGTTAGTCTTCCTCTCCAGCTTCGGCTCTCCCGCGGAGCACGACGACTCGGAGGCCGAGCGCATGGTGCAGGCACCGACGCCGCCGACGATGGGTCCGTTTCTCAGCTTGGGTCTCGGTGTCGGTATTGTCTCGGGCCGCCAGGATAGTCGAAACTTGGTGTCCAGCGAGACTTTGGACGACCTGTCCAAAGCCCTCCCTCTCACGATGGGGGTGGGGTATCGCTTTTCTCCGCGCTGGTCGGGCGACGTGAGTTTCACCTATGCGCCGGTTTCCTTCGCAGTCGCTAGCTACGACAGCGATTCCGCGAATGACTTCTACCTGGGTGCGGCCTTGCGCTGGCATTGGCTGTCGCGTGGAACGCTCCATCCTTGGGTCTCGCTCGGTCTCGGAGTCGAGTGGCTCAGTTTCCACAGCAACGATTACACGGACGTCGAGGCCAGGGGTTATGATCTGGACCTGCAGATCGGCAGCGACACTCGTGTGAGCCGCTCGTGGACGATCGGCCCCTACGCGAGCGCCCGCGCAGGCATCTACAAGCACCTTTCGCTGCACCCCCATTGGCGCGGGGGGAGCCCCAGTGAAGTAGATCTGTCTTTCTCGGACTTGGCCCTGCACGAGTGGTTCACGGTCGGTTTACGCGGGACCTTCGCCTCGATTCTATGATCCGCACCATGTCGAATCTCGTCTATGCGGCATTCGTGAGGTTGGCCGTCTGGTAACCGAGGGGATGAAGCCGTCATCAGAGAGCGTGCGAAAAGAGTCGGTGCGTTGGGCACACCCAAGGTCCTTGGGCCGCTAACCGACATCATCAATATCCAGGAGACACTATGAAGAAGAAGTCGAGTTGGATCCTCGTTGCATTCATTGCTTGCGCGTCTGCAGGGCTAGCTTGGGCGGCTAAGAAGGAAATCGTCACCACCGTGCCCGAGAATCTGAAATGGGTGGAGGTTCCCAATAGCGGAGGGGTTATGGTCGCGAACGTATCGGGCGACATCATGAAGGGCGCCTACGCCGCGTTTGCCAAGATCCCGGCGGGTCAGATGCACCCGTTGCACACGCACACGAAAGACACCAAGGCAGTCGTCGTGTCCGGAACCTTCCTGCTTACGGGCGAGGACGGGGTCGAGAAGAAGCTTGGCCCCGGTGGCTACTTCTTCGTGCCGGGCGGACTCAAGCACACCAGCGGATGCCTCGCCGGTGCGCCGTGCCTGCTGTTTCAGGAGGGCCCTGGTGCATTTGATATGAAGCCGGTCGAAGCTAAAAAGGCTCCCGAAAAGAAGTAAGCCTAGCGTGATTCGAGGGGCCGACCGTCTGGGCCGGCCCCGCGGATGCCGCCCCACGCGACTGCGCCCATGATTCCCATCGCGCCGGATCTCGCCTCGGTCCGCTTCCACGAACGATGGCTGCGTGAATGGCCGTTGGGTCTGGCCGTCGCAACGCTCGTACTGGCGCTGGTGGGCAAGGGCCCACCACTGCGATGAGCCGGCCAGCGCCGCTTATCGCCCTTCTGCTGATCGTTTGCAGCGTCATGCTTGCGGCGGCGATCGCGATGGTCCGCCACGCCGAAATCCTTGCGTGCTCAATGGGTTCATTGGACTCACCCTCCTGCTGGGCGGACTCCGTTTCCGCGAACAGCACTACAATCTCCATAGCGCCAATGCCTTTCTCGTGATGATCCTTCCCCTGACCGTGCTCGGCTTGGTCGTGCCGAATTACACGCGCGCGACTCCGGGCCCGACCCTTGCCGGGCTCGATGCTCTTTCACGCCGTGATGCTTGGGCTCTACGGTCTGCCACTCGTATTGCTGGCCAAGCAAATGGCCGCCCCGCTAGACGCCGTGGTCAGCAGACTCGGGGCACCGCGAGCGCTCGGTGGATTCATCATGGCGGTGCTTGTGCTCATGCCAGAGTCTATTGCCGCCATCCGCGCCACCCTGGCCAATCAGCTCCAGCGTTCCATGAATATCCTGCTTGGTTCCGTGCTCGCGTCCATCGGATTGACCATTCCACTGGTCATCGGTGTATCGCTCATCACCGGGCGGGTCCTGGTGCTCGGCCTGGATCCCTTGGATACGGTGATGCTCCTGCTCACCCTGGTCACCAGCACCCTGACCTTTTCCCTGCCGAAAACCAACGTCCTACTCGGCTGCGTCCATCTCCTGCTCTTTGGCTCGTATTTCATGCTGATGTTTGATCGCTGAGAGTTGTCGAAGTCCGCCGGACCCACCGCTTCAGGATGGACTGCGTAATAACCTCGGAGTATCTTGCTCGGATTGGTGCAAACTGTAACGTGGCCAACGACCGGAGCATCTGACATCAACGATGTGCTGCATTGCTCTGCTCCTGCGCCGGCCGGTGCGAGGGTGGGGTCTGCCCGATAGGCGATTTTAGAATTCGTCACGAAACGAAAGGACGCGTGCATGTTCGCGAATCAGATAGTTGGCAAACCTTATCCTAAGGCTGAGCGACGTTCGAAGAGGCTGCCCGCCTCCTTCGTCGAGGTTGTCGCGATGGCCGCCCTGGCCGTGTTCGCTTACGCGGGCTGCGGTGGATCGAGCAGCAGCAAGGCAAGTCCGACGCCGCTCTGCGTGCGTCCGAGCGACTGCAGTGGGACCCTCGTCTGCATCCAGGGTTATTGCGTCCAGGAATGCCAACAGTCGAAGGATTGCCCGACCGGCGAGCGTTGTATTGCAGCAACCGGCGGCAACAGCTGCCAGCCGCCCGAGAAAAGCAGCTGCGCCTACACCAGCCAATGCACAAGTCCCTTGGTTTGCGGCATCGACCAGCAGTGCCGCAACCAATGCCAGGCCGACATCGATTGCCCAACCAATCAGAAGTGCACGCCGATCACGAAGCTGTGCTGGGATCCCTCCATCGACAAAATCAATCCGGCGACTGGCGACCTCTTCACCGCCAGCGTCGATGCCGGCAGCAATGGGCCCGACGCCGGCGTGGGCGTAGACGGCGCTACGCCTCAACCGGACGTCGCCCTTCCGACGCCCGATGCGCCGATCTCCGTTGATGGCGGCGTCGCGGATCACCCGAGCAGCGGAATCGATGCCGCTTCTGCATCCGCGGATGTTGCGTTTTCGCTGGATGGGCCGGTCTTGGCAGCGGACGGTGTCGTCGTCGCGCCAAATGCATCGGTACGCCAAGGTCAAATCAACATCACCGTGACTGTCACCCGGGCCGCGGGTGGGCTTGCCAATGCCGGACCCTTCGACATGGGCGATCTGACCGCCCGAGCGCAGCCGGGCAGCACAGACACCTCGCTCGTGCTCAAGGTTTCCGTTCCCCACGGCGCCGCCCTCGGGGCACGCACCCTCAAGATTGGCACGGCCGCCGGTGTCGTCACTGCTGCCAATGTCGTCCAGGTCACGGCGATTACCTCGGGGCCAACCGGCGTCGATACGAATGTCGGCTCGGCTGCGTCGCCTTTCTTGACGCTCAAGCAGGCCATGCTGGTCGCGGACGTGGGCGACACGATCCACCTGATGGATGGAACGTATACAATAAAGACCGGCGAAACCTGGGGCTATGTTCTGCCGGCAAATCTCACCATCGAAGGCGATTCGACGGCCGGCACCATCATCGACGGCGTGGGGGCGACCACCAATCCGAACGGGTTCAACGCCTCGACTGCGCTTACGTTGAAGACGCTCACCGCGCAGCACTTCTACTACGGCATCGACATGAAGAATCCAGCGAGCACGGTGACCCTGCAGGACGTCCAGCTGAGCGGCAACGGCAGCACGGCCATTTACGTCGAGCAGGCTGCGACGGGCTCTACGGTCAATATCCTCGGCAAGCAGGGCCTCATCGATCAGCCCGGCCAGAGCGCAATTACCGTCTACAATTCGCCCAAGACCACCGTGAACATCACGGATGCGACCGTTCAAGGTGGAAGCTACGTCATCCAATACTCGTACGATTGCTCGAGCAGCAAGCTGAATATTACGGGCGGCACGGTCAAAGAGCTCAGCAGCTACAATGCCATCTACATGAGCATCAGCTCGAACGCGACGGGCACCACGGCGACACTCAGCAATGCCACCATCGTCGGCAATGTCTACTTCAGCGATGCCAAGGGAACACTGACCATCTCAGATTCGAACATCACGCAGAAGTACGGCAACGGCATTGACTTTGGCGGCTTGGCCTTGAACATGAGCAAGACGACCATCGCGATGTCTGCGGCCAATGACGGCATCTATCTGACAGGCACACAATCCGCCATGGTGCTTAGTGGCGTAACCATCACCGGCGGCGGGTACGGCATTCAGCAAACCGGCGCTGGCAGCAGCGCCAAGCTGCGCGGCACGACCATCCAAGGCACCACCTACGATGCGTATATTCTGCAGGCGGGCGATCTGGACCTTGGCACGGCCACCGACTCCGGCGATAACGTCCTCGCAGCACCGTCGAGCACGTCGTACTGGTGTCTCGACATTTCCCGTCCGCAAGGTGCAGCCGCTGGCAACCCGGTGACCTGCAGTGGAACGACACTCAATGGCCAGGCGCCCAACCCGGGCACCATCGACGCCTCGGCGGGGACAGTCAGTCTGCAACCCCAACGCTACTACGTGTCGACCGGGAACAAGCTGACCTTCTACTAGGTCTGAAGATGCATAGAAATGGGTAACGACCGCGATCCGGCATCACCCGAGTTCGGCAAGACGTCGCCCGGCCCCGCGCCCGCCCTCGTGTCGGGCGGCGAGCTTCCACCGGGCTACGTCGTGGGTGAGTACCGGATCGCGAGCGTCCTTGGCCGCGGCGGCATGGGCGTGGTGTACGCCGGCACGCAACCGCTCATCGAAAAGCGCGTCGCCATCAAGGTTCTTCACTCGGAGCTTTCCGCCGAGCCGGGGCTGGTCCGGCGTTTCCTCGACGAAGCCCGTGCCGTCAATCGCATCCGCCACCCCAACATCATCGACATCTTTTCGTTCGGACAGCTGGCGGACGGCCGGCAGTATTTCGTCATGGAATACCTCGAGGGCCGAACCCTCGCCGAGCGGTTGATTGCGCGCGATTTGGCGCCGGCCGATCTGCCGTCACTCCTCGGGCAAATCTGCGATGCGCTGGACGCTGCTCACACGGAGAACATCGTTCACCGCGACCTCAAGCCCGAGAACATCTGGATTGTGGAGCCCCGGCGAGGTCGCCCGTTCATTAAGCTGCTTGATTTCGGTATTGCCAAGCTGCTCGTGGGCGCGCCGTCGACGACCCAAGTGGGCGTTCTGATGGGCACGCCCCACTATATGTCGCCCGAGCAGTGTCACGGTCGCGACATCGACGCCCGCACCGATGTCTATGCAATGGGCGTGATTCTCTACGAGGTCTTTGCTGGCAAGCTGCCCTTCTCGGGCGACACCTTCGCCGAGATTCTGACCAAGCAGCTGACGGAATTACCCGAGCCGCCGTCGCATTTTGCGACCATGTCGTCGGCGCTCGAAACGCTCATCCTGCGCTGTCTCGCCAAATCTGCGAATGACCGACCGCAAAGCGCCCACGAGCTGGGAGAGGAGCTGAGCAAAATCTTATCGCTCCGGCCCGCTTCGCCAACCGCCGTGGTAGGCGCGACTGCCGTCAAAGGACCCGCGATCACGACCCTGCGCGGATCGGCACATGGGCTCGAACAACTCGAAGCTCCCGTCGAGAAAAGTCGTCGCTGGCTGTGGTTTCTCCTCGCGGTTCCGGTGGCTGCCGCCGGCGTGCTGCTCTTCGCCGAGCGGCGAGCGCCCGCACCCAAGGAATCGCCCACCGTGACGGCGATCCAACCGGGCGTGCCAAGTCCGTCGCTTGCGCCCATGCCCCAAGATGGCGGCGACGACCATGGAAGCAAAGCTCCGGAAGCAGTCGCAGAAGGCAAGCCGCCAACCGAAGCGCCCGAGCCCAAGGCCGAACCCAAACGCAAGCCGGCCACCGCGCCAGGCGCTGGCAAGCCGTCACGCTCGCGCGCTTCCAGCAGCGGCCTTGTCACTGACAACCCATTTCGCTAGGTGATCCGTGCGACCATTCCTTTCTATTGCAGCTCTCTCTTTCGGACTCGCATTCGCCACGGCTAGCCCGACCCGCGCCGCCGATGCGCCGTCCGCAGCAGCCAAGAGCGAAGCACGCGAACGTTTCGACCGCGGCCTGCACCTCTTCGAGAAAGGCGAGAACGCCGGCGCCTTGGCTGAATTCAAACGCGCCAACGAGCTGGTTCCCAATCCGCTGGTCCTCTACAATATGGGGCTCGTCTACGCGGCCATGAATCGGCCCGTGCAAGCCGTGGATGCGCTCGGCGCGTTCCTCAGCCAAGCGCCGCCGTCCCAGCGCGCTCAGCGCCAGCACGCGAAGGAGATTCGCGACGAGCAAGCCAGCCGCATCGCCAATCTCATGGTGAAGACCACCGTGCCCGCCACGCTCGACGTCGACGGAATCGAGGTGGGCCAGACGCCGCTGGCCGCCCCTATCCGCGTGGGCAGCGGCGCGCACATCGTCGGCGCCCAGGCGCCGGGCTATTTGACGACACGAAAAGAGGTCACCCTGCCCGGCCAGGTGACCCAGACCGTCGAATTGCAGCTTCTTCCCGCGGCCGATCGCATGGCTCAGCTGTCGCTTTCCACGGTCCCGCAGGGCGCCGAGATTTGGGTGAACGGTCAAGCCGTGGGTGTTACGCCACTTGCGAGCAGCATCGCTGTCATGCCCGGCACCGTGAACGTAGAAGCCCGCCGCGCCGGCTATACGAGCGCCACGCGGACGCTTACCCTCGGCGATGGTGCCCGAGGCGACGTGACCCTCGCGCTTGCCGAGGACGCGACCACGCCCGCGACAAAGCGATCGTTGCTCCGCATCGTGGCCAGCGAGCCGGGCGTGGAAGTATCGGTGGACGGGATCGTGCGCAGCAATGCAGGTTCGGGCGTGCTCTTGCCCGAAGGCCAGCATCAGTTGCGAGTCGTCCTGGCGGGCTTCGAGCCCTACGAGCGAACAGTCACATTACCTGCGGGGGGTGAAACACCCCTGGCCGTCATTCTGATTCCCACGACGGAGACGCGCGCCAGTTACGAGAGCTCGGTGCGAACCCGGAAGATCGTCGGCTGGTCTTTGCTCGGCGTGGGCGCAGCCATGGCGATTGGGTTTACTGTCTACGGCATCACCCAATTGAGCGACGTGTCGGACGCGCGCAACTATCTCGCGGGCGTCAACGCCAATGAGGCCAATGCGACCAACCCCTGCTACATCAACCAGGGCAACACGTACCAACTGCGCGGCTGCGACGTCATCAAGGGCGATGCACAGAACCGCGTCGATACCGCCGTCCTCCATCGCAATCTCGGATTCATCGGCGGCGGCGTGGGTGTGTTGGTCGCCGGCGTAGGTACCTACTACCTGCTCACCGCTGGCGATCCCAATCGCTACCGCAAGAGCGCCGACGTGGCGCTGTCGCACGCCAATTTCTGGTTCGCCGACCGCAGCGGCGGGTTCTCGCTCGGTGGTAACTTCTAGCAGCTTGTAACTATTTGCCGTCCAACGTCTCCAAAGGACGCGGTCGCCTCGGGCGCCGTGCAGCCGGAGGTTGGCCATCGATGGCAAAGTTGAAGACGATCTGTATCGGTGTGGTCCTCGGGGCAGCGGCCTGCAATGCGCACGTCAACGCCTTCAATGCCTCGCCCAGGCACATCTGTCCCGGACAGCAGGTGGAGGTCCAGTGGGACGTGACGGGCTCGGCGACCCTTGCGTTTGCGCCCACGGTGGCGGACGCGCCTCAAGGGGCCGTCACATCCAGAGGCCAAGTCATTCTCAAGCCGACACAAAACACGCGCGCATCCATCCGGGTAACCCGTTGGCTGGGCGAGCCCGCGGGCAGCGACATCGACATTCAGATGCCCGAGCCAACCCTCGTCACCGCCGATCTGAACGACTCGTTTTCCTGCCAGGCGAACGTCATGGGCGTCAAAGCCCAGATGAAGAACTTCTCGCCGGACGTGAAAGCCGAGGTCGTGGGCGTCGGCATTTCCAACGGGCAAGGGCGAGAGCTGGACATCCGTCGCACAGACGCACAGGGAAAGATCATTACCGCGCACGTCGGGCCTGGCCAAAACAGCACGGCCTTCGCGGCTTTATCTGTCGAGGGTGAATGGATCCTGTCGACCAAGCTTGGCGGCGATGAATCCTGCGACCATCCCCCGCATGTGCTCACGGTCTACGCCTACGCAGGCTGCACAGGAGGTGCCCCATGACGCCCGACCAACTCAAGCAGAACGTCGACACCATCATCGTTCTCATGATGGAGAACCGATCCTTCGATCACGTACTCGGGTACCTGCGCCACCCGAGCGGCGGGAACCGCGGCGATATCGTCGGCATCGACGACCTGATGAAGGACGACTACGTCAACAAGAATACCGACGGTGAAGGCATCCGTCCTTTTTGGCGAACCGACGCTCCCTCGTCCAGCGACCTGCCCCACAGTGCCGCGGCCGTCCGCGAACAACTGAACTATGTGGCGGCGGCTCAAGTCTATTTGATGAATGGATTCGTGCGCGCCTATGAAGACGAGTTTCATAGCATCGTACGCGATCCACCCGTCCTAGGACTTCTGCAAGCCAAGGATCTACCGAGCACGGCGCCCCTCGCGAACACGTACACCGTCTGCGACAACTGGTTTGCCTGCGTGCCGACCTCGACTGCGCCCAACCGCCTGATGTCCATGTGTGGCGCCACGCCCATCGCCGACACCGGCACGTTGCTGCCCGACCAGCCGACCATTTACGATTGGCTGTCCGCGCACGGCATTCGCTGGCGCGTGTACGCGGCCGGCTTGCCCTTCTTCGCCCTGATGCCGAAAATTGCGCCACTGCTGCTGACCAGCCATTTCCGGCGCTTCTCGCAGCTGGGCGACGACGTCAAGAACGAAGCCGCCGAGGACTGGCCGCAAGTCATCTTCATCGAACCCGATTACTACGACTGTCCTGTTCATTTTCGCCCGCCCTGTGACAACCACGCGCCATTGGCCATGGCGCCCGGCGAAGCGTTCGTCGCCGAGGCCTACCGCGCGCTGACCGCCCATGCGGGCAAATGGAGTCGTAGCGTTTGCGTCTTCACGTACGACGAGCACGGAGGCTTCTTCGATCACGTGCCACCGCTGGCCATCAAGTACCGTCACCCGAACGGCGCCGTCGCCTTCGACACGACCGGGCCGCGCATCCCCGTGATCGTCGGAGGCCCTTATGCGCCCGCGCGTGGCGTCTCGCACGCGAAGCTCGACAACACGTCGATCTTGCAGCTCATCGCCGAACGCTTCGGCTCACCCGGCGAAATCTACTCGTCGGAAGTCCAAGGCCGACGGGAACAGGGCATCGAGAGCGCCGCGACCGTGCTCGACGTTTCGGCGGCGAATACCGCCGTTTGCAACCTGGGTGGCGGTACCGCTGCAGCCGCGCCGAGTACCGTCAACAATTCGGACTTGCGCAAGGGATTCGCAGGCGCGATCCAAAGCATCGTGCACGACCACCAAACCGAGGCCATGGCGAAGTACCCAGAGCTGCGCGACTACGTGAAAGGTTGATCGGCGACTCCCCGGCGAACCGTTCTACTGCTGCGCCTGTTGCTGCTGCCGTTTCAACTCCTCTTGTGCCGCCGCCGGATCGCTGACCCGGACTTCGACACCCAGCGACTCGCCGGTGCCGCCGCGGTGAAATCCTCGCACCGGACACGCATCGAGGTAGTCGAGCCCGACGGCCAAACGCACGTGCCGGCCATGCGCACGCACGTCGTTGGCCACGTCGAAGCCCTGCCACCCTACTCCGTCGATCCACGCCTCCGCCCAGGCGTGGCTAGCCAACTCCCGAGGTGCTCCAGCCGCGTCCGACAATTCCTTGGGCGCTAGATAGCCGCTTACGTAGCGGGCCGGAATGCGCAACTGACGGCAACACGCCACGAAGACGTGTGCGTGGTCCTGGCAAACGCCCGCGCCACGGGAAAACGCCTTTGCCGCCGTTGTCGTCACCTGCGTCACCCCCTTCTGGTAATCGACTTTCTCGCGCACCGCCGTCATCAGTGCCTCGACAGCCGCGGCGCGATTGTTCGCAGTCTGTTTGCGAAAACCTTCCGAGAATCGAACCAGCGCCTCGTCTTGCGCCGTCAGCTCGGTGGACCGCATGAAAAGCTCCGGCCGGTGCGGACCGCTGTCGGGTAATATCACCGGCGTGTCCTCTGTATCCAGCTCGACCTCGCCACGCGCACGAATGCGAATCTCGTGATGGGGCTTGTCGATGACCAAGACGTGCGCCGTATTGCCGAAACCGTCGAGAAACTGCCGGGCTGGCCCGGGAAGATCCAGCTGCCAGTTGAGGACCTTCTGCCGTGGCGTCGGCTGCGGCGACAGGCGCAGGTACTGAATGGTGTAGTTCGCCGGTGTGGCGTATTGGTATTTCGTCTCGTGAACAATCGAAAGTCGCATGGATCCTCCGCCTAGACAGTCATGAGAAAATCTCGGGCCAACTGACTCGAAAGGTCGCCGATGCTGGCGATGATTTCCGAAAGAAACTCGTGCAGGCCTTTCGTCAGGACGCGGTCGATGCGGGCAAAACGCAAGCGCGCGTGAAGCTCGCCCGCCAGACGCTGCGCCTCGATGTCGCGGGTGCCGCCGAGGGCATCCAAATGTTCCACCAGCTGGCTCGCACAGAAGCGCAGCGAACGCGGCATTTCCTGACGAAGAATGAGCAGCTCGGCCACGCGACGGGGCGTGATCACGTCGTGGTAGGTCTGGTGGTACGCGCGAAAAGCACTGGCTTGACGAAGCACCGAGCCCCAGGCGTAGTACGTGGTGCCGGCAGCCTGGGCGTCCATGCCCTCGAGAGCCTGGAACTTCGCATCGAGCAGACGGGCCGTGCTCTCGGCTCGTTCCAGGAAGGTGCCGAGGCGAAGGAAATGAAACCCGTGGTCGTGCAAGGTCGTGCTGTGCGAGATGCCGCGAAAGAGGTGCGACCTATCTTTCACCCAATCGAAGAATTCCCGCAGACCACGCTGGCGGAGTGTGGCCTCATCGAGCTCGCTCAAGGTCAGCCAGGTCGCGTTGATGCTCTCCCACATTTCCGTCGAGATGACTGCCCTCTGGGCGCGAGCGTTCTCGCGCGCCGCACGGACGCAGAACTTGATGCTGCACGGGCTTTCGACATCCACCGCAAAGAAACGTGTGACATCCGTCTCGGTGAGCCGAAGCTTGCGCTCCGCGAATTGCGGTGGGCTGCCAAGACTGGCCAAAGCGTCCCGCCACTCGCTTTCGGGAGGCGACCCCGGCAAATCCGAGAGGGCATTGCGGTAGCTGACATCGAGCACCCGCGCCAAGTTCTCGGCGCGTTCGATGTAGCGTCCGGTCCAGTAGAGATTGTCGGCAGTTCGACTGAGCATCGTAGTTCTCCGAGTGAGCTAGGGACGCAGCACCCACGTATCTTTCGTTCCGCCACCTTGCGACGAATTGACGACGAGCGAGCCTCGTGTCAACGCCACTCGCGTGAGTCCGCCGGGGACCACGACGCTGCCGCTTGCGCCGGTGAGGATGAAGGGGCGCAAGTCGATATGCCGAGGCGCGATGCCTTCCTCGACGAAGGTCGGGCACGATGAAAGGGCGAGGGTCGGCTGAGCAATATAACCATCCGGGTGCGCGTTGATGAGGCCGCGAAATTTCTCCCGCTCTTCGCGGGTACTGCGCGGACCGATCAGCATGCCGTAGCCGCCCGAGCCTTGCGTCTGCTTGACGACCAGCTCGCCCAAATGTTCGAGCACGTAGGCGCGATCCGAGTCGAGCGCGCATTTGTACGTGGGAACGTTGGCGAGGATCGGCGTCTCGCCCAAGTAGAATTGGATGAGATCCGGCACGTACGGATAGCTGGACTTGTCGTCGGCCACTCCGGTGCCAATGGCGTTGGCCAGATTGACGCCGCCGTTGCGGTAGACGCTGAGCAGCCCCGGTACGCCCAGCATGCTGTCCGGCCGAAAGGCGAGCGGATCCAAGCTGTCGTCGTCGATCCGGCGGTAGATGACGTCCACGCGACGAGGGCCCTGCGTGGTGCGCATGTAGACGGCGTTGTCGCGCACGAAAAGGTCCTGCCCTTCCGCAAGCTCCACGCCCATCTGTTCAGCGAGGAAGCTGTGTTCGAAGTAGGCGCTGTTGTACGGGCCCGGCGTCATGACCACCACCGTTGGTTCGCCCTCCGACGTGGCGGGTGCGAGCGAGCGCAGGCTGCGCAAGAGCTCTTGGCAGTAGTGGTCCACCGGCGCGACCCGTGCCTTGGCAAACACCTGCGGAAAGAGGCGGGTCATCACCGCGCGGTTCTGCAGCATGTACGAAACACCGGACGGCGTTCGAAGATTGTCTTCGAGCACATAGAACGTGCCTTCCTCGACCCGAACGATGTCGATGCCGGCGATCTGCACGTACACGTTGCTCGGCAAATCCACGCCCTTCATCTCGGGGCGAAACAGCGAATTGCGCAGCAGGTGCGCCTCGGGCACGATACCGGCGCGAACAACTTCTTGCGCGTGGTAGATGTCATTCAAGAAGAGGTTGAGCGCTTTCACCCGCTGCACCAGCCCGGCTTCCAGGCGCGCCCACTCGTCGGCGGCCAGAACGCGCGGAATGATATCGAAGGGAATCAATCGCTCGGTCCCGGCTTGGTCGCCGTAGACGTTGAAGGTGATGCCGACGCGACGAAAGATGAGGTCGGCTTCTTCCCGCTTGCTGGCGAAGACGCTCGCCTCCGTCGAGCGCAGCCATTCGTCGATGACCCGATAGGGGCTTCTTACCTGGGCTTTCTGCCGTCGATCTGCAAAGTCATCCAGCGTGCAGTTACCAACCATTTCATCGAGGAAGCTGGGTATCGTCATCGGCAAATCCTGAAGAACATCTGGATTGTCCTTCCTTGAGATTAGCGCCCCAACATTGCCGACGCGTTTCGACGCGACGAAAAATCAGTAACTCGTTAATTCCCGGCGTCGCTGGCGGCACCAGCAATCTCGCCCACAACGCCAAAAGCACGATTTCGTCGCGAACATACCCGCCCGAAACAGAACCGAAACGGTAGTACGGCTACGCTGGCTGCGTGCGCGTCTCACTGCACCACACGACCCGCTATGCATTTGACAGGCAAGTCTCCTTTTCCCCTCACGTGGTGCGACTGCGCCCCGCGCCTCACACGCGCACCACCATCGAGGGCTATTCACTCAAGATCTCGCCGCTGCCCCATTTCCTGAATTGGCAGCAGGATCCGTTTGGCAATTTTCAAGCTCGCCTGGTTTTTCCCGAGCCTGCCAAGCTCCTTACCATCGACGTCGACTTGGTCGCCAATCTCGTGGCCATCAATCCGTTCGACTTCTTCTTGCAGAAGTCCGCCGAGAAACTGCCGATCCACTACGAGCCCGACCTGGCCCGCGAGCTTCTCCCCTACGTGCAGGCCGTGCCACTCGAACCCAAGCTTGCGGCCTTGGTGAACCACTGTCGCGCGCGGATCGCCCGCGAAGGGCGCCGTACGATGGATGTTCTCGTCGAGATCAACCAGCACGTGCAGGGCTTGCTCCGCTACGACATTCGCATGGAGCCCGGCGTTTTTGCGCCCGAGCACACCCTTACCGTGGGCCATGGCTCGTGTCGCGACTTCGCGTGGCTGCAGTGCCAGCTGCTACGCCACCTCGGATTCGCCACGCGTTTTGCTTCGGGCTATTCCATTCAACTTCAACCCGACGAAAAGCCAATTTCTGGCCCCGCTGGCGTCAGTCAAGACGTGGCTGACTTGCACGCGTGGACCGAAGTCTTCTTGCCCGGAGCGGGATGGGTTGGCCTCGACGCCACCAGCGGCTTGCTGGCCGGCGAAGGCCACATTCCCCTCGCCTGCACGCCCGAACCGGGATCCGCGGCGCCGGTCACCGGCTCCTTCGCATGGACCAAGCTCGCCGACGACGAAGAGCTCGGCGAGGATTTCAGCTTTTCCATGACCGTCGAGCGCATTGCCGAAGCGCCGCGCACCACGAAGCCCTACGGCGAGGAAACCTGGTCTGCCATCAACCGCCTCGGCGACACGGTGGATGAAGCACTTGAGAAGAGCGATGTTCGCCTTTCCATGGGCGGCGAGCCGACCTTCGTCTACGCAGCCGACGCCGACGCACCCGAGTGGAACACCACGGCGCTCGGCGGAGCCAAGTTTCGCCTCGCCGACAGCCTGGCGCGCCGGTTGCGGCAACGATTTGCACCGGGCGGCCAGCTGTTCCACGGACAGAGCAAATGGTATCCCGGCGAGCCGCTGCCCCGCTGGAGCATCGCTTGCTATTTCAGGAGCGATGGAGTCCCCATTTGGCAGGACCCGAACCTCATCGTTGCCGAGGACGGGCCGCACGCAACCGTGGACTCGGCTCAGGCGAAGTCCTTCCTAGTCGCGCTCGCCGGTAGGTTGGGCGTGGACAGTCGTCCCATCCAACCGGGCTACGAAGACGCGTGGTACTACCTGTGGCGCGAGCGGCGCCTCCCGGTGAATGTCGATCCGCTGAACTCGCGCCTCGACGACGAGATGGAGCGCAAGCATCTCGCACACGTCTTCGAGGATTCGCTTGGCACCGTGGTGGGTTTTGCCCTGCCCCTTGCGCACGAGCGTGACCGCGGCTGGAGAAGTGGATCGTGGTTCCTGCGCCGCGAGCATCTGTTTCTCGTCGCCGGCGATTCGGCCATGGGCTTCCGGCTCCCCCTCGATTCGCTGCCGTGGGCGGCACCGGGCGACCTGGAAGATAGGGAAGAGAGGTTCGATCCCGATCCGCTTGCCACGCAGCCGCCGCTTCCGTCGCGTGTTGTCCTGCAATCCTCTCGACCCGGCACGGACACCCCCACGGCGCCTCCGCGGCCGGGACAATCGGCGGCTGGGCACCTGCGAACCGCGCTTTGCGCCGAGCCTCGCAACGGGATCCTGCACATCTTCCTGCCACCCCTCTCGGTCGAAGCCTTCCTGGAGTTGGTCGCTGCCATCGAGCAAACTGCCACCGAGCGGGCGCTTCCCGTCCGTCTCGAAGGCTATCCACCGCCAGCGGATCCGCGCTTGGTCAAGTTCGAGCTAACGCCCGATCCCGGCGTCCTAGAGGTCAACATCCAGCCATCTACTTCATGGCGATCGCTCTGCGACCTCACCACGGCGCTCTACGAAGAAGCGCGCGCTTTGGGATTGTCGACGGAGAAATTCGATCTCGACGGCCGCCACAGCGGGACGGGGGGCGGCAACCACATCACGCTCGGCGGGCGAAGCGCGGCGGATAGTCCCCTGCTCCGCCGTCCCGATCTTCTGCGCAGCCTCCTCGGCTACTGGACCAACCACCCGTCGCTGTCGTACTTGTTTTCGGGCCTTTTCATCGGCCCCACCAGCCAAGCACCGCGCATCGACGAAGCCAGGCAAGATGCCCTGGGCGAATTGGAGATCGCCTTTCGGCTGGTCGAGGCCGGCAAAGAATGCGCACCGTGGCTCGTGGACCGATTGTTTCGGCATCTGCTCGTCGACATCACTGGCAACACCCATCGCGCCGAGATGTGCATCGACAAGCTCTACAACCCCGAGGTCGCGTCGGGGCGCCAAGGCATCCTCGAGCTGCGTAATTTCGAGATGCCACCGCACGCGCGCATGAGCCTGGCCCAGCAGCTGCTCGTGCGAGCGCTCGTGGCCAAATTCTGGCGCACGCCCTATCAGCAGCGATTGGTCCGCTGGGGCACGGCACTCCACGATCGCTTCATGCTGCCCTACTTCGTCGAAGAAGACTTCACGGACGTCGTGGCCGACCTCCAGCACGCCGGATTTGCGTTCGAGAACGAATGGTTTCGTCCGCACCTCGAGTTCCGCTTTCCCTTTGTCGGCAAAGTGAATGCAGGTTCGCTGGAAGTGGAGCTACGCCGGGCGCTCGAACCGTGGCACGTCCTTGGCGAGCAAGGCGGGTTCGGCGGAACCGCCCGCTACGTCGACTCGTCTCTCGAGCGGCTGCAGGTGCGCGTGCGCAACTTCACGGACGGTCGCCACCGGCTGTTCTGCAACCGCCGAGTCATACCACTCGCGTCCACGGGCACGCCTGGCGAATTCGCGGCCGGCGTGCGCTTTCGTGCGTGGCAGCCGCCCGAGGCGCTTCATCCAACCATTCCCGTGCATGCGCCGCTCGTCTTCGATGTCTACGACACGTGGTCAGGGCGCGCCGTCGCCGGCTGCACCTACCACGTTTCCCATCCAGGTGGGCTTTCGTTCGAGTCACGTCCGGAAAACGCACTAGTGGCAGAAAGCCGTCGCGCGGCTCGTTTCCTTCCCTTCGGACACACCCCGGGCGGCTATCCTGAGGCCAGCGACGAAAAGAATCCGCTCTTGCCGATGACGCTCGATCTGCGACGCTAAAGCCCTAGCAACCGATGCAGGATCAGCCGCCACCCTCGCCCGAATCGATCGATGACGCCTCGGCGCCGCTCGCAACGACCAACGGCCTGACGGATCTTCTTCGGACGCTCGGCGCCGCCGATCTCCGCCAACGCATCGACCAGGTTCGACAGCACGTTCGCGATCACGGCATTACCTACAATGCCCCCGGCGATCGCCAAGCGGGTGAGCGAGCCTGGAAGCTCGACGCTTTGCCGATCGTCATCGAGCCCGCGGAATTCACAACCCTCAGCAAGGGCATCGCCGAGCGAGCGCACCTGCTCGACCGCGTGCTGGCCGATCTCTACGGCCCGCAGCGACTGCTTCACGAAGGACATCTGCCGGCCCGGCTCGTTCTCGCCAATTCGACCTTCCTGCGACCGTGCCACGGCTTGCCGGCGAAGAACCAGCTCACGCTCTACGCCGCCGACGTCGTACGAACGAAGGCAGGCAGACTGTGCGTGCTGCGCGACCGAACTCAGGCGCCAACCGGAGCCGGCTACGCGCTTGCCAATCGGCTGGTCGTCTCGCAGGTCTTCGCCGAGCCGTTTCGCGACAAGCACACACTCCGCCTGGCTGCGTTCTTTCGCACCTTACGCGAGACCCTGGTCTCGCTGGCACCCACGACTCGCGAACAGCCCCGCGTGGTCCTACAAAGCTCGGGAGCGTCCAGCCCCACCTATTTCGAGCAGGCGTTTCTCGCGCAGTACCTTGGCTATCCTCTCGTCGAGGGCGGCGACCTGACGGTGCGCGAACGGCGCGTGTTCCTCAAAACATTGGGCGGCCTTTCGCCCGTCGACGTCATTTTCCGCCAGACCGAGGACGACTACTGCGACCCGCTGGAGCTACGCCCCGACTCGCAACTTGGCGTGCCTGGTCTGGTGGAAGCGATCCGTGCGGGACAAGTTACCGTCGCGAGCGGCCTCGGTTCGGGTCTTGGACAATCGCCGGCACTGCTCCCCTATCTGTTTGCGATTGCCCGCAACTTCTACGGCGAAACGCTCGCGCTCGACCAGGCGCCATCTTTTTGGTGTGGCGACGCCAGCGCCCTTTCGCACGTACTGGCCAATGTCGATCGCATGGTCTTCCGTACTGCTTGGCCTGGTCTCGGACCCGCGCTGACCTTCCCCGACCGCCTGCCCCCGCCCGAGCGCGACGCATTCGTTCTGCGGCTTCGCTCGCAACCCGAGATCTTCATCGCGCAAGAGCGGGTCGATTCCGCCGCCGAACCGATTCTCGACGGCGACATCCTCGCGCCTCGTCCGTGGGTATTGCGCACCTACGCCATCCGCTCGGGCGACGACTATCAGACCATGCCTGGCGGACTCGGGTTGGCTGCAGCAAGCGCCGACCAAACCGACGTGGCTATCGCGCGCGGCGCGCTGGCCAAAGACGTGTGGGTCACGAGCGACGGACCGGTCCGCCATTTCAGCTTGCTCCCCCCCGCTAGCCACTCGGTCGAGCTGTCTCGAGGCGGCGCCGATCTTCCGAGTCGCAGCGCCGACAACCTCTTCTGGCTCGGCCGCTACGCAGAACGTGCCGAGAGCACCGCGCGCCTCGCGCGCTACTTGCTTGGTCGTCTGACGGACGAGAGCGACGCGGGCGCCTCGTTGCCGACGCTGCTCACCGTGCTCGCCGAGGAGACCGAAACACCGTTGCCCTCGGACTGGCAGATCCAGCCGCTACGTTGGCTGGAGTGCTCGCTTTACGCGTCCGATGCGCCAGGCACGCTGACAAACACACTACGAGCAGCCTTCCGCGCGGCCGCGGCAGTCCGGGATCGACTGTCGGCGGACACGCTTCGCGTGCTGGGCGCCTTGGCCGACGAAGCCGATCGCGCCGACGACCTCGTGCGGGCGCCGACCACGAACAGCCTCGGTGGTTTTCTAGATCGCACCGTGACCGGTCTTTCCGCACTTTCCGGCTTGGCCATGGAAAGCATGACCCGCGGCCACGGCTGGCGCTTCCTCGACATCGGCCGGCGCCTCGAACGGGCCCTCCAGTTGCTCTCGCTCCTGCGCGCAGCCTTTGCGACCGGAGCGGAAAGCGAGAGCGCGCTCCTCGAAGCCTTGCTTGCCGTCGCGGACAGTAGCATCACCTACCGACGCCGCTACCTGGCCGGGCTTCAGGCTGCCGCCGTCGTCGACCTCTTGCTGGTGGATGCGGGCAATCCACGCGCCGTGCTCTTTCAAGTCGCAGCACTGCGCGACCACCTGCTGTGCTTACCCCACGAGGACGCGCAAGCACGCCTGCGACCGGAAGAACGGCTGGCATTGGCTTGCCTTGCTCGCCTGCAACTGCTGGACGTGATTCCGGCCTGCGTTTCAACGACCGCCGGAAAACCGCCGCCCATCTACGACGTGCTCAGCGACGTCGCCGCAAGCCTTTCTACGCTCTCCGACGCGCTTTGCGACAGTTACCTCAACCACGCGGTCATGCCGCGCGCCCTGGCCAGTGCCACGCCTGGGGAAGGGGCGACGTGAGATACCGCATCTGCCACGTCACGCACTACCGCTATTCGGAATCGGTAAGCAGCTCACAACACGACGTGCATCTCCTGCCACGCCATCTGCCGCACCAGCGTTGTCTTTCGGCGGAGATAGCGGTAGTGCCAGCGCCGGTCGTTTGCCATGAACGCGCCGACTACTACGGCAATCGGGCGAACCACATCGCTCTGGCCACGTCGCATACCGAGCTGGTCGTCACGGCCCGAAGCCAGGTCGAAGTCACTCCACGTCCACCCCTGATCGCTGCTGACGATGTCCCCTGGGAAATCGCCGTGACGAACCTGGCCGAGCCGCACTGCGATCTCGATCTCGTAGCGCAAGAGATGGTCTTTCCCTCGCCGTTCGTCGTTCCTTGGCCAGACCTTGCGGCCTACGCCGGCTTGTCCTTCCCCGCAGGACGGCCATTGCTTGACGCCTGCATCGACCTCATGGGCCGCATGCGACGCGATTTCGTCTACGATCCGGGTGCCACCACGATTGCCACGCCGATTGTCGAGGTCTTTCAAGAGCGCCGTGGCGTCTGTCAGGACTTCGCCCATCTGATGATCGCTTGCCTGCGCGCCCTTCGCCTCTCGGCGCTCTACGTAAGCGGGTACCTGGTCACCACGCCGCCGCCCGGCCAGCCGCGACTGCAGGGAGCCGACGCTTCCCACGCGTGGTTGGCGGTCTGGTCACCGCGCTTTGGTTTCGTCGATCTGGATCCGACCAACAATCTGCTGCCGAGCGAGGCGCACATCGCACTCGCCATCGGTCGCGACTTCGGCGATGTGACGCCTTTACGCGGCGTCATTCTGGGAGGTGGCCACCACGAATTGCACGTCGGCGTCGATGTGACTCCCGAGTCCCTTCCTTCGTTTGCTTGAACGACCGACTACGCGACGTCGAGCAAGCCTTGCTTGACCACGAAGTCCCCAACCACGTCGACGCCTACGCCGGCGCGAATGTTGGTGAACACGAACGGTTTGCTTCCGCGCTGGACGCGCGCATCGCGGTCCATGACCTCTAGCGAGGCGCCGACGTGTGGCGCGAGATCGATCTTGTTGATGACCAGCAAATCGGACTTCGTGATTCCAGGCCCGCCCTTGCGGGGAATCTTGTCGCCGCCGGCCACATCGATCACGTAGAGGGTGAGGTCGGCCAGCTCGGGGCTGAAGGTCGCCGCCAGGTTGTCCCCACCGCTTTCCACGAAGATCAGATCCAGGCCCGAAAATCGCTGGGTCAGCCCGTCGATGGCTTCCATGTTGATGGACGCGTCCTCACGAATGGCCGTATGCGGACAGCCCCCGGTCTCGACACCGACGATCCGGTCGGGCGACAAGGCGCCGCTGCGCACGAGGAACTGGGCGTCCTCCTTCGTGTAAATGTCGTTCGTGACCACCGCAAGATTGAATCGCTCGCGCAGTCGCTTGCAAAGAGCGTCGACGAGCGCCGTTTTCCCCGAACCGACCGGTCCCGCGACACCGACACGTAGAGGTTGTTTGTGCGTCACCTGATTTCTCCTTTACGAACGACAGAGTCGACAATAGAGCGTTTCGTGCAAGGCGCTGGCAACCGCCTGCGCGGGCGTAGAGGATCCGATGTCGTCGTCTGCGAGCTGCAGGCTAGAGGACACTGCGTGCTCGATGACGGGCAAAGCAGCCGATAGAATTCGCTGCGCCGCCTGTTGGCCCAAAGGACAAAGCCGGGTCGCCGCGCCCACCTGAGCTTCCGTCCACGCGAAGGCATAGCCTGTTGCTGCCGCAGCGCCGGGAATTTTCCAAGATGCCGCGCCAAGAGCGAACATCGTTACGTACGCGGGCCCCGGCGCACGCGCCCAGGCGTTGCCTCGCGAAATGCCGGCATTGGCCAATACCTTGGCCAATGCTCCTCCTAGATGCCGTTCTTCCGCCTGCAATTCGGCGCTACTCCGGCAGGCAAAAAGAAAGTCATTCCAGACATAGACTGCGGCGGCATCGTCGTCGGAAAAGGCGCGCTGAAGCCGCGCCAGGACCGGCAAATCGAGTGTGCCAACACCATGGTCGAGCAAGCCTAAGATCCAGTCTTTGGCGGACGCTTCGTCCTTGACCCAGCCCATGGCAATCGCCTGTTCCAGTCCTTGCGAATAGGCGAAAGCGCCGACGGGAAGAGCCGCGCTCGCCAGCTGCAAGAGGCGCAACAGAGGCATTCCGCCAGCCTGAAGCGTAGGCTCACGCGTGGTGGTGGCTGTGTCCATAACCGCCTGCTTCGGGCTCGAACGCTCTCGATTCGCAAGACACCGTCAAGCCCAGCGCGAGCACCAACTCGTCGAGGACATGATCGTGCGGGTACGCTACCCAATCGTCGCCCAGCTGGACCGCTACGTGGCGATTGCCGAGGTGATATGCCGCCCGCGCCAACATGTGGTGGTCCGCGGCGCGCGCAACAGACAATCGTTCCGTAGCGGCCTTGACCTGAACCATGACGTTCGCATGTTCGTCTCGCAAGAAGTCGCCGTCGCGCAGAGAGGTACCGCGGGGTAATAGCACCGCGACCTCCCGACCGTCTTCAAGACGTGCTCGCAGTCGACTCTTGCGGCGGTCATCGAAAGCAAGCGTCAAACGGCCTTCACACGCAACCGGCTTGCCGTCGCTTCGCTCAACTCTTTCACGTAATTCGATCATGATTCTCAGAACAAGAAGTAACGCTGAGCCAACGGCAGAAGACTAGCGGGTTCACAAACCAGCAGCGTTCCGTCCGCGCGAACCTGATACGTCTGAGGATCGACCTCGATCACCGGCAAATAGTCGTTATGAATGAGATCGCGCTTGCGGATGGATCGGGTTCCCCCGACCGCCACCAGGCGCTTCTTGAGCTGCAAGCGCGATCCAATCCCGGCATCCAACGCGGCCTTCGATACAAATGTCACACTCGTCTGCTGAAGCGCGCCGCCCAAGGCGCCAAACATGGGCCGATAGTGGACCGGCTGCGGCGTCGGAATCGAGGCATTGGCGTCTCCCATGGGCGCGGCAGCGATGAAGCCGCCTTTAATGACCAACGCCGGCTTCGCGCCAAAGAACGCTGGCTTCCACAAGATAATATCTGCCAGTTTGCCCACTTCCAGCGAACCGACCTCGCCGGCAATGCCGTGGGTAATCGCAGGATTGATGGTGTACTTGGCAATGTAACGTTTCACACGGAAGTTGTCGTTGCCGCCACTCTCATTATCCACAGACAGCGGACCTCGCTGCTGCTTCATCTTGTGCGCTGTCTGCCATGTTCGAGTGATGGTCTCACCGACGCGGCCCATGGCCTGAGAATCGCTGGACATCATGCTGAAGGCACCGAGGTCGTGCAGAATATCTTCGGCGGCGATGGTCTCGCGCCGGATGCGCGATTCGGCAAAGGCAATGTCCTCTGGAATGCCGGCGTCCAGGTGGTGGCACACCATCAGCATGTCCAAGTGTTCGTCCACGGTGTTGACGGTGTACGGGCGAGTCGGGTTGGTCGACGACGGCAAGACGTTCGGAGCACCACAGGCCCTAATGATATCCGGCGCGTGTCCACCGCCCGCACCCTCGGTGTGGTAGGTGTGGATGGCACGACCACGAAAGGCAGCGATGGTATCCTCGACGAATCCCGATTCATTCAGGGTATCGGTATGAATGGCCACCTGCACATCGTGTTCTTCGGCAACGGCCAAGCACGTGTCGATGGCCGCCGGGGTCGTCCCCCAGTCTTCGTGCAGCTTCAGGCCCATGCACCCGGCTTTGATTTGTTCTCGGAGGCCGCCGGGAAGACTGGCGTTCCCCTTCGCAAGAAAGCCGAGATTGACCGGCAAGGCATCTGCCGCGGCCAGCATGAGCGCCGTATTCCATGGCCCTGGCGTGCACGTCGTCGCGTTGGTACCGGCCGCTGGCCCGGTGCCACCACCGATCATTGTCGTCACGCCGGCCATCAGCGCTTCTTCACATTGCTGCGGGCAAATGAAATGAATGTGGGAGTCTATGGCTCCAGCGGTGGCAATCAGTCCCTCGCCCGCAATGATTTCCGTTCCCGGACCGATGATGATCGACACGCCCGGCTGCACGCTCGGATTGCCAGCCTTGCCAATGCCAGAGATGCGGCCCTCTTTGATGGCAATGTCCGCCTTGACGATGCCCCAGTGGTCGACGATAAGCGCATTGGTGATCACCGTGTCGGCTACTTTGGTGCCCCAAAGCTGGCTTTGCCCCATTCCGTCGCGGATAACCTTGCCACCGCCGAACTTCACCTCCTCGCCATAGATGGCGTAATCACGCTCGACGGAAATGACCAGATCCGTATCGGCCAGTCGCACGCGGTCGCCAACCGTAGGACCGTACATCTCTGCGTAGGCGCGGCGGTCGACGTGCTTCACGATTGCTCCTTGTCGAGCGGCCCCATCACCTCGCCACGAAAGCCATACACTTCACGCTTGCCACTGAAGGCACACAATTCGACGGTACGACTCTGTCCGGGCTCGAAACGAACCGCCGTTCCGGCCGGAATATCGAGCCGAAAGCCACGGGTCTTCTCACGGTCGAAGCGCAGCGCGGGATTGGTCTCGTAGAAATGGTAGTGCGAACCGACTTGAATGGGCCGATCGCCGGTATTGGCCACCTCCACCGTGACGGTCGCCCGGCCATCGTTGATGGTGATCGCCCCCTCTAACGGCAAAACCTCGCCGGGGATCGTATTCGACGTGGGTATGGGTTGATGAACCGTGACCAGCTTCGTGCCATCGGGAAACGTCGCCTCGACCTGAACCTCCGGAATCATTTCTGCGACCCCTTCCATCACGTCGTCCCGTGAGAGAAGCTGAGTCCCGTACGTCATCAGCTCTGCAACCGTCCGTCCGTCTCGTGCTCCTTCGAGGATCGCAGCAGAGATGTACGCCACCGCTTCCGGATAATTGAGCTTGAGGCCTCGCGCCTTGCGCCGCTCGGCGAGCAGGGCGGCCGTGAAGAGAAGCAGCTTGTCTTTCTCACGGGGTAATAAGTCCATCGTTTACTGTTCCTTTGAGCTCAGGTTGACCACACGCGAGGGAAACAGGCCGCCCGCTTGGCCACGAGGGGCCGCAGGACGGTCCAGGCACGCTCGAAGAATCCACGGGCGCGTTCTCCGCTGCTGCCCACGTAGCGTATCAGCAGGGCACCGCGAACACGCGTCACCGCCAAACGATCGACGCCGGTTGGCACCATGGCGTCGCCAAACAGGCTCCCGTAGTCGACACCATCGACGCCTGGCCAAGACGCGAGCAGGGTGCCGGCCACCGATGCACCACGCATCCCCCAGGTGGCCTGCTGCACCTCATTTTCGAAGCGCGTCCGTTCGAATACCAACGGCTGGGCATCTCGCCGCACCTGCCACTGCTGGCGACACACGCCCGTGCGAAAGCCCTCGTCGCAGGCGGGCCGGCCGAGGCAGACGATCTCCCAGCCCACAAACGCCGCATCGCCCTGCAAATCAACCCTCGTTGCGACTTCCGCGCGCGCTCCTTCGAACACGATGGTCTCTTGGGGCAACCATTCGAGCACCGCACCCGCAGCCACACTCAGGTTTTGCACGAGCGACGACCCGCGGCCATCGCTTCGGTAGATCTTCGTCGCCGCGGGGGCCGTCACGAGAACATGGGCCCCTTCACGCGCACTAACATCCACCGCTAAGGAATCGCCAGGCACCAGACCGCCTGGCGGATGCAAAAGATAGACATGACAGACAGCCTGTCCCTCGGGATAGAACGGCCGCTGCACGAGCAACGGTCCGTAGTGTGTTTGACTTGCGAGGAGCGTTCGGTCTTCTTCCTTCGCAAACGATAGATGCAGTGAGGCCTGCCACGACGTCGCGTCAGACTTCCCTCGTCTCGAAGCTGACGGGGCGTTCCCAGATGACAAGGACGACACAGCCGTCGGGACTATGGACCGCGTGGCTACTTCCCGGCGGATTGACGATGAGGGTGCCCTCGGCGTAACTGCCGCCAGCGTCGACCTGTGAGCCGTGAAGAACGTGGATGTGCTCATAACCTTCGTGCCAATGGTGAGGGATGCTGGCGCCCGGCGAGTACCGCAAGAGCGCGGCGGATGGCCCGTGGTCGCTGCTTCCATAGAGACGATGAATCTGGATGCCCGGCCGAAACGGGCTCCACGCGAAGTCCGATGCAAGAGCGCGCTTGACGAGTTGAGGCAAGACAATCGGCTCGCCCTTCATGCGTAGGGGGATTCCTTCATCGTATTAATTTCTATAGTCCATGGATTGTTTCCGCAATCTTTCTGCGGACTAAATTTGTCGTAAATCCCAACGGAGCGGCACGTGACGTTGCCGCCTTTGGCATCCTACCCTCGCCGTGATCGAAGATACCCTTGACGATACGCTGACGCTCGAATCGGTCGCCCGAGGCGTTCGCGAGCGTCAATTCTCGTACGCCGACCTTCTCTGCGAAGTCCACCGTCGGGCGCGCGACCGCGGCGCCGCAGGCGTCTGGGTTCATTTGGTCGACGAGGATGCGCTGCTGAAGCGCCTTGCCGACCTCGAGAAGCTCAAGGCGCAAGGAGCGGACCTACCGCTCTTCGGCGTCCCTTTCGCCGTCAAGGACAACATCGATGTCGAGGGCATGCCTACCACGGCTGCGTGTCCCGCTTTTTCGTACCTGCCAAAGCAGTCGGCGTTCACGGTCGAGCGACTAACCCGTGCCGGCGCCATCGTTCTCGGCAAGACCAACCTCGACCAATTCGCGACCGGCTTGGTCGGCGTACGCTCGCCCTACGGGATCCCTCGCAATCCCTTCGATGCACGCTACCTTCCGGGCGGATCGAGCTCTGGCTCTGCGGTTGCCGTTGCTACCGGAATGGTGGCCTTCGCCCTCGGCACCGACACGGCTGGCTCCGGTCGCGTGCCGGCGGCTTTCAACAACATCGTTGGCCTGAAACCGACGCGCGGGTTTCTCAGCGCGGCCGGCGTCGTTCCGGCATGTCGCTCCCTCGATTGTGTGTCGATTTTCGCCCTCACCTGTGCCGATGCATGGAAGGTATTCCAGATAGCTCGTGCCTTCGACGCTACCGATCCCTATGCCCGCTCGGCGACTGAATTCCACCCAAACGCTCCAACGCCGCGCTCGTTTCGCTTTGGCGTGCCCGCCGCGACCGACCTCGAATTTTTCGGCGATGCGCTCGCGCAAGCTGGCTTCGACGCTGCGATCTCCGTTCTCCAGTCTCTCGGTGGAGAAGTCGTCGAAATTTCCCTGTCGCCGTTCCGCGAAGCCGCACAGCTCTTGTACAACGGTCCGTGGCTTTCCCAACGCTTGGAGGCAGCAGGCGGCCTCCTCGCGTCGGCCCCGGAGGCTCTCGATCCCGTCGTTCGCGCCATTCTTCTCGAAGCCAATCGCTTTACCGCTGCAGACGTCTTTCGCGCCGAAGCTCGCCTCGCCCTTCTCGCTCGGCAGACCAAAGCTGTGTTCGAGCAGATTGCAGCACTCGTGGTGCCGACGACGCCGACGATCTACACGCTCGAGCAAGTCAGCGCCGATCCCATTCGCCTCAATAGCAACCTCGGCACGTACACGAACTTCGTCAATCTGCTCGATTTGTGTGCCCTCGCGGTCCCCTCGGGCTTTCGCGCCGACCGGCTGCCCTTCGGTATTACGCTCATCGGCTCGGCCGGCAGCGACGCTCGACTCGCGACCTTGGGCTCTCGCTACCACGCCGCCACCTGCAAAACGCTGGGGGCGTCGTCTCGGCCATGGCAACGAGACCAGCACGATTCGTTTGCGGAAGAGGATCCGGCAAGCGTTTGTCTCGCGGTCGTGGGCGCCCATCTGACCGGCGAGCCTCTCAACCATCAGCTCGTCGAGCTTGGCGCCACCCTGGTCAGCGCCACACGAACGGCACCCCACTACAGACTTTTCGCGCTTGCCAACACCTCCCCTGCCAAGCCCGGTCTCGTCCGTGCGCCTTCGCACGACGGCGCTGCCATCGACGTCGAAGTCTGGAAGCTTTCGCCCGCCGCGTTTGGCACGTTTGTCGCGAAGATTCCGGCTCCGCTCTGCATCGGCACCATCGAGCTTGCAAGCGGAGCGTCCGTGTCCGGTTTTCTCTGCGAGAGCTACGCTCTTGCTGCCGCCCGCGACATCACCTCCTTCGGCAGCTGGCGCGCCTATCGAGCGTCTTTGGCAAGCTCGGGGACTCGCCCTTAAGTCGGACTTGCGCCCTCCTTTTTCCATTCACAATGTTACGTACCATTTCAGCACGCGACATCGTTTGTTTACACGTTTTGTGTAGATTCAATTTGCAGACAATTCGCGACATCAACTACATCGACGGAGAAAACATGCGAGCATGCGTCCATCGGAGCCGATTGAGGATTGTGACACTAGGTGGCTTTCTGGTTTCAACGATTGCAGCGGCAAATGCCGAGGAGGCGACAGCGCCGGCATCGGCGGCAGAAACCGCGCCGGTCACAAGTACGCCGCCTGAGCCTGGAGCGGTCATGCCCGTTCCGCCCCCGGCGTCGACACCGGTCGAGATCGCTCAGCCCGCTACTCCGCCAGCGGAGCCGCTACCCAAGGCGCCGCCTGCGATCAGCACGGCCTTTGGTCTTCGCGTGGAAGGCCAAGTGCAGGGTTCGGGCGACAAGAGCAAGTTCAACGACTTCGGCCTCAACACGATTTACCTCGAGGCACGCTTCAGCGGCACAATCGACAAGTATTTCGGATGGCAAGCGAACTTCAACGGCAGCGCCATGCCGGCAAGCTCGAGCGGCGCGGCATCCATCATGGATCTCATCCTCAAGTTCGACGCCGCAGACGAATTCCACGTCTGGGGCGGGCGACTGCTTGTCCCGTCCGACCGTTCGAACTTCAGCGGTCCATTCTTCATCAGCCCCTGGAATTATCCGGGCGTCTTCGGTTCTCAATTTATAGGCCCCAAGACGGGCGCTAACGGCCGCGACGATGGCCTGGTGGTCTGGGGCCAGTTCCTAGGTGGGAAGGCCAAATATTTTGCTGGAGCTTTCAACCTCGACAATTCCGCAATCAGTCCGCTGTACAGTGGCCGCATCAACATCGCGATATTGGGCACGGAACCGGGTCTTTGGGGGAGCAGCACGTACTATGGCGCTAAAGACATCGTCGCAGTAGGCGGCGGCTATCAATACCAAAAGAACGGCTCGGGAACGACCGCCGCTCCTACCAATCTCAACAACGTGATGGGCGATCTGCTCGCCGAAAAGAACATTCCGGGCGTAGGTACGCCTTCGCTTGAAGCTACGTACTACCATTTCGACAAGGGCGCGCCGGCAAAGCAGTCCTTCTACGTCCTGGCAAGCTTTCTCACGGCGGACTATATCGGCGTGGGCAAGCTGCAGCCACTCGTCCGCTGGCAGCAGGCATCCCCTCAAGCTGGCGGTACGAGCTCGAAGGTTCTCGACGCCTTCGTGACTTACGTCATTCATGACTACAACCTCAAGCTTGCCGTCGGCTACCAACGGACAGACTTGGGCAGCGGTACCACCGCAGCCAATGCAATTCAAATCGGCCTGCAAATGCAGGAATAGCGAGGATTCAATGAAGGAAAAAAAATCAATGCGATCGTCATTTCTGCTAACCGCAATGGCTCTGTCGCTGGCATCGGCCAGCTGCAATAAGCCAGAGGAAGCAAAGCCCGCCACAGCGCCAACAGCCGCACCGGCACCCGTGGCGCCTGCCGCGGATACCGGGCCGATCAAGGTCGGCATCTTGCACTCCCTTTCGGGCACCATGGCCATCAGCGAGACGTCTCTCAAAGACGTCGCCTTGATGACCATCGAAGAGATCAATGCCGCGGGAGGTGTCCTCGGCCGCAAGCTCGAGCCAGTTGTCGTCGACCCAGCCTCGAACTGGCCATTGTTTGCCGAAAAGGCCCGCGACTTGATTCAGAACCAGAAAGTTGCGGTCACCTTCGGCTGCTGGACCTCGGTCTCGCGCAAGTCGGTGCTCCCCGTCTTCGAGGAGCTCAACGGTCTGCTCTTCTACCCCGTCCAGTACGAAGGTGAAGAATCGTCCTTCAACGTGTTCTACACGGGAGCCGCGCCCAACCAGCAAGCGATTCCCGCAGTCGAGTACCTGATGAGCAAGAAGGGCGGCGGTGCCAAGCGGTGGGTCTTGCTGGGAACCGACTACGTCTATCCGCGCACGACCAACAAGATCTTGCGCTACTTCCTCCACTCGAAGGGCGTCGCGGACGACGACATCATGGAGAAGTACACGCCATTCGGTCACGCCGACTACCAGACCATCGTTGCCGACGTGAAGAAGTTTGCTGCTGGCAAGCGCACCGCCGTGGTGTCGACGATCAACGGCGATTCGAACGTGCCCTTCTACAAGGAATTGGGTAACCAGGGCATCAAGGCGGAAGACATTCCGGTCGTAGCGTTCTCGGTCGGCGAGGAGGAATTGCGCGGCATCGACACCAAGCCGTTGGTTGGCCAATTGGCGGCCTGGAACTATTTCATGTCCATCGATACGCCCGAAAACAAAGCTTTCATCGAGAAATGGATGGCTTACGTCAAGAAGAACAACCTGCCAGGCGGCGAAAAGCGGGTCACCAACGATCCTATGGAAGCGACCTACATCGGCATCAAGATGTGGGCGCACGCCGTCGAGCAAGCGAAGACCACGAACGTGGATGCCGTTCGCCAAGCCATTGGCTACCAGAAGGTCAAGGCACCGTCCGGTTTCGAAATCGAGATGGACGCGAAGAACCACCACTTGCACAAGCCAGTCTTTATCGGCGAGGTCAAGGCAGACGGTCAGTTCCATGTCGTGTGGAAGACCGAAGGACCAATTCGAGCCCAGGCTTGGAGCCCTTACATTCCCGATAGCGCCAAGAAGGTTGCCGACTGGACCTACCCGTGGGTTTGCGGCAACTGCACCGAACCCAAGTACGTTGCGGACAAATAGAAATGCTTAGCAGCTCCCAACCGACGTCGGACAGCGTGTGCCGGCGTCGGTTGGGAACCGCGATTTTCTGCAGCTTCTGGAGGTTCTAAGCGTGCATCGCACTGTTCTCATTGTCGCAGGACTAGCAACTGCCCTAGCACAGGAAGCCTTCGCGGCCGATTCTCGCGAGGAATTGCTGCGCGGATTGGCCTCGCCCGACAGTGACGTCGTTGAGCGCACCCTCAAGGCTCTTGCAGAGTCCGGCGACGCCACGGTCATTCCAGCTCTCGAAGCTCTCTGCGACGATCGCTTGCGCGCGACCGCTGATGGCACGGTCTATTTCACGGCGCCGAAGGAACGAACGCTTCGCCACGCCCTCACGGGCGCCATTGTCGCTCCGCAGCCGTCCGGAACGCACGAAGTGGAGGTCAACAATCAAATTCGTCGTCAGGCTCTTCCCGTCTTGGCCGAGCTCAAGTTGCGCTCTCCGGCCGAGGCCGTGCGCCTGGCGGCAGCCCAAGAGCTCGATGGACGTGGCGACGCCGAGTCTGTCGCCCTGCTGCGAACCGCTTTCAAAGACGAACACGTGAAGCGAGTCCGCGACGCCATGGCGCTCGCGCTTGCTCGATGGGATCTCCAAAGCACGGATCCTGCGCAGCAAATAGCTGCTCTGGCGATTGCGCGCGCACTGGGAACCCCGTCGCTCAGAGGTGACCTCAAGCGTCTTGCCGCTGCCACGACGTCGGATGCGAAGGTTCGCAAGGCAGCGGAGCAGGCGCTGGACGATATCGAGAGCCGGCAACAATTCATCGACGCCGTGGGTGCGCTGTTTCATGGAATCAGCCTTGCCAGCATTCTTCTTCTAGCCGCATTGGGTTTGGCCGTGACCTTCGGCCTGCTGGGGGTCATCAATATGGCCCACGGCGAAATGCTCATGCTCGGCGCTTATGCAACCTACGCCGTCCAGATAGGCTTCGAGCGCTGGTTTCCCGGCGCAGTTCGCTTTTACCTGTTGGCCGCCGTGCCGGTTTCCTTTCTCGCGACACTCTTTGCCGGTGTTCTTCTCGAAAGGACCGTCATCCGCTTTCTTTACGGCAGGCCGCTCGAGACGCTCCTGGCGACCTGGGGTATTAGTCTCAGTCTCATTCAAACAGTGCGACTGATTTTCGGCGCCCAGAACGTCGCGGTCGCAAATCCCGACTGGCTGGGAGGTGGCATCGAGGTCGCGCACGGACTGGTGCTTCCCTACAATCGCCTGGCCGTCATCGCATTCGCCATCGCCGTCGCTGTAGCTGTCTGGCTCCTCTTGCAGCGCACACGCCTCGGCTTGCAAGTGCGAGCGGTGACACAAAACCGTGCCATGGCGTCGTGCTTGGGCATTGCTACCCGTCGCATCGACATGTGGATGTTCGGGCTTGGCTCGGGTATTGCCGGCCTCGGCGGCGTCGCGCTCTCCCAAATCGGCAATGTTGGTCCCGAGCTTGGTCAGACGTACATCATCGACTCGTTCATGGTGGTCGTTCTCGGGGGCGTTGGCCGCCTGGCGGGAACCATCGTTGCGTCGCTCGGCCTCGGGGTCATCAACAAATTCCTCGAGCCGTTTTCCGGCGCCGTGCTAGGCAAGATCGTCGTGCTCGCCTTCATCATTCTCTTCATTCAACGCCGGCCCCAAGGCATCTTCGCCATCAAGGGACGCATCGAAGCATGACGATGTTCCCACGCATAAAGCGGCGCCTCTTGGAAATGCACGGTACCCGGGCGTGGATCAGCATCTTGGTCGCGGCCGCTGTCATTCTCTTGCTGCTGCCGCTGTCGAATGGCGTAATTGCACCGACGTCCGCATTGCACCTGCCCGACTATCTCGTGCCGCTCTTCGGTAAATTCCTCTGCTTTGCCATCGTGGCGTTGGCGATGGATTTGATCTGGGGATTCGCCGGCATCCTGAGCCTTGGACACGGCCTGTTCTTCGCGCTCGGCGGCTATGCCATGGGCATGTACCTCATGCGCTCCATTGCCGGCGAAGGCGTTTACCGGAGCGCCCTGCCCGATTTCATGGTCTTCCTCGACTGGAAGGCTTTACCTTGGTACTGGCGCGGCTTCGACAGTTTCCCCTTTGCGCTGGCTGCTGCCATAGTTGGACCGGGCCTTCTCGCGTTGGTCTTCGGATACTTCGCCTTTCGCTCGAAAATCAAGGGCGTCTACTTCTCTATCGTCACCCAAGCTCTGACCTACGCGGCCATGCTGCTCTTTTTTCAGAACTCGGCGGGCTTCGGCGGTAACAATGGACTCACCGATTTCAAGCGATTACTCGGCTTTTCGTTGCATGCAACGACGACCCGTTTGGGTCTGTACGTGGCATCGGGTCTGGCCCTTCTCTTCGGCTACGTCGCTTGCCGTTACATCGTAACCAGCAAGTTCGGTCGCGTCCTTACGGCCATTCGCGATGCCGAGCTAAAGGCGCGCTTTTGCGGCTACGAGTCGACACACTACAAGCTCTTCGTGTGGACATTCTCCGCCGTCCTGTGTGCCCTGGCGGGCGCGCTGTACGTTCCCCAAGTCGGCATCATCAATCCCAGCGAAATGCAGCCGTCGAACTCCATCGAGATGGCCATTTGGGTGGCCGTGGGTGGCCGCGGCACCTTGGCGGGCGCCATTTTGGGAGCGTGGATCATCAATGCCGGCAAGAGCTGGCTAACGGCGGCTTTTCCGTCGGCTTGGCTTTACGCTCTCGGCGCCTTGTTCATTCTCGTCACGCTCTTTCTGCCCCAAGGCATCGCCGGGGCACTCGCGCGGCTAACCCGGAAGCGCCTATGATTCAGTCTGCGGATGTCCTCCCCATGCCGGCCGACAGCAGCAACGACGCGCCTCAGCCCACCACGCACGAAAGGCACGCACGGCTCGTTCTTTGGGTGGAAGAGGTTACTGTGAGCTTCGATGGGTTCAAAGCCCTGAACGATTTGACCCTCACACTGGAGCGCGGAGAGCTTCGCTGCATCATTGGTCCCAATGGCGCCGGGAAGACCACGCTGATGGACGTCATTACCGGCAAGACCCGTCCCAACCAAGGCAGCGTCTTCCTGGAAAGCCGCCTGGTCGACCTGACGACCCTGTCGGAACGCGAAATCGCTGTGCTCGGCATCGGACGCAAGTTTCAACGCCCGACGGTCTTCGGCGGCCACACGGTGTTCGAGAATTGCGAGCTGGCCCTGAGCGGGAACAAGGGCGTCTTTGCAAGTTTGTTTCGGCGAATGTCGAAAGCCGACCACGAGCGCATCGAAGAGGTTCTGGAAACCGTTGGCTTGGCGGAGCGCCGCCATGAACCGGCGGGGCTTCTGTCCCACGGTCACAAGCAATGGCTGGAGATCGGCATGTTGTTGGCTCAAGATCCGAAGGTACTTCTAGTGGACGAGCCGGTCGCGGGAATGACCCAGGCCGAGATGGAGAGAACCGCCCAGCTTCTCAAGAGGTTGGCAGGCGAACGTACGGTGGTTGTAGTCGAGCACGACATGGAGTTCATTCGCCAAATTGCGCGAACCGTGACTGTCCTTCACGAGGGAAGCGTCTTGGCCGAAGGTCCGATGGATAAGATTCAGAGCGATCCACGGGTGATCGAGGTCTATTTAGGTGCCTAATCTACTCGAAGTTGCAGGGCTCAATCAGTACTACGGCGAGAGCCACACGCTGCGCGACACCCACTTGGCGATCGAAGAAGGGGGCTGCACCTGTCTTGCCGGGCGCAATGGCGTGGGCAAGACCACCCTGCTCAAGACGATCATGGGCATTCTTCCTTCGCGTTCGGGAAGCATCCACTTCGGCGGACACGAATTGACCGGGCGACGGGCCGAGATCCGCGCAAGGCTCGGTATCGGCTACGTCCCGCAAGGCCGCGAGATCTTCCCGCAATTGACCGTCGAAGAGAACCTGTGCCTCGGCTTGCCTGCCCGAGCGGCCCGCGAAAGAGACACGGGCAACCAAAGCAAGAGCGAAGTCTTCGAGCAGATCTTCGAGCTGTTTCCAGTCCTCGGAAAGATGCTCCGTCGCCGAGGGGGCGATCTCTCCGGCGGCCAACAGCAACAATTGGCGATCGGCCGAGCGCTGGCTATCAAGCCCAAACTTCTTATTCTCGACGAGCCAACGGAAGGCATTCAGCCCAACGTCGTGCACGAAATCGGCGACGTCATCCTTCGCCTCAATCGCGACGCCGGTATCGCCGTGCTGCTGGTGGAACAAAAGCTTCCGTTTGCACGTCGGGTGGCTCGCGACTTCTGCATCCTCGACCGCGGCCGGACGATGGCGGAAGGCACCATGACCGACCTCACCGACGATCTAATTCGGCAGCACTTGACGGTGTAGCTGAGCTATTCCAGCGCGACCCTTCTGGTTGCCCTCACGCGTGTCCTGCCATCGCACGACCAAGGGTGCCGAGGTCCACGTTCTCGCGCAGCGTCTCATGAACGATCCGGCCCTCACTCATGACCACGATTCGGTCGGACAGCGACAGAATTTCGTCCAGGTCGGCACTGACGAGCAGAATCGCCGTACCCTCGTCGCGCGCGGCGAGCAAGCGCGCACGAATCTCGGCCACCGCCGCGAAGTCGAGCCCGAAGCACGGATTCGATACCACGAGAACCTTGGCACCGGCACAAAGCTCCCGAGCCAGCACGACCCGCTGTACGTTGCCGCCGGAGAGCGCACCGATGGGCGTGTCTGCCGAGGGCGTGCGAATGCCGTACTCCTCGATCCCGGTGCGAGCCTCGTTCCGAACGCGACCGTGACGAACCAGGCGCGGAAACCGTGAAAGCGGCGGTCGGTCGAAGCGGCGCAGCGCCATGTTTTCGGCCACGGTCATCGCGGGCACGCATGCATTGGCCAGTGGCTCGTCGGGCAGACAACGCACGCCGTGGCGATTCATGTCCTTGCGAGTGGCCCGATAGGAATGCCCGCTCACCGCGATACTGCCGCCTCGGGCCAGCCGCTGTCCCGCCAGGACCTCCACCAGCTCGCGCTGGCCGTTCCCCGAGACACCGGCGACGCCGACGATCTCGCCTGCCGCCACCTGCAGAAAGAGCTTCTCCACGGCGGGCAGCCCCAGATCGTCATTCGCGTGAAGATCGGCGACGTCCAGTACCACCTTGCTCCCAGACGACGCCCTCGTGACCTGGGCGGCCTTGGGCAGCGCGCTGCCCACCATCATGGCAGCCATCGCGTCGGTCGAGAGCGTGCCAACCCGACCGCCCCCCACGTACTTGCCCCGGCGAAGCACCGTCACTTCGTCGCAATAGCCTGTCACCTCGCGGAATTTGTGCGTGATGAGCAGGATGGTCAATCGACCAGCGCGAGTCATATCACGCAGAAGTCCCAGCACCTGGTCGGCCTCGGCGGGAGCCAAGACCGAGGTAGGCTCGTCCAGAATCAAGATACGGGAGCCGAGGAAGAGCTGTTTCAGAATCTCGAGTTTCTGCTTTTCTCCCGCCGACAAGGCGCGCACCGGGATCTTGGCGTCCAATTGAAACGGCATGGTGGCCATGAAGGCTTGCACCCGCTCCTCCTCGGCGCGCAAATCCAAGACGAAGGGCTGCTTTCTCTGGGCGAGCAGAAGGTTCTCGGTGACGGTCATATTCTCGACCACCGTGAAGTGCTGATAGACCATGCCCACGCCGAAGGCGCTCGCCTCGCGTGGGTTCTTGGCGACAAGGCGCGTGCCATCGACGCTGATGACCCCCGTGTCCGGACGGTGGTAGCCCATGATGCATTTTACGAGGGTGCTCTTGCCCGCTCCGTTTTCCCCGAGCAAGGCATGCACGGTCCCCGGCGCCACCTTCATCGAAACATCTTCGAGCGCCACGAACGCGCCGAACGTCTTGCCGACGCCGACAAGATCGAGCGCGGACACCGCCGTTACCGCATAGGCATCGGTTTGGTCGAGCTGCGTGAACGCATTCATGGAAACACCTTGAGAAACGCGCTGGAATCCGCCACGGCCCCAAACACGCCGTTTTGCATAGTCACCATTTTGAGTGCCGCCTGATGATTGCCAGGATCCGTCGCCGCGCAACAGTCGCCGAGCAAGAGGCACTCGTAGCCCCGGTCGTTCGCTTCGCGCATCGTCGTATGCACGCACACGTCGGTGGTGATGCCCGTGAGCACGATGTTCCGGATCCCGGCTTGGCGAAGAATGAGATCGAGATCCGTGGCACAAAACGAGCCCTTGCCTGGCTTGTCGACCACGGTTTCGCCAGCTAGGGGCGCAAGCTCTGGGATGATCTGCCAGCCTGGCTCGCCACGCACGAGGACCCGACCGCACGGGCCAGTGTCGCCGATGCCTTTTCCGCCGGGCGCCCGTCGCGACCGCCACCGCTTGTTTGCCGGCAGATCGGACAGATCCGAGCGGTGCCCCTCACGCGTGTGCAGGATCTTCAAGCGATGCTCGCGGGCCGCATCGAGAACCTTGCGAATGGGCTCGATGCACTTGCGGGTCAGCGCGATATCGTAACCCAGCAAATCGATGTAGCCGCCCGGGCCGCAAAAGTCGGTCTGCATGTCGATGACCATGAGCGCGGTATTCTCAGGCCGAAGGTCGCCGTCGTAAGGCCAATTGTAGGGAATTGCAGCAATATGACTCGAATCCATGGACGCAATTCCTTTCTAGCGCTGCGCACGCAGCTCGGCGGGCTGACCCGCTAGGGCTCGCTTGGTAGAGCTGGTGGCAATCATCACCGCCAGGGTCAGAACATAAGGGGTCGCATTAAAGAGGTAGTAGCCGCGGTTGATGCCGACAGACTGAAGTGCGGGACCGAGCGCGCTGGCACCGCCAAATAGCAGCGAGGCACCGAGGCAGCGCAAAGGATCCCACTTCGCGAAGATCACGAGCGCAACAGCCATGAGACCTTGCCCACTCGACAACCCTTCGTTCCAACTGCCGGGATAGAAGAGCGATAAGAACGAGCCGCCGACGCCCGCGAGGAATCCTCCGCATACCGTGGCGACGAAACGAATGGACCGCACGTCGAAGCCCATCGCCATCGCCGCGTTGGCGCTTTCGCCCACCACGCGTACCGCCATTCCCCAGCGCGTTTTCAGCAACACGAAGCGAACCAGAAAGGCAAAGACGATGCCCACCACGAAAAGGACGTTGACGTTCAAGGCAGCGCGAACCTGCGGCAGACTGCTCCAGGCTCCCAAGGGAATCGCCGGCAGATGAGGCGCGCTCGGTTTGATGAGGGGCTTGCCGAGGAAGAAGGCCAAACCGACGCCGAACGACATCAGAGCAATGCCGACCGCGATGTCGTTCACACGCGGCCGCGCACACAAGAAGGCGTGCAAGGCGCCGAGAGCTCCACCGAGAATGCCAGCCGCCAGGACTCCGAGCCACGGCGAGCCTGTCAGGTACGAGATGCCATAGGCGCCCATGGCGCCCATGACCAGGGTGCCTTCGAGGCCCAGATTTACGCGACCGCTCTTTTCAGTCAGGCACTCGCCCAGACTGACGAACAGAAATGGCGTGCTGATGCGGATAGCGCCAGCAAGCACCGCTACGAGCACCCCCAGGATGCCCGTTAGAAGCACCGGACCTGCGACATTCTCCGGGCTCATGCAGACACCGCCGCGCTCGACTCCGCGTCCGCATTGGCGACGACCGCGCGTGCACGATGCCGAACAAAGAGTTTCTTTCCCTGCAGCGATTCACTGAATAGAATCGCAAGGAACAGAATACCCTGCAGAACGCTGGTGGAGGCATCGGGCAGTTGGAAGGTGCGCTGCAAGAGCCCACCGCTGGCGCCAATACCACCGAGAAGGATAGCCACAGGAATCACTGCCAGAGGCTGTTGCCTCGCCAGGAACGCGACGAGAATCCCAGAATAGCCGTAACCCGCCACCAACGCGGCGTTGGCACTGCCGTGTACGGCGGCCACTTCTACCGCGCCCGCCAGACCCGCAGCGGCGCCAGCGAGAAAGCCGACCATCACAAGAAGTCTCGCCACCGGTAGGCCTGCCAATTGCGCCGCACGGGGGTTTCCACCCACGACCCGTGTGGAAAAGCCGAACACGGTCCACTTCATCAGGGCATAGGCGAGCAGACAGGCGCCGAGCCCGAACGCGAGACCAATGTGCACGTCCAGGCCCGGCAGATTGCCGAACATGATTTCGTCGGCGAGGGGCGGCGTGGACGGTTTATTGAGACTGGCGGGATCCCGCAAGGCCCCTTCGACCAGGTGGTTGAAGAGCGCGATGGCGATGTAATTAAGCAGGAGAGAACCAATGGTTTCGTTGACACCACGATAGGCTCGCAACGCCGCGGACAAGGCGATCCAAATGCCGCCCGCGAGGATTCCCGCGAGCACCATGCAGACCTGCACCTTGAGCGGCGACTGTCCCGCCAGCGCCATGGACACGGCCGCCGCGGAGAGCCCTCCCATGACTAGCGCACCTTCCCCACCGATGATGACCAGTCCCGCCCGCGCGGGCAACAGCGTGCACAGCGCGGTCAGCATCAGCGGGGCCGCCCGTTGCAGCGTGTTCTGAAACGAGAACCACGTGCCGAACGAGCCCCGGAACATCTGCTGAAACACCGCCAACGGGCTCTTGCCGAAAAGCGCGACGAACCCGCCGAAGATGAGCAACGAGGCGACGATGGCCGCTAGAGGAATGGCGACCGATTGTGCTCCGCCGCGCAGCCGCGACCATCCGACAGACTCCGCGCCCTGTGCTTCCATGAAATTCCTAGTGCGTCTTGCCGACCGCGCCCTCGACCAAATAGGACATGCTCTCGAGCGCGATGTCCGTTTGCTTGTGTTCCGTACCCGCGGGAATGACCACCTGGCCGGTATTGTCTTTGAGCGGCCCCTTGTAAATAACCAAGGTGCCCTTCATGAGCTTGGCCTTGGCCTCGTCGGCCTTGGCCTTGGCAGCGGCACTGACCGCCTTGCCATAGGGAGAAACCTTCACGAAGCCTTCCTTCAAGCCGCCGCGAAGCAAGTGCGGAAACGATTTGCCCTCGCGCACCCACTGCACGTAGTCGGTATAGACTTTCGCCCAGTTCCATTCCGCCCCCGTCAGATAGCCTTTCGGCGCCAACGCCGACTGATTCGCGTGGTAGCCGGTCGTGTACACGCCTCGCCGCTCGGCAAGCTCGACGATCACCTTGGGAGAATCCACGTGCGCCGTCAAAACGTCGACCCCTTGATCGATAAGACTGTTGGCCGCCTCGGCTTCCTTGACGGGCATGGACCAATCACCGGTGAAGACCACAGTCGTCGTAGCCTTGGGATTCACCGAGCGAGCGCCGAGCGTGAAGCTGTTGATGTTGCGCAGGACCTGCGGGATGGGCTTGGCCGCGATAAAGCCCAACTTGCCCGACTTCGTCGTCATTCCGGCGACGATGCCCGAAATGTATTCCGCCTCGTCGATGTAGCCGAAGTAGCTGCCCACGTTCGCCGGATGCTTGCCCTCGGTGTAAAGGCCCCCGCAATGCAGGAACATCACGTCCTTGAACTTGCTTGCAACCTTGAGAACGTGCGGATCGAAATAGCCGAACGAGGTGGGGAAGATCAGCTTCGCTCCGTCGAGCTTGACCATGCTCTGCATGGTCTTCTGCACGGCCAACGTCTCGGGGACGTTCTCCTCTTCGACGATCTTCACGCCCGGCAGCGACGCCAGCGCCTTGGCTCCCTGGGCATGCGCTTGGTTGTAGCCATAGTCGTCCTTCGGGCCCACGTACACGAACCCGACGGTCATGGGCGCGTCTGCAGCGCGAGCTGGAAGAGCCCAGACACCTGCTAAAGCCAAGAGAACGTACGAAAGGATCCTCGGAACGGTAGGTTTTATCATGCGATTCGTTGCCTCGTTTCGTGGCGTTGTGGTTTGTCAAAGTGGGATCCTAACGTCCCACGCTAGCGTTATAAGCTGCACCACGTTTCGCCTGCTTTTCCGAGGACTAAACTTGTCGTAAATAGGACCCCGGCGGTCGCCTTCTCGGCAGGGCTCAGTAACCGTCGACTAGGCGCGAGCGGAAACTTTGCTCTGGAGTACCTTTCGGATGATGCGCGATAGCGCCGCGGCGGAAACGGGCTTGAAGGCAATGGCGTCGATGCCTTCCACGCCAGCCTTCGCAGATCGAACGCGCTCGCTGTAGCCAGAGCAAAGAATGACTGGGATGTCGGGCCGCATAGCTCGAATCGCGGTCGCAAGCTCATCGCCGGTCATCTTCGGCATCGTCATGTCCGTGACCACGAGGTCGAAATCAGTCGGAGCGGCCTTGAAACGCGCGACAGCATCCAGTCCGCTCGTCATCGGCGTTACCTTGTATCCAAGGCCGGCCAGCGAGCGGCAGGCAACATCGACCAGCATCGGTTCGTCGTCGACGAACAGGATACGTTCGCTTCCCGTCGCGGCTGGCTCCTCGGTGACAGCGTCGGCGTCCAAGGTTGGCAGAGTGACCGGGAGAAGGACCTGGAACGTGGTGCCCTGTCCTGGTGCACTGGCCACCGACACGGTGCCGCCGCGCTTGTGGACTACCCCGTGCACGACGGCGAGCCCCATACCGGTCCCCTCGCCACTTGGTCGCGTCGTGAAGTACGGCTCGAAGATTCGTGCTTTTACTTCTTCGGTCATCCCGCGTCCGTTGTCCTTGACGGTGAGCCGGACGAAATGCCCCGGCGCGACCCCCGGATGGCTGATAGCGAACTGGGCATCCAAGTCTACGTTGTCGAGCCCGATGTCGATGACTCCATCGGTTCCCGCGATGGCCAGGGCCGCATTGGTGCAAAGGTTGATGACCATGCGGTGGATCTCGCCAGGTTCTGCCAGAACCAGCGACCTGGACACGAGGTTTTCGCGGATTTCGATGGTCGACGGAATCGAAGCATGCAGCAGTTTGAGTGCCTCGTGCACGATGCTCTGGGGCTGGACAGGTTTGGCCTCTTCATTGGACATGCGGCTGAAGTCGAGGATCTGCTTGACCAGCTCAGTCGCACGCCGCGCCGCTTGTGCCACCATCTTTAAGTCGTCGAGCTGCTCCTCGTCCTGACATCTTTTGATTGCCAAATCGTTGCAGCCCAGGATCGCGGACAGAATGTTGTTGAAGTCATGCGCAATACCGCCCGCAAGCGTCCCAATGGCCTCCATCTTTTGCGCTTGGCCGAGCCGTGCTTGCAACTGCCGATGCTCCTCTTCGCCACGCTTACGCGCGGTGATGTCGCGGTTGAGAGTGAGGACGGATTGCACAGCTCCGACCTCGTCCAGCTCGGGGTACGCGCGCCACTCGTAGATCCGCAGCTTGCCTTCCACAATAAACTCGAATTCCGCTTCCGCCGGCACGCCGCTGGCGATGACTTCGCGGATCCGCGCTTCGCGCTTTTCAGCCTGTTCCTCGGTGAATCCCACATCGCGCATGGTCTTGCCCTTGAAGTCTTCGGGCTTGATCGGACTGACTTTGGTTATCGAGGAATTCACGAAAAGATAGCGAAGGTCTAGGTCAAAGCGCGCGATGACGTCCGGGCTGTTTTCGACCAAGGTTTCGTAGCGTCTGACACTGGCACGCAAGTCGTCGTCAGCCTCCTTGCGGCGCCGGAGGTTCACCAGAATGTTGGAGAAGAAGGTCAGGAGGCGCATCTCGCGAACGGAGTAGGCCTCGTGCGGCGTCGCCCAGCTAAAGCCCACGAAGCCGAGGCACTCGCCCGAACGCATGAGAGGCATGGTAAGTCTACTGGCGGTTCCCGCCTGCTCCGCGACGATCCGCCTCCGGCTGTCCGACAGAAGCGAAACATCCGGGATGAAGTCCACCTCGCCACGGCGATGCGCATCTGCCGCGGGCATCCGGCTGAGCGGCAGCGCTTGATACAGATGGGCTTGTGCCGTCAGCCCGTCGCGGTGCCATTCGTGCGTGATCCGGGCGCTGTCTGCCTTGAAATCGTAGTCGAAGATGTAGGCCCGGTCGGCCCCTACGAGTTCCGCCATCTTGCCGAGCGAAGCCACAATCTCAGATCCGACCGCATCCAAGGGTAGGTTGATAGAAGTGGCGGCGATCTCGGTCAGCAGTCCACTCAGTCGAAGCTCCAACTGCAATTCTTGCTCGGCGCGCTTGCGTTCGGAGATATCGCGAACCACCACCAAGATACGCTCTTTCCCGTCGAGATTGGCGAGCCGCATGCTCACCTCGACCCAGAACAACTTGCCGGTGCGATGCCTGGCCTGCCATTCGAAGAGCTGGGGCGTGCCTTGGGCTGCGAGGCACATCCGCGCGTCCGCATCCTCCTGCGTGTAGGGTGAAACGCGCGAGCTCAAATCCTCCACTCGCAGGCGACACACCTCTTCCGAGGAATAGCCGTACATTTCAATCCCCTTTTGATTCACATTCAAAATGGCGCCCGTATCCCTGTCATGGATGAAGAGGGCGTCGTTGATTCCCTGAAAGACAGCCGCCAGGTATTCCGAGGCCCGGCGTTGCATCTCGCCAATGGGCTGATAGAGGAAGAGGTACCAGGCCGTGGCCGTGAGCTGACTGAGTAGTACGAGGAGCCAGGCTGACCACGAAAGGGCGTATTCCCGGAGATCCACTGAGGAATGAATGGTTCCGGTCAGATGAAGGGTAGCCACGAAGACAAGGCCGATCGCAGTACCTAGCAACAACCAGGCTGCAGCCTTGCGTCCGAGGATCATGCACGAGAGGATGATGATGGTCGGTATCAGGACATGACCAGCGGCTAGAACGCCAAACGTGATGACGCCCGCAAGAATTGCGACAATCAAAAGAACGGACGCCGCACCGACGAGAACCTTGGGGCTAAAATGCCTTCGCAATAGCAACATGACCAAAAAGGTCAAGACGGCCGCTCCGTGAATGGCATAGACAGGACGGAATCCCGTTTGAAAGATGCGGATCCAGCTTGCGGGAAGCACAATCGCGGAAAAGACCAAGAACGCCGTGATCTGGCGTTTGAAGAGAACCTGCTTCAGCCGTTCATCCTGTTCCAGAAAACCTTCGGACGTCTCCATAGTTTCCTTCCGCGGACTCGGTGATTGCGCCGCTGCCGCTCCAAGCCAGTCTTCTTAGAATACATGCGAAAGACCTGCTGCGCCATTGCTGGCGATGGAGGGTGCCTCGACTCCTCGTCGCTTCGCGGCCGGTTCATTGCGACCACGTCCGCCGGCGCGGCGTCACTTGCCGGTTACCGTCGACCGTCACGGAGCACATCGGCCAGCGACATCAGGCGAGAGCACGCCGGCTGGCACTCTCCGTGCACTCAGGCGCAGGATGCACGGAGCGGCCGGAAGCCGCCAAGTGCGAAGACAAAGGAGACGCTCATGCGGAGAGTTCTGTTGGTCACGTTCTTGGCAGTCATGGCACTCTTCAGCTGTCGCGCTGGCATCGGTTGCGGCGGCAATCGTAACGGTGGTGGCTGTAGCTGTGGTTGCTAGGTGAGCATCCGTCACACACGTCGAAGTTTTCTCGAAACCCTTCTCGGCGGCTTGCTCGGTGGCGTGCTTGCCGAGCTGCCCTACGCACGCGGCGCCTTTGCCAAAGCGGCGCCCGACCTGTTGGCGCTGCCCGAGCCCTTCGACTTCGATCAGCTTCGCACGCGCGCGCAGCAACTCGCCCGGCAACCGTTTCTCCCGAGCATCTCCCACCATGCGCGACAGATCGAGACCATCGACTTCGACCTCGTTCGGCAGATTCGCTTTCGCCCCGAGCGCGCCCTGACGTGGCCGCGGGGCGCGTTTCCAGTCCAGCTGTTTCACGTGAACCGATACGCTCCCCTACCCGTCGACATCTCCATCGTCCAGGGTGGATCGGCCCGCCGCGTGCTGTACTCTCCAGCCTACTTCGACTACGGCAAGAGCGGTCTCGGCGCCCGCCTCGCTGCCGACCTCGGGTTTTCGGGTTTTCGCGTGACGAGCTCGGCCGAAATGAAGGACGACTGGTTGGCGTTCCAGGGCGCCTCGTATTTCCGAAGCGCCGGGCCACTGAATCAATACGGACTTTCGGCGCGCGGAATCGCCGTCGACACCACGGCGGCCGGCCGAAAAGAAGAGTTTCCCCGCTTCGTAGCGTTTTGGTTGGCCGAGGCGCCGGACGAACCGCATGTCACCATCTACGCCTTGCTCGACGGGCCGAGCCTCGCGGGCGCTTACCGATTCGAATGCGGAAGAGGCGCGGACTTCGTGATGGACGTGCACGCCGAGCTCTTTCAGCGAGCGGCAATTGCGCAGCTCGGTATCGCGCCCCTGACCAGCATGTACTGGTACAGCGAAACCAACCACCGTCAGGCACCCGACTGGCGCCCCGAAGTTCACGATTCGGATGGGCTGGCCATGTGGACAGGCAGCGGTGAACGCATTTGGCGGCCCCTCAACAATCCGGCGCGCCCGCAAACGAGCAGCTTTCTGACCGATAATCCGAAAGGATTCGGGTTGCTCCAGCGCGATCGGAACTTCGAGCACTACCTCGACGACGGCGTCTACTACGATCGCCGTCCCTCGGCGTGGGTCGAGCCGAGCCAAGGCTGGGGACGCGGCGCCGTCGTCCTGGTCGAGCTACCGACCAGCACGGAAATCGAAGACAATGTGGTCGCGTTCTGGCGCCCCGAACGACCGGCGAGCGCTGGCACTCAATGGACTCTCGACTATCGGCTGCACTGGGCGGCCAAGGAGCCTTTTCCGCCGAGCGTAGCGCGGGTCGTTGCCACCCGCCTCGGCCGCGCCGGCCAACCCGGGGCACCCGAATCGAAGAGCCAGCAGGGGCGCAAATTCGACATCGAGTTTTCTGGCGGGCCGCTGATCGACATGCCCCAGCGCTTCGACGTGAGCGCGGTCGTCACTGCCTCGCGCGGCACCGTGGCAAGCCCCCGTGTGCTTAAAATTCTGGGCACCGACTTGTGGCGCGCAGAGTTCGACCTCGAGGCGACGGGGGACGAGCCGGTGGATCTCCGCTGCTTCCTGCGCCTAGGCGACGCAACCCTCAGCGAGACCTGGCTCTATCAGTACTTGCCACGCACGGGTGGCTAGTCTTCTCTCGCGGTTTTCGGCGCCGCCGCCGCCCATTTTCGGCTCCCGTCCACTTGGCCCCGCCGCCCGAGGTCGTTGAGGTTTTTTGCGCTGGATGAGCGATTGGGGTCAACTCGCCGTATGGTACCGGCAAACCTTCGACAAAACTCTGCGCCTCCGCGAAATAGCGCCGGCTTGCGCGGCCGGTTGGAGCAATTCGGTCTCGCGACGGTCCTCAGCTTCCTGGATCTCGAACGTCGTTCCGGCCAGATCCTGATCGTCGCCGGCGGAAAATTCGGTCGCGTCTGGCTTCGCGCTGGTCAGGCCATCTCGGCGCGCATCGAAGGATCGCGTCGGATCAATCGAGCGGCCATTTACGAGTTGCTCTCTTGGGACAGCGGCCATTTCGCTTTTACCCAGGAAGAGCTTCCGTCCGCAGTCGATGAGATCGGTGCACCCACGGCGCTTCTCCTAATGGACGCTGCCGTCCGCTCCGACGAAGCGGCCGCCGCGTGTTAGCTGTCCGAAAGGACCATCCGTGCGACGTACAGCAACAGGTACCCGACCGTTTGGCCAATCGGCCTTCGCGCTCGCTGGATATCTGATCGCGTTTACGTTGCTCGCTAGCCGGCAGTCCGTGCACGCCGCCGAGGCATCGCTTCGCGGCGCCGACGTCAAGTCGATTTTGGCCGAAATCAAGAAGCCCGGTGCCAAGGCGGTCCTGGTCAACGTGTGGGCCACCTGGTGCGAGCCGTGTCGTGAGGAGATGCCGAGCTTGCTGAAATTCTTCCGCGAGCACCGCGCCGAGGGGCTGCGCCTGGTTCTCCTCTCGGTCGACGACGAGGCCAATCGCGACCAAGTGGTCGCCTTCCTGGCCTCGCAAGGAGTCGATTTCCCGACCTGGATCAAACGCGGGGACGACGGGACGCTGATGCGCGCGCTCGATCCGGAATGGAGCGGGAATATCCCGGCGTCTTTCCTCTTCGACGGGCGTGGCAAAGCCCAGCAGAGGTCGTACGGCCCGGTCAACGACGAAGCGTTGCGGGAAGTCTGGGATCGAGTCGTACGGAAGCGCAAGGGAGCAGCAAAAGGCACCCCGCTCGGCAAGCCGTAGGGACGTCTTTGCCAAACGCGACAGTGCTCGGGCAGCGCTACCCGCGGACTGAAGACTTGTTCAAGGCCACGGCGGCCTGAATGAGGGCCTTGAGAGCCTTCTCGTCCAGCTTCTCGCCTTCATGGAGATCGATAGCGCGCCTGGTGTTGCCCTCGAGGCTCGAGTTGAAGAGTCCTGACGGGTCCTTGAGCGAAGCGCCCTTGGCGAAAGTCAGTTTCACGACGGCCTTGTAGGTCTCGCCCGTGCAGATCTGTCCATGATCGGACCAAACCGGAACTCCTCTCCATTTCCATTCCTCGACCACGTCAGGATCAGCCTGCTTGATGAGCGCTCGGACTTGGGACAGCATTTTGCCCCTCCAGTCGCCGAGCTCCTTGATCCTTGCGTCGATCAGCCGAGAAGCTTCGCCCTCGATCGTTGCGTTCTTTTTCATCGCGGTTGCTAGCTTGGCACGCAACTCGCTCAGGCCCAAGCGCCTATTCAGTTTGGCCTTGATCGAGCCAGCGCAAAATCTCGGCGATACTTCCGGTCGCGAGCGCTACACTGGTGTCCGCGGCGCCGTAGTACAAGTTGATGGTGTCGCCGTCCGCGGCAATGGTGTAGCCGCAAGGGAAGGTGACGTTTGCGACGTCACCTTCGCATTCGTAGCCGGCTTCAGGACCGAAGATCCATTCGTCACCGCGCAGGAGACAATGTTCCGGCTGGTCGAGCGCTAGCAGCGCGGCGCCCAGACGGTAAAGGCTGCCCGAGGCGGTTTGCTTCACGCCGTGATAGAGCATCAGCCAACCGCGCGGCGTCTCGATAAGCGGCGGCGAAAGCCCCACCTTGTTGGCGTCCCACCAAGCTCCGCGTCGCGCTGGCAGCACCAACTTGTGGCTTCCCCAGTTGTGCAGGTCAGGCGAGAGCGAGATCCAAACATGCGCACCCGAATCGGCCACCGGGCGATGGATAAGAGCGAAGTTGCCGCCAATTCGACGTGGCAACAAGGCGGCGTCCTTGTCGTCGGGTTGCATGATGAGTCCAAAGCGCTCGAACGTGCGAAAATCTTGGGTTAGAGCGAGGGCAACGCCGGGACCGCTCCGACTGTACGCGGTGTAAACGACGGCGTACTTTCCCAATTCCTCGACGAACGTGATGCGAGGGTCTTCGATACCCCAGAGTTCCTCGGGATAGTTCTTGGGGTCTGCTCGCAGGGTCGGCTCGGGGTCGATGACCCATCCGTCCACGCCGTTGGGTGAGCGAGCTGCGCAGAGATGCGAGTGGCCGCGGCGATCCTCCACGCGGCACAGAAGCAGGGTCGTCCCGTCGGGCAAACGAACCGCCCCCGGGTTGAAGACACTGTGCACGGGGTAGGGCCAGTCGGCACTGGTCAAAATGGGGTTCTTGTCGAGACGGCGAAACAGGGTCGGGTACCCCCGTCCAGCCATCACGATTGGATCTCCTGCACGGCAGGCGTGGAGACGTCGGGGCGGTGGCCAGATCGCATCTCGCACAGCGCGAGCAGAAACGACAGGGTCGATTCGGCACCTTGGTTCTCGTTGACCCGATCCTTGTGCAGTCCATCCCGGCAGCCGCCTGTGGCGGCGTCGTAGAGCGACTGCTGGAGTTGGTTTTGTCCCAGGAACCAACTGAACGCACGCTGCGATCGTTCCATCCAACGCTTTTCGCCCGTGCGCCGATACGACTCCACACAGGCTGAGATCATCGCGCAGGCCTCCACTGGCTGCTGATCGAAAGCGGCCCGCGCCCCATGGCGGGGGTAGAAACCGTCCGAGCCGACCGGCGCGAAGTAGCCCTCCTCGGAGAACTCCAGTGACGATAACCATTCGAGCGACCGCAATCCGACCGAGGTCATTTCTTCATTGTCCATTCGGGCTCCTGACACGACCAGCGCCTGCGATAGGCGGGCATTGCAATAGGTGAGACTCTCCTCGAACCACACCCAGTCGGGCTGGTTTGTACGGCGAAAGACGTCGAGGAGCTTTTCGGCAAGAGTCGTGCGCACAGCTTCAATCTTGATGTCACCTTTGAAGGCGCATAAGTATTCGTCGATGCCAAGCAAGCTGAACGCCCAGGCGCGGGGGCTGGTGAATTGGGCGGTGGCTGGCAAAGCGGCGTGGAAGAGCTGGCTCGCAAGGCTGTGCCTGCCCGGATCGTTGCAATGCCCAACCACACTGCCGAGTGCCCACAGGGCGCGTCCGTGGCTGTCTTCCGAGCCACAGCTTTCCGTCCACTGGCGCGCGTAGGTCATGAAGTTCCGGAACCGCCCAAGCTTCGCACCGAAGGCGTGGTTGACGAAGGCGAGATAGCGGGAAATCAAGGATCGAACCGTCCCGGGCTCTCCGACCTCGGCGTCTTCCACCCTGCTCATGAGCAGAAGGCCCCTGGCATTGTCATCCAGGCAATATCCCTCGGCGTAGCTGGGAACCGAAAACGTCGCGTGCTGCAAAATGCCCGTGTCGTCCGTCATGGCGCTAAGGTGTCCGAGATTCAGCTCGGGTAGCACCGCGGGTCGCGCGGCCAGCGTCTTGGCCTGGAAGGCGGCCTTCAGACGCGAGGCGTGTTCGCTGCTCGCCCGCTCGAACGTCTCGAGGTAGCGACCGGCCACGACCGGCCACTTCATGTCGCGCCCGAAAGCGGCTGCCCGACTGCACAGCTCGCGGCGTTTAGCGTCGTCGGCGAAGAGCGATATCACCTCGCGCGCGATCGCGCCGGGATCACGCCAAGGCACCAGAATGCCGCGGTTCTCGGCGAGGATTTCGCGTGCGTACCAATACGGTGTCGAAATCGTCGCCTTGCCCGAGCCAACGGCATAGGCCAGCGTGCCCGAGGTGATCTGTTCGGGCTTGAGGTAGGGCGTGACGTAGACGTCACTAGCCGCGAGAAACTCGGTGAGCTCGGATTGGCTGACGAATCGGTTGTGGAAAATCATGTGCGAGTCGACGCCCAGCTTTTTCGCGCGCGTTTCGAGCATCAGCCGGTACATTTCGCCGTGGTGTTCGCGCACGTGCGGATGGGTCGCGCCCAGCACGATGTAAAGGGCCTTCGGGAAGCGCTCGAGAATCGCCGGCAGCGCATCGATGACCGTCTCGATGCCCTTGTCCGGCGAAAGCAGTCCAAAGGTGAGGATGACCAAGCGCCCCTCGACGCCCAGGCGATCCTTGCTCTGTCGTGCGGACACGAGATTGGGGATCCCGTGATGGATCATGTCGATCTTGTGCTCCGGCACGCCGTACACACTCTGCAAGAGAGATGCGCCCTGTTTGCTCATGACGACGATCCGCTCGGACAGTCGGCCCAGCTCGCCCAAGACCGCGCGCTGCAAGGGCGTAGGCTCGGACAAAATGGTGTGCAAGGTGCTGACGATGGGCATGCGCAGGTCACGCAAGAGGGGCAGAACGTGACTGCCCGCCTTGCCACCGAAGATCCCGTACTCGTGTTGCACGCAGGTAACGTCGACCGTGTTCACGTTCAAAAAATCGGCAGCCCGCTGATAGGAAGCGGTGTCGTTCTCGGCAATTTCGAAACGGACGCGCGACGGATACGGATAGTGCTTGCCCGCGTCGTTCATCGCGATAACGAAACAGTCGAGGTCCGAAAACTCACGCGCTAGAGCCTCGCCTAGATCGGTGGTGAACGTGGCGATGCCGCATTGTCTGGGCACGTGATTGCCCAAGAGCGCGATTCTGCGAATGTTTCCCGTGGGATCCTCCAACCGAGCGCGACGATCGTTAATGTCCTCGGGCAGAGGCGCCACGCTCGGCGATCCACACCTGCAAGAAGCGTAGCGTCCAGCCGTGCGCACCGCCACCTTTCTTTGGCGGAGCGCGATCGCCTTAATTCGGCCGGACGCGGAACACGTAGCCGTTCTGATCGTCGGCGATGAAAAGGCTCCCGAGGGCGCCCACCGCAATCCCCGTGGGCCGCGCTACACGAGTCGTCCCGTCACTGAGCTGGAAACCACCGACGAACTGGGTCCATTGTTTGGTGGGATCGGACCAGTCGACCGGCGTCTGCGGCGCATCGCCATTCATGGGCACATAGACCACCTGCGGAGGCGAAAAATATGTGCCGTCCGCCTTCTTGTGCCACGAGCCGTGCGCCGTAAGGAACAGGCCGCCCTTGTACGGCGTCGGAAAAGCGTGCACGCCGGTCTGCCCGGAAGGATAGAACACGGCACCGATGATCGACGAATAGGCCGGCATTTCGATAAGGGGCGCCACGGTCGCCGAGCAATCAGCGCCAACAGTGTACGCGACGTGGTTCTCCTCGCACACTGGCCAGCCATAGTCCGCCACGCCCGAATGCAAGGTGACGGCGTCGATGAACTCGTAGGGATGGCCTTCGGGCAAACCATCTTGACCCGCACCGCCAGCCCAGAGCGTTCCCGTGGCTGGGTTGGACGTCAATGCGATAGCGTTTCGGTAGCGTGTCGCGCGCGTGGTCATGTTGGCGCCGCTCGGATCCATTCGCTGGATCGATGCGCGCGTCGGATCGGTCTCGACGCAAGCGTTGCACGACGACCCGACACCCGCGTAAAGGCCGCCGCTTGCAAAGGCGAGCGAGGTCGAGGTGTGCTCGTCCGTGTCGCCAGCCGGTCGATTCGGCGCGATGCTGCCGCTACGTACGTTGGCGATCGGCGTGCCGGTTACGGCACTCTGCTGAGCGTCGGCATACGCCATCGCGTAAATATTGTGCTGCGAGCTCAGGTAGAGGGTGCACGACGACGCGTCGAAGGCGATGCTTTGGGCTGGCGTCTCGCTGGGTGTAGCAAAGACGACCGGCGCTCCCGGGACGACCGTCGAGTCAGCATTCGGCACGAGATAGACAGACGTGCCGTTCGTCGCCACCAAGAGATCGCCATTCGGTAGGGCTACCAGTTCCCGTGCATTTCCAACCTTGGCGATCGTCGTCAAGGTGAAGCCGCCCGGAACGGTGAGAGCCACGGAAGGCTGCACCGAACCCGCCGCGGCCGCCGAATGCACAGCTCCGCTGCACGCCGTCCCCGCGGTCATCGGCGCGTCCAGCCCACCGTCGATGACTTGTGCCCCGCCGATTCCGCCCGTCGTGATCCCGCCTCCGGAGCCGCCCTTTCCGCCGGTGATGCGCCCGTCGACCGTACTGCTCCCGTCGACCGTACTACTCGCATCGCCGCTCGCGCTCGCGCCACCTGTACTGCTCGCCCCACCCGTTCCGCTCGCATCAGCGCCGCCTGCCCCGGTCGCTACGCTCCCCCCGCTACCGAGCTTGCCACCGGCGCCGAACGCAGCCCCTGCGCTGCTCGCGGTAACGCCTCCCGCGGAAACGACACCACCCGAAGGCGTCGACCCTCCCGAGCCCACCGCTCCTCCCTCGGCCGCATCGGGCGCTTTCGCGGCGCTACCTCCACAAGCCGCCGCCAAGACCACGGCGCCCAGACCAAATCGGACCCAACTTGTCATCTTTAGGCGATGCTCGAAATCTCGATACGTTTCAAACAACCATCGCCCGCGAGTGTGCGACATCACGTCTTACCTTCAGTCAACGGGTGCAACACACCCCTCATTTCGCTAGTGCCGTGCTAGATCTTGGGATGCGAATGGCCTGGATCCCCGTCGCGGTCGCAGTCACCGGTTGTCACGGGTCCTCCATGACGGGCGATGCTGATGGACCTCCTGCTGTTGCCGAGGACCTTACTGAATTCGTCGAGCCGCACATTGGCACGGGCGGTAGTGGTTGGTTCGAGGGCGACACCTTTGCCGGCGCCACCTTTCCTTTGGGAATGGTGCAGTGGAGCCCCGACACTATATCGAACCCAGCCGGTGGCTATGACTACGCCGATACAGTCATCAAGGAATTCAGTCTCACCCACTTCAGTGGCCGGGGCTGCGAAGTGTATCAGGACATTCCCTTGATGCCGTTCGTCGGCAAAGTGACGGTGTCTCCTGCGACGAACGGCGCGACCTACCGATCCTCCTTCTCGCACGGCAATGAGGTGGCCACGGCTGGCTACTACAAGGTGTTTCTCGACGGACCGCAGGTCACCGCCGAGTTGACTGTAACGGCACGAACCGGCTTCGGGCGGTTCACCTACCCGCCTTCCACCGATGCCACGTTGCTGATGGATGCCGGAGGCAGCATCAACGGGACAACGGCGTCGAGCATCACCCTTTCCCCCGACCAGCGACACGTCCAGGGCTCTGCCACCAGCGTGATTGGCTGCGGTAGCCAGCCTTACACCATCTACTTTGCCGCCGAGCTCGACCAGACTCCGACTGGGGTTGGCGTCTTTGACGGCGCCACGCTCACCGCCGGTGCCGCCAGCGCCAGCGGCGCGCACGTCGGAGCCTACCTTACCTTCGACACAAGCATGAGCAACGTCGTGCAGGTCAAGGTCGGCATCTCTTACGTCGGCATCGACAATGCCCAGTCGAACCTCGATGCCGAAAACTCCGACTGGAACTTCGATGGTATCCGCGCTGCAGCCCAAGCAGCCTGGAACACGCGGCTGCACACCATCGAGGTCGAAGGCGGCAGCGACGCCGACAAGACGGTCTTCTACACCGCGCTCTACCACACCTTCCTTCATCCCAACTTGTTTAGCGATGCCAGCGGTGAGTACCTGGGCTTCGACAACAAGACCCACAGCGCGCCTGTCGGCCACGCGCACTACCACAACATCACAGGCTGGGACCACAGCCGCACGCTTGCGCAGCTGCGTGCCATCCTCGCGCCTGACGAGACCAGCGACGTTCTGCAATCACTCGTCGACGACGCGCAACAGGGCGATGGCCATATTCCCCGCTGGGAACAAGCCAACGCTGACTCGCACGGCATGAACGGCGACGGTGGCGCCATGGTGATCGCCGAGGCCTACGCCTTGGGGGCCCGCGCCTTCGACGCCACCGGCGCGCTCGCCGCCATCGACCAAGGCATGCCGAAAATCCGCGAGCATCTAACCGAATATCTAAACCTGGGATATGTGCCGGCGGACCTCGGCGATGGCAACTCTGCCGCCGTCACGCTGGAATACGCCGCCGCCGACTTCGCCATCGCTCAGTTTGCGCAAGCTCTTGGCGACGACGGAAAGTTCACCACCTACAGTCAGCGCTCCGACCATTGGAGCAATCTTTACAACAGCGACACCGGCTTCATTCAACCGCGCAACTCGGATGGCTCCTGGGCGGCCGCCGCCCCCAACTCCGAGGCGGGCTTTCAGGAAGGCACCCAAGCACAATACACTTGGGCCGCGCCCTTCAACGTGCGCGGCTTGTTTGACCGGATGGGCGGCAACACGGCAGCGCTTGCACGGCTGGATACATTCTTTACCAAGCTCAACGACGGCGTCGACAGCATCTACGCCTTCATGGGCAACGAGCCCTGCTTCGAAGTGCCATGGGAATATAGCTTCGCAGGTGCACCGGCCAAGACCCAGTCCGTCGTGCGCGAGATCCAGAAGCAGCTTTTCACCACCGCGCCCGATGGTCTTCCGGGCAACGACGATGGCGGCAGTACGTCCGCTTGGTACATTTTTTCGGCGCTGGGACTGTACCCCGAGCTGCCTGGCGCAGGAGGCTTCGTGGTGGGCAGCCCCAAGTTCAGCTCGGCAACGGTTCACCTTGCGAGCGGAGCGAAATTGGCGATTCATGCATCAAGAGCGGCCGACGACGCGCCCTATGTTCAAGCGCTGCAGCTGAACGGGGTGGCCACTACGAAGCTCTGGATTCCGTGGACCTCGCTGGCGAGCGGTGCCACGCTTGATTTCGATCTTGGCAGCACGCCGAATGCCTGGGGCACCGGCGTTAGTGACCCGCCGCCGTCCTATTGATGGCTAGACCCGAGAAGGGGCACGAACCGCACGTCGCCGAGAGACTCCTGATGGAAGTCATCCTGCCCTCGTCGGGTCACCCGTAACAGTACCTGGGACGTTTCCTCGGCGCCGACCGGGATGATCATCCGCCCGCCTGGGCCAAGCTGGTCGAGCAACGGCCTCGGAATCTCTCGTCCGCCAGCCGCGACCGCTATTCCGTCGTAGGGCGCGTGCTCCGCCCAGCCGAGCGTTCCGTCGCCGTGGCGGATCTCGACGTTCCGACAACCGAGCTTCGCGAGCCCGATCGCGCGCCTCAGCCGCCAACACTTCATGCCATTCGATACTGAAGACCTCTGCCGCAACTCGGCTCAAGATCGCCGCCGCGTAACCAGAACCAGTCCCGATCTCGAGCACCCGCTCGGTCGACTGGAGCCGCAACGCCTCGACCGTGAGGGCGACGATGTAAGGCTGCGAAATGGTCTGGCCTTTGCCTATCGGCAGCGGCCGATCGTCGTAGGCAAAATCGGCCAGCGCGGGTGCAATGAATAGTTCGCGTGGGATCGTCCTGAAAGCATCGAGCACGCGACGATCCGAGATCCCCCTGGCCGCGAGCTGGCGCGCCACCATGCGAGAGCGAGCGTCGTCGACTGTCATGTTCGGCTCATGCGCAAGAACCGAGCCGGCGAGCCGGTGGACCTCGCAAGGCGAGCGCTGCCGAGCCGCCACGTGGTGCGTTCACGCGACACGCGATCCCAGCAGCCGTGACGCCATCGCCGTCAGGGGCCCGTTTTCAAATCGGCGTACGCAGCTTCTAGGCCTGCGGCGTTGGCGACTGTCTGAGCGTCGGCGGGGAAGCCCGATATCTGCGAGCCGTTGATGCTGATGTTGCCCGACACCGTGTTGCCCGACCCGTTAAGTCCTGGGTTCGGATTGCTGGCGCTGACCCAGTTGTTGGTAAACGTGATGTGGCCGGTGTTGTTGTTGGCATTCGCATTGGCCGTTGCCAGGGCGCCGAACGAGGCAAAGATATTCTTCGTGACGGTGATGTAGGCCGACCCCTCGTCGGCGTACATTCCAAAGTAGCTGCCAGAGAGGCCCGAGCCCGAGGCATTGCAGTAGTTCTCCGTGAAGGTCGTCGCGGATGCCGACAGATTGTAGTAGCACCCGCCGTCGTTCATTTGCAGCATCCCTTGGTGGATGGAGTTCGCCGTGATTTGGTTGTTCTTGGCGATGGTCGGGTTCGTGTACAGAGGCTGGTACTTGTAGAGATCGCCTTGCGGCCGTGTCTTGTAATCGTTGCTGCCGCCGGCGTCGTTCGTGCCCCACCCGTAGCCGCTGTTGATTCCTGAATACGGGAGATTGTAGACCTCGTTGTGCGAGAGCAGGACGTTCTGCGTGTAAGTGAGCATCAGGCCGGCGAAATCGCGATAGTCGATCCCGACATCGTGAACCAAGTTGTCCTTGACCGTGATGTTCTGGTCGATCATCCGCGTTTGGCTCGCCGTCAGCGCCGACAAAGCAACGTCGCCTCCCGGATGATGTGCTTTGGCCTGAATGCCGCCGATCACGATGGCACCTCCGGCGATCTGCGTGAATACGCAACCGACGACATTGATCGTGTCCGCCCCAAGTCCAACCTTCGACAGATGCGCGTTGTCGTCGTTTCCGATGCCCAGGCCCACTTCGCCGAGATTGATGAAGCGGTCGCGCACGAACGAAATGTTCTTCGCCGCCGAGACCTGAACCGCGCCTGGCATCTGATGCCATGCCGGGCGGGTCGCTTCGAATTCCGGATACTGGGATTTCGGCCCAGAGATGAAGGCGCCCGTCTGCTGGTTGGCGTATCCATCTGACGAGTTCGGTCCAAGCCAGCTGGTGTTCGAAAACGTGAGCCCCTGGAAGGCCAGGTCGTGCGCCGGCTGGTCGTAACTTCCGCCGATCGAGATCAAGACCTCCAGCTGAGGCAGCTCGACGTCGGCTTTGCTCATGTCCTGGCCTGACAGAGGCTTGTAGTAGAGCGCCCCGGCCGTCGTGTCCTGGTACCATTCGCCCGCCTGATCGAGGAACTCGTACGCGTTCTCCATGTAGGCGGGCCCCTGGCGGAATGCGCTCTTGATGTAGTCGTAGCCCCAGGTATTCTCGTCCCAAGCAGGCTGCACCATGGTCACGGTGCCGCTGGCGATACTTTTCACCGGCGAGTATCGGTCGGTAAACGAGTTGATGGAGTGCAGATCGACACGCTCCGGGTGTGCGAGGCTGTTCAGCAAGCTCAGGCTACCGCTCGAAAAAGTCAGGCCGCCGGCGCTGCTGGAAAAGTCGTTGACGTTGATCGTATAGCGGGCCCGCGTCGCGATCTTGCCGTCCACGTAAAGTTGCCGCGTGGCGAACGTGCTCGGCGCCGTGGCTTTCCAGATGTCTTTGCCGGTATCACTGGCCGCCCAGCCGGTAATCTGCTTGCCTCCGGACAGCACCGGGTGCGCCCCCGACGCCGCTTGCCAGGTGACCGTATGGCTATTCGCACCCGAGTCCGCCGCGGTGAAAGTCAGCGTTGCCGTCAGCGGATAAACGCCGTCCGCGAGCTCGACGATGATATCGGTCTGCATGGCAGCCGCCGCAGCCCGCACCACGGTCTGCGCTTGCGTGATCGAACAGGGCGCAGCGCTGGAGCAATCGGTCCCGCTACCGCTGGGCGAGACGTAGTAATGCGAACCCGACGCGCCCCCGACGGTAGTCGTTCCGCCGGTAGCGCCTCCCGTCGTCGCCCCTCCACCGGTGCCAACGGCAGCCCCGCTACCCACGGCGGCCCCGGTTCCAGGAGCGCCGCCCGAGCCCAGGTGCCCTCCCGTACCCGCCGATCCTCCGCCAGCCCCCGAAGCACCCGCCGCGCCGCCGCCGCCGGAAATTCCGCCCGCGCCTGCGCCGCTGTGGCCACCGGTCGTCGCGCCGCCTGCCCCACTCGCGGTCTGCGTGGCTGTGCCGCCCGTGCCGGTTCCGCCAGCGCCGAGCCCGCCATTTCCGCCCGAGCCTTTGCTGTCTTGGCCGCCGCTACTGCAGGCCACAGGGATCGATAAGAGGGCGATGGTGAGCATTCGAAGCGCTTCCTTGGACATCGCAACTCGGGCGAATCGCGGTGGCACCGCCACCTGTAGCTCGTCGATCTCTGAGGTCATGAAAGGCTCCTGCCTAGGAAGGTGAGAGATTCTCTGCAAGAAAGAAGAATACGGCGCTGCCGCGTCTTCTCTCGAAGCCGTCCTATCCTTATCGTCCGAAATGCTTCCTATTTGTTTGATAATCCGTTTCCACGATGCTTGGCGAGACTCGAACTCTCCCGAGAGCCCAATTCTTGCCACCACAACCCCAACCGCCGTCGGATGCCATCGACCAGCAGCACCAATCAATGTGCACACGTCGCTTCTATTCGCTTAACTCTATTGCTGCTTATCAGTAACACAAGAGTTACCCCGGCGGCGTAGAAGCGTGCCATGCTACCCGGCGCATGAACAGCAACGGGAAAACCCAGGTGCGGGTGGACGAGGTTTTGCGTCCAGGGCAAATCGTCGACGGGCGCTACCGCGTCGATCATTTGATAGCAGAAGGGGGTATGGCGGCGGTTTGGGCAGGCCACAATATCCGTGTCGGCAAGCGCGTAGCGTTGAAGGTCATCCGGCGGTCGTTCGCGACGCATGACCTCGCCGTAGAAATGCTCCGGCGTGAATCGATCGCGGCAAGCAAGGTCAACCATCCGAACGTCGTCAACGTTTTCGACGTCATCGAGTATGACGGCATGACGTGCATCGTGATGGAATTGCTTCAGGGCGAGTCGCTCGCCGAGTATCTCGCCAAGCGAGGCTCACTCACCTTCGATGAGGCCGCCACCTTGTTGCTACCGGCGATGCGAGGTGTGGCGGCCGCGCACGCCCAAGGCGTCGTGCACCGAGATCTGAAACCGGGCAACATCTTTCTCTGCCGAGACAACGATGGAAGTCTTCTCGCCACGAAAGTGCTCGATTTCGGCATTTCCAAATTCACCGGGCGAGCGCCGGACGCCGGATCGGATTTGACGGATCTCGCGCACTTTGGAACACCGGCTTACATGGCGCCGGAGGATATTACAGGGTCGGCGGCGGTCGACGTGCGGACCGACGTCTACGGTTTCGGCGTACTCCTCTTTGAATCGCTGACCGGAAGAAGGCTCTTCACGGGCGAACCGAGCTTGGCGTTGCTCTACAAGATCCTGACCGAGCCAGCCCCGAGTGTGGGCGACCTGCGGCCCGATCTGCCTTTGGAGGCACGATCCATCGTCGACTGCGCGTTGGCGAAAGATCCCGAGAATCGCTTCTCCAGCGTCGAAGATCTCATTCGCGCCATCGACAACCATGTGGCATGCGCGCCGACCCTTCGAGTGCGACTGCCCGCTCTCGCAAAGGAAAACAAAGCTTCTCAGCCGACGCTGCAGCTGTGGCATGGGCTATCGGCCGAGACTTCGGCCGCGCCATCGGCCAGAGCTCTTCTAAGAGACGCCCTGGCGCGTTTGCGCTCGTTTTGGCTCTCGCCGGAATGGCTTCGTCCCCGGCGACTCGCTGACTGGCGCCTGGCCGCGGCAGCGGGCGTGCTCGCAGGATCCTTGCTCTGGGCACAACACTCCCTCCGTGACGCTTCAGCGCGACAGGCAGACGTGACCACCCTGAAGACTGCGCAGTTGCCCGCGGCGCCCGTCGCGCGGCCTGCACCGTCATGGGCACCATCAGAAGGAATGCCGGTCACGGCAGAGGTCACGCCACTTGCGCCTTCGCCAATGCCCCTTTCAGCGCCTGTCCAGGAAAGGGGTTCGGTGGCCCAACCACATCCCGTGGCGCAAACGCAAGGTCCCCACTTTCTTCCGCGTGCAAGCCAACGTGCGCCAAAGAAGCGCTATGACAATCCTTTCGGCGATGACGATCCTAGCGCCATCGGTGTGACGGCAAAAGCCACCGCAGACGCGCCCAACGACGACCCGTTTGTCGATTATGGGCGTGTGAGGACACGAAAACAGTAGTTACAACGTAGCACTCTCTTCTGTTCCTCTCTGACAGTTGCAACTGGTATCCGTTGCAACGACTGGCCATGCGCGCTGAAGACTCAGGCTCGCTACACGCAATTTCTGCGCCTCAGCCACGAATCGTCTTGCGCTTTCGATGACAAACATCACGGACTCCCAGCAATATGGTTGGAGCCCCGCTAGCGGAGCCGCATTCCATGAGCAACCAAGCCCGGCTGCCAACGATTCCGCAACTCTCGCCCGACGTCGAGGCGTTGCTGGCGTACGAGCGCGATGTCTCGTTCCAGCTCGACATCGTTCGTGCCCGAGTCTTGGCGAGAGCTCGCTGCGCCGTGCGAGGAAACGACGTTCCGCCCCTCGCGAGTTCCCTCGTCGCGAATCAGCATCTTCCAATGCTAGTAGTAATGGGACTTGCGGTGGTGACAGGGTTCGCTGCGGCCATTGAGCTTTTCCTCTCCACAGGACTGCGACAGACAGCTACCAAGGTTGAGAGACGATCGGACCCAGTCGTCGACTTGACAAGCGTAACCGACGACCACGACCTCGACCGCCCCTTGGTGAATTCAATCAAAGCTGCTGTTACCAACCAGCGGGCGGCGGCGGGTTCGCAGGATGGTCTCGAGGAGCTTCGTCTACTCGACCGAGCAAGACAATCCGAGCGGCGCGGCGACTACAGTGCCGCTTTGGCAAGCACACGAGAACACCAACGCAGATTCTCAGACGGGCGACTCGTCGAAGAGCGGGAAGCGCTTCGCATTAGAGCGCTGATGGGCCTCGGGAGAGCACGCGAAGCCGGCGAAACGGCGGCGCTCTTTCGGCGAAAATTCCCGCGCAGCGTGCTTCTCGAGACCATCGATCGGATGATGGCGTCGCTACGCTAGACGGCTAGAGACCGAGGAACGGGCGCGCCAGTCACTTTGCACTTCCTTGCAGTGCCGATGACATAGTTGTTGTCGCCCGACTGTTGAATTGTGTTGTGGTTATTGAGCAGCACGCCACCTGTCGAGATCGTCCGGCGGGGTGCCCGCCTTGGGCGAACGCCCCGCCGGGCAAGCCAGGATAGAGCGAATAGGACAGGCGATACGGACCCAAACAGACCAGAACGAAGGAACGCAAAGGATCGATTACGCGCTTTCGGATGCCTTCTCCGATATTGTTGTGTTCGGCAAAAATTGTTACGTTTCTAAGGCGCTTGAGACCGCTGGCACACCCCGCTAGATAACGCATTGAGCCCAGCAAGTCTGCTTCGCTACTCTCTCTAGTTGCCTCGGCGCCGAAATCTTGTTACGCGGATCTCGTGGCCTTTCGCATTCCACACGCCCCTGCTCCCAAGCGCGCGAGGCCATCAAGCGTCGCGGCGGCTTCCGTGGTCCTGGCTTTCTCGGGCTGCGTTCGTCGTGGCAAGCGTCGATGGATTATGGGCGTGGGCATGGCCATGGTCGTCGGGCTGAGCGTCCCGGTCGCCCGCGCCGGTGATTCGGATTTCCACGCCAAGCTTCGGTACGACGTGGATACCTCGCTGCCTGGCTGTTGGAACGAAGCCGACTTCAGGAAGAAGGTTACACACCGGGTGGGGTACGAGACGTTCCGCGACGATGCGATAGCAATCGTGTCGGTCCGCGTGGACGGCGCGACGGGAGCGATCGGCGGCAATGTCGACTGGCAGGACGCGAGCGGCGCGAAGATGGGCGAACGCCATTTCGTGGCGAAGGACGGCAACTGCGGAAAGCTGCTTGCCGAGATGGCCTTCGCCGTCGCCCTCCAGATTCAGATGCTGGGCCTGGCACCGAAAGCGCCCGACGCGCCAAGCACGGAAGAGGTCGGCGCGAGCACGGCAGCGCCGAGCTCTTCCGCCCCCGAGCCCGAGCCTCGCCCGAACACGGAACACACGCCCACTGCCGAGCCACCGCAGGAACAGCCCGAAGAGGCGCCACCGCGGGTGCCCTCCATGTGGCTGGGGCTGGGCCCACAGGCCGCTGTTGGCGTTGCACCTTCAGCCCTCCTTGCAGGCCGTATTTTCTTCGGTCTGCGACGCGGTGGATTCTTTTTCGAGGTGGGCGGCGAGACAAGCTACCCAGAAACCTTTCACCGATGGGGTGGCAGCGGATTCCGCGAGCTCTTGCTCGCGGCCTCGCTGGCGGCGTGCCACGACGAGGGCTTCGCCGTCGCGTGTCTCCTAGGCAAGGCGGGCGAGCTTCGGCTGGCCGGCGAATCCCTGGATGTGAAGCGGTCGCCCGCCGCCTTCGTGGCGCATGCAGGCGTTCGATTGGGGGCAAACGTCGACCTCTCGAAGGCCTGGTTCGCCGCACTCCACGTCGACGGCTTGGTCCTGCTTACTCCCTGTACCGTCGAGATCAGCGGCAGTCGAATCTGGGAGATGCCACGTTTGGCGGCCTTCGCTGGTCTCGACATTGCCGCCCGATTCCGGTGACAATGGCCTTCGGTCAGGGCAATGTCATTGGGAGAACATGTCGTCGAATAGACAGCCGAGTTGCCGTCGTGCTTCAGCGAGAACCTTGCTCGGTCTCGTCTTGGCGGTTGGCTTCGCAGCAGGTTGCGAACAGGCCCTCGACGTTGGCCACAACACCAACGGCAAATTGCCCGCCGATGCACGCAACCCCGCCATTCTGATCAACGATTCTTTCAGCGACAACTGGAGCCCCGAGTTCGCCGCCCTCTTTGCCAACAACGGCGGTCCCCAACTCACCGGTATCATCGTCAACGCCAGCCTCTACTGGCCGGACTTGAACGCGAACGTAGCTGGCTGGAATGACTTCGTCACCCACGCTCGCGCCAGCGGCCTGCAGGGCCTTCCCGGCGTGACCAGGAGCGAAACCACGGCCTTCGTCGTTCCCCCCGATCGTCAAATCGAATCCACGGCGCCCGTTGCTACCGACGGTGCCCAGTTCATCGTCGACAAATCCAAAGAGTTGAGTTTGCCGTGGCTGCCGGTGGTCATCATCGCGTGCTCGCAGTTGACCGATATCGCGAATGCCTATCTGATCGATCCAACGGTGGTGGAGCGCGTGGTGGTCGTGGCGCAACTCGGATCGTATTCGGCACCGAAGGGACTCATGACCGGACCGAATGGCGATCTGGATCCTTGGGCCGATTGGATCGTCGCTCAAAAATTCCGCTATGTACAAATAAGCGCGTTCTACGATCAGTCCGCCGACGTCACCGCCGACGACGTCCTTCCCGCGAACCCTCTCGGCGACTGGATGGCTGCCAAGCGTACAAGTCTGTCTCCCTTGCCGGTAGCGTCGGATCAGGAGCCGATCCTGGCGCTGGCTGCACCCGAGTTCGTGACGACCGTCGTGCAAAGCTCGGCCGATACGTCGGCCGGGTTCGCCTCACCATTCGGACAAGGCCCGCCCCTGGTTCCGGATCCGAATGGCAATGCCTGGCTCATCACGCAGATCGATGCGACGGCAGCGCGCAAGCGCATGTGGCAGATGCTGAACAACCCAGCCACGTTCAAGCACTGATGGAGGGTGACGCAAATGCCGCCAAGGCAACGAACAAGACAACGAGAATGGCAACGAACATGACCAGGATGGATTTCATTTCCGGCCTTGTCGCCGCCATCGTGGCGCTCGCAGCGGCGGATTGCAGTAAGTCGTCGTCGTCGCTCGATGGCGCCGCGTTCGACGGCGGCGCCTTCGATGGATCGAAGCCCTCCGTCACGCCGCTCGGGCTGTTCTGCTCGCCCGGCGTCGATCCTGCCAATGCACTCCTCACCGACTTCTCGCCCGCCACCTACAACGCGGCCAAGGGAAAGTGGGGCGTCGAAGGAAACCTCACGGGCACCACGTACAATCGCAAAGACAGTGGCAGCACGGTCACGAGCAAGGTGGACGCAGAAGCCTTCTCCCTGTCGGGGCAAGTCGTCCCCGGTGGAAACCCCGAAAGCTTCGCTGGCGGCGGCCTGCAATTCGACAGCTGCGTAGATACGACTGTCTATACCGGAGTTGCGTTCCTCATCTCGGGCTCCACCGGCGGCTGTGACCTCTACTTTCAACTGGCCACGTATGCAGAGCAGCCGACCTTCTCCAAAGGCGGCTGCGCCGTCGCCTGCGAGAACTTCCCGGAGAAGAAGGTCACGCCGAGCCCGACACCCACCACCGTCTTGTTCTCCGAGCTCGCGAACACCGGGATACCGGCCAGCGCAACCGCCATGGCCGCGCAAATCATGGGGTTACGATGGAACCTGCAATTGCCGGTAAGCCCCGTCGATGCAGGCCAAAGTCCGTGCAACTTCAACCTGACTATCGACGATGTGAAGTTCGTGAAGTAGGTCTTCCGGCCCTGGGCTAGCGCGGCCCGGCCAGCAGAGCGTCGATCTTAGGTGAAAGAACGCTTCGCGGGAATTGCCGATGGAACTTCGCGGCTGCGGTGCGCGCGTCGCCGCTGCGTCCGAGCCCAACGAAGGCTCGAATGCGCAGAACTTCGCGATCCTCGGCAAGGCGGCCACGCGGAAAACGCCGCTCGTGTTCGTTCGCGAGAGCAAGCGCCCCGGCGTAGTCACCGCGCACATCCGCCTGGCGGGCGCGATCGAGGAAGCGCAGCTCTTCAACGACGTCTCCCCTCGTGAAGGCCCGCCCCATCGGCGCCTGGCTCGGCGACGGCGCCGGAGCTGGCAGGGGCTGGGCTACTGCGGACACCCGCTGCAGAAGCGGTGGGGTCGCTTTGGGAGCCTCGTAAGCGCGGTACATCTGAACGGCTGCCGCCACGCTGGCCATCAGGGCAATTGCGGCAGCCGCTGCCAGCCAGAGGGGACGCAACGTGGAAGGTTTCGCAAGCCTCGGAAGGCTTGCCTCGGCAAAGCGCAGGGATTCGCGCGCCCTCGCCATCAAGCGGGCGCGGACGATTTCAGGCTTTTCGACAATTACGCGTTCGTGTTCGAGCAACGCCTCCACGTCTAGTGGAAGCGGTGAAACAGTATCTTTAAGTTCATAAGTTCTCATTGGTTAGGGCTCCTTCCCCGCGCCAACATTCGCCGAATTGCAGTCCCTAGCTCGGTCCTTGCCTTGCTAAGGCGTGAGTACGCCGTGAAAAGAGGAATCGAGAGTGTCGCAGCTGTGTCCTTCACCGAAACGTGGTCGATATCATGCATGACCAACACGGCACGCCGAGGAAGTGGGATCTCCTGAAGCGCCGAAAGCACCATCGCCCGGGCCTGGTTCGCCTCGAGCTCGCGGTCCGGCGTTGGCGCTGGATCGGCCGACTCCACAAAAGCGAAGGGAACCTCCCGCCACCTACGACGCTTGTGCGCCGAGGCGACCCGGAAAGCGATTCCGAAGAGGTAGGGCTTCAGTGCGCGCGTGGGATCGTAAATCTTCCACGTACGGCGCAGGACAAGGAAAACTTCCTGGGCCAGATCCTCGACGTCATTTGCATCGACACCGAGCCGCTGGAGCGTACGAAGGATATAGCTCAGCTCATCCTGATAGGCCGAAAGGCAGTCCGCGCCGTCATCGGAGGCGGACGTCGTCCCCGAGCTTGAAGCCTGCACGCTAACACCTGGCTGCTTCACGTACCTCCTCATCCCTATTGCCTCGACGGAACAGGACTTGCCATTTAAACAGGCTTCAGCATCTCAATTTCCAAGGCGAATGGGTAGGCCTTCCCACCATCTGCGACGGAATCAACGCGTGCAGACGCGCGACAGAGAGCCGAGGAAACGCAGGTGCTGCCGTCTGGCCGTCGTGGGCGTCCTAGGTAGCTGGCCGTGACGCGGTCACCAAGGAACGACGCGAGAGGTCTAGCGCGCCGCTTCCGTTGACGGTAGGCGCGTTGACGAGCTGCCGCTTCTCTGCGGATTATTTCTGATGAATTCGTCGGCGCCGCCAGACGCACAAGCCGAGAATCGCCAGCGACAAGAGCATCGTGCTCCCCTGCGGTCGAGAGCCGAGCTGACAGGAACAACCCGAGGTGCCTCCACCGCCAGCGGTCGTGCTGCCGCCTGAGCTGTGGCTACCGCCGGTTCCGGCCATGGCTCCGCCGGAACTAGACGAGGAGCCGCCGTTGGCACTGGATGCAGTCGTTCCCGCATTACCACCGGCCTGATTTCCGCCGGACGAGCCGCCCTTGCCGCCCGAGCTTCCGCCAGATCCCGAGCTGCTGCCGCCAGCACCACTCGTTTGGCCGCCGCCGCCCGCCGAAATCGCCCCGCCGCTACCGCTGATACCGCCGCTGCTTGCACTTCCCCCTGCTCCGCTCGCGCCGCCCGCAGAGGAAGAACCGCCCGTTCCACTTGGGGCCGGACAGACACCCGCGTCGGGAACGCTGCCGCCCGCAGTGCCAGCCAACTTGAAGTAGATACCGTACCGATCCGTGTAGCGCGAATAGTGAGGGATGAACGTCAGCTTGCTGTCGGAATCCGTGTTCTTGAGAGTGAATTCCAGCTTTCCCGCGGTCTGCACCAGGTTCGTAGTGATGCTGGCGAGCCAGGTGTTGATGCCGGTGCCACTGTTGATCGTGATGGTGTCCTGGACTGTCACCCCAGCAGGGGTCGTCGCCATAATGACTGCCGAGTGAGGTGCCGTCACCATCTGAGCAGTTCCGAGACCCGCGGATAGAACGATCGGCCCATAGGTGAATGCTACTTCGTTCTGATTGTCCGGCAGCCTCGACACTTGCACCTCCATCGGCAACGTGAGTTCCACCGTGTCACCAGCTTTCCACACCCGACTGACCCCGAGGAAGCCGCTGTCGTCTACCGGACTTACCGACTGGCCGTTGACTGAAATCGTCACCGACTGACACGACGCCAGCCAGTACGGCTTTCTGAACTTCACATTGAGTGCATCGGTTGGGGCGGCGACGATGGAGAAGGTCACCTTGTTCGTGAGGGGAAGATCCGTAGTCTGGGTCAGCGACAAGCCCTTGTCGGCCCATGTCAACTTCGAGCTCACATAGCCAGTCACCCAGAGGTCGGTCGCATCGTGGAAGTACACACTGTCGCCGAGCTTCGTGTAGTTTTCCATGCCGGTGCCATTGCAACACCAGAAGGTGGAGTCCGTCGTGCCGTACGCCTTGAAATAGCCGGTCCCCATCGGCTTGAAGTAGGTCGTCATTCCCGTCGAAGGATTCATCGCGGACAGGACCTCATTGATGTGGACTCTCTCGTAGTAGTCCATGTATTTGACGTCCTCGGTGACCTTGAACAGGTCGCGCGCGAGCTTCGACATATTGTAGGCGTTGCACGACTCGTTGTTGAGATTGTCGCGAATCGCATCGAGCTTACCGGGCACATGGAAATGCTCGTCCTGGCCATGTCCGCCCGTCACGTAAGTGTGATCCTTCAGCACGACGCTCAGAAAACCGTCGGCCGCCTTGAAGTAGGACGATTCGCTCGACCCGAGCGTACGATAGCGATTCAAGGCGCCGATGAACTTCGGGATCGTCATGTTGGCGTGCAACCCGTTCAAACTGTCCGTGCCCGCGGCCAGGGTCGTGAAAAGGCTGGTGTCATCGAAGACATGCGCAACTGTCAGGTGATTGGCGCTGTTCGTGTACTTGTAGAGCTCGTAGAGAGAATCATTCAAGCCACCGTATTCCTGGCTGAGCACCCTCGATTTCGCGCTCGCACTCCAGCCCTGGGTTCGGTTGTAGAGCCAATCGCCCAATTTGCTCACGACCGCCAATGCGTCGGCGTTTTGTTCGTATTTGTAGATGTCGATCAAGCCGGCGAAGATCTTATGCAGCGTATAGTAGGGCACCCAGGTGTTCCCGGTGCCGTTATCGAAGTCATCGAATTGGGAGGCAGGGGTTGCGAACAGAAAACCATTGGACGCCTGATACGACTTGAGCTTGGCAACCACGTCGTCGAGCTTGGTCTTGATCTGGCCCGCCAACGTTGCGTCGCTGCCCAGGGCTTGCTTGTAGGCCTGCGCTACCGCGGACATCCAGTGGCCCATCGTATGACCGCGGATCATCGAGTTCTCCCAGCCGCCGTAAAGATTCGTCGGGTTCGTTCCCGCTCCCGCCGCTTTGAAGCCGGCCATGAGGCGGTCGGAGTCGAGGGTCGTGATGAGGTAGGTAACGTCCTTGGCAGACAAATTCTGCTGGTACGCATCCGTGATCTGGACTTGGTCCAAGGGGAACTCCTGCAGCTTCTCGACGGAATCAGCGGCTGATGCTGTAGAAAGACGAAAATCGGTGAGGGCCAGCGCCGAGAGCGACGCGACAAGGACTCGGCTGGACAAGCGTATGGAATGCATTCCGGATCTCCTCCGGTTGATTGTCCGGGGCGCTCCGCTTTTGTCACAAATGGATCATCGCCGCAGCGGTTTCGAAACGCTGGGCCGACGACGAATCGTCGGCCCCAAGTGGCATCGCACCCCGTCCTAGTTGATCGGGCCGGAGTAGACACACGACGATGTGCAGCCGACTTGCCCATCGCACGCCTCGGTCCCGTTGACACGACCGTCGCCGCAGTATGGAGCCGTCGTGCAGAGATTGGTGCACTTGCCAGGACCATAGGCAGTCGCGCTGTTGAGGATGCCCAAGTCGCATTGCTCGCTGCCGCTCTTGATGCCATCGCCGCAGAAGGGCGCCAGCGTGCAATCGGGGTTGCAGGTTCCGTACGAGCCGTCGTTGACGCCGTTGTCACACTCTTCGCCGGAGTCCTTGATGCCGTTGCCGCACTTGAAGCGGCAGCGACCATCGCAGGTGTCGCCAGCGGTGCCGTTCAGCGCACCGTCGTCGCACTGCTCGCCCGCATCGATCTTGCCGTTGCCACACGTTATCGGCGGCGGGTTGTAGCCCGAGCAATCGGTCTTGCACGCACCCGGCGTGGTGTCGCTATTGGCCGGACCGTCGTCGCATTTTTCGCCAGAGGAGACGTCGACGGAGTGATCGCCGCAGTAAGGGGCTCGTTTGCACGTGGTCGTGCACAAGGTCGCACCGTACGGGTTGGCCTGGTTGGCCGCGCCGGCGTCGCACACCTCACCGGCTGCGGTGTCGACCTTCCCGTCACCACAGTACGAGGCCAATTTGCACGTCGGCGTGCAGCTCCCGTAAGTGCCGTCGTTCTTGCCATCGTCGCATTGCTCGCCGTAGGCCGTCTGCTTGATGCCGTCGCCGCAGTAGGGAGCTAGCACGCAAGTCGACTTGCAACCGCCGTAGGCACCGGTGTTGCCGGCCGCTCCCTTGTCGCATTGCTCGCCACTATCAAGCACCCCGTTCCCGCACTTGATCGCGCATTTTGTATCGCACTTGCTGGTCGGGCCACCGTTGTTTTGTCCGTCATCGCAAGCTTCGGTGCCGTTCACGACGCCGTCGCCACAGAAGCCCGCCACCTGGCACTTGTCCGTGCAAGTGTTCGGCCCATACGCCGTCGCTGAATTGGCAGCGCCCTTGTCGCAGGTCTCACCGAAGGCGGAGTCGACCGCACCGTCACCGCAATAAGGTGCAATCTTGCAACCCGGCGCGCATCCGTTCGCTTTGCTGCCGTACACGTTGGCGTTGACGCCATCGTCGCATTGCTCGCTACCGTTGATCTTGCCGTCACCGCAATAGGGCGCCAAGGTGCAGTCCGCATTGCAGCCGCCGTACGCGCCGTTGTTGTTGGCCGTGCCGAGATCGCAGGCCTCGCTCGCCGCCACGACGCCATCGCCGCAGACAGAGGTGCACGTCGACTTGGGTTTGGAGAAGTTCTTGAGTGTCACGCCGAAGTTCGAGCCGCATTGGTTGCGTTCGGCCTGGAACATGGCGACCTCGTAGACATTGCCTATCACCAATCCAAGATTGAGATTCGCACCTTGGGTCGTGCTGTACGTCGTCCCATCGTAGAAGGAGCCATTGTTCTTCGAGACGGCGGTGCCGTTGGAAGCATCGAGGGTGAAGGACCCATCCAGCCTGCCGTGCAAGCCGCCCAAATCGACCGCCAACGTCTTGTTGACGAAAACCCAGGTGTCATCGTCGCCCGAAAAGGCGAACTGCTCGCCGCCTTGATACTCGAACCAGAAGTGAGTCTCGGTCGTGAACGAGACGTTGACCGTGGTGCCGCCATTGGCGTTGGTGCAACCTGATACAGTCTCGGAGCCGGCTGCGATCCAACCGCCTGTTCCTAATGGATCGAAGCTGGCGCTGGTCACCAAGTTTGAATACGTTCCCGTAGTGGCGTCGGTCAACGCGAGCGTGAGAGTGTAAGGAACGGCCAGGTTCACCCCGGTCGTGTTCACGTACCACTGTTCCAGATTCGCAGGTGTCGAGAGATTATGGCGACCACCTTCCTGATACAGGTGGCCCAAATTGTCGCAGGTGCAAGACGCGCACGAACAAGGCGGACGAGACAGCGTCAACGTGACCGGAGCACCGTCGTGTCCGCTTAGCCCAGCTCCCGACCACGTCTCGGTGCTCGAACTCCACGACGTCGCAGCCGCCGTCTCGTCGCAGGTGCAATTGGCCAGCGGCGTCGGCGTGCTCTGAGTCAAATCCGCGGTATTGAAAGGCAACCAGCGCCATGTTGGCTTCCCGTTAGAGACCAGCGTGGGCTTGACCATCTTGAAGATGCCATTTCCGTTGTGGCGGTTGAAGTCCGGGTGATAGTTGGTATTGGTTGCGCTGAAGTTGGTTTCCCTTCCGAGCCCGATGAAGTCGCGCACGACATACGGAAGGGTCTTGCTCGACGCAAGGGTCGAGCTGGCGGCGTCGGTGCAGGTATAGCCCTTCTCGATCTTGCAGGTCGATGAACAGCCATCGCCATTGACCAGGTTGCCGTCGTCGCATTCCTCGTCCGAAAAACGTTGACCGTCGCCGCAAACCGACTTGCAGGCGCCCGCAGAACAGTCCGGCTCGAGCAGGCAGTGGTAGCAACCGTCGAACGGCATGTCCGGCGCAGGAGATACGGTGTCGTCGCATTGCTCGGTTCCTTCTTTGACGCCATCTCCGCAAACGGTCGGGTGACAAACGCCACTGCTATTGCACACGTAACCCGGCTCCAACTGGCAGCGGGAGCTGCAGCCGTCGCCATCACTCGTATTGCCGTCGTCGCATTGCTCGGAGCCGCGGGTCAGGCCGTCGCCGCAGATCGCGCGGCAGGGAAAGCCGACGGCGGGACAGGTGAATCCCGTTTCCAGCCTGCACGTACTGCTACAACCGTCGCCGTCGACGGTGTTGCCGTCGTCGCAGGTTTCGCCCGCGGCAATCCGCTTGTTGCCGCAGACTTCCTTCGTACAGACCGAGCCGGAAGTGCCCGTGACGCAGGTATAGCCCGCCTCGATAGTGCACGTCGCTGAACAACCGTCGTTCGGGACGGTGTTGCCGTCGTCGCACGTCTCGCCCATGATGTAACTCACGACGCCGTTGCCGCAGAACTCCTTCAGCTTGCACGCCTGACCCGCGGTGGGGCAAACGTACCCAGCCTCCAGCTTGCAGTTCGACGAGCATCCGTCACCCGACTTCGAGTTGCCGTCGTCGCATTCCTCGCCGGGGTCGATAGTTGCGTTCGGACAAAGGACCACGGCAACCGAGCACTTGCCGCCGTTCGGGGGGCAGGTGTAGCCGGTTTCGACCGTGCTGCAGTCCGCGCTGCAGCCATCGCCAGCCTTGGTATTCCCATCGTCGCACGCCTCACCCGCGCTAACCACGCCGTCGCCGCAGACGATCGTCGAGACGCAGACTTGTCCCGGCAAGCCCGCATCCAAAGGCGGCGTCGTGCACTTGCAGTTCGGTTCGAGCTTGCAGCTTCCGTTGCAGCAGTCGCCGGGGCGTAGATTACCGTCGTCGCACTGCTCGCCCGGATCCAGAATGCCGTTGCCGCACGTCTTGTCGAGCGTACACACGGTTCCTACGCAGGTGTATCCGCTCTCCTTCTGGCAAGTCGACGAGCAACCGTCGCCCGAGCGGGTGTTTCCGTCGTCGCACGTTTCGCCGAACTCCGTGACGCCATTGCCACAGGCGGGAGGGGCCGTCGTCGGCGTACACGGCTGGCCAAAGGTCGGGCAGACGAAGCCGCTTTCGACCGCGCACGTCGACGAGCAACCGTCGCCGCTCTTCGCGTTTCCGTCGTCGCAGCTCTCGTCCGGCCCAGGCAGACCGTCGCCGCAATAGAGGATACTCGTACACGGCTGCCCCGCCGTCGGACAGACGTAGCCCGTCTCTACCTTGCATGTTCCATCGCAGCCGTCGCCGCTCTTGGCGTTTCCGTCGTCGCAGGATTCTCCGTCTTCGAGGATGCCGTTGCCACAGAAGCTAAGCACCACATCGCTCGAGTTGTTGCTATCCACGGCGCCAACAAGGTCGGGAGCTTGGTAGCTACTATCGGGAAGGACGAAGCCGCTGCCGCCGCTGCCGCCAACGGCGCCGGTGCCGCCGCTGCCGCCGGCGTCTTTGAGCACGCCTGCCGCGTCCGCTCCCCCAGATAAAACTCCGGGGCTGCTGCTGCAAGCTGAAGCCCCAATAAGAGCCATAAGAAAAACCCGAACCGAGCCGATACGCATAGCGAGCCTCCGACCAGAGATTAATAGCGGCATAGCTTTCCACCGCCATCTAACGAGCAACATTCCTTCCAGCTGCCGTCACCTCGGCGACGGAAAACGTCTCCGACCAACACGGCAGATGTAGGGTAATCTATGCCGCCTGCTGCCCATTCTTTCGCCCGAGCCCTCGACGCACCGATGGGCGGAGACCCTGAAGCTTTCCAGCGACTTTTCACGACAGCGAATATGGCGTTTGACGAAGAAGACCGGGCCGATCCCGCCACCTGCAGAACCCACAAGTCCAGCCGGTTTGATTGTATCGCAAGCGCTTTCCGTATCGCAAGACTTGTCGATTCTTACGACGTCGACAGTGTCGATTGAAAGCCACCAAGGGGCCTACATATAGGCAGTCTCATTCGCTGTGGGTCTTCGTGCCACACGAGGGTGGCGGCGCCAGCCGCTAAGGTGCGACCGCGATCGCGTAGGACTTGGTCGCCACTCCACCTCGCGAGTCGCGCAAGACGAGCCAAAGGTTGACGGGCCCAGGTTGCGACGGTGCCGTCCAACGGTTGCTCGTCGACGTCGACGGATCGCCCGCGGCCACGCCGGTGCGGTCGTGCTCAAAGGTGCCACCTGTGACGAACCACGACATGTGCAAGCTCTCCTCTTGCTCAATGACTGTCTCGGTCGTCGCATCGTAATACGCGAAGGTCTCCGCAGAGTCTGGAGCGAGGGCCGCCTCGATCTGAACAGAAGCGCCGGCGCTCACACTGACTGTCTGGACAGTCCCAGCGACTGACTCGAACGATGTCGTTCCTGTAGCGTCTACGACATCGGTGTGATCGATACCCGGGGCGACGTTCGATTGGTACCTGCTATTGAAGTCGGCAATGGCGCTCGAGGGAGCGTTCGCCAGATTGCAGGAGATCCGCTCGAAAGCAAACCCCTGTGCCGGCCCCGACGGAAGGTTCGGTAGCCACAACTGAACGGGCAAGTAGTATCCGCCGGTGCTGTCCGGATCGCGCGGACGCACCGGAGGCTGTCCGGGCTCTGGCGCGGGCGCAATTGGACCGAAGAGCTGGCACGCCTTGGAAGGCATCGCCGCGGTGAACGTCGGACCGGCAGAGCTCGCGCCGGCATCAGGTGGCTGCGTACACGCACTGGCCACGGCGTTGCTCTCCGCCGGTGGCTTGGGCGTCTCGCAAACATCCCAAAAGGCGCTGGCATCGGTGACGGTGCCGGTCGGCGACCCGAGCAGGAACGAATACGTGACCGAGGCGTTCGGCTTCACCTCCGAAGGACTCCCGTACACGGCCAGTAACGTGGTCTCGGTAATGAGATACGGTGGTTGACCAACGCTCGGCTTGCAAGCAGCCAGTCCCGCCACGAGGCTGGCAACCCAGATTGTTCGACCGTAGACGCTCTTCATGATGACGGTCCTTCCTCAAAACTCCATCCGGGCGCCGGCCACGGCCAGGGTGGGAAGACCGGTGATATAGCTCTTCTGCGTGAAGTCTTCGCTGTAGACAAGCTCCTCTGGATTCTTTCGATTCGTAATATTCTGAACGTCAATGAACACACTCAGTTTCATGCGCTGGAACACGAAGCCCTTTTCGGCGCGAACGTCCAATTGGTAGAAGGCAGGAATTCGAATGCTATTCTGTGCTCCAAAGATTGGCTCGTCGTAGCCACTGAAGCCGTTCTGATAGTGTCCAATGACTGGCGTACGCGGCATGCCTGTGCTGTAACGAAAACGGCCGCCGACCTCGAAGCCTCGGCCAAGGTCGTAGCTCGCGAGCAACGCCAGCACGTGCGTCTGGTCTTGGTCGAACAGTCGGTAGGCGTAGCCGGGATGGTCCAGGCGCTCGCTCTTCGAGTACGAGTAGGTCAGCCAGCCAAAGAATCCTTTGAGAAGCTCTTGGCGAAAGAGGATCTGCACACCGCGAACCCGCCCGCTTCCGTCTTGGGTCAGCGACTGAGCCACCGGCGGCGAAGGGTTTGCACTGCGCGATACGAGGTCGTAGAGCTTCTTGTAGAAGCCCACGGCCTCGAAGGTAAGCGTGGGCCGCAGCTTGAACGAAAAGCCTCCGGTCACGTGAACCGCGCGCGAGAGGGTGATCGACGGGTTGCCGAACACGGGCGACATGTCTTCCGGATCGGGTGGTTGACCAAACACGCCCGCAGCGCTGGTCAGAGTCAACCGCGGCAGCGCTCGCCACGCGACCTGCAAGCGCGGATTTGGCAGGTAACGCACCACCGGTACGCCGATGGGATTCGCCGCGACGTCGAGCCGTGAATAGCCGACGGGCGCGGAAATCGAGCTGAAGGGCAAGCGATGATCTCCCTCGATGAGCGTGGGTTCGAAGCGCAGCCCGGGCGTCAATGTCCAAGAACCCAACTTCAAGTCCAGCGTCGCGTAGGCAGCAACGCTCAGCTCGTCGACCTTCCAGCGATCGATATTCGTCTCTGCGGGCGGGCGCTCACCGAACACGACGATGTCACCTTCCCGCGGCGGTTGGTTCACGGATCCGTGGCGCGCCAGATCGACGTGCCGTCCTTCGGCGTCGACGCCGACCAACAACACCGCCGCCGACCTCACGCGCCGGCGCAAGCTCGACCGCAGGGCATACTGCCAGGTGTTCGAGCTGAGTTGATTCGACTGTTCGCCGAAGGTCTGCAGAATTCCGTTCGTGTCGTAGCCCAACGACGGCGACAAGCGAACGCTCGATCCATCATCGAACAGGCGTGAATACGAGACAATCAGGCGCCGGAAAGAGCTGTCGTCGTTTTCCGTGCGCAAGTCGCGTGGGTCGCTGGCAGGAATCGTTCGCCGAAGATGGTCGTCCGCCGCCAAGAAGGTCGCCGTCACCTCCTCGTCCTTGCGCAACGCGAGTGCGGCTCGGGCCTGATAGTCGTCGTAACGGGGGATCGGGAAGAAGTCGCCGATATCCGCGGAGGTCACGTGAGGCATCAGACGATCGAGGTAGCTCACGCGTCCTGCGACGGCAAAACGCAGCTTGGAATTGGCGGCCGCCGTTACCTCGGCCGACGTATCGAGTACGTCCGCAGCGACATAGCCGTGCACGCCCGAGGTCGGCACTTGCGCCAGCTCGATACGAACAAGGCCGCCCAGGCCCCGGCCATAGTCCGCACCGTAGGCGCCTGGTGCCAAATCAATGGAGCGCACGAGATCCGAATTGATGGTCGAGCGCAGGCCACCCATGTGATAAAGACTCGGAATCTCGACTCCGTCGACATTGACCCGAGTCTCTTTGGGCGACGAGCCCCACACAATCAACTGTCCCGAGCCGAACGCCGCCCGCCCCACGCCGGGCAAGTTTTGCACGACCTTCAGGGTGTCGCCTTGCGTGCCAGGAACCTTGCGCGCCTCTTCCGTTCGAATGCGCGTCTCGACCGCTTCCTTCTTGATGCGAGCGGCACGCACCACCACCTCTTCGTCGACGTCCTCCTCCTTCTCCTCGACGAAATACTTCATCGTGCGCTTCTGTCCGGCACGAATCGTTTCCTCGGTGAGCACAGTGACCAGACGGGGATGACGAATCTCGACCTTGTACGTGCCGGGCGGCAAATCCGTGAAGGCAAAGGCGCCGTTTTCGTCGGTCTTGACCGTCAAGTCGAGGCTTTGAATCTTTACTGAGACACTGGGCAGCGGCTGCTTCTTGAAACGGTCCAGGACAATGCCCTCGAAATTGACCTGTGGCCCCACGCTCACCATTTTGGTCACGATGGTAAAGTCGTAGCGATAGGTGATTTTGACGGGAATCGGTTGGCCCCCAGCCTCAGCCGGCGTGAATTCAAACTGTCGGGCGGCGGCGACCGCGGCCTGATCGAAGTCCGGTCCGGCACCTTCCAGGACCTCGACGTTGCCGACCTTGCCATCCTCGCCAATCTCAATCGACAACAGAACCCGCGCTGTAATGCCAGCATCGTGCTTGTCCTTGGGATATTCCGCAGGAACGAAGTGGATGAGGCGCGGTGGCTTGATCGTATCCGCCTCTTGCGCATGGACCGATACTGAAGCGAGCCCCGCGAGAAGTAGGCTCGCTACCAAGAACAGACGACGATGCAATTAATCCCCCAGTTCGAAACGGCGAGCTAAGACGTAGGTACCTCCCGCAATTGCCTTCCCACACGCCATGGCTGGCTTGAACCGCCAATGTTTTACTGCCGCCACGGCGGCGGCGTCCAACTCGGGGGAAACGCTCGACAAGACATCGACCGACATGACGGAGCCGTCCGCGCCAACAACCACGCGTAGCTTCAGCTTGCCCTCGACGCCTTCTGCGCGCGCCGCAGCCGTGTACTCGATTTCCGTCTTGAAGACCGGCTCCGGCTTCGACGGCTCCTCGGTACAGTGCTCTTCCACTGCGGGACCACCTGGACCAAGCTCGTGAATGCGTCGCTTGTGCGAATCAGTATCGATAGACGCGACCTTCGTCGCAGCCGCCGCTTGCGGCGCACGCACCACCGGAATTGCCACGGCATCACCGATGTCTTCATTCGACATCGCAACATCCATGGCGATTGGCTCGGCAGCAACCTTGACCGCAGCGACAGGAGCTTGAACGACGGCGACCGCCTTCGGCGCGGTCGACTTAGGCTCTGGGGGGTGCTCGACCTTCGCGACCTTGGGCTTCGGTGGAGCGACTTTGGGCTTCTCTTTGACTTCTTTCTTCTTCTCTTCGGTCATCTGCACGAAGAAGCTTTTGCCCGAGGCACGATGCTGGGAGGCCGTGAGCAGCGCCACGGCGACACCGCCATGGACAATCATCGAAACGATAATCGTAGCCTTCTTCACAGCAGTACCTCACAGATTCGGAAAACAGTCAGCCGACTTATGGCTGTCTAGGGGCCCCCAGCCTGCATGATGTTGATGGCGAACTTGGTAATGCCCGCCACCTTCGCGAGATCCATGATGTGCACGACCTGTCCATGCATCGCTTCTTTGTCTGCGCTGACCACGAGACTCATCTCCGGGTCGCCCGCCACCGCGGTTCGCATGAGTCCTTCCAGCTGATTCTCGGCGACCGGTTGCTCGTTCCAGCGCAACTCGCCGGATTTCATCAACTGCACCGTGTTGGGCTTGTCCGCCGTGCCATCGCTCATCCTTGCCTTGGGCAAATGAACCTTCAGGGTCTGCGCCACGATGTACGTGGAGGCGACCATCAGAATGACCAGCAACACCAGGACTACGTCAACGAGCGGGGTGACGTTGATGGCGGCGATGGTCTTGGCCCGGCCCGAGCCCGCTACTGCGCCAGCCATTAGCTGTTGACCTCGACGGCACGTAGCGCGTGACCGCCTTCCTCAACCTCATCCACGGGCGACGATAGCTTCCGATTACCCTTCGGGGCATTGAGACTCTTGGCCTTCATGACGGCAAGAACCTGGTTGGCCAGCGCGCCGGTGTTTTCCTCGATGTCGTTGCTCTTCTTCTGAAAGATGTTGTACGCAATGACGGCGGGAATGGCGACCAAGATGCCGACCGCGGTTGCGATCAAGGCCTCGGCGATGCCACCCATGACGTTACCCATGCCACCGCCGGACGCCGCCGCGTTTGCCGAAGCAGCGCCTAGCTCTTTGAATGCGGCCACGACACCGAGAACAGTTCCGAAGAGCCCGACGAAGGGCGAGTTACTGCCTAGGGTTCCGAGAAAGAGAAGACCGCTTTCGAAGGTTTTTCGGCGTTGGCGAATGCCCTTCTGGACGATCTCGCTCAGCGAGTCGGGTCCGTCGGCGTAGTAGGCCAGGGCATCTCCAATGACCTCAGCCTCGACGGCACGGCTGGCCTCGAGCACCTTGCGCGCGCCCTCAACATCCTGCTTGCGCAGGCACTTTTCGATCGCGCTGCCAACCCCCACAACGTCGAGCTTGCGACGACGGAAGTACCACCAGCGCTCCAGAACGACGCCCACAGAAAACACCGACAGTGCCAACAACAAATACAGCACCGCCGTTGCACCGGTCGATGCCACCAACACGAGCTTTTGCATAAGTAGCATGAGTCACCTTCCTTCTATGGGTTGTAATCGAATTCATACGCGGTTACCCCGGCTCCCTGCCCATGGGCGAAACGCGTGTCGTAATCTGTCGATTGGCCGTACCGCACGATGGGGCTACTGATCAGAGGCGAGAAGACCTGAAGACGCCACCGCGCGGTCACCTCAGCGCAAAGCGAGAAGGTGTCGACTCGGACGATGTAGTGGCCGGCCGGCGCCGAGGAAGGGAAAATCACGTTCTCGACGCGCCGACCGTCGATGACACACTGACTGTTCGAATCGAAATCCAAGTACCCGGCGGTCTTACCGTCATCCACCGTTGCACCCGTGGTTCCCGAGGGAAGACCGGACACTTTGCGCGACCAAATCTCATTGATGCCGGCATCGCCATCCGAGGGCAAAACCACGTGCAAATCAAGATCCGCTTCGGTATCCCAATCGAGACTAACGACCAGCGCGCCTTCGGGCCTCGTTTCGTCAAGATATGTCGGCTGTAGTTGGGCCGGTCCAAGGTTGCCCTTCTTGTCCGTGGCTCGAACCGCGACTGTCAACGCTCCGCCGTCGCCCGTAGGCGTGAGCGACGAAAACGACACCGTGCATGCGAAGGTAAAATTTCCAGGCGTCGCCTGGTCTTGGTCCTGAACCGGAACGACCCAATGGCCACTATCGCCGAGCATGCCGACCAAGACTGCCGTCGAACCTGGGCCAACACTTCCGGTAATCGACTTTGCCCCGACGCCGATGGGGTGCTCATTGTTTCGCGTGGTAATCTGTACGTCGGGAGATGCGGCCTGCGGTTCTATATTGATGGGGCCAGGGATGAATTGAGCATTCTGAACACGCATGTACGCGTTCTGGCCGGACCTCGGGCTTGCCCCGGAGCAGCCGAAGATGAAGCTCGCAAAAAGCAGGACGAACGGGCGGTTCATCAGAAGACCGCCTCCGCGCGGAGAGTGAAGGCGTTGTTCGCCAAATTGGTGGGCAACCCGGCCGCATCGCGGCCATTGTGATTGCGGTTCACGTCGTACTGGAGCAGAAGCCGATTGGTCAAACCGCCAACCTTCCAGCGCGCGGCAAGCGCCAGTGCAGCCGTCGATACAGCCTGACTGGATAGGACAACCGTCGCAGAAACGCGGTCCGTGCTATCGCGATCGGGATCGTAGCGGTCGTAGCGCACGCCGGCCTGGAGGTAGCGTCCAAAATCCTGCACCAACGCCACGTAGTAGCCCATTTCGCGCATGTCGCGACCAAGCGGCCCGTAGGGATCCGCGATCAGATAAGCGCGGTCTAGGTTCGTGGCCCAGGTGATTTCTCCATATGCCGTAGTCTTTCCCAGAAGACTCGTGCGCAAGCTGACGAGGAAGTCCGCCCCCAAGGCGCTTCGACTGAAATTGCGCGACGGCAACCCCGACATGCCCGGCGACACAACCAGCTCATTCGAGTCGATGCGTCCGTTTTCGTTGACGTCCTGCCACGTCAGCGTCGACTTGGTCGGCGGCGTGCCCTTGTGCAGTCCCTTGCCCACCAACCCCGAAAAGCCTCCCTGCGCAAGAGCGCCTCCGCCCAGCGCAGCCGTCGCGCCTAAGCGGCCCACGACGTCTTTGGCCCCGTTGGCGTCACGACCCGGAAACGTGCTTTCGCCGAGTGGCTCGCCATTCTGCACGGCAAGTGCGTAGCGGATGTATTTCCATCCGCCAGCGACCCGAGCGCCGAGGTCGAACTCGCCTGGAAACATGGCGCGCTCGAGATTGCTCCGCTCGGCAAACAAGCGGTCATAGTCTGCCTGGCCAATCTCGAAGCCATACGGAATCTTGAAGATGCCTACTGTCGCCGCTACATAGGGAACTGTCTCGCCCGGAAGTTTGACCGTCACCTCGGTAGTCATCGGTCGGGCCTGCGGGCCATTCACGGTGTTTGTGTCGAGCTCCAGAATGGCAGCCAAGTAGCCCTTGTCGATCGAGCCGCGCAAGCGCGCCCGCTTTAGCGCAAAACGATTGTCGTTCAGCGGCGCGCCCGTCGACGTGTTCAGTTGATCCTCGGAGCTCTGCTTAACGTACATATCGGTTTGGACGAAGCCTGAAAGAGTCAGCCCGTCGCTTCCACTGACCTTCGGACTATTTTGCAAAACTGATTCAACTGCGGCCTTTGATTCCGCTGCGACGCGCTCGACGGCAGCTTGACGGGCCTTTGCCTCAGCACCAAGGTCCTGGGCAAGCTCTGCCCGTAACGCCGCGATTTCCGTCGCCTGTCGCTCGAGTTTCTCCGACAATTCGACTACCCGTTGGTGGTCTTCGGTCTCGGCCGCTACCTGCGGTGAATCGGCGGCGGCTTCATCGTGGGCAGGAACTCCCTGCCCACGCGCCGCCGACGGTGCCACTCCTACGACAATCGAGAGCACGATGCTCGCCAACGGCAACCTCCTACACGCCCCTGCCCCTCTGTTGTCAAAACACTGCAATGGTTGTCTAGGCTCTGAATGATCTTCCTGTTGCACCGTCGGTCTCTCTCGAGTTCGCTTGTCAGTCGCTATTGGCTACAAACGCTGTACGCCGGCGGAGGATTCGTAGTGGGCACGTCGAGGGCGATCACCGTGCTACCGACGGCGGCGTTCCGAATCGCCAGGTCACACTGAGCCGCGGTCAATCCCGTGCAAACGCTCGTCGCTACGCCGGCCTCGCCGCCAGCCTCTGAGACCGATCCATCGACACCGATCGACACGTCGACACCGATCGACACGTCGAGGCGTCCGGCGTCTATGCCCGTCGTTCCGCCGGTCGCAATTGACGCATCGACAGTGCCACTGTCGCCCCCACCGTCCGAGCCCGATGTTCCGCCGAGGCCTGCATCAAGATGCGAACCGCCGCTTCCGGTGATGGTCCCCGCATCGTTGTTGCTGGTGCTGTCGCTGCCGCAGCCGATGGCCGTCGCAAAGGCGCCACCTACCAAAATGATCGCAATTTTCAAAGATTTCATCGTCAAATCCTTCCGAAACTACTCGCAGTAGCCAGTCTGACAACGCTTACCACCGGAACACTGGGTGTCCGTCGTGCACGCCACACATCCCGCCGGAGCTGTCGCTACCTTCGCGGCCGATTTCTCGAAGAAACAGTTGCATGAGGTGGGCGGTGTATACGGCGAGAACTTGCCACCGTCGGTGTCGACCTGTACCTTCATGGCGCACTGGGGAACGTCGCCGAGCGATGCAACGGTGGCGACGTAGTTGGTGTTGCTGATGTCCGTTGGATCGATCGGCTTGCTGCCCGAGATCCAATCAATGACCTGCTTAGCCGTCGCTGAGGGCTGCCCCGCCGAAAGTGAGGTGAAGAAGTGCAGCGGTCCTTGGATGACATAGTGACCGTCGCGCACATTTTTCTTATCCACTGCGTTGGCGTCCGAGTCCGCGTAGTAGGCCTTGGTCTGGCCATTTCCCTGGAACGCGACGGCGTTCAAGGTGCTGCGACGGCTTGCGTACGCGTCCGCAGCGAGAATACCAATCGCAGTCTGCGGATTCGCAACGGCAAGCAATGACGTTACCAAATTTCCGCCGCTGCTGTTCTTCGTTCCTTTGAAAGCCGCTTCGGGAACTCCGATATTGCGGGCGAACATGATCTGCGTGCCCGAGGTTTGGTCTCGCTGCTGAATGGCGTTCTCGTCGGTGAACGGCGCCTGGTTGCCTTTGGTCCCACAACCCCAGATCGCGGCAGCTTGTGCCATCGACATAGCCGTGGTCGTCTGATTCGCCTTCGGAACGACGATCAACATCGACTGCACCGGGCCGTGCCACTCACCAATGGTCGTTGTCGGAAGGAGGTTGCCAGTGCACGACTGAAATGCAACGTCCGACACACCAACCGATGCCTTCGTTCCGGCCGCCAGCGTACAAGAGTTCGTCGTCACGCTTCCGCTTGCTCCACCATCCACGGCGACCGCCGCCGTGTAGTAGTGCGCTGTACCGGTCAAGGGCGTGCCGTCCGAAATGGCGGATACGCCGTTGCACGAAGCAATCGCGCTATAGATGATAGAGACTCCCTGCTTGGCCTTGATCTGAACGGCCAATTGCGCGAGCGTCGGCTCGAAAGCACTGCTCCCCGCCATGTACACAGGATTCGGCAATACAGTCGTGTCGGCGCAGGATACGGTGGTCTGCGCAAACGCTGCTCCGGCCCCCGCCAGGAGCAACGCCGCAAAGCCTGCTGACATTGCTAGGCATCGTTTTACACTCATGATGATTCTTCGTCCTCCGTTGAAGGCAACATCGCGTTGCCAAGTTGCGCGCGGAACATAGCGGTTCATGCGAGTCCACTTTGTCAACACTCGGATACGGCTGCGTGACGGAACCGTGACGGAGTCCGCCAATGTCTTCACACAGGCTTAGTACTGTGTTGCGCGAGTGGCCGCCGCTTCGGTGACAGCAGGTCGGCTGGCCGTTCCTCGAACGGCTCGTCGCCAGCCAGCTCCGCATTCGCCAGGCGAAATCCGACTCCCCGCACGGTCTGCAGAAGGTCAGCGGCTGCGCCGAGCTTGTCCCTCAAACGCTTGATGTGCGTGTCGACGGTTCGACTCTCGACGTCCGGATGGTATCCCCAGACTTCTGTCAGCAGCTCGCGACGAGTACGCATGTGTCCGGGCGACTGGAACAGATAAACGAGAATTCGCATTTCCAGTGCACTGACGTGCACCTCATCGTCGTCGACGAACACCCGATGCGCGGATTCGTCGATCCGCAGGTTCCTCAACTGAAAAAAGCGGCTCACGGCATCCTCCACCCGAGCCACCTGGCCAGATCTCGCGTCGCTGATCCTTTGTCGACTGCGCAAACGGGCATCGATCCTCAGCATCAACTCCCGCACGCTGAACGGCTTTGCGACGTAGTCGTCGGCGCCGATTTCGAAGCCGACGACCCGGTCGATTTCCTGCGCCCGCGCCGACAAGATGACGACGGTAGGCTGTTCTTCGCTGGGCGCAGCCCGGACCTTGCGGCAGATCTCTAGCCCCGACATGTCGGGCAGCATCAGGTCCAGCAACACCAAGTCCGGACGAAAGCTCGCCAAAGCTTCGATCGCGGCATGACCTGTGTCCGCAACTTTTGCCTCGTACCCATTCGCGCGAAGCGCGTACGCCAGCGAGCTACTCAGATCAATCTCGTCTTCGACGACGAGCACTCTCCACATCGCTACTGCTTCTTCAGGCATGCCGCAAGTATCGCGAGCGACCATTGCGATTCTGTGACGATCGTGTTGCTACTTGACAGAATCTTCGAGGACCCAAAAAGAAAAGGGACCATTCAAGCCCAGGAGAGGGGTGTCTTGAATGGTCCCTCGCCAGTCCCACGACCGTCACAATCCCAGACATACCTCTATTCTGGCGAACCAAGTGTCGAGATTAAGTTAAGTTCGATCCCGTGGTTTGAGCATAGGTCCTTTCCAGGTAGACGACCGTTACACTTATGCGACGGCACTTCATCTTTCGTGATTCGTCCCTCATAGACGAGCAGCCTCGAAGGATTTCTCGGTTCGAAGCAAAGCGCCGCCTCGGCCCGAACTTATTCGCGCCGTGCCGCATCCGCCGCATTCTGGTACGGCCGTTGCGCATTCGGATCGCGACACGTTGTCGTGCCGTCCGTGTGCGGAAATGAGGCCCTATTTCTTACCGCTGACCGACGCAACGACAATCCCAAACCGCAGTCCATTCACCCCCGAGGTCGCTGTAAAGGCTCGACGCTCGGTCCGCCAGCCACGTCCGCTGCGAAGACGTCAGAAGGTCGTGCAGCTGAACGAAGAGGTCGGCCCAAATCGCACGCAGCTTGGCGACCGCGCCGTCGAGCTCGCCTTGCTTGCGAGCAATGGCTTGCTTGTCCACGTTGTCCGCCGCCCACAGGGTCGCGATGTACTTCCGGCAAGCCGTGACTTGTTCCCGGAGTGGCGCACTCCGCATACGCGCGACGTTGGTCAAATCAGTCATTCTCTTCTTCTGCTCGCTGGTTACGCCCGGGATACTCAGCAGCATTTTCTTGACGTCATTGTGGGCTTGCGCCCGGCTCGGAGGAGGCCACGCGACTGCCATTGCCGCAGCTAGAAGTAATGCCGGTGCTGTAACGCCGAATGCTTTTGTCATGGTTGTTGCGCTCTCTGGCGCCTAGTTGCAGGCAAGAAGCCGGCCGATAACTTGACGCATGCAGACGACCATTATGCCGTTGCACTCACGTCCTTTGTACGAGACAGTTGTCTCATCAAGATGCCTGTCCCTAACACAACGCGATTCAACCGACCCGCTTGCGACACCTGTCTCGCATGACAGACACGAAGGATTCCGCGATGAGACACGTCCTCTTCCTTGCTCTTGCTTTTGCCCTCGCTTCGTCGTTCGCAGGCCGAGGCGCCCAAGCCAAAGACGTCACGCTTCTCAACGTCTCCTACGATCCCACCCGTGAGCTTTATCAAGCGTTCAACCCGGCTTTCGCCAAATACTGGAAAGGCAAGACAGGAGATGACGTGAAGGTGAACCAGTCGCACGGCGGTTCGGGCAAGCAAGCACGCGCCGTCATCGAAGGACTGGATGCCGACATCGTCACGCTCGCCCTCGCCTACGACATCGACGCCATCGCCCAGCAAAGCGGTCGTCTACCCAAGGATTGGCAAGAGCAGCTGGCGAGCAACTCGGCGCCCTACACCTCAACCATCGTCTTCGTCGTCCGCAAGGGCAATCCCAAAGGAATCAACGACTGGGATGATCTGATTCGCCCGGATGTCAAAGTGATCACGCCCAACCCGAAAACCTCGGGAGGTGCGCGCTGGAACTACCTTGCTGCCTGGGCCTACGCGCAGGACAAGTTCGGAAAGGACGACGCGGGGGTTCGCGACTTCGTCGCACGGCTTTATCGAAACGTGGTGGTGCTCGATTCAGGTGCCCGGGGCTCGACGACGACCTTTGCCCAGCGGGGGCTTGGCGACGTGCTCGTCGACTGGGAAAGCGAAGCGTTCTTGCTGATCGCCCAGCTTGGAGCGGACAAGTTTCAGATTGTTTCGCCCTCGCTCAGCATCTTAGCGGAACCGCCGGTAGCGGTCGTGGAGAAGAACGCCATCAAGCACGGCTCCGCGGCCGCAGCGCGCGCCTACCTCGACTACCTGTACACGGACGACGGACAGGAAATCATCGCGAAGGCGCATTACCGGCCACGCAATCAGAAAATCGCCGCCAAGTTCGCCGCCAGCTTCCCCAAGCTGCGCCTGGTGACCATCGACGCGCAATTCGGTGGCTGGCAGAAAGCACAAAGAGCGCATTTCGCGGATGGCGGCACCTTCGACCAGATTTACGGAAAGTAATTCTGCCCCGCCGGGCTCGAAAGTTTGTCTAGCCCAAGCAACATGTGTCTGCTATACAAGACTTAACGTCAGCAGCCTATTTCACGAAAGGAAAGATCATGGGCACGTTCAAAGACAACTCCCTGTCCATTGGCCGAACGCCACTTGTCCAACTCAACCGGGTGGCGCCCGCCGGCAGCAAGGTTTTCGCCAAGATCGAAGGACGCAACCCTGCGTACTCCGTCAAATGCCGCTTGGGCGCGGCCTTGATCTGGGACGCCGAAAAGAAGGGGCTGCTCAAACCGGGCGTGGAGATCGTCGAGCCCACCTCGGGCAATACGGGCATCGCCCTCGCCTTCGTGGCCGCTGCGCGCGGCTACAAGCTGACGCTCGTCATGCCCGAGACCATGAGCATCGAGCGACGCAAGGTTCTCAAGACTTTCGGCGCGACCATCGTGCTCACCGAAGGGCCGAAGGGCATGAACGGCGCGATCAAGAAGGCGACCGAGATTCGCGACTCGGATCCCGCGCGCTACTTCATGCCGCAGCAATTCGAGAACCCGGCCAATCCGGCCATCCACGAGGCGACCACCGGTCCGGAGATCTGGGACGACACCGACGGCAAAGTGGATGTCTTGGTGTCGGGAGTGGGCACCGGCGGCACCATCACCGGCGTCTCACGCTACATCAAGAAGACCAAAGGCAAGAGCCTGGTCAGCGTCGCCGTCGAGCCCGTGGAGAGCCCGGTCATCACCCAGCTTCTCGCCAAGCAAGAGCTGAAGCCGGGGCCACACAAAATCCAGGGTATTGGTGCTGGGTTCATCCCCAAGGTCCTCGACGTTTCGGTGATCGACCGCGTCGAGCAGGTCAATTCGACCGACTCCATCGAGTTTGCACGTCGGCTGGCAGCTGAGGAAGGCATTCTCTCCGGCATAAGCGGGGGCGCAGCGGCCTTGGTTGCAACTCGGCTGGCGGCCTTGCCTGAGTTTGCCGGCAAAACCATCGTGGTCGTGCTCCCCGACTCGGGCGAACGCTATTTGAGCGGTCCGCTGTTCGAAGGAACGTTGAACGGCGTGGCCGACGCGAAAGCCGGCGACACCATTTAGTGGCCGAGCAGCCGCTGGGGCCTGACCCGGGCCCCAGCGCCTCCATCCCGCAAGAGACGCCGCGTCTGCAATAAGAGACAAGGAAGCAAGAACCTCCATGGCTAAATCTTTCCGCAGTTGGAATCCGGGTCCGCTACCGGGCTTCCGGCCCACTCTCGGATTCACGATCTTCTACCTCGGCCTCATGGTCCTGCTTCCTCTCGCGGCGCTGGTGCTCAAGGCCACGCACCTGTCTGCGGCGCAATTCTGGGCCACCGTTTCGTCATCGCGCGCGCTTGCGGCCTACAAGCTCAGCTTCGGCGGTGCGTTTCTGGCGGCCGGTATCAACGCCGTGGCCGGGCTGGTCCTGTCTTGGGTTCTGGTGCGCTACCGATTTCTTGGGCACGCCATCGTCGACGCCATCATCGATCTACCGCTGGCGCTGCCCACGGCAGTAGCCGGCATCGCGCTCACCACCATCTACGCCCCGAACGGCGTCGTGGGCGCTTTCCTCGATCGACACGGCATTCATCTCGCGTTCAACCAGGCGGGCGTCATCTTGGCCATGGTCTTCGTCGGGTTGCCCTTCGCCGTGCGTTCGGTCCAGCCGGTCTTGCAGGAGATCGACCCGAAGATCGAGGAGGCGGCGGCCGTCCTTGGCGCTTCTCGGCTGCGCACCTTTCTGAAAGTCGTATTACCGATACTCATGCCGTCGGTCATTACCGGCTCGACCCTGGCATTCGCCCGCGCCGTCGGCGAATACGGGTCGATCGTCTTCATTTCGGGCAACCTGCCGGGGCAGACGGAGATCGTGCCCTTGCTCATCGTCAGCAAGCTCGAACAGTTCCAATACCCGGAGGCCACGGCCTTGGCCTTGGTCATGCTGGTCGGCTCGCTCGCGACCTTGCTCGCCGCCAATTATCTACAAACCCGCAGCCGCAGGTGGGCGCATGGCGCTTGATACCACCGTGCCCATTTTCTCCACGCGCGCGAGCGTCCGCTCGGAGTCGCTCGGGGTGCGCGTCGCGCTGCTGCTGCTCTCGCTCGGCTTTCTGACCTTCGTCGTGATCCTGCCGCTGATTGCGGTCTTCGCGCAGGCGCTGGACAAAGGCGTAGGCGCCTACCTCGCCGCGCTGACTCAGCCCGAGACCGCCGCGGCCATCAAGCTCACCCTCATCACCGCGGCGATTGCGGTCCCGCTGAACACCGTGTTTGGAGTGGCGGCAGCCTGGGCCATCGCGAAGTTCCGCTTTCCGGGGCGGAACATTCTGCTCACGCTGATTGATTTACCCTTCACCGTTTCGCCCGTCATCTCGGGCTTGGTCTTCGTTCTGCTGTTTGGCAGCCGCGGCTTTTTCGGCGCCTGGCTGGAAGCGCACGACATCAAGATCGTCTTCGCCACGCCAGGCATCGTGCTCGCGACGATTTTCGTGACCTTCCCCTTCGTGGCGCGCGAGATTCTTCCCGCGCTGCATGAGGCGGGCAATGCCGCCGAAGAAGCCGGTCTCACCCTGGGCGCGGGCGGTTGGCGCATCCTCTTCCGCATTACCTTACCGCGTATCAAGTGGGCGCTGATCTACGGCGTGATTCTCTGTAATGCGCGCGCCATGGGCGAATTCGGCGCGGTCTCCGTCGTGTCGGGCCACATCCGCGGGCTCACCAACACCATTCCCTTGCAAGTCGAGATTCTCTACAACGAGTACGACTTCGTTGGCGCCTTCGCCGTGGCGTCGTTGCTCACGCTGCTGGCGCTCGCGACCCTCGTCGTCAAGAAAATCGTCGAGCGCCGGGAAAGCAAAGCCGCCTAACCATGCTCAACGTTCAAGTCGAAAATCTCACCAAGCGCTTCGCGAGCGTCGGCGCGCCCGCGGTTCACGCCGCCAACTTCGAAGCACCCGCTGGCGGAATCACCACGTTGCTCGGTCCATCCGGCTCGGGCAAGACCACCGTCCTGCGCATCATCGCCGGGCTCGAGCGCGCCGACCAAGGTCGCGTGCTGGTGGGCGGAAGCGACATCATGAACGTTCCGGTGCGCGAGCGCGACTTCGGCTTCGTCTTTCAAAGCTTCGCGCTCTTCGACCACATGTCCGTACGCGAGAACGTCGCTTTCGGGCTGCGCGTGCGAAAGACGCCCGAAGCGGACATTCAGAAGCGCGTGGACGAGCTTTTGGAGCTTGTCCAGCTAGATGGACACGGCGACAAATTTCCGCTCCAGCTTTCCGGCGGGCAGCGCCAGCGCGTAGGCTTCGCGCGCGCTCTCGCTCCGCATCCCAAGCTGCTGCTCCTCGACGAGCCGTTCGGCGCTCTCGACGCGCGTGTGCGCGCCGAGCTGCGAGAATGGCTGCGCCACCTGCACGAGATCACCCATCTGACGACCATCATGGTCACGCACGATCAAGAAGAGGCGCTCGATCTGTCCGACCGCTTGGTCGTTATGGACCAGGGCAAGATTCACCAAGCCGGCACCCCGGCCGAGATCTACGAACGACCGGCCAGCTCGTTCGTGGCCTCGTTCGTGGGCTCGGCCAACATTCTCCAGGGCCACGTTCACAACGGGCGCGCGCGCTTCGGCGCCGATTCTCTCACCATGCCGTCGACGGCGTCGGACGGATCGCAGGTGCAGGCGGTGGTCCGGCCGCACGATATCCGCCTCGAGCGCGCCACGGTCGATGCGAACCCATCGCACCGGCCGAGCGGACGCATTCAGCGCATCGCCGACCTTGGCACGCACATCAAGCTCGACCTCAACCTCGTCACGAATGAAATCGTCACCGTCCACATCTCACGCAAGGAATTCGAAGCACTCGGCCTGCGCAAGGGCGAATCCGTTCTGGTCGACCTCGACAGCGCCCGCGTCTTCGTCGAAGACTACGCGATTTGAGGCGCACGGAGGTCAGGGGTGAGCGGTCGATCGGCGCTGCCGGCGTCGAGTCGGCAACGAATCTGAGCGCTTGGGTTGGCCCTTGTCAGCCGCCATCGCGATAGCGTCGACCTTGTTGCGAAAAGCGTAGCGAACGAGATCTGCCGTGCAATGAGCGGACAGTTTTTCGTTGATGTGAGCGCGGTGCGTTTCCACCGTCTTCGCGCTGATGCACAGCTCTCGAGCGACCGCTTTCGTCGAGAAGCCCCTGACCACCAGATTGAACACGACCCGCTCCCGCGTCGACAGCTGCTCCAGTGGATCGCCGACGTTCGGTAACTCTTCCGTGACAATCCGAAGCTGAGAGTGCGTCTTGCGCATGGATGAACCGATGTAGCGACGCCCGAGCTCCAAGACGCCGATGGCAGCCCGAAGCGTATCCACCGATTCGTCCTTGGTGAGACATCCATCGATCCCCGCCAGCCACGCCGCCTGCAAAAGGCGACGGTCCCGGCATCCGGTCAGCACGAGAATTTTGCATTCGGCGTGCAGCCTCCGGATTTCTCGCGCGGCCGTAACCCCGTCCACACCCGGAAGCACCAACTCCATCATGACCAAGTCGGGCCGCAGACGAGAAACGAGGCCGTACGCCTCGCGCGCGCTTGCAGCCTGTCCGACGATCTCGACATTGTCGCTTGCGCCGAGCAACGCACGAAGCCCTTCTCGAAACAGTCGCTGCTCGTCCACCAACAGCACACGCATGCTACCTCCACGAGAGGAAACCGGCAGGTTGCTCCCGTGGTCATTCTCTGTCAACGAATCAGTCGCCAAGCAAATGGGCAAGCAGCATCAGGAGCCGCTGCATGTTGACGGGTTTGCTCAAGACGGCGCTCGCCCCATGCTCGATCGCACGCTTGGCCAAGAAGTCCGAGTGGCGGCCCGTCGTCAAGATGACTTTCGGCATCTTGGCCATTCCACCGAGCTCACGAAGAAGGTCCATTCCCGGCAAGTCCGGCAATCCCATTTCGGAAATGACGACGTCCACCAGACCTGACCGAGCGAGTGAGAGTCCCTCCCGCCCCTTGGTGGACAGAGCAACAGCCGCATTGACAAGCCTGAACTCTTCCAGCAGCCAGTCGCCCAAGTCCGGGTCATCAATGAGAAGGAGAACGCGCCAGCAACTCTCCGCGTGAGCAGCGGCAGGAGGAAGCCGGTGCGGCACTCCTGCAGGATCCATGGTCGCCAACCAACCATCGGACGAACGCGCCTCACCAAGGGCGCGCCGTTCCCCTATCCCATTTTCCATCCCTAGTGGCATCTTCCCTTCGCTCTCAGACATGATCTTCCCCCCTTGGATCGGGCAGGCGAAAGCAACACGATACGTTCCCATCGCCCACCCGATCCCTCCCCACCCGCCATGTAAGCTCTCCCCCTAAGGCACTCCCACATACAAACGTCCGGCCGGAAATACGAACTGCGTGTCGCGATTTCTAACCAAGTTCCGGCCGTTCGCAATCCGGATAAGTCTGTATTTTTAGGTGTCCTCTCGACGAGTCGACGAGCTTGAGAAACTTCTTCGGCTGTGGATAACCGCAGCCGGCAGGCACGAATAACGAGCCCTACGCGCTCGCCGGCCCCTCCACCACCTCACGCCTGCGCCACAAATAGTAGACCGCGGGATACACCAACAGCTCTAGCGCGAACGAGGTCACCAATCCGCCCACCATAGGGGCGGCGATGCGCTTCATCAAATCGGCGCCGGTTCCCGTAGACCACATGATGGGAAGAAGGCCGATGAAGGCCGCACAGACGGTCATGGCTTTGGGACGAACACGCTTCACGGCGCCGTGGATGATGGCTTCCACCAGGTCGCCGGTGGTACGCAAGCGGCCCGCCGATCTTGCTTCCTCGTGCGCCAGATCGAGAAACAGCAGCATGAACACACCCGTCTCGGCATCCAGGCCCATGAGGGCAATCATGCCGACCCACACCGCAATCGATACGTTGTAGCCAAGCAAGTAGAGCAGCCACACGGCGCCCACCGCCGAGAAGGGCACGGCCAGCATCACCAGGCCAGACTTGAAGCTGGAGCGCGTATTCAGATAGAGCAGACCGAAAATCAGCACCAGCGTGACGGGAAGGATGATCTTCAGGCGCTCTTTCACGCGCAGCATGTTTTCGTACTGTCCGCTCCACGACATCGCGTAGCCGGTGGGCAAAACGACCGCGGCGGCGACGACCTGCTTGGCGCGCTCGACGTAGCTGCCCACATCCGTCTTCGACGTATCGAAGTCGACGTAGACGTAGCCAGAAAGCAGACCATTTTCGTCCCGAATCATGGACGGGCCTTCCACCAGCATGACTTCGGCGATTTCCGCCATGGGGATTTGTCCCTGACCGTTCGGCAGCGGCAGCAGCACGCGGCGAAGCGCGTCGATGTCCTCGCGGTAGTCCCGGGCGTAGCGGACGTTCACGCCGTAGCGCTGGCGACCTTCGATGGTCGTTGTCTGGTTGTCGCCGCCCACGGCAGTCATCACCATCATGTTGGCGTCGTCGACCGATAGGCCGTAGCGGGCCAGTCGATCGCGGTTGAGCACGAAGTCGAGAAAGTAGCCACGGGCCACACGCTCGGCATACACGCTGCGGGTCTCGGGCATGTTCTGGATCGCCGCTTCGATCTCCAGACCGACCTTCTGAATAGTGCCCAAGTCTGCGCCGCTGACCTTGATCCCGATGGGCGTGCGAATGCCGGTGGATAGCATGTCGAGCCTGCCCTTGATGGGCATGGTCCAGGCGTTGCTGATGCCGGGCAATTGCACGGCCGCGTTCAGCTCGGCGATCAGATCTTCCTCGCTGAGGTGATCCGGCCACACCGTGCGCAGCGAACGCTTGAGCCAGTCGGGCGCCCACGCCGAATACCAGCGAGCTTTGCTTCGCCAGTCCGATTCCGGCTTGAGCAAGATAGTCGTCTCCATCATGCCGAGCGGCGCCGGATCCGTCGACGTCCCTGCCCTGCCCGCCTTGCCGAACACGCGCTCGATCTCGGGAAAAGTCATGAGGATCTTGTCCTGCACCTGCAGTGCCTTTTGCGCTTCGGCCACCGACATACCCGGCTGCACGGCCGACGGCATGTAGAGAAGCGATCCTTCGCGCAGCGGCGGCATGAACTCCGAGCCCAGCTTGAAGAAGACAGGAATTGTCGCCACGACCAGCACCAGACTTGCCACCACGGTCGCCTTCGCGTGGCGAACCACGAAGCGACACGGCCGTTCGTAGATCCGGTGGAGCAGCCGACTGATGGGGTGGCGCTCCTCGGAATGGTATTTTCCGACGAGCATCGTACTGGCCAGCCAAGCCACCGGCCGGGGCTTGAAACGAAACGGCTCGGCCCGCGCGAACAGCATGCGCAGCGCCGGATCCAGCGTCACCGCCAAGAGCGCCGCAATGGCCATGGCCAAGTTTTTCGAATAGGCCAGCGGCTTGAAAAGCCGACCTTCTTGGTCCACAAGGGTGAAGACCGGCATGAACGCCACGGCAATCACCAGCAGCGAGAAAAACACCGACGGCCCAACTTCCATGAGCGCTTCCAGACGCACCTTGTGGAAGTCCCCCTTCTTACCGCCCGCCTGCCAGAGGTAGATCTTGTTGTACGCGTTCTCGACCTCGACGATGGCGCCGTCGACCAGCACGCCGATCGAAATCGCGATCCCGGCCAGCGACATCAGGTTGGCGTTGAGTCCCATGAGGTACATTGGGATGAACGCCAGCACCACGCTGATGGGAATCGTCAGAATCGGCACGATGGACGACGGCACGTGCCAGAGGAAAAGTAATATGATGAGCGAGACAACGATGACTTCCTCGACCAGCTTGTCTTTGACCGTGTGAATGGCGCGTTCGATGAGATCCGAGCGGTCGTAGGTCGTCACGACCTCGACGCCGGCAGGAAGCGAAGGCTTGAGCTCCGTGAGCTTCGCTTTCACGCGCTCGATCACGTTCAGGGCGTTTTCCCCCTGGCGCATGACCACGATGCCGCCCACGACGTCGCCCAGGCCGTTGTAGTCGGCAATCCCTCGCCGCATCTCGGGGCCAAGCTGAACCGTGGCGACGTCCTTCACTTGGACGGGCGTCCCGTTCTCGGTCTTCAGAACCAACTTCTCCAAGTCGGCGATCGACTTCACGTAGCCGCGGCCGCGCACCATGTACTCGCGCCCGGACAGCTCGACCAGGCGGCCGCCCACGTCGTTGTTGCCTTTGCGCACGGCCTCGACCACGGCATCGAGCGGTAGCTTGTACGCCGCCAGTGCGTCGGGGCGAACCGTGACCTGGTACTGGCGGACTTGCCCGCCGACGGTGGCGACCTCGGCAACGCCCGGCACGCTCTGCAAGGCATAACGAAGAAACCAGTCCTGGTAACTGCGCAGCTCATCGCTGGTGTGCTTGCCGGTGCGGTCCACGAGCGCGTACTGAAAGACCCAGCCCAGGCTCGAAGCATCCGGCCCCAGCTCCGTCTTCACGCCGGCCGGAAGCTGCGACGAAATCTTGGACAGGTATTCGAGCACCCGCGTGCGCGCCCAATAGATGTCCGTACCGTCTTCGAAAATGACGTAGACGTAGCTGAAGCCGAAATCGGAGTAACCGCGGATCGCTTTGACCTTGGGCGCGCCCAGCAGCGCCGTGATGATGGGATAGGAAACCTGGTCTTCGATGATGTCCGGGCTGCGATCCCAGCGCGAATAGACAATGATCTGCGTGTCCGAAAGGTCGGGCAGCGCATCCAGCGGAATGTTCCGCATGGTCCAGATGGCAATCGCGATCGCCACGATGGCACCAGCAACGACCAGGTACTTGTTCTCCGCGGAGAAGCGGATGATGCGCCTAAGCACCGCTACTTGCCCCCGATGGCGGCGAGCGAGGCGCGCAGCTGCGATTCCGAATCCACGAGGAAGTTGGCGCGCGTGACGACTTCCTGGCCGGCGTCGAGGCCGGCACGAGCTTCGACTTGGTCGCCGCTCTTTCCGCCGAGCTGGACGACGCGCGGCTCGAACTTGCCATCGCCGCGGGCGACAAAGACCACGTCCTGATTGCCCGCCCGAATCACCGCGTCGGCGGGAATGCGCACGCCTTCCTTCGCCGTAGTCTGCAGGGCGACTTCGCCGAACATCTCCGGCTTGAGCTCGCGATTGGCATTGGCAAAGTGCAGATGCACCTTGGCCGTGCGGGTCTTGGAATCGAGCAGGGGATCGATGAACACGACTTCGCCGGTGAAGCTGCGGCCGGGATACGCGGGCAAGCTCAGCGTGGCTTTCATGCCTACGCGAAGGCGGCCAAGGTCGCTCTCGTAGGCGTCAGCCATGACCCACACCATGCTCAGATCCGTGATTTCGTAGGGCGCCTCGCCCGGGCTCACCCGCGCGCCTTCGACCACGTTCTTCGCGGTGACGACCCCGGCGATGGGCGAGACGAGCGTGAGCGTCTTGCTGGGCTCGCGCGTGCGCGCGAGACGATCGATTTCCGACGCTGGCACGTCCCACAGCTCGAGACGCCGGCGCGCGGCCTGGACCAGGTTGTCGCTGTTTTCACCGCCCATCTTGGCCAGCGTGTCTTTCGTCTGCAGCGCCAGCAGGTATTCGTTCTGCGCGGACAGCAGCGTCGGGCTATAGATGGAAAACAGCGGCTGCCCCTTGCGCACGCTCTGTCCCACGAAGTCCACGAAGATGCGCTCGACGAAACCCTCGATCTTCACATTGGTCTTGCGCACGCGAGTCGGATCCACCTGCACGCGCGCGACCGTGCGCCAGGTGGAGCTGACGTCACCTTTGGTCGCGGCCACGGTCCGCAATCCGATGAGCTGCTGGCGCGCAGGATCAATGGTCACGGTCGCCAGGCCGGGCACCGCCGCGCCCGCGCCCGCGCGCGGATTTTTCGGACTTGAATCGTCGGCATTCGACACCAGTACCAGCTTCATGCCGCAGATGGGGCAGTCGCGTGGATGATCCGACGTGATCGACGGGTGCATGGGGCACTGGTACAGCGGCCTCTTCTTCGCGAGCTCGCCGGCAGGCGCGGCCGCTGCCCCATGGTCGTGGGTGTACGAAGCCCAGTACATGCCGCCGCCGCCGAGCAAGGCACCCGCGATGAGCGACGGCAAAACCAACGCCATCGTTCTTCGCGGCTTCCTCGCTGGCACTGTTCCGTCGGGCTGAGAGCTATCGATGTCCATGCGTCCTCTACATGCGTGACATGGAGCCGCCGCCAGCCGATTCTACGCCTTGGGCAGGCGCCGAGGCCGCGCTGGAAACCGACGTGCCCTGGCCGCCAGCGCCTGGCATGGCACCGCCGATGCCCGCTGCGGTGCCGCCGAATGCCTCCAAGCTGACTTCCCGCTGGGCGAGCGCGATCCGCTGAGCGGCGGCGATGGATTCGAGAAAACCATTGCGGTCATTGAGGTAGCCCGCCAGGGCCTCCAGCACCGAGGCAAAAGCGACGCGACCTACTTGATACTGTAGAAGCGTGCTGTTCACCGTTGCCTCGGATTGGATCAGGAGACCGTCCCGGTAAAGCCGATTGCTCTCGACGAGGGCGTGCAGCGCCGCCAGCCGCTCGACGACGCGCTCGCGCAGCACCTGCCTAATGGCTTCGGCGCTGCTCGCGGCCGCCTCGCCGCGCGCTTGATTTTCGGCGACGGCGCGCGCCTGCTTTTGCGTCGACCAAATCGGCACATTGAACGAAACCGCCGCCTGCCACATGGTCGGAAAATTTCCCCAGCGGGGCATGAGCCCGGCCATGACCGTCAGGTCGGGCCAACGCTCTTTCTTGGCCAGTGTGGCGCGATGTTGTGCCTGGTGCCCCGACAGCACCGCCTTCTTCAGCTCGGGGCTATCGGCCTCTGCCTGCGCGGTCGCCTGGTTCAGATCGGGTTGCACCGGATCCGGCAGCTCGACGAGCGATCGGCCGAGCGCCACCGCCTCGTCGAGCGGACGCCCGCGCAGGCGATTGAGCGCGGCCACACGACGACGCTCGTCACTCTCCAGCGACCACCGCCGTTGGCGAAGACGCGTGCGCTCCAGCTGGGCGCGCAGGAGATCGGACTGTGTCCCTTCTCCTGCCTCGTAGCGTGCTCGTGCAAGCCCCTCCGACTGCGCCCACAGGGCCTCTAACTTTCCCAGCAACGCCAATTGATCGTGCACGAGCAGAAGATCGAGATACGCGCGCTCGACGTCCGCCTCCGCCGAAAGCAACGCCCGCTGCAAGTCCGCCTCGGCCGAACGCGCACCCAGGTGCGCGACGTCGCCGCGCAAGCTGCGCTTTCCGGCCAACGGAAGGGTCTGCGACGCCGTCACCGCGAAAAAGCTCGTCTCCATCTTGCCGATTTGGATGCCGGAAAAGCCATCGTTCTGAATGCCCAGCGATAACGTCGGATCCGGCAGAGCGGTCATCTGCGGCGCGCGTTCGCCTTCGGCGCGAATCAGCGCGCGCGCCTGCGCGAGCTCCGGGCGACTTTCGATCGATTCCTTCACGAACGACTTCAATGTGGGATCGTCGGTGAGCGACGGACCGGACGACGCTGGCAACGCCTCGGCTGCTTGCGCGACCGGCGATAGCGCCCAAAAGACCGTGAACAGAATTCGCCCCATGCGCGAAGCCGTAGCAAGAACCGAACCGCCGGCGATCCCGCGAGTCTTGGGCAACTCACCGTCGGATCGCAGCGTTCATCGCCAGCGCTGATCGACTTTCTCCAGCACTGAAGGATAGTCTACAGCACCGGTGCGCGTAACAGCGAAGCAGGCAAGACACGCTCGCGCGTGCACCGTCGAGGTTGATGGCCGTGGCGACCAGCGCGGCGCAGAGCGTAGGATTGCGTCGTCAATTGGATATTTCGCAGATTCCGGCGACTGCGCTATGGTTTGAGGACTCTCCGGGTTTTCCCCCATGCTTATCCAGATCCTTCTACGCGACCCTCGCTCGGGCACCGAGAGAAAGTACGAGTTCGACCAATCGCCCGTGCGTATTGGACGCAATCCTCTCAACAACATCGTGCTTGAGGGAAACTTCGTTTCGGGCTGGCACGGCATCATCCGCTTCGACAACACGGGCACGTTCTATTTCGACTTGGGCTCGACCAACGGCACCTGCCTCGACGGCAAGAAACTGCCCAAGAACACCGCGATTCCGGTGCTACAGCCGACGCGCTTTACGATTTGGATGTTCGAGCTGATGGTCATCCCGGGCCAGTCCGCAGCGCAGTCGGTGTCGCAACCGCCGGCCATCGGCACCACGGCCGGTGGCAGTCGAAGTACGACGGAAGTCTATGCCGCCGGTGCGGTGCCGCAGACCTCGTCGCAGCCACACAGCTCGCCTTCACGAGTCGTCAGCGTTGGTGGACGATCGCCGACCCCGCCGCCGCCGACTGGCTCGACGAGCCGGCCGCCTTCGAACCCGCCGGCCTCCGCAGCGGCACCTGTCCCGGACCGGCTCATCCGCTGCCTCCGCATCATTGGCGCGTTCTCCGAGGCGTTTGTGGGCCTCAAAAAGGGCTACGAGCAGTTCGGCGCCGAAGTGGGCGTTCGGCCGCTGACCGGAACGACGCCGCTTCACCGCGCACGCACCAGCCAGGAAATCGTCGAGTACCTGCTCAACGCTTCCGTCGACCCCGACGTTTGCGCGCGCGACCTGAACGCCGTGTTTGCCGACATGGGTATCCACGACGTGGCCTTGATGGAAGGCATCACCCAAAGCGTGCGCGGACTTCTCGCCAAGCTCGATCCCAACACTCTCGACGTGAAAACGACGTCCAGCCTTTTCTCCGGCGGAAAAGCCAGGACCAGGTGGAACGAGTACGTCGAGCAGTTCGGCAATCTGATGGCCGAAGATGCCGCCTTGCACGCCGAGATTTTCGGGGAAGAGTTCGCCGCCGCCTACGCCAGCGTCGCGCTCGGCGACGAAAACGCGCCCAACGACGAAGGCGAATAGCGGGCCTTCCTGCGCCCCACGACCGCCCCTTCGTCAAGGAACAATTCGGATTCAAGAAATGCGCACGGGGACACTGCCGTGGGTCACCGGCGCCACCGGTAAACGGCACGAAGGCCTTGACACCATGGCGTTTTCGAAGGTTAATGTCACACTGTTTCAACTTCTCGACTAACTAACCATGCCCTTGCAAAACCTAGAGTCGCTGCTGCAACCGATCTCGGCCGAAGCACCCTGCGGCCAGGACATGGAATACGATGCGGCCTTCCTCGAGCTCGACCGCGTCTCGCAGGTGAAGCCCGAGCAGCAAATGGGCGACACCATCGTTCCTGCTCAAGAGCCGGACTGGAAAGACGTCAGCAGCCGTGCGCAAGCGCTCCTTGGCAAGACCAAGGACATCCGCGTGGCCATGAAGCTCGCGCGCGCGCAGTTGCAACTCGACGGGCTTGCGGGCCTTGCCGAAGGTCTCGCGGTCCTGCGCGGCATCCTCGAACAATTCTGGGACGGCTTCTACCCGAAGCTCGACCCCGACGACGGCAACGACCCCACCTTCCGCGTGAACATTTTGATGGGGCTATGCGACGGAGACGCTTTCGTCGATCGAATCCGACTGATCCCGCTGGTGAGCGCACGCTCGTTCGGCCGCTTCAGCCTGCGCGACATCGCCATGTCGACCGGCGAAATTCCGCCCCCCGAAGGCGTCGAGGCCCCTAAAACCGCAGCCATCGATGGTGCCTTCAACGAAGTGGCCCTGCCCACGCTCCAGGCGACCGCCGACAGCGTCCGCGCGGCGCTGGCGCACGTTGCTGGCATTGAGGCCTTCGTCGCGGAGAAGGTCGGCGCGTCCAGCGGGACCAACTTCGCAAAGCTCGCCGACGTGCTTCGCACGGCCGAAAAGATCTTGTCGAGCCGGCTTGCCCGCCGCGGAGTTACCGCCGAGCGCGCGAGCGAGACGGGCGACGCCGGTGCAGACGGTGGCGAAGGCGCTCCGGGCGCAGGACCTTCCCTCAGCGGCGAGATCAACAGCCGAGAGGACGTACTGCGCGTCTTAGACAAAATCATCGCGTACTACGAGCGCGCCGAACCTTCGAGCCCCATTCCGCTTCTAATCCGTCGAAGCAAGCGCTTGGTTTCGGCGAGTTTTATGGATATCGTTCGGGACATCGCGTCTGAAGGCCTTACGCAGGTCGAGAATCTGCGGGGGAAAGAAGACGGGTCGAATAGCAGCTAGTCGTTCTCTAACTCAGAGGTAGGTGGACATCATGGCAACCAGTTCGCAGAAATTCATTCAACGAAATCGGGCACCGCGCGTGCAGATCGAGTACGACGTCGAGCTCTACGGCGCAGAAAAGAAGGTCCAGCTGCCCTTCGTGATGGGCGTTATGTCCGATCTGTCCGGCAATCCGAAAGATCCGCTGGCCCCCGTCGCCGATCGCAAGTTCGTCGATGTTTCCGTCGACAACTTCGACGATCGCTTGAAGGCGATGAAACCTCGCGTGGCCTTCCAGGTTCCGAACACGCTGACCGGTGAAGGCAACATCAGCGTCGATCTGACATTCGAGAGTCTCGATGAGTTTTCGCCCGCGGCCATCGCCCGCAAGGTCGGCGCGCTCAACAAATTGCTCGAAGCGCGCAATCAACTATCGAATCTGGTGACCTACATGGACGGCCGGACCGGCGCCGAGGATTTGGTCGCCAATATGCTCAGAGATCCGGCGCTCCTACAGGCAATGGCCGCTGCGCCCAAGCCCGAGGGCGGCGATAGCGGCTCCGGCGAGGCCAAGTAAGTCGAGGATGAACCATGGCTGAGACACAAAAACAAACCGAAGCTGCCTCCGCGACCATGGAGGCGAATGAGTTCGCCTCTCTGCTGAACAAAGAATTCAAGCCACAGACTGACAGCGCGAAGTCCGAGATCGAGAACGCAGTCAAGACCTTGGCGCAACAGGCGTTGTCGAGCACCAAGCTCATCTCGAGCGATGTCGTGCAGACGATCAACGCGATGATCGCCGAGATCGACAAGAAGTTGAGCGAACAGGTCAACCAAATCCTGCACCACGCGGACTTCCAACAACTGGAGAGCGCGTGGCGTGGTCTTCACTATCTCGTCACCAACAGCGAGACGGACGACCAACTCAAGATCCGGGTGATGAACGTCTCGAAGAAAGATCTGCACAAGACGCTCAAGCGCTACAAGGGCGCGGCGTGGGATCAGAGCCCGATCTTCAAGAAGCTCTACGAGGAAGAGTACGGAACGCTCGGCGGCGAGCCCTTCGGCTGCCTCGTGGGCGACTACTACTTCGACCACGGCCCGATGGACGTCGAGCTCCTCGGCGAAATGGCCAAGGTCGCAGCGGCGGCACACGCACCGTTCCTGGCCGCAGCCTCGCCCACGGTCTTCCAGATGGAGTCTTGGCAAGAGCTCGCCAATCCACGCGATCTCACCAAGATCTTCTCGGTGCCCGAATACGCTGGCTGGCGCTCGCTCCGTGAATCGGACGACGCTCGCTACCTCGGCCTCTGCATGCCGCGCTTCCTCGCCCGCCGTCCGTACGGCGCCAAGACGAATCCCGTCGAGGAGTTCAACTTCGAAGAGGACTCCAACGGTCCCGACGCGAAGAAGTACACCTGGGCGAACGCCGCCTACGCCATGGCCGTGAACATCAACCGTTCCTTCAAGATGTACGGCTGGTGCTCGCGCATCCGCGGCATCGAGTCGGGCGGCGCGGTCGAAGGCCTGCCCACGCATACCTTCCCGACGGACGACGGCGGCGTCGACCTCAAGTGCCCCACGGAAATCGCGATCAGCGATCGCCGCGAGGCCGAGCTGGCCAGGAACGGCTTCATGCCGCTCATCTACAAGAAAAACTCGGACTTTGCGGCCTTCATCGGCGCGCAGTCCTTGCAGAAGCCCACGCAGTACGATGACCCGGACGCGTCGTCCAACGCAGCATTGGCCGCGCGCCTACCGTACCTGTTCGCCACCTGCCGCTTCGCCCACTACTTGAAGTGCATCGTGCGCGACAAGATCGGATCTTTCCGCGAGGCCGACGACATGCAGCGCTGGCTGCAGAGCTGGATCATCAACTACGTGGACGGCGATCCGGCTCACTCGACCGAGGACACCAAGGCGCGCAAGCCGCTCGCCGGTGCCGAGGTCATCGTCGAGCCGGTCGAGGGCAATCCTGGCTACTACACGTCGAAATTCTTCCTGCGTCCGCACTACCAACTGGAAGGCCTCACCGTGTCCTTGAGGCTCGTGTCCAAGCTGCCGTCAGCCAAAGCCGGCGGCTAGCGTTCAACAAGGTCTCTTCACCATCAACGAAACATAGAAAAAAGGAGCTAAGAACATGGGTGTCGCTATTTGCTTGCAACTGGATGGAGTAAAGGGTGAGTCAGCAGTCAGCGGTCACGATGATGGATCGTGGGTCGATGTATTGTCGTGGAACTGGGGAATGACTCAGTCCGCTTCTGCTCACATTAGTACGGGCGCCGGCACAGGCTCCGCGGACGTCAAGGATCTCACGATTACCAAGTACGTCGACAAGGCCTCGCCGAAGCTGCTTTACGACTGCTTCAAAGGCACGAGCCACAAGAGCGCGGTTCTCGAGGTGCTCAAGGTCATGGGCGACGCCAAGAAGCCGCTGCCGATGGTCAAGATCACAATGTCCGACACGGTCTTCATCTCGTCGGTACACACGGGCGATCCGGGTGACAACGACCGCTTCATCGAGACCGTCTCGCTCAACTTCGCTACCGTGAACTTCGAGTACACGGGGCAGAAGAAGGACAACACGCCCGACGCTTCGATCCCCTCGGGCAAGCTGGAAATTTCGAAGAAATTCTAGCCAGCGCAGTTATCCATGGGCGCTTCCTCGGAGGCGCCCATGGTTTTCTATCCACCCTAACTTTCGTAGGCCGCACGCATGAGCACGTTCGAGGACGACGTTCGACAAGGCAGACTGGAAGAGGCTCTCGCTGGCCTGCAGGCTGCTATTCGCAAGGCTCCTGCCGATCCCAAGCTGCGGACCTTGCTTTTCCAGCTGACGTGCATCCTGGGGCAATGGGATCGGGCCATGACTCAGCTCAACGTGCTGGCGGACATGGACGCCAAAGCGCTGCCCATGGTGCAAACGTACCGAACGGCGCTGATGTGCGAAGGGTTGCGCGCCGAAGTCTTTGCCGGCAAGCGCACGCCCCTTCTCTTTGGCAAGCCCGCCGAATGGGCCGCTTTGCTCGTCCAATCGCTCACCCTGGATGCCCAAGGTCACGCCGCAGAGGCAGCGGAGCTGCACGCGCAGGCCTTCGAAAAGGCGCCAACCTCGTCAGGCAAGATCGATGGGCAACCGTTTGCCTGGCTGGCCGACGCCGACGTCCGATTGGGTCCCGTGCTCGAGGCCATCGTCGACGGCAAGTACTACTGGATTCCCTTCAGCAACCTCAGCGCCATCACGACGGAAAAGCCGGCCGATCTGCGCGACCTTGCCTGGTTGCCAGCGTATCTCACGCTCTCCAACGCCGGCCAAGTGGTGGCACTCATCCCAACCCGCTATCCCGGCTCCGAGACGAGCGCCGACGCCTCCATTCGCTTGGCTCGCAAGACCGACTGGAACGAGCGGAGCGACGGCTCTGCCACAGGCCTCGGCCAGCGCATGTTCGCATCGGATCAGGGCGAGTACTCGTTGCTCGACGTGCGCTCGATCGAATTCGACGCGTCGCCTGAGCCGGCCGCCCAGACGGCCGCCGAGTAGCCGGCCAGCCCGCAGTTGGCAGACGCCACACGCGATTGTCTCCATGGCTGACCTCACACAGAAAGATCGACTTCAGCCATCGCTCCTCGATCGGTTGACCGACAACGATCCCGAGAGAAAGCAGGAATCGCGCGACGCACGGGTTCTGTCGCCGAGTCGTTTGCGCGATTGCGTGCGGCGCGACTTGGCCTGGCTGATGAACACCACGCATCTGGCCGCCACCCAGAATCTCGACGAGTATCCGCTGGTCGCAAAATCGGTGCTCAACTTCGGCTTGCCGGATCTCGCCGGTCGCACGAGCTCGACGATTGATGCCGTGGCGCTCGAGCAAGCGATCCGGAAATGCGTCCTCGAGTTCGAGCCTCGCCTTGTCGCCCGCAGTTTGCGCGTCAGACTGGTCATCGACGAGAAGAAGATGAATCGCAACGCGATGTCCTTCGACATCGAAGCCGAGCTGTGGGCGCAGCCGCTGCCACTTCGCCTCTTTTTGCGAACCGCCGTGGACCTCGAGAGCGGCAGCATCGAGGTCATGGATCTGGGCAGCAAGGGAGGCAGCTAATGGACCCTCGCCTCCTCGGCTACTACAACCGCGAGCTGCAGTACATTCGCGAGACTGGCCAGGAGTTCGCCAAGGAATTCCCGAAAATCGCCGGGCGTCTCGGCATTGAATCGCTCGAGTGTACCGATCCCTACGTCGAGCGCTTGCTGGAATCGTTCGCCTTCCTGACAGCGCGCGTGCAGATGAAGATCGACGCGGAATTTCCGCGCTTCGCGCAGCACCTTCTGCACATGGTGTACCCGCACTACCTGGCGCCAACGCCATCCATGACCGTCGTACAGCTGCAGCCGAGCCTCACGGAGGGCGCGCTCGCCGACGGCTTCAAGGTACCGCGCGGCTCCGCCCTCAAGAGCCTCATCGGTCGCGGAGAGCAGACCGCTTGCGAATACCGGACTGCCCACGATGTGACGCTCTGGCCGCTCGAAATCACCAGCGCGGAGTACACCTCGTTCCTGGGCGATCTCGGCAATCTGCGGCTGCCCGTAAAAGCCAAAGCGGCGTTGCGCTTGAAGCTGCACGCCACCGCAGGACTCAACTTCGACCAAATCGCGCTCGACGATCTGCCGATTTTTCTCCGCGGCGGTGATGAGGTTGCGATGCGCATCTACGAGCTGCTGCTCGGGCACACGGTGGCGCTCATCGTGCGCCCGGCCGGCGCGGGTGCGTCGGCGAGCGAAATCATTCTCGACGATCCGGTACAGCCGCTCGGCTTCGACGACGAGCAGGCGCTTCTGCCCTACGGGCCACGCTCGTTCCAAGGCTACCGGCTGCTGCAGGAGTACTTTGCTTTTCCCAGCCGCTTCCTTTTCGCGAATCTTCACGGTCTCAAGGCGGCGGTAAAACGCTGCACCACGAGCGAGCTGGAAATCGTCATCGTCCTCGACGCGCAAGACGGCCGGCTAGAAAAGGCCGTCGGTCCCGGGCAGTTCGACCTGTTCTGCACGCCGGCCATCAACCTATTCCCCAAGCGCACCGACCGCATTCACTTGACCGAAAGCGAATACGAGTACCACGTGGTCCCAGACCGCACGCGGCCCATGGACTACGAGGTCTTCCAGCTGACCGAAGTGCTCGGCTACGGCACGAGCGGTGACGAAAAGCAGGAGTTTCTGTCTTTCTATGCCCTGCACGACTCGGTCGCGGCCGAGAACATGTCGAGCTATTACACCGTACGCCGCGAGCCGCGCATGCTGTCCACCAAACAGCGCGCGCAAGGCGCCCGCTCGAGCTACATCGGCAGCGAGGTCTTCATCGACCTCGTGGACGCGACCGAGGCGCCCATCAGGCCGCAGCTCAAGCAACTCGCCATCGGCACGCTGTGCACGAACCGCGACCTCAGCCTTCATATTCCCGTCGGCCAGCGCAACAGCGACTTCCTGCTCGAATCAGGCGCGCCGGTGCAAGCCGTCCGCTGCGTGGCAGGGCCGACGCCGCCGCGCCCGTCGCACGTGCAGGGCGATCCGACCTGGCGGCTCATCAGTCACCTGGCGCTGAACTACCTCTCCATCACCGATGACGCCGACGGCGGCGGTGCCCCGGCCTTGCGCGAGCTTCTCTCGCTTTACGGCGACGCCAGCGAGGCCATCGTGCGCAAGCAAATCGATGGCGTGCACTCGGTCTCGTCGCGCTCGATTACCCGGCGATTGCCCGTGTCGGGCCCGGTGGCGTTCGGGCGCGGCATCGAAGTCACGCTGACCCTCGACGAGACGGCCTTCGAAGGCTCGGGCGTCTTTCTCCTGGGCTCGGTGCTCGAGCGCTTTTTCGCCAAGTATGTTTCGATCAATTCGTTCAGCGAGACGGTGCTGCGGACGGTTCAGCGCAAGGAGGTCGTGCGATGGCCAGCGAGACTCGGCCGGCGTCCGGCGCTGTAAGCAAGCAAGACGCGCGGGCGACGAACCAGCAGCGGTTCGACGAGCTCTTCCGTGCCGTCGAGAAAGCGCCGTACAGATACGATTTCTTCGCGCTCTTGCGAGCCATCGAGTGCACCTTTCCCGATCGCATGCGCCTCGGGCAGGCGACGCGCCCGAGCGATGAACCGATTCGTCTCGGCCAAGAAGCCTCGCTGGCTTTTGCGCCGTCCACCCTGGCCTACGCCGAGCCAGGCAAGGAAGGCTTTCCGCCCCGCATCGGCGTTCACTTTCTGGGCGCCTTTGGACCCAACGGCCCGTTGCCCATTCACCTGACCGAGCACGCCCGGGATCGCCTGCGCAATTCCAACGATCCGACCCTGATCCGGTTCCTCGACATCTTCCACCACCGCATTCTGGCGCTCTTCTATCGAGCGTGGGCCAACGCCCAACCGACCGTCTGCCACGACCGTCCGGAAAGCGACCGCTTCGTCGCCTACGTCGGCTCACTCCTGGGCATCGGCTCGCCCGCCATGCGCAACGGCGACGCCTTTCCAGACAACGCCAAGCTGTACTACGCGGGCCGCCTGGCCGGACAAACGCGAAATGCCGAAGGGCTCAAGGCCATGGTGGCCGATTACATGCGTCTGCCGACCGATCTGGAGGAGTTTGCGGGCGAATGGACGCCCCTCCAGGATTCGGAGCGCTGGCGCACCACCCGTACGGCCTTTGCCGGCGCCCTCGGCGTGAGCACCATCCTTGGCGCACACGCCTGGCAGCGCCAGACCAAATTTCGCTTGGTCTTCGGCCCGCTCAAGGAAGACGAATTCCACAGCATGCTGCCGGGGAGCCCGCGCCTCAAGCGCCTGCAAGCGCTGGTTCGCAACTACGTCGGCGACTCGCTCAATTGGGATCTGCGCCTCTTCCTCGACAAGCGGGTCAGCCAACCCTTCCGCCTCGACCGAGTGACTCGGCTGGGTTGGACGGCGTGGCTAGGACGCTGCCCGGAAGGCGAAGGCCGCGAGGATCTGATCTTCAATCCCAACCAAGGTAACCAAGACGGCGCGGAGAATTCAGCTTCCACCGCCTAGCACTCCTGTACAATCCGTCCTCGAACTTCGACCGAACAACCGTCACTTAGAGTGGCCGCGCGGCCACAGGAAGAAGAAAAACGATGTCCGAGATCTCACGCGTTTCCCTGTTCGGCAAGCTGAACAGCCTCGGCTACAAAGCCATCGAGAGCGCCACCGTTTTCTGCAAGTTGCGCGGCAATCCGTACGTCGAGCTGGTTCACTGGTTCAACCAACTGTTGCAGCTTCCGGATTCGGATCTCCATCGCATCGTCCGCGAGTTCCAGATCGAGCCCTCGCGCCTGGCGCGTGATATGACCGCCGCGCTCGATCGACTGCCGCGCGGTGCAACCTCGATCTCCGACTTGTCGTCGCATATTTCCGAGGCAGTCGAGCGCGGCTGGGTCTACGGCACCTTGCTCTTCGGCGAATCGCAGGTGCGAACCGGCCACCTGGTGGTCGGAATTTTGAAGACGCCCGGCCTGCGCAACACCTTGATCTCGATGTCGTCCGAGTTCGACAAGATCAAGATCGAGCAGCTGACCGAGCGCTTCGCCCAAATCGTCGCGGCATCGCCCGAGAACGCCATGCAAGCGAATGACGGCTTTCAGGCCGGTGGCGGCGCCGAACCCGGCGAAGCCAGCGGTGCTATTGCACCGGCGGCGATGGGCAAGCAGGAAGCCCTCAAGAAATACTCGGTCGACCTCACCGAACGCGCCAAGAGCGGCGAGATGGATCCCATCGTCGGGCGCGACGAGGAAATTAGGCAAATCGTCGACATCCTCATGCGCCGCAAGCAGAACAATCCCATCCTCACGGGCGAGGCGGGCGTCGGCAAGACCGCGGTCGTCGAAGGCTTCGCGCAGCGGATCGCAGCCGGCGACGTTCCGCCGTCGCTCAAGGATGTCAGCCTGCGCTCGCTCGACATCGGCCTTCTGCAGGCCGGCGCCAGCATGAAGGGCGAGTTCGAAAATCGATTGCGCCAGGTCATCGAAGAGGTTCAGTCGTCGCCCAAGCCCATCATTCTCTTCATCGATGAGGCGCACACGCTCATCGGCGCGGGTGGAGCGGCCGGGACGGGCGATGCCGCCAACTTGCTCAAGCCGGCGCTCGCGCGCGGCAAGCTGCGCACCATCGCGGCGACGACGTGGGCCGAATACAAGAAGCACATCGAGAAAGATCCTGCCCTCACCCGCCGCTTCCAGGTCGTCCAAGTGGGCGAGCCCAGCGAAGCCAAGGCGCTGCTCATGATGCGTGGAATTGCTTCGACGCTGGAGAAGCACCACCGCATCCAAATCCTCGACGACGCCCTCGAATCGGCGGTCAAGCTCTCGCACCGCTACATTCCGGCGCGCCAGCTTCCCGACAAGGCCGTGAGTCTGCTCGACACGGCTTGCGCGCGCGTTGCCATCAGCCAGCATGCCGTGCCGGCCGAGGTCGACGATTGCCGTCGCCACATCCAGGCGCTCGAAACCGAGATCGAGATCATCAAGCGCGAAGATGCGGTGGGCGTGGTCGGCGCCGACAAGCGGGAGAAAGAGGCGGTCGAGAAACTGACCACCGAGAAAGAGCGCCTGGTCGGGCTGGAAGCCCGCTGGAACAAGGAAAAGGCTCTGGTGGACAAGATCCTCGACTTGCGCGCCAAGCTCCGCTCGGCCTCGCAAAAAGTGGAAGGCACGGACAGCAAGCTGGAAAGCAAGGCCGAGGCGGCCAAGGGCGAAACGAAAGCAGCTCCTGCGCCGGCCCCGACTATCGACCGCCCAGCCGTACTGGCCGAGTTGCAAGAAACCCAGAAAGCCCTCGAAAATCTGCAGGGCGACCACCCGCTCATCCTTCCGACCGTCGATGGTCAGGCCGTCGCCTCGGTCGTTGGCGACTGGACCGGAATTCCGGTGGGCCGCATGCTGAAGAACGAAATCGACACCGTGCTGCGGCTGGCGGATACGCTCGACCAACGCATCATCGGTCAGCGCCACGCGCTCGAAATGATCGCCAAGCGCATCCAGACCTCGCGCGCCGGCATCGAGAACCCCAACAAGCCCATCGGCGTTTTCATGCTGGCGGGCCCGTCCGGCGTCGGCAAAACGGAGACCGCGCTGGCGCTCGCCGAAGCGCTCTATGGCGGCGAGCAGAACATCATCACCATCAACATGAGCGAATTCCAAGAGGCACACACGGTTTCGACGCTCAAGGGCTCGCCTCCCGGCTACGTCGGTTACGGTGAAGGCGGCGTCTTGACCGAGGCCGTGCGTAGGCGCCCGTACAGCGTCGTGCTGCTCGACGAGGTCGAAAAGGCCCACCCCGACGTGCACGAGATCTTTTTCCAGGTCTTCGACAAGGGCTGGATGGAAGACGGTGAAGGCCGCGTGATCGACTTCAAGAACACGCTCATCCTGCTGACCACCAACGTGGGCAGCGAGCTCATCATGAACATGTGCAAGGATCCGGCACTGCTTCCGGAAATCGACGGCATCGCCAAGGCGTTGCGCGAACCCTTGCTCAAGACCTTCCCGGCTGCGCTTCTCGGCCGCATGGTGACCATCCCGTATTACCCGCTGTCCGACGAAATGATCGGAAACATCGCGCGCCTGCAGCTCGGCCGCATCGCCAAGCGCATCGCCCAAAGCCACAAGGTCCCGTTCACCTACGACGACGCCGTGGTCAAGCTCATCGTCGCTCGCTGCACCGAGCTCGAAAGCGGTGGCCGTATGATCGATTCGATCCTCACGAACACCTTACTTCCGGTCATCAGCAAGGAGTTACTCACCCGCATGATGGAGAACAAGCCCATCACGCGCGTGGCAACCACGGTTGCCGAAGGCGAGCTCAGCTACAGCTTCGATTGAGCCGGCGCTGGATTCGGTAGAAGCTGAATCGACTCGCTCGCCGCCCAGGCGTTGGGGGCGAGCGAGCGCCGACTGAGCTCGGTTCCATCCCTCTTGTCAGCGCGTCTCGCTGCTTCGATAGAGCTGCAATGTACAAGGGATCAGCAAGGAGTAGCAGAGCGCGCCGATTGCAAGGGTCACGGGAACACCAAAGACCATGGAACATCCCAGGCCCAGGCCGCCTGCCGACACGCCAAAGGCGCCGTTGATACCCCACAGCCAAGGCCCTAGATCAGGGCCGCCAACCATGCCCCGACGCCGCCGGACAAGGCGCAGTCCAGTGGGAAAGCCCAGTCCCAAGCCAACGGCAGGGATAGCCACCAGAAGTACACTCAGCGCCACCCGCACGGCCGTTGTCGATGCGGAGAAGTAGTGCGTGACCGGTCCTGAGGCCAACGCTGACAATAGGACCAAAGCACAAGGCAGGAGCGGATAGAGCGTCCCCAGGCGCCGGTTGTTCTCCACCGGCAAGCGTCCGCTGGCCATACTGCCAAGGCCCGTGAATAAGATGATGCCGCCAAGCAAGGTCGCGAGCGCAATGGTGGGATGCCCAATGAACACATTGAGGCGAGACAGTAGCGCCATCTCGATGAACATGAAGCCGAGTCCGATGAGCGCAAAGTAGGCCGTCGCGGCGATCAGATCGGAACGCAAGACCGAGCGCAGCTCCTTGCGCCGGGACAGGAGCGGCCCGACGATCGTCAGTAGGCTCAGCAAGACACTCACGGCGGTGGCGTAAATCAAGGTCTGGGTGGCTTGCAGGTTGCCGAGGTAAGGGGAATCCATTTTGTTCACCGACTCACCACGAAGGAACCAAGTCATGGGTTTGAGCATATTGAAGAAGAACGGCCGGGCGTCCGTGGGAGGCGTGAGATCGAGGGGCTGCGACGCGGCTAGCTGCCACAGCGACTTCTGATCCGACGCCTGCCAAACCGCCGCAATCGTCTGATTGGCGGGCGCCGTCGAGGGGCCCGCTAGGATCGCAAAGCTGCGTTCGGCCGCCGCCGCGTTAGCCCGGCGCAGGTCGGCTTCGGACAGAGGGGAAGGCGAGACCAGCAGGGTGGCGATATTGGCATAGCTCACCACCAGCAAATGCTTGGTCGGCTCGCTTGCGCCCCGACGATACAAGACCTCCATGGCCAGCGCCACCATGCGGGCAACCTCACCGGGGGAATCGGCCACATACCAACGAGAGACGGTGAAGATTCCGGTGGGCGTCAGTCGTTCCAAGAAGACTTGCCACGCCTCCGCGGTGTACAGACCGTTCTCCGAAAGGCTGAACGCGCCGGCGCCAGTCGAGGCCCACGTGTCGATCATCGACATGGTGATGACGTCGTACTTGTGCCGATCCCGGGCCATGAAACTTCGCGCCTCGTCGCCAATCAACTCCACGCCAGGGATGTCGGCCAGCCGCGAGTATCTGCCTTCCTTTCCGCGATGAACGTCAAGAATCAACTCGTTGAGCTCCACGCCCACCACTGGCTGATGCCCGGCTCGGGCCGACGACACCACGTCCGGCCCCCCGCCTACGCCGATTACCGCTGCGGGACCAGTGGGTCGAAGCACATGGGCGAACGAGGCGACATCATAGTCAAAGTAGCCAAAATTACGCAGCTGATTGGAATTCTCAGCCACGTAGGTGGCAGCACCGCCATCAATGCGAATCATCTTGTAAGGACGAGGGGCGGCTAGTTCTCGGGGAATGCGATGGCTGATGGCCCAAAGCGGTGGATCCCGCAAACCGGAAGGAGCGACGGTCACGCGCGAGTAGGTATTCCATCGCACGCTTTCGAAATCTTCGAGCTTTTCTCCGTAGCCCTTGGCGTAGAGCGGGCGAAGCGCAGGATATGTCATGTGCGAATTAGCGGCGCCCAAGGCAAAGAGAAGGATAGCCGCCACGAGCCCAGGGAGCCCCCACGTGCCTCGCGCGATGCCAAATGCCATGGCGGCAACCGCGGCGACCCCGCCGGTCAACACCACCGCACTCGGCGCATCGAAGTGCGAGAGAAGAAGAATCACGAGGGCGCATCCAGTTCCCGCCCCCAAGAGGTCAACTCCGTAGGTCGTCGTGGAAGGAAGAGATGACCGAGTCAGCGCCAGCGCAAGCGTGATTCCCACCAGCGCAAACGGCAAGGCCAGGAGTCCCCCGAACGACACGAGAGACAAGAAATCCATCAGCGACCTAATCAAGGGCACCGGATGGGCCATGACCATGCCAATCACGAGCGGACCAAGACAGGCAAAAGCCAATGCCGAATGCTCCATCGCGCGGGGGATGTCTTCGTCGCGAAAACGCTCGGGACGAATGAAAATGTAGACCGCTCCGCCCGTCATGCCCAGCATGGCCAACGAAATCACGAAGAAGGCCAGGTGATACCACGCCATGACGCTCGTGATGCGCGTCAGAAGGATCTCGAGCATGAGCGAGGACATCGCCGCCAAGAACACGCCAACATACGCAAACCGTCTCGCGCGACTACCCAGAGCTAGCGAATCGGCCATTGTCGCCTCCAAAAGGGGAACGTCTCGAAGGAGGCGCTTCTAACAACGGGCACGCTCAATGTCGAGGGGACTCATCTCAACATCTATGTCCTATCTTCCTGCAAGCCCCAGCTCTTTCGCCAAGAAGGCTCCGAGTGCGGCAACCACCTCGCCCGGAATCTCGTGGCCGCCTTCGAACGCGACGAACGTCACGGAAAGGCCTGCGGCCACCATTTGTTGATGCAGCTTTTCGGCAAGATCGAATGGCAGCACGTCGTCGGCACGACCGTGCGCCATGAAGACAGGCATCGCCTTTCGGGCAGCCATGCCCGCCGACCAGCCTGCTCGGTCGTTCGGCGTGCCTGAAAGAATGACCAGCGCGGCGAGAGGCTCGTTCGAGGCAAAGGCGACCTCGCAGGCAACCATCGCGCCCTGAGAAAATCCGCCGAGAATGAACGGACGCTTGGCCGCATTCCCCTCGGCGTCGAGGGTGTTGCGCACGAGACGCGCTGCGCGCATGAGCCCGGCAGGATCTTCCTCGCGAAGATCGACTCCCAAACCGACGGAGCGCCGGTGCGCGGCCAAGTCCAAGTTCCACCACGCGCGGCCATCGATCTGTCCATCGGGCCGAGCGACGTGGTACGGAGCCATCGGAAACAGGAAGCGTCCCTGGGGAGGAAACGGAATCGTCAGGCCGTAAGGAATCCAATGCTCCGCGGACGATGCGTAGCCGTGCAACAAGACGAGCGTCGGCGGACCCTTGCTGCCTTTGCGCAGCACCTCGAGGCGCGGCAGCCACGGTCGCCAGCGCGCGATCCCGGCCACCAGCACCACGACCAGCGCAAGCTGGAGCCAGTGTCGTCGCTTCAAGCCGACTCCGGATACCTAGGCTCGCTGCGAAGGCCAAGGGCATAGGCGACCGCCAAGACGACGATGCATGCTGCGCCTACCGCCAAGTAGCCGTTGACCAAGCCGGGAATGGAAAACTGCTGCTCAAACACCAGCACCGTTGGATCCGATAAGCCCTGTCCTTCGTTCTCGCCGAACGGAATCACGTCGCGATCGGAACGTGCGGCCCACCACGTGGCTAGGGCATCCGCAAACGCGGCAGCGCCGATGACCAGGAAACCCCAGCGCAGCCAGCCGATGCGGATCTGACTGTCCTTGGGCGCATAGAACGACAACATCAGGAGTGTTCCAAAAATCATGCAACCGCCGTCGCCGCTCCAGATGATGAACGACTGCGCCCGTCGGTCTGAAAGGGCGAACGTACAAACAAGCTCTGCCGCGAGCAGCACGGCGGGGACGACAAGCCAGATCGATCGCCGGGCGCGCGCGCCGGCATAGCCGAGACCGGCAGCAAATGCCACGAAGACTATCCACGAGCGACTCGTGCCGACCGGCGTGAGCCACGGCCCGGGGAAAGCCCAGCGACCGCACAACCACGCCGCCACGGCGTGACCCAGCTCGTGAATCCACATGCTGAAGACAGTACGCAGAAGCATGCGCGCGAACGAGGCGTGCACCAGCGCCCACGCGATGACTAGCGCCAGCGGAAGCGCGAGCTGGCGAAAGCGCCGCTCGATGGCCTGTTCGAGGGCTGGCACATCCCACGCGGCCGGCGCCGGCGGAAGGAGCGGACCGTCCGCCGCGCGAATCGCACCGTCTTTGCGCAGAAGATCTCCGCCACAGTTGCATCCGCGCGCACTTCGCAGCGGCTTTCCGCAGTGGGAGCAGTTCGCCGTCGTCACGATGGAAGTCTACAATGTCGGGCTCGAGCCGTCCCTCGACGGAAGCGAAATGCGAGTGGTAGGAATCAGGAACCTGGGCGGCTCTGATCGATGGTACCGCTCGACACGCACTTGAACACGAACCGGCTGCGGCCGATCTCGATCGTATCGCCGTCGCCCAAGGGATGGCGACCGCTGACCGGCTTCGTCTCCACCTTGACCGCACCCTGCATCGGCTCGACGAAAAACGATCCGCGCCGCACGCTGATGGCGGCGTGCTGGTCGGCGACCTGCGTGTCGGCATCCACGCGAATACCACATTCAGGTCCGCGCCCGATGACGGCGCGATTGCCTGAAAAGCGCAGCGTCTCGCCCCGCTTGCCCTGCCCCGCCGCACGCACCAGCCAGCCAACCGCCAAGGCATTGTGGCTGCTGCGGCTTTCGTTGCGAAGCGCGGCTTGAATCTCCAACGCAATGCCGCGGGCCCGCGGCGATGCCAGAACCGGATGACGATTGCCCGAGGCGCGCAAGGCGCGGGCCAGCTCGTCCAGCCCCAGGCGCGAAAACGCAGCCCACTGATCTTCAGGCACCCGTGCGGCAATGCTGCTGGCGACCTGATCGGGTGGCATCGATCCCGACACCGACTGCGCGAGAACCTCCGCCAGGTCGCCACCTAGCAGGGTGTCGTCGTTCGCCTTGTGAAGCAGCAGCGCCTGCAACTCCTCGAAGCGGCGGCGCCCGGCCTTGGTCTTGAAAAGCGGATAACGCTCGTCCGCAAAGACCGAGGGATCGAGCTCGGCCAACAGACCCACGTCGTTGGGATAGCTACGGGTCAGCTCGACCAGGGCGCGTGAGGCGGACAAGCCGCGCTGGATGAGCGCATGCGCCGCTGCCACCACCGGCGATTCGTCGTCTTCGTCGTCCATTTCGTCCGCGGACGATCGTCGTCGCACCAGCACCACGACGATGGCGGTCACGATCAAAAGCCCGATGACTGCGCCAAACAGCAAGAGCAGCCAGGTCGTGCTGCCGGCCACGGTCACCTTGCCCACTTCGATGGCGCGCCGTCGGCCGTCGATCGTCAGGTTGAGGCGCAGCTTGTGCGTGCCGCCGAACGTGCGCCACGACCACGGCAAGTCCCAGCGCACCCGCCGCATATCGGCAATGGACTGGCCAAGCGATTCCAGCGTGGACTGCACTTCCAGGGGTTGCTCGGTCGCGCGGCGGAAGCCACCGGCCGCCGCCAGATCGCCCAGGTTCTTCGTGCTCTGTTCAGCGTCGGCCTCGGGCGGTGGAAACGAAACCACCAACAACTTCACGCCGGTCTTTTCCACGGCGTCGGCCAGCGCCGCGAAATCGGCCGAGCTGTCACCCGACGAATCGTTGAAGTCGCGCCCGTCGGTGACGACCAGCAAGACCTTGAACGGACTTTCGTCGCTGCCGAGCGCCTTGAGATCGACGCGAATGGCATCCGCCAGATTGGGACGGTCGCCAGGAATGTAGCCGAGGTCGTGCAACTGCCCGCTGATCTCGGATGCCTTCAGCTTGGGGATGGGCTGGCGTTTGCGCCCGTAGAGCGTCACGTAGACGTTGCTGCGCGCCGGAATGCGACGAAAAAAACCGCCAACGCCTTCAAGCAGGGCGTCCGACACGCCGGCCGGAACGTCCTTCACCCAGAGGTAGACCAGGCCGACGGCCAGCGGAGACTTCCACGACTGGTTCGCCTCGGCGGCGGTCTGAGCGTAATCGGAAAAGACCTCGGTGGATTTGGTCACCGGCCCCGGCTGGCCATCTACTTCCATTTCGACCGCGGTCGGCTTGATGGTGCTGCCGTCTTCAGAGATGCCACCGACGAGCACCACCATTTCGCCGGTGTCGCGCTCGACGTCGGGGGGCGACGCTAGAAAAGTCGGACCGGCGAATGCCAGTGACGCCCACCCGAGAACCAGCGCGTGCGCCGCCAGAAAGCGCGTGAGCGCACACGGGCTTCGCCTGGCTGCGCTCTCCCGCGGGGGATCTAAAGGACCCCTTCGGGGTCCTTTGTTTGGTACTAGACTCCGCCTCACGCGCCGGCCTTTCCGCTGGGCGAAAGCCATAGCGATTTGAACATCAGCTCGGTCCGGCCGACACGGACGATGTCGCCGTCGCTGAGCTCGATGACTTCGCCCAGGGTTAGCTTATGCGAGTTCACGAAGGTGCCGTTGGCCGACGGTCCTGGCACCTCGCGGTCGCGAATGGTGAACGCCTCGTCCTGATTGTCGCGCCTCGGACGATGCACGACCGCGTGGCCGTTCGAGAGGAACTTGTCGTTGAAATCGATCCACGTCTCCATCGAGGTGTTTTCCTGCGAGCCACGCGAAAGAATGGTCACGGGAGTGACGAGCTCGATGAGCGATTCGCTGTGCTGCATGTCGAGCGAGGAGAGCACCACGAGCCAGCCCAGGCTGAGGCCGGGCACTGCCGCAAGTCCCTTGTCGTCCACGGTGGACATGAACATCGTCTTCGGCGATGCCATGCGCGGCCGACAATTGCCGCAGGTCGAGCCCCACGCCGCGAGCATGGGTTGCCCGCAGTTGGGACACGGCTGCTCCTCGGTACGGGCGGGCGGCGCGATCGATGCCCGCAGGTCGTCGGAAGCAGAGCCCTCGACCTTGCTCCACGACGGTTTGCGCAGAGGGGCTGGACCGCGCTTGGCCGGCTTGCGGCTCGAAGAAATGCCTTTTTTTGATTTGTCGAACACGGGAAGCTCGTCGCTAGGGATGATAGGTTTCCAGCCTGCGATGGTCAAACACCTATCTCATTTATCGAGGGCCTTCGAGGTTTCGCCCGCTCCCCCGTACGAAGCGCTCGACCATCGCGAGCAACAACTCGCGCACCTGCAGTAACATCCGCCAGCTCATGGGCAGCATGCTTTCAACCGTCTTTCTTGCGCTCGTCCTCGCCGCGCCGTCCGGCGAAGATGCGACCGCACCCGCCCGAGCGCCGACCACGCCAGCGGCCACGCGCGGGACGTCCATCATCGTTGCAGGTCAGCCTTTCGACGTCGGCCGCACCGTCGTGCTGTGGAGCGACGACCAGGGCTTCAACGCCTACGAAAAGCGCTGCATCGATCAAACCGGCGGCTGTTGCGACTTCGACTCCGACCGGTATGGCGTGCGCAAGGGGCTCCTCAAGCGCACCGTCGAGAACTTGCAAGCCATCGTGTCGCAGTTCGTGCTCCACTTCGACGGGTGCGTCAATTCGCGTTCGTGCTTCAAATCCATGCACAACCGCACGCGCCCCGGCGGCGGCACCGGCTGCGGCCTTTCCGCCCACTTCATGATCGACACCGACGGCACCATCTACCAGACGCTGGATCTCGCCGAGCGCGCCTACCACGCCGAGCAGGAGAATTCGATTTCCGTCGGCGTCGAAATCTGCAACCGCGGGCGCTACAAGCCCGAGGAGATGAGCAAGCTCCCGGCCGAGTGGCGCACGCGGCCCCGGAAAGACGTCGTCATCAACGGCTTCAAGTACACGGCCTACGACTTTCGGCCCGAGCAGTACGAATCCATCGTGGCGCTCACGCGAACCCTCCTGCGCGTCTTTCCGAAGCTGAAGCCCGAGGTGCCCGAGCGAAACGGCGAAGTCATCATGGATACGCTGGAAAACCCGCTCGACTTTCATGGCATCGTCGGGCACCTGCACGTCGATCTCGACAAACAGAAGTGGGATCCCGGGGCCCTCGACTGGAAACGCATCCTGCGCGCTCTGCAAGGCTTCGTCTTTCCCATGCAGCTGCGGGCGTTCACCGAGGTGCCGCGCACGCGCGACGAGCTTCTGGCCGCACGCCGAGCCGCCTTCTTCAGCAGCGAAGAACGAGCCAGCGGCTTCTTTCCGCTGGCACCCGGTCGTCTGTTCCATTCCGGCGTGCACTTGCGCGGTCGTGCGGGCACCCCGGTGGTCGCGCCCACCCGCGGCCGCATCGTGGCCGCGCGCAAAGGCGAGTACCACGGCTCATCGACGTCCTTTGTGCTCCTCAAGCACGAGGTGGAGGTGGATGGCGAGATCGTCACCTTCTTCTCGCTGCTCGCGCATCTCGCTCTTCCAGCCGTGGGCCCCGAGAACCCCATTCCGTGGATGCAGTCGCTCCTGCAGGCCGACCGGGCAGAAACGCGTAAGGCCCTCGAGTCCGGACGCGTGGTCTTGCTCGACGAGCGCGCCGAAACCGGAGATCTGGTCGGATACCTCGGGGAAGTCCGCCGCGGGCCCGAGCAAGGTCCCGAGCTGCACTTCGAGATCTTCACCGCCGAGCGCCTGCCGGGCGACCTCGAGCGCGGCTTCCGAATCCTGAACGCGAGCGGTGACGGTCCGATCGCCCGCCGTGCGCCGCTGGTCGCCATGATCGACAAGAACGGCGACGGCCAGATTAGCGAGGCCGAGCTGACGTCCGTGTTTCATGGCAGTGATATGACCAAGCGGCAGGCACTCCGCCGCGCGGTCGTCCGCCACCGGCACGAATGGGGCAACCGAACCACGCTCGACGAGTTCGTCGGCCTACGCGAGCTTTCCAGCATTCCCGAGGCGGACCGTCGCCGGCTGTACGCCATCGCCATCGCGCCCTACATCTTCTGGGGCGACGCCCTCTCCGAGCACGCGGGACTGCCGCAGAACCAGATCATCTATTCGTACAACCCGATCACTTTTCTTCTCACGCTTGCCTCGCACGCGACCCACATCGATATTCCTTGGCCGCGCGATACGCTCACCGATGGTTCGCTGGAGCCTCGCCGACTGTCGCTGGTTCCGCTCTCGGATTGGACGAAACCGCCGCCTCCTCAGTTCCAAGAACTGAAGCTGCCGCCTCTCATCGGCAACGACCTGCGCCCCAAGCGCCGCGACGAAATTCCCCTCATCGAGCTCGCGCCCACGGATCAGCGTTAGCGCGCAGAAGACGCTGCTATCTTCCGCCGAACGTCGCGAGCACGTCGGCCAGCGATGCCTGACCCGAACCGAGAAGCTGTGCCTGCGCCGGCGTCAGCGATTGGACGGCTTTTTCATTTGCGGCGGCGACGCTCGTGTGGAGCGGCCAGAAGCGCTGGCTCTTGTGCTCGGGATTGGCAAGGTAAGCAAGCATCTGCGGCGGCGCTGGACCAAGTGCTAGCAAAAGTCGGGTCGATGTCCAAATCACCGACGGCATGAACGAGCCGCCACTCAGGTGGCGACGGATGAGCTCAAGCCAGAAGGCGCGCATGCCGTCGGTCGGTGTCGGGCATTCCAGCGTGATGGTCTGCTTGGCCGATTCCGCAGGCTTGGACAGTGCCTGCTCGCACGCCATGCCCAGCGTGTGCAGGGCGTAGGCGCCGCCTTCGTTGAGGCCGCCGATGGCAACCCGCAGCTCGAAGAAGCTCGACGCTGCCAACAAATCGTCGAGCGGCAACGCCGGCGCGCTTTGCTTGAGTGTTTCCTTGAGCCAATCCACCTGAGCGGCCAAGTCCTGCGCTGTCAGGCCACGGGCGGCTTCGGCGACGGTGATGGCTGCCTCGAAAAAGGGTCCGAAGATCGACGGCAAAAGCGGCAACGCCTCGACCATGGGCCGGCTTTCGAGGTGCACCGAAATCACCAGGGGAAAGGCACGGCCGACTGCATCTTCGCCCGGCATGAAGCCGCCGACGAAGACGTCACCCGACGGCGCGCACAGCAGGAACTGTGTGGGCTCTTGGGGTAAGTGCAAGCGTTCGCTATGCAGGCATTCGACGCCTTGCTGAAACCACTGGTCGAGCCCCGCCCGCTGGAACTCACCTGCGTTGATGCGAACGAAGTCGCGCTCGGCAAGGATCTTCCCGTAAAGCGCGGCAGTGGGCTCCCGGATCCGCGGCAACGAGTTCACATACATGGCCATCCCTCGCTACTTCCGACAAGAACCGCCGCCGTTGGTGATGCCTTTGGGCAGCGCGAACCTCTGAAAAATTTCACGAATGTTGTCGGGCTTGAAGTCGACCAAGATCCTGTTCTGGCCATTGGCCGAAGTATACGTAAGCGACACATAGTCGCCGTTCTTCGACGGGCTCATTCCCTGGGCAAGCAAATAGAAGAGTGCCCATTCGCCTTCGTCGCGCGGCCCGATGGCTTCCATCTCATCGTTCTTCACAAACAGGCGGAAATTTGCCCGGCGGACTGGCCACACGAACTCGTCCCAGCGATCGACGGCATTGAGCCCGGTAATTCTCTTGCTACCAAGGTCGAGGATAATCTTCGAATACTGCGCCGACGGGCGAATGTGCACGGCCACCGGCATCCCGACCTTGCCCGCTTCTTTCGCGAAAATTCTTCCGGTCAGCTCGGCCGCATGGGTGAGGAATTTGAGAAATTCGTCTCGGTAGTGGACCGCCGCGCCGTCCTTGAGCCGAAAGAGGGTCCCCACCTTCTCGATGTCGGACGAGAGCGAGTCCGTGTAGTACTGCCACAGCGTTCCCGTGCCGGGCTGGAAGAACTTCTCGATGTCGGCGACTTTGGCTTCGCCCAAGGCCCTGCCAGTGGCGAACGGATACTTGCCAGCCAGCAGTTGGTCGAAGGCGACGAAGACCGTCTCGCACCACTTGCGACTGGCCGAGTCGGCGCTGGCACCCACGACGGCCACCTCGGCACCACGCAACGGCGGCATGAGGATCTTTTCGAGCATGCCCTGCTCCCATCCTTGGTCGTCATAGCGGGCGATCAAATTCGACAGGTTGGTGCGTGCGGTGCGGATGGCGTTTGGAAACGTCTTGCCGTCTGGCGTTCCCTGCTCGCCCATCGCCGCACCAAGCTCGGTCAGGATCTGACCATACTGCTCGAAGCCCGTGGGTTTGACCGAGCCGAAACGCAACAGGCCTTCAAAGGCAGTCTCGACCTGCTTGGCACCGGGATCACGGTTGTCGTCGTCGGCCTTCTCGCCGCGCGGATCTTTAAGGTTCCTTTGCTGGGCTTTCTCCTCGGCCTTGCCCTTGAGGAAGCCCATCGCCTTGTCGCCGAGCGATTCCTCTTCCTTGAGGACGAGATTGTCATTGATGTTCTTCCACGTCGCTTCGAACGGCTTGTCCGCTACCAGCCTTTTGATGAGCGTGCGCGCTTCATCAAGGGACGTGGGCTCGCGCATCGACAGAGTGAGCAGAAATCGCTTCCACGCGCCCACGTACTGCACGAAATAGTCAGCCTTGATTCGGGCGATGGCACGTGCGTCCTTGGTCTTGCGCTCCTTGCCCAAGATCCAAGAATTCTCGTCATCGTCCTGGGCCTTCTCGAGTTGGTGAAGGCGCTTCTTGACTGCCAGATAGCCCTCGGGAGTGAAGGCACCGCGGACGGCGACCTCCTTCTTGTTCTTGCCTGGCTGCTGCTGCGGGCTGAACAGAACCACCGCGCTGCCGAGCAGGTCGATGGTCTTGAGATCGCGCGGCATGCTCGGGTCGTTGATGATCTCGCCCAAGGGATCGTCGCCCGACCCAATAAGGATGCCCCGCGCGTAATTCACGAATTTCTTGTCGCGGTCGATCATGTCCGCCGGATCCGCGATGGCCGTGGCGTAGAAGCGGACCAAATTTTCGAGCACGCGCGGCGCCCTGCCCGCTGCCGGTTGATTGGTCAGCGCGGTCCAGCGCGCCGCCGCCTTCTCCGCCGCCAACTTGACCCCGCTGTCCCACCGATCGGAGCGCGGCGTGGGCTCGTCGGGCTGCTTTTCCTGCGTGAGCAGAAGATGCAGTACAAGTGCATCCATCATCTCGGACGCCGACAAACCGCCCAGCGATGCAGCCCTGACCAAGTCAGCGCGCAAAATGGGACGAATCACCAAGCGCTCGACCGAGGTGTGCAGTTGCTTCGTGATCGCGGCGCGTGGAAACAGCGCCGAGGTGCTATCGCCCTCAGCCAGCGACTTAGCCAGTTCTTCAATCGATTCGAGCGACTCGGCAGAAACCAGCCCCGCGCCGTCCTTGCTCGACTTGCTCGACGCCAGCTTGTCGATGGCTCGCAGGGCGTCCTTCGCATAGCCGGAATTCGTGCTGTACGAACGAATGGGCAAGAACAAGAAACCCGCGGCCAACACGCAGGCGGCCGCTGTGATGGCAATGCGACGAACCCGCTCTTTTCGCATCACGCGCGTGCTGCGAACCGCGGCTTGCTGATCCGGAAACACGACGTTCGTGAAGACGTCGCGCAGAAAGTAGCTTTTCGGCTTGGTGATGGAGACGCCGGCAGCGGCACGGCTGGAAACGCCGAAGGCGGACGCCATGCTCTGCATGATGCGGTCGATGGGGCGGCCTTCCTGCGTGCCACTCGTGAAATAGACGCCGCGAAGAACAGGCGCGTCTTGATACACGTTCTCGGCAAAAAGGTCGCCGACCAGCATCGACAAGTTCCGGCCGAATGCTTCGAGCTGCTGCGCAAACTCGAAAATCTTGAAGCGCGCGTCGACCCGACGTTCCTCGCAGAGGCGGAGGAACGAGCGCTGGCCGGCAACATCGAAGAGCTCCTGCATTCGCTCGGTGAGGATCTCGGCGCGCTCGTCGGGGCTGGCCATGAGCGGCAGCGAAACGCCCCAGATTTGACCACGTTCTTTGTCGCGCAAATCGCCGAACATATCGACGAAGCCGGGAACGAGGTCGGTCTTGGTGACGAGAAAGTAAACCGGGACGACCATTTCCAGTCGGCCGGTGACCTCGTCCAAGCGGTCGCGCAGCGCCTTGGCCAGCGCTGCCATTTCTTCTTCGCCGCCTTCGAGGTCGAGCAGGCTGACGGCCAGCAGAATGCCGTTGATGGGCTTCTTGGGGCGCGTTTTGCTCAGCAGATCGAGGAAGGCCAGCCATTCTTCGTGATCGTCATCCTGGGTCGACCAGCGGCCGGCGGTATCCAAGATGATGGCTTCGTTGGTCAGCCACCAATCGCAGTTGCGCGTGCCGCCCACGCCCTTGACCTTGCCGCCTTTGGCGTACGGGAACTGCAGGCCCGAGGCGCGCAGCGCGGTAGTCTTGCCGGCGCCGGGCGGGCCGATGATGACGTACCAGGGAAGCAGCCCGAGCGCGTCGCGGCCCTTATGGCCGAGGCGCGACGACTTGAGGCCCGCGATGGCCTTCTGAAACTCGACTTGCATGGCCGTGATTTCGGCCTGCTGGTCCGGACGAATGTTCGAGCGCCCCGACAGATCGCCCAGCCCTTGCTCGATGGCGCTGGCAGCTTTGCGGGTGGCGATGGCCTTGTAAATCGCCCACGCGGCGAGCCCCAGCACGACGACCGCCGTAACTGCGATAGCGCCCCAGAAAAGCGCCGAAATTCCGTGGAAGACGATCGCAGCGGCCCAGGCCAGTGCGATGAAGATGGCGCCAAAGATGTACTTGAGCACGGCCTGACCTCTAGTGGGCTAATCTGTCGACGCGAGAAGTGACGTCGGCGACCTGTTGATCGAACGACACGCGCAGCCCCACGAAAACGGCGAGCGCGAGCGCGAAAATCCCGAGCGACACCCACAGCATCAGGTTGCTGCCCGCCCGACGAATCATCGGCTCATCGGGCGGCTCGCCTGCCGGAGCCATCTCGTCGGGTATTTCCAGATTCCGCTCGAGCACATTTCGCACGCCATCCGCGATGCGCATCAGCTCGACGTCGCCGCCGGGAAACCCGTATTTTCCCTGAAAGCCAAAAAGCAGGCACAAGTGGTACACGCGCAAAACTTCGATGCGCCGGCCGTCGCTGAGCAGCGCCTGCAGCCGGGCAAAGAAGCCTTCACCCGCGATGTTCTCACCGAAGTAATGAAGCTGAAGTGGCTGATTCATCCAGTACGAGCGCAAGGGCTCGGGCGTATTGATGGCCACCTCGTCACAGAGCGCGACGATGGCGTAGATGATGTCCTGGCTGTCCCGGTCGGGCACACCGTGGGTGCGAGCGCGGGTTTTCAGCGCCTCGATGAACCCGCGCATGCGCGTGTGGACGGTCTCGGGCGACGGCACCGGCCCATCGAGCTCGCGCAGTCGCGCGATGGCGCCGAAACATTCCCCGGTCAGCTCTTGAATGATCTCTGCCATGCGTGCCTCAGCCTTTGCTGGGAATACCGTAAAGCTCGATTTTGACTTGCGACGGATCGAAGGGCGGCGGCGCGTAGATGGCGACCTTTCGCTCGGCCAGAACGTGGCGCCAGTGATCGATCGACGTGTCCATCAAAAAGTAGACGACGCCCGGCCGCACCGGAATCTCGGCCGGAGGTCGGTGGGTGACCTGCAAGGGAACACCACGCACAGCCGAACGCATAAGGAACGGCAGTTGCGTCCACGACGCAATTTTGGTGCGGCCGGCCAGGTCACGCGAGATCTGCTCGGTGGGCAGGGACGAGACCGCACCCAGCACGAACTGCTGGCACTTGAGAATCCGCTCGTCGTTGAGCGTGCCCACGTGAATGCCCTCGTGAATCTCGATGGGCACGCGCACGCACAGCTCGCGCAGGTTGGCACGCAAAAGCCCGGTGAGAAGAGCAAACAGCTCTTCGAAAGTCGTACGCAAGTCCGCATACAGGAAAGGCGGGAAGGCCGACGGATCCGTGTCCACCGCGAAAGTCGACAGCTGGCCAGCGCATTGGATCAGAAACAGGTACAGCTCCCGGGGGCTCAGCTCGCCATTGCGTCCCGCGTGCACGAGGAAGGGAATCGTCGCGTTGAGCGCCGACAGTTGGAGGTAGCGAGTGACGTCATTGGCGCCGAACTCGATGGATGCCGAATCCCGCTGCGTCCGCTCGGCCGAGAGCTGGCGCTGTTTGGCAACCATGAGCGCCAAAAGCCGCTGAACCCCGCCCATCAAAAATGGCGACGCGGAAATGGTGAGCACCGACGGAATGTAGGCTTCGCTAACCAGCAATGCGCCGCCGGGGTCGCGGACGACTTCGGAGATCTTGATCGACTCGTAGTCGTCGCGATCCTCGTTACCGAACAGAATCGTCAGGTTGCGCTGGGCGAACGCCATGGTCAGGTCAGCCGCCTCGCCGGTCATATCGACGATCTTCTGACTGGCGCTCCGAAAGCGCGTTCGAATGGCGGACTTGGCTGAAGGAGCCTTGCCCTCCGCGCCCATCTCCGCCGCCACTGAAGGTACGCCCTCGCGCTCCTTGGGCACCGCCAGAAAGACTTCTAATGCTGGCAATGCAGGCGGAAAGTTGGCGCCAATCGCCCGTGCCGCAGGCGCTTCGGGATCTCCCGCCTTGAAATCCAGCGGCAGCCCGTCGGGAAGAATGCCCGAAAAGCGGCTCACTACCAATTGCTCGGCGGCTAGCGCACCGGCATCGATCTGAACGCTGGTGATGCCCCACGAAAGCGGCGTGATCGCTCCGATGCGACAGTCGAGCATGCGCTCGTGATACAGATCGGCCTGTTGAAGATGCTGGGGCGAAACCAGCATACCCTCGGACCATACAACTCGCTGCAGACCCTTCATGGCACTCACCTCATCGCATATCGATGCGACTGTCTTCTAACGTGAATTTCAGCTGGGATGCGGCCAGCGCGGCTGGCGTCGCCACTTGGCCGTGGCAGTGCTGCGGATTCGGCGGCGGTAGCTGGCGGATGGCCCGCCACGAAGGCCCGACCGGCCGGCGAAACATAGCCACCACCGCAATGTAGGCTGCGCCCTCGCCGCGCACCAATGCGGGTGCAGCCCTCTCGCCCGGATAGAGCGTGAGCTCTTGCACGGACACGAGATCCTCGGCTAGCACGGCCCGGTCACCGTCGAGCATGCGGTCCAAGCTGGATTCCACCAGCTTGCCGGTGTCCTTGAGCTGGTAGATGCGCACCGTAGTCGCAAGCGATTCGCCGTTTTCGCCTGGGTTCAGGATTGGCGAAGCGGTCAAGGTCAAGCGAACCGGCTCGGGTGTGGGGCACGGCGAAGGCGAAGGCGGCGGCGCCGCCGGCGGCGGTGGATCGTGGGCGCACGCTGAAAGAATCGCGACCACAGAGGCGAACACGACGGACTTCAACAAGGAATTCTTCATAGCTCTACGGCCAGCAGCTTGCCAGCATCAGGTGTCACAAGCAACACCCGCGACGGCATGCCGGCAGGCGATTGAAATGGAAACCCTGAGAGGGTTTCCATCCCTTCCCGCGATGGTCCGCGCCGAGCAAAGCTCGGCGGCTCCCCACGCGGATGCGGACCTCGCAACGGGGCGACAAAACCTTGTTTCGCAAGGCCCCTAGGGGGTAGGTTCATCAACCCCATGCCTTCATCGACCCCTTCTCGAGCCGCACGCTACTGCGCGTTCGTCTCGCGCCACGCCGGCTTGATTCTCATCGCTACCTTGCTGATTTTTGCCGGCTCCGCAGGCCTTGCCTCCAGACTCGAGCTGCGTACCGCCATTTCCGAGCTTTTGCCCAGCGACGATCCCGGCGTCGTCGCGCTGGAAAAAACCCAAAAGCGACTGGGCGACATGTCTCTCCTTCTCATCGGGATCCGCTCCCCGGACCGGCAGGCCAACCTGCGCTACGCCGACGCGCTTACCGAAAAACTGCGCGAGCTGCCCAAAGCGACGGTCGACTTGGCGGCCTACAACATTCGCGACTTGCGCCAATTCTTCGAGAAGAACAAATGGCTCTACGTTTCCGAGCAAGATCTGGAAACGATCCGCGACCGCCTGCGCAGCGAGATCTCCAAGCGCAAGAATCCGCTTCTGGTCGATTTGTCCGACGACGACGAAGAATCGGTGGATTCGATGCGCCAGCGGCTCACCAAAGAGGACAAGCTAGGCGGCCGCTTCCCGGACGGCGTGTTCAGTAACGAAGACGGCACCTACGTTTGGATTGCCGCACTTCCACCCGGCGGCATTCTCGTCGAGCACGGAGGCGAAGGCATCTACCAGGCTGCCGAACGCCTCATCCGCGAAAACGATCCCCACACCTACAACCCACAGATGACCGCGTACATCGGCGGCCCGGTTGCCACAGCCATCGCCAGCCGCGCAGCCGTCGAGCGAGATATCCTTTCGGTCACGATAACCTGCCTGCTTATCGTCGCCCTCTCCATCGCGCTCTACTTCCGCAGCGCGCGCTCGCTGCCACTCATTGCCACGTCGGCGGTCGTAGGCACCGTGATGGCATTCGCCGTCGCCGAGTTGGCTTTCGGTTATGTCAATTCGTCGACCGCATTCTTGGGATCGATCATCGTCGGCAACGGCATCAACTACGCCATCATTCTGATGTCGCGTTACGAGGAAAACCGCGCGGCCGGCGTACACACGTTTGAAGCCATGGAGCGCGCCATCGCGGGCGTCGCACGCGGCACAGGCGTGGCCGCCGTCTGTGCGTCCGCGGCGTACGCGACGCTGATGCTGACCAAGTTTCGCGGCTTCTTCCAGTTCGGGGTCATGGCGGCGTTCGGCGTGCTCTTCTGCTGGGCGCTGACATTTACCGTCCTGCCCGCTATCTTCTTCCTTCTCGACCGCCGCCAGGTGGCGAAGAAACAGAAACAGCGAGCACCACTCAGTCTTAATTTCCTTGGACGCTGGATCGATCGGCGGCCACGCGCTATCTCTCTGACGGCCATCGCGCTAACGCTGTTCTGTTGCTACGGTCTGCTTCACTTCATCGGCGCGCCCTTCGAGTACGATTTCCGCAAGCTGAACGCGAATCTGGAAAGCACCCAGACAGCCCGCGAGTTCAACCAAAGCATGGAGAGCCTCTTCGGCCGATGGCCGTCGCCGACCATCATCCTCGCCGACGACATTCGCGAGGTCGAGGCGATTCGCGCAGGAATCTGGCGCAACGACCAGAGCGAGCACGTGATGGGTCAGATCATCACGATCAACGACATTCTGCCGGGAACCGCCGAGGCCCAGCAGCGCAAACTGGCGTTCCTGCACGACATCCGCAAGCTCACCCACGACCCGGCACTCGAATCCGCGAGTGAAAAGGAGCGAAAACAAATCGAACAGATCGATATCCCGGCGAGTCTGCGGGTGCTGGCTCCCGAAGACGTTCCGCCGCTTATCCGGCGGCCTTTTACCGAGGTCGACGGCAGCATCGGTCGTGTGGTCTTGGTCTATCCCGTCGAGAAGAACCTTTCGGTGTGGAACGGACGCGACCTGCTGCGCATCGCGCGCGTTCTGCAGTACATTCCCTTGCCGGAATTCCACAAGACGCTCGCGACCTCGGGCAGCGCGGTCGTCTTCGCGGGAATGATTCGTTCCGTGCTGCACGACGGGCCGCTGGCTACGGGGGCGTCACTCGCCGTCGTGTTGCTCTTCTCCTTCCTCATCATGCGACCACGATCCGCCGCGCTGGCTGCCATCGCGACCTTGCTCGTGGGCGTGGTGTGGATGGTCGGCATTGCTGGCACCGCGGCCGTGAAGATCACGTTCCTCAATTTCATCGCCTTGCCCATCACGTTCGGCATCGGCGCCGAGTACGGACTCAACGTCGCGCAACGCTATCGCGACGACCACGATATGATCCGCGCCGTAGGAGCGACGGGAGCGGCCGTCGCGCTGTGCTCGTGGACGACGATCGTCGGCTACGGTTCGCTGCTGGCGGCCAGTAACCGCGCCCTTCGCGGATTCGGCCTGATGGCGATTTTGGGCGAGGTCTCCTGCCTGTCCGCCGCGCTCCTGGCCCTACCTGCCGTCATCCTATGGCGCTCACGCCGCAGGCAGCACGCTCAGTCAACCAAGACCACCTAGTCGCGCAATGCCGCCGTTGAGCACGAACGACAAGAACAACGATCTCGTAGCGCGGGAAATCCCCCGCCTGGTGGCCATCGAGACCACGAATGCGTGCAACGCGAAGTGCGCCTTTTGCCCCAACAGCGTGATGAGCCGCGACCGGCACACCATGTCTGACGAGCTATTTCGCAAAATCGTCGACGACTGCACTCAGTTCCAGCTGAAAGCCATCGAGCCCTTCCTGAACGGCGAGCCTTTCATGGATCCGCAGATTGTTCCGCGGCTGCAGTACATCCGACAAAAGCTGCCCGATACGCAGCTGCGACTGTACACGAATGGCTACGCTCTCACGGACAAGCGCGTCGACGAGCTGCTCGACGTCGGCATCGACCACTTATTCATCAGTCTGAACACTCTCGATGCGGACCAGTATGAAGAGGTGATGGGGCTGCGACTGCAACGCACTCTACGCAACATTGACTACGCCGTCGATCCTCGTCGCAGGAGGCGACTTGCGCGAGACATTACGGTGCGCATGACCCGCACTCCGAAAACTACGCCCAAGGAAGAACGGCGCTTCGCCGCCTATTGCCGCGAAAAGAACGTCAACTGCATGATCGTCGGCCTGTTCAATTACCTGGGCGACGTGCGCAGTCCCCTGCCTGTTCCCAGTTTTCCTTGCGAGCACTTGAACCGTGTCGACGTTCTGTCGAATGGCACTGTCACCTTGTGTTGCATGGATGCCGAGGGCGACTTCAAGTGGGGCGATGCCAGCAAGCAATCCGTGCTCGACATCTACAACGGCAAGGCCGCCCGCGCCTATCGTAGGGCCCATCGAAAAGGCAAGCGACGGACCATCAGGCCGTGCGACACGTGCAATCTGTTCTGGCCGAGCTTCGAACGCTTGTCGTTGCCGCGACGGATTCAGTTCGGCGTAGCTTACGCGTGGTATCACCTGCGCTATTGGCCCTACACGAAACATAAAGCCAGAGCGACGGGATGACAGCTAGTCTTGAACGAGTGCGCGCGCTTTGCGGCCGCCGGCCGGGATGGGCACTGTTCGGACTGTTCGTCTTAGTCAGTCTCGTCACGCGCGGCTTTCTGATGGGCGTCGACATTCTCGACGTCGACGAAGCCATGCACATCGTGGGCTCGTGGGAGCTTCTGCGCGGCAAACACCTCTACGTCGGCTTCGTCGACAACAAGCCTCCGCTTCTTTACGTCTATTACGCCTTCGCCCAACTCGTATTTGGCCGGGGGATGTTGGCGATTCACATTCTCTCGATCTTCGTGACGGTTCCCCTCACGGCACTCGGCGTCGCGGCCTTCTTCCAGTACGACCGGCGCGGTCTATGGGCTGGCGTGGCCTTCTTGATTTTCGGCGCCGCCTATCTCGCCCACGATATGCACTCGGTCAATTGCGAGATGCTGATGCTCTTGCCGGCGACGTGGGCGGTGGCCCTGCTGGGCGACGAGGAGCGCTCAAGGCAAAACCGCCGCTTGTTCGCCAGCGGTCTGCTGCTCGGTATCGCGACGCTCTTCAAGCAACAAGCACTGGCGTGGTTGCCGGCGCTTTGCCTCGTTCCCCTACTCGTCCACGGCAGACGCTGGCAACGCTGGCCGCTGCCGCTCGCGAGTCTTTTGGCTGGCGTCGCGCTGCCGCTCGTGGCGACCTGGGCAGTCTTCGCGGCGTTCGGCGACGTGGAGCCCTTCCTGTATTGGACCGTGCTCTACAATTTCGGCTACGCCCAGCAGCCGATGGAGCTGTCGGAGATAGTGCAGCGGATCGCCAAGTATTTTCTGCCCTTCGTTGCCGCAACCATCGGATTGTGGATCTTGGCTTCTTGCGGTCGGCGCCACCTGCCACGTTATCAATGGATCTTCACTTTCGCGGTCCTTCTGTGCAGCTTTCCAATTGTCTTCGTCGGCTTCCGAATGTACCCGCACTACTTCGTGCCGCTCTACACGCCGCTAGCGCTCGGCGCCGGTCCGGTGCTGGCCAAGCTGATGACTCCGCCCATTTCGCGCTGGGCGAAGCTGACCATTGCCTACGCTCTTGCCAGCCTTTTCTGTTTCAGCGTGGCCAATGGGATTCTTTACCTAAGCGGCCACGAATTTCCTTGGGAAGAGCACAACCCTATCTATCGCAAAGTTGCCGCCGTCCTACAGGCCGACCCATGCCGCGAAAGAGCGACGATTTTCACCTGGGGACCGGGCCCGATGTTCACGTATCCTGCCGACCTCGAGCTCGCCAGCCGCTTCGTCGGTCCGTACTCCACCATCTGCGGCTACGTACCCGGCAACTGGGCCATCCGCTCCGGCCGCGTGAAAGCCAGCGACGTCATCCGCCCCGAGCACTGGGAACAGCTTATGGGCGACCTCGAGAACAGCAAGGCGACCTACATCCTCGATGGCTCGCATACCTTCAAAAATTGGAAGGCATTTCCCCTCGAAAATTATCCGCGGATGATGAATTACTTGGGCGCCCACTACGACATGGTCAGCACCGTCGGAACGGTTCGCATTTTCCGCCGACGAGCGTGCGAGCAACGGATGAAGTAGGTCGCTCAAGCGAGAGGCTCACGAGCGCCAGAGGGTTGGCAAGGAACTTGTATCTGCGCCGAACCAACAACGCCGCTCTCAGCCGCTGCCCAGCCATCATGCGACCTTTCACCCAACTTCGACTGCTGGAAATGCCGATCCCCAGCGCAAAAGTGGTGAAACCCTGTCACCTCCCTACTCTTGAAGTCGAGATCCGATGAAAATCTGTCACCTAACAACCTTCTGGCCCAACCGTTTCGGACATACGCACTACACGGATAACCTCATCGCAGGTATGCGTCAGCATCGGCAAGAGCGACACGACGTCCTGGCCGAATTCGGCTCGGCCGCGGCCGAGACCGAGGCCTATCGCTGCATCCCCTGCTTCAGCCGCAAGGAAGATTACGTGAAGGGCATCGCGGACGAAGCCCGGAAGCTGTCGCCGGATGTAATGATCATCCAGTATTCCAACGATTTGTTTGGTGAGGACAACCGCTTTCCCCGCTTGCTCGCCGAGCTGCGGGCGGCTGGAATCCGCCCCGTCGTCAACACGCATTCGGTATACCCAACGCATTGGAAGACAGGAATACGTCCAGGCGGCACGGCTGCGCATTTCGATCGCGCCATGGCCGCAAGCGCATCGCGCCTACAAGTACACACGCAGCGAATGCGCCAGGACCTGCTGGACCGCGGAATTTCCGACCATCGTATCGTCGTGATCCCGCACGGAAGCAAGCCGATGGTTCAGCACGATGCCTTGCAAAGCCGCAGGGAATTGGGCTTGCCTGAAAACGCCAAGTTGGTCGTCTTCTTCGGTTTCATCTGGCCCGGCAAAGGCATCGAGTTCCTGCTCAAGGTCTTTGGCAACGTTGCCCGCGAAATTCCGAATGCCTACTTGCTCGTCGCCGGACACACGCGCAAGAACGTCTGGGGATTCTACGTCACGTACTTAAGAATGCGCGCGGCTATGATGGGCCTCGGCGATCGCAGTCGTTTTTGGGGCGAATACGTGAAAGAAGACCGTGTGCCGATTATCTATTCAGCCGCCGACGTCGTCGCCATGCCCTATCGGCAAGACTACAGCTCGGTAAGCGGGGTCGTTCACCAAACGGCCGGCATCGGGAAACTGATGTTGTGCTCTCGAATTGCAAAATTCGACGAGGTCCACGACGTGGACGCGCGTTTGACGGCGCCGTACGGCGACACCGGCGCTTGGACCGCGGCCATGATTCAATTGCTGACCGACTCCGCGCGAGGAGAAAAGATGCGCAGAAGGATTCTCGCCTTCGGCGAACAGACGAGTTGGTCGAATGTCGGCCGAAGTTACGTCAAGCTGTGTGAGCAACTCATCGAGGAGAAGGAATCATGCTGATTCGAGGCAAGGCGCCCCTGCGCATCAGTTTTTCCGGCGGCGGCTCGGACGTGTCGCCCTATTGCGACGACCACGGCGGCTGCATCCTTTCGACGACGATCGGCATGCACGCGATGGGCTCGCTCGAAGTCCGCCAGGACAACCAAGTCGCCATCTTTTCCGTCGACTACGACCAGCTTGTCCGGTACGAGTTGCAGAGCGAGATCAACGAGGGCGACAAACTGTCGTTCTTACGAGCAGTCATCAAAAGGCTCAATCCCCCGCGCGGGGTAAACCTGTACATGCAGAGCGATGCGCCGCCAGGAACCGGTCTGGGATCGTCAGGTACGATTTCCGCTCTCATCGTCGGGCTCTTCAATCATGCGTTCAACTTGATGCTCACCAAGTACGACATGGCACGCATCGCTTACCAGGTGGAGCATGACGATCTCGGCCGTGCGGTAGGGCGACAGGATCATTACGCCGCGGTTTTCGGCGGCATGAACTTCATGGAATTCAGCGCACAAGAGCCGACCGTCTATCCTTTGCGCGTCGAGCCCTGGATTCTCGAGGAGCTCGGCTACCACTTGCAGATGTTCTATACGCGCAAGAAGCGCGACTCGAACGACATCGTCGCGTCGCAGGTGGGCTTCTACCGAGAGAAGCGACCGCAAACGATGGACGCCCTCGCCGAAATGAAAACGATTACGCGCGATATGCAGCGAGCACTCCTGCAGGGTCGGTTGAAGCGATTCGGCGAGTTGATCCATGAGGCGTGGTTGAACAAGCAGCGCATGAATCCCAGCACATCGAATCCGTATCTTGGGGAATTGTACGAAGCCGCCCGGCAGAAGGGCGCGGTCGGCGGAAAAATTCTCGGGGCCGGTGGTGGTGGCTTCTTCCTCTTCTTCACTCCGTTTACCAAGAAGGCGGCCGTCGCTGAGGCGCTGCAGAAGCTCGGCGCCCAGTCCATGCCCGTGGTCTTTGATTTCGACGGCATGAAGACCTGGCAGGTCGCCGAACAGAACCTTGGCGAAGAAACGGGAGGCCTATTCTCGCGATGACTCCACCGCTGCCGCCCGCGTTCATCCTTGCAGGAGGCCTCGGCACGCGCCTGGCGTCCATTCTTCCGGATTGCCCAAAGGCGCTCGCCCCGGTTGGGGGTCGGCCGTTCCTGGATATTCTCTTCGACCAGCTCCTTGCGCTTGGAATCGATCGTGTCGTCCTGCTGCTTGGCTCGCGAAGTGCGGCCATCGTGCAGTTCGTTGAAGAACGGACTGAGCGGCGCCGGGGCCAGCCAGACGTGCACGTTCGAACGTCCATCGAGTCGTCACCCCTGGGCACGGGAGGCGCGGTGAAGCTTGCGTCTCGGTTTGCCGACGGACCTTTCTTTCTCCTCAACGGTGACACCTATCTCGACTTCGACGCGGCCGCGCTGACGGCCTGCCATCGAGAAAAGAAGCCCTTGGTTACCTTGGCCGCGTCGGCCCAGCAAGACACCGCGCGCTTCGGTCGACTTGAAGTCTCGGCCGATGGCTTGGTCGTGGGCTTTCGCGAGAAGACCGCTTCGTCGGAGCCGGGACTCATCAACGGCGGTGTGTATCTCATGGAGCCGGCCGTTTTGTCTCTCATCCCCGACGGCCGCGCGGTCTCGCTGGAACAGGAGACTTTTCCAAGCATTCTCGCGCAAGGCGGTCGCATCGCCGCCTTGGCACAGCAGGGCAGTTTCTTCGACATCGGCACGCCCGATAGCTACAAGGCCTTCGCTGCATTCGTCGCCCAAACATCTGGAAGGCACTCATGATCGACATCGAGCAGATTTTTCGCGACTCTTTACAGGCCAGCATCGCCCTCAAACAGCGCGTTCTCGAGACCCAGGCTCGCCCCATTGCCCTCGCCGGAGAACTGCTCGTATCCGCCTACAGGGCGGGGCGAAAAGCGATCTTCATGGGCAATGGTGGCAGCGCCGCAGATGCTCAACATTTGGCAGCCGAAATGGAAGGCCGCTTCGCGTTCGAACGACGACCTCTTCCCGCGCTCGCCCTGCATGCCAATGCGTCCACCCTGACCGCGATCGGCAATGACTACGGGTACGAGCACGTCTTTTCGCGGTTGCTGTCCGCCCATGCGCAGCCAGGCGACGTTGTCCTTGGGCTCAGTACGAGCGGCACCTCGAAGAATATTGTCGCAGCCGCGGCTCTCAAGGAAAAGCTCGGCGTCAAGCTCATTGCGTTCACGGGTCAAAACGCCTCGGCACTAGCGCCCTTCGCCGACGTGGTCATTGCCGTGCCGTCGACCGAGACGCCTCGAATTCAAGAATGTCATATTACCCTCGGCCACATTCTCTGTCAGTTCGTCGAGAGGAGTCTGTTTCGTCCCGATGCCGACTAACGCTCGTCCAGCACTGTTTGTCGATCGCGACGGAGTGCTCAACGAAGAGGTCAACTATCTGCATGATCCACGCGACCTTGTCCTCATTAAGGGTGTCGGTCGCGTAATCGCGGACTTCAATCGTCTCGGCATTCCGGTTGTCGTCGTTACGAATCAGGCTGGTATTGGCCGTGGTTATTACGACGTCGCTGCCTATGAATCCGTAAACCGTGCCCTGAGTGAAGGCCTCAAGAGGGACCAAGCCGCGATCGACGCGTGGTACTTCTGTCCCCACGCTCCCAATACCGGTTGCCTTTGTCGCAAGCCCCAGCCTGGCATGATTCTGCAAGCGATCGCAGATCTCGGTCTCGACGCCAGCAAGTCGATTCTCGTCGGAGACAAGATCAGCGATCTGGAGGCCGCAACGGCCGCTCATGTCGAAGGCGTCTTGGTGCGCACTGGGTATGGCTCGGAAGAAGAACGCGTGCTTCGGAAGACACAGCCGATTCGGTCGACTCCCGTGCACGATTCCCTTAGCCACGCGCATTCGGCTCTCCGTAGATACTTCGGCTTCCCGACGGTCGACGAGAAGGACCTATGACAGGCAAAAAGTTGCTGCAACTCGTCTGTGTTGCTGCCTCGCTGGCGGCGCTGCTTTGGCTACTTTCGCGGCTCGGTTGGCCAAATATCCTCGGCTCCGCAAAGCAAATCGGCTGGGAAAGCGCCGTCCTCCTCTTCGCGTTCGCGTTGGCCGAGAACATCCTCGATGGTTTGGCGCTGCGAGTGATCCTGGGCCCGTCCTTGAATGTCACGCGCGCTCTGCTCGTGAATGCGGCCGGATCGATGATGAATCTGGTACTGCCATGGGAATCGGGTGAGGTCCTCAAGGGTAGTCTTCTCAAGGGCGACCACGGCTCACAGCGAGCAGTGTCGGGCACGATCATTTGGAATTACATCTTCAAGATCTCACGACCTGCCCTGTCTCTGCTGACCGCCGTTATTGCTCTCTTTCTGTGCCACCACATCAGCGGCGACCTGCTGGCAATCGTGACGGTGGCCAACGTGCTTGCGTTCTTGCCGTATGTCATTCTTCGCGTGGTCATTCGTTTTGGCGCCGCAGAAGGACTTGTGAAGGTCCTGGGCAAGCTGCCCTACATAAAGCGCTCGCCCGACCATTGGATCGCAGTTGCGAGAGATATCGACCGTCAGGTGCGAAGCTTCTGGCGAGAGCGTCCCGTGGCGTATCTCCAGGTTTTCGCGCTTCAGTTCCTTGCGCGCGTGACCGGCTGGCTGAATATCTTCGTCGGGTTCCGCGCTATTGGTTCGCCCCTAAGCTTTGCGGACACCACCTTGATGTACGCGACGATGAACGTTGTCGAGTACGTGATCGCCCTTCTACCAGCACGGGTGGGGATTTCCGAAGGAACTGCCTTCTTCGTGTGCAAGCTTTACGGCTTCAATGCCCCCATCGGCCTCGTCGTATACACCTTCCTGCGAATGCGCAACATCATCGTCTATGGAGTCTTGACTCCGTTCGCCTTTTGGGGCCGAAAGCCAGCGCCAGCGGTCGCCGAGATACCGTCGGCCTAGGTCGATTCAGGCAGCGTCGTTTCCGCCGCGATTCGCGCAAACAATTGCGACTGTCTCAACGCCTGCAGCTCGCTATCGGACTTGGGCACGGCCTTGGCAATCGTACCGTTGTTGCTCCAATGGACCGCATAGGTGTCGCTATGCACGAGCCGCCGCTGCAAGCGATCGATCGTGTGGGGGGTCCGATGGTGGAAGTATTGATACGTCATGGATGGGCCAAGCGGCGAGAAACAGCGTGGCGGCAAAACGTCGACGTCTCCGTACTTCTTCTCGGCGACAAGATCCTGGAGTGTATCCGGCCCGAGCAAGGGATAGCGCTTAGGTCGGTCCGGGTAGCGCTCGGCGATTCTAGCCAGCGCATCTGCAAGAAGTGGATGTCCTACGCGAAAGCCCATCGTCGCATTGTGGATGGCAAGCGTGTACAAGGGCGCCACCATCTGGAAGAGCCAAACCCCGAACGAAACCTTCGAACAAACGTCACGCAGCAGGGTCAAGGGAGCCGTCCGAAAGTAGCGCCAACGGGAATTGCGCTTGTAGGCTTTGCTATCCACCAGGATGTGCTCCTCCGCGACGAAACCGCCGCTCTTGAGGAGAGGATGAAACGGGCGGAGAGCCAGCGTATCCGTGTCGAGATAGATGCCGCCGTGCAAATAGAGGTAGAGCGCGCGAAGCATATCGGAGACGGAACCGTAGTAGTTGCGCTGTTTGAGAAACTCGTTGGCCGCCAACAATTCCTTCGCACATGGAAGACGCGACTCCTCAAGCCAACCTGGAAGGTCGATCAGGACGGGATTGAAACACGGTAGCTCGCGCCGCAATCTCTCGAAGTTCTCGACGCCATCCAGAGCCGCCACGCGGAGCAATCGAATCTCGTCCGGACGGGCACGGCTAGCAACGGCCTTGATGGCCAGATACGCCGTATAGGGGAAAAACACATCATCCCAAACGAAGACGAAACGGTTGGGGATCATGATCAATCGAAGGAAATCCCCACCGTCTCACCGTCGATGCCATCGGGGATGGCCTTGCCAAGCGCTGACAAGATCGACGGGAACAAGTCTACCGTTCGGATTCTCGATCGCGCCCAACGACCATTCGTCAACGCTGGCACGAGCATGTGGTCTCGGTGAAGCCCGCCGTGCGAACCATTGTGTGGTTGGTATTCGAAGCGACCACGCAGGTCGAAGCCATGCCTCGCGCAGACCACCAAGTCGCCAGCTCGGCGCGACGAAAAGAAGCGAACAATCTGCCATGCAGCATCCGGGTATTCCGATGCCGCAGACCAGGCAGCGACGTCATCTCTTCCCATTTCGCCAGGCAGCTCACCGTAGCCGAGAGGATCCTTTCCTTGTCGCGAGAGCCGAATCCGTGGAGTCACCGTGTCCGCTCCCGAGACGACGTCAATGCGCAGGCTGCCCTCTCGGTTGGCCACGATGAAACTGTTAGCGTCTGGGCCACGGTAGATGACGTGCTCAATCGCCTGATGTTCGAGCAAACGTATCTTCAATTGCGCAGCCTGAGAGCTCGCGTCGTCGAAATCGGGTCGCGCTGGCCAGCCGTCCTTGCCCTGAACATAAACGTTGGCCATCGAGTTGCCCGAGACCATGACGGCTGCTTGTGCGGCGAAGGCATGTTGCCAAATCTTGGGGTAACAGACGGTTTTCGCGTAGACCTCCGCGACGATCGTGTCGAGATCGATGTGCGAATGCGTAGCGGTTTGGCCATGGTCGGACGAAACCACAATGAGCGTCTCGTCCAATTGACGGCGACGGACCAGCACATCGATGATCCGCTGGAGAGCCCCATCGAAACGACGATAGGCTTCGAAGCTGGGCTCAGACAATGGACCAAACCGGTGTCCGAGCTCGTCGATGGCGGGGAACACCGCGTGCACAGAAGTAAATCCGCTTTCGAGGGCACAGATCGCCGCTCTTTCGGCTTGGTCCTCTGAACGGTGCCAATTCCGCGTAACCAGGCTGCGCAAAAACGCCGTGGGCTTGGACCAGCGTGTGCGGCGCGCCGACGCTGGGCAGCCGCGCACGAACCACGTATTGACATCCGCCATATCGGGTACGTGCGCAAAAAGTGTAGTGATCCACTTCGGCACGTCCCGTTCGAGCTTGTAGGCGCGCAGCGGAGCCATGTACGAGCGAGTCCGGCCTAGAAATCGGCCCGAGTGTCCCAGCGGACGTTCGGCCCAACGGATGCCAGGCAGGTTAGCACTGCCCGGATGGATACCGGCGAGAAGAGGCAGGTGTGCGGGGCCACTAACCGTAGGAAATACCGACGTAGCCGTGGCAAAGCCACCACGGTCGAAAAAATGGCGTCGCAGTGCCGGCAGCTCCCCTGCTTCCGCCATGCGGCTCATCACGTCGGCCCTGGCGCCGTCGACGAGAAATGCAAGCACTGTCCTCTTTTGCATCGAGCGTGCACACTACCAAAAACCAATGCGCCAAAGTGATTTTCGACGATCACCGCGCTAACCTTCGCCTCATCCAGTCATGAAGATCGCACTCATCGCGTTCTCTCTTCTAGCCTTCTTTTTCCCAAGCGTCGGACACTCGGAAACGTTGCAAGGCCCCGAGGGCGGCCGGCACTTTTCCCTCGGCAAGGATCGCGTGGTTTGCGGCGGGATGCCCGAGGGTTGGATCGCCACCGCCGACCGGCGCTCCGTGCGACCGCCCGAGGTCGCGACATCCGGCAACCGCACGGTCGAGATTCGCGTCGCCAGCGAGAGCAGCGACTGCCAGCATTCCACCACCGCAGTCACGCTGAATGCGACGACGGCCTGGCCCGAAATCGATCCCACGAGTGTCAACTTTTACCCGGACGAGGGACGCCTGGATTTCAAGGGATCCCGGCTAGAGCGGGTGCAAGTGCTTTGGCTGGCCGGAAATCGCAGCGGTCAGCAGATCTGCATCACTCCGACCGCGGTGGGAAAAACTCAACAGTGCGTGATACCTCTTGAACGCAAGCTTCCCACCAACGCCGTGCTCGAGTGGCGCCCGGCATTCGCGCAGACGGGCAACGACGTCACCACGTTCGATGGACAAGGAAGGCAGGCCTTCGCCGCGACTTTCACACTCCAGCCGGCCAAGACCGTCCTCGGCCAGATCTTCACCCCCACCGAGTCGCTGGACGTCTCACAAGGCTACGGTCTCGTACCGCTGGCCCATCCAGAAGCCCTGGCCAGCGCCGATTGCACGATCGTCCGCTGCGAGCTCGGCAGCGACGGCATCCAGGTCCGCAGCGTACCGGGGCAAGCAACCCAAATCACGGTAACGGCGCGCCTGTCCCCGCGCTTTGCCATAAGCCATGGCGACCACCTAGAAAGTAGCGCCAGCGCCAGCTTCACCCTGGTGCGATGTCCGCTCGCGCTCGCATCCGGTCCGCCGATCCGCGACGCCGACGAGCCAGAAATCCTGGTGCGCGTGGCCGAACGCTGCCAAAGCGATGTGCGGCTGCACTGGACGGTCGGAACCGAGTCCGCGGAAGTGATCCGGTCGGTGCGCACCAGCGACGGCGATTATGTACTACTGCGCACCGGCCAGCTCGCCGGCGGCAGTGTCACCATCACCGCGACCCGCGCCGACTCGACAGTAAGCGTGGTGGGGACGCTGACCACGCCGACCATGGCGCCGCCGCGCCCGCAAGCGACGTTAGAGCTGCCGGGGCACGGCCCGATCAATTTCATTCCCACGAACCGCGAGGCACGCTGGCTCGTGGGCAGCGTGCCGCATGCGCGCCTGCTACCGCTGGATCTGCCGGGCGCTTACACCTTGCGCGCGGACAAAGATCGTATCTTCATTCGCGGCGAAGGCAGCGCCGGCGGATTCGCCAACTTGCGCATGGCCTACCGCCGCGACGATTTGCCGAAGGGCTTCGACGACGTGAACTTGGCGGTGCTCGCCGAGGCGGTGCAGCGACCTTTGCGCGAGGCCAGCGTTCCCGTGTCCTTTTGGCCCACGGCGGCCAACCAAAATCCCATCGCCGAGTTCCTGTGCGCCGACAAAAAAGGCGCAAGCCACACCATCGAGCCCGGCAAGCCCGCGCGCATCCCCTATACGTCCAGAGAATCGTGCCACGTCATCATCCATCAAGAGAGGATCCTTCCGGAAGACGGACAGCAAGACGTCGTGCTCGACATCGACGTGACAAAAGCCGGCGGCGGCAAGCGCTCGGACGCCAGCATGAGCGAACGGATGGTGCTGCGACCAGGAGGAACCCCGCGCGTCTTCTATTTGAAGGGCGTCACCGAGCAATTCGACCAAATCGCCGTGCGGCTATCCCATGTCGTCGACGAGAACCGCTACGTGCTCGGCACGGGATCCAAACAAACGCCGCCGTCGACCCAGTGGTCGGCCGTCGTCGAGGGCGGACGCATTCGCCTGTACGTCAGCCTGAACGTCCCTGCCGGCCTTTACCGCATGAACGAGCCGGCGGCATCCCTGTCACTCAACTTCGGCGTCCTCGGCCGCCTCACCTGGCTGGGCCGCGACGGCAAAGAAGGATTGCTCGGGCTTGAAACCGGCGTGCTCGGTGCAAGCCTCATCCCGCAGCAATACAATGGCAACCCGGCTTTTCCGCCAACCCTGCTGACCCTGTTTGGCGTCGGTCTGCGCGTGGAAATTGGCCAAGGTGCGGCTGTCGGCGTGCACCTGTGGGGGGCCTACGAATTTCGCAACGAGTACGAATACAGCCCCAACCCATCCGCTTCCCCGGTCATTACGCGAACGGCGACGCACTGGTCGGTGCTTTTCGGACCCAGCATTTCCATAGGCAACGTCGGAACCAATTTATAGGTAGTGGGCACCATCTGCTCCCCTCCCGTCGCCGCTCCCGGCTGCTGTTTGGGTTTCGACGCTCAAGGCGACGACAGGACCGGAAACGGGAGCGAGGCAGATGGCGACGCCGAGACTATCCTTCGTCTTCGTCGCCTTCGTTGGTTTCGTTGTCCCGCGCCCGACGAGACGCCCGCGGGCCAGGCTCGTCGGCCAACAGCTCATCGAGCATTCGATCCATGCCAGCCGAAAAGCCGTCGGCCCGGCGCAGCTCTTCCCGCTCGAACTCTTCGAAGGTCTGGTAAATCCTCTGGTCGCCGTACTTCATGTTCAGGTCTCCTCGATCCCCTGGGCCTCAGGTAAAGACTACATGTAGGTATAAGTAGTACGACATTCACTTCGCCCGTCAAGTTTTCCTGTTTTTCACGTCTTCCATCGTTTCATCCACGGTCGAAGTTGAAATGCTCCCAGACTTGGTGCTAGGAGGGTGCAGCCCAACGCCGGGGCGACGACATTCATGGGCCGGGTCATCGCAGTTGCGAACCAGAAGGGTGGCGTCGGCAAGACGACCACCGCAGTCAACTTAGCGGCGTCACTTGCCGTGGCGGAGAAGCGTGTGCTCATCGTGGACATGGATCCGCAAGGCAACGCCACCTCCGGGCTGGGGCATGCTCGCCAGTTGGCGGGTGCCGAAGGCGGCAGCGTGTACGACGTGCTCATCGGCGGCAGGACCATGGCCGACGTCACGCGCGCCACCGAGCTGCCCTTCCTCAAGCTGGTTCCTTCGGGGCAGGACTTGGCGGGAGCCGAAATCGAGCTCGTGGCCCTGCCTGACCGGGAGATGAAGCTCCGCGATCCTCTGCGCCTAGTCGCGCCCGACTACGACTTCATCATCATTGATACGCCGCCGTCGCTCGGTCTGCTCACTCTCAACGCTCTCTGCGCGGCCGACGGTGTCCTCGTGCCGCTTCAATGCGAATACTACGCACTCGAAGGGCTTTCCGATCTGCGCGCCACCATCGGGCTCGTAGGACGCTCGCTCAATCCCGGACTCGACATCGAAGGCATTCTGCTGTGCATGGTCGACCTTCGGCAGAACCTGACCGAGCAAGTGTCGAACGAAGTGCGCAAACACTTCGGCGGCAAGGTCTACGAAACGCCTATTCCACGCAACGTGCGCCTTTCTGAAGCGCCGTCGTTCGGCAAGCCGATTTTGCTCTACGATGTGGCCTCGAAAGGCGCAAAGAGCTACATGGAAGCGGCACGCGAGTTCCTGACCCGACATACCCGTGCAGCTGAAGGGGAACCGGCGGCATGACGTCGGGAACCAAGCGGCAGGCACTTGGCCGCGGGCTCGCCGCCCTGATCCCGACGGGAGGCGATCCCGCAACCGATGGATCGCCGCGCGCCCCAGCTGGCAATGGCCTGCGCATTCTCGACATCGAAAGCATTCACCCGTCGAGCAAGCAGCCGCGCAAGCATTTCGACGATTCCCGGCTCGACGAGCTGGCCGAATCGATCCGCAGCCAAGGCATCATCCAGCCGCTCGTGGTGCGCGTGCGCGAGGGCGGCGGCTTCGAGCTGGTGGCCGGCGAGCGCCGATGGCGAGCCGCCCAGCGCGCAGGACTGCATCAGGTTCCCGCGGTGGTCCGCGAGGTGGCCGAATCGCAGGCCTTCGAAATGGCGCTGGTTGAGAACCTGCAGCGCGAGGATCTCAATCCCATCGAGGAGGCCGAAGGCTACCAACGGCTCGTCGCCGAATTCGGCTACACGCAGGAATCGCTCTCGGCCCGCGTGGGGAAAGATCGCAGCACGGTGGCCAATGCCCTGCGATTGCTCAAGCTTCCACCAGCGGTGCGCGGCATGGTTGTCGAAGGCCGCCTCAACATGGGCCACGCCCGCGCCTTGCTAGGCCTCGAAAGCGATCCCGCCATCGAGCGCCTGGCTCGCCAGGCCGCCAGCCGCGGACTTTCCGTTCGCCAGGTCGAGGCGCTGGTCAAGCGCGAACGCGAGATCGACGATCGCGCTTCCCCGCCGCCAGCCCCGCAATCGCCGGCAGCGCGCGATCTCGTACATCGCCTGGAACAAGCGCTCGCCACGCGCGTAAAGCTGGTCGAATCCAGCCCCAAGAGCGGACGGCTCGAGGTCTATTACTCGTCGCTGGACGAGCTGGACGCCGTCCTAGCAAAAATTCTGCGCTAGCTTCCTTCGCTGCGCGCTGGTTTCTTTTGTCCGGTCCTGCCACAATCAGACCTGTTCGACCCAACCCACTCTTGCGATGAAGCTCGGCGAAATACTCGTTCAACTGGGAATGCTCACGCCTGAACAGGTGAAGAGCGTCCTTAGTGATCGCAATGCGGTCTGCGGGAAACTGGGCACCCAACTCGTTGAGCGCGGACTGCTGGATGCAGATCAGGTCTCCGAAGCGCTTGGGCGACAGATGAGACTGCCGGCAGCGCTGCAGCGTCACTTCGACAAGGCGGATCCAAACGTGGTCTCCTTGCTCAAGCCCAACCTGGCGGCACGCTACATGGCCATTCCGCTGGTGGCCGCGCGCACCGGTAACAAGCGCATCGTCGTGGCCATGGCGACGCCGCAAGATGTCCTCGTCGTCGACGACGTGTCCTTTGCGCTCGGCGCGCGTATCGAGCCCATGATTGCCTGCGAGCTGGCCATCGTGCGCAACCTCAAACGTTACTACAATCTCGAGGTCAAACTAGCGCGCGCCACCAAGCCCGAGTCGGAGGGCGCCGAGCCCGGGTCGACGCTTTCACGTGAAATCCCATCACTCGCGGGAACGGCGCAGCTCTCGACGCCCGACGGGCTGGCCAGCACGGCCGTCAGCCTCGAAGACGCGGTTCACCGCCTGTCCGTGTGCGAGCACCGCGAACAGATTGCCGACATTCTGCTCGATTTCATGATGCCGCACTTCGCGTGCGGGCTCATCCTGCGCGTGCGCGGCCCGAGAACACAGGTGTGGCGAGGCTACGCGCCAAGCATCGACGCCCGTGCCGTCGAAACCATCGCTTTTCCCACTTCGATGCCGTCCATGTTTCGGACAGCCAAGGAGCGGGCCGTCTCTTTCCGTGGGACGCCGCCGGAAGAAGGCGCGCACCTGCACCAGCAGATCTGGAAGTACATGCGCTGCCCGCCGCCCGCGGACGTGCTGGTGATTCCGGTCGCCATCGGTCAGCGGGTCGTGACCATCATCTACGCGCACGGGAGCGGTGGCGGACGCATGCCGGACGTGGCCGTGCAGGAGTTGCGCGCGCTGTCGGCCGCCGTGGGCAGCACGTTCATCCGCTTGATCCAGCGGGCCAAAGAAGCCCAGCGGTAACCAGGAACAGCGGTCAGCTTCCTGCGCGCAGGATCAGCATGTGCTCGCGCCGAGGACGTCCGGCGAATATCGCTGTGAGCCGGCGGTCGCGCGCCGGGCGGGACTGAAAGGCGCCCGCCACCAGCGCAAGACCCGCACGGGGCGCATCCAAGCGGACGGACTCGGCAGCGTCCTCGGGCCGGTTGCCAACCACGCCGTCGCCCAGGATGAGCACTGCAACAGCGCCCGGACGCAAAACGCGCCCCATCTCGCCCAGCCACTTGCGCCGATCTTTCATCCAGCGCGCTTCCGATGAGCCCATCGCCTCGCTACGGGCGCCGACCTGCCGTCGGTCGAAATCGTCGCGCGGCATCCCCAGCCACAAGAACCGCACGTCGTGCTGATCGGCATAGTCGTAGGTCCCCGCGTAGGGCGGCGAAGACAGCACGAGATCGAAGTGGCGGTCGGACAGATGCGTGAGCTTGCGAGCATCGCCCAATTGAATCTCGGGTGCAGGCGTGTCCGCCGGCGTCTTTAGCGCCAAGGCCGCCAAGGAACCCGCCAGCTCTTCCGCGCGGCCCGCAAAGAAACGCGACGGAACACCACGACCGATGCGCTGTCCAGGCTCCCCCTCGGCGGGCACTTCTGTCTGGCGCATGAACTTGACCAAGATCGATGAAAAGCAGGCGCGCAGGGCATAGCCGACCGGATCTTCGCCGGTTTTCCCGAGCAGCTCACGCAGGCCAAGCAGCTCGAGCCCCACGTGTGGCGAAAAGCGACTGGTCTCATGACGTGCCCAGGCCGGAATTTCGGGGCGGATGCGCTTGCGGGCGCGCTCGGCCGATTCTTCCGAAATCTCCCGAGCCGTCGTGACCAGACGCTCCCGAGCTTCTTCATCCAGGAGAGTCGAGCGGACTTTAGCGATAAGGATTGCCAGCGGGCTCGCGTCCACGCCAACCGCAGTTCGGCCCGCGGCCATGGATTCGACGAGAACCGTGCCGCTGCCGCAGAACGGATCCAGCACGCGCTGGCCGGGCTTGGTCAGCTCGGCGATTGCCGTGCGTGCCGTCGAGGGATGCATCCGCCCGGCATAGCTGTGAAAGCCGTGCGTAAGCGCGCGCGCCAACGCCGGATCCCCCTTGAAAAGCGCCCCTGCGAGCCGGGCCAAGTCCGGCTCGCCCCACGTTTCGACCGGTCCACCGAGAACCGAGAAGGCCTGACGCCGCCGAGGTTTCAGCGACTACTCCCCTTCCGAAGATGAGTCGGAAGCCGAGTCCGAAGCCGAGTCTGACGGCGCGGCTTCATTGCTCGGGCCCGGGCCTTCGCCCTCCCCTTCGCCTTCACCTTCTTCAACCGGCTGCGCTGGGCCGGCTCTGCCACCAAACGCAAGCTGCGCCGATGCCCAGCCTTCGAGCATTGCGCCGAAGCTCGGTACACCCATCAGAACGCGGCCATCGAGAGCCAAAGCGAAGTGACGAGAGATGTGATACGCGAAGCCTGCGCTCACGCCGGCCAATGCCATACCGATCAAACGGGTGTCTGTCTTGTAGATGGTCGAGCCGGGATCGAGATGGGTGCCCGTGTCATCGGTGATCGTCTTCCCCTTGAGCGGCGCGACCGGAATGCGCAAGTAACCACCGCCAGCCTCGCCGGCGAAGGAGAACTGGAAATTGCCGCTGCCGAGATCCGTCAGGAAGATCGCCCGCCCCAAGAGCGCCCAGCCGATATTTGCCGGTGCGCCAGAATACGTCGGGCCGCTGTCGCCCTGCAGCTGATCCTGCCGGATGAGCTCGATGATCCCCTGCGCCGCCAGCGCGAAGTTCTCCGACCAAAGGAAGCCGACCTCGGGCAGCAAGTGGAACATGCCGACCGGCGCCGTTACGGCGCTAACCTGGATCTTGCGCCATTCCAACTTGCCGGCCGGCGCATAGCCAAAGCCCGAGCCGAAGCCCAGGCCCACCCAGACCGCGCCCTGCCGGCGGCGGTGCAGACCGGCTTCGTAGGCTGCGTCTCGTTGTTCATCACGGATCCGTTTCATCGGGTCATCCCCGTCCCCGCCACTACCGTCGCCCGAGCCCTTCTTGCGAACCGCAATGATAGATGGGCTATCAACTTGACCGTTGCTGGCCAACTCTTTGTCGGCGCCGCTGCGCGCATCAAAATAGACCTGCAGGGTGCCCGCTTTCATCACGTGCCCCGGTAGCACGCCCACCCACCAGCCTCGGGGCGTCTTCTTCATCGGGGTGACCTGGTACGCTTCCTCGCCCGCCACACGGTAGTGCAACTGAACGACCTTCGCGTTGATTCCCGGCCTGAGTGCGCAGCGAATGGACATGTCCTTACCGGGCGGAACAACTTCCGGCACCCCGCACATGAGAGGCGCAGACATCGTGGCCGGCAAGTCCGGCTCGTCGTCCCCCTCGCCGGCCGACTCCACAGGTATCGCAGCGGCATGCGACTGCGGATGGGCGGGCGTGGTCTTCGATGGCGAAGGCTTGACTGGCGCCGAAGCTGGCGCCGTCTCGCCCTCGGCCGAGGCCAAGTCGAAGACCGCCTTCAAGTCCGGCTTCTCGATAGAAGGCGTCAGTTGAATATCCGGCCGGATCTTTTTGGCGAGCGAGAAGTTCTGCAGCGCCTGCGCCTGATCCTGAAAGCCGGTAAAGTACACGGCGCCCAAGTGCAGATACGTTCGAGCCGTCATCTTGTCGTCATCGAGCCCGGCTTGTTTGGCTTCTTTGAGGGCCTTGCTCAAGAGACTCTTGGCGGTCTCGAAGTCCTTCGCGTCGTACGAAACCAGCGCCTGCTGGTTGTACTCGACGATCTTATCGCGCGTCTTCTTGGCATCCACGGCGTTCGCCGCACGCGCAGGTGGTACGAATGCCGCGGTGGAAACACTCAACGCGAGCGCGAGAAATCGAACCGCACTGAACTTCGCGGCCGACCACCTTAGTTCCTTTGTGCCCATGGTAGCGATTCCCTTCCTATTGCTGCGTAAGCATGAACTCAACGCGACGATTGCGCTCGCGACCGGCGGCCGTCTTGTTGTTGTCAATTGGCTGATCGGGACCATACCCTTTTGCTTCCATCCGATCACTAGCGATTCCTTTGCCCACCAGGTACGCCTTCACAGAATCCGCGCGGGCCTGCGACAGTCGCAAATTATAGGCGCGGCCGCCGCGAATGTCCGTGTGGCCCTCGATACGAACGTGCATGCTCGGCCGCGAGCTTAGCGCTGCCGCCACCTCGTCGAGCAAGCCGAAGCTCTTCGTCATGATGACTGCCTTGGCCGTCTGAAAGAAAATCGCTTGCTTGAGCTCGATCTTCTCTTGCGTGACGTTGATGAGCTGGAACTTGGGCGGACATCCGTCGTTCGACGCCGGGCCGGGCTCGTTTGGACACTTGTCGCTCGCATCGAGCACGCCATCTTTGTCGTTGTCCGGATCGGGGCAGCCATCATCGTCCTCGAAACCGTCCACGTCTTCGGGCTCGTTCGGGCACTTATCGGCAGTGTCGGGAATCCCGTCCTGGTCGTTGTCTGGATCGGGGCAGCCGTCGTCGTCCTGAAAACCGTCCACGTCTTCGGGCTCGTCCGGGCATTTGTCGCGAACGTCGGGAATGCCGTCGCCGTCGCGATCGGCCAGGGGATCAGGAGCCGGCTCCTTGCGCCGTAGCGGCTGCGGTTTGGGCTTGGGACACGTCCGCTCGTCGGACGACAAGCGCAACGCCTCCCTGGTCGCCGCCTGCGCGGTTTCCAGGTGGTCCTTCGCCACGAAATACTCGCCCTTGCCGAACTCGCGCTCGGCAAACTCGGCGTTGGCTTCGCCAATAGCAAGCTGCCGAGGAGCGCATCGGTAGGCTCCTCTGGTGCGCGCCTGTTCCAGCTGCTGACGAACGTCGTCCACGCGGACCGCCAGATCCTCGCCGGCACAACCGAGTCCCCAGAGCACTGCCAAGAGCAGCGTGGACTGCGCGTGGAGCCCGCGACGCACTTCAGATCTCCCCACAAGTCTGATTCGGGCGCGGGTCGTTGCTATGCAGCAACTGTTCGGATCTGGACAGCGCCGAGGCGCGTTCCGAGCAATCCTGGCTGCGCCGTCCCCAGTCGATGGCGTCCTGGAAATGCGCCCGGCCGGCGTCGCTCCGCGCCTTATCGTAATAGAGCTCGGCCTTCGTGTATTCGTACGGCGCAGCTTTGTCTGCCCCATCGGCTCGCGCCTGGCCAAGTGCTGCGGCCGTGCGAGCGCTTGCCTCTTTCAAATACAGGACGGGCCCGCAGCCGGAGAAGAGAATGAAACCCAGCGCGAGCGCCCATAACTGGCGACGGGGCGGCACGTGTCAGACGGTAAGAAAATCCTAGGAGTCAGTCAAGAAGTCCCGGCGAGACGTCCTCGTTGTCTGACGTGGTTCGGCCTAGCGACGGAGAAGTTTGTTGCTAGACCGTATCTACCCTGTGCGGCGCCGACGCCGTGAGGTAGTCAAGTGTCGGTTTACGGAACACAAATCGTCCTTCCGAGAGAGCAAAAACCTTGATTTGTTCTGCGTTTACGAGCTATTAGCAGTGTTTCGCTTTTTCCATTCATGCTACCGGGAGGTCCCTGTGAAACAACTCATCGCCTATCTCCTTGACCACGCGATGCTCGACTTTTCGGGCGAGCTCACGATTGACATGGTCAAGGAATTCCTCCGCGATGAGGAAGGCCCCGCTGCCCGCGCCTTGCTGAACAAGATAATGCAAGATGGCGGTGTGGAAGAGATGCAAATTGCTCTCGCGGATTGTCTGCAGGACTCCCTTCGCACCGGCCTGACCGAGGGCGCCGTCGGCGAGCAACTCAAGCTCTACTCCGAGAGCTGAGACGACGCCTCCGAGGAGGCCTCAGACGATGATCGACAGCCGAGTGCGCAGCTCGTTGTGATCTGGCCCGAGTTGTCCACCATCACGCGAACAGCGCCGTTCTGATCGGTGCGCAGGAGTGGAATGCCCCGGTGTTCATAGCGCCGAATGGCTACAGGATTCGGCAACCCGAAACGATTGAACCTTCCCGCCGAGGCCACTGCCAAGGTGGGCGACACCGCCTCTAGGAGGCGATCGCTCGAAGCATAGCGGCTTCCGTGATGGGGAACTTTGAGCACGTCGCTGGGGAGGTCCGCCGCGCAGGTCGCCCCTTCGAAAAGCTCCGCTTCACCCTCGCTACCAATATCGCCAGTGAACAAGATCCGGCGACCGGCAAACGCGAGCTGAACCACCAGCGAGCCGTCGTTCGTGTCCAGTCCCGGCGGAACACCGATGGCTCCGTCGAGCCATGGACCCAACAGCTTGATGCCGATGCCGTTGACGGTTAGGTCGGCCGGCCGCTCGATGCGCACGTTCTTCTGCCTCGCCAACGCCAACAGCTCGACGTACCGGCGATTTCGGCCGTCGTCACCGTTCGTCCACAATGTCCGAACCGGAAAGCGCTGGAGGATGCGAACCAGCCCATTCATGTGGTCGGGATGCGGGTGAGACAGAATCACCAGATCCAGCGACACGATACCGCGTGCACGAAGAACCGGCTCGACGATGCGTGCGCCGGTGTCGAAGGAGTCGTCGTAGCGACCACCTCCATCGACGAGCGCTACAAAACCGCGGGGGCCTTCCACGATGGCTGCGTCACCCTGACCGACGTCGAGAAAGGTCACACGCAGGTCGTCGCGGCCCCTGCGGAGCACGTCCCGGGCCACCATGCTTCCCCAAGCGGAGAATCCCGCGATCATGCCAAGCAACAGCCAAGGGCGCCAATGCGTCGATCTCCGTAGGAATGCAGACAAGAGAAGCCCAGCGCTAGCGACGAGCAGCAGGGTTTCTCCCCACGTCGGGTAGCGGACCAGAACAATCGGAGCGAAACGGCGAAAAAGATCGGCCGCCGCAAGGGCCGTTTGCGAAGCGAATGCCGCCAGCCAAAGTGGCAGAGCGCCCAGCCACCCGTGCGCCAGCCCGAGCAAGGAACCGACCAAGCCGCACGGCAAGACGACGAGCTCGACGATGGGGACGAGCACCAGGTTCCCGAGAGGCGCGGCCGGGGTAATTTCACCGAAATGATGTGCGACGAGTGGAGCGGTAACGAGGCAGGCCGCGAGACTTGTCGATAGAGAACGCATGAGCCAGGCAAGGGTTCGTCTGGGTAAGGAGCGCGTCTGCGAGCCATGCGCGGGCAGCATCCAGCGCGCGAAAAGCCCGAGACCGATGACCGAGGCGAACGAAAGCTGAAACGACACGTCCAGAATTGCCAAGGGCGACCGTGCCAGGAGCAGGAGCGCGGCCGCCGCGATGCTGGTGGTAAGGCACAAGGGCCGGTTCACGATGCTGGCCAGGAGAACGATGGTGGCCATCACCGCCGAGCGCAGCGTCGCCACGGCCTCGCCCGTGAGCAACGCATAGAACGCGCACGCCGGGAGCGACAGGAGTGAAGCGACGACCTTCGGAGGCACCCGGAGCGACAGCGCTGGAAGCGCGGCGAAAATCCGGTGCAGGGTGTGAAAAAATAGGGCGACGACAACGGCGAGATGCAGCCCAGACACCGAGAGCACGTGCGTCGCTCCGGCCGCACGGAAACCGTCCTCGACGTTGGTAGGCACATCGGTGCGCTCGCCAAGCACCATCGTGCGCACGAATCCGGCCGCGGGCTCCGAGACGCGTCGGTTGATGACATCGGCCATCGCTCGCCTGAGACGAAACGCCCAGCGTCGCAGGCGCGACAAAAAGCCAGTGGTGCGAAAGACCACGCGGATGGCATCTGCCGAGCGCACCGTCGCCAAGACATCCGTGCCTTGAGCCCGCGCCAACAGTCGCGCATCGGACAACTCGGGGTTGGCAAATCCGCGCGGAACGAAAACCCGCGCTGAGAACTCGACGACATCACCGGGTGCCGCTGCTGGAACCCCGGTCAGAACCAACAGCGATAGAAGCACATCCACGGCTTTATCGCCGATGCGACGGACGTGGATTCGCAGGTGGCAACGGGACGTTGTCGACGGATCGGCGACGCCGCCGACCGCACCTTCCCCTGGAAGGACAGAAGCCGCCACATCGGCGCCGGCGACTACTTCACCGCGAATCGGAAGCTCGCTGTTCTCGGCAAAGACCGGCTCGGCAGTTGCCACCACGACCTCGTGGTGACCAAGCCCGAGGCCACAGCCGAACGCCAACGCGGCCAGTGACAGATGGACGGCGCGCAGGCGCCTCCATAGAAGGAGCGCTAACAGCGAGGCGCCAACCGCAAGCCAGAGAGCGGGCGCTCCCGCGGCAATACCGGCCAGAATGCCCGCCGCGAACGACGCAGCCCAGAATGCGAGTCGCATACCGGGTTTTCGGCCGTCGTGCGAAAAAGTTGTCTCTGTCGGGGCGAGAGGATTTGAACCTCCGACCTTTCGGTCCCGAACCGAACGCGCTACCAGGCTGCGCCACGCCCCGATACTTATGTCAGCCAGCGGAGGAGACTCGGGCTTTCGCCTTCGCCGCCCCCGCCGTCAAGGCGGCGAAAACTATCACGAACCGATGACGTCGCCACAAAAAAGTCAGTGCCGAACGCGACTATCGTCGGGATCTTGCTCGCCGCCTCGCGGAACGCCACCCTCGTCCTCATTCTCATCCTCGGTCACCGGAACGCTGTACTTGCCTTCCAGCCAACAGCCAAGGTCGATCGAGCGACAGCGAGCAGAGCAAAACGGTCCGAAGGACGGAAGCCCGTCGCTCGGAGGAATATCCCGCTTGCAGATGGGGCATCGGCGGGGAGCCATTACGCGCAAGTCTTAGCACACAGGGAGGCAAAAGCCGCTTTCCTCGTGCTACCGTTGCGCGGTGAAACCTGCTCTTGTCTGCATCGCCCTGGCGATTTTCGGCGGCTGCGCCGGAGAAATCACCCGGACGTCGGCAACGCAGGCTCAATCCGTGGATGCCGAAGGGAGACCGAAGCGCGTGGTATTCAAACTCGATAACGGCCTTGAGGTAGTGCTCGAAGAAAACCATGCCGCCCCGGTGGTTGCATTTCAAGCGTGGGTCAAGATCGGCTCGGCCGACGAACCGCCCGAGCTTGCCGGCATCGCACACGTCTTCGAACACATGCTGTTCAAGGGCACGAAGAAGCGCGGCGTAGGCGAAATTGCCCGCGAGGTCGAGAGCGCCGGCGGCGAGATCAACGCCTGGACCAGCCACGACGAGACGGTCTACCACTTGGTGCTGGCCAGCCGATTCTTCGACACGGGGCTCGACATTCTCGCCGACACGCTCATGAACTCCAGCTTCGACGCGGACGAGCTGGAGCGCGAACGCAAAGTCGTTCTGGAGGAAGTCAAGCAAGGCATGGACGATCCCGAACGCCAGGCTGGACTTGGACTCTTCCAGTCGGTCTTCGATGCGCACCCCTACGGGCGTCCTATCATCGGGACCGAGGCCACCGTACGCAAGCTGCGGCGAGACGACATCGTTGCCTTCTTCGCCAACCATTATGTCGCTAGTAATATGACGTTGGTCGTGGTGGGCGACTTCGACGCAACCGCCGCACGCACGAAGATCAAGCAAGCCTTTGCCAGCATGAAGGCAGGCGTGCCCGTCGGCCCTCGTCCGGTGCAGCCCGCGCAAGACGGCCTGCGCGTCCAAGGGGTCGGACGCGACGTCAAAGAAGCCCAGCTGCTCCTCGGCTTCCGCACGCCAGGCATCGGCGACCCGGATATTGCAACCCTCGATCTTATGGCCGTGCTCCTCGGGCAAGGCGACAGCTCGCGGCTCAACCTCGAAGTGGTGCGCAATCGCCAGCTGGCGACGGCGACGTCCGCTTACCTGTTCTCGGCGCGCGACCCAGGGGCATTCGTGGTGGGCATCAGCCTGCCTCCCGGACGCGTCGAAGATGCGCTGCGAGCGACGCTCGAACAGGTCCACCGCCTCGCCTTCGAAGAGGTCCCCGCGGACGAGCTGGCAAAAGCCAAGACCATCCTCGAAAGCGATCGCGTCTACGATCGCGAAACCGTCCAAGGCTACGCACGCAAGCTGGGCTTTTTCTCTGCCATCGCAGGCGATCCCAACTTCGAAGAGCGCTATTTGGCGGCGCTGCAAAAGGCGACGGTGGCCGAGGTGCAGCGAGTGGCGGCGCAATATCTGCGCACCTCGAACATGTCCATCTACGTGCAGGTGCCGGACCGTCGGGCGACGCCCGAAAAGAACGAGAAGATGCTCGCGCGCCTGCGCACCGTCGCGGAAACTGCCGAGGCCAAAGCCGCGAGCCGCTTCGCTCGCGCCACGGCGGGGGCGCCGGACGCCGATCGCGTCTACCGTTACGTTTTTCCGTCGGGGCTCAAGCTGTTGGTTCTGCGTGACACGTCGGTGCCGGTGTTTGCGCTCAGAGCCACCTGGGTCGGCGGTCTGCGCTTCGAAGACCAACGTTCGAATGGTATCTCGAACATGCTCGCGGCCCTGCTGGTTCGCGGAACGAAAACGCGCACGGCAGAGCAAATCATCCACGAAGTGGAAGGCATGGCGGGCGGCCTGAGCGGCTACTCGGGCCGCAACAGTTTGGGCATCCAGGCCGAGTTCCTGTCCCGTTATTTCGAGCGGGGCTTCGACCTCGTTGCCGACTGTCTGCTCAACGCCAGCTTTTCCGAGGACGAGCTGGAAAAAGAACGGCGCATCGTGCTCGACGATCTGCGCGCCCAAGAAGACAACCTGGGTCAGGTTGCCTTCAAAATGTTCCACTCGGCCATGTGGCAAAAGCACCCTTATCGGCTGGACCCGATGGGAACGCCGGAAACGGTGGCAGCGTTCACTCGGCGCAAGCTGATCAATCATTTCCGCCAGCGCTACAGCACGTCGAACCTGACCATCGCCGTCGTCGGCGACGTGGATCCAGCGCGGGTGAAATCCAAGGTCGCGGCCGTCCTGGGTGCAGCCGCCGAGCAGGCGGTGGACAAGCCCATCGTCCCGTCCGAGCCCAATCACAGTGAGCCGGTCCAGGTCTTCAAGTTCATGGCCAAAGAGCAGGCCCACCTGGTGCTTGGCTTTCCGGGCGTCGGCTTCAGCAGCCCCGACCGCTTCCCGCTCGAAGTGCTGGCCTACGTTCTCTCGGGGCAAGGCGGACGACTGTTCACGGAAATTCGCGAAAAGCGCGCCCTCGCCTATCGGGTCAGCGCCTTCTCCGTCGAGGGCCTCGACCCCGGCTACTTCGCCGTCTACCTCGCCAGCAGTCCCGAGAACCTCGACGAAGCAGTCAAGGTCGTTCGCCGCGAGCTCAAGGATGTCGCCGAGAAAGGCATCAGCACCGACGAGCTGGCACGCGCCCAGCGCTACCTCATCGGAGTTCATGCGATCGGTCTGCAGCGCAAGAGTGCCCTGGCCGCAGCCCTCGCCTTCCACGAGTCTTACGGCCAAGGCTGGAAGACCTACCGGCAATATGGCGACAACATCATGAAGGTCAAGGTGGCCGATGTCGCCCGCGCCGCTCGCAAGTACCTCGACCCGCAACGCGAGATCGTGGCGGTGGTCAAACCGCCGGAGGAATCGCCCGGCGCAGCCCGCGCAGCGGCACGCGCTCCCCGCACAAGCACGTCCCTGCGGAGCGGCCCGCTGCCTGCGCCGCTCACGCAAAACCAAGCCGAGCTCAACTGGAAATAGTCCGTGCCCCCAGCCGCCAAGACCAACGCTCGAAATCTCCTGACCAGCCTCATTCTGGTTTTCCCGCTCTTCCTCATCTACCAACTGGGTGTGCTGTTCACGCTGCCCATGCTGAACGGCGCGGATTTCGTGACCACGTTCCTGTTCACGTCGCTTGGGCTGACGCTCAAGGGCTACTTGCTGTTCCTGGCCGTGGTGGTCAGTATCTTCGCCCTGGTCGTTGGCCTACTCAAACGCAAGCAACAGTTCAACGGTAGGGTCTTTCTACCCGTTCTGCTCGAAAGCGTTATCTACGCCCTGACGATGGGCTCGCTGATCGTCTTGGTCATGACCAAAGTGCTCGGTTTCCCAGCGACCCTCGCAGCCGCTCTGGAGCGACAAGGATTTGTCGGCCGCACCGTGATGTCGCTCGGTGCTGGCGTGTACGAAGAGACCGTATTTCGACTGGGCTTGCTTGGCGGAAGCATCGCCGTCTTCGAGAAGCTCTTGGGCATGAGCCGCTGGGCCGCCGTGCTAAGCGGCTTCGTCCTTTCGTCGGCGGTATTCTCGTTCGTACACTACCTGCCGCCGCTCGGCGATGCGTTCTCGTTCGGATCGTTCACCTTCCGTCTACTGGCCGGCGTCGTCTTCGGTCTCCTGTTCAAGCTGCGTGGCTTTGCCGTCGCCGTCTACACGCACGCTTTCTACGACATCTTCGTGCTCGTGATTCGATAGTAATGGAAACCCTGAAAGGGTTTCCAACCCTTCCCGCGATGGTCCGCGCCGAGCTAAGCTCGGCCCTCCCCACGCGTTTGTAATGGAGACCCTGAAAGGGTTTCCAACCCTTCCCGCGATGGGGACGAAGGCTACTTGTGCTTCTTCTTGGCCACTGGCTTTTTGGCTGCGGCTTTCTTGGCAGGAGCAGGCGCCTTCTTCGGAGCAACCTTCTTGGCAGCCGGCTTCTTCTCGGGCTTCTTGGCAGGAGCAGGCGCCTTCTTGGCAACCGCCTTCTTCACGTCCGCCTTCTTGGTGTCCGCTTTCTTGGCCTCGGGCTTCTTCGCGGAAGGCTTTTTTTCTTCCGCCTTCTCTTGCGCCTTCTCATTCTTGGCGGGAGCATTCGCTACAGGCGACGGCGGCGTCTTCGGCGCCGAGACAGCTTTGGCCGGGCTCTTTTCAGCCGACTTCTTACCCACGGCCTTGCCCGACACCTTGGTCGGCGACGGAGTGGACGGCAAGCCGTCATCCTCTCGCCCCACCGGCGAGCCAGGAATGTCCTTGCGATTGTGGACGAGAATTCTGCGAGCGTCGGCGAACGTGATCTCGACTTTGCTTTCCGAAACCACTTCGGAGACGTAGCCCTTGCCGAACTTTGGGTGGAAGAGGATGACGTTCTCGCGGTAGGTCTCGCGGAACTCATAGGGCTTGGCGTTCTTCTCGCCGTGCTTGGCAAAGAACTCTTCCCAGGTTTGCTTCTTCAGAAGAGCGCGCTTGCGAGCGGCAACCGGCTCGGGCATGTCCTCTTCCGCCTCCCCCCGAGGCTTGCGAAAAGAATGGACGTCGCCGCAGGGGTTGCACTGAACGCGACGAATTTCGTCCTCGTATTTGGATATGACGACGTGGGTTGTGTCGGTCTTACATTTCGGGCAATAAGCCTCAACGTCGGACCCTACCTCGTCGACATCATCCTCGAACATGAAGTCCATGGTTTCGCCCCGATTCTCTGTGATTTCGCCTAGTAACACGTTAGCTTGCCGGCTGCAACAAATCCGCACTGTCGGCACACGAACAGCCTTCTGCCAAAACCGCAATCATGGTTGCTGTTTTCCAATTAAGCCATCAATTCCATGCAATTAGGCGTCTTAGAGCGTCCGAGACCAAAATCCCGAGCCACCTTTCAGAGCGACCTGGCGCAACTGCCTTCAAACAGTGTAAAACGCGCCAACATCAACGCATGCGCTACTTTGACGCGAGAGTGATCGAGAACCGTACCCTTGGCAACGGGTACTTCGTGCTTCGCCTGGGAGGCTGTGACTCGCTGGCCCAGAGCCGTCCCGGCCAGTTCATCATGCTGCGCGGAGACTGGGGACGCGACCCTTTGCTGCCCCGCCCGATTTCATTGCTCTCGGTAGCACCTGAAGGCCGCGCCGACCTGCTCGCCAAATCGATTGGTCGGGGCACGCGCCTTCTCGAAGCCGCGACCCATGGCACGCGCGTTTCGATCCTCGGTCCGCTCGGCAGTTCTTTTCCCGAACCCAGCGCCGACCGATACGATTTGTTCGTCGCCGGCGGCGTCGGTTTACCACCACTCTTTATGCAAGGCGAGCACGCGTCCCGCCGCGCCCTCGTCAACAACTGCGAAATGATTTACGGAGGGCGAAGCTCGCGCGACATCGTTCTCCTAAGCGAGATGCGCGGCCTTGGCCTGGCAACCTGCGTTGCCACCGAAGACGGATCGACGGGCCGGCGTGGCCGCGTGACTTCTGCCCTCGAAGCCCGTATCGAACACCACCGCGCCACCGGGCGAGCGCAAGCGTTGCGGATTCTCGCCTGCGGTCCGCGAGAGATGCTTTGGGCCGTTGCTCGCATCGCCGAAGCCCAGGGCATCGAATGCTACCTTTCGATGGAAGAGCAAATGGCCTGCGGCTTTGGGGTTTGCTTGGGCTGCGCAATCCCGGCTCGTTCGCGGCCGTTCCGCTACACGTGCAGTGACGGGCCTGTCTTCCTGGCCTCCGATTTGATCATTCCGCCACCGCCGACGCCGACTGCCGCCGCGGAGAACACCCCATGAGCGCCGCCCCCGTCGAGCCGACACGTCCGCGCCTCGAGATCCGCTGCGGCGGCATCGAGTTTCGCAATCCCATCCTCACGGCGTCCGGAACCTTCGGTTACGGCAAAGAATTCGACAGTCTGATGCCGCTCTCGGCGATCGGTGGACTCGTCACCAAGGGGATCTCGCCCAATCCGCGCTTCGGAAACCCGGCGCCGCGTATCTGCGAAACGGCGGCGGGCATGCTCAATTCGATCGGCCTCGAAAATGTCGGCGTCGAGGGCTTTACCAGCGGCAAGCTGCCTTTCCTGCGAACCTGCGGCGCGAAGGTTCTGGTCAACTTCTTCGGGACGACCTTCGACGACTACATCGCCTGCGGCGAGCGACTGGGAAAGCTGGACGGCGTCGATGGGCTGGAAATGAATGTTTCGTGCCCGAACATCAAAGCTGGCGGTATCGAGTTCGGCCGCGACCCGCAAATTTTGGGCGACCTCGTGCGCGCCTGCCGCAAGGTCATCAGCAAACCCTTGTGGGTCAAGCTGACGCCCAACACTTCGGACATCGTAGCCTTGGCGCGCGCGTGTGCGGACGCCGGCGCGGATGCCGTTTCCGTGATCAACACCATCACCGCCATGGCCATCGACGCCCGCACCCGACGGCCCAAGCTCGCGACGACCTTCGGCGGGCTCTCCGGTCCCGCCATCAAGCCGATCGCCTTGCGCATGGTCTACCAAATTCACCGCTCCGGCATCGGCATCCCTATCTGCGGGATCGGCGGCATTCAATGCGGCACCGACGCCGTTGAATTCTTTCTAGCCGGCGCGAGCACGGTCCAGGTCGGGACGCAAAACTTCATCGACCCCGCTTCTGCCGAACGTATCACGCGCGAGGTGGAGGAATTCTGTCTTCAGAACAACGTTGCCGATGTGCGTGAGCTCGTCGGGGCGCTGAAGGCTCAGGGCTAAACGATAGCCTTTACAGAGAATTCTCTGACGCGAAATACATTGGAAACATTCGAAGGATAGGATTTCGTTCAGCCTTTCTTTCTCACGAAGAAGATTGAAGAACAGCGCGAGGACGTCTACTCTTTCCGGCCGGTGCATCATGAAAAAGATCGAAGCCATCATCAAACCGTTCAAGCTCGATGACGTTAAGGATCGCCTTCGTGAAATTGGCGTGCAGGGTATGACCGTTTCCGAAGTCAAAGGCTTCGGCCGAACCGGCGGCAAGAAAGAAGTGTATCGCGGCTCAGCTTACGTGGTCGACTTCGTGCCCAAGGTCCGCATCCAAATCGTCGTGAAGGACGAGATGGTCAAAGACGTGGTCGAGGCGCTGATGAATGTCGCCCGCACGGGCCACATCGGCGACGGCAAGATTTTCGTGACTCCGGTCGAAGAAGTCATCCGCATCCGAACCGGCGAACGCGGCGAAGACGCTCTTTAGAGCCAGGCGTTCGCCCTCTCGCAGTACGTCGCGCGATCTGCGCAGAAGGGAAATCGCACATGTCCCCAGCCGAGGTCCTTGAGTTCGCAAAGAAGAACGGCGTCAAACTGGTCGACTTCAAATTCGTGGATCTGCTTGGTCAGTGGCAACACACGACTATGCCGCTTCACAAGCTGAAACAGGAGTCGTTCACCGAGGGATTCAACTTCGATGGCAGCTCCATCCGAGGCTGGAAGGCGATCAACGAATCGGACATGACGTTCATCCCGGACGCCAGCACCGCCGTGATGGATCCCTTCATCAAAGAGCCGACGCTGTCGATCATCTGCGACATCGTGGACGCCGTTACGCAACAGCCCTACGCGCGCGACCCCCGCCAAATAGCAAAGAAGGCCGAGCTTTACGTCAAGCAGTGTGGCGTTGGCGACGTCTCGTACTTCGGTCCAGAGCCGGAGTTCTTCATCTTCGACGAGATCCGGTTCGGCGAAGGACCGAACACATCCTTCTACAAGCTCGACTCGAAAGAAGGCCGTTGGAACTCGGCCAACGACGAAGAAGGCGGCAACCTCGGCTACAAGCCCGACTTCAAGCGCGGCTACTTCCCCGTGTCGCCCATCGACACCCAGACGGATATCCGAGCCGAGATGGCGCTCACCCTCGAGAAGCTCGGCATCACCGTCGAGGTTTTCCACCACGAGGTAGCGACGGCCGGCCAGGGCGAGCTGTCGATGGTATTTGGGCCGCTGGTGACGATGGCTGACCACACGATGTGGTACAAGCACGTGGTCAAGAACGTCGCCAAAAAATGGGGCAAGACGGCCACCTTCATGCCGAAGCCGATATTCGGCGACAACGGCTCGGGCATGCACTGCCACCAGTCCATCTGGAAGGACGGCAAGAACCTCTTCGCTGGGGATCAGTACGCAGGCCTTTCCGAGACAGCGCTCCACTACATCGGCGGCATCATCAAACATGCCCCGGCCATTCTCGCTATCACGAACCCGGGCCTCAACAGCTACCGCCGTTTGGTCCCCGGCTTCGAGGCGCCGGTCAACCTGGCATATTCTTCGCGCAATCGCTCGGCGTCGGTCCGCATTCCCGTCGCGGGCTCGCCCAAGGCCAAACGCATCGAGTTCCGCTGCCCCGATCCGACGGCAAACCCCTACCTGGCCTTCGCCGCCATGCTGATGGCGGGGCTCGACGGCATTCAGAACAAAATCAAGCCCGGCGATCCCATGGACAAGGACATCTACGAGCTTCCGCCCGAGGAGCTCAAGGAGATTCCCAAGGCTCCAGGCTCGCTCGAAGAGGCGCTGGAGTGCCTCAAGAAGGACCACGCCTTCTTGCTCAAGGGCGACGTTTTTGCCCAAGAGGTCATCGACACCTGGATTTGGTGGAAAGAAGAGAACGAGCTCAAGCCGTCGCGCCTGCGACCCACGGCCTTCGAGTTCATGCAGTACTACGACGCTTGATCGCTGAGCTAACGTCAAGCGCCGCACGCTAGCCAAAGCCCGCCTCTCAGGTGGGCTTTGCCATTTTCGGGAGTCGCCTGCCTACTTGAGCCCCAGCTCCGCCGATGCGCCGACGCGGTCGCTCGACCGCCCGAGCGCAATCTCGATTGCTACTCATGAATAAAGCGGGCTAGAGTTGCCAGCAGTCGGAAGCGACCTGATGTCCAAACTTTCTCTTGGCGAGCGAGTCGCTCAAAACGCGTGGCGTTTAGCGCCGAAGCGCTTCCTTTCCAGCATGATTGGCTGGAGTGCGCGACGGCAACTGCCGGGCCCTTTGGGGCGCTCGTTGGTTGGCACCTACGCGCGCTCCTACGGCCTAAACACCGCCGAGGCCGAGTATCCGCTGACGCACTACTCTAGCCTGCAGGCGCTGTTCACCCGGCGGTTGACCGACGGAGCGCGCAGCATGCCCGGCGACGCAAGCGCGATCGTCGCTCCCTCCGACGGCACCATTTGCGACGCTGGCACCGCCAGCGCAGGCACGCTTCTCGAAGCCAAGGGATCAGCTTTCACGCTGACACAGCTTCTTGCCGACGAGGAATTGGCGATTCGTCTGACGGGCGGACCCTACGTCGTGATCTATCTGTCACCGCGCGACTACCACCGAGTCCACTTCCCCCTGGGCGGAAAAGTCATCGCCTGGAGCCACATCCCTGGGAAGCTCTTTCCCGTCGGCCCCCGCAGCGTTCGGCGCGAGTGCGGCCTTTTCGCCCGCAACGAACGCTTCGTCACCGTCGTAGACAGTCGGTGGGGCCGCTACGCCGTCGTCATGGTCGCGGCGGTTGGGGTCGGCCATATCACGGCGACCTACGATCCCGAGGTCGCGACCCATCAAGGGGGTTTCGCTAAGAAAGACGTGCGTCACAAGTGCTTTGAGTCACCCATCTCGGTCGAACGGGGCCAAGAGCTGGGAATCTTCAACCTGGGGTCGACAACCGTTACAATCTTCGAACCCGGTCGCGTCCAGTTGGAAAGCCTGTCTTCCGATAGCCCGGTTGTCATGGGAGCCGCCATCGGGCGCGTTGTGACCTAGAGATGCAAGCGCTGCCTTCATGAGTCGAAGTAACGACAAGCCCCAAACTCCTGCACCCGGCAACCTGGGCGCGGAGCCTACGGGAGCTCTTCCCGAAGGCCCCTCCGATGAGGCCATCGTCGAACACGATCCAACGCTGCGGTGGATTCTCTCGGACTACGACGCGCCGATGAACATCACGCCGCCGCCAGCCACGCCCAGCTCGGACGGTCGCATCACGCCCCCTCTTCAGCCCGTCCCACAGGAATGGGCCGCGCCCGCGTTGCCCGAGCCGAGCATACCTGTTCCAGCCGCGCTTTCTGCGCCACCGGCCACGCTACCGGCTGCGCCCCGCCCGCCTGACGTCGCGCTTTCGCGCCCTGAATTCTCGTCGCTGTTGGCCGATCCGGCGGCCCACGTACCAACACCGCCGCCCTCGATCCGAGGCGTCCCGGCATCGATGTCGACCAGCGAACTGGTCGCGCAGCCGCCTTCCTCCGCGATGCTGGCCGGGCCTACGCCCGCCGAGTTCTTCTCGGCCGAACCAACACCGCCTTCCCCGACGGAAATCATCGCGAACATCCTCGCCGGGGCCGCTCCCGAGGCTGAGGTGGCGGCGCCTCCTAGCGACACGGATCTGTCTGCGGACGCCGTGGAAGAAACGCCCGCCGCCGAGGACGGCACGCGACCTCCGATTGTTGCCGAGCAGTTGGCCGTTTCGACGCTGCCGAATGATGTGCTCGAGGACGAGGCGCCCGATTCGGCCGCCAAGCCAGCGGTTCCTACCGTCGTGTCACCAGCAGCCATCGAGACAGCGACTGAGCCCCGCGAAGTCGAGCCCGAAGCGGTCGAAATGCTCGAGTCGGCCGAGTACCAGATGGCGCAAGAACCGCCGCCGCCCGCCGGCCCGCCTCCGACGCCGCCACCCGTCCATGTCGAAACAGCTCCACCGACGCAGCCGACGCCGCCACCCGTTCACGTTGAGACAGCTCCGCCGACGCAGCCGATGCCGTCCCCCGTTCACGTAGAAGCCGCCGTCGCGCCGACGTTGCCGCCGCCGGCGGCCCCCGCCTTCGCGACAGCGCTATTCGACGAGATCGAGATGCCGACCAACAACGAGTCGATTCCCGAGGCGTTGGCCCGGCGATCACTCAAAAAGAAAACCAAGCCCTGGTACGAAGAGGTCTTCGACGAGGACTTTCTTCGCACGCTGCCTTTCACGACGCCGGAACAGACTGCTCGCGAAATCGCATTCATCCGTCAATCCCTCGCGCCGCCGAAGGGCGGCGAGCTTTTGGACATCGGGTGCGGCTACGGTCGGCATGCTCTCGAGCTCGCTCAGCTCGGGTTCCGGCTCACCGGACTCGATCTTTCATTGCCGATGCTCATTCGCGCCGCAGACCAGGCGCAGCGACGGGGACTTACGGTCAACTTCGTCCACGCAGACATGCGGGAAATGACCTTCAACGGTCAATTTGACGGCGCTTATTGCATGTTGTCTTCGTTCGGGTATTTCGACGAAGAAACTAATCTTCGCGTTGCTACCGCCATCTGCAAAGCTCTCAAACCTGGCGGCAAGCTGCTTCTCGACATCATCAACCGCGACTACATCGTCGGCGATCTACCGAGCCGCGCCTGGTGGGAAGGCGATGGTTGCGTCGTGCTCGAGGAAGTCGACTTCAACTACCACACGAGCCGTGTACTCATCCGCCGCTCGGTCGTCTTCGGGAGCGGCAGACAGTCCGAGCAGGAAATCTCGATGCGAGCCTACAGCCTTCACGAGGTGGGTAAGCTGCTGCGCCAGGCGGGTCTTCGCGTCCTCGACGTTTCCGGCTCATTGGCAACGAAGTCGCGCTTCTTCGGCGCAGCCTCGCGCAATATTATTGCGCTGTGCGAACGTCCCGCTACCTAGCGACAGACGCCACGCATTGTGTCCCGGATCGCACTATCGCGGCCCGAGCGGACAAAACGCGCCGTTGCCGAGGCACCAACCTTTTGAAGGAGTAAGTAGCGCGCTCGATACAACCGATAGCAAGGCAAAGCATCTAACTTGAAGCGAAAGAGTAGAAACGCAAGAAGAAGATGGGAATACCGATTCTCCCACATCGGTTCCTGAGGTAGGATACCAGACGATTCCGAACGTAGAAATGGAATGCAATATGCATCGAAGTGCGGCAAAGATGAAGACGAACAGAAAAAACCGGCCACCTAGGGCCCCAGCCGGACGCCGGCAGAAGGCGGAGCACCAAGCGTCCAAGCCGACTGCGGCACCGTTCGTTCGTCCCGCCAACGATACAGGCGTCGAGATGGTCGACATGGATTTGCACGACCCGGTGGTGGCCGAGTTGACAGCTGGTGTCACTCCCGACCTGGACGCAGTCGCAGATAGCTTGGCGGTCGAGCCCGAAATTGCCGATGACTCCATCCCCGATGAGCTAGTGGCCGCCGGTGCAGGTATTGCCGAGCCCGAACCTTCCGAGGGACTACCGGAGGTCCTCGACGACGAAGAGGACGGTGAAGAAGAGCTGAGTGCCGAGGCGGAGCCCGAGGCCGAGAGCGATGGGGACGAGGAGGGTGCCCCAGCGAGCAGTGGAAAGTCCGAGGAGCCGCAGAGCTTCTTGGCGATGTACTTCCGCGACATGGCGGAGCTTTCGGTCCTCAAGCCAGAACAAGAGTTCGAGACTGCACGCCAGATTGAGGAGATGGAGCTGGATCTGTGGCAGTCGTTACTTGGCTACGCGCCTTGGGCGGGGCATCTCGTCCGGGTCGTCGAGGCAGCGATGGCCAGCAGCCTGCCCGATTTCAAGGCCTATCAAGCGCTTTCCGAAAAGGTCGCGCGCAAGAGCACGCCGGTGGACAAGCGGAAGCTGAGCAAGTTGTTTGTCTCGCTCTCCAGCCAGATCAAAGAACAGGACATCGATCGCGTCTTCGTCGACGCCGCTCTGACGGAACTGCAGCGTCTTGCTGGTGCCGCAGCCGTGCGTCGCCCCATCGAAGGCATCGGCTTCAATACCGAAAGCAAGGCTTTTCAGGAATTCGCCTCGGCCATCGCGCGAAAGTCTGGCGTGGTCAAGCGCGCCAAGAACGAGTTCGTCAAAGCCAACCTACGCCTGGTCGTCTCCATCGCTCGCCGGTTCAACCACGGCCGCCTGCCCCTGCCCGATCTCATCCAAGAAGGCAACATCGGCCTCATGAAGGCGGTCGAGCGATATGACTACCGTCGCGGCTTCCGCTTCTCGACCTACGCCAGCTGGTGGATTCGTCACGCCATCAGCCGCGCACTAGCCGACAAGGGACGCGCGGTTCGCCTGCCCGTGCACATGATCGATGCCTACCATCGCATCGCCAAGTCCGAGCGCGAGCTCCAGTCGAAGCTCGAACGTCCGGCGACGACCGAGGAAATTGCCTCGGTGACCGGCATCGAGGCCGAAAAGCTCGAGAAGATGCGCACCTTCCTCGCCGACAATCCGGTGTCGCTGGATCGATCGCTCTCCGAGGACGATGGGCGTCGCCTCATCGATGTCCTGGTGGATCCAAACGAAGCGCCCAGCCCGCCCGAGCAGATGGTCAGCAGCGAAACGCAGCAGGAGATGCTCAAGCTGCTGAGCGTGCTCAAGCCCATCGAGGCGGATATTCTGCGCAAGCGGTTCGGCCTCATTAACGACCACGAGCGGACGCTCAAAGAGATTGGCGACGAGTATCGTCTTTCGCGCGAGCGCGTGCGCCAGCTGCAAGAGCAGGCGTTGGGCAAGATGCGTAAGGCGATGGCCAAGCGCGAGATTCTCTAGGGATTTTGATGGAAACGCGGGAGGGTCTCCCGACCTTCCCGAGATGGTCCGCGCCGAGCAAAGCTCGGTACTCACCACGCGTTGTGCACTCAGAGCGTGACCACTGTTCCTGGCGGGATGGGATGTCCCGCCAGAAGGGCTTTGGCCGTCATGCGTTTGCGGCCGGGCAGTTGAATTTCCGCGAAGGCGACGACACCGCTGCCACAGGCGATAGCCAGACCTTGGGACCAGAGTCCCAACACCTCGCCCGGCCGGCCCGTTCCCTCGACAACCGTTGGGCAATAAACCTTGGCGACTTCGCCTTGCAAGAGCAGCGTCGCGCCCGGCCAGGGATCCACGCCACGCGCCCGCGCCGACACGACCTCCGCCGGCTCTGCGAAGACGAGCTGGCCGTCTGCTTTGCTGAGCGGCGGCGCCAGCGTGGCCTGGGCATCGTCTTGCTTGTGAAGGCTCACGGTTCCCTGTTCGATCGCCGGCAGCGTGTCCACGACCAGCTGGGATCCCAGCGTCGACAGCCGCGCTGAAAGCGAGCCGGCGGTGTCGTCGGGACGAATCCGCTCGCGTGCAACCGCGGCGACATCGCCCGTGTCTAACCCCACCTCCATGCGCATGACAGCGACGCCGGTCTCCTTTTCGCCGCGGATGATGGACCATTGAATCGGGGCCGCGCCACGCAACTTCGGCAAGAGGGAAGCGTGGACGTTCCAGGGGCCGAGGCGTGGCACCGCCAGCAAATCTGGCGGCAAAATACGGCCGTAAGCGACCACAACAAAAACGTCGGGGACCAGCGTCGCCAACTCGCGCGCTAGCGCGCCGTCGCGGACCTTCGTCGGCTGGAGCATGCGAAGGCCGAGGCCATCGGCTAGCACTTTCACCGCTGGCGGCTGAAGTTTGCCGCCGCGGCCGGCAGGACGATCAGGCTGGCTCACCACTGCGACTACCTCGTGCCGCTCGGCGATGGCCCGCAGGGAAGGAACCGCAAACTCGGGCGAGCCGAAAAAGACAACTCGCATCGCTACCCTCGCACCACGGCGGTAGGCGAAGGCGTCGCTTGCGTGGCGTCGGGTTCACCGTCAGCATCGGGACCATGAGCGACATTGAACTCGTAGGCCGAGCGCAGCGTTTGCGTCGTGAGGATACGCAATCCCTCGTCCAGAACTTCTTGGATGGTTTCGATTTGCTCTTTGAGCTCGTGCCAGATCTCCGGTCCGACCGTCTCCGGCGCAATCTCTCGGCTCAGACGTGCGTGGGCGCGGCGGACTTCGACTACGTCCGCGTGTTGACCGACCCCAAGAACACGAAAGTAGTCGCCCTCGAGCGCGAGCGCGTGGCGCGCGCCTACGCGTTCGCGGAGGATTCCGAGGTCGCGCACGCTGGAAGGAATTCCCGCGGCTGACCGGCCTTCTGCCTCGGCAGGACAGAGCACGCCAAAACAGAGCAGCGTCAGGGCAACCTTCTGCACCGTGAGCTCGGGCAAGCCTGTCGCCTGCGCGATCGCCTCGGTAGAACGGACGCCATCGAAGAGCATCGGGACACGCACCTCGGCGTGATCTTCCAGAGCTTGGGCCGTGATGTCGACGGAGCTAGGTGATCGATCGAGAACGAGGCAGCCCTTTTCGCCGCGAAACCGCGAAGCGATCTTCTCGGCAGGGTATCCCAGGTCGAGGCCCTCGCGCACGAGGGCCGCGGGATGCCGCAAAAGACGGGTGCGGTCGGGTCCGGCGGTGACGTCGGGATCGATCTGCCATCGGCCGTATTGCCATGAAAAGAGAGTAAGAATGATGCTCTCGTAGTGGCGACGGACGGCCGGTAGGAGCTCGTCGCTGCGCAAGAACCCGAGGTCGACGAGCACGGCGCCGACCTTCCTTCCCGTGGCGTCGACCACGCGGAACGTCTCCTCGTGCTGGCGAGCATCGAGGACGCCTTCCCGCACGAGCATCGCCAGCATTCTGTCGCCCGCATCGCTCGACGCCGCCATCACCGGCAGGCCGGCCTCGAAATAGATTGTCTTCTCGCAAGCGTCGTTCGTCACGCGGAGACGCCCGGTCAAACCGTCGCTGAAGGCGTGCGCCAAGAGCAGCGGCATATCGCGATCTGCGATATCGCCGGTCGCAGCCGAGCTAGTGTCGACGAGATTCTGCAGAGCACTCGACATTTCTGCATCGAGGACGCCGTCGATACCGGCAGCCAGCCGCCCCAACAACCTCGTCGGATCTTCACTCTGCTTCATCAAAGGACACTCTGCGGGTCTACATCTACCTCAAGACGCACGCCACGGGGAAGCGGTACCCGCTGCGCTTCCCGCGTAACGGAAAGAAGACGCGCTCTGTGCTGTCCGGCCAACCACACCTGAAAACGAGCCTTTCCTCGCAAACGGGGAATGGGAGCTTCGGAGGGGCCGAGCACGCGAAGAGCACCCGCAGCAGAGGCGCGTGCCGCAAGAGCAACGGATGCGGCGGCCTTCTGCACCGCCGCGCCATCGCGTCCGTCGAGGCGAAGCACCACCATTCGAGCGTACGGCGGATAGGCTGCATCTTCCCGCAGCGCTAGCTCATCCTGGACAAACCCTTCGTAATCGTGCGCTTGCATGAAGCGTATAGCCGGATGTTCGGGGCTGTAGGTCTGCACCACCACACGCCCCGGACTTTCGCCTCGCCCGGCCCGGCCGGCCACCTGCTCCATGACCTGAAATGCGCGCTCGGCGGCTCGAAAATCCGGTAGATGGATCGCCTGATCGGGCTGCAGAATGCCGACCAACGTCACGTTACCAAAATCGTGACCCTTGGCCACCATCTGCGTTCCCACCAGAATGTCGATTTCCCGTCGGTGCACTCGATCGAGAAGAGCCGACAGTCGCTCCCCGCTGTCGGCGCTGTCGCGATCGAGGCGCGCCACTCGGGCGTCGGGAAAACACTGTCGCAAAATCGATTCCACGCGCTCGGTTCCGGTGCCCATCCCCTCGATCGCCTTGGCCTGGCACGCGGGACAAATCTCGCGCGTTCGCTCGGCCCGCCCGCAGTAATGACAAAGCAGGGTTTCGCGTGCGCGATGGAGCGTCAAAGACACCGCGCAGTCCGGGCAACGCAGAACGTGGCCGCAGGCCCGGCAGTGGAGAAAGGTCGAAAAGCCCCGACGATTGAGAAACAGAATCGTCTGCTCGCCCGCCGCGAGCGCCTGCTCTACGGCGATGGCCAGCGGAGGCGAGAGCAGGCCGTCTGGCCGCAAGGCGTGTCGTCGTAAGTCCACGACTTCCACGGGCGGCAAAGCGCGTTTTGCCGCCATCGGATTCGCCCGAACCGGCAGCAGCAGTCGACGAAATCGGCCGAGGACAACGTTGCGATAGGACTCGAGACAGGGCGTGGCCGAGCCCAAGATGGCAAGCGCTCGACTCTGGCTTGCGCGCATGACCGCCAGATCTCGCGCGTTGTAGCGAAAGCCTTCCTCCTGTTTGAAGGAACCGTCGTGTTCTTCGTCGACGACAATCACCGCGAGATCGCGCACGGGCGCAAACACCGCCGACCGTGCACCAAGGGCAATTCCGACTTCGCCGGCCCGCAAGCGCCGCCACGCAGCCGCGCGCTCCCCAGGCGGCAGCCCACTGTGCAAGACCGCGACGTCGTCGCCAAAGCGAGCCCGAAAGCGCGCCGCGAGCTGCGGCGTCAGCGCGATCTCGGGCACCAGCACGAGCGCGCCTAATTTGCGCTGCCGCGCCTCGGCGATGATGCGCAGGTAGACCTCGGTCTTGCCCGAGCCCGTGATCCCTTGCAGAACGAACGTCGCGTAGCCGCTGCCGAGCGCGCCCAACAACACAGTCAGTGCGTCTGCTTGGTGCGTATTCAAGCTAGGCGGGGTCTCGAGTAGTCCTTCGACGGCAGATTCAAAAGCGAGGGCCGCACGTTTGCGCCGCGTACCACGGATAGCGTCCGCGATTTCCACGAAGCCGCGCTCGACGAGGAAATTCACCCGCGCCAAATGAGCGGCCGAGCTGCGCGCTATTGCAGCGAAGCTGAGCGTGCGCGATTTTTTCAAGCGGCCAAGCAGCGCGCGGTCGGCGTCATCCAGCGCGAGCTCTGCCAGGTCCGACGGGGCAACGGACGCGACCGCCTGCTCGCCCGCAGGAGTCAGTTTGATCCGCCGTGTCGCCGAGGCGCGCTCACCGGTCGGCAGTGCGGCCGCGAGGACTTCGCCCAGAGGCACCAGGTAGTAGCCGGCGGCCCAGCGGCAGAGTTCGACGACCGCGCCATCGAGCGACGGTTCGGTGCCGACGACATCGATGACGCTTCGGTAGCTGGCCGGAGTGTCCGCGGCGTCCACCCTGCGATGCCCGACGACGAAACCCGCGAGCATTCGCTTCCCGAAGGGAACGATCACTTGAAAGCCCACGGCCGGAGGTTCGTCGCGGCCTACACATCGATACGTGAAGACCTCGTCGAGAGGCAAGGCGACGGCGACGTCGACGAGCACCTCGCCTGGCTGCACCAGCGAAAACTCCGAATCCCGACGAGAGCTGGCCGCCATCGACTACCGATCCGACGAGACGGAACCACGTGCGTCGGGGGCCACCTTACGGTCGGCGGCGGCTATGCCTGCATCCACGAACAGCTCGGCAAGTGCTTCGTACAAATGGGTAGGTACGTCGCCACCCGCCTCCAGGGCAGACAAGGCGAGCGCGACGTCAGAACGCTCAACAACAGGTACTGCCGCCGCCCGTGCCGCCGCCAAGAATGGAGCGAGACGCTGACCGCGCGCCTTCGCCGCAATTCTCGGCGCATGCACCCCGTCGTGGCGAATCGCAACGGCTAGTGCGGGCCCCACGACCACGAGATTCGCGCCGGAGATCTCCGACAACTCCGCTAGCGTCTCCTCGTGCATGCGCCGACGTTCTGCCTTCGAGCGCGGCTCGCCTTCTGTTTCCTTGTGCTCACGTTTCAATTCGTCGGGACTCATGCGCAACGCCTTGCTAAGAGCATGGCGCTTCCAGAGGTAGTCTGCCACGCCCAGCACGAGCACGGCGATACCGAGCCGCAGCCAAAGGTACCGTCCCAAGACTCCGACCGCGGAAAGAACGCGCGCAGCCGGTGCGCCGTACAAAGCTTGCAGCGACGGCACTACGGCGCCAGTCGACGCATAGACCACGCCGGCCAGAACGGTGAGCAAGACGAACGCCTTGCCGCTATCGAACGCTCGCTGGCGTTCGAGCACCGATGACCAGGAACTGAAAGGGCGAGCTCTTGGCGTCGGCCAAAAGCGTCCTCGGCTGTGCAGAAGCCCGATGAGGCACGCAGTGATTGCCAGCGATGCAAGCGGAAACCCAACCAGGGCCAAAGCGACCTTAGCGGCATCGGCGAACGCGCTGTGAAACGGCGCTGTTTGAGAGGCTCTGTCGAGGGCACGGCGAAAACACAGGATCCACATTCCTATCGCAGCCTGGCCGGATTGAATCAAGACAGTCAAACCGACCAGCAGCGCCACCCCTGAGACCAGCACGCGACTCGTCGGAAACTGCCCTGCCCTGCGTGCGTCCGCAATCCGTCGTGCGGTCGGAGCGTGTATCTTTTCGGCGGAGTCGGCCATCCCTGCTCCGTCAACGGATCCAACCCGAGCGCAAAATTCCGAGGAAGGTCCGCAAGACACCCTGCAGTCCGTCTTGCATTCCGCCGAGCCCGAGCAACAGAACCGCGACCACGACGACGGATTTGAGCGGAGCCCCCGCGAAGACGACAGGCACTTGCGGAACGGCACGACCAACAAGTCCCAAAGCGAGATCAGCGAGCAAGCCGGCCACAAGAATCGGAGCGGCGAGACTTATCGCGCTTTCAATGAGCTTGGCCGAGGCCGTGACGGCTGCTGCGGCCGCTCCCTGGGTATCGAACGGCCGATCCCACGCGAGAGGAATGGCTTCGTAGCTGCGCCGAAGCGCCCATCCGATGTGGCCCGGGCCGCCGATTTGGAAGAACGCAACGGCAGCAAGCAACAACATGAGCAGCGCGAGCGGCGACTGTGCCTCGTGCGAGGTTGGGGACTGAACGCTCGCGAGATTCGCCCCGCGAGCGACGTCGAAGATGTGCCCAGCCGACTCGGCCGCGCGAAACATGCACGAGCACACGAACGCCAGCGTGATGCCAACGAGTATTTCGCGAGCGAGAAGCACGCCCCAAATCAGCGCATCGCCGATGGGTGGCGGAGTGCCAACGCTCGGCAGACAGAGAAGCGCAAGCCCAAGACCTATGACCAGTCGAATGACTGCCGGCAGACTGACGCCACCAAAGGCCGGGATCGCCCAGGCCACAGGAACGGCACGCGCGGACGCGAGCAGCCAGGTAGCGGCCAATTCTTGGAGATCGACGACAAGCACTGCGGGTGCCTAGCGAATGGTCGGAATGGCCAAGAGCAGCGCCTGCGTGAATCGGACAACCTGGGCACTGAGCATGGGCGCGGAGACGAGGAGAACGAGGGCACACGCAACCACCTTTGGCACGAAGCTCACACTTGGATCCTGAATCTGGGTTGCCGATTGCAGGGCACCCACGACAATCCCGACAACCAACGTCACCAACAAGGGCGGTGCCGAAAGAAGAAGCACGAGAATCAGGCCTTCGCGAAGCGCGCGCACCACCATATCTGCGGCCATCGCACTAACCATAGCTTTGCACCAGCCCGCGCAATAGAAGCTGCCAACCATCCGCCAGAACGAAGAGCAACAGTTTGAACGGAAGCGCTACACTGGTGGGCGAAAGGCCGTTCATTCCTAGTGCGACTAGGAAATTCGAAACGACGAGGTCAATGAGCAGAAAGGGAATGAAGAGGAGCACGCCGATCTGAAAGGCTCGCCGCAGCTCCGACGCGACGAAAGCCGGCACCAACACCAGAAAGTCGCGATCGCTCCTGCTCGCCCGATCCTCCGCCGAGCCTCGGCGTGCCGCCAGAGCAAAGAACGTCGCACGTTCTCCCTGCCCCGCATATCGAAGCAGAAACTCGCGCAGAGGCTCGCGCGCCTTAACCGCCGCCCCAACCACGATCGAGAGACTTTGACCGCTCACCAGAGTGTCCGTGTGAGGCGTGAGCTTGAGATCCGGCTCGACGGCGCGAAACATGCGCTCACCGGTTGGCGCCATCACGAAAAGCGTGAGAACGATGGCCAGGCCCGTGATGATGGACGATGGCGGAATTTGTGCGGCACCAAGCGCGCTCTTGAGGATAGAAAGCACGACGGCGATCTTCACGAAACTGGTCATCAGCAAAAGAACGAACGGTGCCAGCGACAGAGCCGCCATCACCACGAGCACGAACACTGGCGTCGACGCCCATGGCACCGATTGTTCGGCACCGCCGGTCGCGGCGAGCATCGCGCTTGTCACGACCGCCTCCGCAGGACTTTGGCGAGAGTCTCGGCAAAGCTTCCGCCATGTGGACCGTCCCCAGCACTGATGGGGCCCAGCGACGCTGGATCGATCTCCGCAAGAAGACTGATAGGGCCGTCGCCGACGCCGAGAAGGAAGCACCGGCCGGCCGTTTCCACAACGTAGAGCGAGCGCCTGGCCTCGAGATGACAGCGCCCTCGAATCCGGAACGAAGAATCGCCCCGGCCTACCCCGCGTCGCCCCAGCCAGCGTAAGACGACAAACGCGAAGACACAGACGACGACCAGCGAAACCAATGACAACGCAAACGAGCCTCCCAACGCTGGAAGCTCCGTCCCTGGCGCACCCATGCCAGGGACTTACCGCTATTGCGGAATCGATGTCAACGGCAGGTCGACAAATTCAGAATTGTCGACCTGCAATCGCACCTGCGCCCTATTCGCCGCCGCCGCGACCGCGGCTCGAACGCTTCGGAGTGGTGGGCGGCTTGGCCGAGCCCTGCGCACCGGCAGCCTTCTTCGTCTTGGGGGACGCTACGGGCTTGGCCTTCGGCTTGGGCTCGCCTTCCTTCGACTTGCCTTTGCCCTCGCTGGGCTCCTTCGCAGCCTTCTCGCCTTTGTCGGCCTTCTCGCCCTTGCCGCCTTTGTCGCCCTTGGGAGCTGGCTTTGTCTCCTTGACGGCATTCTCGTCGGGAATGAGCTCCAGAATCGACATCGGCGCCGCATCGCCCGGCCGTTGACCGACCTTCATGATGCGCGTGTAACCACCATGCCGTGCGAGAAAGCGCGGTGCGATCTCCTCGAACAGCTTGAGCACGGCATCGCGATCGCGAACCGCACGCAAAGCCATGCGCATGGCGTGCACCACGCGGGCCTTCTCCTCATCCGTACGCTTTTCAGCTTTCTTGGTGAGGATCGGTCCAAGCCGGCGCGCCCAGGTGATCGCGCGCTCAGCTAGCCGGCGAATCTCCTTGGCCTTGACCGTGGTGGTGCGGATGCGCTCGTAGGTCAGCAGCGCCGCTACCATGTTGGAGAACAGCGCCTTGCGGTGTGCCGCCGGCCGCGAAAGATGAAGTCCAGCTCTCTTGTGTCGCATGTTGGCCTAGATACTCAATCGGTCTACGTGGTGAAATTCTGCCCCTGCTTCGTTTACGGACCGAGGTCCTACGGCTTCTTGGGCGGGCCGTCTCCCGGCCAACCTTCGAGCTTCATGCCGAGCGAGAGCCCCATCCCGGACAGGATCTCTTTGATTTCCTTGAGCGACTTACGACCAAAGTTCTTGGTCTTGAGCATGTCGGACTCGGTCTTCTGCACGAGCTCGCCGATGTAGCGAATGTTCGCGTTCTGCAGACAGTTCGCCGAACGAACCGAAAGCTCGAGATCGTCGACCGACTTCCACAGGTTCTCGTTGAGCTTCTGCTGCTCCTCCGAAACCGTGGCTTCCGGCGCAGGCTCGGCGCCTTCCTGGAAGTTGATGAAGATCGAAAGCTGGTCCTTGAAGATCTTCGCCGCGTACGCGACGGCGTCTTCCGGCTTCACCGTTCCGTTGGTCCACACTTCGAGCGTCAGTCGGTCGTAGTCGGTCTGCTGACCGACGCGGGCGTTGGTGACGCTGAAGTTGACTTTGCGAATCGGGGAAAACAGCGAATCGATGGGAACCACGCCCACCGGCATGTTGAGCTGCTTGTTTCGCTCCGCCGGGACGTAGCCGCGACCGATGCCGATGTCCAGCTCGATGCGGACCTTGGCGCCCTTCGAGCAGGTCATGATGTGGTGGTCCGGATTGAGAACCTCGATCCCCTCGGGACACTGAATGTCCTTCCCGGTGATCTTGCCCTCGCCATCCTTCTCGATACGAACGGTGTGCGGCTTGCCGTCGTGCGAGCGGATGATGACCTCTTTGAGGTTGAGCACGATATCCGTGACGTCCTCGGCGACCTCTGGCAACGAGGTAAACTCGTGCAAGGCTCCTTCGATCTTCACGGCAGTAATAGCCGCGCCTTGCAGCGACGAGAGAAGCACGCGGCGCAGGCCGTTGCCGATGGTAGTTCCGAAGCCGCGTTCGAGCGGCTCGCAGGCAAACTTCCCGTAATTGGGCGTCAGCGTGTCGGGATCCACCTCGAGCTTGCGCGGCCGAATGGGGTCCCGCCAATTCCTCGCGATAAATGCAGACGGCGTGACGGCGGTGGTCTGAGCACTAGCGGTCGACATCCTGTTCTCCTGTTGGATTCTTGGGAATCTATGGATTAGGCAGCGTTGTCTACTTGGAATAGAGTTCGACGACGAGCTGCTCTCTAACCGTCATCGTGAGATCTTCTCGGGACGGGAGCGTCACGAGCTTGCCCTGGAAATTGTCCTTGTCGAGCTGCAACCACTTGGGCACTCCTCGACGATCGACAGAACCAAGGCTTTCCAGAATGCGTGTGACCTTCTTCGACGGATCGACAACGCCAATGCTGTCGTTCAGCTCGCAGAGGTACGACGGGATATTGACCTTCTTGCCATTGATCAAGAAGTGTCCGTGGCGAACCAATTGACGGGCCTCCGCGTGATCCGAGGCAAAACCGAGACGATACACAACATTGTCTAGGCGACGCTCCAAGAGCTGGAGCAGGTTCTCGCCAGCGACGCCCTTCATACGCGAGGCCTTCTGGTAGTAGCCGCGGAACTGACGCTCGGCCAAGCCGTACATTCGCTTAAGCTTCTGCTTCTCGCGCAGCTGCGAACCGTAGTTCGAAAGCTTGCGGCGTCGCGCCTGGCCGTGCTGACCAGGAGCATAAGCACGTCGCTCGTAACCACACTTATCGGTGTAACAGCGGTCGCCCTTCAAGAAAAGCTTCGTGTCTTCACGTCGACACAAGCGGCAAACCGGACCGGAGTACTTCGCCATCGGTATTCTACCTTCCTCGTTCTTTTGCTGTCCGAAAATCCAGTCAATCAGACTCGGCGCCGCTTGGGCGGCCGGCAACCATTGTGCGGAATGGGAGTGAGATCCCGTATCACGTTGATCTTGAAACCGGCCGAAGCGAGAGCGCGTAGCGCCGACTCGCGCCCCGAGCCCGGACCACGAATGAAGACGTTGATGGACTTCATTCCATGCTCCATGGCCTTGTGAGCCGCATCGTCGGCGGCCAGCTGAGCAGCAAAGGGCGTCGACTTGCGCGAGCCCTTGAAGCCCTTGACGCCCGACGAGGACCACGACACCACGTTGCCCGAGACATCGGTAATGGTCACGATGGTGTTGTTGAAGGATGCGGTAATGTACGCGATGCCGCTCTGAACGCTCTTGCGAGCCTTCTTGACCTTGGCTGCTTTTGCCGGCTTCGCCGCTGCTGCTGCTTCGTTCTCTGTCGCCATCTCTTGTCCGTTCTATTGCTGAAAGGTTCGGCTGCGCGATTCGGGCGTCGCCTTAGGCGCCCGTACCCGCGTCCTTGCGCTTGATCATCTGTCCCTTGCGCGGGCCCTTGCGAGTGCGCGCGTTGGTCTTGGTGCGCTGCCCACGAACCGGCAGGCTCTTGCGGTGCCGAAGGCCACGGTAACAACCGAGGTCCATCAGACGCTTGATGTTCATGGAAATCTCGCGCTGCAAATCGCCCTCGACCTTGAGGCCCATCTGCTCGATGACTTCACGGATCCGCCGGGACTCGGCATCGTCGAGAGCGTCGCTGCGCTTGTCGAGCGAAATGCCTGCCGTCGCAAGCACGCGACGGGATTGGGCGAGGCCAATGCCGTTGATGTAAGTCAGCGCATATTCCATGCGCTTGTTTCGGGGTAAATCGACGCCTGCTACGCGTGCCATCGGCTTTTCAGATCCTTTCCTATTCTCGTACGGTTCTGCTACCGCTTAGCCCTGCCGCTGCTTGTGGCGGGCATTCTCGCAAATCACTCGCACGACGCCTCGTCGACGAATCACTTTGCACTTGTCGCAGATCTTTTTGACTGACGCTCTGACCTTCATAGGACACTCTTCCGTTTCACGCCCGCGAGAGAACCATCGGGCCATTTTCGGTGATCGCCACCGAGTGCTCAAAATGGGCGGAGAGGCTACCATCTTTCGTGACAGCAGTCCACCCGTCGTCCTCGATGACGACGTCGGGGCCGCCCTCGTTTACCATGGGTTCGATGGCGAGCACCATGCCGGCGCTCAGCCGCGGCCCACGCCCGGCGGGACCGTAGTTCAGGACCTGCGGAGGCTCATGCATGTGGCGGCCGATGCCGTGCCCGGCAAACTGCTCGACCACGGTGTAGCCACGCTTTTCCACGTGGTTTTGGACCGCCCAGCCGATGTCGCCCAGACGGCTGCCGGGAACACACTGCTCGATGCCCTTCTCCAGGCTCATCCGCGTTGCCTCGACCAGAGCCGCTGCCTTTTCGGAAATGGTTCCGATGGGCAGAGTCCGCGCCGAGTCGCCGCACCAGCCGTCTTTGAAGGCGCCAAAGTCGATCGACAGGATGTCGCCGTCCTTGAGCACCACGTCCTTGCGGGGAATGCCGTGGACGATGACACTGTTGACGGACGTGCAAAGGACCGCCGGATAGCCCCGGTAACCCAAAAAGGCTGGCTCGGCAGACAGCTCTTTGAGCCGCTTGCGCGCAACCAAATCAAGCTCCCAAGTTGTGACCCCGATACCGGCTGCGGCCTGAACCGCGTCCAGAACGTCGGAGACGATGAGGTTTGCCTCGCGCAGCTTGGCGATCTGCGCCGCTGTCTTGAGCTCGATGCCCTTCACAGGCGCTCCGTGGGCATGCCGAAACCCTGCCCGGCAAGAATGCCGAGCGCGGCGTGAGGTAGATGGCGTTTCACCATGAAGATGTGGCTTTCGAAGTTCCAATCCTAGCCACCGACAGGGGCTGTCACGCGACCGCCGCGGCCGCGAATGCGCGGTCCCTTCGGTCCGGTGAAGCCTTCATAGTTCCTTGTGATGAGGTGCGATTCGATTTGCTGAACGGTGTCCAGGGCGACACCGACAACGATCATCAAGCCCGTGCCGCCGAAACGGAACGGAACACCAAGGTTGTCGGAGAGCATGTTGGGAAGAACACAGATGACGGACACGTAGAGTGCGCCGCCGGCTGTGATACGGGTGAGGACTTTGTCGATATAGGAAGCGGTTGCCTTGCCTGGCCGAATACCAGGAATGAAGCCACCGTATTTGCGCATATTGTCGGCGACATCCACCGGATTGAAGGTGACCGCCGTGTAGAAGTAGCAAAAGAAAATGATGAGCCCGACGTAAAAGACGTTGTAGCTCCAGTTGCCAGGGTGCAAAGCGTCCGCAAAGGCACGCGCGTACGAATTGTTGAGGAACGACGCGATCTGCTGCGGAAACATCAGAATCGACGACGCAAAGATGGGCGGAATCACGCCCGCGGTGTTCACCTTGAGCGGCAAGTGCGTCGACTGCCCACCGAACATCTTGCGGCCGACGACGCGCTTCGCATACTGGACCGGAATGCGGCGCTGGCCGCGTTCGAAGAAGATGATCGCGGCGATGACGACAACGACGATGAGGCCCATGATGGCCAGCGAGAAGGCAGTGATGTTACCTTCTCTCGCTCGCTGACCCAAACGCACGAGGGCGCTCGGAATGTCGGTCACGATGCCGGCGAAGATGATCAGCGAAATGCCGTTACCGATGCCGCGCTCGGTGATCTGCTCGCCGAGCCACATGATGAACGCCGTCCCGGTCGTCAGCGAGATCATGGTGAGAAGGAAGAAATTCCATCCTGGATCGGGAACGACTTCGCCCAGGTGACCGTAGGCCGAATTGTTGGAGATCAGCCAGCGAGCAATGAAGTACGACTGGATCAGAGACAGGATCACGCACCCGTAGCGCGTGTACTGATTGATCCGGCGCCTGCCCGCTTCGCCCTCTTTCTGAATCTGCTCCAGCTTCGGAACGACCACCGTGAGGAGCTGAATGATGATCGACGAGCTGATGTAGGGCATGATGCCGAGCGCGAAGATCGACATCTTCTCGAGCGCGCCGCCCGAGAACATATTGAACAAGCCCAGGAACGTGCCCGACGATTGGCTGACGATCTTGCCCATCACCGCTGCATTCACGCCCGGCGTCGTTACGAACACACCAATCCGGTACACCGCCAGGAGCGCCAGCGTGTAAAACAAACGCCGACGGAGCTCCGGGATCTTCGTCATATTCTGGAAGCCAGAGGCCATTTACTTCCTCCTGCTCTGCTCGGCCGTTCGCCGCTCAAGAGCCGTGGTATCAAGCGAACCCTTGCTGATTTGGCTCCTAGGCTGCACGCGACGCCTCCGAGCAGAACCAAAGCTCTGCCCAGCAAGCGACACTGTGCTACCCACCTTGTTAGCCATTGGGCAATTCGGCGCGCCCGCCCTTTTTCTCGATCTTCTCTTTGGCGCTCGCCGAAAAGGCATCGGCTTTGACCACAAATTTCTTCGTCAGCTCGCCGCCACCGAGAATCTTGATCTGCTTGCAGCGACGAGGCACAAGCCCGACCGCCTGAAGCTCACCAATCGTCACCGTGCCCGCTTCGAAGCGCTCGTCGATGTCCGAAAGGTTGACCGCGAAAATCTCTTTGCGGAAGATGTTCTTGAAGCCCTTCTTGGGCAAACGCCGCTGCATGGGCATCTGGCCGCCTTCAAAACCGAGGCGAGCGCCGTGGTGACCCGTGCGGGCCTTCTGGCCCTTGACACCTTTGCCTGACTGCTCGCCAGTTCCGGAACCGGGGCCGCGGCCAAGCCGCTTGCGGTTCTTCGTCGCCCCGCGCGGACCTTTCAAAGATTGTAACGTCGTACCCATTCTGGATCCTTTCGGAACTTCTCCGCAGACTACTCCGCGGCTTCGACCTTAACCAAGTGCGAGATCGTCCGTATCATGCCGCGAACTGCGGGATTGTCCGGAAGAATGACTGTGCGTCCAAGCTTGCCAAGCCCCAGCTTGGCAGCCGTCAGCTTGTGAGGCTCTGGACGGTTGATGCCGCTGCGGACCAGTGTGACTTTCAGCTTCGTTGCCATGATTTACCGATTTACCCTGCTGCCAATATCTCGTCCAGACGCTTACCGCGCAGCGAAGCAACTGCCTCACCGCTGGACAGACGCTTGAGAGCGTCAATCGTAGCGTGAATGACATTGTGCGGATTCGAGGTGCCAATGCACTTGGTGAGAATGTCCTGCACGCCGGCAACTTCCAGGACCGGTCGGACCGCGCCGCCCGCGATGACTCCCGTACCAGCGCTCGCCGGACGGAGCACAACCGTGCCTGCACCAAAGGTTCCCTTGACCTCGTGCGGAATGGTCGTTCCGGAAAGCGGAATCTTGAACAGGTTCTTCTTGGCCTGCTCGGTCCCTTTGCGAATTGCTTCTGGAACTTCGTTGGCCTTGCCTAGGCCGGCTCCGACGTAGCCGTGCTGATCCCCCACGACAACCAATGCGGAGAAAGAGAATCTCCGTCCACCCTTGACGACCTTCGCGACGCGGTTGATGAACACCACGCTGTCGACCAGCTCGCCGACTTCTTCGTAGTTAATAGCCATTCTTGCTCCTAGACCTCGATGCCTTTGGTACGCCCTAGAACTTCAGCCCAGCCTCACGCGCGCCCGTCGCAACGAACGACACGCGGCCGTGATACCGATAACCGGCGCGGTCGAAAACGACCTGAGAAATGCCCTTCTCCATACACTTCTTCGCCACGAGCACGCCGACCTGCTTGGCGCGGTCGCTCTTCTTGCCCTTGAGGGCGTCCGCCGCGGGATCCTTCTTCGCGGGAAGGTCCGACGCGGAGAACAGGGTCTTCTTGCTCAGATCGTCGATGACCTGAACATAGATATGCCGGGCGCTGCGATAGACAACCAAGCGCGGCCGCTCGGCGGTACCGGAGAGGCGCTTGCGCAGCGAACGGTGCCTGCGTCTACGCGAATCGAATTTGCTCTTGCTGGCCATGACTATCCTTTTCGAAATTCTTCCGATGACCCGATGGCCTATCCGCCCGAACCACCGGTCGCAGCGGCCTTACCGACCTTCTTCTTGATGACTTCTTCGGCGTACTTCACGCCCTTGCCCTTGTAGGGCTCCGGGGCGCGCAGCTCGCGAATCTTGGCGGAAGTCTGCCCCAGCTCATCCTTGTCGTTCGACGTCAAGATGAGACGGTTCTTGTCCACTTTGGCGGTGACTGACTTCGGCAGCTTGAAGACGATGGGATGAGAATACCCAAGCGCGAAGGTGACTGCGTTGCCAGAAACCTCGGCGCGGTAACCGACGCCGTTGATTTCGAGCTCGCGCGTCCAACCTTCGGTCACGCCCTTGACCATATTGGCCAGGTGGGCGCGAACGAGACCGTGCTTGGCGCGATTCTCGCCTGAGTCATCAGCGCGGCTGACGACGGCCTTGTCACCCTCGATCTTGAGCGAGACGCCCGACGGCATCGCCTTGGCAAGCTCACCCTTCGGTCCTTTGACCGAAAACTGGCCGGCCTTCTGTGAAACCTGAACACCCTTCGGGAGCGGCACAGGCTTACGTCCGATACGTGACATTTACCAAACCTCGCACAGCAGCTCGCCACCGACGCCCGCCTTGCGAGCGGCTCGGTCGGTCATCAGACCGCGAGACGTTGACAGAATCGCGACGCCGAGGCCCGAACGAACCTTGGCGATATTCTCGCACCCGACGTAGACACGCTGCCCAGGACGCGAGCGACGGCGCAGGCCGGTGATGGCATTCGCACCGGGCTCGGCCCAGCGCAAGCGCACGATTATTTCGCTGTGACCGTCGAAGCCAGGCCGCACGTCGTAGCCCTGGATGTAGCCTTCTTCCTTCATGACCTCGGCAAGGCGAACCTTGAGAGTGGAAGACGGGCAGGTCACGTCGGCTCGGCGAGCGAGAATTGCGTTGCGAATACGGGTGAGGAAATCAGCAATTGGATCAGTCATGGCGCCTACCAGCTCGACTTGATGACTCCGGGGATATCACCGCGGAGAGAGAACAATCGGAAACAAATACGGCACAGCTCGAACTTGCGGTAGTAACCGCGAGAGCGGCCGCACTGCTTGCAGCGGCTGTGCTTGCGCACTTTGAATTTCGGTTCTTTACGAAAGAGATCGACCGTCTTCGCCATGTTCGCTAGCTCCTAAACGGCATTCCAAGGTGGCGCAACAGAGCGCGACCTTGCTCGTCGGTGCGCGCGGTGGTGGTAATGGTGATGTTCATACCTTTGGGCTTCTCCAAATTCTCGGAACTGATCTCGGGAAAAATGTTTCCCTCGCGGACGCCCAGGGTGTAGTTGCCTCGTCCATCGAAGCCCTTGGGTGACACGCCTTTGAAGTCGCGGACCCGCGGAAGCGCGAACGTGATCAGGCGATCCAAGAACTCGTACATACCGTCGCGACGGAGCGTCACCATGGCGCCGATTTTTTGACCGCCGCGTAGCTTAAAAGCGGCGATGGCCTTCGACGACTTGGTGACAACCGGCTTCTGTCCGGTAATCGCCGTCAGGTCCTCGACCCCACTATCCAAAATCTTCGGATTCGTGATGGCCTCGCCAAGACCCATGTTGACCGTGATCTTGGTCATCCGCGGAGCCTGCATGACGTTCTTCAGACCCAGCTCGGCAATTAGCTTGGCGCGAACTTCGGCCTCGTAGATCTTGCGCAGCCGAGCCGGCTCACTTCGCTTGACCTTCTCGGTCGCAAGCTCGGTCTTGGCGCCAGATCCTTTGCTGGCGTCTCGGCCCTTGCCGCCTTTTCCACCCGCGCGAGGCGCCTTCTTTTCGGCACCTTCCGCCGACCCTTGGGCCGGCTTCGCGGCTTTCTCTGCCTTCTCGGCTTTTTCTTTTTCGTCAGCCATCGTCAGTGTTCCTTCGTATCCGCAGAGGCTAGGCCATCTCGAAGAGGCTTCCGCACTCCACACAGACCCGCCGCTTCTTCTGTCCTTCGCGAATCTCCGCTTTTGCGCGGCGGCCCTGGCCGCACTTACCGCACCACAAAGCAACGTTCGACATCGCGATCGTGCCTTCCTTCTCCAGAATGCCGCCGCGCGGATTGGCCTGCGTCGGCTTGGTGTGGCGCTTGACCATGTTCACGCGCTCGATAACCACGCGTCCCTTTTCGGACACCACGCGCAGAACGCGGCCGCGCTTGCTCTTCTCTTTTCCAGCAGTAACGACAACTGTGTCGCCCTTGCGAACGTGCATTACAGGACCTCCGGCGCGAGCGAGATGATTTTCATGAACCGCTTGGCGCGCAATTCACGGGCAACCGGCCCAAAGATACGGGTTCCGATGGGCTCGTTGTCCTTGTCGACAAGAACGGCCGAGTTCGAGTCGAACCGAATGTACGAACCATCCTGGCGCGACACTTCCTTCTTGGTGCGCACGATAACGGCGCGCGCTACTTCGCCCTTCTTGACCTTGGAATTTGCAATCGCTTCCTTGATGGAAACGATGATGACATCGCCCAAGGATGCGTATTTTCGCTTGGTGCCGCCCAGCACGCGGATGCACATGATCTTCTTGGCACCCGAGTTATCGGCTACGTCGAGGGTTGTCGTCGTCTGAACCATTGTAAACCTGCCGTCCTCTGTTGAATGAAGTCAGGCCCTAGGCCTCCTGCGGTCGCTCCAGCAGGCGTTCTACGCGCCAACGCTTCTCGCGCGAGAGCGGACGGGACTCGACGATCTCCACGCGGTCGCCAACGCGATATTCGTTCTTCTCGTCGTGGGCCTTGTACTTCGACCGACGGGTCATGTACTTGCCGTACTTGGCATGCGACAGACGACGCTCGACCAGGACCACGCGGGTCTTATTCATCTTGTCGCCCACCACGACGCCAATCAGCTTGCGCTTGGAGCTTTGGGGACGACCAACTTCCGCGATTTTCGCGGTGTCTGCCGATGTTGCGTTCTCTTGGGCCACGGCTTATTTCTCCTTGCCAGCTGCCACTGCCGACGCCTTGGACTTCTCGGCGAGCACGGTGCACACCCGAGCGATATCGCGACGCGTGTTGCGAATCGCCATGGTGTTCTCGATTTGGTTGGTGTTGTGCTTGAGGCGGTGCTGGAAGAGATCCTCGCGCAGCTTGGCCAGCGTGCGCTCGATCTCGGCCGTCTCGTTCCCGCGAAGATCCTTCGCTTGAATCTTGCTTTTCATAGGACCTGCTCCCGGCCAATCACCCGCGTGCTCACGGCGAGCTTGTGCTTCGCCAAGTGGAAAGCCTCTTTGGCCAGATCGGCAGAGACGCCTTCCAATTCGTACAGGACGCGGCCTGGACGGACCACGGCCACCCATTCTTCCGGGGTGCCCTTTCCCTTACCCATGCGGGTTTCGGCCGGCTTCTTCGAAATCGGCTTGTCCGGGAAGATGCGAACGTACAGCTTTCCGCCGCGCTTGACGTGACGGGAGATCGCGGTACGAGCCGCTTCGATCTGCCGAGCCGTCACGAAACCGCAGGACAACGCCTGAAGGCCGAACTCGCCGAAGGACACGCTGGTGCCGCCTTTGGCAACACCACGCATCTTGCCCTTCTGTTGTTTGCGCCACTTGACTCTATCGGGTGCTAACATGACTTCCTCTCGTCGCTGTCGTCTTTTTCGCCTGTGTCGTCGCTATCGACTAAGCGAGACGACCTGCCCGCTGGGGCAAAACCTCGCCCTTGAAGATCCAGCACTTCACGCCGATGGCGCCGTACGTGGTGTGCGCTTCGGTCGTTCCGTACTCGATGTCTGCGCGAAGCGTGTGCAGTGGCACGCGCCCCTCGTGGTACCACTCGTAGCGCGCCATTTCGGCGCCGCCCAGGCGACCGGAGCACGCGAGGCGGATGCCCTTCGCTCCGAACTTCATCGCCGTCTGCACGGCCTTCTTCATGGCGCGGCGGAAAGCCACGCGGCGCTCGAGCTGGGTCGCCACGTTCTCGGCGACGAGCTGTGCATTGGTCTCGGCCTTGCGAACTTCCTGGATATTCAGGAAGACTTCGCTGGTGGTGAGCGCCTGCACTTCCTTCTTGAGCGTCTCGACACCGGCGCCGCGCTTGCCGATGACGATGCCCGGGCGCGCGGTGTAGATGTTGATCTTCACCTTGTTGGCGGCGCGCTCCACTTCGACGGAGGCGACACCCGCGTGACCGAGCTTCTGCTTCACGAACTTCTTGAGGCGCAAATCCTCATGCAGCCACTTCGCGAAGTCCTTCTCGGAATACCACTGCGAGGACCAGCCGCGGACGACGCCGAGACGAAAGCCTATTGGATTGGTTTTCTGACCCATCAGATTCTCCTAGGGAACGTCGACGAAGATGGTCACAGTGGAAGTTCGCCGGTTGACACGATTCGCGCGGCCCATGGAACGCGCCAGCCATCGCTTCTCGACGGGACCTGGATCCACGGTAATTTTGGTGACCTTGAGCGCGTCCGCATCGGCCTTTTCATTGGTCGTCGCGTTCGCTACGGCCGAGCTGAGCACCTTGCTGAGCATCTTGGCAGCCTTGCGCTGTTGGAAGTTCAGGATGGCAATAGCGTCGGCAACCTGCCGTCCGCGAATCATATCCGCGACCATGCGCACCTTGCGGGGCGACTGGCGGAACTTTCTCAATATTGCGTGTGCCATGACTTGCTACCTTGCCTTCCCTACTTCTTATCGCCACCGGCGGGCGCGGAAGCCGGTGCAGCGCTGGGAGCGCCACCGGCACCGGCCGCAGCCTTGCGGTCCCCGGAGTGGGTCATGAAGATGCGGGTCGGCGAAAACTCGCCAAGCTTGTGCCCCACCATGTTCTCCGTAACGAACACGGGAAGGAACTTGCGGCCGTTGTGAACGGCGAAGGTGAGGCCCACCATCTCCGGCAAAATGGTCGAGCGGCGAGACCAGGTCTTGATGACCTTCTTGGTCTTCTGCTTCTGCATGTCGGCCACCTTGGTCATAAGGTGGCGGTCGACGAAAGCGCCCTTCTTTACTGATCGAGCCATGACTAAGCCTTCTTTCCTCGACGCTTGATAATCATTCGATCCGTCCTCTTATTCTCACGGGTCTTGAGGCCCTTCGACAACTGTCCCCACGGCGAGCAGGGGTGGCGACCACCCGACGAACGACCTTCGCCACCGCCCATGGGGTGATCGACCGGGTTCATCGTGACGCCGCGGTTGTGCGGACGGAAGCCCTTCCAGCGGGTACGACCGGCCTTGCCGGCCTGAACGCTGCTGTGCTCGACGTTGCCAATCTGACCAATGGTCGCGCGGCAATCGAGGTGCACCTTGCGAACTTCGCCCGAGGGAAGACGAACCTGGCCCCAGTCGCCTTCTTTGGCCATCAACTGAGCCCCGTCGCCCGCCGAGCGCACGAGCTGCGCCTTGCCAGCGACATGCAAGCAGACGTTGTGGATGGTTGTTCCGAGGGGAATGTAGCGCAGCGGAAGACTGTTCCCCGGCTTGATGTCTGCCTCGCGCGAGGACAGAACCGTATCGCCGACTTTGAGACCCACCGGCCACAAGATGTAGCGCTTCTCGCCGTCCGCGTAATTGAGCAGGACGATGCGCGAGCTGCGGTTGGGATCGTATTCGATGCTGGCGACCTTCGCGGGCACGCCGATCTTGTCGCGACGAAAGTCAATGGTTCGGAAGCGACGCTTGTGGCCGCCGCCGCGGAAGCGCGAGGTAATACGACCGAAGTGATTTCTTCCACCCGACGACGACTCTTTTTCCGTGAGCGCCTTGAGGGGTTTGTTTCCCTGGCTCAGCTCGGAAAAGTCCGGAGCGACGCGGCCGCGAACGCCGGGCGTAGTGGGATTGAGCGTACGAAGACCCATGTCCTAGACTCCCTCGAAGAATTCGATCTTCTGCCCTGGCGCGATGGTCACGAGGGCGCGTTTCCAGTTGGATTGCCGGCCGATATGACGTCCGACACGCTTTTGCTTGCCGCGCACGATCGAGGTGCGCACCTTGAGAACGCTGACGTTCCACAGCTTCTCGACCGCGTACTTGATCTCGATCTTGTTCGCGTCGCGAGCGACTTCGATGAGCAGCTGCGGCGGCACGCTTTCCGGATCGCCGAGATCTGCTTCCGACCGGCCACCGGTTTCCTTGAGGAACGTGCCCTTCTCGGTGAGAAGCGGCCGCTTGATGATGACTTCAGGAGAACGCATGATTTTCCTCTTTACGAAGCGGCCTCGGTTTCGGCCCCGATCACGCGAGCCTCGACCGCTTTGATGGCATCCTTGGCAATGACCAGTCCGCCGTGATTAAGGATGTCGTAGACGTTGAGACCTTCCGGCGGCAAGCAAGCGTGGGATGCCAGATTGCGGATGGACTTGGTCAGGTTTACGTTGCCCTTGGCATCGATGACCAACGCAGAGGCAAAACCGAGTGTCTTCAGCACAGAGGCGAGGCGCTTCGACTTCGGCGCCTCGAACGAGAGCTTGTCGACGACGACCAGCTTCTTCTCCTGAGCGCGCAGCGAAAGTGCCGACGCGAGCGCCGCCTTCTTCACCTTCTTCGGCAAGACGTAGGCGTAGCTACGCGGGTGCGGTCCGAAGACCTTGCCGCCGCCGACGAAATTCGGTGAGCGTGTGGAGCCCTGGCGAGCATTGCCAGTCCCCTTCTGTCGGTACGGCTTCCTGCCGCCGCCGCGCACGTGCATACGCGTCTTCGTCGAATGCGTTCCAGCGCGTTTGGCTGCCTGCTGGGCCTTAACAGACTCCCAAAGCAACGCTTCCTTCACCTTGGTGCCGAAGACCTCGTCGGACAGATCCACCTGGCCGACTTTCTGTCCTTCTAGATTTACAACGTCGATCTGCATGGCCATCCTCAGGTCTTGATCTCGACGTCAACGCCGGCCGACAGGTCGAGCTTCATCAGCGCGTCCAGCGTCTGTTGCGTTGGATCCAGAATGTCGAGCAGTCGCTTGTGCGTTCGAATTTCGAATTGCTCGCGCGACTTCTTATCGACGTGCGGCGAACGCAAAACACAGTACTTGTTGATCTTCGTCGGCAGCGGGATAGGACCAGCAACCTTTGCGCCGGTCCGCTTGGCGGTGTCGACGATCTCACCGGCCGACTGATCCAGTAGGCGATGATCGTAGGCTTTTAGCCGTATTCTGATTTTGGGTGTCACGTGGTGTCCCCTTTTACTTGGCTCGCAATCGCTCCGCCAGAGTTTCCTTACGCAATAATCTTGGTAACGACGCCGGCGCCAACCGTCTTGCCACCTTCGCGGATTGCGAAGCGCAGACCTTCTTCACACGCGATAGGCGTGATCAGCGTGATTTCCATCGTGACGTTGTCGCCCGGCATGACCATCTCCATGCCGTCCGGCAACTTTACGTCGCCCGTCACGTCCGTCGTGCGGAAGTAGAACTGCGGGCGGTAGCCCTTGAAGAACGGCGTGTGACGGCCGCCCTCTTCCTTCTTGAGCACGTAGACCTCGCCCATGAAGTTCTTGTGCGGCGTGATCGATCCCGGCTTCGCCAACACCTGCCCGCGCTCGATTTCTTCGCGCTTCGTACCGCGCAGAAGAGCGCCAATGTTGTCGCCGGCTCGACCTTCGTCCAGCAGCTTGCGGAACATTTCCACGCCCGTCACCGTCGTCTTCATCGTGTCCTTGAAGCCCACGATCTCGACTTCCTCGCCCACCTTCACGATTCCGCGCTCCACGCGGCCAGTGACTACCGTGCCACGTCCAGAAATCGTGAACACGTCCTCGACCGGCATCAAGAACGGCTTGTCGATCTCGCGCTTCGGCTCGGGAATGAAAGTATCCAAAGCGTCCAGCAGCTTGCCAATCGAGCCCTCACCGATTTCCGAGGGATCGCCCTCCAGCGCCTTGAGCGCGCTGCCGCGCACGATCGGCGTCGTGTCCCCGGGGAACTGGTACTTCGACAGAAGCTCGCGCAGCTCCAGCTCGACCAAGTCCAGAAGCTCTTCGTCGCCCTTCGCGATCATGTCCACCTTGTTCAGGTACACCACGATCGAAGGAACCCCAACCTGGCGAGCCAGCAGGATGTGCTCGCGCGTCTGCGGCATCGGCCCGTCCGGAGCAGAAACCACCAGCACCGCGCCGTCCATCTGCGCCGCCCCCGTGATCATGTTCTTGATGTAGTCCGCGTGGCCCGGGCAATCGACGTGCGCGTAGTGCCGCTTCTCCGTCTGATACTCCACGTGCGCAATCGCAATCGTAATGCCGCGCTCGCGCTCTTCCGGCGCCTTGTCGATCTGGTCGTACGCCGTGAACGTCGCGAAGTTCTTCTTCGCGAGCGTCTTCGTGATCGCTGCCGTCAGCGTCGTCTTGCCATGGTCCACGTGCCCGATCGTCCCTACGTTCAGGTGCGGCTTGTTGCGGATGAATTTTTCTTTGGCCATGGTTTCCTCCTAGAGGCGATTCAAGATCAGGAACTGTGAACTCGGTTGGCGATGCTTTCGACAACGTGGTTCGGAACTGGAGCGAAGCGCAGGAACTGCATTGTGAACGTTGCACGCCCCTGCGTCAGCGAACGAACGTCTGTTGTATACCCAAACATGCCTGAGAGGGGAACCTCAGCAGCAATTGCCTGAGATCCGCCACGCGGCTCAATACCAATAATTCGAGCGCGACGCGAGCTTAAATTACCGACAACGCCTCCAACGTACAGATCGGGAACGACCACGTCGAGAGACATGAGCGGTTCGAGCAAGACGGGACCGGCCTTGGCGAGCGCATCCGCAACCGCCTGCGCCGTCGCGATCTGGAAGGCCATCTCGTTCGAGTCGAGCGGATGGAAGGCGCCATCGAGCAACGTGACGATGGCGTCGCCAATCGGGTGGCCGGCGACAGCCCCGCGAGCCAGAGCGGTCTTGGAGCCACGCTCGACGGCGACGACGTACTCTGTCGGGACCGCGCGAGCCGAAGCTAGATTTCGGAAAGTCACACCCGAGCGCTCCGCTGCCGGTTCGACCCGTAACTTCACCTGCGCAAAGAGACCACGCCCGCCAATCGCGTGCTCGAAGCGGCCTTCGGCTTCGGCGCTCTTGGTAATTGCTTCGCGGTAGGCTACCTCGGGTCGGCCCACACTGGCGCGCAAATTGTGCTCGCGAACCAGACGATCCACTACGATTTCCAGGTGCAGCTCGCCCATTCCCGAAATGACTGTCTGCCCGGTCTCCGCGTCGGTCTTGAGGCTGAACGACGGATCGTCGACGGCGAGCTGTTCGAGCGCCTTCAGTAGTTGCTGCTGATCCGCACTGGTCTTCGCCTCGATGGCGACCGAGCACGTGGGCTGGGGAATGTCGATGAGATCGAGCACAATGGGCTCGCGCACGTCGCACAGAGTGTCGCCGGTCGAGGTCGACCGCAAGCCGACGGCGGCAGCAATATTACCGCAGGTGACCTGACGAATTTCCTCGCGCCGGTTGGCGTGCATGCGCAGAAGCCGGCCGATGCGCTCGCGCTTGCCCTTGGTAGCGTTGAACACCGTCGCGCCGGAGGCAACCTGGCCCGAGTATACCCTGAAATAGGTGAGCGGCTCGGCGACGACGTCGCTCATGATCTTGAAGGCGAGAGCGGAGAACGGCTCGTCGTTCGAAGCTCGCCTGGTGGTCGCTTCGCCGTCGGGGCGGTGGCCACGCACGGGCGGCATATCCGCCGGCGACGGCAGATAGTCCACAATGGCGTCGAGCAAAGGCTGGACACCTTTGTTCTTGAACGCAGCGCCCAGCAGCACGGGCACAGCCTTGCCGGCAATCGTTGCGCGACGAAGGGCTGCGCGAATCTGCTTGGCAGAAATCTCCGCACCATCGACGTAAAGCGAGAGCATCTCTTCGTCTGCTTCGCCGAGCGCCTCGACCAGAGCAACCCGGCCGTTCTTGGCGGCCTTGACCAAATCGGCGGGAATTTCGCGCTCGAGGAAAAGCGCGCCAGTCGTATCACCGACCCATTCGAGCGCGCGCATCGAAACCAGATCCACGACGCCGGTGAACGAGTCCTCGAGACCCATCGGAATTTGAGTCACCACCGGATGCGCGGCGATACGCTCGCGGATCTGCTGCACACAACGCCACGGATCCGCGCCCATGCGATCGCACTTATTGATGAAGGCGATACGCGGAACGCTGTACTTATCGGCTTGCCGCCAAACCGTTTCCGATTGCGGCTCGACCCCGCCCACGGCGCAAAACACGGTAACTGCACCGTCGAGAACACGCAGACAACGCTCCACTTCCATGGTGAAGTCGACGTGGCCGGGCGTATCAATAATGTTCACGCGATGGTCGCGCCAAAAGCAGGTCGTCGCGGCCGAGGTGATGCTGATGCCTCGCTCCTGCTCCTGCTCCATCCAATCCATGACCGCCGTGCCCTCGTGGACTTCGCCCATGGTGCGGGAAACACCGGTGTAGAAGAGAATGCGCTCGGTGGTCGTGGTTTTCCCCGCATCGATATGCGCCATAATCCCGATGTTGCGGGTATGATCAATGGGTACTTGCCGAGCCACGTTTGTTTTCCGCGCGCGAGTGGATCATCTGACGAGCGTTGCTCTCAGAGGACCACGGGGTCCGCGGTTCCTGTTCACCTGGTCAGGGAATTTGGTCCAGGCTACTTCGGTCGGCTGGAAGGATCAGCAAAAGCGGTCCGCCTTTGCCGGTCCCTTCAACGACCTTCCGAGCCCGAATCTTCCTGACGCTATGTTGATTGAATTGTTCTTAACTAGTCTCGAACTAAGAACTACCAGCGGTAGTGTGCGAACGCCTTGTTGGCTTCCGCCATCTTGTGGGTATCTTCGCGCTTCTTCACGGCCGCGCCCTTGTTGTTGGACGCATCCAACAATTCGGCCGCCAGCTTCTCGCGCATCGTGCGACCGTCCGAGCGTTCGCGGGCCGAGTGGATGAGCCAGCGCATGCCGAGCGCCATCGCGCGGTCGGGACGAACGTCGACGGGAACCTGATAGGTCGCACCACCGACACGTCGCGATTTAACTTCGATCTTCGGCTGGACGTTGGCCATCGCTTTGTCCCAAACCTTCACGGGATCGTCAGCGGCCTTCTCAGCAACCAGGTCGAACGCGCCGTAGACGATGCCTTCGGCGATCGCCTTCTTACCCGACTCCATGACGGTGTTCACGAACTTCGTGATACGGCGACGAGAGTCGACGGTCTGATCCGTGAATTTCGGATCGGGAAGCGGCTTGCGCTTGGGAACTTCACCTTTACGTGGCATCTCTCAACTTCTCCAAGGAATCGCGCTGACTACTTCGGGCGCTTGGCGCCGTACTTCGAACGGCCCTGACGACGATTGCTGACACCCGCCGTGTCCAGGCTACCGCGAATGATGTGGTAACGAACGCCGGGCAGATCCTTCACGCGGCCGCCGCGAATCAGCACTACCGAGTGCTCTTGCAGGTTGTGCCCCTCGCCAGGAATGTAAGTGGTGACTTCCATTCCATTGGTCAAGCGGACACGAGCAACCTTGCGCAAGGCCGAGTTGGGCTTCTTCGGCGTCGTTGTGTACACGCGGACGCAGACGCCACGGCGCTGCGGACACGCCTTGAGCGCCGGCGAGTTGGTCTTCCGCCGCATGGCTTGGCGGCCGGATTTTACGAGTTGATTGACGGTAGGCATCTTGGTGTTTTTCCTCGGAATCACTCGCTATTTACAGCGGTGGTTTGCGCCGGTTACTCCCCGGGTCGAGGAGTGGTGCATTATAGGGATCGAGATCTCAATGTCAACGAGAAGTTAGGATTTCTCGCGCCGTTCGCGCGGCGCAGTTGGTGCGATCTAGACCCATCGCACCATAGACCGCGGCCATTCTGCGACGTCTTTCTATTCGCTATTCGCCCGCTTCGCTTTCGAGGCCAATGTCCTCGTCGAGCGGAACGGCAGCTTGAACGACCGGCGGCAAAGGTTCGGCACCCTCGACAATGTCGGTATGAATCGACAGTCGCTTGTAAGCGCCAAGGCCTGTACCTGCGGGAATCAAGCGGCCCATGATGACGTTTTCCTTGAGTCCGCGCAGGTAGTCGACCTTGCCGCAAACCGCGGCTTCGGTGAGTACCTTGGTGGTCTCCTGGAAGGACGACGCCGAAATGAAGCTCTCAGTCGAGAGCGACGCTTTGGTGATACCGAGCAAGAGTGGCTCGGCCTGGGCAGGACGACCGCCCTTCGCCAGCACCCGCTCGTTCTCCTCTTCGAAAATGTACTTCTCGACGTGCTCGTCGGAGAGGAAGGTGGTGTCGCCCACATCAATGACCCGCACGCGACGGAGCATCTGGCGTACGACGGTCTCGATGTGCTTGTCGTTAATCTTGACGCCTTGAAGGCGGTAGACTTCCTGCACTTCGTCGACCAGGTACTTGGCGAGCGGCTTCTCGCCGAGGACGCGCAAGATGTCGTGCGGATTGGCGGCACCGTCCATCAGCGGCTCGCCCGCCTTGATGCGATCGCCTTCACGCACGGACAGGTGCTTGCTCTTGGAGATGAGGAACTCCTTGGCATCACCATGCTCGGGAGTGACCACGACCTTGCGCTTGCCCTTGGTGTCCTTGCCGAAGCTGACGATACCGTCGATTTCGGAGATGACCGCATGCTCCTTCGGCTTGCGCGATTCGAAGAGCTCGGCAACGCGGGGTAGACCGCCCGTGATGTCCTTGGTCTTGGTGGTTTCGCGCGGGATACGAGCTACGATGTCGCCGGCCTGAATGCGATCGCCTTCCGACACGGCGATGGTCGCGCCGAAGGGCAAGAAATAGCGAGCCTCGTTGTCCGAATTCGGGATCTTCAGCGTCTTGCCGCCGTCGTCCTTCAGAGAGATGCGCGGCCGCAGGTCGGCATCCTTCGACTCCATGATGCTCTTGCGCGAAAGGCCCGTCACTTCGTCCAGCTGCTCGGTCATGGTGACGCCTTCGATGACGTCGCCGAACTTCACGCTGCCGGCCACTTCGGTGAGGATCGGCACGGAGAACGGATCCCACTCGGAAAGCAGGTCGCCCTGCTTGACCCGCGCCCCATCGACAAAGAAGAGTCGCGCGCCGTAGGTCAATCCATAGCGCTCGCGCTCGCGGCCCGTCTCGTCCTGAATGACGATTTCGCCGTGGCGGTTCATCACGATGGCGTGCTTCTCACGCTGGGTGTATTCGACGTTCTCCAGGCGAACGACGCCGTCGTAGCGCGCCTCGAGCTGCGATTGCTCGGTGCGAACCTGACCGACGCCTCCGATGTGGAAGGTACGCATGGTGAGCTGCGTGCCGGGCTCGCCGATGGACTGCGCCGCGATGACGCCGACCGCTTCGCCGATGTTGACCATGTGACCGCGGGCCAAATCGCGCCCGTAGCACAAGATGCAAATGCCGCGGCGGCTTTCGCAGGTGAGCACCGAGCGAATCTTGACCTTCGAGATGCCTGCATCCTCGACGATGCGCACCTTGTCTTCGGTGATTTCTTCGTTCGACTGCACCAGCACTTCGCCGGTGTAGGGATCGAAGATGTCGTCGACCGAGACACGGCCGAGGATACGATCGCCGAGCTTCTCGATGATCTCGCCACCCTCTTCGAGTGGCGCGATTTCGATGCCTTCGAGCGTACCGCAGTCGTACTCGGCGATGATGCAGTCCTGGGCGACGTCGACGAGACGGCGGGTGAGGTAACCCGAGTTCGCCGTCTTGAGCGCGGTATCGGCCAGACCTTTGCGCGCGCCGTGGGTCGAGATGAAGTACTGGAGAACCGACAGACCTTCGCGGAAGTTGGTCGTGATCGGCGTCTCGATGATTTCGCCCGAGGGCTTGGCCATAAGACCGCGCATACCGGCCAGCTGACGAATCTGCTGGGCAGAACCGCGCGCGCCCGAGTCGGCCATGATGAAGATCGGGTTGAACGAAGGCGCCCGCTTCTTTTCGCCGGTCTCTTCGTTCATGACCTGCTCGGCGCCGATTTCGTTCATCATCTCTTCGGCGATGAGCTCAGACACCTGTGCCCAGATGTCGACGACCTTGTTGTAGCGCTCGCCGTCGGTGATGAGACCTTCGGTGTACTGCTCTTCGATCTCTTGAACGTCCTTCTGGGCCTGTTCCAAGAGCTCGACCTTGCGCTTCGGGATAATGAGATCGTCCACGCAGATCGACACGCCGGCCTTCGTCGAGTTGCTGTACCCGAGATGGCGGAGGCGGTCTGCGAGGAGAACGGTCTCTTTCTGACCGAAGGCGCGGTAACAGCTGTCGATGAGGTCGCCAAGCTGCTTCTTGCCCATCACGCGGTTGACGAGCTTGAAGGGCAGTTTCTTCGGCACAATTTCGTAGAGCAGAACGCGGCCGACGGTGGTCTCCACCAGTTGTCCGTCGATGCGGACCTTGATGGCGGCCTGCAAGTCGAGCTCGCCGTGATCGAAGGCCATGCGGACTTCTTCGATCGACGAGTACACGCCCCGCATCGAGGCGCCCTTGGCGGTAGAGCGGAATTCGCCCCGCGCGTAGGAGCGCTCGCGGGTCATGTAGTAAAGACCGAGCACGATATCCTGCGACGGCAAGATGATCGGGCGGCCGTTAGCGGGGCTCAAGATGTTGTTGGTCGACATCATGAGCACGCGGGCTTCCATCTGCGCCTCGAGCGACAGCGGCACGTGCACGGCCATCTGGTCACCGTCGAAGTCGGCGTTGAACGCCGCGCACACGAGCGGGTGCAGCTGAATGGCCTTGCCTTCGATCAAAAGCGGCTCGAAAGCCTGGATACCCAAGCGGTGCAGCGTGGGCGCACGGTTGAGCAGAATCGGGTGCTCTTTGATGACCTCTTCGAGAATGTCCCACACTTCGGGACGCTCCTTCTCGACGAGCTTCTTGGCACTCTTGATCGTGGTGACGAGGCCGCGCTCTTCCAGCTTGTTGTAGATGAACGGCTTGAAGAGCTCGAGCGCCATCTTCTTGGGCAGACCGCACTGGTGCAGACGCAGCTCGGGACCGACCACGATGACCGAACGGCCCGAGTAGTCGACGCGCTTACCGAGCAGGTTCTGCCTGAATCGGCCTTGCTTGCCCTTGAGCATGTCGGACAGCGACTTGAGCGGACGCTTGTTCGGACCCGTGATGGTCTTGCCGCGACGGCCGTTGTCGAAGAGCGCATCGACTGCTTCTTGCAGCATGCGCTTTTCGTTGCGGATGATGATTTCCGGCGCGTTGAGCTCCTGCAACCGCTTGAGACGGTTGTTGCGGTTGATCACGCGGCGGTAGAGATCGTTGAGATCCGACGTGGCGAAGCGGCCGCCGTCGAGGGGAACCAGCGGGCGCAAATCCGGCGGAATAACCGGAATCACTTCCAGCATCATCCACTCGGGCTTGTTGCCCGACTCGCGGAACGCATCGACTACTTTGAGGCGCTTGGAAATCTTCTTCCGCTTCGCCTCCGAGGTCGCCTCTTTCATTTCCTGGCGCAACTGCTCCGAGAGCTTGTGCACCTCGATGCTGCGCAGAAGCTCGCGAATCGATTCGGCGCCCATGCCGGCGGTGAAGGCGTCATCGCCCATCTCCTCCGACAACTTGGCGTAGCGCTCTTCGGTGAGTAGCTCGCCTCGGGTGAGGCCGCTCTGCTTCGGATCGACGACGACGTACGCCTCGGAATAGAGAACTTTCTCCAAATCCTTGAGCGTGATGTCAAGAAGGTTGCCGATGCGCGAGGGCAGCGACTTCAGGAACCAGATGTGCGCGACGGGCGTGGCCAAGCTAATGTGGCCCAAGCGCTCGCGACGCACCTTCGACTGAATGACCTCGACACCGCACTTTTCGCAGACCACCCCACGGTGCTTCATGCGCTTGTACTTGCCGCAGTTGCACTCGTAGTCCTTCACCGGCCCAAAGATCTTCGCGCAGAACAAACCGTCGCGCTCGGGCTTGAAGGTTCGGTAGTTGATGGTCTCCGGCTTCTTGACCTCGCCGTGCGACCACTCGCGGATCTTATCCGGCGAGGCAAGCGAGATACGGATGGCCGAAAACGAAAGTGGATCCTTCGGCTTTTCGAAGAAGTTGAAAATGTCCTTCATGGTCATAGCAAATGTCTCCCGTGGCGGATCGTCGCTACCTATTTCGCGGCCGTGGCTGCCGGTGCTGCAGCAGCGCCGGTGCCAGCTTTCGCCGCCACTTCCCGAGCCATGAGCTCAATCGTTGATTCTTGTTTTCGCGGAGCGTTCGGGTCTTCGATCAGTTCGACGTTCAAGCACAAGGACTGAAGCTCCTTGAGAAGAACGTTGAACGACTCGGGCAACCCGGATTCGAGCGTCTGCTCGCCTTTGACGATAGCTTCGTACATGCGCGTTCTGCCGATGACGTCGTCGGACTTCACCGTCAAGAACTCCTGCAGGGCGTACGCGGAACCGTAGGCTTCCATGGCCCACACTTCCATTTCGCCCAGGCGCTGACCGCCGAACTGTGCCTTACCACCGAGTGGCTGCTGCGTGACCAGCGAGTACGGGCCAATCGAGCGAGCGTGAATCTTGTCGTCGACCAGGTGGTGGAGCTTCAGCATGTACATCACGCCGACCGTAACCTCGTGGTCGAAGGGATCGCCGGTCTTGCCATCGAAGAGAGTGGCCTGACCGGTAGACGGCAGCGCGGCGAGCGCCAGGTTGGCCTTGATGTCGGATTCCTTGGCACCGTCGAAGACCGGCGTAGCCAAGTGAATACCGAGACCGACCGTCTTGGCAAAACGACGCAAATCATCGTCATTCAATCCATCGAGAAGCTTCTGGTGATGCTCCTCGGTGAAGATCTTCTTCAGCTTCGTGCGCAGAGCCTCCCCGCGCCACTGACCCTCGAGCATCGCCTCGATCTGCTTGCCGAGCTGGAGAGCGCCCCAGCCAAGGTGCGTTTCGAGAATCTGTCCGACGTTCATACGCGAAGGCACGCCGAGCGGGTTGAGCACGATGTCGACGGGAGTTCCGTCGGCCATGTACGGCATGTCCTCGATGGGCAGGATGCGCGACACGACACCCTTGTTGCCGTGGCGACCGGCCATCTTGTCACCCACCGACAGCTTTCGCTTGATGGCGATGTAGACCTTGACCATCTTGATGACGCCCGGAGGAAGCTCGTCGCCCTTGGTGAGCTTCGAGATCTTGTCCTTGTAGAGCGCATCGATCGCCTTGAGCTCTTCTTCGAGCTGCAGGGCAACCTGCTGAATGCGATTCTCGCCGGTCTTGCTGCCCTCGATTTGCACTTCCGGCCAGTAGCGCACCGGAATTTCATCGAGAAGAGCGTTGTCGACCTTCTGGCCCTTGGCGCAAAGGACCTTGCCCTTGTCGTCGACCAGGCGAACCGCCGTCGTCTTGCCGAGCATCATCTTGCGCATACGAGCGTGGTACGCCTCGGTGATGATGCGGTTTTCGTCGCGCTCGTCGGCGAGCAGCTTCTCTTTCTCCTGCTCTTCGATTTGCTTCGAACGCTCGTCCTTCTCGGTGCCTTTGCGCGAGAAGATCTTGGCGCCGATGACGATGCCCTGCACGCCCGGAGGAACGCGCAGAGAGCTGTCGCGCACGTCGCCGGCCTTCTCGCCGAAGATGGCGCGCAGAAGCTTCTCTTCCGGAGAGAGCTGCGTCTCACCCTTGGGCGTGATCTTGCCGACGAGAATGTCTTGCGGCTTGACCTCGGCGCCGATGCGCACGATGCCCGACTCGTCGAGATCCTTGAGAGCATCTTCGCCGACGTTGGGAATGTCGCAGGTGATTTCTTCCTTGCCGAGCTTGGTGTCGCGGGCGACACACTCGAACTCCTCGATGTGAATCGAGGTGAAGTGATCGTCCTTGACCAATCGCTCGGAGAGCAAGATCGAGTCTTCGAAGTTGTAACCGCCCCAGGGCATGAAGGCGACCAGGACGTTTTCACCAAGCGCCAGCTCGCCGCGCTCGGTAGCGGGACCATCGGCCAGAACGTCGCCTGCCTTCACGTGATCGCCGGGCTCGACGATGGGACGCTGGTTGATGCAGGTGTTCTGGTTCGAGCGCTGGAACTTGACCAGGTTGTAGATGTCGGGCTTGGCGGCGAGCAAGTCGTCCGAGTCGCCGGTGGTGCGCACCACGATGCGAGCGGCGTCGACAGACTCGACGGTTCCGTCGCGACGGGCGACCACGGTCACGCCCGAATCACGGGCCACGATGCCTTCCATGCCGGTTCCGATGAGCGGTGAGCGGGTGCGGATGAGCGGCACCGCCTGCCTCTGCATGTTCGAACCCATGAGGGCGCGGTTTGCGTCGTCGTTCTCGAGGAACGGGATGAGCGAAGCAGCGACCGACACCAGCTGATTGGGCAACACGTCCATAAGCGTGACGTCTTCGGGCTTCGACATGACCGTCTCGGTGTTGTGACGGCACGAGACCAACTCTTCGAGCAGCTCGCCCTTCTTGCCAATGGGCGAGTTCGACTGCGCGATGTAGTGACCTTCCTCTTGCAGTGCCGAATAGAAGCCCACCTCTGCGGTGGCCTTGCCTTCCACGACCTTGCGGTACGGCGTCTCGATGAAGCCGAATTCGTTGACTCGCGCGTAAGTCGACAGCGAGGCGATGAGACCGATGTTCGGACCTTCCGGCGTTTCAATCGGACAAATGCGTCCGTAGTGCGTTCCGTGAACATCGCGCACCTCGAAGCCTGCCCGCTCGCGCGTAAGACCGCCCGGACCAAGGGCCGAAAGACGGCGCTTGTGGGTGACTTCCGAAAGAGGATTGGTCTGGTCCATGAACTGCGAGAGCTGCGAGGACCCGAAGTACTCCTTGACGACCGCCGACACCGGCTTGGCGTTGATCAGGTCGTGCGGCATGAGTGTCTCGATCTCTTGCGACATGCTCATGCGCTCTTTGATGGCGCGCTCCATGCGAACCAGACCGATGCGGTACTGATTCTCCATGAGCTCGCCGACCGCGCGCACGCGGCGGTTGCCCAAGTGATCGATGTCGTCGATCTGGCCCTTGCCGTTCTTGAGGTCGATGAGGTAGCGGACGGTTTCGAGAATGTCGCGCTTGGTGAGAACCGCGTTGTCCAGCGCCTCGTCGAGCTTGAACTTGTAGTTCAACTTGAGACGGCCGACCTTCGACAGGTCGTAGCGCTCGGGATTGAAGAACAGGTTCCGGAAGAGATTCTGCGCGGTCTCCACCGTGGGCGGATCACCCGGGCGGAGGCGACGGTAGATCTCCATGATGGCCTCGTCGGTCGTCTGCAGCTTGTCCGCGATGAGCGTGTCGCGCAGGTAGGAGCCGATGTTGAGGTTATCGATGAAGAGGATCTTGATGGCCGTGATGCCGTGCTCGCGGAGCTCGTCGAGCTTGGTCTCGGTCAGCTCCTCGTTGCACTGAAGAACGACTTCGCCGGTGGTCTCGTCGATGACGTCCGTCGCCGCGACTTTGCCGACCAGCTCGGACACCTCGACGGGCAGCCGCTCGACGTTGGAGTCTTTCAGCTTCTTGATCGCGAGCTTGGTGAACTTGCGGTTCTTCTTGACGAGAATTTCCCGGGAGTCCGGATGACGAACGTCGCGCGTGGCGCGCTGCCCAGGGAGCAAATCGTACTCGACCGACTTCGAGTACTTCTTGCCCGGCTCGAGGAACACGGTTTCCGTGTCGTAGTAGTAATTGAGCAAGTCCTCGGTCGAGTAACCGAGGGCGCGTAGAAGCACCGTCGCATGCAGCTTGCGGCGGCGGTCGATGCGCACGTAAAGGATGTCCTTGGGGTCGAATTCGAAATCGAGCCAGGAACCGCGGTAAGGAATCACGCGAGCGCTGTACAGCAGCTTGCCCGAGCTGTGCGTCTTGCCCTTGTCGTGATCGTAGAAGACGCCCGGGCTGCGGTGCAGCTGGCTGACCACGACGCGCTCGGTCCCATTGATAATGAAGGTACCGTTGTCCGTCATGAGCGGGATCTCGCCGAAGAAGACCTCCTGCTCCTTGACGTCACGAATGGACTGCGAGCCGGTGTCCTCGTTGGTGTCCCAGATGACCAAGCGCACGGTGACCTTGATCGGCGCGGCGAAGGTCATGCCCCGCTGACGACACTCGTCGACGTCGTACTTGGGCTTGTCGAGCGTATAGCTGACAAACTCGATGGACGACGTTTCCGAGAAGTCCTTGATCGGGAAGACGCTCTTGAACACGCCCTGAAGGCCTATGTCCTCGCGCTTCTCGATCGGAACATCCTTCTGCAGGAACTTTTCATAGCTCTGCTTCTGGATGTCGATGAGATTCGGAATATCGATGATCTTGCCGATCTTGGCGAAGCTCTTGCGTGCTCTGAAATTGTTCTGGATCTGGGACGCCATGTTGCGGTCTCCCTCGCCGATTTTGATTACCTACGGACTTTCGAATGGGAACCCGAGCGCGGGCGAAAACCCTGGGCTCCCAAGCACGTAAACAGTCGAATGCCGGAGGGCACGAATGGCGCCCCCGGCGAATGATACTTCCGACTGTCGACTGGCTGTCGACGCTGTGTTGTCAACTGCCGACGTGCCTACTTGATTTCAATCTTTGCACCAGCCTCTTCGAGCTTCTTCTTGAAGGTCTCGGCGTCAGCTTTGGAAACGCCTTCCTTGACCGTCTTCGGAGCGCCATCCACCAGGTCCTTGGCTTCCTTGAGACCGAGCTGGGTGAGCTCACGCACCACCTTGATGACCTCGATCTTCTTGGCGCCAGCTTCCTTGAGAACGACCGTGAACTCGGTCTGCTCGGCAGCCGGGGCAGCACCAGCCGCAGGAGCAGCGCCACCGACCGCGGCAACCGCGACCGGAGCGGCCTTCACGCCCCACTTGTCCTCAAGCTCCTTGGTCAGAGCCGCGATGTCCATGACGGTCATCTTGGAAAGAAAATCTACAACTTGCTCCTTCGTCACATCGGCCATATCAGGATCTCCTTCTCGTTTTCCGAAATCGTGTTTGTGAAACTTTGCAGCCAGAGAGGCCGCGGACTACTTCTTCTCGTTCTTGAGCGCGTCTTCACGCGCGGCCAAGAGATGCACAAAATTCTGCGGGCCGGCGCTAAGCAAGCGCAGGAAGTTCTGAGGCACCGCGAGCAAGGTTGCAAGGAATGTTGCTCGGGCTTCGTCTTTGCCGGGCAGCGTAGACAGGGCTTCGACGCCTTTTTGGTCGAGAAGCTTGCCGTCGATGTAGCCGCCCTTGATGACGAACTTGCTCTCGGCTTTGGCGATCTTGGTGGCCGCCTTGGCGGGCGCCGAGGGATCCTCCGTCGAGAACGCGATGGCAGTGGGCCCCTGGAGAAGGGAATCAAGGACTTCCATCGCCGTACCCTTGACTGCCTTGCCAAGCAGCGTGTTCTTCACGACTTGGTATTCACAGCCAACGGCGCGGAATTCCCGCCTCAGCTTGGTATCGCTTTCCACGGTAAGACCACGAAAGTCGGCGATAATCAGGCTCTGGGCGCCAGCGAGGCGCGTTTTGAGCGTCTCAATATTTGCGTTTTTCTCTGCAGTGTTCACGACAAAGGTCTCCTAGTGCACGCCAAATTCGGCGACCAGCGGGACGGTATCGACCTTGATCCCAGGCCCCATCGTGGTGGAAAGAGTAACCGACCTCATGTAGGTCCCCTTGGCCGACGCCGGCTTCAACTTCATCAGCGTCTCGACCATGACGCGAGCATTCTCGAGCAGCTTGTCGCCGCCAAACGATGCCTTGCCAATGCGCGCATGAACCACGCCTGCCTTCTCGACGCGGAACTCGACACGGCCGGCCTTGAGCTCACGAACCGCCTTGGCGACGTCCGTGGTCACGGTGCCAACCTTCGGGTTCGGCATGAGCCCTTTGGGACCGAGCACGCGGCCCAAGCGACCGACCAAGCCCATCATGTCGGGCGTGGCGACCATCGAGTCGAAGTCGGTCCAGTTTTCCTTCTGGATCTTCTCGGCCAGCTCTTCTGCGCCCACGAAGTCAGCGCCAGCGTCCTTGGCTTCCTTGGCTTTGTCGCCCTTGGCGATGACGGCCACGCGCAGGGACTTTCCAGTCCCGTGTGGCAGCACGATAGCGCCGCGAACCATCTGATCCGCGTGTTTCGGGTCAACGCCCAAGCGCACCGCGATGTCGACGCTCTCGTCGAACTTCGCGACTTTGGTCTCGGGCAATAGCTTACAAGCGTCAGCCAGAGTGTATCGCTTGGTGCGATCCACCTTGGCCACCGCCGCGGCGTACTTCTTTCCTGTTTTCGGCATGGTTCCCTTCTCTTCGGCTCTTAGCCTTCCACCTCGACGCCCATGGAGCGTGCAGTACCGGCAATGGTACGCATCGCTGATTCGACGTTGGTGGTGTTGAGGTCAGGCAGTTTCATCGTTGCGATATCGCGCAACTGCTTCTTATTGATCTTTCCAACTTTGACCTTGTTGGGCTCTTTCGAGCCCGACCCGGGCTTCTTGGCAGTCGCAAGCCCTGCCGCCTTCTTGATAAGGACAGCAGCTGGCGGCGTCTTGGTGACGAAGGTGAACGAACGATCGGAGAACACCGTGATGACCACGGGGATCGTCATCTCGTCCTTCGCCTGCGCCTGCGTGCGAGCGTTGAACTGCTTGCAGAAGTCCATGATGTTCACGCCGTGTTGGCCGAGCGCGGGGCCGACGGGCGGAGCCGGGTTGGCTTTACCGGCAGGAATCTGGAGCTTGATGTAACCTGTGACTTTCTTCATCGGATCTACCTAGCAGTTCAGACTTTCTCGACCTGTGCAAAATCCAGCTCGACCGGGGTCGCCCGACCGAAGATGGAGAGATTCACGCGAAGCTTCTGCTTCTCTTGCTTTACCTCGACGACAATGCCGGTGAAGTTGGCGAACGGGCCTTCAATCACGCGAACGTTATCGTTCTCTTTGAAGTTCTCGCGCGCGCGAGGACGCGCAGCGCCCTCGGTGATAGCAGTGTTGATATTTTGAATTTCGGTCTCTTTGACCGGTTGCGGATTCGTCCCGCCAAGGAAGCCGGTGATCCGCGGAGTGTTCTTGACCAGGTGGAAGGTCTCCTGGTCCAGGTCCATTTGCACAAACATGTAACCTGGGAAAAATTTCCGCGTGGTAGAACGCTTCTGTCCTTTGACGAGCTCGACGACCGTGTCCGTCGGAATAAGCACGGCGCCAAACTTCTCATTGAGGCCCGCTTGCCGCACGCGATCGAGCAGCGACAGCTTCGCCTTGTTCTCGTGTCCCGAGTAAGTGTGTACGACGTACCATTTCATGGCGGTAGAGCCAGTCGCTTCCGTTGTCACTTGAGGATCTTGCCGGCAAGGAACGCCCAAATGAGGTCGAAGAATGACAGCATGAGTGTCGCGATAAGGACCGTTACGATGACGACGATCGTGGCGTAGTAGGTTTCCTTCTTGGTCGGCCAAGTGACCTTTTCAAGTTCCTTGGTGACGTCCGAAGCAGTCGCAAAGACCCGCTCATTTCGGTAGGCAACAATGCCACCGATAACCCCGCACATCAGGGCAACGCCTTGCATGGCAAGCTCGTTGGGCTTCGCGAAGTAGCTCCAAACCCAATCGCCTGTCTTATAGATGAGAAACGAGAGCAGCAAGATCCCAAGGGCGAAAGTGATGTGGATGTACTTATTCGGACCCATGATTGCCCTATTCTTCTCGTGTTGTCTGAGCAGGGCAGGCGGGACTCGAACCCACAACACGCGGTTTTGGAGACCGCTGCTCTACCATTAGAGCTACTGCCCTATTATATTGGGAACCCTGGGAGGGCTCCCAAACCCTCCCGCGCCCTGGCTCCGCCAGGCAAAGCCCGGCTCCGCCAACGCGATCTTTGACTTCCTCAAGGGGAATCCCGAGGAGGCTGGGAGAGGAGACGACCGTCACTTCGTCTCCTTGTGCTCCGTGTGCTTGCGGCAGCGGCTGCAAAACTTCGAAAGCTTCAGCTTCTCTGCGTTTGCGCGCTTGTTCTTCGTACTGGAGTAGTTGCGCTCGCGACAGACTTGACACTCCAGGGTAATAATGACTCGCGCGGAAGCAGCCACGGGTTCCTCCTAGTTAACGTTCGAATGAAATTTGCGAATGACGGTTGCGAATGGGGTTACGCAATAATCTTGGTAACGACGCCGGCGCCAACCGTCTTGCCACCTTCGCGGATTGCGAAGCGCAGACCTTCTTCACACGCGATAGGCGTGATCAGCGTGATTTCCATCGTGACGTTGTCGCCCGGCATGACCATCTCCATGCCGTCCGGCAACTTTACGTCGCCCGTCACGTCCGTCGTGCGGAAGTAGAACTGCGGGCGGTAGCCCTTGAAGAACGGCGTGTGACGGCCGCCCTCTTCCTTCTTGAGCACGTAGACCTCGCCCATGAAGTTCTTGTGCGGCGTGATCGATCCCGGCTTCGCCAACACCTGCCCGCGCTCGATTTCTTCGCGCTTCGTACCGCGCAGAAGAGCGCCAATGTTGTCGCCGGCTCGACCTTCGTCCAGCAGCTTGCGGAACATTTCCACGCCCGTCACCGTCGTCTTCATCGTGTCCTTGAAGCCCACGATCTCGACTTCCTCGCCCACCTTCACGATTCCGCGCTCCACGCGGCCAGTGACTACCGTGCCACGTCCAGAAATCGTGAACACGTCCTCGACCGGCATCAAGAACGGCTTGTCGATCTCGCGCTTCGGCTCGGGAATGAAAGTATCCAAAGCGTCCAGCAGCTTGCCAATCGAGCCCTCACCGATTTCCGAGGGATCGCCCTCCAGCGCCTTGAGCGCGCTGCCGCGCACGATCGGCGTCGTGTCCCCGGGGAACTGGTACTTCGACAGAAGCTCGCGCAGCTCCAGCTCGACCAAGTCCAGAAGCTCTTCGTCGCCCTTCGCGATCATGTCCACCTTGTTCAGGTACACCACGATCGAAGGAACCCCAACCTGGCGAGCCAGCAGGATGTGCTCGCGCGTCTGCGGCATCGGCCCGTCCGGAGCAGAAACCACCAGCACCGCGCCGTCCATCTGCGCCGCCCCCGTGATCATGTTCTTGATGTAGTCCGCGTGGCCCGGGCAATCGACGTGCGCGTAGTGCCGCTTCTCCGTCTGATACTCCACGTGCGCAATCGCAATCGTAATGCCGCGCTCGCGCTCTTCCGGCGCCTTGTCGATCTGGTCGTACGCCGTGAACGTCGCGAAGTTCTTCTTCGCGAGCGTCTTCGTGATCGCTGCCGTCAGCGTTGTCTTGCCATGGTCCACGTGCCCGATCGTCCCTACGTTCAGGTGCGGCTTGTTGCGGATGAATTTTTCCTTGGCCATCGTCTATCTCTCCGGAGGAGCCTCGTTGGTGTTAGCCCACTTATCACATTTCTTAGCGTAGAGCCCACGACCCGAATTGAACGGGTGACCTCGTCCTTACCAAGGACGTGCTCTGGCCAACTGAGCTACGTGGGCGGAAGTGCGTAATCTATTCTATTTTCCTCATGAAGCGCTCTGCCCAGGAGCAGCTCGCCGGTAGAGCGGGAGACGGGGTTCGAACCCGCGACGTCTAGCTTGGAAGGCTAGAGCTCTACCAACTGAGCTACTCCCGCATGGAACCGCTTGGATTATTCTGTTTTCGGAACTTTCACAAGAGCTGAACGTTTCTGGTGGAGGGGGAAGGATTCGAACCTTCGAAGCCAGTGGCGACAGATTTACAGTCTGTTCCCTTTGACCGCTCGGGAACCCCTCCGAAACATGTCCTATCCAACAATGCACCCGGCCGTGAGTGTGAACCGAACGCTTGGTTACCTTTTCAAAAATTGCTTTGGTGTTTTCCGTATCTTGGGTCTCTGGGGAGCTGGAGATGGGAATCGAACCCGCAACCTGCTGATTACAAATCAGCTGCTCTGCCATTGAGCTACTCCAGCGCCGGGTTTTCATCAGATATCGTGTGATTTCGCCTATTTAGTTGTTCTCTACCTGCGGGTACAACTGTCTCCCCCGCACGCAGAGGCGCGAACGTATATGTCGGTATGGGCGGCCTGTCAAGCAGAATCCGGGCCGAAGCCCGGATTCCCGTGGTCGCCACTACGTTCGCAGCCGGATTGTGATGGAGACCCTGAGAGGCTTTCCAAACCCGCGGCACCTACCGCCCTCCCTGTCCCCCCTCGCTACGCTCGGCCGCGCGCGATGGGTCCGCGCCGAGCAAAGCTCGGCGGCTCCCCACGCGGTTGCACGATCAAAGGACCTGCCTACGAATTGCGTCGTCGTCGGCGTTTGAGGAATCCTTGTCAGGCGCGCCGCCGCGGAATGGCGCCTGCGGTACCGGCGGCGGCTGCGACGGCCCAGAAGGAGATGGCGTCATCTCATCGCCCGCCGGATCGGGAAGCTTGGGGTCGAGCATCTTGAGAAGCTTCGCGTAGGCCAGCTTGCTCTTGGCAGCCCAATCTGTCGTCACGCCCAGACGCTCGATCATAAGGAGATTCTCGCGCTGCCAGCGGAGCGACTTCTCGAGCAGGATGCGGATCTTCTTCTGCAGCTCTTCCTGGTAGACGCCGCGCGCCTCGCCATTCAGCTCGGACGGAATCGGGACGTTGACGAAAGCGTCGTAGAGCTCCTCGTAAAGCGAGCCGACCTGGAAGCCGGCGGCCGATGCCCAAGCCGGGTTGCCGAACTTGATGGTGTCGATGTAGGCGCGCTGCGCAGTGAGCAACAGATGCGCCTTCTCCTCCAAGTCGCGGTCGAGCTGCGCCTCCGGCATGCGCAGCGCCACCTTGCGGAAGCGCAGATGAAAGACCTGCCCCAGATGGTACTGCGAGAACGCCAAGTAGAAGTCGGTAGCGAGGCGCTCTTCGTTCTCGATACTCTGCTTGTACGTCATGGCCGCGCGGAACGTCTTTTCTGCCGCGTCCAGGTCATTCAAGTTGAACTGGGCAAAGCCTCGACGAGCAATGGCCTCGATGCGGTCGTCCGCGGTCAAGTCCTTGCGATCGAGTACCCGCGCAAACACCTCGGCCGAAGCTGGCCAGTTCTCTTGCTCGGCGTAGCACGCACCAAGTTGGAAAAGCGAATCCTTGGCGTCCGCGTGCGAGGGATACTTTTCGACCAGCGTCTTGAACGCATCGACGGCATCGGCCCAGTCCTTCTTGTCGATCTGGGCAAGACCGAGGTTGTACAGAGACGGGCGTGCGTAGGTCGATTCCGGGAAACTCTTTAGCAACTTGTCGTAAAGCTTGATCGCGTCGTCGAGCCGCTTGTCAGAGAGCGCCTTGCCAGCGTGCTCGAAAAGCTCGGGCGCGTCGTACGCATCGATATGCAGGCCGTCCGCAGCGCTTGTCGCTTCGATCTTGATGGGCTCCATGTCGAGGCGGACAACGTCGGGCCCGGACGGCGTGGCGGAGGTGTTCTTCTGTCCGCTGGTCGCGCAAGCAGAAACTAGGCACAGGGCAAGAATCGGCGACCAAACCGGCAAACAGGAATGGATTCGGACGCGGTAGTGAGTGTTTGTCATGGTGCCTCCTGCGCTATGGACAACCGTCCGGCCGCCAAGTTCCACGCTATGTTGAGGAGTAATGCCTACGGATCATAGCTGCCCAACCATAAATGTGCCGCTCAAGCCGCTCTTTTCCGCCAGCCAACTCGCAGCACGGGTGTCGGAGCTGGGGCGCGAAATCGGCGCGACGCTACCGCCTGGCCCCATTCACGCCGTCGGCATCCTCCGCGGCGCCTTCGTCTTCATGGCCGACCTGGTGCGTGCCATTCCGCGCGAAGTCCGCTGCGACTTCTTGGCCGTGCGGAGCTACGGCTCGGCCACGCAGAGCTCGGGCGTCGTCGAAATTGCGCACGACCTCCGAATGCCCATCGCCGACCAGCACGTGCTCATCGTCGAGGACATCGTGGATACCGGCCTCACCATAAGGCACCTCCTGGATCTGCTGCAGACTCGACGGCCCGCCAGTCTCCACGTCTGCGCCCTTCTCAACAAGCCCTCCCGACGATGCACCGAGGTACCCGTCGATTTCGTGGGTTTCGAGATCCCCGACGTGTTCGTGGTCGGCTACGGGCTCGATCACGACCAGCGCTACCGCAACCTTCCCTACCTCGGCGTCATCGGAGAGAAGCCATGAGCATCGCCGGAAAGAGAGTCCTTGTTCTTCAGCACATGGACCGCGAAGGTCCCGGATACATCGCCGATCTTTGCCGCGCCCACGGGCTTGACGTCGGCGTCCTCCGCTTGGATGAGGGCGCGACGGTGCCGAGCAGCCTCGGCCCCGGTGATGCGCTGGTGGTGATGGGCGGCTCGATGGGCGTGGGCGATATCGGCGACGCACGCTTTCCATTTCTCGCCGCTGAAGCCGAGCTACTCCGCTTGGCACTGGCGAACAAGCAGCCGGTGCTCGGCATTTGCCTGGGAGCCCAGCTTCTCGCGCATGCTGCGGGCAGCCCCGTGTATCCGAACCAGCGCCCCGGCGCCGACGGAAAATTACGTCCGCAGCGCGAAGTCGGCTTTGGCGAAGTCACATTACTTAACCGAGAGGGCGAGGCGACTCTGGCGGGTTTACCGCCGAAGCTCCCGGTGCTGCACTGGCACGGCGACACCTACGACCTGCCCCACGGCGCCATTCACTTGGCGAAGAGCGACCTCTGCACAAACCAAGCTTTCCGCATCGGCCAGCACGCCTTCGGACTGCAATTTCACGTCGAGACGGACGCCGAGCTGGTGCGCCGCTGGGCCCAAGACGACGCCGCCTTCGCCAGGAGCGCGCTTGGCCCCGACGGTCCCGCGCAGATCCTCGCGCAAGCGGAGGAAGGCGCACGGCGGGTGTGTGAATCCGGCCGGTTGCTCATCAGCAACATCCTCGACCAGATGCTCGGCAAGGCCGCCTAGAAGAACCGCCTTACCAACGGACCTTCGAGTTGCCGTGTGCCGCGCGTCCAGGGCGGCACACGGGTAACACTTCTTTTCGGCAGCGGTGTTCTGCTAGGAGTGAGCCCGCATGGCGGTGGACATCGAAACCTTCTACAAGGCCCATGGACCGATGGTGCTTCGGCGGTGCCGCCGGCTGCTGCGGGACGACGCTAAAGCGGTGGATGCCATGCACGACGTCTTTGTCGAAATTCTGCGGCGGAAGGACACACTGGACGACAGCTCGCCAGCCGGGCTTCTGCTGACCACGGCCACACACGTTTGCCTCAACCGTTTGCGCAGCGAGCGACGCAAACCCGAGGATCGCGACGACGAGATGATGTTCCACATCGCCGCCACAGGCACGAATCCTGCCGGTGCAGAGAACCGTACGCTGGCGAGCCGCATTCTCGACCGGCTTTTCGCGGGTCAGCCCGAGTCGACACGGCTGATTGCGGTCCTGCATTACGTGGATCGACTGACCTTAGAAGAAGTGGCAACCGAAGTCGGACTATCGGTATCCGGCGTGCGTAAGCGGCTGCGGACCCTCAAGGAACGCCTGCCGCTCGCGGAAGGAGTGATGTGATGTCAGCCGTACACGAGATTCCCGACTGGCTGCTGGAACGGCTGGCCGCTGGCGAGTTGCCGAGCGCCCAGGCGGACGCGCTCATGAAGCGTCTGCACGAGAGTGGCGACGAGCAGCGCCTGGTCGAGATCCACGGCTCGAACGACGCCATTCTGGCGACGCATACACCGCAAGCGGTGGCGACCGAAATAAAGCGTCGACTGGTACTTTCGCAAAGCCCCTCGGCCGCGGAGCGGCTGCGACGATCGTCCGCCCAGCGCATGCGACCGCTGTGGGCGCTGTCCATGGCGACGGCGTGCCTGGCGGGACTTGCCATGCTGTGGGCGGTCCGCGACCATCGCGGCAGAGTCGCCACCCGACCGGCCGAACATGCGGATGAAGAAAGGACCAAGGGCGACGTAAAGCCCGAGTTGCTGGTCTACCGAAAGACGACCGCGGGTTCGGAGCAGCTGCATGGATACGCGATTGTCCACCGCAGCGACACACTTCAGATCCGCTACATCGCGGCCGGCAGAAGCTTCGGCATCATTGCTTCTACCGACTCGCGCAGTCATATCACCTTCCACTTGCCCGAGGCGCCAGGGCCCGCCGCGCAGCTTCTGCGCGACGGCGAGCGCGCCCTGCCCCACGCCTACGAGCTCGACGATTCGCCGGGCTTCGAACGTTTTGTCTTCGTAACTGCCGAGGCCCCCTTCGATTCGAACGACATTCTTCCCCTGCTCAAGAATGGCAGCCCCTTGCCCGCACGATTCTCCTGGTACGAGCTGGTCTTGAAGAAGGACAACCCATGATTTGGTCGACTTGGTGGTCGCGATTCGCGTGCCTTTGCCTGGTTCTGGTGAGCACCGTGGCGAGTGCGGCCGACCCCGCCGATACCACCTCGCTGCGTCGGTTTGCCCTGATTGCCTCGTCCAACGACGGCGGTCCCCACCGCACGCGCTTGCGTTTTGCCAATTCTGATGGCGAATCCGTCGGACGCGTGCTGGCCGGGCTGGGCGGCGTGCGGGACAACGATCTCATCTTGCTCGGCGATGCCACGCGCAGCCGACTGACCCAAGCCTTCGCCGATCTGAAAAGTCGCGTCGGTCACGAAAGCCGACCTCAGGTACGCCGCGAAGTTTTCGTCTATTTCTCCGGTCACTCCGACGAGGAAGGACTTCTTCTCGGCGACGAGCGCGTGACCTATCGCGAGCTGCGCCAGTGGATCGATTCGGTAGGCGCCGACGTGCGCATCGCCATTCTCGACTCATGCGCGTCCGGCGCACTCATTCGCCTCAAGGGCGGCGTGCACAAGACGCCATTCCTCAGCGACGTGTCGACGCAGGCGCGCGGTCACGCTTTTCTCACGGCCAGCTCAGCCGACGAAGCAGCGCAGGAATCGGATCGCGTAGGCGCGGCGTATTTTACCCACTTCCTGCTATCGGGCATGCGCGGCGCCGCCGACACGAACCACGACCGCCGCGTGACGCTCAACGAAGCGTACCAGTTCGCTTACAACGAGACCTTGCAACGAACCGAGACCTCGCGTGCTGGAGCCCAGCATCCCGCCTACGACATCCAGTTGGCTGGCACCGGCGACCTGGTCATGACCGACCTTCACACATCGACGTCGCATTTGGTGCTCGCCCGAGATCTCGCCGGCCGCATTTATGTGCGCGACCAGATCGGCCGGCTGATCGTCGAATTACGCAAAGAGCCCACCTATCCCGTCGAGCTTGGCCTCGATGCCGGCCGCTACCGTGTGGTGCTCGATCACGACGGCATCATTTCGGAAGGGTCGATCGACCTGCCGACCAGCGGCCGCGTCGAAGTGACCACGGCCAGCCTCACCGCCGTGGCGCCGATGGTGAGCGTGAGGCGAGGCGACGAGCCGGCTGCGCCTCCGGGCCAGGCTCCCGTCATCGTCACCAGCGCCGCCACGCCCGGCCGCCACTATCGCGAGGTCGGCTTCGACTTGGTTCTGGCCCCGGGTTTTCGCCTATCCGGCGACACCGGCGAGCCGGTGGAGCATCACTTCGTGCTGGGCATCGTCGGCCATTCCGACCGCGTGTCCGGCGTTCAACTGTCGGCTGCAGGTAATATTGCTCAGGACGGCGTGACTGGCGCACAAATCGGCAGCGCCTTCGCCCTAAGCTACGGACCGGTCCGCGGTGCACAGATTGCCAGCTACAACATGGCGATGGGCGGGGTGCGTGGCGTGCAGGCGGGCTGGATCGCCAGCGTCGCCCTGGGCTCCGTCACCGGCGCCCAGCTGAGCGCCATCAACGTGGCCAGCGGGCCCATGCGAGGCGTGCAGGTCGGGCTCGCCAACGTGCAAACGGGCGGGCTCAACGGTGCGCAAATCGGCTTGGTCAACGTCGACCGTCCGGTTACCCAATCGCGCGGCGTCCAGGTCGGGTTGGCCAACGTTACGCGCGGCTCCGGCGAGCGCTCTGCAGCCAGCGTCGGTCTCGTGAACGTCGCGCGCAAGCAGCACGGCGTGCAAGTCGGCCTGGTCAACGTCGCCGACGAATTCGACGGCGTGCAAGTCGGCCTGGTCAGCGTCGCGCGCAAGAACAGCGGCGTCTCCATCGGACTTCTGCCGGTCGTTCTCGACGGGGAAAATCACGCCACTCTCGAATGGAACAGCACCAGCGCGGCAGTGCTCGGCTTCAAGCTCGGCACGCGACTCTTCTACGTCGGCGCCGGCTTCGGCATCACGCGCGACATGGAGCGGGACGGCGCCCGCCTTTACAGCACGACGTTCGGGCTCGGCGCCCACGTGCTTCCCCGCGACCGGCGATTTTTCCTCGACGTCGACCTTTCCAACACCGGCTTCGTGTCCTCGGGGCCGAGCCAAACCCAGCGCTGGGTGAGCGCCCTGCGCGTGCAAGCCGGCTTCGCCATCGCCCGGCATTTGGCCGTGGTGGCCGGACCATCCCTGAATTTCCAGCAGGCCGAGACCAGCGACGACCGTCGACCTCACGACGTTTCGTTCGCCGAACAGGTGTGGACGACGAGCGGTCACACCCTCCGTCTGTATCCCGGACTCAGCGCCGGCTTGGAATTCTAGATAACCGCGACAGACGCCGCGCAAACGGCAAATCGGCGGGCGGCATCTTCTCTTCGAGAATCTGCCCAAGCGGCACCCAGGCAATCGCCTCGACATCGCGCGCACGTGGCTCGCCTTCCAGCACTGTCGCGCGATAGATCGGCATGACCAGGTCGAAGTCGGGGTAGGCGTGGAAAATCAGCTCGACGATCGAACCAACCCGCACTGTGCAGCCCAGCTCTTCGTCGATCTCACGCACTAGCGCTTCTTCCGGCGTCTCGCCTGCTTCGACTTTGCCGCCGGGAAATTCCCACGCCAGCGGGAACGACTGATCCGCGCGACGTTGGGAGAGCAGGACGCGGCCACGCCGAGCAATCAAGGCGGCCACGACGAAAAGGCGGCGCCTTTCAGGCTTGCGCTTGGCCTTCACCGGCACGCGCCTCGATCAATTCCAAGAGCTCGCGCAGCTGGAAAGGCTTGTTGATGCACGTAATCGACGGGTCTTCCATGAATCTTCGCGCTTCGGGCGAGAACGCGCCGCCGGTGATAAAAATGAATCGGTCGGCCAACTCGGGCCATTGCTGCTTAACCGCCGCGTAGAGCTCGACGCCCGACATATCGGGCATCTGCAGGTCGCACAGAACAACATCGAACTTGCGGTCCTGGCCGAAGGCGCGCAAAGCCTCCCGCGCGCCCAGCTTGGTTTCGATGTCGTGGTGGGTGCTCAGCATGCGCTGGAACGCCTTGAGCAACAATGCCTCGTCGTCAATCGCCAGTACACGACGGCGCTGGATCGCCTTGAGCGAGGCCACGCTGCGAGTTTTGACCTGCGGTACGCCGACGGCGGCCGGCAAGCGCACGCGAAAGAGTGCCCCACGCCCGGGTTCGCTTTCGGCGGACAGCTCGCCCCCGGCACGGCGAACGATGTCGAGTGAGATGGGCAAGCCGAGACCGGTGCCGAGATCCGGCGGCTTGGTGGTGAAGAACGATTCGAAGATGCGCGGCATGATCTCGGGAGGAATGCCCGGACCGTTGTCCTCGATCTCGACGATAACGTGGTCGCCCTCGTCGCGACTCCGCACGTAAAGGCGATTGCGCCTCGGATGCAGCTCGGCCAGGGCGTGTGCGGCGTTGAGAAGCAAATTCAGAAAAACCTGACCGAGGCGCGCGGCGCTGGCACGCACGACTTTGGTGGCCCGTAAGCTGCGTTCGACTGTGGCTCTATAGCGCAATTCACTGCGCAGCATGGTGAGCGCCGAATCCACGGCTGCATTGACGTCGGAGAGCGAATTCGCGTCGTCGTCGACGCGGGAGAAAGAGTGCAAGTCACGCGCGATACGATGAATGCGCGCCATGCCTTCTTTCGATTCTTGCACGACCGTCATGGCGTCGAACAGAAGGTTGGCCAGTCCGGCGTTGATCGCGTAGGCGTTCTGGGCGCGCATGGCTTCGTCCACTTTGCGCAAGATCACGGCCAACGAGTCGACGTTGGCCAAGACGAACGACGCCGGGTTGTTGATCTCGTGCGCAACGCCGGCGGCCAACATGCCGATGGCGGCGAGCTTTTCCGACTGCAAGCGACGCAGCTCGCGGTCGCGCTCTTCGGTAACGTCGCGCAGGTAGACGAGAGCCCGGCCGCCCGCGGCGGGGTTGACCCGAACGTCGAGCTGGCGCCCTTTCCACACCAGGGTTCGGCAGTAAGGCGCGTTCTTGCGAATGGCTTCGCGCGACGATTCGGCGAGGGCGTCGGCAAGTGTGCCCGAGGCTCCCTCGGACAACTCGCTGGTCAGGCGAAGGTGGGAGACGTCCGGCGGCTGATCGAGCAACCGACGGCCTGCCGTGTTCCCGACCAGGACCTCGCCGCTGCCGTCGATCAGAAGAAGCCCGTCTTGGAAAACGTCGAAGGTCTCGCGAAGCGCGTCGCGCTCGATGCGAAGCTCGCCCGCCAAATCTTCGAGCTGCCGCGAGCGTTCGACCACTTTTTCCGCGAGCTCGTGATTGCGGCGGTTGACGGCGTCCGCCTGGGCGCGGCTGCGTAAGACCGAATCGACACGCGCCACCAGCTCCAGCGAATCGATGGGCGGAACGATAAAATCGGATGCGCCGCTGGCCAAGCCCGACTGGCGTCCCTCGGGTTTCGGAGTCTCTCCCGCCAGTAATATGACCGGCAGCCGGCCGGTCCGCGAGTCGGCTTGAATACGACGGCACACCTCAAAGCCGTCGATGTCCGGCAGCTCAGTGCACACGAGCGCAAGATCGTAACGTCCTTTCGCGGCCTCGGTCACCGCATGCTCGCCGCGCGCGACCGCGAGCAGCTCGAAGCGACTCTCCTTGCGAACAGCATCCGCCACCGCAGACTGCTCTTCGCTGTCTTGTGCGACCAGCAGGATGCGAGCCATGCGGTGTCCGAAGTGTTACGCTGTTCCCGCCCGCGACTGGCCCGCGACTTCCGGCGAGCGCGGAACCGTGAAGCTGAACTTCGAGCCAGCGCCGACCGTGCTGGTCGCCCACAAGTCTCCGCCCATGCGAATGATCAGGCGTCGGCTGAGCGTCAGCCCCAGGCCACCATGGCCATCCTTGGCGGACTCGGCATCGCCGCGGTAAAAGTCCTCGAAGATGCGCGGCAACTGTGCGCCAGGAATGCCCAAGCCGGTATCGACGACGTGAATCGCGATGGAGCGATCGTACAGCTCCGTAGAAATCGTAACCTGCCCACGCTCGGTGAATTTGATGGCGTTCGCCACCAGATCCGAAAGCACTTGGCCAAGACGGGCGGGATCCGCGAGCACGGTCGGCAGCGGACGAACCGGCGGATCCACGACCAGCCCAAGTCCCTTGGCCCGCGCAGCCGCCTTTTGATTCTTGGCCACCAGTGCAATGGCGTCCTCGAGATTGAACGTCTTGGGCCGCAGCGCCAAGTCGCCGCCTTCGAGCCGCAGCAAATCGACGTAGTCGCGCAGGCGCCGCGACGCCAGCGCCGAGTTTGCGGCAAGCGTTTCGATGGACTTGCGCAAGTCTTGCGACAGCTTGCTTCCGGAGCCATCGAGCAGCTTTTGGCAAAGCCCGTTGGACTCGTCGAGTGGCGCCGCCACTTCGTCGATGAGGCGAGTCAGTATAAGAGCGGTCTTGGAGCCCTCCGGAAAGGCGACCTGCTCTTGGGTTTTTCGGAGACGCTTGGACAATGGAAAGGATTCGTTGCTCATGGTTCCCGCTAGGACGTCATTATCTTTCTAGGAGGGCTCGTCTTTCAACAGCGAACAGTGGAAAAAACGCAATTTTGCTTTCGCGAACACACATTGGCACACAGCTACGAAGGTACGAGTCCCGGTGTATAGTCGCCGCAAATGTATTCGGTCCGTGAGGTGAGTGCGGTTCTTGGGATCAGCATCGCGCGCCTGCGATCGTACTTCCGCTCAGGAATTATTGTTCCGTCCCGGAACGAGGCAGGACAGCTCCGCCTGTCGTTTCAGGACTTGGTCTTCCTCCGTCGGGCCGAAGGTTTGGTGTCGCAACGAATTCCTGCTCGCCGAATTCACTTTGCGTTGCGCGCCCTTGTCGAAAAGTTGCCGGCTGGCACATCCGTCAGGGATGTGCGCTTGGCGGGTGAAGGCGAAAGCGTTGTGGTCGACCATGGCGGAGCGCGGTGGCATGCAACATCGGGACAGACGCTTTTCGATTTTGGGGCGCCAGCGATCGACCAGGGAGGCGCCACCATCGTTCCCTTGTCACCCAAGAAGCCAGAGGAGGAGCCATCCGCGACGCCCACCCTTTCCGTCCAAGACACCTACGCGAGGGCTTGCGTTATCGAAGACAGCGCTCCCGAGGACGCGAAGAAACTCTATCGGAGCGTTATCGAACGCGAGCCGCAGTTCTGCGAAGCCCACGTCAATCTGGGGCGCATGCTGCACGAGTCGGGCGATGTCTATGCGGCGCTCGTCCATTACCGAGCCGCGCTTTCCATTCGGCCCACCGACGCCACCGCTGCGTTCAACGCCGGTGTCGCGCTCGAAGATCTCGGCGCCACGGCCGACGCTATCGTCGCCTATCGACAGGCTATTCAAAGCGACGCACGGAACCCGGATGCCCACTACAATCTGGCGCGATTGCTCGAACAGTCAGGCAAACCCGACCTCGCTGTTCGGCATCTACTTCTTTACCGCCAGCTCATGAAGAAACAATGACAGCTCCGTCCTCCCAGCAAGTCTCCCTGCGACTGGAAAGTGCCAGCGCCACGCAACGGCTAGCGGCTCGCATCGGTCGCGTAGCGGAGATCGGCGACGTCATCGCGCTCGATGGTCCGCTCGGTGCCGGCAAAACCACCTTCGTCCAAGGCCTGGCCGAAGGCCTCGGTGTCCCGGCGGAGCGCCACGTCGCCAGCCCGACCTTTGCCCTCGTCAACGAGCACCCGGGTCGCATCGACTTCGTGCACGTCGACTTCTATCGCATACGCAGTCCCGCGGAGTTGCCCGAGCTCGGCATCGAGGAGGCTTACGACCGCGCCGTGACCGCCATCGAGTGGGCCGATCGCTTTCCGAGCTGGCTTCCCGACGACACGCTTCACCTCACCTTGGAAATCGAAGAGGGTGGCAGTCGAGCGTTGCAAGCCGAAAGCACCGGACCACGCAGCGACCGACTGCTGAAGGTCCTGCAAAGCAAGGGATAGATAGGAGCTTGTCGGAAAATTGCGTGCCGTCCGTCCCGGCGCGCGCCTGCGAAAGCTCAAGGATTCGCGCGCGAGCCCGATCGGTGCAACTCGACGCGATCGTTGCGGGAACGACCGGTGCGTGTGATGTTCGGCGCAATCGGATCCTCCGAGCCTCGACCAACGGCCAGCAATCGATCGCTGGCGACGCCCTGGCCGACCAGCCGCTGTTTCACCGCCTCCGCTCGCCGACGAGACAGGATCAGATCCTTTTTTGCATCGCCGCTGGCCGGCGTATGGCTGATGATCTCCAGCGACACGTTCGACTCGCGCGAAAGCGCCTCTGCGAGCAGGTCGAGAAACGGAAGCGCGGACTCAACCAGGTTGCTGGTGCCAAGCTCGAAGCGGATTTCCCGAGCTCGGTCTAGAAGATCGCTCACCGTCGGCAAATTGCCGGATGCGGCGGCGCCAGCCACCACGAAGGTGAGCCCATGCGCTCGAGCCACATCGCTCGCCTGAGCCGTGGGCTGAAGAAGTACGAGCAAGGACAAGAAAGTTGCGGGCGTATGTCGCATCGTGAGCCGGTATTTCGAAAACGGCGAAAGTATACACCGCCTCGGCAATACGACTTTTCTTGATTGAGGCGCGCGCTGTCCTTAACGTTGAGGGGTGGACTTCTTCCAAGTGGCTCTCGGCGACCTGCATCGAGTAGTCCCGTCGCCCTGGTGCGAAGGCATCTCGATTCTGATGGCGCTCGTATGCGGCGCCATCGTCGGATCCGAACGCGAGCGCGGCCACAAGCCTGCGGGGTTGCGGACACAGATCCTCATCTGCGTTGGCTCCGCCATCTTCACCGTCGTTTCCATGTCGACTGCGCTGGGTGGCCGAGAACCGGCGCGCATCGCCGCGCAGATTGTGACCGGGGTCGGCTTCCTCGGCGCGGGTTCGATCCTGCGCGACCAACGTCAAATCACCGGGCTTACGACGGCAGCGACCATCTGGACGGTCTCGGCCATTGGCATCGCGTGTGGCGCCGGCTACGCGACGGCGGGCCTGGCGCTCTCCCTAGGGGTGCTCGTGGTCTTGATCGCGTTTCGCCAAGCCGAGGTATGGCTGACGGGATTCTGCTCGAAGACCGCGACGATCGTCGTGTACCGACCCGCCAAGGGCAAGACGCGCGTACTGATTCTGAGGGCACTCGACGAAGCTCACGGCCACACTGCCATCGACCAGGAAAGGGATCGCTCTACCGAGCTGCGGGAAATGCGCATCCATCACTGCGATCAGCACCGCGACCACCGCGCGTTCCTGGCCGTGCTGGCTTCCATGCCCAACATCGAAGCGCTCGAAAGTAACGATCCCTTTCAATCGGGCTAGCCGGCCGTCACCAGGGTGCGAAGGTCGTCGACGCTGCGCCGCTTGCCTGCTTCCTCGAACCAGACGACGAACTTGCAACCTTCTCGCCAGCGACTGCAGCCCCAGCCGCGCTTGCCGGTGATGATCTGGCCCTGGCGACACGCCGGGCACACGAGGTCGGCGATGCCCTCTGGAGCAGGGCCGGGCTTTGGCCGCACCGAAGACGCCGGAGCGGCGGCCGATGCGACGACCTCGTTGGTCTTGCGTTTCTTCGCGGCCGGCTTGTCGGCGCCGGTTCTGGTCGCTCCCCGGCGAGGCCCGCGACCGCCTTTGCCTGCCGGTGGCGTCTGCGCCAGCACCGGCACCTCAACCATGGGCGCCGCCTTGCGAATGGCATCGACCAGGTCCTGCACGTAGCTGGCAATATCACCCATGAACCGCGCGCGCTCTTCTTCACGGCGAGCGATACGCGCCAGGCGAGCTTCCCATTGCCCGGTCAGCTCGGGGGACGCCAATCCCTGCACCGGCAGCGCCTCGATAAGGCCGATCCCCATGGGTGTCGGTACAAGATGTTTGCCCTCGCGCACGACGAAGGCACGTTTGAGCAACGTCTCGATGATGGCGGCGCGGGTGGCGGGCGTGCCGAGGCCGCTGTCTTTCATGGCGGCGCGCAGTTCCTCGTCCTCGACCAGCCGGCCCGCGTTCTCCATCGCCGATAGCAGCGTGCCTTCGGTGTGGCGCGACGGAGGCTTCGTCTTCCTGGCTACGGTCGAGAATTCGCCCGAAAGACGATCTCCCTCAGCGAACGGCGGCAACGCCATTGTCGCGTCGTCATCCTCGTCGTCCTTCCGTTTCTTGCCACCCTTGCCGGGCTTGTCACTCTTGTCGTCGGCATCGTCACCGAAACCTGCAACTTCCTGCCAGCCCGCCACCGTGCGCACCCGGCCTCGGGCGACAAAGCGATCCGGTGGGGGCGGCAACGTGGTCAGCGCATCTCCATCGTCGGTGGCAAGAGCGGCAAGACCCGCAACTTCGCCGGAGCTCGGACCCACCCGCACGACCGCCTCGGTTTGGGCAAACTCGGCGTCGGGATAGAACGCACCCAGAAAGCGGCGCACGACCAAATCGAAGATGCGCTGTTCGTCCCGTCCGAGCGCTTTCGGGTCGACCGTCTTTCCTGTCGGGATGATGGCGTGGTGGTCGGAGATCTTGCTGTCGTCGAACACGCGCTTGCCGGGCCGTGCTGGGTTGTCCAGCAAGACCCGCGCGAACGGCGCGTACTCGGCGATCTTTTCGACGCCGCCGACGATGCGCTCCATTTCCTTGAGCATGTCCGTCGACAAATGCCGCGAGTCGGTGCGTGGATAGGTGAGAATCTTGTGGCGCTCGTAGAGCGCCTGAGCCGCTTCGAGCGTGGCCTTGGCGGAAAGTCCGAAGCGCTTGTTCGCCGTGCGCTGGAGCGACGTCAGATCGAAGAGGAGCGGCGGCGGCTCGCGAGTCTTCGTCTGCTTGAGGCTCTCGACGACCGGCCCACAGGCATCCTCGGCCGCGCCGTGCGCACGGGCGCGCGCCTGTACCGACTCGACGAGATCGGCCGAAGCAAAGCGACTGATCTTGCCGACGTTGAAGGTGGCGCCGAAGGTGCCGCCCGCGGCCGTGCGGAATTCGCCCTTGAGCAGCCAGTAGTCCTTGGGCACGAAGGCTCGGATCTGTTTTTCCCGATCGACCAGAATGCCCAGCGTGGGCGTCTGCACCCGCCCGATGGAGAAAAGCGTCGAGTTGTCGCCCCGACGATGGCGAATGGTCACCGCGCGGGTCGCGTTCAGCCCCACCAGCCAGTCGGCTTCCGACCGGCAGCGAGCCGCGTCGGCCAAGGCCTCCAGCTCGCGGCCGGGCCGCAAAGCCGCAAACCCCTTGTGAATGGCTTCGTCGGTGAGCGAGGAAATCCACAGCCTGCGGATAGGGATCCGGCTTCCCGCCAACTGGTAGACGTAGCGGAAAATCAACTCGCCTTCACGACCGGCGTCGCAGGCGTTGATGACTTCGGAAAAGCGTTTGTCGCGCAAGAGCTCGCACACTTCGCGCAACTGATCGCGGGTCGAGGGCACGGCCCGCAACTTGAATTCCGCGGGCACCATGGGCAGCGTGTCCATGCGCCACGCCTTCCAGCGGCCGTCGTAACTCGCCGGCTCGTCCAGCTCGACCAGGTGGCCGATGCACCAGGTGATCACCCGGTCCGTGCCTTCGAAAGAACCTTTGCCCGACGGACGTACGCCGAGCACGCGCGCCAAATCGCGCGCGACAGACGGCTTTTCAGCGATCACCAACTGCACCATGCCAGTGTATCGGATCAGGCCGCGAAGTTGTTGCCTGGTGAAGAGGCCCGGTCCGCAGTCCCGGCTGCGCGGTCAGTTGAGGGCGTGCGGCGTGGCGAGGCTAAAGCAAGGAATCTGCACTTCCAGCATCTCCCCTTCCACCGTCAGCATGGAGTAGGTCCCGCGCATGAGACCCGACGCTGTCGGCAGCACGCACCAGCTGGTGTACCGAAACACCTGCCCCGGCTCGATGACGGGACGCTGACCAACCACGCCCCCGCCGGTCACTTCCCGCACGGCTTGGTGCGCGTCCGTGATCCACCAATGACGCGACAAAAGCTGAACCGACCGCTCCCCCTGGTTTTCGATTTCGATGTGGTACGCGAACACGTATTTCTCGTCGCCGGTCGCAGATAAATCGGACTGATCGGCTCTGTATTCGCTAACAGCCCGCACAATAATGCCCGAAGTATCCTGCGAAACCGCTGCTTCTTGCGGTGAGTAGTTCATGACTTTCCTCGTCTCGTTTTCTGGCCGTTTCTTCCTCGAAGTGTACTGCATAAAACCGACGGTGCAGGTGTACGATGGCGAGCATTGTGCGACCCCAATACCAACGATGGCTCCTTCCGACCCCACCGCGGCGAGCGCCGCGCGCGGTGGCCGCCCTAGTGGCGTTCCTGGTCGGCCTTTTCGGAACGGCGGCACTTGCCGGGCCGGTTCCCATGACCGCCAGCGATTTCACGCTCAGCCTCTACCAATTGAACGGAACGACTTGGAATCAGGTCGGCACCGGCAGCGTGCTTGGCTACTTCGGGCCGCACCGGTGCGCTTGCCCGGTCACGCTCGCCCCGCTGCTCCAGCTTACAACGTCCGGCCAAAGCGATATCGGTTCGTCGGTCATCGGCGTCGAGTTCTTGCTCGGCACAAGCTGCTCCGACGCGTCTGCCGCTTGCACGTCGCTCGGCAAAGTCACGTTCTCGACGACGCAAACGCCGGCGCCGCCCAGTTTTAACAGCGCGCTCGTCTACCAAAGCGCGGCGAGCGCTGCGGCCGTGAGTTGCAGCGGTCTGGCGGCAGGCACGACCAACCTGTGGGCGGTTCTCACCCAAGATGGCGTGGCGCTCAACTTCACCCCCACCATCGAGCTGGATGTCACGGCAGCGACGGTGGGCGCGCCCACCGCGGTCACCGCGACACCGGGAAACACCGGTATCAACGTGCAGTGGACGGCGCCCGCCAACGCCTCGCTCGTCGCCGGTTACCAAGTTCTGTGTTTGCCGCGTCCAACGACGCCAGCCAGCCAAGGCTATGAAAGCTGCGGGCTCGGCACTGCCGGTGCTTCGACGGTTCTCAGCCCGACCGATTCTAGCCAGCTCTGCTCCGCCGAGATCCCTGCGACGCAAACCTCGGTTCGCATCGGCGGGCTGGTCAACGGCACGGCGTATACGGTCGCCGTCGTGGCCATCGATTCGAGCGGCGGCACGAGCCCGCTTTCGCCACCTGCCGTGGCCACGCCCCAGCCGACCGACGGTTTCTACGAAAAATACAAACAAGCGGGTGGCGCGGCGACAGGATGTGGTTTGGGATCCGGTGGCACACCCTCGTGGCTTTGCCTGGCCACCGGGGCAGCCATCCTCGCGTGGCGAGCTCGCCGCCGACGGCGACGTCGCCCGAACGCAAGTGCCGTCTTGCTCGCGTGCGCCCTGGCGACGTCAGCACGAGCGCAAGCACCGGACTATCCTTCGACGGCCGGTGACTGGAGCGCACCGCCGCACGCAAGCAGCGACGACTGGGCCGCCAACCCCGAGCGGTCGAGCAACGACTGGGCGGCCAACCCAAGCACGGCGGCGGAAATCACACCGCCCGATTGGGGCCTCGAGGTTGGCTTTTCGCCCTATCGCCCCGACGTGGACAGCGAATTCGGCGGTCGTGAGCATCCCTTCACCGACACCTTCTCGTCGGGCCACCATGTGATGTCCGAGGCCGAGCTCGAACGCTACCTCGGCCATGGATTCGGTTCGTGGGGGGTCGGCCTGCGCGCCGGCTACTTTCGCGCCACCGGATCGGCTTTCCTGAGCGACGGAACCCGCAGCGCCGACGAGACCAGCCTGCGCATCATTCCCATCGCGCTGTCGGTCGTCTACCGCGCCGACGGCATCCCCGGTCTGCGGCGGGCGGCACTGGTCCCCTACGCCAAGGCTGGCTTCGATTTGGCCACGTGGACCGCCAGCACTACCGGCGCCCCGTCGCACACCGGACTGACGCCCGGCTGGCACGCGGCCTGCGGTGTCTCGCTCGGCCTCCACTGGCTCGGTCTCGGATCGGTCAAGCGCGGCGAAATCGCCGGGCCAGGTTCGCTGTTCTTCGAATGGGATTGGGCCCAGCTCGACGGCCTCGGCACCGGCAACCGGCTGCACCTCGGCGACAGCACGTGGTACGCGGGGCTGGTGTTCGATTTGTAGTCCGCTCGGTCGAAGTCGTATTACTTCGTGTACTTGTCAGGATCTTTGTCGAAGGTCTTCTTGCAGCCGGGGCAGCAGAAGTAGACGTGCTTGCCCTTGTGCTCGGCGTGCAGCGTGTCCTTGGCGATGGCAAATTGCTCGCCGGTCACCGGGCAGGTCGCCTTGGTTCCTTCTTTTTGCGGCGCTGAGAAGACCTTGGGCGCGGCCTGCGCAGCGGCGGCTGGGGTCTTTTCGGACGAAGCCGCGCGGACCTGCGGTGCTGAGGCCACGACGAAGGCGCCGAGGAGAAGAGCGGAAAGAACAGACTTCATGGACGAACTCCTTGGATGATGGTCGGCGGGACACCCGCTAACAATGACGAAGCGAAAATGCAAACGGTGCGCCAGAGAATCGTGCACCATTTCTCCGGCATTTTCCGCCGATTTCGAGCCCAAGCCTTGGCCGGCTGAGCAATAGTCTGCAATTCGGCGCTGTCGAATAGTCTGCATGCCGCTACTGGACGAAACGAGCCACGGCGGGCTTCGATCCAATTTCGACCGTGGTCTCGACGAAGACCCAACGATCTTCCGCCGGCACGAAAATACCCACGAGGTGTTTGCCTTCGGGCATGGGGATGAGCTTGGCCGGACACAGGATCCCGGTTTCTTCGTTGTCGACCACGATGGGAAAGGTGGGCAAGATGGGAAGTCGGCCAATGCCGTGGCAGTCGACGTTGACGAAGCCATTCCCGCGCGTGGGCGACAAGACCGGAACCAGCGTGCGTCGGATGATCGCGCCAGCGGTGGTATCGACGACTTCGCGGAACATCCGGTGACCAGGCGCAATCGCGACGATGCGGTGGCTGCCTTGTCCGACGAAAATGTCGGCGAAGGTCTGCCCCTTGAGATCGCCATCCACGAAAACCATAGCGCCGGGTGGAACCGTTTCCACGACCAAGTGCCCTGCGACTCGCGCCAGCACCGTATCCGGAAGTGTGCCCGGCTTTCCCTGCGGCTCTTCTTCCGTCCTGGAAGGATCTTGCCGACCTTTCGGTGACGGGCTGGGCGCCGACTCGAGCGGACTCTTTTGCACGACGGCCTCGTTGCCAGCACGCGGTGTTTGTCCAAACACGAGCAGTCCTGCGCCAGCAAGCACGAACGCCAGCGCAACGCCGGCCGCAAGCGCGAGCCGCCGACGAGGAGGACTTGCCGTGCTTGAAGGAGACGGAAGAGTGATAGCGCCGGGTTCGACCATGGCGACGACGGGCGCCGCTGCACGAGCGGGTAAGCGCTGTGGTGCGTGTTGGAATTGCAAGCTGGCAGCAATGCGTTCCCGCCACTCCTTGCTGTCGCCTGCGCCCAACCATTCCACGAGCCGTTGCGCCGACTCGGGGCGTTCGTATGGTTCGGGCGACAGCAAAGAGCGCAAGGGCGCACTCAAATCGCCCGCGGCAGCGTCGAGATCTCGGTCGAGCGGCTGGCCGGCAGACGGAGGCGGATTTCCGGTCAGCAGGAAATGCAAGACGGCGCCTAGCGCGTACAAATCCGCAGCGATCCGGTGCCGCTCGTCGAGAACGATGCCACCGGCGTCGAGGTTCTGCAGCTCGGGCGCGACGAAGGCCCACCGCTCGGGCGGCTGTTCCGTGATGCCGCGCAACCCAGCCGCGATGCCCGCATCGAGAAGAGTCACATCGCCGGATTCGCTGACCATCACATTCTGCGGAGCGAGCCCCAGATGGCAAAGCATGGGCTTGGCCCCGTGGCCGACGTGAAGAAGGTGCGCGACCTGCGCGCCAAGAAGCCCGACGAGCTCCGTCGGGACCACGGCGCCAGAAACATCGGCTTGGCTCGACCGATGGTTCTCGACCAATCGGGCGAGGTCGTACCCATGAGCAAACTCGCTCACCAGGAAGGTCGCCAACGGATCTTCGGAAACGTCGATCACCTTGCCGAAGCCGGGACGATGGAAATCGCGCAGCGTAAGCGCAGCGGCGAGAAATCGCTTTCGTGCCTGCACGAGTCGATCTTCCGCGATGCGATCGGGACGCAGCAGCTTGAGAGCAAAGACCGAAGCAGGCTCGGTCGAAGTGCCCTCCTCCGTCCTGTGCGCGAGGTAGGTCTCGGTGACGCCGCCCGGGCCAAGGAGCCCATCCACCACGTACTTCCCCAGACGAAACAAAGGCGGCACGACGGTCCATTGTAAACCCGCCGCAGCCCACCTGCGCGCGCCTAGAGGCCTAGCCGCCGTCGAGTGGCTTGGGACAAGTCGCGCGCAACTTGCAGGAGGCACACGAGGCGCCTCGCCAGATGTGGTCGTAGTAGCCCTGCACCTCGTCCAGCAGCAAGTCGTCGCGGCTGCAGAAGCCCATTTCGAAATTGCGCTTGCCCTCGCCTTTTGCTCCGAGCCCGGCGCCGGTCCAGTTGGCGCTGCCGAGATAGACCATGGTCCCGTCGACGACGACTGCTTTGAAGTGCACGCGCGGACACATCCGGAGAACGAAGCTTCCGTTTCGCGTCTGGCGCGCCTGGCGCAAGCCCGAGCGCTTACGCATTTCTTCGACGAACGGCCGCGACGGCGGCGACGCGTGCAAGACGCGGATCTCCACGCCGCGCTCGACCTGCTCTTCGAAAACTCGCAGCACGGAGCCGTAGTCGCCTTTGCCATTGGCCGTGCGTCGGCGTCCCGGCCTCGCCCGCTCATCCTCGACCATCAGCTCCTTCAGGTTTGCCGTGGCAATCCACAAGCTGCGCTCGGCATTCATCGCCGCTTTCACGACAGATTCGTAGTGACCACGACCCGCAATCAGCGAGAGCGTGACCGGACGCTGAAGACGAACGAAATCCATGATCGAGACCAGCCTGCGGTCTCCTGAGCTACTTTCCAGTTTTTTCGCCACTCGTGACGCGAGACCGACGACAAAAGGTTGTGCGCAACTTTCTTTGTGCGGAGAGACTTGTTGTAGTATTGCGCGCCGTTGAACTCGCGCAGCCAGGAACCTCCCGCCAAACCCAGCTATCCGTGCCGGTTCGGACCCCGCTTCGTCCTCCTCAAAGAACTCGGCAAGGGTGGCATGGGCCACGTCTTCATGGCGCTTACCGGCCAAGCCGGCGTGGAACGCGTGTGCGCGCTCAAGGTCCTCAAGGAAGTGCGCGCCGGCCGTGACGCCGAGGAGCTGACGCAGCGGTTTCTCGACGAAGCGAAGGTCGTCACGAAGCTGTCGCACGAAAACCTGGTCTACGTTTTCGACTTCGGTATCGAAGAACGCCAGGGCTACTTGGCCATGGAATACGTCCAGGGCAAGTCGATCACCGAAACCTGGAACCGATGCGCCGCCAAGCGCGACGGTTTCCCCATCGGCCTGTCCATCTATTACATCGCCGAGTTGGTCTCGGCCTTGTGGTACGCCGCCAATGTCGACGGGCTGGGGCTCGTCCACCGTGACATCTCGCCGTCCAACGTAATGTTGACGTACACCGGCGGTGTCAAGCTGATCGACTTTGGCCTGGCCAAGTGGAAGGCGAAGGTCGTGCAAACCGCGACCGGCGTGCAGTGGGGCAAGACCAGCTACATGTCGCCCGAGCAATTCACGGGCAAGCCGGTCGACCACCGCAGCGACCTTTTCTCGGCGGGCGTGATTCTGTGGGAGCTCTTGACCGGCCGACAGATGTTCCCGCCCTCGGAGGCGCGCACTCCGAACGCGGCGCCCCCGCCGCCCTCGCGCCACACGCGCGACGTTTCGCCCGGGCTCGACCGGGTGGTCATGAAGGCCCTGGCCCAAAGCCCCGCGGAGCGCTTTCAAAGTGGCGACGAAATGTGCGCGGCCCTGCTCGCCGAGATGCCGGCCGAGGCGGGCGGAAAGCTCCAAGCCGCGAAGTTCGTCGGCCGACTCTTCGAGGCGGAGATTCGCGCCGAAGCGGCCGAACAGCGCGAGCTCGTCGACCGCGCGGCTCGCATGGACGGTGGCAGCACCGGCGAACGCAGCGAACCGCCGGTCACCCAGGCTATCACCGACGGGGAAACCACGCCCGACCCCGATCCCGACGGGCTGGTGGGTAAGACTCTTTGCGATCGCTATTTCGTACGACGGCTAGTCGGCGAAGGCGCCATGGGGCGCGTTTACGAAGGCCACCACACCGGCATCGGAAAACGCGTCGCCATCAAGATCGCCCACTACGTGGAACGACGCAAAGTCGAGGTCGCCAAGCGTTTCCAACGCGAGGCCCTGGCGCCCGGACAAATCGGTCATCCCAATGTCGCCGACGTCACCGACTGCGGAACCACGCCCAAGGGTGAGTTCTTCTTCGTCATGGAGTTCATCGACGGCATCAGCCTCGACGCCGTCATCAAGCGCGACGGGCAGCTCGCCATCGAGCGCGTGCTCACCATCGCGACGCAAATCTGCCGCGCCCTCGAGGCCGCCCACCGCGCCGGCATCATTCACCGAGATCTGAAGCCCTCCAACGTGATGCTCGTGCGCTCGCCCGAGCAGGAGGAGCTGGTGAAGGTCCTCGACTTCGGCGTGGCCAAATTCCTCCACGAAACCGGCGACGGCGGCAACCTGACCCTGACCGATGCCACGGTCGGCACCCCCAAATACATGGCGCCCGAGCAGATTCGAGGCGGCGGCAAAGTCGACTTCCGCTCGGACATTTACGCTCTAGGCGCGATTGTCTACACCATGCTGGCGGGCGGTCGCTTGCCCATCGAAGGCGCCAGCGTCGACGAGATTTGGCAGCGCAAGCTGACCCGCGATCCCTATCCTTTGCACGAATACCGATCGGATCTTCCGTCCGACTTGGAAGAATTGATCCTGTCGTGTCTGTCACGCGACCCGGGTCGGCGGCCCGCGTCCGCCGCCGACCTGAAGAAGAAGCTCATCGCCCACCTCGAAGCCGTGCGGGTTGCCAGCGACAGCATCCTGGGCATGAAGTCGCCGTCGCAGACCGAAGTCCTCAGCGAGCGGCTATTGCGACGAAGAACGCGCATGGGCATGGCTCTTGGAACATGCACCGCCATCGCCATCGCCGTGCTCGGCATGTACTTCATTCACTGGCCATTTTCTCGTCCGCGGCGAGCAACGATTGCGGCGCCAGCGCCCGCCATCACGCCGGCTCCGCCTTCTCCGGCGCCGGCTCCGCCACCGCCTCCTTTGCCAGCGGCCGAAGCGGAAACCGCGCAGCTTCCACCTCCAGCCAAGCCGAGCGTTGCCCCGGCAGAGACGCCGCCCGTTCGCCCCGCCAAGGCTGCAGCGAAAGACAGCAAAGCCTCGACGCCACGCCTTCATCGCGAGGCAGAGACGACCGCCGGCAAAAAGACCGAAGCCTCGCAAGCGACCGCCGACAAGCCGGAACCGGCGAGCGGCGGCGAAACGATGAGAGAGGATGATCGCCCTGCGCCCGGCGAGGACGAAATCGTCGCGGCCGTCAGCAAGGCCGAGGCGGCCTTCAGCGAAGGTCGCATGGCAACCGCGCGCGTGGCCGCAAGTCAAGCCGTGGCTGGGGCTCGAAATGCGTCACCCGCACTGAGGTTGCGCGCCTACGTCGTCCTCGGCAAAGTGCAGCTTGCCTCCGAGCAGTTTGCCGAGGCCGAGCGAAGCTTCGACAAAGCGTTGGCCATCGATCCGCAAAACCCGGTCGCCCAAAAAGGCAAAGCGCGCGCGCACGAAAGCGCCACGACCGAGCCGTAGGGTCTCAATAATTAAACTGCACGCGGTGGGGACGTTCGGCCACCACCTCGCGGTCGAGCGTCCAGATGCGGTTTTCGGGGATGACGAACACGCCGACCATGTGTTTGCCCGGATCGAGGCGCACTCCCGCGATGGGACAGAAGGCACCGATTTCGCGCCCGTCGATGAGGACCGGGTATTTGCCCTCGGTCGTGCAGGCCACGTTCAAGCCCACGCTGCCGGTCAGCGGGAAGATCGCCGGCACCATCTCTCGTTCGAAGAGGACGCCCTTGCCGGTGTCGATCACGTCGCGCAACATGCGATAGCCTGCGGCCGTGATGACCAGGCGGTGCACGCCGGGCTGGGTGAGCAAGGTCGACGGTGTTGATCCCACTTCTTTGCCATCGAGCCAAACCGCGGCGCCGGGCGGGTTCACCTTGAGCACCAAGTGCCCGGCCGGGATGGCAGGAGCGGGAGCCAACTTGGGCTTGACGGCCTCCAACCTCGCACGCTCCGCCGCAGCAGCTTCGTCGTGCTGGCGGCTAATCTCGCGTACCTCGCGCCAACTCTTGGCGAACAGAAACCCCTCGACGACGCCCACCACCAGGACCACCGCGACCGGAACCCACGCGTAGCGGAAAATCTTGCGCGCGAACGCGCTCTTGGTCCACGCCAGCAGGCGAATCGCCCGGCGGCGGCGCCGCCGCTTCACCGTGCCGTCGGGGCCAACCTCGATCTCGTCTTCGTCGTCATCTTCGTCGAAAATTGCGCCGACGTCCGGATCGTCCGCAGACACCTCGCCGCGCCCGTCGTCGGGGAACGCCGAGCCACTCGGCGGAACGAACGAGAACGGCCGCTGCGGCTCGGACTCGTCCTCGTCCTCATCCTCGTCGGGCTCGGCCAAGACGGCGCCGATCCCCGAATCGGACGGGCGAAGCGGGGCATCACCCATGCCCTGCGTGCCTTCGGAAGCTGAAAGGCTGTCGACGACCGCCGCGCTCGGCCCGGAAGTTGGTTTTGCCACGCTCGCGTTCGCGGAGAGCAACGCCACCGAGATCTGGCGAACGACGTCGCGCGCGGATCGCGGCCGCTCGCCTGGTGCGTATCGAAGCAGCCGAGTCACCACGTCGGCAATCGACGGGTGAAGGCCCTCGCACGGCGGTGGCCCCTGCGCAATGCGAGCTTCCAGCTCAGCCGGAACCTCGGCCGCATAAGGAGGGCAGCCATAGCAGAGAAAATACATCAGCGCGCCCACCGCGTAGAGGTCCGATTGCGCAGAGGCGGGTTCTCCCCGTAGCTGCTCGGGCGCAGCAAAGCGCCAGCTTTCGCTCGGCCACGCAGCATCGCTGCGTAACGCCTCGTCGAGGCCGCAGTCGAGCAGCACGACATCGCCCGACGGCCGCACGAGCACGTTGCCCGGCGAGAGAGAACCGTGCCTTCCGGGACCCTCGGCCTGCCCATGCAGCACGACCAATCGCTCGGCGAGCTTGCGACCGACCAGCCCGACCAAGCGCGCGTCCATCATCATCCCGCCGTCGCCGCCGCCGGGAACCGCCTGTACCCGCAGTTGCCGAAGATCGACCCCTTCGTTGAACTCGAACGCGAGGAAAAGCGGACCAGGGCGCTCCCCGATTTCCACCAGCTTGGCGATTCCGGGCAACGAGATCCATTGCAACCTGCGGGCGACATCCACGAGGCGAGCCTCGATACCGTCGTGCGCTGCCTCGGGACGAAGTACTTTCAGCGTGAAGATCTTCGCTTCGCTCGACGGTACGGGCTCGATGGCGCGGGCTCGATAGGTCAGCGTCACGTTGCCCTGGCCGAGCATGGCCTCCGGTACGTAGCGGCCCAACCGCGCCCCACCGGCGCTCATGACGTCGATCCTCGCATGCCTCGCACGCCTTGCACGCCCACGGCATCGGCAGATGCGCGCAAACTCTACAGTTTTTGCATCGACCGCCGTGTCAACGAGGCCCTCGTTGCCGGACAACTTCGAACATGGCAATGCCGGCGGTGGTCGACAGATTGACCGAGCGCAACGCGGGCTCGACCATCGGAATGCGCACCGTGCGGTCGCGATACCGTTCGAGCAGATCGGCGGGAAGCCCCACGCTTTCGCGACCGAAGATCAACGCTACGTCGTCAGGATAACGAACGTCCCAGAAAGTGCGCGAGGCGTGCGACGTGAAATAGAACGGCTCGCCGAGCTCGGGCAGGCGCTTTTCGATGGCCTCCCAATTCGGCCACACCCGCAAGCGCACACGTGGCCAATAGTCGAGCCCGGCGCGTTGCAGATAGCGGTCGTCCAGCGAGAAACCAAGCGGCTCGACCAGATGCAAGTCGGCGCCCGCAGCCAGCGTCGTGCGACCGATATTGCCCGTGTTCCAGTGAATCTCGGGCTCGACAAGAATGATATGTAAGGAAGGCACGGCTTCGCTTGCGAAGAACATAGTATCGTCGCCGACGGAACACCATCTCCATGCTGCATCTCGAACAACTCATCGCCCGAAATTGGCCCTGCTCGCGCAAAGAGGCGCGCCGCCTGGCCGCAAAAGCTCCGCCTGAATTGCCTCGCCGGATTGCGCCCGAAACCCTCCCGCTCACCGTGGAAATCGCGGGTCGCACCCTGACGCTTTACGATTCCTTCCATCTGATGATGAACAAGCCTGCCGGCTGCATCACGGCCCTGGTGGATCCGACACACAAAACAGCGGCGGCCTACCTGGAGGGTGCGCCGCTTGCCGGCGAGCTGCGGCCGGTGGGCCGGCTGGACCTCGACACCACCGGTCTTCTCCTGTGGACTACCGACGGAAGCTGGCTGCACCGGCTGACCCATCCGAAAAACGGAATTCCTCGCACCTACCACGCGGGGCTCGAGCGACCGTTCTCGCCGGCGCCCAGCGATCTCGTCCTGCGCGACGGCCACCGCCCGAGCATCGTCGATTTGCGTTCACTCTCCGCTGGCGAAGCCCATCCCGGCCTGCGCAAAGACAGCGGCGCCACCCACTTCGCCACCGTCACCATCGCTGGCGGCGCATACCACGAAGTGCGCCGCATCTTCGCCGCGCTCGGCAGCCACGTGCTTTCGCTGTGTCGGGTTTCCTTCGGCGACTGGACCTTGCCGAAGGAGCTCGCGCCGGGCACCTGGCAAGAGATTACGCCCAAAGGCTGAGGGCAGCGAAGGTCGCGTGGCCAGCAAGCGAAAGAAGCGGCTTTGGCGCTGGGGGAAGAAGCATTTCCCCTGGTGGGCGCGCGTGCTGGCCATCGCTCTTACGCCCATTGTCGCGCTGAACCTGGCCGTGGCGTTCTTCGGTAGCTCGCTGGTGTTTCCGCTGTCGCCGTTTTTCCTGCGCAACAAGTTGGCCGCGCTCGGACGCTATGCCGTGCACCGCCCGCGCTGCTTGATCGATGGCCACCCTGCCCTCGACGAAATCGTGGCGCGAGCCGAAAGCAAGCACCACGTGCCGCACGGGCTTCTTGCAGCGATCGTCCAAACGGAATCAAATGGCCGCATCCACCGCATCTCTTCGGCCGGCGCCATGGGACCTGGCCAGCTCACGCCATCGACGGCTAAGCTGCTCGGCGTAGCCGATCCCTTCGACCCGCTGGAAGCCATCGACGGCAGCAGCCGCTACCTCGCCATGCAGCTCGCCACCTTTCGCGACGCTCGCCTCGCCGTCGCCGCGTACAACGCCGGCCCCGGCGCCATCGTGAACCGCACCGTTCCCCAGAACGGCGAAACAGAATTCTACGTGCGCAAAGTGATGAGCGCGTACGACAAGGTGCAGCCGCTGGCGCGCGGACGGTGACGTGGTCGTCGACATGGACGGCACCGCACGCCGCTAACCTCTTCATCGCACTTCGTAGCGCGCGAGGCCGGCTTCGGTGCCGAGCCACAATTGCGTGTCGGTGAGAAGCAATGCCGACGAGCGCGGATCGGGAATTCCTGCATCCCAGGAAAAATCGCGCCCACTGGCACCGTCGCTGCGCACGAACGCAAGTCCACCCAGCGTTCCAACGAAGGCACCGCGAGCGTCGGCGGCAAGCGCGACCACCATATCGTCGCGCAAGAGATTTCGCCGGCTGAAGAATTGCCGACGGTCGCCGTGAATGTGAGCGACGCCATGCTGGCAGGTGCCCACCCACAGGTCGTCCCTGCCGATCGCCGCAACAGCGGTGACCCAGTTCTCGGGCAGATCCTCCGGATCCTGAAGATGTCGGGCTGCAAAGCCCGCAAAGCCCTCGGCCGCCAAGGATTTCACGCCCTCGGTTTCACTCGCCATCCAAAGCTCGCCGTCGGCCGAGGCCACGGCCACCAGTTTCAGCGGTACGCCACCGCGATGGGCGGTGAAGCGCGCCGATAGTCGATTTCCATTGCGCCGCACTTGAACGAGACCATAAGCCGACGTCATCGCCACTGCCGTGCCGTCGATGGGGCCGATCGCCGTCACCGCCGATTGCGCAACCCAACGCAGGACCGCTGGATCTCGACGACTGAAAGAGTGCAGGCGGAAAGATCGATCGTAGCGCACCAACCCGTTCGAGGTCGCAACGAAGAGATCTTCGCCGTCGCTGCCGAGGCCGTGCACCATTTGCGACGGCAGTCCGCCAAGCAGCTGCCAGCCCTTGCCGTCGCGATAGCAGGCGCCGTGATCGAAGCTGCCGACGACGGTTCGGCCCGCAAATGACACCATCGCAATCAGGTGGTTGTCGCAAATTTCGTTCGCGGGGCGCAGCGAGCGTGCCGGCGCTCCTTTCGTCCATAGATGCAGCCCTGCGCGACCGAGCCCCAGCCACACGCGATCGCCGTCGGTGGCGACGGCAGTGACTCTTCCCGGGAGACCGCTTGCGATCGAGGTCACCGCGGTCTTGTGAAGTCCGAACAGCTCGCCGCGAGCGGTGCCAACGAGAAGCGTCCCGTCCGACGTCGATTGCGAAAGAGCCGACGCTGCCGGCGAAAGGCCGGTTTGTTGCGAGACGAGCGTGCTGACGCCATCGGCGCGCGCCTGTTGAAGCCGTTCGCCGGTTGCCACCACAACGAAATCAGCCCGCGCCCGCAGCGCCTGAATCGGTGCACCCATGGCAAAGCTAGCGACGGACTTGCCCGCGGCATCCTTGAACACCAATCGCCCGTCCAATCCGCCAAGCACCGGTCCGGTCGGCAAGGCCAGCGCGCGCCACATGCCCGGGCCGCCTTGCTTCGATACGCGCGTCCAAACACCGTCCTTATCGTGCGTCCAATGTTCGAGGCCGCTCTGATGACGAAGGAGCCACACGCCGGTGGAATCCGCCGCGACGGCGTAGACCGGATGGAAGCGGGTACATCCGTTCTCGCAGCCGAGCTTGGTCACGGTAGACGGAACACTCTTCTTCACCTCGACGATGGCCGCAGCGAAATCGCTGCCCACTAGCACGTGGCTTTCGTCGAGCAGGGCGAGGCTGCGCAGACTATTGCCGGGCAGACCGTCCGCGCTGGTCAGCGTCTTGGCGTAGGCTCCATCGCGACGGCGATGGATGGCGAGGCCGCCGCCGGTGGCGGCCCAAACCTGGTCGCCAACCAGCAAGATGTCGCGCACATCGCCCGTGAAGGTGAACTGTTCCTGCAAGACGATCTCGGGCAAGGGAGCAGGCGTGGCGGACGGTGCCTCTGCTGCGTGTACCACCGTCGGAGCACCGGCGCACAACCACAGAACCGCCGCGGGAGCCACCATGCATGCCCCTTGCCCGAGACCCATGACTACTTCGCCTCCACGGTCAGCGTGTGGTTCTGCTCGGCGCGGTTGCCTGCGCGGTCGCGCACGACCACCAGCACTTGGTAATCGCCCTTGGTAATATCACCCGGGACGCGCACCCGAGTCGTCCAGTGAATGGCATCCTCGGACGACAAGACCAGGCGCAGCCACCCGAGCTCGCGACAATGCACGTACACCTCGTCGGCCGGCTCGACACTGTCGACCTTCACGGTCAGAAGAGCGCCCGGCTTCGCAGCCTTCGGCAAAATCTCGACGACAAAGTCGTCGGCCTTGCTGTCGAGCACGTAGGGTTCGCGGCGCTCGATCCTGCTGCCGTCGGCCAGCTCGATGACGACGAGAATCGTGTAGGCGCCGTCGGGCAGGCCCTCGGGCACCAGGAACCGCCCGCGCCAACGGGCGCGCTGAGCATCGAAGGTCAATTCCTTGACCAGACCGAACGAGAAGGTCGCGGTCACCCGGCGAGCGTCGGCCGGCGCCGCGATGTCCAGCACCGGATCGCCCGGCGGAATGTCGTGACGGGAGAGCTCGGCTAAGGCGAGACGACTTACGCCTTCAGGCAAGGGCAAACGCTGCTGCACCGGAATCAGCGGCTCGGACGGCTGGCGCGCCACCTCAGCCCGATCCACGGCAACGAACGCCGTGTATTGACTGACCAGCGAATGCTCGAGCGCGATGCGGGTGATATCGTCCTTGTGCGAGCCCGGTCGCACGTTCTCGTCATCGCTCCATTCGGCAATGCGCGCCCTTGCCCACAAGCTCGGCACCGCGGGTCGGTTGGCATCTTCGGCAAGCTCGACGGCGAGCTTCGCCCGATAGGATTTGCTTCCTACCTGTCCCGTGAGGATCAGGTTGCCATGGCCCGGCTGGCGGTAACGGCCGTGCACGAGCACCGGCTGGCCATCGAAGAGATCGGTGATTTGCGCAGGCGTTTGGTCGTACACGTCGAGGCCGTCCCACGTCAGCTTGATGTCGCTCAGCACGGGATTGCGCACGCGGCGGTAGAATTTTTCGACGAACGGAGCAACCGGCTCGTCGAGGCGCATGAACTGCACCTCGCCCCGCCCGAGCCGAGCCATGCTGGAAAGCAAGTGACGATTCACCGACGTCCCCACGCCCATGGCGAAGAGTCGCGCATGGGCCTGGTTCTGCGTGGTCACCGCCGCGAGGATTTCGGCGTCGTTGCCAATGTAGCCATCGGTCAGAAAGAAGACGACGCGCAAGCGTCCCTCTTCGGGCCGCCCCTCCAGCGCGCGCCGGATCCCATTCAACATCTCGGTGCCGCCCTCGCCTGCCATGGCATTGACGAACTGCAGCCCCGACGCCACATTCTCGGGCGTGTTCGGAAGCGGCACGGTCGACAGTGCCGAGACGTGATCCGAGAAGCGCATGATAGTGAAACGATCTTGCGGATTCATGTGGCGAAGCGCCTCGCGCACCATGGACTTGGCCGCTTCGACGGGAGCACCGTTCATCGAGCCGCTGGTGTCGACGACGAAGAACAGATCCTTGGGCGAGATGTCTTCCTCGCGCGGCCGCGCCGGCGGCTGCAGCACGACGGTGAACGTTCCATCGCCGCCTTGCCGATGGCTCAGCACGACCGCCTTGGGTTGGCTGCCGCGCACATCGACCCGAAGGATGAAGTCCTTGTTCGGCATCCGGTCGTTCGCGTCGAGCGAAACGCGCGCCGTGCTGGCATCGATGCGATTGATGACGATTTTGTGCGACGGCGATTTCAGCAAGCCGATGGGCATGCCCGGCTCGACGAGAAGGTCGAGGTCGATGCGGTGAGCGCTAGTTTCGCCTTCGCCGAGAGCGGGCGGCGAAATGCGACTGGCGTCGCTTACGCGATCGGTGTCGACGTAGCGCGCGCCCGGCTGCTTGTCGGGCCCGGGCAGCGGCTGTCCCGGAATGTAGCGCGGCCCGACCACGGTCGGGAACACGAACGACGAAACACCCTCTTCGTACGGCAGCGCCTCGACGTAGCTCAGCTTGACCTCGACCTTGTGGCCGGGCGGAATGTTGCCCACCTTCTGCGTGAAAATGTTGGGCCGCTCCTGGGTCATCAACGATGCCGTGTGCCCAGTGCGCTTCGCGTCTTCGTAGACGCGCTCGGCTTCCTCCCGCGGTTTGATTTCCGCGACGATCTCGCGACCGGCCACCCGCATGGTCATGGCGTGCACGGCCGCCCGCTCGGGTAACGGGAAGACGTAGATGGCCTCGATGGTCTGGTCGTAGGGATTGACGTAGGTTTGGGTCACCTCCACCTCGGCGACGAAGCCCCGCAGGGTGCCCCGCACCTTGGTTCCGGCGAGCGGCAGCGGAATAGGCGATTGGTCGCCGGGCAGATACAGACCGAACTGCGCGGATTTTTCGGCGTCGGCATCGGCGTAGGCGAGCGCGGGCAATAGCAGCGCCGCGAACAGCGTCGAGAAGCGAAGGACACGAGGATTCATGATGGGCTCCTTTCCTGATCGTGCGCGCTAGTCCTTGGCGATCGTAGCGGCCTTGTCGGCGGGCAAGACCTCGAAGCTCGTCTCTTGCAGCTTGGCGCCGTTGTCGGCGAGCACGCGAACGCTGTACTGCCCAGCGTGCAAGAGGTGCCGACTCCAGGTGCGCCAGCGCTTGCTTTGGCCCACCGGCAGGTAGTGGCGCGCGACCTCTTTGCCGTTGCACGTCCACACGTGCTCGACGTAGCCGCCGCCCGGTCCGGTGATCTGCGTGAACGCGAAGACCGTCTGACCGGCCTGCAGCTTCTCGGGCACGGGCTGGGCCTTGCGATCGACGATGGCAGAGGCAAGAACCAGATCGGCTTTGATGTCGTTGGCGGTCGTCGGTGTCTTATCGGCAACGGAGCCCGAAGCCTCGGCAGTGGGCGGGATTGCGGCGGGAGAGCTGACGGCGGCGGCGAGCGTGAGAGAAGCGATGGCGAAGAGCATGATTGTTTTCCTTTCGTTGGGTCCGCTCGAATGGCGGAGACTCCCTCGCCTATTGCAGCCGCCATGCCGAGAAAGAGCCGCGAGAATCTCGAGGAAATCAGGGCAAATCGCCGCTATCTATCTTTTATAGATACTCTTCTATAGAATACTTCAATCATGGAACCCCGCTGGTCCGAATGGCTCCGCCGAGTCCGCCACGACCTGGTCAAACGCTTGCTCTGGCCAACGCGGGATCGGCGCGAGATGGGCGGCCCGGCCCGACCGCGCGAGCTGGTGGCGACTCTCGTCGACGACGAAGGCAAGCCATCGACGGCGGCGGCGGTGTGGGCGCAGCTGCAGAGCGACGCACCCGAACCGTCGCATTCGGCCTTGCCCACCTTCGAAACTGCACTGGCTGCGGCCGTGGCAGCCGCCGAGCGCGACGATGTGGAAGGCGTGCTGGCGCTCGATCCAGCCTTCGACCAATTGGCCCGCGATCTTGCAAAGGAAAGGCGCTAGCCGTGCCGAAGATTCTGGTCATCGACGATCGCGACCAAACCGTGGAGATGTGCCACCGCTATTTACCTGCCCTCGACACGGTGACCCGCTGCGAGCGGGCAGCGCCCTGCCAGGTCTGCGAAGAGCGCGAGCGCGGCTGCCCGCTCAAGTGCGCGCACGATTTTCGTGAGGCCGACGAGGTGCTGGCGCGCCTTTCCGCCTTGCCCGATTTGGTGGTGCTCGACCTGCACTTCGCCTTGCCGGAAGAGCGACTGCTTCCCGAGGACAAAAGCAGCCTTCCCGGCGAGGCCCGCGCTCGCAAACAAGCCGTGGAGCAACTGCGCCGACGACAAGGCCTACTCATCCTGGAACGCCTGCGCCAGGCCTACCCCTCGTTGCCCGTCGTCATGCTGACCACGACGGGCGCCGATCTCGGCGCGGCTCGGCCCGCCGATCCGCTGCTGCATTTCTGCGAGAACGACGTGCTCGACAGCCGCAGCCTGGCCGCCGAGATCAAGCACGCCCTCGCGCTGTCCGAGGCCGCGCAAGAAGGCGGGGTGTTTTGGGGCAAGGGCCGGGCCATGCGCGAGCTTCGACGATCCATTGCCACGCTGGCGCGCTCGCCGCTGCCGCTTCTGATTGAAGGCGAAACCGGCACCGGCAAGAGCTTCCTCGCCGAGCATGCCATTCATCCTCGCTCGGGCGCCAAGGGCGCGCTCGTGGTCACGGATCTTTCCACCATTCCTGCGGCAATTCTGCCGGCCCATCTGTTCGGCGCACGGCGAGGCGCTTACACGGGGGCCACCGACGACCACGCCGGCGTTTTCGAGCAGGCCCACGGCGGAACGCTCTTTCTCGACGAGATCGCCAACCTCGATCTCGAGCTGCAAAAGCAGCTTCTGCTGGTGCTCGAACGCGGCACCGTGACCCGACTGGGCGACAGCAAGCCACGGCCCGCAGCGCCGCGCCTGGTCGCCGCGACCAACCAGCCGCTCGACGAGCTGGTCGCCGCGGGACGGTTTCGCACCGACCTTTACATGCGCCTCAATCCGGCGACGCGGCTACGCGTTCCACCCCTGCGCAATCGCCGCGACGATCTGCCAGATCTCGTGCGTTTTGCTCTTCTGGAGGCGCTTGGCAGTGAGGGCCTGCGCCCCCTAGTGCGTGCCTACCTGGCCCAATTTCCGACGCCCGAGGATTTCCGCGAAAGTGAAAACCAAGTGGTCATCGGGCGACCCGCCATTCGCCTCGCGCGGCGAGACGCCTTTACCGTGTTTCTCAGTCGGGACGCCCTCGATCGATTGCTCGAGCATGATTGGCCGGGCAACCACCGCGAGCTGCGCTTGCTTGCAGGCAATGTACTCGTGCACGCGCTCAGTCGGCCGCTCGATGTTCCCGAACAAAGCCGCGAGCGGGCACCGGCGCTGCTGACCATCGCCGACGACCTCATCGACAAGCTTCTGGGCGGCAGCGTGCGCTCGACCCATCCGGCCGCGACGACCGTCCGCGGTCGCACCGTGCAAGTCGACCTTCCCACTGGCCGCTCCTTCTCAACCATCAGCAATGAAGTCGAGCGCCAGTATTTACGCGCGATGTTTCGGCGCTGTGCCGGCGACCTCGAGCGCATGGCGCACGAGTTGCTCGGCCCCAAAGGCTCGGCCCGCAAAGTGCATCTCCGCCTCAACCAACTTGGACTAAAGTTGCGCGAGTTACGCGCGGAGATCTCATGAAGACGGTCACGGTTCTTCTGACTCTGTTGTTGGGTGCGACTGCGCTGGCGGCCGAGTCGCCCTTCGAGATCGACACCACCGCCAACCCCGACGGAGGCGCCGAGCCCCAGAACACCGCCATCGATCGGGACGGCGCCGCACGGCTCTCGCGCAAAGCCCTCGCACGCATCAAAGACGGTGGCTGGGAAGAGGCCGCCGAGCTCCTGCGCCAGGCGCATGCCAAGGATCCCGGCAACGCCGCCAGCGCCACCGACCTGGCGTTCGCCCTCGCCCACCTCGGTCGCCGCGACGAGGCCGAGCGTTTCTATCGCGCCGCCATCGACCTCGATCCGAAGCGCTTTTATGCGTACGCCAATCTGGCCGAACTGTGGACGAGCGATCCCACGCGCTGGCAGCGCCACGCCGACATGGTGGCCTTCCTGGAAAAGGCGATGCAGACCGTGGCAGGCGATGCGCGCGCGCACGCCTTCATTCAGTTGCGTCTGGCCGAGCTTCTCCGCAGCGTCGGCCGGGCGGACGACGCGCGTACCCATTTGCAACCCCTGACCGCCAGCACGGTACCGGTTCAGATTCGCCGACGAGCCCTGCAATTGATCGAAAGCCTCGACGCCGAATCGGGCGATCGCGCGCTCGAAGACTGGCCTACGCCCTCCGTGCCAGCGGCCGATAGGACGAAGCTCGCAACGGTAAATGCCGAGAAGGACAGTCGCGAGGCGCTGAAGACCCTCGACGCGCTGGTGGCGCGCTGGCCGGCGTGGACGGATGCGCGCTGGGCACGCGCGCAACTGCTCGAACGCATGGGGCAACCCGACGAGGCGAGTGGCGACCTCACCATCCTGGTCCAGCTCGCGCCGTCGCACGCGCGCGCGTGGCGCCACCTTGGCATGTTGCTGGCACAGCACGGGGGCAGCTTCGAGGCTGAACGCGCCGACGAAGCACTTCGCCACGCGCTGGCGCTGGAGCCGTCGTGGTCGGATCTGCGCGAGCTGCGCAAACAGGTGGCCACCAAACGTGCGCGCGGCGGAAGGAGGCCGTCGGGAGTGAGGGTCCCCGAACCGACCGCCAAGGCACGGCAGCTTCTGCAAGATGCGCAAAGCTGGATGAGCATGGAGGCGCCCGAGATGGCGCCGCCGCTTCTGCAGCAGGCCTTGGCAGAATCGCCGACCTTCGTCGAAGCGGCCGCCGCGCTCTATTCCATCGAGCACACGGTTCCCGAGGCCACCGTGAAGGCACTGTGGAACGATGGCAACAGCCTCTGGCAGTTGGTGCTGGCGGTGGACGCGCTTCGTTCCCGCGATGCCGGCACTCTGGCGCGACCCTGGATCGACCGCGCCGTCGAGCTGGGCGTCGAAGAGGCCCGTTTTGCTCGCGCGTCGCTGCGCGCGGCGGCCGGCGACAAGTCAGGGGCGCTCGATGATTTGCGCGACTACGTCGCCACCGAGCCGGCGCCGCCACGCTTGGAAGAAGCGCACGCGTTGCGCCTGACGCTGACGACGGCCAGTGACGATTCGCCGGAACGCTTGGCGCACGGGAAGCTGGCGCAGGACAAGCCGAGGGAAGCCTTGACAGCGCTCGGCGGCAGCTGTCGCAAAGGATTGCCGTTCGACAGCCTGCTCGCCGTCGGTCGCGTGCACGAATTCATGGGCAACGGGATGGGTGCGCTCGACTGCTATCAATTGGCTATCGACGGAGCCGCCGCCGTAACCACCGAGCGCAAGCGGCACGCGTGGCAGCGACTCGCCTCGGCAGCCACCGGCCTCGCACCGAGCGAGCTTCGCAGGTTTCGCGGCTCGCTCGAGCTGGCGCTCAAAGCCCACGTTCCCCTGGCGGCATTCTCGCTGGCGCGCATCGCCGAGTCGGAAAACGACTGGCCGCAAGCCACCACGCTCGTGCGGTCTTTCTTGGACGGGGCGGACGCAGACGATCCACGGTTGGACGAGGCGCGCGCCTTGCAAGCGCGTGCCCGCAAGGTGATCGACAACGAGACCGAAGAGCGCACCCGTCGCAGCGAGCACCTTCGCACGCTCGTCGTCTTGCTAGTCATCGCCGCGCTGGTCGCCCTCGTGGCACGCCGCCGTTACCGGCAGCCGCTTGCGCGCGCCTTGCACGCGCAGCCCCTGCTCTTCCCGGCGCTCGCCCAGGCCGTCGGCCAGATCCGCCACGACGTGCTCAAGCACCGGGCCAGCGCGCTCGAGCTGCTCGGGGATGCGGCCACCAATCGCCACGATGTCGCACGCGCGCTCCTCGAACCCGAACCCGCGTCGGCAACCGTCGCGGAGATCTACCAACACCTGGCACAGGAAGCGCGCGGGCTCGGGCTGCGTTTGCGCGTGCTCGCGGCAGAGCCGATCTTCGGTCCGTTGGTAGCCGACCTTGCGAAGGCCGAGGCCCTGCTTGCGCGGGGCTCAGCTGCTGCGCCAGAGGATTTGCGTGCGATCGACGAGCGCCTGCGAGGCATCCATGCGGATCGGCTAGAACAGCTCCTGCGCTCAGGCCCGCGCACGACCGTCGACGCAGGCCTGCTGGCACGCTGGATCGACGCCATGACCAATGAGCCCGGCCGTGGTCCTTGGATCGCGCCACAGCTGAATCTGAAGGACCCCGAGATTCTCTTTCCCCTGCCGGAGAGCACGCTGGCGTCGATCTTCAGCAACCTGCTTCGCAACGCGATGGCTGCCGCCGCCGAAGAGCCCAACGCCGCCGTCGAGGTTCGCGTCGAAAAGAGCCGCGACAGCCTGGGCAAGCGCACGGTCAGCCTGCTCGTCGCCGATTCATCGTCGCAGCCTCTGCAACTCGTCGACATCGATAATCGCCCGGCCGATCGCGGGCTGGGTATCGTTCGCGAAACGACGCGCTCGTGGGGCGGCGAAATCGTCGCGCGCGACGAGGTGGCGCCCTTCCGAAAGATCGTGGGCGTTCGTTTTGCAGCGCCTAGCGAGGTGAAGCCGTGAGCGAGGCCGAGGCCGAAAAGTTCGCTCGGCAACCGCTGTTCGTGGTGTGCGAAGACGGCGACGAATACATTCAACGCTTCGAGCGATTCTTGGGACACGAGTTCCGCTTTCTGCGGGTTGGCAGCGGTGCAGAGGCACAAGCGGTGCTTGTGCACGAACCCGTCACCGGCTTGCTCTTGGACCTGGATTTCCGCCGCCTGCCTGCCTCGCAGCTCCTCGGTGAAGGCGACCGATCCGCCACCCCGCCGACGAGCGAAGAGCAGGCTCGCTGGTCTGCCATGCAAGGGATCTTGATCCTCCAGCACCTGCGTCGGCAAGGGATCGCACTGGCCGCGCTACTCTTTGCCGATCTGGACGATGCAGAGCAGATTTCTTATCTCGAACGCACGCTCGCTCCCCTCGCCGTGGTCTCGAGTCGAGAAGGCTTGGCTCAGCTGGCCGCGCGACTGCGCCGAATGGCGGCCGGTAGGGACAGCCTCGCCGATCTGCTATAGTTCGTCGTTCGTTTCACTCAAAAGTTCACAGGAAAAGGAGATCACGGATGAGCGTTTCACTACGCGTCGGGGTTTTGGGCGCGACGGGGATGGTGGGCCAGCGGTTTTTGGCCCTGCTCGAGAATCACCCTTGGTTCAAGGTCACGACCTTGGCCGCGAGCGCCAACTCTGCCGGCAAGACCTACAAGGACGCGGTGGCTGGCCGCTGGGCCATGAAGACGCCCATCCCCGCGGCGTTCGCGGGTATGAAGGTCTTGGACGCGTCGTCGATCGACGAGGTGGCCAAGTCCGTAGACTTCGTCTTCTGCGCAGTCGACATGCCCAAGGAAGACACCAAGAAGCTGGAAGAGGACTACGCCAAGCGCGAAATCCCCGTGGTGTCGAACAACTCCGCCCACCGCGCAACGCCCGACGTACCGATGATGCTCCCCGAGATCAACGCCGGCCACGCCCAGGTCATCGCCGACCAGCGCAAGCGCCTCGGCACCAAGCACGGCTTCATCGCGGTCAAGCCCAACTGCTCGCTGCAAAGCTATGTGCCGGCCATCGATCCGTTGATGGCGTTCGGCCCCAAGGACATCTTCGTCTGCACCTACCAGGCTATCTCTGGCGCCGGCAAGACCTTCGAAACCTGGCCCGACATGGTCGACAACGTGATCCCCTTCATCAAGGGCGAAGAACAAAAGTCCGAAGAAGAGCCGCTCAAGATTTGGGGCAAGCTCGACGGCGGCAAGATCGTGCCCGCCACGTCGCCGCGCATTTCCGCCCAATGCATTCGCGTGCCGGCCAGCGATGGTCACATGGCCGCGGTCTTCGTGCGCTTCGACAAGAAGCCCACGGCCGAGCAGATCCTCGATTGTTGGAAGAAAGCCTCCGGCAAGCCGCAGACGCTCAAGCTGCCGAGCGCGCCCACACCGTACCTCACCTACTTCGCCGAGGACAATCGCCCGCAGACCAAGCTCGATCGCGACGTCGGCAACGGCATGGGGATCACCATCGGACGCCTGCGCACCGATCCCATCTACGACTACAAGTTCGTGTGTCTGTCGCACAACACGGTTCGTGGTGCCGCCGGCGGCGCCGTGCTGACCGCCGAGCTACTGACCGCTGAAGGTTATATTACCGCCAAGTAGCGGCGAAACGGCCACAGAACGGGGAGCACCGAAGTCGGGCTCCCCGTTTTTCGTTCCGGGTCCCGGATCGGCTGGACCCTGAAGCGCTGGCATCCAAGGATAGGACGCCGGCTAGGGTCACAGCGGCACCGTGTAGCTATGACACTTCCAATAGCCGACCGTCGGATCGAATAGGCAGCCTAGAAGACCACCACCGCAATCGCTGTCATCGACGCATTGGTCTTTCGGCGTGTGGCAGTAGTAACCTACACCTTGACAGAAGTCCGCACCAGCTGCGTCACACGGCAAGGCCGGCGTCGGCGAGCAATACCCGCCGGCACCGCAGTCGGTATCGACGTGGCAGTTGCCCGGTACGCAGGTGTTGCTCGCGCCGAAGGTGTAAGAGGATCCCTTGCAGGCGCACGTTTGGCCACTTGGACAATCGCCGTCGCCGGCGCACTTGTCGTACGCGCAATAGCAACCGGCGACGTGCGACGATGTGAGGCACCGGCCGTTGGCTCCGGCGGCGCAATCACCATCGGTTGAGCACGAAAATGCGATCGGGTCGGAGCAGTTGCCGCTGCAAGAACAGGTTCCTGCCGGCGCAGGTTGCGCACATTGAGTATCGCCCGCGCGGTGGTTCGCGGGTGTCCTCGCCAGCGCCTGAGTGCCTCCACCACAGCTACCATGGGCTGCCAGGCCAAGGACGAACAGAACGTGCAAGCAGGTTCCAAGCCGAAGAGTGGCGTTCACGTTGGCCTCCAGAACTAATACAGAGACGCGGAAGCGAACTCGATGCTGATTGATGACACGATGATACCACCTATAAAATAGAACGAGCCGATTTAACCAAACCCTCCACGTACTCTCGTCGATGGTTGGGATTGTCCCCGTCGCCTTCCGGGCCGTCCGCGAGCGAGCGCCTTGGTCTCGGTGTATGATGGAGTGACGAGACTCGCTGGCTGCGCAGGTGATGGGTGCAACAGAGAAGAAGAATCGGTGATCTCCTGATCGAGGAAGGACGCATCACCCAGCAGCAGCTGGACGTTGCGCTCGACGAACAGAAACGGACGGGCGAGTTGCTCGGCGCGATCTTGTTCAGTCACGGCTTCATCTCGCAGCAAGATTTGACCAAGGTCTTGTCGCTGGCCATGGAAGAGCGCGCCCGAGTGCCGACGACGGACACCGATGCCGTCGATATTCCCGAGGAGCTGGATTCTCTGGTGAAGCAAAGCCTGCAGTCGCTGCAAGCCAGCGGCGAGCGCAAGCCCGGCGATTCGGCGAAGCATCCGCTCGTACGGCTGGTGGAGAAGATCCTCATGACTGGGATCATCCGCCATGCGACCGACATCCATATCGGCCCGGATACCAAGGGGACCCGAGTTCGTTATCGCGTGGACGGAGTCCTGCAACACGGGATGTGTCTGCCCAAGGATCTGCTGAACCCGATTGTTTCCCGCCTCAAGATCTTAGGCGCCATGAACATCGCGGAAAGTCGCATTCCGCAAGACGGAGGCGCCGAGTTTTTTCACAATGAGCGCAGGCTCGATCTGCGCATTTCCACCTTTCCGCTGGTCAACGGCGAAAATGTCGTCGTGCGAATTCTCGACAAGTCACAGCTCAAGCTTGGCCTCGACAATCTTGGCTTTCGCGAGCTGGACGCGCGCCGGATCTACGAGTCGCTGAAGTTGCCCTACGGTCTGATCTTGGTGACGGGGCCGACCGGCTCCGGCAAGACCACGACCCTGTATTCCTGCCTCAGCTACATCAACACCGTCAGTCGCAACATCTTCACTATCGAGGATCCCGTCGAGTACCAGGTCCCCTTGGTACGCCAAGCGCAAGTCAACACGAAGGCCGGATTGACGTTTGCCACCGGGCTACGCTCCATCCTGCGGCAGGATCCGGACATCATCCTGATCGGCGAGATGCGCGATTTCGAGACGGCCGAGCTGGCCGTGCGTTCTGCTCTGACAGGACATCTTGTGTTCAGCACGCTCCACACCAACGATGCGCTCTCCAGCATCCATCGCCTGATGGACATGGGCATCGAGCCGTTTCTGATCTCCTCGACGCTGGATACGATCATCGCGCAGCGGCTGGTGCGCTTGCTCTGTTCATCGTGCAAGAGCGAGGTGCCGGCCACGGACTCGCTTTACGCCGAGCTGCAGGTTGCCCCGAGCATCAGTCCGCTTTACCGAGCGCACGGATGCGAACGGTGCGGTAACTCCGGGTACATCGGAAGAACGACCATCTACGAGCTGCTCAAGATGACGCCCGCCCTTCGCGCGCTCATCAACCGAAAAGCCAGCCAGGACGAGCTGAAGGCCGAAGCGCTCAAGCAGGGCTTCCGCACGATGTTCGAGCTCGGCGCGGACAAGGTTTGTGCGGGCCTGACCTCCATCGAAGAAGTCAGCTCGGTCGCGCGGACGGGCGTCTAAGCTATCGAAGTAGCGCGAGGAACCTCGACTCCAGGAACGTGCATCCGCTGAGCTGGCATCGCTGTGCCGCTCAGTGCATGGTTGGCGCCGTGAAAGTTGCCCCGATACAAGAGAAGCCCGTGCTCGTCCCGCCCACGTCGCATGCCGGACTCGGCATCGCCGCCGTAGCCACCGGCGCGAGCGTCCTTGGCCTGTCAGCGATCTTCGCCAAGTGGGCCGTCGCAGGGGGAGCCTCGACGCTTACCGTCGGCGCGTATCGTCTGCTCTTCGCTCTGCCGGGCGCCTATCTGCTCGTCCGTCGTGAGCCGAGCGGTCTGGGCGGCGGCACCGACCGCTCGTGGGCGATTCTTGCCGGCGTGTTCTTTTTCCTCGACGTGTGGGGCTGGCACACGGCCTTGGGCTTGACCAGCGCCGCAAACGCGACCTTCATCGTCGGCGGTCTTTGCCCGATCTGGGTGGCCCTATTCTCCGTGCTCGTCCGCGGTTTGCGCTATTCGTGGCTCGGCTGGCTTGGGCAGGCGATGGGCCTAAGCGGCGCTCTCGTGCTTGCGCTCGCGCGCGGTGCACGGGTGGGCGACGGGCGCGGCGAAGGCATCGCGATTGCCGCCAGTCTCTGCTACGGCACGTTCGCGGTCGCCCTTGGCAAGGGTCGCCGCACGTTGACGGCGAGCCAAGCCTTGTTTTGGATGACCTTGTCGTCGTTCGTTTGCTTTGCGGTGGCGTCGCTCCTAGCCGGGGACGCTCTGCGGGGCTATTCGTCGGGTACTTGGCTGAGCCTCGTGGGTCTTGGCGTGGTAGTTCACGTGCTGGCGTGGATGCTCAATAGTTGGGGACTTGGTCACGTGGATGCGGCGTATGGCGCGCTGGGATTGCAAGGACAGCAGGTGGCGACCCTGCTAGCGGCCTGGCTTCTGGCTGAGCCGATTCGTCCCCTCGGGCTTGCTGGCGGAGCGCTCATCATCGGCGGCATCGTCGCTGTGGCGTTCAGCGCGAAAGCCTGAGTGTTTGAGGGCACAGCCACCGAGCTTGCGCGCTACAACCATCATGCCGTAGTCACGGTACGCAAGCCCATCCCCGCCACTCTGCGCTTCTAGAGCCTGCCGCAAGTCCGTGCGAAGAGTGTCGTGCAGGTCGGTCGGAATCGCCGAGAGGAAATTGCCGAAGGAGCTTGCCTCGATGAAGTCGAGCATCTCGGCCGCGGACACCTTGGTGTGATGGCGCTCTATCACGTGCAACTCGACCAGTGCCAATCCCGCCGTGCGCAGAAGCTCGATCGTCTCGGTGACCGTGCAGCTCTGTTTCCCCAGGGCGAAATCCTGGATGCGGATCCGCCCGCGATAGGGCGGTCGGGAAAACATCGAGGCGAAGACGGCAGCGAGGGGACTTGCCGCGTGCAACTCTTTGGGCGTCGTCGTCAGTCCGAATCGCCCGTCGGCGCACAGGACGCGCGCAATCTCGGCCAGCGCTTTCGTCTTGTCGGCAATCCAATGGAAAACCGACATCAAACAGACGGCGTCGAAGCTTTGGTCCGGGAACATAGCCAAGTCTTCCGCGTAGCCGATCTCGAAGCGCAACCCTGGCGCGCGCTCGCGCGCGAGCGCAATCCGATCGGGCAGCGGATCGACTCCCACCACGTTCCCCTCGAGCTCGGAGCGACCGCTCAACCACTGGGCCAGGCGGCCGGTGCCGCAGCCGACGTCGAGCACGCGGGCCGTTCGATCGAGCGCCATGCGCTCGACCAGGCGCTGGCCGAAGTGGAACTGGATTTCGCCCAAGCGGTCATAGTCCCGAGCCAGCTTCTCGTTGTCGTGCGAATACGATGTCATCGGCCTCCTCTGGTGAGGCATCGGATTCTGTCACAGGTCGGTCCCGATCCGCTGGCGGATGGCCGCCACGAATGCATCGAAGTCTGGCAGGTGGTCGAGAACGTCGCACACGACGTCGACCTCGGCGTAACCGTGGACCAAGGGAGCCGGGAGCCACTCATGGCGGCCCAGCAGGTCGAACCGCTCACGATTCGTGCGAGGTTCGCCCAGCCGGTTGCGGTTGCTTCACGAACTCGCAAAAAACGCTGGCCGGCGACGACGAGATCGACGATGGGAGCTGCAATCGCCTGCTTTGCGGGAGTCCGTCGGGCGTGCAAGAGTCATCCTCATCCATGCGCAATAGACTAGCTAAGATAACCACTGCCACGTTGACGTTGGTCGTGTGGCCTGGATGCGATGGTGCGCACGAAGACCTGCCTGACCTTCAGCAGTGCCAGTCGGGCATGGAAGAAATCGCACGCATGCCAGGCCAAACTGGCACGCGCGATCTCCTGTGGCACGACGGGCGCCTCTACTTCGATGGCCTGCCACCGGTCACGGGTGGAACCGTAGCGCCGAGTGGGATCATGGTGTTGCCAGAAGACGGAGGCAGCGCGAGCCTCTTTCTCGCAACAGACGTCTGGAACATGTGGAGTGATGGCGACTCCATCGTCTACGCCATGGGCGACAACTTCTACACCGTGCCCTTCGCTGGCAGCGAAGCCCAGCTCGTAGCCGCGGGCGCCACCAACGAGGATCACCTCGCCGAAATCGACGCGCAAAACATGGATGAAAACTACTTCTACTGGTTGAGCTCTTCGGCGACCGGCCAACCCTCGACCTCGGTTTGGGCCAAACCACGGGCAGGCGGCGCCAACATCGCCATCGGCGAGATTCCTTCCCTGGCGCATCCACAGTTCGCAGCGACATACCCAACGCCCCAGGGATTGCTGATTGCGGCCACCGTCGACGTCGGACATGCGTGGTTCGTGGACAAAACAACCTGGCAGTGGAGAGCGCTGGCCGACCTCCCGCAGGAGGTCTTTCCGGCCGGTGGTATGTACATCGACGCGAGCGGAGCCTACTGGCGCACCTACCTCGGCGGCAACGGGCGCGACGAGCGCTACGGCGTCTTCCAATCCGACGTCGCCGGCGACCCACTCAAGCCCTACTGGCCGAGCATGCCGAGTCACTTTGCCACGTCAACAATGCTTTCGGACCGAGCCGGAGGCTGGGCCGTCAGTGGCATCGAATGGTTTTCAGACGGGCACATGCACGCGAGCTACTGGACCGTCGACGCACAGCAGGTTGGACACCGCCAAGCTTGTCGCGCGGCTGCAGACCTCAGCTCTGAGATCGTCGCTGCCGCGTGGTCGCCGAGCTATGTCTTTCTCGCCGTATTCACATGGCCCGAGGGTGGCGCCGACTATTACACGAGCATCTGGCGCTTTCCGCGCGTACCGTAGCGGTCAGGCCGCATCGGTGCGGGCAGGTCGCCTCGAGCTTGTCCATCTGCCACTGTTTCGTGGTGCGTGCTCTTGGCCGCCTGTTTGCCGTGCGGTCCCAACTCTATCGAATCGGCAGGCCTTCGAGGATCGCTTGCAATGCGTCCAGATCTACCGGCTTCGCCAAGTGGTGCTCGAATCCGGCTCGCGCAGCTTGCTCGAGGTCGCTCGGCAAGGCGTAGCCGGTCAAGGCCACCATGTGGGCGTCTTTCAGGGTGTCGTCTCGTCGGAGGCTGCGCGCGACCTCGTAGCCATCGATGTCCGGCAGCCCGACGTCGCACAACACCATCTCGGGGAGAAACTCCCGCGCCTTGAGCAGACCATCGGTGCCGTTGTAGGCAACCGCGACCTCGTGTCCGTCGCACTCGAGAATATCGCGCAGGCTTTCGGCGGCGTCGGCATTGTCGTCGATGACGAGAACCCGCCGGCTCACGCGAAGGCCGGCGCCCCTACGCGCGACGGGCTCCGGGCCTGCGCTGAGAGCGAGCGGCAGCCGAATGCAGAATTCCGCGCCTCGTCCTGGCCCATCGCTGTGGGCCTCCACGCTGCCACCGTGTTGCTCGACGAGTCCCTTGACCAGCGCCAGTCCTAATCCCAGCCCGCCTCCACTGTGCGCCAGAGTTGCATCTGCTTGCATGAACGGTTCAAACAGGTGCGAGAGCAGGTCCGGCTCGATCCCGACCCCACTGTCGCGCACGCGAAGCACCGCCTCGCGGGTCTCGCCGTCACGGGCAGCCTCGACGGTCACGCGACCTCCGCTGGGCGTGAACTTGGCGGCATTCAGCAGCAGGTTGCCAACCACCTGGGCGATGCGATTCGAGTCACCGTCGACGTAGATCGCGGCGGATGGGATCTCCGCGTGGACCTCGATCTGTGACTTCTCGAAGAGCAAGTGGTGGTCCTCGATGGTGCGGCGGACCAGCTCGCACAGATCGATGCGCGCGAGCTGCAAGCGAATCTTGCCGCTGGTGATGCGCGTGACGTCGAGGAGGTCGTCGACCAGATGGGACAGAACATCGACCTGACGCCGAACGACTTCTTTCGCCCGAGCCGCTTGTTCGCTGTCGGGCGCGACACGATCCAGGATGCGCAGGCTGGTCTTCACCGGGGCCAAAGGATTGCGCAACTCGTGCGAGAGCACGGCCAAGAACTGGCTCTTCCTGCGATCCGCTTCCTCGAGATCGCGCTTGACCTGCAGCAACGCCGCTTCGTCTAGCTTGCGGTCGGTGATGTCTCGGGTCACGCTAACCAAGGCGACCGGTTTCCCATCGTTGTCGCGCACGAGCTTGTGCCTGGTGCTGAACCAGCGGTAGGTGCCCTCCTTCGTCTTCCAGCGATACTCGAACGGGGCTCCGCCTGGATCCCCCCCTGACAGCACGCGGTTGCGGTGGGCGATGCTTTCGGCCAGGTCGTCTGGATGAAACCGATCGACGAGCTGGTCCGGAGAAAGCGCGTTCACCTCGTCCATCGAAAAGCCGATGAGCTCGCGCTGGGCCGGGCTGAGCAGCAGATAGCGGGATGTCTTGAGATCGAGCAAGGTGATCCCATCGCGGGAATTCTCGATCACGCTGCGCAGCCTCTCTTCGCTGGCCCGCAAGGCCTTTGCCGCCGCTTGTCGCATGCGCGCTATCCGCAAGTGGGCGCGCACCCGCGCGACCAACTCTCGCGCGGTAAACGGCTTCACCACGTAGTCGTCCGCCCCCGCATCCACGCCCTCCACCCGGGACTCTTCGCCCGCTCGCGCGGAGAGCATGATGACCGGTATCTCCTTGGTCGCCGGTTCGGCCCGTAGGCGAGCCAGTAGCTCGAAGCCATCCAGCCCCGGCATCATCACGTCGGTGAGCACCAGGTCGGGGAGCCGCCGACGACAGGCTTCGAGTGCCGTCGCCCCGTCCGCCACCGCTTCGACGGTCCAGAGCTTGCCGAGCGTGTCTTGCAGATACTGGCGCATGTCGGCGTTGTCGTCCGCGATCAGCACGGTTTCCCGTTCGTGCTCGCCGAGCGCCGCCGTGGCTTCGCCCGCGGACGGCGCGGGCCCTTGCGCGGGGGCGGCGTTGGCCAGCCACAGCCGGGCCTCATCGAGAAAGGGTCGCGCATGATCGAGCACCGCCGTCCCCGACCAGCGTTCGCCAGCGCGGTTCGCGGGCGCTCCGGCATGGTCCCTCCGCTCCTTTCCAACCGGCACATGCACCACGAACGTCGAGCCTCGCCCAACTTCGCTTTCGACGGTGATGCTTCCGCCGTGGATCGCGATCAGCTCCTTGGTGAGCGCCAAGCCGATTCCGGTTCCTTCGTGCGTGCGTCCGTGGGAGCCAGACACGCGGTGGAAGCGATCGAATATTTTGGGTAGCTCGTCTTTCGGGATGCCCGTTCCGGTATCGCGCACGCGCAGCTCGACCGCGTCGCCCAGCCACGACAGAGCGACGGCGATTTCGCCGGCGAAGGTGAACTTGAACGCGTTGGACAGGAGGTTGAGCACAATCTTCTCCCACTGGCCGCGGTCGACGTAGACCGGGCCGGGCAACGGTGGGCAGTCGATCCGCAAGCCAAGCCCGGCCGCTTCGACCGCCGAGCGAAAGGCGCTCGCCAGCTCGGCGGTGTAGGCTGCCAGGTCGGTGGGCTCGAACGCCGTCTCGAGGCGCGCGGCTTCGATGCGCGCGAATTCGAGCAGAGTGTTCACCAGCTTGAGCAGGCGCAACGAATTGCGATGGGCCGTCTCGAGCTGCGGGCGGCTGACGGCCAGCGCCTGGTCGCGCAGCAATTCCTCGAGCGGGCCGATGATGAGTGTCAGGGGCGTGCGCAGTTCGTGGCTGACGTTCGAGAAGAACGTGGTCTTGGCACGATCAAGCTCCGCCAAAGCCTCGACCCGCCGGCGCTGTTCCTCGTACGCCTGCGCGTTGCCGATGCTGGCCGCGATCTGCGACGCGACCAGCTCGAGGAAACTACGATAGCGATCGGTCAAGGCACGCATGGCATTGAGCCCGACAACGAGCACGCCGGCGGGCGCGCTGCCCCGGGCGGGCACGGGCAGCACCAGCCCCTGAGTCGGACGCGGGACGAGCTCGTGGGCCTGAAAATCGAGGTCGGCCGGCAGCCGCGAGATAACCTCGGAGCTCCGGGTGGCGGCGACCTCTTCCAGTCGCCAGGGCGACGAGGCGCCCACCGGCATGCTGGCTGGTACGCTCGCCGCGTCCGAATGCAGGCCGGCCATCCCCACGCGCACAAGTCGCTCGCCGTTCGGTTCTTCCTGGTACAGCACCGCAAAGGGCAGATCGGTCGGGCTGCGCGTCAGGCAGCTCATGATCCGCTCGATCGCATCGTGTACCGTGCGCGCATCCGTGGTGGCTGCCGAAAGCTCACGCAGGAAGGCCAACTGGCGTTCGCTGTACACGCGTTCTGTGGTCTCGGTGACGGCGCAGAAGACACCTCTTACGCCGCCCGATTCGTCCCGGATCGGGCTGTACGTGAACGTGAAGTAGCACTCCTCGGTAAACCCGCGCCGCTTGAGCGGCAGCATCAGGTCCTCGAAGTAGCTGGTCTCGCCGCGTTTGATGACATTCTCGAGCATGGGCCCGATCGTGCTCCAGATCTCGGGCCAGCATTCGCGCCCCGGTCGTCCCATGGCCCGAGGATGCTTGTCGGCGATGATGGCTCGGTAGGCATCGTTGTAGAGCATCACCAACTCGGAGCCCCACCAGAGCAGAACCGGGAAGCCGGAAGCCAGACAGATGCTGACGGAGGTCTTCAGACTCTGCGGCCAAGATGTCACGGGACCGATCGGACTGTGCGTCCAATCGAGCGAGCGGATGAGCTGGCTCATCTCTCCGCCTCCCATCAAGAAGTCCGGCGCTGTCTGGTTCTGGCTTGTGCCCTGTGTCCCAGTGCCCATGTCGACTGACTCCTGGGAGACCACATCGATGGGCTGGTCGATGTCCCGCAGCATCGAACAGTGTTAGCAGGAGAGCATTTTCGCGCCAGGTTCTTTTCCGTTACCTGGACGGAACGTGCAGCGGCGATTGCAGACAGTGGATCTGGCCAAGCTTGACCATGCTGGAACTGTCTGTGCAGACCGACGAGACCTTCGTGGCTCCTGCAGATCAGGGGGCAAATTCGCCTTGCACGTATATTCCCCACAAGACATATACGACCTCATGGAATCCGGGTTCGCCATCCTTGCAGAGCCAAGCCGTCGGGCCATTCTCAGTCTGCTCGCGTCGTCCGAACAATCGGTGGGCGAGATCGAGTCCCAGCTCGGCCTGGCCCAGCCCTCGGTCTCCAAACACCTGCGCGTATTGCGCGAGGCCGGCTTCGTGGAGTCGCGCGTGGACGCGCAAAGGCGACTGTACCGGATTCGGCCTGAGCCACTCATGGAAATGGATGCGTGGCTGGCGCCCTTTCGCCGCTTCTGGACCCGCCACGTAGACGCCTTGGAACGGCACCTCGATCGCATGGATTCGATACCTAATCGGAAAGGAAGAAAACGATGAACAACCGTGACGACTATACGCCCGGCCCGGCGGCCGGCGCTGAGATCCGAAAAGAGGGAGAGAAGTGGACACTCGTTCTCGTACGCGACTTGCACCATCCTCCTGCCAAGGTTTGGCAGGCGCTCACGGAGCCCGAGCACCTTCGCGAATGGGCGCCGTTCGATGCCGACCGGAGCCTCGGCACCATGGGCACCGCGAAGCTTTCCACGGTGGGGGCCCCGTACGTATCCGAGTCGCGCGTAAAGCGGGCCGATGCGCCGAAGGTGCTGGAATACGACTGGGGTGGCGGCGACCTGCGCTGGGAGCTGGAGCCGCTGGGAGACGGCGGCACGCGGCTCACGCTTTGGCACAACATCGACCGTCGACATATAGCGATGGGCGCTGCCGGTTGGCACATCTGTTTCGATGTGCTGGATCGGTTCCTCGCGGGCGAGCCGCTTGGACGCATCGTCGGCCCCGACGCCATGAGGTTCGGCGGCTGGCAACGACTGCACGCCGAATACGCCAAGCAGTTCGGCGCCGAGATCCCGGGGCGATCGCCCAATTCTTGAAGGAGGAAGCCATGGAATCAACTCTGCGAAAATCGGCGCTCGCGCCCACCGATTCGAACATGCCGCGCTCCAAAGCCATCGTCATCAGCTACTGGATCGCCACCGCCCTCTTCTGCCTGCAAATGGGCTTCACCGCCTACGCGCAACTCCGCCTGCCGCAGGTGGCGGCGGCGTTCGCCCACCTCGGCTTCCCTACCTACTTCCGGGTGGAACTGTCCTTGGTTAAGCTCCTCGGCGTGGTGTTGTTGCTCGCGCCGGTGCCGGCCCGGCTCAAGGAATGGGCCTACGCCGGCTTCGCCATCACCCTCGGCTCCGCGCTCATCGCCCATCTCTCGGTAGGCGATGGCCCGCAAGCGTGGGGCTGGCCGGTGGGCACCTTCGTGCTCTGGAGTCTTTCGTACGTCTTCTGGCGCCGCCTGCAAGCCGCGACGTCGAACGGCTGAGCGCACGGTCGGGTACAATGGGGGTCAGACAAGGAACGAACCTGATGACCAAGACCTCGACGAAACCGTCGCAAGGGCCCCTCGCCCGCGTTACGGGCTGCTTATTCCTGCTGAGCTTCTTCTTGCCGATGTTGAATTGGATCTTGGTTAACTCCAGGTTCGTGGTGGCGGCAGATGCAGCCGAGGCCGCGAGGCGCGTTGCGGCCAACGAAGGGCTCTTTCGATTGGGGATCGTCAATGACTTGCTCACAGCTGTCATCGCTTTGGGGCTGGCCCTCACGCTCTATCGGATGCTCAGGTCGGTAAACCGGAGTCTTGCCCTGTTGGCGCTCTTGTTGAAAGCAACCGAGGGGGGGCTTTTGGCCGCAATAGCTTTGGGAAACTTCGTAGCCCTGCTGATTTGGAAGGGCCATGCCGCCGCGCCTGCGGTTGAACTGGGTCAGATGCAAGCCCTTGTCGGACTGGTTTTCAATACGCGAATGTCCGTCGCCGCAGTCCCCATGGTGTTTCTTGGGTTGAATCTCACGGTCTTCTTGTCCTTGTTGTACAAGTCAAAATATGTTCCCGCATTTTTGGCCGGGTTTGGGGTCTTCTCTTATTTGCTCATTCTCGTCTACGCTCTATTGACCATGTCGTTTCCTGATTGGGCCGCAATCTTGGTCATTCAGAGTGTCTGCTGGGCACCGAGCTGTCTGTTTGAAATCGCCATCGGAATTTGGCTCCTGAGCAGAGGGATCCGCGATCCAGGCATAGTGTCCGTCGCGTCTTGAGAGAAACATCGACGCGGTTCCGAAGCCCGCGAGCCGCGCCCCCGATTACCTACGCGCCCGAAGTCGGCGCGTCCACCGGCCGCTTGCTGATGAAGCTCAGCACCAGTACCCAGAAACAGAGCACGAGGTTGAAAAGCGGAATCTGTAGCGGCGGTGGCAGACAGTAGATGATGGCCACCGCGGGAATCCAAACCGCCCACGTGGACATGAGGGTTACTGGAATCGAGAACGTGAAAAAGTCGAAATCCAACTTCGCTTTCATCGCTCTCCACGAGAAGGCGCTTTCCTTCCACAGAAAGGCCAGCGCCGCCACCGGGGCCGCCCAGAAGGTGTTGTACACGAATTGATCCAGCAGGACTTTGCGCGCAATGGTTCCCAGGTCCGCTTGATTGCCAAACCAGTGCGACTGCAGGCGATAGAGCAGATCGATCTCGATGCCCTTGTAGGCCCAGAAAAGCAGGTAGAAGGCGAGCTCATGCGCCAGCCGCGTGCGACGCATCCTTCCGCTGACTAGGAGAAAGAGAAACGGCACTGCCCCGCCGAAGAACGCCGTGGTGGTGGCCGAGAAGACAAGACCGTAGCGGATCTTCCACATGCCGATTGCCTGGAAGAGGCCATGAGCGGCGGGAAGGATCCGATCCGCGAGGATGAGAAGGAGCGCGAGGATCCACAGCGCCAGCCCAGGCAACGCGTTTTGCTTCATCCCTGCCAGTCCCGAGGCAAGGATTCTTCTTCCGTCGAGTTTCATGCAGCGTCCGCGCGAGCGTAGATTGTTTCCAAAGTGTAGATCCGTGCGCGACGCTCTTTCGGGTGGCACCGCGGGGTGAGGTCCACCACACTAGCAGACATTCCACGAACGGAGGCCCCATGCTCACCAAAGGTTATGCTGCCCTGTCGGCTGATGCTCCCCTTGTCCCGTATCAATTCGAACGCCGCGCGCCGGGTCGGCGGGATGTTCAAATCGCCATTGAATTCTGCGGAATCTGCCATTCGGACATTCACTTCGCCCGCAACGAATGGGGAATGACGGTCTTTCCGTGCCTGCCCGGTCACGAGATCGTCGGCCGCGTGGTCAAGGTCGGCGACGATGTCAAGAAGGTGAAGGTTGGCGAGCGGGTGGCGGTGGGCTGCTTCGTCAACTCGTGCGGCACCTGCCCGAGCTGCAAGGGCGGGCAGGAAAACTACTGCGAGACCGGCATGACCATGACCTACGGAAGCCCGGACGCAGACGCGGGTGGAAAGACGCAGACCCTGGGTGGCTATTCCAACCAGATCGTCGTCACGGAACACTTCGTCTTGAATCTCCCGGCGAACCTGGATCCGGCGGGCGCGGCCCCGTTGCTTTGCGCCGGCATCACGACCTACTCGCCGCTTCGCCACGTGGGCGTGAGCAAAGGGTCGCGCGTCGCCGTGATGGGACTCGGAGGCCTCGGCCACATGGCGGTCAAGCTCGCCGCCTCGTTCGGTGCCGAAGTGACGATGCTGAGCCGCTCGCCGGGGAAGAAAGCCGACGCGCAGAAGCTGGGCGCGCACGACTTCGTCCTCACCAGCGCAGACAACGCCCTGGCGCCGCTGGCGAACCGCTTCGACGCCATCGTCGACACCATCTCGGCCAAGCACGACATCAATGGACCGCTCGGCTGCCTGAAGCGCGAAGGAACGCTCATTCTGGTGGGCGCATCTCCCGAGACGCTCGATCTAAGCCCGTTCCCTCTCATTTTCGGGCGCCGCAAAATCATGGGCTCGCTGGTGGGCGGGATCCCCGAGACCCAAGAAATGCTGAATCACTGTGGAAAGCACGGCATTACCAGCGACATCGAGCTCACCACACCGGACAAGATCAACGCGGCCTTCGAGCGCACCCTGAAGGGCGACGTGAAGTACCGCTTCGTCATCGACTGCACGAAGTTCTAGCCCTACCGCCGTGCGTGCCCTCTCCGCGGTTTGAATGAGCGAGGGCGTTCACCGGGGCGTGGGCGTTCGGGGGGAACCAAGCATTCTTTGCCGTGGCCGATCAAATCGCGGCGCCCCATGGTGACGAGGGCCTCGCGTAAGATCGGCCAGTTCTCCTCGGCGTGGTAGCGCAGGAAGGCCTTCTGCAACCGGCGCTGCTTCTCCCCCTTCACGAGATAGACGCTGTTTTCGTCCTGGCCGTCGATGCGGGCCAGGGGGCTGCGGCCGGTGTGGTACATGGCCGATGCCAGCGCCATGGGCGTGGGCAGGAAGGTTTGCACCTGGTCGGGGCGAAAACCCTGTTTCTTGCACCACAGGGCCAGGTTCAACATGTCCTCGTCGGTGGTCCCCGGGTGGCCGGCCATGAAGTATGGGATCAGGTACTGTTCCTTCCCTGCGGCTTTCGAGAAGTCGTCGAAGTGCTTCTTGAACGCCTCGTAGTCGCCGATGCCAGGCTTCTGCATCTTGGACAGCGCGCCCATCTCGGTGTGCTCGGGCGCGATCTTCAAGTAGCCGCCCACGTGGTGGGTCACCAGCTCCTTGATGTATTCGGGCGAGCGCACCGCCAGGTCGAAACGAATCCCCGAGGCGACGGTGACCTTCTTCACCCCTTCCGTTGCGCGCGCCTTGCGATAAAGATTGATCAGGGGACCGTGATCGGTGCCCATGTTGGGGCACACCGTCGGGTACACGCAGGACAGGCGACGGCACGAGGCTTCGATCGCCGGCGACTTGCAGGACATCCTGTACATGTTGGCGGTGGGACCGCCGAGGTCGGTGATGACGCCCGTGAAACCCGGAGTCTTGTCCCTGACGTTCGCAATTTCGCGCGCGATGGATGCCTCGGAGCGGCTTTGGATGATCCGGCCTTCGTGCTCGGTGAGCGAGCAGAAGGTACAACCGCCGAAGCAGCCGCGCAGGATGGTCACCGAGAATTTGATCATCTCGAAGGCCGGGATGGGGTGGCCGTCGTAGCTGGGGTGGGGCTTGCGGGAATAGGGCAGGTCGTAGACCTGGTCCATCTCGGCGGTGGTCAGGGGAATCGGCGGGGGATTGAGCCACAGATCCCGATCCATATGGCGTTGGACCAGTGCCCGCGCGTTCCCGGGGTTGGATTCGAGGTGCAACAGACGAGAGGCGTGGGCATAGGCCGCGGGCGATCGGGTCACCGATTCGAAGGAAGGCATGCGCAGCACGCTGGTCAGGCGATCGCCCCGGGGCACCGGCGCGGCGGGATCGCGCATGTCGATCTCTTCAAAACCTTCGGGCCGGGTTTCCGCGGGACGCGTGTACGCAGTACCGCGAATGTCGATGAGATCGGCGATGCTTTCCTTGCCGGCCAGGCGGTGGGCAATTTCCACGACCTGCCGTTCAGCGTTGCCGTACACCAGCAGATCCGCCTTGGCATCGAGGAGGAAACCGCGACGGACCTTTTCCGACCAGTGATCGTAATGGGCTATACGCCGCAGGCTCGCCTCCACGCCGCCCAAGACGATGGGCACATCGGGGAAGGCCTCGCGGCAACGCTGCGAATACACCAGGCTGGCCCGGTCGGGGCGCAGCCCAGCCTTACCGTCGGGGGAATAGGCGTCGTCGCTGCGAATGCGCCGTTCGGAAGTGTAGTGGTTCACCAGGGAATCCATGTTCCCGGCCGTGATGCCGAAGAACAGGGTGGGCGCACCGAGGGCGGCGAAGGCGTCGGGGGAGCGCCAATCGGGCTGGGAGATGATGCCCACGCGAAACCCTTGTTCCTCCAAGACGCGGCCTATCAGGGCAGCGCCAAAACTGGGGTGATCGATGTACGCATCCCCGGTGACCACGATGACGTCGCAGGCATCCCATCCCAGGGCGTCCATCTCCGCGCGAGACATCGGCAACACGGGGGAAACCCCGAAGCGCTTTGCCCAATACTTGCGTCGCGAAAACAGCGTGGGCTTGAGAACATTTGGGGATACGATCTCGAAAAGAGGAGAAGACACGGCGCCAAAGCGTACGATGGGCGATGACCACGCGCCGGGAGTTTTCACGGTTGTGCCAGGTGTGTGCGGGCAAGACTCCCAGGGACGATGGCGGATGCCCAAGCGAGTCAACGGGGGAGCGTCAATCCGAGACCTCCGGTAGCCCTGCCCGTGGTCGCCCTCGTCTCTGCGTCCGGAATCGAGTTCGACGTCTTCTGATGCGTTGTCGATGTCAGGGTTCGTAGATCATGCGTTGGGGCTCCGTCGGCACCGCCGTACGCTTCGCAGACACCGCTGGTCGGTTCTATGACCGCGCCTACCGCGCCACGAACTGAATCACCTTCGAAGCAAGTTCGGCGAGGAAGCTTTCGCGATTGGGCAGCGATTCGGTGGTCTGTGGCGGCCTTGCATCCATGAAGGAGAAGTGATCGGCGCCCTCGACGACGTGGAAGGCGATGGCGGTTCGATCTGCCAGCGCTTCACGAAGGAATTCAGCTTGCGCGGGTGGCGTGATGACGTCCTTCGAGGCGGCCCACAGTTGGACGGGTACGCGCACGACTTCGAGCGCGCCCGGCGCGCGATAGAAATCCGTCGCCGGAGCCATCAGTACCAGCCGTGCAAGCTGCGGCTCGGGCGCGATATCCAGTCGCGTCCGGTCGCGGGTCCACGCCTGACCTCCTGCCAGGGCCAGCAGCAGGGTCGCCCCGATGGAATGACCAACGCCCGTCGTGGGCAACGGTGGCTGTGAGATCCGATCGAGCGCAAGGCGCAGGCGGCGGGCGCGCGCGAGGAGATCGGCCGCGGTCGGTATCGGCGTGAGCAGTCGATCGAAGTACGGAGCGGCAACGGTACAGCCGCTTTCGCAAAGCGACGTCAGGAGTGAAAGGTGCCGTTCAGGATTGCCGCCGCCACCCACTGCAAAGAGGACAGCGGCCGAAGGCGCCGCCGCCTCGAACAAGGCGAAGTCAAACGAATCGCTGCCATCGCTTATCGACACCTTTCTCATGGGCAAACGCTAGCATGAGCGCCAGTGTGGCGGACGGTTCGAAAGCTCCCCGCTCTTCATTTCGAACTTGCGGCGTATTCCGTCAGCGGTGCCAGCCCTTTGGTCAGCACCCCCGAGTGTGCCGGGGCGATGGCTTTGATCTCGGAAGACAAGGGTAGAAGGCGCGTCGCCAGTTGGCGAAGAGAAGCGCGGTTCTCTTCCGGGCTTTCGCTGGTGAGGCGCTTGCCAGGCGCGAGCTTTCCCTCCTTGGTAGACTCGGCGCTGTCGCCCATGAACAGGACACCTCGCGCGAGAAAGGCGGCGCTGCCCTTCGTGTGGCCTGGAACTGCAAGGACACGGACGGGAAGATCTTCGATGGTCACCGTCTCGCCGTCGTGCAGAGCGTGCGTAACCTTCATCCCGGTGGGATGCGTTCCTGCAAGCTTGAAGATACCCCTCGCCTCGCGTCCCTCGGCCAAGCCAACGTCCGGCTCTAGTACCATCACCTGCGCTTGCGGAAACGCGAGTGCTCCGGCCGTGTGGTCGCGATCGCCGTGCGTGAGGAAGATGGCCTTGACGGCGGCAGGACCAAGGTTGCGTCGAGCGAGCGCGAGAACGATGGCCTTGGCTTGGCGGTCGTTGCCAGCGTCGACCAGGGCCACGCTCTTGTCGCCGATGTCGAGGACGTAAGCTGCGACGATGCCGTCCTTCACTGCTTCGACACCGTCGATGCGCTGTCCATCCTTGATGGGCAAGTTGCCGGCGAATGACAGATAGAGCAGTACGCCGACCGTGGCGACGAGAAGGATGAGAGCGGCGACGATGATCTTGAGGAGCTTGAATACGAAGCGCATGGCGCTGTTTCTACACCCGAGATCGTTCAGTGTCGCCGGAATGAAAAGGGGGCGCTCCTCTTACGCGCGCTTTGGAGAGCACTCGTCCGCGAGCAGGCGTGATCTTTGCTAGGGCTCCTTGCACCTACCGAGGAGAGGAAGAACCATCATGCCAACACGAACTGCGAAAAGGCAGGCCCAACAAGCGAAGCGCGAAGGGAAACGACCGACCACCCAAGCAGGCGCCTTCGTCAGAGAGGAAATGCACCAGATGAAACACGGGCGAGGTGCGGCGCATTCGAGAAAACAGGCCATTGCCATCGGGCTTTCCGAAGCCAGGCGCTCAGGCGTAGGACTTGGGCCGGCCAAGGGTTCGGCCGCTACACGCCGAAAAGCCCAGCGCGATACGGAAATCGGACAGGGCAAGCGAAAGCCGTCACCCGCACGCGTCCGCGCCGGTAAGAAAGCAGCGCAGACACGCATGCGGCATCAGCAAGAGCAGCACCCCTAGCGGCATAGCTTGGCAGAGGCCCAGACTGTCTCCTATCCGCCGCGCACGAGACCAAGCAAGGCGGCCAGCTCGGGCTCGCCGTTGTAGAAATGCGGTGAGACGCGGACCCGCCCCCGGCGCGCCGATAGAACAATGCCTGCCTGGGCGGCGCGCTGGACGAAGTCGTCGGCGTTTCCGGACGGTGGGCGGAAGGTCAGAATGCCCTTGCGCGGGGAAGGCTCCGGGCCGGGATCGAGGCCACGTGCCGAGAGCTCGCTCGCCGCTTCGTCAAGCCACGATCGGATGTGCGAGGCGATGTGCTCGATGCCGACCTCCTCGAGAAGCGCCAGCCCTGCGCCCATGCCTAGAATCGTCGCGAAGCTCTGGGTTCCTTCTTCGAAACGGGCGGCATCGTCGCGCAAGTCGAAGTGCAGATGATCGAAGTCGAGCGGGTTCTTCACGCTCTTCCAGCCCACCACGGGCGGGCGCAGAGCGGGCGCGATCTCGCGACGGACGTAAGCGATGCCAATCCCGGGCAAGCCGAGTTGCCACTTGTGACTGTCGGCCGCAAGAAAATCAATCTGAGCGCGCTTCACATCGATGGGAAAGGCGCCCACGCTCTGGATGCCGTCCACGCAAAAGAGCACCCCGCGCTCACGACAGAGCGCGCCGATGGCCTCGAGATCGGTCGCCACGCCGGTCGCGAACTCGACGGAGCTGACCGACACCACGCGGGTTCGTGGTCCGAGCGCCTTCGCAACGGCTTCCGGCACGACGCCACCCTCGGTCGCGTCGATAGGACGCACGACCACGCCGCGACTCTCGAGGTGCATCCAGGGATAGACGTTCGCCGGATATTCCAGCGCCGTGCACACCGCCACCTCGTCGCCCGGCTTCCAGTCGAGGCCTTCTGCAAACGTCGAGAGACCGTGTGATGTGCTGCGGATGAAGGCGATCTCGTCGACGAAGGCGCCGAGAATGCGCGCCGCCGAGGCACGCGTGTCGCGCTCGCGACGGATCCAATCGAGGATGTTCGCCATGCCGTGATGGACGAGATCGGAAAGCCAGGCTTGGGCCGCGTCCTGCACGCGCGTGGACGTCGGCGACACCGCCGCGTGGTTGAGATAGTGGCTTTCGCGCGTGATGGGAAACAGATTGCGATAGCGGGTGAGGTTCTCGGCCATGGCACCGAGCTTAGCGCCACAAACGGCCGGTGCACTAGCTGCGCAAACGTAAGATTACGGCCTCCCGGCCACGATTTCGCGAAGTGTGTTTCGCACGGGCCGAACGCTGCGCTCGCCGCCCGCGATGCGATCCAGCTCGGACTGCACCGTCGCGATTTCGGAGGCAGAGAACAGCGTGGCGGCCTGGGCGTCGCGACTCCATGTGCGGATGTTCATCGCATGCAGGCGAGCCATGACCGCCGCCGGCTGGTCGACCGTACGGCAGGTGCTGGCGCGGATACTCCAGACGGCGCCGTCGAGGCAGCGATCGAGATTTTGCCCGATATACAGGGCCTGACCGTACGCCGCCTGCAGTCGCCCAACCATGCCGTAGTAGTGGTTGATGAACGCGTCGTCTGATTCGAGCTGAGCCGTTTCCTGGATGAGCAAACGCGCACCTGGCCGCGCCGCCGTCGCCCAGGCTCGCAATGCGGCGGCCGGGTCGTGTAGATGGGTGATCAGAAACCGGCAGAAGAAGAAGTCTGCCGGTGCGCAAGGAAACGGCGCTGAGGTGACGTCGTGGCAAGTCCAGTCGACGGGTAAGCTCGGGAGTCGCCGCGATGCTTCGCCGAGCAATTTTTCCGAGGCATCGAGCCCGCTTATCCGTCGCGGCTGCACGACGGAGTGCACGAGCTCGGTCGTATAGCCGAGTCCGCAGCCGAGATCGAGCGCGAGCTCGACGTCCGCCGGTCGCCACTCCGAAAGGAAGGCGCGCGACGGCGCTTCGTAGGCCCTTGCGAGCAACGCCAGGCGCTCGGCGACAAGATCACTCGTGCCGAAGGTGTAGTGGTTGTTGGTTTGTCCCATGGTATGCGCCGCCGCAGAGATCCCGGGCAGACGCGTAGCCCATCCCGGTATCTGCCGGGCGGCCTCTCCTTTCTTCTGCGCTTAGTTGGATGGAGGCGACGCCCGAATCAGCGCCAACGCCAGCACGCGCTCTCGACGACCAGAACGACTCGGAAAGCGCTGTGCATGAGCATCATCGTAGCCGAATCAGGTGCGATGTCCAGCGCAGCCGCAATGCCCTGTCGACTGACTTGCACGAGGACGGTAAAAGGGACTGTGGAGACCACAGCAGCCGCTTCCGTGGCTTTCGATGCGCACTCGCTCGAGCGCGCGGCCGCGGCCGTTCTCGCCGACGCGTTTGCTCAGGCGCCCGCCCTACACTTGCCGGGAAGGCGTGACGAGCACCGAGACAAGCTCGCACGCGCGATCGAGCTCGCGGGCAGCGCGCTCGCCACCGCCGGAGACGCCACGCCTGAGAGGCTCGCGAGCGCTCGTGCGACGTTGGTGAAGGCATACGCCGCCCGCGCACAGGATGCGCGCCATGGCGCAGGCCAACTCTCGCTCGGCGCCCAGCGCGCACCGACGTGCGAAGCCTGCGACGACGGCTGGCAGCGGGTCGAAGAGATCGTCACGGTGGCCGAGGCGTCCGCGGCAGAAGCGAAGCGAATGGCCTCCGAGCTCGACACCAAGTCCGCCTGGAAGGCCGCGCAGGCGGCCGAGACAGCGGCGCGCGACGCACGCCGAATCGTCGACGAGCGAAACCACGCCTATACGTTTCATGCCGACCCGAGCTTTTCCTTCGGCGAAGGCTGGTACCTCGCGGCGGCGGCCGTCCTCGCCAATGTCGCGATTCAGATCGAGCCCGGCAAGCCGCAGACATCGCAGGCGGAGCAATTTCTGCGCGCTGCCGGCCTCGGCTCTCGGCTGACACCGTATCGCTCGCGCCCGCGCGCGAACAAGCACCTGCCCGAGATCGTTGCGCGCGCTTTTCGGAACGACGCGCTCTCGGCGCAGCGAAAGCTGCGCGCCGCCTTTCTCGGTAGCCAGCCGATCCCGCAGGTGATCACCGACTGGGCCGCGCATCGCCTTGCCCACGCTTCGGCGGAAAAGCAGGTCCTCGTCTGGATCCGCTTCGGCAAGCACCATCCCACCCGAAACACCACGCACCCCGAGCTCATCGAGCTCGTCCGACGATCGCGCGCCGCTGGCCTCGCGCCCGTCCTGGTCGGTGATGCCCTCCGCGACGGTGGAATTCCGCCGGGTGCCGTCGATCTGACGCTCTTCTGGAAAGACCCGCTCTTTCAAGGACCCGACATGCGGCGCGCGCAACTGCAGCTCTTCGAGCATCTGAAACAAGCCCACGGCCTCGTCGGCCAGCTCGGCGTCACCACCGCGGGCATGGATGGCCCCGCCCTGATGGGTCTTGCGACCCTGTACCTGACCGACGCACCGAATGTCCGGCTGGGAACCTGGGTTGGAGCCGTCCCCGGTTACCAAGAAGTCGTGCGCGACGACGATTACCTCGATCGTGTCAGCCACACGTTGAGTCGCTGGGCGGAAGATCGATAGCGAACCGTCGGGTCGCCTGGACCGCGCTCAAGAGCCCGCGAGCGTTTGGATCTGGCCGGCGGAAAGAGCGCGATCGTAGATGCGAAGCTCGTCGATGTTGCCGTCGAAATAGGGATCGTTCGGATACTGCGAGCGACCGATGTAATAGTTGGGTAGGTTGCCGAGGTCGGCGGGGCGCAAGGTCACACTCGCGCTCGCCGCCACTTGTTTCCCGTTGACGTACAGAACAGCGCCGGCTGCCCCCAGCACCACGGCCACGTGACTCCACGCCCCGACGGCGAGCTCGGCTGGACCGCTGAGCGATTGTTCGTAGGACGTACTGTAGCCGTTCACCGTAATGTCGAAAGCGACGTGCTTGCTGAGCCCGTGCTTTGACGTCAAGTACATGTACACCTTCGTGTCCTTGCCAAAGTCGAAGACCCGCTGATTGGTCACGCTGTGGTTGACGTAGACCCAGGTCGCGATGGTGGCTTCCCGCGCATTCGCGAGGAGGTTCTGGGGCAAGAGCACATAGCCTTTGGCGCTCGTGGACAGATCGAGAGCATCGCCCACCTTGCCGCTGGCGAACGCGTACGCCCCGGACGCGCTCGATCCGCTGGCGAGAGTGGCATTGTTGCCATGGCCTGATGTATCCGGGAGCACGCTGCCCTGGACTGCGGCCTCGCATGGGAAATAGGCAAGCGGGCTCGGCATCACGTCGCCGTCGACGGCTGCATCCGCGACTGTGGTGCCGGCTGCTCCTCCGGCTGCAACGCCGCCGCCCGCACCTCCGCCCGGGCTTCCGCCTCGCCCGGAGACAACCGCTCCACCGGCTCCGATGCCGCCTCCGCTGGCGGCGCCGCTTCCGCTGTCAGGCTGCCCGCCCGAGCCCGATGCGCCTCCCGCGCCTCCGGTGGCACCGCTCCCATCTGCTGCCGACGTCCCACGTCCGTCCTCGCCACCCTTCGGCGGTGCGACGTCTGGTGCGCCGCCCGAGCCTTCCCAGGTGTCCGCTAAAACAAGGTCAGGTCCGAGGTCTGCCGGGGTGAACGACGAGACATCCGCCGGATCGGCATCGACGTTACCGTTCTCTAGAGGATCAGGAGTGCCGGCTTCGGACAGCCCGCCGCCGCCCAACGAGGACCTCAAGCCCTGCTGCCATGGCGGAGTCAGGTCGACGCACCCGATGGGGAGCACAGCGATGCCTGCCGCGACGACGAACACGCAGCTCTTCCAGCGGGGCTCACACCCCTTCCGCCTGTCCCGAGCGACAGCCATCCTCCTTCACCGACATCGGCAGATTCGCGCGCGAATTTAGCTCAGCGCACGACTGGCTGACGTCGAACGCGCGTGGGCTTGCCCGTCCCGGCAATGTCAGGCGGCGGTGCGGTAGACCTCGATCGGCCTCGGAACTCGCCGTCCGCGCTTGTCCTGGTACATGGCAGCGTCGGCGCGCGCGAGCAGCGTCTCGCAGCTCTGAGAGACGTCGGGCCAGCTGGCCGAGCCGATGCTCAAGCTGACCGGGAGAGTGCGGTCCGCATTGCTGTGATCCAGCTGAGCCCTGAGGCGGGCGATCACCTGGCCCGCATCGGCGGCCGAGAGGTCCGGCAATAGGACCATGAACTCGTCGCCGCCGGTGCGACAGGCGACATCGTGGGCGCGCAGGTTGGCCGCCAAGAAGGCTCCCACCCAGCGCAAGACCTCATCGCCCACGAGGTGCCCGTGTTGGTCGTTGATGTCCTTGAATCCGTTGATGTCGATGACCGCCACCGAGAAGCTACGAGCAGTCCCCGCGCGCTCGGCCCGGCTGAACTCCTCCTTCAGCCGTTCCTCGAAATAGCGACGGTTCCACATGTTGGTCAACGGATCCCGGTAGGCCATCGCTCGAAAGATCCGCAGGCGCGCCAAGCTTCGCTTGAGGCGCGCGTTTTCCTTCTCGAGCTGCAAAAGCCGTACTGCCGAGTCGTCGCGACAGTCGACCTTCACGCTTGCTTTCTTGGCTCGGACCATCTTCATCCGCTCTCTCCAATGCAACCCGCGCGCCGAGCTGGAGACGGGAAAAGCGGCCCTGCGCGCTTGGCTGCGTGTCAGGAGTCTGACGGAGGCATCGACCGAGGCCCCAGGACACTGTCTTCCTCGTCAGTCTCCTGACCGGCGTGCCGGGCCGAAGCCTCTGGCGCGCCAGAATTCGGATACCGCCAACCTTTCGGGCTCGCAGACTGGCGTGAGCTCAAGGTGAGCTAGACGGCAAACAGCGCGCGGGAAAGCCGCCGCAGCTGCCCGCACAGCAATCCGTGGCGCCCGTGCAAGGAGCACCCGTCGGGGCGCAGGAGCGGCGGCAAGCCAACTTGCCCGCGAGGCTGGGTGCACACACGGCGGAGCAACAATCCGCGGCCAGCGCACATGGCCGGCCCTCGCCAAGGCAGACGCTGGCCACCTGGCAGCGACCGTCGGCATTGCACACGGCCGCGGCATCGCAGCAGTCAGTGGATTTCTTGCACGCGAGCCCCGCGGCCTTGCAACCCTTCACGTCCGCGCAGCGAAGAACCCCCTCAGGAACAGAGCGACAGCTCCCCGAACAGCAGTCGTCGTTCGACTGGCAGCGTTCGTCCTTGGGGAAGCATCCTCCCGTGCCGTGGCAACGTCCGTCCGTCCCGCACAAACCGGAACAGCAATCCTTGGCCGTCGCACATCGCTCGGAAATGATCTTGCAGCCAGGCAGGGCCTTGCAATTGGCCGCTCCGTCGGCGCCGACCTGGCACACGCCTGCGCAGCAATCGGTAGCGCTGCTGCAGGTTTCGCCCGCCACGCGACAACCGTCCTGCAAGACACAGCCATTCACGCCTTCGGCGATCAAGCCGCATTCGCCGCCGCAACAGTCGTCGCTGCTGATGCATGCCTCGCCCGCAACTCGGCAGTCAGGACCGGGCGCCGCGCATTTGCCGGCGCCGCAGCGTCCGCCGCAGCAATCGCTGGCCACGGCGCAGGCCGCGCCACCTTGAGCACAGAGAGAGCCGCCGCAAGTTCCCGCGGCGTCGCAGCCAAGAGCGCAGCAAGCCGCGGCCCGGCCGCACAACATTCCGGCGCCGGCGCACCCCAGGTCCGAGGCACAGGAAAGCTGCCCGCTGCCGTCCTGCTGGCAGAGATACGAGCAGCAGTCCTCGGGCCGTTGGCAAGCCGCGCCTTCTCCAAGGCAGAGGGAATGACCACAAAGCCCGGCCGCGCAAGTGCCCGAGCAGCACAAGCCGTCGCTCGCGCACACTTCGCCATCGCCCGCACAGTTAACCAGCGCGGGCGCGCTGGCCAACTCCACATCTCGGAGGCATCCGGTGATGACCAAGAGCGCAGCCAGCAGGGCGAAACAAGTCGCGCTGGACACGGCGGCTCGGATAAGGCGACGAGATGGCATCGATCAGCGAGGCCGGACAGACGGCGTTCCAGAAAGAATACGCCGCGCCCGAGCCGCCGCCATACCTTGGGGAAAGCGTGCCAAGTATCGTTCGGCGACGGCCCGCGCGTCCGCGCCCCCACTTTCCACCTGTTCCAGAAGGCCGGCCAATGCTTCCTCGGAGAGCGCACCATCCGGATAGGCGGCGTAGGCGCGCTCCAGGCTCTGCCGCGCGTCCTCGCTTCGCCCGAGCTTTCGCTCCAACTGGGCTGCGGCGTAGAGCGCGTTCTGTCGCATGGCGCGCGTGGCCCCGGCGCGATTGAGCGACTTGAATGCCGTCACCGCGCCGTCCAGTCGACCGGCCTGGCGCAGGGCCTCGGCGCGCAAATAGCCGAGCTCGTCCAGGCAGCGCGAGCTCGGCGCGCAATTCGCGAGCTTGCCCACAGTCTCCTCGACAATGTCGATGGCGCGCAGGGGATTGCCGGCGCGCATGGCCTTGCGGGCTCGCGCGCTCTCGTCCGCGCAGGTCGACTTGGCGCACGTCTGCGTCTCGGTCGCGGGCTCCGCGGCAGGCAATGGACTCGATGCCGAAGAGTCTTCTTCCTTGCGCTCTTGCTTAAGCAGGAACGTCGACCCGGTCCCCACTGCCCACGACTTGGCCTCGCCCTGGCGATAGGCCATCACCTCGCCCTCGTCGACATGAACGTAGGATCCCTGCGCGCCGTAGCCAACCATGAAGCGCGTGCCTTTTACCTCCACCCGTCCGTGCGCGGTGATCACGTGAAAGCTCTCGTCCGCTTTTCGGTGGGCCACTTGAACCACGACCCGGCCACTGTCGAGACGAAGACGCGGAGCTTTCGCGGTGCCGTCGAAAGCCACTCGTCCGGGTCCGACCAGCCGCACCTCCGCGCCTCGGCCGACCAGGAACGTGGCCTCGCCCTCGGCAGCGATTTCCAACACAGCGCCCGGGGCCATCACCGCGCCCGTACTCATCGCCACCCCCGACAGAGTGACCTTGCCCCACAAGGTCTGAAGGCGCGCGAACGGCGGCGAGATCGCCGAACGCAAGGACAGCAGGCCCACGCCGACCGCCAGCACCAGCCCCACAGCCAGCGCCCAAACGAGCGTGCGGCGCGAGCGCGGCCGAGCCGCGCCGGGCAGGTCGCGCAAGATCTCGCTCTCCATGCGCCGCAGGCTCACGGCGGAGATCTCGTCCTCCGGCAGGTTTCGCAAGCGCGGCAAGGCCGAGGTCCACTCGGCGAAGATCTGCTGGCAGTGCGGACAGAAAGCCAGGTGGGCATCCACCTCGGCGCGCGCCTTGGCGGCAAGCCGCCCGTCCGCCTTTTCGAACAACAGCGACTGCGCCATCCTACACGTGTTCATGGCTTGGCCTCCCATTGCAGGTAGCGAGCAAGGTACGGATCGCTGCGCGCCTGGCGTTCGATTTCCACGCGTGCGTCGTGCACCCGAACCTTGATAGCGCCGACCTTGGCGTCGAGCAGAGCCGCCACTTCCTCCAGGCTGTGCCCCTGCAGAACATGCAGCACGAAAGCCACGCGCCGCTTGTCCGATAGCGAATCCAGAATAGCGTCGAAGCGAAGCAGCGCTCGCCGCGCATCGGAAGTGCCTTCCGGCGAAATGCCCACGACGGCGTCCTGTTCATCGTCCACCGGCAGGGGCCGGTAGCGCGACTGCTTGGACAGGCGCAACGTGATGCGGATGGCGATGCGCCCCAGCCAGGTGAAGAAAGACGCATCCCCTCGAAAACCGGGCAATGCCGCAAAAGCCTGAACGAAAATGGTCTGCACCAGATCCTCCACGTCACAGTTCGGCCCCACCAATCGGTTCACCAGGTGCCGCAAGCGTCGAACGTGCAAGCGAAAGAGTTGTTTGTAGCCTTCGGCATCCCCGGCTTGCGCCCGGCGCACGTAGGTGGCGACCTGCTCATCCTCGCCTCCCCCGGGGTGACGGTCGATCTCGGGCTCCACAAACAATAAGGTGGACAGGCACAGCACAAAAGTAAGGTCGTCCGACCAGAAACCGTGTCGCACTAGCGGCCCCCGAATTGAAGTCCCAGCTCGACCAGCACGAGCGCACGCGCCGCGGGCCACACCACCTGTCCGTCCACGCGGTAGCGCGTGTCGGCCAACACCACCAGTGCGGTCGCCCGCGCGTGGGCGCGCACGCCCGGCGCGATGGCCACGGCAACTGCCAAAGCCCCGCCCGCCCTGGGCGAGACCGTGGTGTCGGAATTGGAAACGACTCCCGTGGCCTCCGCTGAAGTCCTGCGGAACGCCGCGTGCCCCGCGCCTTCGAGCCAGCCTTGCCATCCCCCAGCGTGCCAAGCAAAGCCCAGCGACAAACACACGGGAATCTCCCACGCGCTCACGTGGATGCCCTGGGTATCGGCCGTCTGCCGCGGTTCAAGATAGGTGCCCAGATCCAAGCGCCAGCGCTGGCCCATTTGAAGTCCGGCGCCAAGGCGCAAGGCTTCGCGCGAAGTGCCGCTGGAGGGCAGCAGCGCGGCCAAGTCCACGGCGAGCAGAAGAGCGCTCCGGTCGGGTGGCGCGGAAGGTGCGCCCCGGTCGGTGAGCGCGCCGTCCATCGCCACTCCTGGTCGCGCTGCCAGCCGCCGCTGCAAAAGCGCCTGCACCTTCAAGGCAGCGGCACGATAAAGATCCTCGGTGCGAAGCGCGCCGGGCAAGCGCGCCACGATGGTCTCCTCACCGTCGACCAGCACCACCTCGGCGTCTTCCCCGGGCGTGCGAGTTTTCTGCAGCGTAATGGCCACGGTGCCGAGCTCGGGCGGCTGTGCAGGCGTACCATCGGTGGCGTCAGGTGGCGCTTCGACCACCACCTCCGCCCCATCCACGTAGCTCCGAAGGGCGTCACCCAAGCGCTCGCCTGAAAGCGGCGGTTCGGCCGAAACCCGCAGCGAGGTCGCCTGTGCCACGCCCGTCAGCGCGCACACCATCACGACCCAACCCACACGATGAAGCATCGACGGCTGGATGCTACACCGGTTCACACAGACGCGCTTCCTCCCCGCCGCTTCATCCAACGATGACCACTTCGCGCGTGCCCCACCAGAGCACCGGACATGGCTGACCTAACCTTTTGCGCGCACCTTGCCACTACAAGGACAGAAGGGGATCGCCATGACAAAGACCGGAAGACTGTTCGTAGTGGTCGCGACCGCGTTCTTGTTCGCCTGCAGCTCCAACAGTGTGGGGAGTGGAGGCGGCGGCGGAACAGGCATCATCAGCGGACAAGGCGGCGGCATTGGAACCACGGGCGTCTTGGGCGGCGACCAAGGAGGAACGTGGGTCGTCACGGGAGACGGCGGGAGCACCAAACCCGGTCCCGGCAAAACTGGAACCGGCGGCAGCAGCGGCACCGGCAGCTCCAGTGTCACCTGCTCGCCGGGCGTAGTCGGGGCCATCGTCACCGGCTGCGGCTATCCCTATGCCAGCGATGTCGCCCTAACCAGCGTGGTGTTCAACGAAAGCGAAGTCCTGCGCGCGATTCGTCCGGCCATCGACGTGGCGGGCGGCGTAGTCACGCTCCTTTACGACGACGAACACGCTATGACCTTGGGCGTGCGCCAGGTGGTGGTGAAGACCGCGGCGGGAAGCACCAGCACCGACTATCCGGTTTCTCCCTTGGCGGCCAGCCCCAGCAGCGTGCTCAATCCGCAAACCGGAACCAACGCACTGACCGGCGACAACAGCGGTCTCGATCCGTCGTTGCGACCGCTGTGGCCAGTGCTGTACGTGACCGACGTGACCAAGGATCCGAATAGCCGAGCCGGCGACTGGCAGATGGGCGGCAGGCCCATCAATCCGGGCGCCGTGTACGGCACGTGGAAGTCCGCGGTGCGTACCGTCGACAAGACCACATCGCCGGCCACGGTGTCGGTCACGCCCGATGCCGACCCGGCGAAGAACGATTGGAACCTTGGCATCCAGGACCCGGTCCCGTCGGGGATCAAAGACGAAGGTTGGAGCGCTGAGGTCAAGTGGGGCGTGACGTTCCAGTCCGGACACTCGTACCGCTTGCAGGTCATCGTCCACGACGGCGACCAGAACAAGTCCGGCGGCGACTGCGGCGAGGCGTGCATTGTCTTCTGCGCGGGCGGCAATACCACGCTCCCGCCCACCTGCCCGAACAACGCCCAGATCTGCGGTGAAGGCATGTCCGCAACAGGCGGATTCGCCGAATGTCCCGAAGGCGAGAGCTGCCTGAACGGCTGTTGTACCACCCTCGCTTGCCCGACGAACACCGATCCGTGCGGCCAGATCGGAGCCGAAGGCTCGATCGTGGGCTGTGCAGCGGGAGCCTCGTGCGTGAGCGGCTGCTGTATCTTCTCCGCGCCGATCCCGTAGCGCGTTCTCGCTCTCGCCTTCGCGCCAAGCGGCTACCCGGCTGACGCCGATCGTTGCGCCAACAATCGCATTAAAATCGCGGCCCTCGCCGGCAAGGTTCCGAGGAAGATGGTCCGGCGTAGGAAAATGAGCCAAACTGACGCCGCCGAGCCGCTGCTTGCTGTCTTCGATTACTGCCATGTCGAATCGCCGCCCTCCGGTTCCGCTTTCATTGGTGCCCAACACGGGAGCGCCGAGTGTGCCCGACGGTGTTCTTGGGCGTGCGCTCGCGCAGGGTGACGCATGGGCCCTGGCAGAGACGTGGCGTCGATTCACCCCCATGGTGCTCAAAATGGCCGAGCGCACCTTGGGCTCGCCCTCCGAGGCCGACGATGTCTGCCAGGACGTCTTTTGCTATCTCTTCCGCAAGGCCAAGACGTTGCGCGAGCCCGAGAGTCTGCGCAGCTTCGTCTACTCCTTCGCGATCCGCGAGCTGAAGTACCAGCTCCGGCGTCGCAAGCTCCGCGCGTGGTTGTCGTTCCACCAACCCGCGGACTTGGCGGATCTTCGTTCGCATTCGTTGAACCTCGAGTCTCGCGATCTCCTGCGCAAGTGCCACGCGATCCTGGATCGCCTGTCGCCGCGGCACCGACTGATCTTCGTCCTAAGGCGCGTGGAATCCATGACGGTGGAAGAAATCGCTGCGACGATGAACCTTTCGGTGTCGACGGTAAAGCGCTCGATGGCGCACGCCTCAGGCCGGCTGTCACGATGGATCCAGGCCGATCCCGAACTCGCCGACCTTCTGCATCCGGAGCGGGTGAAGTGATCCCACCCCTGGACAGCGGGCTGGAGGAAGGCCTCAAAGTAGATGCCCTCGCGCGGGTGGTTCGGGAGGGCGTCGCCGAGCGCCGGCAGGCCGAGATCGACCAGGGGCTGAATCGCCTGATGACTCGAATGGGCGCGCAAAGACGCCGTCGGATCGTCGCTTGGTCGCTGCTCGGCGCCTCGGCAAGCCTCTGCGCCATCCTCGGAGTCACCCTGACTTCCTCCAGGCCAAAACTCGTCGCTGCACCCGAGCCGGTGGCGCTGAGCTATCAGATTGAAGGCGGTACGATTCTCGAGGGTGGTTATCTACGAGAAGCAGGCCACGCCGGCATCAAAGTGTCGTTCAACGAAGGCAGTCGGCTCGTGCTGCCGTCGGGGACGCGCGGCCGCTTGCGATCCGTCGACAAACAAGGCGCACGTGTCGCCATCGAGCAAGGAATGGCCTCGTTCGAAGTCGTCCAGGGAGGCGGTCGGCGGTGGCTGATCGAGGCCGGACCTTTCTTCGTCACGGTCAAAGGCACCGCTTTTACTGTCGGCTGGGACGCGTCGACGGAGCGGTTCGAGTTGGCGCTACGTCGCGGTCAAGTCGTGGTGAGCGGTCCCATTTCTGGCGGCGACGTTACCTTGCGGGCTGGACAGCGGCTGGTGGTCAATTTGCAAAAGGCCGAGACCGTCATCAGCGACGAGAAGCTGGACGACTTTTCTGCGCTTTCGCCGGCAGACAAGGCAATTCCGGATGGCGTCGCGCGGCCGGAATCCGCCAGCGTCGGCCGATCGATCCGTGTGAAGCCCGGCCTTTCGACGACCGGCGGCTCCGCCACTGCCCCAGTATCAGGCACGACGAGCGACAGCCCGAAGCACTGGGCCGACGCGTTGGCACGGGGCCATTGGAATCGCATCCTGGACTCCGTCGAGCGTGACGGTTTGACGTCGGCGCTCGACAATGCTTCCAGCGAGGATCTGATTGCTCTCGCCAACGTCGCCCGCTACCGACACCGCCTTGCCCTGGCCCGCGCCGCCCTGCTCACACAGCGCCAACGCTTCCCGCATTCGCCACGTGCCAACGATGCACTCTTCCTGCTTGGTCGAGTGGAAGAGTTGGACGAGAACGGAACGAGTCAGGCGATCGCTTGGTACGACCAATACTTGGAGCACGTGCCCGCCGGCACTTTTTCTGCCGAAGCGCTGGGACGAAAGATGACCCTGACCAGTGAGGCTCAAGGACCGAATGCAGCGCGATCCGTCGCCGAGGAATACCTTCGCCGTTTCCCGAGGGGCAGTTATGCCGGTTCGGCCCGTGCCCTGCACGACGCTCCCTGAGCGACCGGGCGTGCTTCGCAGGCTGCCGCTCCTCGTGACGTGCATTGCCCTGCTGTGGGCTACCAACAGCTATGGCGCCACGGTGGCCGTGGCCATCATTCGTCCGACTCATCCGTCGCCCTGGGTAAGCGAAACGCTGATTCGTCTGTACGGCGAGTTGTTGTCCATCGGCTTCGAAGTGCAAATAGCAAACCTTCCATCGAGCGTCGGATCCGGAGACGTCGAGTTGCGCGCGTGGCTCGAGGAAATGGCTGGCGAGCGTACTGTCGACGCAGTAGTCAACATTGCCGGCAACCCGCTCTCGGTCACGGTGTGGACCGCCGACAAAGGTTCCGGCCGATTCGCACCGACCCGCGTCGATGTGGAGCCCTCTGCCGCCAATCCGACGGAGCAGTTGTCGATCCAAGCGATTGAGGTATTGCGATCGACCTTCCTCGAAATGAATCTGACGACACGGGCTCGCCGAGCCAGCACGACGCCAACGGCGCCGGTTGCGGCTGCCATTTCCACGCCCCGCGCGAGACTCTGTTTCGAGCTCGGCGCAGCGATGCTGACGAGCCTGGATGGAGTCGGCCCTGCCCTCTTGCCCACTGTGCGTGTCGATTGGGACGCACGTTCTTGGTTGGTGATTCAGACCGTGCTTGCTGGTTTGGGAACCCAGCCTTCGATCAAGACCGACATGTACAGCGCCTCCGTCGCGCAAAGCTACGCGCTCGTGGGCGGGCGTCTCCGCTTCCGGGCCGACCAGACCGTGCGTCCGCTGGTCGGGCTTGCGGTCGGACTGATGCGCACGTCCCTCGAAGGCCACGCGAGCTCTCCGGGCGAGTCTCGCGTCGTCGGCCAGCGGTCCCTTCTCGTCGAGACCAATGCGGGAGCCGAGCTGGCGCTCGGTCGACGCTACTATCTCGTGGGAACCCTGCATGCGCAGGTGGCAGCGCCCTACGTGGCCATCCACTTCGGGGACACGGTCGTGGCATCCACCGGACGCCCCACTCTGATCGCGAGCCTCGCATTCGGAGCAGCGCTGTGAGGCAGAGCCATCGCACCGCAAGGCTTGCGGCATTCGTTGCGGCCGTCACGCTCGCCGGTTGTTGGCGTGCCGACGTTTATCCCATCGCCTCGTCGGCCCTCGCCGACGGCGGTTCGCAGGACGGCGAAGAGTGCCCCTCATTCGTCCTGCCGCCCGGCGACCAAAACGTTACGCTCCAGGTCGGGAGCGTGAGCCGCACGTTCGTCTTGCACATTCCACAAGCCCACGCGGCAAACACCGCCGTGCCTCTGATCCTCGACTTTCATGGCATCGGCGGTACCGGGGCAAGCGAGCGAAGCGCGTCGCTGTTCCCAGCGGTGACCGATTCGGAGGGCGTCATCATGGCTTTTCCGGACGGCCTCAAGGGTCCCATCGGCACCGCGTGGAACGTGGGGCCATGCTGCGTGGAAGGCGTCGACGACCTGGCTTTTGCGAAGTCCATCGTGGCGTACGTGCGCGGCGTGGCCTGCATCGATGCCAGGCGCGTCTACGCGGTGGGCGTGCTGACCGGCGGGCTCATGGCGTACGACCTGGCCTGCAATGCTGCCGACACCTTCGCCGGGGTCTCGCCAGCGGCAATCGACATGGTTCAGGAAACCGTGGACGCCTGCATCCCCAAGCGTCCTGTGACCGTCGTCTCGTTTCGTGGCACCGCCGATTCACACGTGCCCTACGCTGGAGGTCCATCCTCGCTCGTGCCTACCATGCCGCTCACGTTTCTTGGCGCCAAGGCGACCTTTGACCGGTGGGCAAAGATCGACGGATGTTCGGGCGCGCCATCGCAGGAAGACAGCAACGGCTGTGCCCGCTACACCGCCTGTCAGGGCGGTGCCGAGGTCGTCCTTTGCACGAAGCAGGGCGGATCTGACGATCCCAGCGACGGCGTCGTCGCCTGGCCAATGCTGAAGCGACACACGCTGGGGCCGTAGCGCTACGGCAGGTTCTTGGACTTCACCTCCCACGTACTATTCGCACAGAAGGTACAGCTCGATCCGACGAGGAAGCCCTTTCCCGTCGCTGTGAGATCGCCTTTGAGCTGCCAGTTCAACCACGCGAGATTCACTTTGGTAAAGTCGCCGCCATTCTTGGCGCCCAGGTCTCCGCCGTGGCCGGCGCCAGACTTGCTGAACAGGATGACCGGAATCCCGAGTCCGCTGATGTTGTCGTAATCCCTCTCTCCGTTGTCGTACGCAATGTCGGCAGAGCCGCCGAGGAGAATCTTCACCGGCGTGTGGATGCTCTTGTAGAAATTCTGGTCCGGGGTGGTGAGGCCACTGCTGGTGATTCCGTAGGTCGTCATGCGTGGGTCGCCCGCTGTTCCCGAAGCCATCAGTCCACCGCACGAGAAGCCGTCAGCCGCGACCTTCGTCGCGTCGAGGCTTTGATAGTAGGCGCTGCACGACTTCTGGTTCTCGGCGATGGCCCACGTGACATACGCGAGCAAGGGCTTTCCCATTCCCGTCCAGTCCGTCGACATGGAAATGGTCGGACAATTGCCGCCACCGTTTGCCGGACCGTCCGCAACTACGAAATATCCGTAAGAAGCAATTTCAGCCATGGCCGCCGTATTCGACGTCCCGCTCCGGGTGCAAGCACCTTCGCCCCACACGAAGATTGGATACTTCTCGGAACCTCCCAAGTCGGACGGGCGATAGATGGTGCCGCAGTTGATTCCCGGATCCGAGTTGGATTCGACGACGACCTTGTGGGGACCGCTGCCTGACACGTTGACGTTCGCTGATTTGGAAGCCGTGCACGAGCCGCTACCGGTGCTGCCCGCAATACCAAGCGTCCCGCCGGAACCGGTGTTTCCCCCGTTGCCTCGGCCACCCTGCCCGCCCTCTGCCGCACTTCCTCCGGTCGCGCTCGTCGGAGTGCCGGCATCCATTGCGCCGCCCGCGCTCTGCGGTACGGTGCCGCCGGTGCCGCCGGTGCTGCGACCGCCCGTGCCGGTGCTTGCCGGCACTTCCGCGCCGCCCGAGCCTTTCGAGCCGCCCGTCGTCAGCGTTGCACCGGTTCCTATGCTACCGCCCGAATTGAGCGTGGTTGTGGAGCTCGCACCGCCAGAGGCGGATCCACTCGTTCCGCCGGCCATTGTTCCGCCGGACCCGCTCGGTTGACTCGAGGCTCCGGCGCCGCCGCCCTTTTCCCCGGAACTGCTGCAACCGCCGATGGCGATGCTCAGAATTCCGGCGACCAAGATAGGTATCGAGACGAACTTTGTTCTCATCGAAGGAGCAGCGGCTCGCTTTGCGAAGATCGGTTCAAAAAAACTCGCCTGCGGCTCGTTGTCAGTCAGATCACGTCGGCACACCACTCGCCCAAGGATCCGCGATGGTCTGCCGTACTGTTTTGTGAGCCAATCGGCGCGGCGGGCGCAGCTGCAGAGAGCCGCTGGGACGATCTGCGCGGCACCGAGGAACGACTGAATGGAAATCGCGCGAAGGCCAACGAGTATTTTGATCGCAACGGTTCTGAGCCTGGCCACCGTCGGCTGCGGCGGTTCTCATGGCGCGGCCGAAGGCGTGGGCGGGTCTCCCGGCGCGGGAGGCGTCGGTGCGACCGCCGGGACACCTGCTCCGAACGGACAAGGCGGTGGAGGGCAATCTGCGGCAGGTGGCACAACTGCGAGATCGACGACCCCGACGGCCTCGGGAGGCCAACCAGGACAAGCTGAGGTCGGCGGCCAAGGCGGGATAGACAGTGGCGGCCAAAGTGGTCCAGCGGGTGGAGACGGGCGAGGGTCGAGTGGCGGTCAAGCAGGTGGTGGCGTGAGTGGGACTGGCGGAAGCGCCGGGCTCGGGGGAAGTTCCGCGGCCGGGCAACGAGCGATTTCCTTCGGAACCTTGCTCGACGCCCAGACGGTCATGAGCGCGGCACAGCAGTTGGCGAAGTCTCTTGCAAATTCAAGCTCGCCGCAGTGGCAGGCCAAGGGCGACCAACACCGAACCTACCGTTTCGCGGAAGCCAACGTCGACGAACCCTATCGAATCTGTGTACCAACGAACTGGGATGGAAAATCGAAGTTGCGCCTGGTGATGTTCTTGCACGGTGCGGGGAATGACGAGAATTCGTACCTCGATCAGAACAACAAGCAGATGGTGACCCTCGCCCAGCAGCATGGCGTCCTTCTCGTCGCTCCGCTCGGCTACTCCGGAGCGTACGGAAACTTCCTGCGCTTGACGTCGCCCTTCGGCGACGCAGCGGACGCGGCGAAAGAGATGGCCCAAGTTACGACAGACAGCGAGCGAACCAACGAGCTGAGCGAAAAGGATGTCATTAATGTCTTGGAGCTTGTTCTGAGTGAATATCCTATCGATCGCTCGGCGGTGTTCCTCACCGGTCACTCCATGGGGAGCGGAGGCACGTGGTACATCGGCGGCAAGTATTCTTCCTACTGGAAGGCCATCGCGCCGATGTCCGGTCCCTTCGTTCAAGAATCAGGCTACCCCTGGGATAGCCTGCGCACGATTTCCATCTTCGTGACCGAGGGTACGCAAGCGCCGTCCTTGAGCGCCAGCCACCTGTTACGAGACTGGTTGCAGACGAATGGATTCAAATCGGAGTATGAGGAAGTCAACGCCGACCACCCAGGTATGGTGAAGCTCGTCTTGCCGGACGTGTTCGACTTTTTCGACTGACTTACGACGAGGGCCTGCGGCAGGAACGAATCCAAGTACTCGTGAATCAGCGCCCGTACCCGGCCGAGACGATGTTGGCCTGGACGGCGTCGTCGGTAGAGTCGGGCGGATTGCCGCTGGTAATCGCGCCTTCGTAGAAGACTCCCGCGCCGTCGTGGCTGCCGTCGCCGCCCGTTCCGAGGACAATGGCGCCTTCCTTCTTCATGGGGCTGCCGCCGGGCGGGCGGGCGCCGGCCCACACGACTTCGAGCGGAAAGGACTGTGCATTGCCTGCCTTGAGCCCGAACGCATTGCCGGACGGACCCTTGAGCATTCCCGTGACATACGCCCAGCCAGTGTTCGGAGGCGTAGCACAGGCATCCTGCGAGCCATCACACTCGAAGATGCCACCTGCACCGAAATCCGCTCCGACCCACGGTCCACTTCCAGCTCGCCCCGGCGAAGACCACGTGCTGGTGCCCCAGTAGAGGGCCTCCATCGTGGCACGGCCTTCGTCCAAACCGGTGGTCCCTGCATTGCCGAAGTCGAAGCAGCAGCCCGAACTGTAGACTTTCCCATCGACCACCATATAGATGGCCTCGGGCTGGTCGCCGGTTGCGAGCCCTCGAGCGCTGTTGTTCCGGTAGCCGACGTTCGCAGTGGGGTTGTTGACGTAGAGGCCGAAGGCTTTATGGCCCTTGACCGTGACCTTCGCGGCAGTGGCGCTCGCCTCATTGGCATTCTTCAAGAAAGGCGTATCGGGCGACTTCTTGAGATGGTTCGCTTGCGGAGACTGGTCGTAGAGAACCGAGATCGTGCACGTCGTGCCTGCGCAGAAGGAATCTTGCGCGGCGATGTCAACAAGGCCGCTGGCGGCCTCGACCAGAATGTCAGTGGTCGAAAGGTCAGAAGCTCGCCTGACCTGGTAAAGAGCCCCTGCGTACGCTCGGTAGAGGGCACGGACCGTGCTATAGGCCGCCACGCATGGAGTGGCGCTCGCAACATAGAGATCGCAAGGCGCGAAAGCATCCCTGATCCCCCCCGAACCAAAGACGCCGCCTTCACCAAGGACGCCGCCCGCACCACTCTGGCCACCGGCCGTGGCATCCATCGTGCCGCTTCCTCCGGATCCGCTGCTTCCTCCGGATCCGCTGCCATCCCCAACGATGCCGCCGCTGCCCGAGATACCCGCGCCTCCGGCGGGGCCAGCGGCGCCCGTTCCACCCAGGGCAGTCGCGCCGCCGCTTCCGCCAGAAGCAACCGTGCCACCGGCTCCGCTCGCTCCACCCAGGCCAACCGTGCCGCCGACTCCGCCAGATGCAACCGTGCCGCCGCCTCCGTCTGCTGCACCCAGGCCGGCATCGCCTGCGTCGGGATTCGCGCTGACGCTACCACCGACTCCGCCGCTGCCGCTCACGCCGCCCGTGCCTGGGCCTCCAGCACTCGCCCCGCCGGCACTCGGGTTACCCCCAGTGTGCGCGGATCCCTTCAGTCCACTGTTCTGGCAGCTCGCAAGAGTCACAAGCGCGACAACAATGATTGACGCGAAGCCGAGGTTGCACATGGTGAGATCACCTCCCGCAGAAACCTCTCTACGGCAGCATCGTACCATGCCACGAAGGACGATGGTTTGGATTGCGTGGGCGCTTCGAGCAGACGAGCTTGCTTATTGGGGGCTCAAGACGAACATGACGACGCTCTTGGCGGGAAGAGTGACGTTGAGCACCTTTCCGCAGAGGCTGTAGTTCGAGGCTGGCAAGGTTTGAGCATTGCTGTCTTCGGCCTTGCCAAAGTCGTTGTAGGTGTCCTTCGCCGCGCCAGTCAGGAACTGTGCGCTCGAAACAGTGTATGCCGCGCGATTGCTGGTCAGTGTGATCTGAAGTGATCGGGTCTTCGTCAAGTCCACGTTGACCAGGCTGATGTTGACATGTCCCGAGCTGTCGACTGTCGTGCCGGCTGAGAGAACCGGGAAGGTGGTGTTGTTTCCGCTGATCTTCTCGCTCGTGAGCGTGTTCGGCGCCCACTTGGCGCCCGAACTGTGATGGGGAAGGAGCATCTTCCAGACGTAGAAGGTGGGCGTCTTGACGAGTACGCCGTCACTACTCCTCGTCAGGAAGAGCGAATGGATGACGTTGACCGCCTGAGCGAGGCCCGCCATCCCCATCCGGTCCGCACGCCGCATGAAAACGTGGAGTGTTTCGGCCGCGGCGAGCCCATGCATGAGCGTCCCCTGCTCGAACCAGGAGTCCGTGGTGTCGAATGACTTCAACCAAACGCCCCACTCGTCTTCGATAATCTTGATGCGCTTGTCCGGGTCGCGCTTGTCCAGCACCGCGATGATGTTCTCGAGATCGGGGCCCATCCTGCCTTGATTCGAGTCATTCATGACACTGTAATATTGATCGTCAGAGAAGCCGACGTTCGGCACGTCCTGCGGGTGATAGATGTACTCGTGGACCTCAATCCCGCCGATCTTGCTCCCGAGGTTCTGGAGCTCGGTATCCAACCAGACCAAGTCCATGATGGCTTGTCCGTTTGAGCTGACGACCGTATTGCCGGTACCCGCGACAAGGGTCAATTGCTTACCGTTGATGGGCGGCGACAGGGCATCGTAGTTCGCCAGGTACTTCGGCTCGTAAGAAGCCTCGGTATCTCCCGCATACCAGACTTCATTGCCGACCTTGAAGTAGGGAATGGTCCAGTCCGGATGGGCGCTGTTGTTGAGGATATAAGTGAGCCACTGCAGATTGCTGCTGGCGGATCCGTCGCCGTACTTGCCGACGAGAATGGGCGTCGCCCCAACCGTGGAAAGGAATTCCATAAAGAGATCGGTGCCCATGTCGTTGGAGGGGCTGGTCTTGGTCCAATCGTAGCTGTTGGCGGCGCCGCCACCCGGCCACTCAATCGCGCCGATGCCGATTTCCTTGAATCCATCGAGCATATCTTTGCGCAACCCATCGGTATTGGGGGTGGTGGATTGAGTACCAACGTAGAGCCCGCCCTTGATGTCTCGGCCGAGCCGCTCCATCAAGACGCCGAAAATCTCCTTCCCGATGGCTATTTGGGCGGAGTCGACATCGACCGCGAGCGTGTTCGCGGCCGTGCCGCTCGCGGTGCTGGTACACGAGACTGGGGTACCGCCCGTGCCAGATGCGCCGCCAGCGACGGATGTCCCACCGGTGCCAGTACCAGCGCCGCCCGCACCACCACCGTTGCCATTCGAGCCGCCCGCTGCAGGAGAGCCGCCCAGACCGCCGCCGTTGCCGCCCGAGCCGCCCCTGGCGACCGTACCACCGCCACTGCCGCCCGAGGCCGCCGTTGAACCGCCGCTCTGATTGCCGCCGCTCCCCGAACCGCCGCTCTGGTTGCCTCCGGATCCACCGCTTTGGCTCGCGCTGGATCCCCCACTCGAGTTGCCGCCAGACCCGCTCGATCCGCCCGTCGCAGTTGATCCGCCTGAGCCGCCGCCTTTGGTCGACGAACACGCAGCACCCAAGACCCAAAGAGCTGCGATCACGCCAGATAGCGAAGCACGGTTTTTCATGAAATTCTCCTTCGCGCCTTACGATGAGTGAAAGCCTGGGTGCCCGTTGTGTTGCAGAGGGTCAGTTCCTTCGCCCATCGCGGCCCTACGGCGGGGAACTGTAACCGAGTACGGTCACGGAGACCAGAACCGTCACGGCAAGGCCTCCAGGCGCTGGCGGACCGAGAGCGCGATCTTATGAGTAGGCTGGAGCTCCAGAAATTTCTGGTAGGCGCGCTTGGCGTCCGCTGTGCGACCGACCTTGACGTAGGCATCGCCCACGTTGGCGTAGGCGAGCGCGCGCATGGGATCGAGGACCAGCGTACGCTCGTACCAGGTGATGGCGTCGGCGAAGCGGTCGAGCTTGAAGTAGGTAAATCCCAGATTGTTGGCGGCCAGGACGTGGTTGGGGCTGATTTTGAGCGCGGCCTCGAAGGCCTGGGCAGCTTCGGCGTAGCGCCGCTCACGGAACAGGCCCATGCCGCGCTCGACCTCGCGACGAGCTTGGGTATTGCCAACCGCGGTCAATAACGGCGCGGACAAGGTGCCAGCGTCGATTGCGATTTGCGGAATGCCACCGTCGAGGTTGCCCGCCGGAACGAGCCCGGCTTCGACGGCAACAATCTGTCTTCGCAGCTCCTCGTTTCGCGCCTTCTTTTCGTCGATAGCCTTGCGCACGCGTTCCAGATCGGCATTGAGGCGGATGGCCTCGCCGTCGAGCTGGCGCGATTCCTCGCTCAAGAATTCCTCCTCGCCGCGCGCTGCGAAGACGAATTCGCCGCCTTCGTCGCCGGGCACGTGACCGAACACGGGCGTCTGGCGCGACAGCGACGACACGCTGGGAACCAGGTAGGCGGCCAGCTCGGTAGCGGTGATGGCGCCATCGCCATCGAGATCCGCCTTGCCCTCCAGTCCTTGAAGTAGGGTCCACGTAAAGATGGAGTGTCCGTCGGGACCACCGTCTGCGACTTGTTCGTCGGCACCGCCTGCCGTGAGCACTTCGCGGGCCTCGCGTCGCGTGATCTCCTGCAGGTACTGGCGCCGATCGCCCGTCGGGATGGCGCCGCCCCCGCGCGTGAGCGCGAGGCCGCTGTAACAAGCGTCCATGACGAAGAACACGTGCTTGGCCGGAATGGCGTCGGAGATGTCCTGAAAGTTGGTCATCGAGATGGCCTGGCTCTGCAGGTTCTTGGTGTCGGCGTCGACGGGAATGAGATAGCCCTGGGACTTGCCACTCGGCAGCTTGCGGGTCGCTCCGTGGCCGGCGAAGAACACGAACACGCGGTCCTCGCGCCCGATGCGCTTGCCGTCGGCCAGGGTATCGCCGAGCACGCCGAGGATCTTCTCCCGGGTGGCGTCGCCGTCGAACAAGGTCGTGATGTGATCGGGTGCGAAGCCGAACTTGCGCGTAAGGGTGTCCTGCACGCCGCGCGCATCCGCCACCGCATAGCTGAGGCGCGGCCAGTTCTTGTAAGCGTTGATGCCGATCACCACCGCCCAGCTCTCGCGATAAAGAGGCGCGCTGGCCAACGGAGCGCCCGCCGCCACCGCAGCTTCGCCCGAGCCGCCGCGCGTGGAGACGAAGTCCTTTCCATTCCACGCCAAGAACGTGTAGCCTTGCTTGACCAGCTCGTCGAGCACCAGCGGCACCGCCTCGGCGCTGCGGCCGTGGATGTCGTGGAACAGAATGATGCCGCGCTTTTCTTTGTCGACCTGCTTGAGCACGCGATCGGCAATCGAGAGCGGGATCGGGTCAGCCCAGTCGAGCGAATCGATATTCCACAGCACAGTTCGCATGCCGAGGTCGCTAGCTGCCTTGAGCACCATCTCGTTGCGCGCGCCATAGGGCGGCCGGAAAAGGTTCGGCTTGTCCTTCACCGCCGCGACCAGCGCCGTATTGGTGTCGCCCAGCTGTTCGTCCAGATGCAACTCATCGAGCTTGGGCAAGAAGGCGTGCGTGAACGTGTGATTGGCTAGCGTGTGGCCAGCGGCAAGCTCGCGCTGCGCGAGCGCGGTGGTCTTGCCCAAATTCCGCCCTACCTCGAAGAAGACGGCCTTGATGCCATAGCGTTGTAGGACATCCAGCATGGCCGGCGTGAATTTCGCCGAGGGACCGTCGTCGAACGTGAGCAGCACCGTCTTCTCCGCGAAGCGCTTTCCGGTGACCTGATCCTTGTCGTCGCGCCAGGGCAAGGAGCCGCCGCCGCGCGTGCCGGACTGCAAGGTTGCAAGCTCGTCCTTGAATTCCGCGAGCACGGCGTCGCGCGAAAGCTGGCTGCGGATGAATGCGAGATAGCTTTCCCAGGCCTCGCGCCGATCCACCATGCCGCGCGTGGGGAGGCGACCAAAAATCTTCTTCATCTCGTCGTCGTAGCGCGCCTGGATCCCGGCCAGCACACGCCGGTCGTCGAGGACGCGCGGCGAATCCGGCAGCTCGCCCAGGATGTCGGCAAAGACCAGCTTGTCGGCGTCGTGGAAGGCGGCATCGTTTTCCAGCTTGGCCAAGAACGCGCTGGCCGTGGCCTCGCCGCCTAGCACACGGGCGGCTAGCCCGTCGAGACGCTCTTGATTGCGCTCGCGCAGAAGCCACGCCGCAGTCACCACCGGGTCGTTCGGCTCGGGCGCATCGGCGAGCAGCAGAAGAGTTGCACGAAAGTCGCGCACGACCGCATCCATGACCGCAGCCAGATCGCTCGAAGCCGTCGAGGTCGCCGCGGGTTCTGTCTTCGAACAGCGGCAGTCAGTGGAAAGCAACAGCAGAAGGCCAAGCAGAAAGCGATGTATCACGAAGGCAGCATACCTTCGCCCGTCCCCTTGCGGAAGGTGGAGGCCGCAACCAGAGCTTCAGCCGCGCGCCAATCGCGCCATCATGGCCATCACGTCGAGCGGATCGCGACGCGAGCGATCGCCTTCTTGCTCGCGCCGGATCGCATCCACGTTGGCAACGAGGCGATGGGCGTCCAACCAGCCGCCGAAGTCCTCGGCGAGAGCCTGTCGTGCGATGTCCTCGGTGGTGGCACCCGTGCGGCGTCCGCGGTCGGTTAGCGCGACCAGGCGCTGCCAGTAATCCTTCGTGGCGCGCACGCCGCGAAGATCGGTCAGTGGACCGTGGCCGGGCACGACCACGTCCACGTCCAGTGCCAAGAGACGATCGCAAGCACGTATCCAGTTCTCGACCGGTCCTTCCCACATGATCGGATGACTTCCGGCAAACAAGATATCGCCCGTAAAGACGACACGGTCCGAAGGGACGTGAACGAGAACGTCGCCCTTGGTGTGCGCAGGGCCGACCTCGAGCAACTCGATGGTCTTCTCGCCAACCTGAAGGGTAAGATGGCCCTCGAACGTTTCGGTCGGCAGGGTCAGCTTGATGCCGCGAAATTGGAAGGAACCAAAACACTCGACCACGAACGCCGAAGACTCGGCGAGCGCCGGCAGGCGCGGCACGCGAATCCGGGAGAGAGCCGCAAGAAAGCGACGGAAGGGGCCGAGCCGGCTGAGCGTTCGGGCGCTCCCAACCAGCGTCGCCATGAGCTTCGGAGAAATCTCTTTCATCTCGAGAGCCGCTGCGCGCGAGCTGATAATCTTCGCACCGCGGACGAGCTGGTTTCCCCAGCAGTGATCGCCGTTCGCGTGGGTATTGACGACGGTGTCGGGCGTAGAAGACAGCGGCGTCGCCCGATGCATTTCATCGAGCATGGCCTGCGTGAGAGCAACATCGTACAACGTATCGACGAGTAGCGAAGCGCCGCCGCTCGTAACCAGCCCGGCATTGCTGTAGCCCCAGCTCCCGTGTTGCAAGTAAGCGTAAAGGCCTGGGCCGATCTCGCGCAGCTCGGGCGCCGCCGTTGGACCGCTCACGTCTTCACCAACCGGTTGCGCAGCTTGCCGATGCCGGAGATTTCGAGCTCGACAACGCGATCCCGACTCGGAAGTTGCTCGCTCTTCGGACAGTAGGTGAGAAGTCTCATGCGTCTTTGTGGACCGGATCCTTGGCGTGAGGTGAAGCCTAGCAGTCCATGAGCCTAGCCCAGCGCTACTCCCAGTCCAGGAAGACCTTCTCGATGGGCACAACCTTCAATCGGTCGAAGTTGTCGCCTACATCTTCGGTCAGCAACGGTGACGACCCCATGTTCATCTCTTGGGATTCGCATCGCCTTGGTCTGGTTTGTGGGAAGCAGATGTTCATCTACGACTTCTCCAGCGATTCGGTGCTGGGACCGAAGTCAGTCAGCGGGACTCCGCCGGCACAGGTCGCGCCCAGCGGCACGCTTGCCTACCTCCAGGCTGGCAGCGGACAGATTTTGGACGCCAACCTCAACTTGGTCCGCTCCTTGGGGTTGCAGGTTCCCGACAATCACGCCTCCCTCGGCCGACTCGCAAGCGGCCGCGACACCTGGAATGGAGCGGTCTACGACGACGGCAACGACGATGCTTCGAGCAACGTCGGGATTCTGGTGACCTGGGACATGACCAGCGGCACCGGCGGCGCGGTGATCGGCCCCAAGACCGGTTGGCCGTATCCGCCCGACGGCCACATCTCGGCGATGGCCTATATGCAACCGGGATGGATCTTCGTATCGACCATTCCAAGCGACAGCGCGGGTCTCCAGGGGAAGACTCTTCTGGCGCTGGAGAATCTGATCGCCGACACCAACACTGGAGCGGTCTGTCGTGTGGGACGGCATCGGAGCTGGGGCAAGAACAATTCCGTCCTCGGTTACTGGGCGGAGCCGCACACAGTCCCCAGCCCAAGCGGCACGCGAGCCGTGTTCGGAAGTGATTGGGGCAACGGCCCCTCCGTCGACAGCTACGTCCTCGAATTGCCCAGCTACTCTCCTTGAGCCGGTCCTTGGCGAGCAGCGGGCGAAGGATCCAACGGCGCCACGCGCGAGGACTTGATGAATTGAGCCGACGTCTTGGCCTTCACCGTAACCGCCGCCGTCCCCAATTGCGTTTGATGAAGCTTTCGTAGGGGCGCCACTAACCAGGCAAACACGGTTAGGAGGAAATCATGACGGTCAAATATATTGCGGGCTTCTCCCGCGCCGCAGCTTTGCTCACGGTACTGGGATTGGGAGGCTGCTCGAGCAGCTCTTCCACTCCGCCTTCGGGGACGGGCGGCAGCAAGGGTAGCGGCGGGTCTGCCGGCAGCGTGAGCCAAGGTGGCTCCAGTTCCGGAGGCACACTGGGGAGCGGTGGAAGCGTGAGCGGAAGCGGTGGAAGCGTGAGCGGAAGCGGTGGAAGCGTGAGCGGAAGCGGCGGAAGCAGCTCGATGAGTGGAAGTGGTGGCGCTTCGAGCGTGGGCAGCGGCGGGAGCTCCGGCAGCGGCGGCTCGAGTGTCACCTCGACGACGCAAGGCGCGGGCGGCATGATCGCGACAGGCGGTAGCTCCGGCAGTGAAGGCGGCGCATCGGGTGCGGGCGGCAGCACCGGCATCGATGGCGGATTCACTCGCCCCGACGGCGGCTTCAACCTCCCGGACGGATTTACCCTTCCGGACGGCTTTACCCGGCCCGACGGTTTCACTCGACCCGACGGCGGTTTCACTATACCCGATGGCGGCTTCACTTTTCCCGACGGCGGCTTCACCCGGCCCGACGGTTTTGGACGACGGCCGGGCTAGCTGCGACGCCATTGGCAAGTCCCGAACGACGGTAATGGGAACGGTCTCGTCCTGAAACAGTCCCCATCTCGCTCCTGGTGAGCTGCAAAGAGACCACGGTCGCCGGACCGTGGTCTCGGCGGAGCATTTCGATGTCTCGACGGGGAGGTGCACCGAAGAGCCGGCGATACTCGCGGCTGAACTGTGTCGGACTCTCGTAGCCCACCTTGAAGCTGGCCTCGGCCGCGTCGAATGCTTCGCCCAGCATGAGACGTCGCGCCTCCTGAAGGCGCAGATGCTTCTGATACTGAAGTGGGGTCTGTGCGGTCACTGACTTGAAGTGGCGATGGAGCGCTGAAGGGCTCATGCCGGCCTGTTTCGCGAGCGATTCGACCCGCAGCGGCTCCGTATAGTGCGCCTTGAGCCAGCGCAAGGCGCGCGTGATGCGCTGGCCCTGGTCATTGCCGGAGATGATCTGCCTGAGCCTCTGGCCTTCCGGACCGACCAGCAAGCGGTAGGTGATTTCCCGGCGCACGAGCGGGGCAAGAACCCCGGCGTCCTGCGGGCTGTCCAGCAACTCGACCAGTCGTATGACCGAGTCGAGCAGCGCTGGATCGAGCGCGCTCACGGCAAGCGCTCCCGTGGCCGGGATCGCTTGCCGAGGTCCAAGCTGGGCCACCACCTCGCCAACCTCCCGAGGATCCAGGACGAGCCTGAGCGACAAATAGGGTGCCCGTGCCGTGGCCGTAACGATGCGTGTCGTCGCCGGAACGTCCGCGGTGATGAGCAAGTACCTTGCGGCGTCGTAGCAATACTCTCGGTCGCCGAACAGAACTCGCTTGCTCCCTTGCGCGATCACGCACAGGGCCGGTTCATAAAGGACGTTGGTCGGCGGCGACGGCTTCGCGTGCCGGTACAGCGTCAGCCCGCGTATGGCCGTCGGATGGCTTCCATCGATTCGAGTCTGCCGTTCGAGTAAGTCCACCAGGGTGAATAGTCGCATCCGCTCCTCCGGCCCAAAGCCTGCAGGATTAGGCAAGAACTGTCCACTGGCGGGTTACCGTTCGGCGACGACGAGCGCTAACTTGATGATTCAGACAAGGAAAGGGAGAAGGAACAATGCAAAAGCGAAAGCTGGGTAAGAGCGGTCTCGAAGTTTCGGCCATGGGACTCGGGTGCATGGGCATGAGCTATGGCTACGGACCGCCGGCAGACAAGAAGGAAATGGTTACGCTCATCCGGACCGCGGTCGATCACGGGGTCACATTCTTCGACACCGCTGAAGTCTACGGACCGTTCACCAACGAGGAGCTGGTCGGCGAGGCGCTCGCGCCGGTGCGAGACCGGGTGGTCATCGCCACCAAGTTCGGGTTCAAGATCGACGTCGACGGCAAACAAGCCGGACTGGACAGCCGACCCGAGCACATCAAACAAGTCGCCGAGGCCTCGCTCAAGCGTCTCAAGATCGACGCCATCGATCTGTTTTACCAGCATCGCGTCGACCTCGAGGTGCCCATCGAAGACGTGGCCGGCGCGGTGAAGGATCTGATCCGCCAAGGCAAGGTCAAACACTTCGGTCTCTCGGAAGCGGGCGTGAAGACCATCCGTCGCGCGCACGCCGTCCAGCCGGTTGCGGCCCTGCAAAGCGAATACTCGCTGTTCTGGCGCGCCCCTGAAGCCGAGGTGATCCCCACGCTGGAAGAGCTGGGCATTGGCTTCGTGCCGTTCAGTCCACTCGGCAAGGGCTTCCTGACCGGGAAGATCGACGAGAGCACGACTTTCGACAGCTCCGACTTCCGCAACATCGTTCCTCGCTTCAGCCCGGAAGCCCGAAAGGCAAATGTCGCCTTGGTCGATCTGTTGCGCACCATCGCGGAGCGGAAGAAGACGACACCTGCCCAGATAGCGCTGGCGTGGCTGCTTGCCCAGAAGCCTTGGATCGTCCCCATTCCCGGCACCACGAAGCTGGCGCGCCTGGAAGAGAACATCGGCGCCGCGACGGTCGAGCTTACCTCCGATGATTTGCGCGAGATCGAGAGCGCTTCTTCCAAGATCGTCCTGCAAGGCGCACGCTACCCAGAAAAGTTGGATCGATTGACAGGACGTTGAGGCGTCGGCACCGTTGCTCCTATCAACAACCGCAGCTACGCATTTTTCCCATTGTGACACGAGTTGAGGTTGCGTCCTAGGGGCGCTCGATCGGCCGGAGCCAAACCGAAAGTGATTTCGGGTCCGGAGCCGTCGCCGACTGGCCCTATCGGGAGTCGTTGTGCTTGCGTGCCGCTGCGAAATGCACAACCGTAGGAAGATCCGATCTACACATGGACACCCAAGCCGACTGCGAAGTGATCGAGGCCGACCTCGATCGGGTTGAACATCAAAGGGACGTTCGTGCGCTCACGGCGGCTTACGCGCTCGACCCGATGGGGAACGGCGGGGCTTTGCCTGCCGATGTTTTGGACAGACTGATTCCTGGATTGCGAGCACATCCGACGACGATTGTCTTCCTGGCGTACAGTCGTGGCCGGGCCGTTGGGTTGGCGACTTGCTTTCGCGGCTTCTCGACGTTCGCGGCACTTCCCGTCACCAACATTTCGGATCTGGCGGTCCTTCCCGAGCATCGGGGACGCGGCTTCGGTCGAAGTCTCTTGGCTGCGGTGGAAAAGAAGGCCCGCGCGCTCGGCTGTTGCAAAATCACGCTCGAGGTCCAGGAGAACAACTGGCTGGCCCGCCTAACCTATGAACGCGGCGGCTTCTCACAAGCCATCTACGGCCCGACCACGGGAGGATCGCTTTACTATTGGAAGTCTCTTTGAGGCCCCAACCTCTATCAATGACCAGGCATCGACGACGCGACGGCGCTTCGGGGCGACCAGGCTGTCTTGTTTGCCGAGTTCGCCGACGGAGAACTGGCGCGTTTCATGTCGGTGAGACATCCACAATCCGTCGTCCTGGGCCAGTGGGAAGACTCGAACGGTTGCGAGGGGTGCGTCGCCTTGCGTGTGGAAGCCGATCCAACCGGGTGCTTCACGGTGGTCAACAGCGATCTGGCATCCGGCTCCGGAACGCGCCTTGTACCTTTGCCAGACTAGCGGGTTCTGAGCAATCCGATGATGCCCGCGCTCCGTTAGCGGCCCCTGTGGGAGCGAGCACGACTTCGGATCGACCCCCGGTTGACAGTCGCGAAGTCTAGTAAACCGCCATCTGCCCGCTCAAGACCAGCAGGGAAAGCACAATCATGACTCCCGGATAGTAGCGAGGCCTCCCGGTTGATGGATCCAGATTCCACACGGCATTGATGAACTCCGCGCGCTGGTCGACAGTGGCAATGACCGCTAGGGCACCGCTTGCGGAGACGAGGGCGTTCTGGCGGGTGGGGTCGACCACTGTGCTCCCGTCCAAAGAGTAGCTCCCCGCGTAGGTATCGATGCCTTGTCCGGCAAAGAATTGCAACAGTCGGTTACTCTCGTCCACTGCCCACGGCTGGCTGCCCGTCCAGATCTGATCGAGCACGATATTGATGAAGGTCCGGTAGTTATCGGGGCCGAAGGTGTCCGAACCTGGCACCGGCGTCCCAGCAAACGTCGCCCGCGACGGCAGCAGTCCGGTGGTCGCGTTCGCCGAGGCTCTCCAGTAGTTTCGGCTGGCGGTCGCAGCTGCGGACCAGAAATCATCGCCCGTTGCCTGCCGCCACAATTCGTAGTAGGCGGGCATGGCAACAGAAGGTCGCGAGGTGTTCGCGGAGTCGACGGTGGGCATGTCGTAGACCAACCTGCTAGTAGGATCAAACGTGCCAGTGACGCCATCGACGATTCCGCAGTTGTAATCCTGCTTGTAGCGAATGATGTCGAGAAGGGCGCTGGCCTCCCCACCGTAATCGATGGATCCAGGCGCGCCTTTCCACCGACCACGCGCCAAGAGGAGTGCGGTGGCAATTTGCTGAAGACCGAAGGGATCGTCGCACTCGACCACGGTACTGCCCTTGTCGCAGACCGAAGGAAAATAGCCTTGGCTGGCTCCGCTCGCGTATTGGCTGGCTTTTGCGTAACGCCACAGCCGGTCGAACTCGTCCCGTTTGCCGAGCTCAACTGCGATCAGCATCCCAAGCCCTATGCCCTCGGTGCGAACGTCGTCGTGAAAGACGTCGAGGATGTACGCTTGGTCGGTTCCGCTGGTGTAGTAGATCGCCTGGCTCGATGGATCGCCATGAAACAATTGGTTGAAGGCGGCTGCGATCTTGGCCGTAATGTCGGCGTCGCTCTTGCCCAGCACGTCGCGGAAGGCATTCGGGTAGAACCCAGGGGCGCGAAGTGGCGCAAGGGTGGCGCCATCCTTCGGAATATAGCCATTCTCACCGCAACCGATTGAGTGGAGCGTGGTCTTACACGAAGCAAGCAGCGCAAGCACAAGTCCGGCCTTGGCCAACCTGGGGACCACGCGGCAGAGGGGCATCACGGTCCTACGATGGATTGCAAGCGCGATGCGTGGACGCTCTTCGGGTTGCGCTGCAGGAATTCCTTGGCGTACGATCGAGCAACATCCGCTTGACCAGATCTGGCCAGGGCGTCGATGCGCAGCACCTCGGCTTCCAGATGGAGTCGTCCGTGACGAAACCTCTGAAAGTAGACGTCGAGCAGGGTCAGCGACCCAGAGAAGTCGCCGCGTGCCAAGGTGGAGCGAACCGAATCGAGAGCTTCGAGCTCGGCGCGCAGATCCTTGCTGGTCGTCACGCCTCTTCTCGGCACTCGTGCGAGTGGCGGGGGAGTGGGGCTGGCAGATGGAGCGAGGACAGCCGGAGGCGTCGCGGGTACTGGCCCCGGCAACGGCTGCACAGCCCGCATTGCCGCGACGGTGGGTGGCGCTGGCAGCGCTGGCGGAGCCGCACCTTGTCTCAGGATGAAGTAGCCAGCAGACACGCCCACCAGGATCGACGCCACTGAAACGGTCAGGAACAGCTTCGTGCCCCAGGTCTTGCCCCACAACCAGGCAAGAGCGCCGCCTAGCGCGAGGCCGGTCGAGCCCGTTGCCCCGAGCGCGGCCAGGGTATGGGCCCGCATTTCCTCGGGGCCACGATAGGACCGGAGCTCTTGCAGCAAAGTCCGCTCAAGCGCAGTGCCGTTACCGTCCAATAGGCGTTCTGGCTCGTCCATTACCCCACCTGGGAGTCCAAGCCATGCTCAAGCGTGGAAACACGATCGCGAAAATCGGCGCGGGCCCTGCGCAGGCGGGAAGCCACGGTGCCCTGAGGGATCTTGAGCGCGATGCCAATTTCCGCGGCCGTCATCTGTTCGACTTCATAGAGCAAGAATACGATGCGAAGGTCATTGTCCATTTGGCCGAGAATCTGATCGACGGTTTGCCGCATCTGACGGCGGTCGGCCAATTCTTCAGGCGTCGAGACAGGATCAGCGATCTGGGGTAGCTGGTCGGTCAGGACCTCGCGCCGCCGGGCTGTGGTGCGGCGGGAACGGGCGGCGATGTGTAGTGCGGTTTGCAGCAGGAAGCTCTTTTCGCAGCCGATCTGCACGTCATCAAGACGGTTGGACAGGACGATGAACACGCGTTGCACCTCATCGTCGATGTCGGCCTCGGCGGTCCCGGCATTGCGCAGAATTCGCGCCACAAAGTCGATGTGCTCGTCGACCAACCGGCTCAAGCGCGATTTCGTCGTCGTATGACCTGCCACTTTGGCCAGGCTACCAGCAAGTCCTGGTACGAACAAGGCGACCGTTGGCCAAGCAAGTCCAGATCTAGAAGCCGTAGGCGAGCCCGACAGCGACCATCGGCGAAATGGTTGGGGTCTTCTCCACCACGTGGCTCGGCAGCGTCGTATAGAACTCTCGACTGAGGATGGGCACGCTGACTCCGGCTTCGAGGTCGAGCGCGAGGCCGTGCCCGAGGTGGGCCTGCGTTCGCAGGACCGCGCCTGCGCTGAGCCAAAGCAGATCGACCGAGCTTGTGCGGACGACCTGATGCCCACGTACCGAAAACAAGCCTGCGATCACCAAACCACAGGGCTCCACAGTCACAATGCTGGCGCCCCACGCCATCCCGCACGCGGTCACGATGAGCCCCGTCAGACTTGCTTGTGCGGCACCAGGAGACCCCAGAAGGTCATTGCGGAGGTAGGTAACGGCCAACCCTAGGGTGGGTCGAAACCTTCCACCGCCAGCTGGAGTCCAGCGCCCGAAAATCGTCACGCCGGGGCTTATGCCTGAGGACAGCAAGGCCGAACCGACGGACGCTACGCCGAGCTCGTAACGGGGCTCGATTCGGGAAGCGCTCGGTGAAAGCGGTCCTGCGGGCTTTCGCATATTCACCGATTCCTCTACGGCCGGAGCGATGGCCGGCGGGGGAGCTGCGGGGCCAGTCGGGGCCGGAGCCGGGATGGTGACCGTCGCCGGGAGAAGAACGCTGGGATCGAGTGCCACGGCCGCAGCCAGCGCCAGGGCCTGGACCACGTCGTCGCAGTTCGCTCCCTGCACCCTGCGTGTGTCGGTTTGCCCGCGATCATCGACCATGCGAAGCTCCCCCAAGATGTAGCGGCGCATCCCGAGCAGCCGCACCTGAAGGGTCGTGCGGGCCTCGTCTCCCGTGGCTTCGCGAACGAGATGCGTGCGAAAGCGCAGGCTGGTGAAGAAATCATTGGCATTCGCGCATCCCGCCGCAGCGTCGAATTCCACCTGAACAGGCTTGACCTCCGTTACCGGATCGGGCGTCGCCGCCAAGTTGGCGACGACCGCGACGAGTGAAAGTGCACTGGCCGAGAACACGACCGTAGGTTGACACAAGTCGAACTAATCGCGCTCGACCGAGATCAAGAATCGCATATCCGGAGATTTAACTCCCATGCTACTTGCGCTCACTCAAAGCCATGTCCTGCTCCCGAGGAACTGCCGATGAGGATCCATCAGCCCGCGATCTCCACGTCCTGCCTCGCCATCTTGGCAGCTGGGCTGGCCGGCTGCTCATCCACGGCACAGACAGCGCATCCCGGTACCGGAGGAAAAAGCGGAACCGGCGGGCTCCTCGCCACTGGCGGGACCAATGGCTTCGGGGGTACCTCAGCCACAGGGGGCACGAGCAGCAGTGCCTCGGGCTCTGGCGGTGCCACCACAATCCCTAGCTCGGGTGGAAACACCGGTGGGGCAGCCGGTGCGGGTGGCACCACGTCCGGTGGCGAAACAAGCGGCGGGACCAGTGGTGGCAGGGGAGGTGCAATGTTGACCGGCGGAGCCAACGCGACAGGCGGCGCCACGCCCCTCGGCGGTTCCACAGGTGATGCGGCGAAAGGTGGAAGCACGGGCGCAGGTGGCGTCGCTGCCGGAGGAACTAACGGAACGGCCGGCGCGACGGGAACTCCCGGAGCGGCAACACTCGTCGCTTGTCCTGACCTGCCAGGAGCAACAGTGAGTCCACTCTACTCCGTCACCGTCGGTGGCAAGCCATTGTTCGTGGAGAAGCTGACCAAGTTCTCCCCAGAGATGCAGGTGCACTACGCCTACGGTTCGCTCTCGGGGAGCGGCACGGCGACCGTCGCGGTGACGGTCAGCGAGAGCTTCAGCTCGTTCACAGTGAGCCCCAAGAGCCGAAAGCTCTCCGCCACCAAGAGCGGAAATACGATCTCCTTCGACACGGGCCCTAACTACCTGATCCTTCAGTTCGACTCGAAGGAGTTGCTCTTCGTTCTGCTTGACGCCGAGGAAATCAGCCCACCGAAAGTGGGAGACGCCAACGTGAAGAGCCTGGCGGACTACACGATCGACAACACCGGCGCGTCCCTGGTGACCTCGAAGATCCAGTCAGCCATCGATGCTGCTTCGGGTGCCACGCAGAGTATCCTCTATGTCCCGCCGGGAAAATACAAGGTCGGCGAGCTCTGGCTCAAGAGCAACATGACCCTGTATCTCGCCTGCGGCGCCGTTCTCTATGGCTCGAGCTCCACGGGCGATTTCAACACTGGCAGTGGCGGGATCAACATCGAAGGCATGCAGCACTCGTTGATCCGGATGTATCAGGTCACGAATACGAAGCTCTTGGGTCGCGGGGTTCTCGACGCCAATGGACTCGCAATCCGCGCCGCCGGTCTCAACGCCAGCCTGCTGAAGATCGACCAGAGCTCCAATATTACTGTGGATGGGATTTTGGTGAGAGATTCGAGCTACTGGAATACGCTGAGCTATCGGAGCGATCAGGTCACCATTCAGAATTACAAGGTCATCAATTGTCGGCCGAACTCCGGCTACAACAACACCGACGGCGTAGATTTCTGTGACTCCACGAATTGCACCCTGTCCAACGCCTTCCTCTATACAGGCGATGACGGTATGGCGCCCAAGAACGAGGATACTAACAACACCAAGAACCTCACGCACCAACACGTCGTAGTCTACAACAATTCCGTGGGCTGCAAGATCGGCACGAACAGCCTGGGCCAGTCGATGGACAGCATCGTGTTCAAGGACATCGACGTTGTAAAGGCCGGGCGAGCCATGACCATCGAGGCCTACGATACGGCCGTGGTGAGTAACGCGACATTCGAGGACGTCCGGGTTGAAGCAGCTGACAGCATACTCATCAATCTGGCGCTGGATTCACCACCCACCTGGCGGACGGCGGCCGATACAGGCATCTACAAGGACACCTATTTCACCAATGTAAGCTCGGATGTGAAAAGGGCCATCAGCCTACATGGAAAATCCTCCTCCGTGAACATCACCGGCGTTCACTTCAACAACCTCTCGGTCCAAGGCAAGGCGATCACCAGCCAAACCGATGCGAATGCCAGCTGGGACATCAGCTCCTTTGTTTCAGGCATCACGTTCCAATAGACGTTCGGGCGATCGTCAAGCGACACGAAAGGCACTGTGGCAAAGGTAACCGTCACACGAAAGGGCATCGCAGTTGCGCTGGGTATTGCCCTTCCATTCCTTTCAATCAGCCGAGGCTTGGCGCAGACCGCGACAGTCACGCTCAGCAGCCAGAAACAGTCCATCCGGGGCTTCGGCGGTATGGTCCACATTCCTTGGGCCGGAGACTTGACGGCTGCCGAGCGAAACCTTGCCTTTGGCACTGCGGATGGCCAAATCGGTTTCACTGTTCTGCGAATTGCTGTGCCTGACAGCAACACGGGTGACACGAGCTACGTGGCCACCGCCAAGGTAGCCATTGCCAATGGCGGCATCGTCTATGCGACGCCTTGGAACGGCAGCGGGTCGATGAATTCCTCCGACTTCGCGACCTACGCCGCTCATTTGAGCGGCTTCGCCGCCACCATGAAGGCCCAAGGCGTAGGCCTTTTCGCCATCGGAACGCAAAACGAGCCTGATTATGGGTCTCAGGGTGGCTGGCGGACGTGGACAGCAGCTCAATGCCACGACTTCATGCTGACCTATGGCGACCAGGTTGGGACAAAGCTCATCACTTGCGAGTCGTACAGTTATAACAAGAGCTACTACGATCCCATCCTGAACGACTCCGCCGCACTCGCGAAAATGGGCGTTTTGGGGACACACCTTTACGGCACCGCGGTTAGCGCGTACGCCTATCCGCTTTTCGATTCAAAAGCGACTGGGCAGGAGCGCTGGATGACCGAGCACTACACGGATAGCACGACGGATGCGAATGCATGGCCCAACGCTTTGGGTGTGGCATCTGAGATGCACAACGCGATGGTGACCGGCCAGTTCAACGCGTACACATGGTGGTACATCAAGCGCAGTTACGGCGCCATCAACAACAGCGCGGTCACCAAGCGCGGGTGGTGTATGGCACATTTCTCCAAGTTCATCCGCCCCGGCTTCTACCGCGTGGATGCCACGGCAACTCCGATATCCGGAGTGTCGCTTTCTGCATACAAGAGCGATACGGATGTTGTTCTCGTCGCCGTCAACACCAGCGCGTCGACCCAGTCGCTCAATGTTACGATCAACGGCTCAACTATCTCTTCGTACGATAAGTTCACCACATCTAGTAGCAAGAGTCTGGCTAACGACGGCCAGGTCACCGCCTCGAACGGTTCTCTGACCCTGTCCTTGGATGAGTCGAGTGTCACCACCTTGCATGGTACGGGAACCATCACCGGCGCTGGTGGTTCCTCTGGCAGCGGTGGTTCCTCCGGGGTGGTTTCTTCTGACGCTGGTATACGCAGGGACAGCGGGTCCGAGGTTGGAAGAGATGGTGCCAATGAGGTAGGCGGGACGGGCAGCGGTGGCGTGACAGCGAGTGGTGGCAGCGGGGCAGTCGAGACCGGCGGGAGGGTTGGTGGCGGTGGTGTGGTTGGAACCGGTGCTAGCGCGGGAAACGGTGGAAGCTCAGCCCAGGGTGGCGATGGCAGCTCGGGCGTGGGAGGGCCCCAAGGCAGCGGGGGTTCCACCGCACAAGGTGGAAATGCCGGCGCCGCGGGCAGCAACGCTGCCAATGGGTGCAGTTGTGCCATCGGCGGCCATGGTGTGCGCTCGGCTTCGCCGCTGGCGGTCCTTTTGCTAACCGTGTTCGGGCTCATATTCCGCAACTGGCGACGTAGACATTGCAGATGCTCGCTTTCCGAAGGGATACGGAGATGAAGCCAAACCTTCTACTCGGCGTCACATCGCTCGCTTTGGGATTGCTGATCGGGATGCCGGCGCGGGCGGCGTCGTTGGCGCAGATCAACCGGTCCGACTGGACTGGCGGCGTGACGCTTCCGAGCTACGTCCAGATGTACATCTATGTCCCCGACAAGGTCGCTACCAACCCGCCCATCATTGTTTCAGCCCACGCTTGCGGCTCGAGCGCTTCCGGACAACTGGGCAACACCCCCAGCATCAAAGCGGCCGCCGACAAGAACGGGTTCATCATGGTGCTGCCCGACAATCCTGGACAGAACTGCTGGGACGTTGGCTCCGCGCAATCGCTCAAGCACGACGGCGGCGGCGACACACGGGCCGTCGCTCAGATGGTGAAGTACACGCTTGCGAAGTACAGCGGCGACGCTTCCCGCGTCTATGTCATGGGTGGCTCGTCGGGCGGCATGATGACGCAAGCCATGGTGGCCGTCTACCCGGACATCTTCAGGGCAGGGGCGGCGAGAGCGGGGGTTCCGGCCGGCTGCTGGGCCGATGGCTACAGCGCTAGCAACCAATGGAGCAACAACTGCGCGGGCGGCAACACGACCAAGACGGCCCAGCAGTGGGGCGATCTCGTGCGCAGCATGTTTTCCACCTATAGCGGGCACCGCCCCCGCGTGCAGCTCATGCAGGGTGAGGCCGACGAAACCATCAGCTACAAGAACACGGGCGAGGCCATCAAGGAGTGGACCAACGTGCTCGGCTTGAGCACCACCCCGACCTCGACCGACACCGGATACAAGGGTACGGCTGCCACGTGGGACCGCCAGTTCTGGAGCAACGCCTGTGGCTACACCGTGCTCGAGGCGTGGTCGGCACCCGGCGGGACACATTCGATGAACTACGAGGAACCCGCCATCCTGAAGTTCTTCGGGCTCGACGTCGCCAGCGGCGCCGATCCCGAGCCTGAGTGCAATGGGGACGGCGGCGTGCCCGGCACGGGCGGAATCAGCGGCTCAGGCGGCTCCACGGCAACTGCCGGCACGGGCGGCGACCGCGACGGTGGCGCGGACGCACGAGACGGCGGACGCGATCTCGCCACCAGTACGGGGGGAGCGGGGGGCGCGGCGGGCACGGGCGGTGGTGCGAGCTCCGGGGGGATAGCGGGCAGCGGCGGCGCAAGTGGCACGAGTGGAGAAACGGGGAGCGGCGGCAGCGTGGGGAGCGGCGGTCGCACTGGCAGCACCGACAGCGGCGGTAGCGGCGACAGCGGCGGCAGCGTTTTGGGCGGAGCACTGGCTAGCGGGGGCATGGGCGGAAGCGGTGGCTCGGGCAGCGGTGGCTCGGTAGGGACAGGCGGCAGCTCGGGCGGCGGCTGTAGCTGTGCACTCGGAGGCCGGCGTCCCGGCGCCATGGTGGCAGCGCTTCTGCTGGTCGGCCTCGGGTTGCTCCGTCCGCGAAGGCCAACCCGGCGCTGAGGCGTGGAGCAAGAAGCGCTCGATGCTTTCCGTCAGCTCTTCTTCTTGAATGCCCCGTTGCCGAGGTGGTGCTCGCGAACGTAGGCAATGGTGTCGAAGATGGTGGCGCTAGCTTCGCGCGGGGCAAAGCCCAGGTCCTGCCGCGCTTTCGCGCCGTCGAAGTACCAGAAGTACCTGGCTTGGTCGGCGGCTGCCGGCTCGATGGGGGGCGTGCGGCCGAACGCTTTGAACAGCGCTGACTGAGCCCGCGCTGCAAACCATGGCAACTGGCCCTTGAGCTTGATGCGCGAGGTGTACGCTTTGCTTAGGCGCTCCATGCGATCGAAGTAGTCAGCGAAGCTCATGTTGTGGCCGCCCAGCAAGTAGCGCTCGCCCGCCCTGCCCTTTTCCATGGCCACGGGAATGATCGCCGCCACGTCGCGCGCGTCGACGAAATTGATTCCGCCCGGTGGGACGATGCGGATGTCGCCCGACAAAAACGACACCACCTCGCGCGTGGATCCGATGCGCTCGTCGCCGGGGCCGAGCAGAAGAGCCGGGTTGACCATCACCAGCTCGACCTTGTCCGCGCAAAACTTCCGTGCCGTCGCCTCTTGGTAGTACTTGCTCGAGTAATATCCCCAGCGCGTGATGAGCGGCAGCGGTGGCGGCGAATCCTCGTCGGGCCACTCGTCGTCGCGCTCGGAGATGGCGATGGTGCCGCTGGTCGACGACATGACCATGCGCTGGACGCCGGCCTTGACCGCGGCTTGGCAGACGATGCGCGTGCCGTCGACGTGCACGGTGTACATCAGGTGCGCGTCCTCGGGCTTGCGCGAAACGAAGCCCGCCAAATGATAGACGTGCGTAACGCCATCCATGGCGCGCGCGACGTCGGCCTCGGAGGTCACCGTTCCGATGACCACGTCCACGCCAAGCGCGTCGAGCGCCGGTGTATTGAAGAGCGACAGGACGCGGATGTTCGCAGCATCCTCGCGCTTGCACAGCTCGTTCATGAAGTGCGAACCGAGAAAGCCGGTACCGCCCGTGACGAGAATCTTCACGCGATCCTCCCCGCGCTCTTCTTCACACGCGTTTTGAACGGAGGCGGCACCAGCGTGCCGAGCTTTTCGCTGTTCCACGCCGCGCGCACGCTCTCGGCGTCGAACCTCGGCGTAATGCCGTCGCGCAAATTCTCGATGATCCGCTGGGTCAGCGCCGAGCACAGACGCCAGGCTTCTTGGTGGGACATGCCGTGGGTAATCTCGCGCAAGAAATCAATGGTCAGGAACGGCCCGAAATAAACGCCAAGGTCGCGCTTCTTCGGAATGGTCGCGCCCACCGGCATGGCGGCGTGCGCGCCCTCGATGTAGGCGGGCAAAACGCCAACGTCGGCATGAAGCGCGAGGTAGCCGAGGCTCGGCAAGAAATCGACCATCTCGCCCGTGCGCGAGCGCGTTCCCTCGGGAAAGAGCACCAAGCTCTTCCCGTTTCGCAGAACCTTCTCGGCGATGCCCAGCGATTTACGGATGGATCCGCTGCGTTCCATGGGGACCAGATTGGTCAGATTCTTGAAGTAGGCGCGCCGCCACTTGTTCTTGAAGAAGTAATCGGCCGCTGCCAGCGACGCCAGCTCGTGGCCCGCATCGCCGAGCGCCACCTTCAGTGCGCCCATATCCAGGTGCGACGAGTGATTGGCCGCCACGATGAAGTTCGTGTGCTGCGGAATGTAGGCTTCACCGCGCACCTTGGTCTGAAGCGCCCGCGTGTAGAACAGTCGCTGCGCCTTGGCCAGGCCGCGCTTTCCCACCTGCGCGATGGGTTTGGGCAGCTTGATGTCGTCGCTCTCGTTCTCGGTTTCCGTCGCCTTGCGGCCGGCGCGCTTTTCGGTGGACGTCCCATGCCGCTTGCCAGTGACCAGATCGTAAAGCGAGGCCACATCGTGCGCGCTGGCGAACACCACGCCTTCGGGAACCTGCACGCCGGCGGTTTCGAGCCCGGCGGCCAGCTCGTTGTAGGTCAGGCTGTCGAAGCCCAGCTCGTCGAGCACACTCGACATGTGAACCTCGGCGTACGGCTTGCCGCAGGCGTCGGCGACGATTTCCAAGAACCAGCTGTGGCTGGCCTCGGCGTTGCGAGCGCTGCCCGTGATCGACATTTCGGTCTTGTCGGCTTGTGCTTTCTCGTGACGAATGCGCAGCTCGCCGCTGACGTCGCGACGCTTGACCTTGCGGGTGCTGGTGCGCGGCAGCTCGCCTTCCCAGAATTCCAAGGTGCGAACCCGCTTCCAAAATGGCAGCGACGTCGAGATGGCGCGGAAGTGTGCCTCGATCTTCTGTTTCACTTCGGTCGCCGACAAAGCCGGCTCGCGCTCCAGATCGGGCACCACGGCGCACGCCACGTGCTCGGCCACGCCGTCGGGCAAGCCGACGATCGACAGCTCTTTGATGTACGGGCAGTCCTTGTACAGATCCTCGATCTCGTCGGGATAGACGTTCTTGCCGTTGGCATCGATGATGATGTCTTTGCTGCGGCCAACGATGTACAGGTGGCCGTCTTCGTCGAAGCGGCCAAGGTCGCCGGTGTGAAACCAACCGTCGCGAATGGCGTGGCCGGTGGCTTCCTCGTCCTCCCAGTAGCCGGCCATCACGTTCTTGCCGCGCGCGATGACCTCGCCCACGCCGGCATCGTCGGGGTTCTCGATCTTCACCTCGACGCCGGCCAGCGGGTGGCCGACCGAGCCTGCGATGGGCCTTTCCTTCGGCGTGCTTACCGCAAGCACGGGCGACGTTTCCGTCAAGCCGTAGCCTTCGAAGAAATCGAAGCCCATGCCGTAGAACATCTTGAGAACGTCGGGCGGCAAGGCCGAGCCGCCGCTGATCATGTAACGAATGCGGCCGCCCAGCTTCTCGTGCACCGGCAAGAAGAGAAGCATGCCCAGATCGATGCCGGTGCGCGCGCGCAGCTCGAAATTAGCATCGGCCAGCGCCTTGACCGCCGATTCGAGAATTTCCGACCTGTCCGAAAAGCGCTGCAGGACGCGGCGGCGCAAGGTTTCCCACAACGCCGGCACGCCGACGATGGCGGTGATCTTGCCGTTCTTGAGGGCGTTGTTGATGGTGTCGCCCGTGAGGTCTGGCAGGTACGTGATGCGCGTTCCGTGAGCCAGCGGCACGAGCAAGCCCGCCGAAAACTCGAAGGTGTGGTGGAGTGGCAGCACGGACAGCATGCAGTCCGAGGTGCCCAGCTCGAACAAGCGCGACAGCTCCGCGACCATGAAGGCGAAATTGCGGTGGGTCAGCATCACGCCCTTGGGCTTGCCGGTGGTGCCCGAGGTGAAGATGAGCGAGGCCACGGAATCCGCGGCGTGCTTGGCAAGGAACGACTTCTTGCGCTCGTTTTCGACCGCTTCGTCGAGAAGCTCGAAGACTTTCTCGAACGGCCAAATCTGAGTGGCGAGCCCCGCCTCTTTCAGCTCGCGGGCCAGGGTCGGCCGCTTGTCGAGCAAGTCCTCGCCGATCAGGATGCCGGTAGCACCCGCAGCGCGCGCGATGTTGACCACTTCGGTAGCGGTCGAGTCATGGGCCACCGGCACGGCCGTGGCGCCGGTCTTGAGAATGCCGAAGTAGCACATCGCCCATTCCGGCGCGTTCTTGCCGAACAGAATCACGCGCTGATTGGCGCCGACCGACTGCCCGACCAGGAACGTTCCGGCGCGTTCGGCGAGCTCGCGCAAATCGCGATACGTGTAGCTTTCCGTGCGACCACCGCGCTCCATCTTCATGGCGATGCGCTTGGCGTGCAGCTTCGTCGTCGTGTCGAACAGCTCGATCAGGTCGCGGTACGCGTACACGCTCTTGGGCTTGGGCGCGTAGGTTTCGTCGAGCTCGGGCAAGACCCACTTCTGAAGGCCTGGGAAGTGGATGTTCATGAAGTAGTCGTACCAGTCGATGGTCTCGGGCGACCACGGCACGAGATCCCGCTCTTCCGGAGGCAAGCGGTCGCGCAACGCTCGGATGTTGTCCGCGCGCAGAACGTATTCGTTGTCGAGAATGAAGGGCCGGAACAAATCGATGTCGCGGCTGGCGTCCTTGGTGACGCGCTTGAGATCGTCGACCTTCTTCTTGACCTGATCGACCCAATTGGCAAAACGGCCGCCACCCCATGCCGGACGAATCTTCTCGAGGCCGTCCGACACCTTTTCAGTCATACGACTGATGAGCGGCAACGACGTGCGATCGTATTCCTCGTAGCTGACTGGGCGGAACTCCATGCGCGCCGCCAGCTCGTTCAAGAATTTGTTGCCGGTCTCTTTGCTCTGAAAGCGCTGCCGCTTGTAAAGACCGGTCAGCGTCGTGACCCGACCGATGCGCGATGGATTGAGATCGCCACTCGCCAACTGGTGCACGAGCTTGGGCTGCTCAACGCACGCCTGAGCCGCCACCATCAGCATGCCGCCCGCGATGTGATCCACCGGCACCATGTCCAGGATCAGCGACTCGGAGACCGGCAGCTTGTTCTGGCCTTTGAGCGCCAGATACACGAGCGGCGCCGAGGTGGTGAAGCCTTCGTTCCAGCCGCGCAAGGGATAACTGATCGAGCTTTCCACGATGGCCGGTCGCACGATGGAGCGCACGATGCCGGTTTCACGTGCAACCAGCTGGTCGCCGATGCTCTTCGTATACGTGTAGATGTTGGGCCAGCCCCACTCGGCGGCACGCTCCATGCCCCGGTTCGTGAGCTCGGTGCGAATCCAATCCTTGCGCTCGCGCGCCAGGCCCATCTTCAGCGCGGCTTCGTCGTCGGGATCGCGGTTGGCCTCGCGCAAAAAATCGCGCGCTTTATGTCGCAGCCGCGCGATGACTTGCGCATCGTCGGCCTGGGCACGAACCTCGGCGGCGATGCGGGCGCAGTCGGCGATTTCCTGCTCGACGTTGAACTTGGTCGCCGGCAACTCGCGCCAGCGCGGGAAATAGCCGTCGAGCGGTTCGCTCTCCCAGATTTCGCCGCTGCGATTGCCGGCGACGAAACAGGTGCTGGTGTGAATCAGGGCCGGCCGTTTCATGCGCTTGGCGAAGGCGATGACGTTCTTCGTTCCCGTGACGTTGGTCCGCAACGCCGATTCCAGCGGCGGATTGAACGTCACTTTGCCTGACGAGTTGACGATGACGTCGAGGTCGCCCGCGACCTTGGCGGCGTCCTCTTCCGAAAGGCCCAGGTTGGCCTCGGTAATATCACCGTCCACCACCCGCACCTTGTCGAGCAGAAACGCGCGCAGCTTGTCGCCGTACTTCTCGCGCAGCGGATCGAAGGTGTGCGAGGGCACGACGCTATCCCAGAAGCGCGTCTCGCTGGACGTGCCGGTTCCGCGCCGGACCATGACGTACACGCGACCCACGTCGGGAAAGTTGCGCAAGAGCATGCTGAGCAGCACCTTGCCGAGAAAGCCGGTGGCACCGAGCACGAAGACGTTGCGGCCGCGATAGATCTCGCGGACCGACAGGACGGAAGGCGAAGCGCTTTCGGACATGCTTGTCGCCATGGCAGCGGCCTACTCGACGTCCGCCATCAGGATGGGCGGCCACTTCATGAGGGTAATCGACGCCGACGGGCCCACGAAGCTGCGAGCATTGGAAATAGCCTCGGTCAGCGATTCCGCGCGATCCCAGCCCATGCGCGCCGGGACGTGCGCGTTCTTCGCGCCCGCGACGATGATCTTGCCGATGTGGTTGCGGCCGTTCTCGCCCCAGTACCACATGAAGAACGGGTGGGCGCCGTGGTACGCGTTTCCGCGCCGGTACATTTCGATGTAGCTCGGGTTGTGCGCGAATTCTTCTTCGTACTTGTGGCGCAGCTTGTGCGAGTCGCGCGTCTCGGGCAGCAAGCGATTGAAGAACTCGATGTAGCTCGGGTGGAACTTGTGATCGAATTCGTCGTGGCACGGGTGACACAGAATCACCGCCCCGCCCTTCCGCACCACCGGTTTGCCTCGATAGAAGTTGTGGAAGTAACCCATGCCCATCACCTGCACCAGGATGGGATTGAGGACTGAGTTGATGTTGTACGGCGACACGTACGGAATCGGGAAAATGACGATGTCGCTTTGGCCCTTGAGGCTCACCATGTACTGGTCGTTGAGCTTGGCCAAAATGCGCTGGTGCACGGGCTCGGTCTTGCCAGCGTAGCAGGCGACCAGCTCGTACTCGGCCGGGACGTTCTGGAAGATCTTCCGCTTGGCAGCGGTGGGCAACTTGGAAAGGCCGAAGCGCAGCGCTTCGTACTTCATGCGATCGAATTCCGAGAACTCGTCCTCGTTGCGTCCGAGGAAGTCCATGGCGCTACCGAACATGCGATTGTTGAGCGCCGTCTCGATGTGGAAAATCTTCATGTGCTGATCGACGATGGCGCCCTGTCGATCGATCTTGGTCGTCATTTCAGACCGCGGCGGATCCATGTAGCTGTCGCACGCCGCGATGGTGTCGGGGTCGTGGTGCACGCGCACGCTCTCGTAGTCGCACAGACCCACGGCCACCGACTTGTGCCCGCCGTCCATCGGCACGAGGTTGATGTTCACGTAGATGACGAGGTCGCTCTCGACGGCGCGACGATTGATGTTGACGGTCTCGTTCTTGGCCGTCTTGCCCAGGTGGACCATGCCGTCGGGATCTTCGGCGTCGTGGTTGTAGTAGCGGTCGGGATAGAAGGCGTCGAAAATCTTCTTGCCCACCATGCGCTTCATCTCGGACTCGGTCATGCGCCGGTGAAGCGAGTTGGCGATGATCAAAGAGATGTCGTCCACGCCGTTGGCGTCGAGCAGCTCGAGCAAGATTTCGAGAATCGTCTGGCGAATGTCCGGTGTGCGCATCGGCGGCAGCGGCAAGCTGATGTCGTCGATGGCGATGGTCACGCGCATGCCCGGCGAAAGCTGGGCGTACAGCGGATCCGCTTCCAGAGGATGGTTGATGGCGTAACGAATGGCCGCGCCCGGATTGTTGAGTCCCTCGATGGGCGCCTTGGCGTAGACCACACGCGTGCCGACCGGCAGGTCTTCGCACAGGATGTCCTCGCCCGAAAAAATCAGGCGCGGCGCCGAGTCGTTGTCGATGTAGACGACTTCGTCGCCTTCCTTGTGCCGTGGCGTAGGTCCGCGCAGGGCCTTGATTTCACGCTTGCTCATGTCTGTTTCGCTATCGCAGGTCGAGGATCGGCCAATCGTGTTGCATGGCCGTGTTCTTCAGACGGAAATCGGGATTCACCGCAGTGGGATGGCCGACCACGGAAAGCATAGGCAAGTCGCTCATGCTGTCCGAGTAGCTATAACATTCGGACAAGTTGAGCCCTTCTTTTTCGGCGTAGATGCGAATCCAGCTGGCCTTGGTCGCCGCCGCCATCACGGGCGGCAGCAGCCGGCCGGTCGCCTTGCCGTCGACGAACTCCAAGTGATTGGTCACCATGTGGTCGATGCCCAGGTGGCGGGCCAGCGGCACGGCCGTAAAGTCGATGGCACCGGTCACCAGCACTTGGCGCAGACCGAGCTGCCGCGAGCGCTCGATGAGCTTGTAGGCACCGGGAAAGATCGCCGGCTTGATGACGTTCTCGAACAGCTCTTCGGCCAGGTAGCGCAGGCGATCTTCGGACTCGCCCTTGTACCGGCGGAAGAAGATGTCGTTGAACAAGCGCCGGTCGAAAAAGTCGGCGGCCATGAACGCCGGCACGCTGAGCGCGGTGGAGAGGGTGCGCGAGATGCTGCGGAGAACGCCCTGCTGGTTGCGGGCGTTGTACGCGAAGGCATGGACGAGATTGGTTCGGCACAAGGTACCGTCCAAGTCATAGAACGCTGCGGCGGCCATGGAGTGAAGGGAGCGTATATCACAGGCCGCGCAGACCTTCCTAGCCCGTGGAAACCCTGGGGCCACCTCCGCGAACGCGGTTGCTAGCCGTCGGCCGATTTATGGCGCAGGCAAGGCAGGGCCTGCGTCCGTGCGCGCCACGGACGTGCACAATGCGGTTTCCGGTTTCTCCGCAATGCGGGTATAAATGTTGGTCGATGGTCAACCTACTCGTTCGCCGCCTGCTGTTGGCATCCGTGGTGTTCACCGCCGGAGTGGGCTGCGCCCACCGCAAACCGGCTCCTGCTCCGATGGTCTACCGGCCAGCTCCGGTGCCCGCGCCGCAGCCACCTCCACCCGTCAAGCTGGCAAAGGTCGTGGTTCTGCCCGTCGACAAGCTGGCGCTGCCTGGCACCGCCGAAGAGCTGAATGCCAAGTTGGCCCAGGTCAAGCTGGCCGGAGCCGAGACGCCTACGCTGGCGACCATCAGCATGGAGACCGCCCAGCTCCAGGCAGAGTGCAGCGAGACCGGCGAGCCCTGCTACACCAAGATCGCTCGACTGGTCGATACCGATCGGCTGCTATGGGCCGAGGTCGAGAAGACCGGCGGCAAAGGCGCCTCAAAAAAGAAAGCGAAGAAGAGCGAAACCAAGATTCAGGTCGTCATTTTTGACCGCGACAAGCTGGCGGTCGTGGGCCGCGCCGACGAGACCTTTCCTGGAGTCATCACCGGGGAGCAGTTGGACAAGTTGATCGCGACCGCTGTGGGCACGAACGCGGCTCCCGTGACCGCGCCTGCGCGTCCGGCCTACGCACCACAGCCGCAGCCGGGCTACGCCGCGCAGCCGGCGCAACCTGCGTATGCCCAGCCGCAGCCAGGTTACACGCAACAGTCGCAGCCGGCTCGGGCGGCCTACGGTACACAGCCCCAACCCGGCTATGCCCAGCCGCAACCTGGCTATGCTCAGCCACAGCCAGGCTATGCCCAGCCACAACCTGGCTATACCCAGCCAACTCAACCTGGCTATACCCAGCCGACTCAGCCCGGCTATGCCCAGCCGACTCAGCCCGGCTATACGGCACCAGCGCAGCCCGCTCAGCCGGGCTATGCCCAACCTGCGACCGTGCCTTCGGCGCCGGCGCCCGCAACCCCGCCAACCTACCAAGCGCCAGTCGCCACGCCTCCAGCGGCGCCTGCCCCCGCTGCGCCGACGGCGCCCGCACCCACTGCTCCGAGCACCGTCCCTGCGAGGTGGCAATGAATCCCGTGAAGTGCCCTAACTGTCGTTTGTCGTTGCCGCAGAACTGGACTGGCGCGAGCGATCCAAACGCCAAATGCCCCTACTGCGGTAAGCCGCTCTCGGGCCCCAGCCCTTCGACCGCGGCGGCACCGCCATCTCCCGCCGCCCCGAGCCCAGCGCCGCGACCAGCGGGCGGAGCGAAAACGATCTTGTGGGGCGCCGGCGTCGGCATCGCGATGCCGACCATTCCCAAGACCGTGCCTCAACCCGAAAGCGCAGCGTCCAGCGCGCCCGTGCCAACCGTGGGAAATGCCTCCGGCACGGCAGCTCAGCACCGCGATGCGCTCCTCGAAACCGTCGCAAGACCCGTGGCCGATAGTGGTGGCATGGATGTGAACGTCGACGAACCCGCACCGCAGCCGGCGGCACGCCCCAGTCAACAAAGCTCGGCAGCGACGGTGATGTTCGAGAAGCCGGCCGCACTTACGGCGGATCCGCTGGACAAGATGGAGCGCTCTGAGCCGCCGGCCCCCGCCTACGAAGCTCCCAACTATGCATCGAATGAAGTGGCCTACGCACCGTCAGATTTGGCGTCGGACGCGCCGTCGGATGCCGTCTATGAAGAGACCGGCCCCCGCGCGATACCGACCCGCTCGAAGTCCAAGTCGGGCAAGAATTCTTCCAAGAAGGGCGCGAAGCCGAAATCGGGTCAGCGCTGGTCTACGGCGAACGACGACGAATCGGCCGGTGCCGAACAAGGCCAGACCTCATCAAGCAAAGCGCCGATCATCATCGTTGCCGCCCTTGGCTTGATTGCCATCGTCGCTGCCGCGGCCTATTTCCTGCGCGGCCACGCTCCACCCGAGCCGGCACCTGCAGCCGTGGAGTCAACCCCATCTGGCGAGCCAGCGGTTCCAGCGGCCAAGCCGGTGGCCAAAGAGGAGTTCGTGCCGCCCGCGCCGGCGGCGCCCGTGGCAAAAGAAAAGCCGGCTCCCGCCGAGAAGACGGCGCATGCGGCGAAGGCCGAAAAACCTGCGAGCCCGGAAAAAGCCGAGCCCGCACACGCCGAAGCCAAGCCAGCGGCGGGCAAGCCCACGGAAGAGGATTTCAGAAAGGCCAACGAAGCCTACGAGCGCGGCAACACAAAGCTGTTCCAAGGCAACACGGCCGAGGCGATCAACGACTTCAATCTCGCCCTGAAATTGAATCCGAAAGATCCAGCCAGCCACCGCGGCCTCGGACTGGCCTACGCCCAAAGCGGCAAGTCGTCCGAAGCGCTCAAACACCTCAAGGCGTATTTGAAAGAAGCGCCCAAGGCCAGCGACCGCGCCGTGATCGAGAAGCGCATCGAGCAGCTCCGCGGACAATAGAAAAGAGCTGGGGCCCTAGAACCGGTTCTGCGCCACGGCCTGGCGGGCTAGCAGATCGCAGCGCTCGTTCTCGGGAACGCCGGCGTGGCCTTCGACTTTGACCATGCGCAGGCTGGGAAAGTCGCGCAGGAAGTCTCTTATCTCGGCGATGAGCTGCTGGTTGGCCTTGGCCTTCCATCCTTGGGACAGAAGACCGATAGCGTAGCTGGAATCGGTGTACACGCGGATGGCCTGTCGAGGATCGGGCACGAGCTCGCGCGCGATCTCGAGACCGCGGCGAATCGCTGTGAGCTCGGCGATGTTGTTGGTGCCGCGGCCGAGGTATTCGCCATGCTCCTTGCGGCGGTCGCCTGCCGTGACCACGATGCCGATGCCCATCGGGCCGGGATTGCCCGAGCAGGCGCCGTCGGTCCAAACGTGCACGGTGTCAGACGAAGCAGCTCCGAGAGGCTTGAAGGCCGCCGGCCTGTTGGCAGAAGGCAACGCACGCGGCTTGCTGGGTGCTCGGGGAGCCGAGCTCGGAGCCGGACTTTCGGGGCCGGCGGGAAGCAGATTCTGCGGCGACGGACGATAGGTCTTCGTATCGTTTTCGCGATACTTCATCTCGGCGCGACCGTCGGCACCCAGAATGGGGCGACCGCTCTCGTCGGAATGCACCCAAACCGTCTGCCCTTTGAAGCTCATGCGTGACCAGCTCATCGTGTCCGGGCTAACATTGCGCGATTTCGCGACGGGATTCCACTTGAGAGCACGCATCACATGCGCCTTGGCGGCGAGCCTCCTTCTCACGACGAGCTGCCACCGCCGGACGCCCGCGCTTGGCGCGAGCGAAGCGACCGATCGCATGCAGGCAGCGATGGCGCTGATTCCCGCCGAAGCGCAACTGGTGCTCGGCGCCGACCTCGATCGATTGCGCGCCCAATCGGGTTGGGAGACGGTGTCTCCCGCGCTGATCCGCACCGTGAAGCCGCTGCTCAAACCCTTTGAAGACAGCACCGGCGTCGACCTTAGCCGGCATCTGCACCAGGTCGTGGTGGCATTGCCGGCGGAGCGACAGAGTGACGACCGATTCGTGATCATCGCCGAAGTGGAAGGGCTCGACGAGCAGCGTTTGCTCGAACAAGTTCGCGCGCGACTGGGCGGCGGCGCCACCTTGGAGATGCGCGCGCATCAGCCGTTGGTCATCCGCCGCGGCGTCTGGGCGAAAACCTCGGCTGCGACAGCGACACTCGACGGAAATTCCGAAATGCGACGACTGTGCGAGCGATCGGCGGCTGGACATGGCGTCTGGTTCGCAGCCGTCGTACCGACCAGCGTGCGGCGAAAGCTCATGCAGAATTCGCCTTTCGCGGACGTGGCCTCGATGGCGCGCATCTCCGGCCACGTCGACCTGCACAGCGGACTTGCTGCGGAAGTGGCCGGTGAGCTCATGACCGCGGCGGATGCCTCCGACTTGGTCCATCGCCTGAGCGTGTATCTCAACCAAATGAAGCGGCACCCCGACATGCTGGTGTGGGGGCTTGCGCCGATTTGGGACGCTGTCCATCTGTCGGTGGACGACGCAACCGTCCACGCCCGGCTGGATCTGCCCATGGCTCAGCTTGGCGATTACGTCGAGCGCTTCGAATCTCTCGCGCATGGCGGTCGGACGAAGTAGTCTGCGCCACCGTGACCGACAGTACTAAGGAAAGGACCCCAAGGGGGTCCTTGGGATCCCCCGCGGGCGAGCGCAACCGGGCAAAGCCCGTCTGCGCTCACGCGATTACTCCCGAGCCCAACCGACCCGATCGCGCCGTCGAAGCTGGCCGCGGCGCCCTTTTCATTGGCTTCGCCAAAGCCTTCTTCATGGTTGCCGGATTTCTGCAGCGGGTTCTGCTCGCGCGCGTGGTGAATCCCGCCGAGTACGGAGCCTTCTCGGTAGTAAACAACGCCGTCTCGACGGTGAACAACACCATGGTGCAGGGAACCATCCAATCGGTTTCCAAATTCACCGCCGAAGACGATGCCCGCGCCGGCGCCGTTCAGCGTGCCGGGCTCAAGATGCAGGCCGTGCTGGGCTTGGCTATTGCCATCATCTTCCTACTGGCCGCGCCGGTGATCGCCCGCTTCGTGAAAGCGCCCGAGCACGTTTCGCTGTTCCGCCTGGTCGCCGCGATTCCGCTCGTGTACGCGTTCTATGCGGTTTACGTCGGCACGGCGAACGGGCTGCGCAAATTTCATCTGCAGGCGAGCTTCGATGTCGGCTTCTCGTGCGCAAAAACGGTGCTGCTGCTCGTCGGTGCAGTGGTCGGCCGCACGCTCGGGCATTCCGTCGCGGGCGCCTTCGTCGGCTTCGTGGCTGCCGCCGTCATCATTCTGCTGGTCGCCGCACGCACCGTCGGAAAACGCGCCGAACAGAGCTTTCCCGCGCTTCGCCTGGTCACCTTCATGGGTGGCGTCGTCGTGTACACGCTGCTCATCAATTTGGCCTTGAACTACGATCTTCTGTTATTGCGCCGGTTCGCCGGCGCCGCCGCGCCGGGAGCCACCGCCGACGCGCTGGCGGGAGCGTACGAAGCCGTTCGCAATCTTGCGCTTCTTCCCTACCAGGCGCTGCTGGTCGTGACGTTCGTCGTGTTCCCACTCGTCTCGCGCGCGACGTTCGCCGAAGATCGGGAAGCGACCGCGTCCTACATTCGCCAAACCTTCCGCTACGCGCTGATCTTGGGCGTCGCCTTGGCGGTGGCGCTTGCCGCCCGGCCGGCGGCCCTGCTTGGCATTCTCTATCCCAAGGCGTACGGCATCGGCGCACAGGCGCTGCCGATTCTGGCGGGCGGAATCGTCGCGCTGGCACTGCTGTCGATTGCCGGCTCCATCGTGACGGCATCGGGAAAACCGCAAGTGGCGATCGTTCTGGTCGCGCTCACGCTAGCGGTGGGCAGCGTTGGCGCCTTTGCGCTTGTGCCGGGTCGCGAGCCGGGCGCGCCGATGCTGGCGGCTGCGGCACTGGCCACCGCGCTCGGCATGCTGGCGGGTCTCGTGGGCGCCGTGATCTACCTGTGGCGCCGCTTTGGGGCCTTGCCGCCGCTGCTTTCTCTCTTGCGCGTGTGCGCTGCTGCCGGCGTTGCTACCGCTCTCGCACGCATCATTCCCGGGCAGGGTAAGGTCGCGGGCCTCGCGGCCACCGTCGGGGCTGGCGTCGTATTCGCCGCGATGCTCTTCCTCTTGCGCGAGTTCGGCAAGACCGACCGCGAGAAGTTTGCCAAGATCCTCAAGCTAGGCGGTCGCCGATGAAAGACGTGCAGAGCAACTCCGAAAGCAAACGCTTCGTCGCCACCGCGGCGGTAGGCCTCGTTCAAGATGGCATGACAATCGGGATGGGCACGGGCTCGACCATTGCTCTCTTGATCGAAGAGCTGGCGCGCCGGGTGCGCGCCGAAGGCCTCAAAGTCATCGCTGTTCCGACCTCGTTTCAGTCACGCATCTCATGCCTCAAGCTCGGCATTGCCGTGCGGGATATGCAGGACAGCGCCAGCGTAGATTTGGCCATCGACGGCGCCGACGAGGTCGACCCGGGGCTCAACCTCATCAAAGGCGGCGGCGGATCCCACACGCTCGAAAAAATCGTCGCACGCATGGCCAAGGAATTCGTCGTCACCGTCGACGAATCCAAATTGGTGCCGCGCCTGGGAACGACCTTTGCGGTGCCCATCGAGGTCCTCTCCGCGGCGCGAAGCTACGTCGAGCGCTCTCTGCGCGACCTCGGCGGCGAGCCGGTCCTGCGCATGGCCCTGCGCAAGGATGGCCCGGTGGTCACCGACAATGGCCAGCTGATCTACGACACGCGCTTTCCCGCAACGGCCGACCTGCGCGCCATCGACCGGTTGCTGCGCGAGATCCCAGGCATCATCGAAACGGGGCTGTTCTTCGATACGGCCTCGAAGGTGCTGGTCGGCTGCGGCACGCCCGGCAACCTCAGCCTGCGAACGCTGACGAAGACCTAGTCGGTCCGGTCAGGTTTTCTTTTTCAACTCGTGGCCCGCGTGCAGACGCGCGTAGATCTTCGGCCCCAGGCTGCCCACCATCAGGCGCTCGACCTCGCGCTCGACCTCGCCGCGCTGAGCTTCGCTGTCGTAGATGAACCGAATGCCCATGCCCGGTTCGTCCGCGCCATCGGGTCCCTCCCCTATGCGGGTTTCGCCTTCGTGCAGGATCCAGCGCACCTCGCCCCGCAAGATGAGCGGCTCTTCGAGGGACGGAATCATCAGCTTGAACAAGAACTCGGTTCCGACCTCGAGCGGCTTGATCGTCTTGATGAAGGTCCCGCCCATCGAGATGTTCTTCGTGTAGTCGTAGAAGAAGCGGTTCAAACGCTGATACTCGACCCGAAGCTCGATGGGAGCCCGATGCTGCTGGCGACGATCGGAAGACTGGGGCATCCTGTGGACCTGTGATGAGCCTCGCACGCACGATGGCCTGGATCAACATTCGTTACGGCTGGCGCATCTTCTTCTGGGCGGGGTTTCTCGCCCTGCTTGCGGCGCTGCTCAACGCTGTGCCGCTGTTCAATCTGCTCGGCTACGACTTTTCGTTCGCCGTGGGTCTGGCCGCCGCTCTGGCCGGCGTGGACATCGGCCACGGCACCGTCGCGGGCGGCCGACGCACCAACCGGGAACTTTCACCCGTGCGTGCCGCCGGCGAAGCCGTCGTCGCCACGTGGGTCGTGCTTGCCCTTCCGCTACTGCTATCGCTGGCAAACGCCTTGCGAGTGCGCAATTGCAACTTGCAAGCGGGCCTGGCGTTTTTTGCGCTTCTGCCGGCGTGCACCGGGGCGTATGCGGCGGGAGCCGGCGCCGTGGTCGCCTCCTTCGTTCGCGGACGCTTCAGCCGCGCGGCGGCCCTTGCGCTGCCCTTCCTGTCGGTCGCCTGGGCTCTGTGGCGCCTTTACAGCGATCCGGCGGTCTTCGCCTTCGATCCGTTCGCGGGCTTTTTTCCCGGCCCTATTTACGATGAAGCGCTGCGCCCGCCCATGCGGCTCGTGTGGTACCGCCTGGCCAACGCCACCTGGATGGCCGCCGCCATCGCCACAGCCGATTGGCTGTGTCGCGGCTCGACCGAAGCGCAACGGCAGCCGGCGCGCGATCTGCTGAAGCCACGCCTTGTCCTTGTCGTGCTCTTGCTCGCCGGCTCGCTCGCCTGGTACGAAGCCCGCGGCCCTCTCGGCTTTCACACTCGACGCGCCGACTTGGCCAAGATCCTGCCGCGGGAGACGCGCTCTGCGCACTTCGTTCTGCATAGCGACCGCGCCGCTGAGGGCGACGGCGACATTGCGCTCGCCATGCAGGATTTGGAGTTCCGCTACTTCCAACTGCAGAAGCTCCTAGGAGTCGAGCCACGCTTGCCTGTGAGCGTCTACCGCTTTCCCTCCGCCTCGGCGAAGAAGGATTCCGTCGGCGCAGCGACCACCCTTTTTGCGCGACCGTGGTCGAGCGAAATCTTCGTGCAAGCTGACCGTTTTCCAGCGCAGCGGCTACGCCACGAGCTGGCGCACGTGTTCGCTTCGGCCTTCGGCGATCGACTGTTCGGCGTTTCGCTGGCGTGGCATTTTCACGGCCCGATTCCGTGGCCGACGCTGGCCAGCGGCCTCGTCGAGGGGCTCGCCGAAGCGGCCGACTTCGACGATCCCGATGGCCGCGCCACCACGCACGAAGAAGCCGCCGCCCTCCTCGCGCTCGATCTTGCGCCGGATCTGCGTCGCTCGCTCGGCAGCGGCTTTACCTTCGAATCGGGTCCGCGTGCTTACACCATCGTCGGATCCTTTTGTCGCTATCTTCTTGAAAACTACGGTGCGGAAAAGCTGCGCGCTCTTTACCGATCGGCGGGCGACTTCCAACGTGTCTACGGGCACGACTTGCCGTCGCTCGAGTCCCAGTGGCGCGCCTTTCTCGCGCGCTTGCCCATCGATGCGGACAGTCGCGCCGAGGCCGAAGAGACCTTCCGTCGGCCGGCCATCTTCCAAAAAGTTTGCGCGCGCGAGCTCGCGGCACGTGTTTCGGAGGCGCATTCGATGTGGGCCACGGCGCCGACCGATGCCATCTCGCTATTGGCTAGCGCGTGCAGCGACGATCCCAACGAGCCGACCTACCGACTGGATCTGGCGGAGGCACAAATGGCAGCCGGACAGAGCGAGCAGGCGCTGACGACGCTTACCGAGACACGCGCCACGGGTACCCTGACGCGACCGTTGCGCGTCCGGGCTGCTTACCTGGAAGCAACCATCCTCTTCAATGCCGAGCGATTCGACGACCTGCATACGGTCCTGACGAACGTGGAAAGACTAGCCACGGACGACGGCGACATTCGTACTGGCGAAGCCAGAGAGCGAGCCCTGCTTGACGAGGTAGCACAAAAAACTCTTGGGCGTGTTCTCTTTGGCGACGAGCGTGGCCGACCGCTGGATGCGCGACTCGTCGTCTATTTGCTTACCGAATTTGCGCATCAGTTTCCGGATGAAGCACTCGGCCCCTATCTTGTCGGCCGACAATTGGCACCGCGCGACCCTGCGCTGGCGGTCGGCGTCCTCGGCGAGGCGTGCGGCGGCGATGCGACCGACAAACGCGTTCCTCTCGACGCACTCTTCGCGAAAGAATGTCGCCGCTTACTTGGCGAGTCGGCCTTCCTCGCAGGTGACTTAGAGGCCGCGCAAGAATCCTTCCGCTGGCTGGCCACCCACGCCGAACGGGAAAGCGATCGTCTTCGTGCGCAGGATTTTCTTCATCGTATCGCTTGGCTGATGGCGGGCGCGACGGGCGATGGCAGTGGTACAACCAAGCCTCATGATTAGCTTCAAATTTTTGCGAGGGGGAGAGGCAACGCCAGCTGAAGGCGGCGATCGTCCGCGCGTGGCCGCGTACGATCTGGGGTCCAACTCATTTACCTTGTTGGTCGCGGAAGCCGACGGCCAAGGCGGCTTGGTCGAGCTGGCCCGCGGGCAAGAAATGGTCCGCCTGGGCGAGGATTCCTTGCGCGAAGGCTTCATTCCGTTTTCCACCTTTCAGCGCGGGCTCGACGGATTGCTGAAGCTACGAAAGATGGCCGAGGGCTTCGCGCCGGAGCACACGGTCGCCGTCGCCACCAGCGCCATCCGCGAAGCGCGCAACGGCAGCGACTTCGTGCACACCGTCGCACGCGAGGTGGGGCTGGCGGTCGAGGTTTTGGATCCGGTCAAAGAGGCGACGCTGATCTATTGGGGCGCTCGACAGGCTCTGGACGTCGGCGAAGGCAAGTTCGCACTGGTCGACGTAGGTGGCGGATCGATCAAAGCGCTGGTCGGCAGCGCGAAGGAGTGCTTATTCGCGACCTCGCTACGCATGGGCGTGCTTCGGCTGCGCGACATGTGCAACTGTGACCAGTTGACCAATCGCACCGACGTCCTTACCGCCGAGACGCGCGTGCGCGCAGTCGTGCAGCCCGCTGTCCGCCAGATGCTCAAAGTCGGGTTCGACTTCATCACCTTCACGTCGGGCACCGCCCTCGCGGTCGCCCGCATGGCCGAAGGTGGCCCCGACAAAGTCGCCGAGCCGCGCGGACGCAAAGGCGAAGGCATGGGGCGCAACCTCGTGCTGAGCTTGGACAACCTGCAAGCGCTGGAGCAGCGATTGATCTCGGCCACGCCCGCCGAGCGCGCGAGCATGCCCGGCGTGGGTGCCATGCGCGCCGACACGGTGGTGCCGGGCACCATCATGTTGCGCACACTGCTCGAGCTGACTGGCCACCAGCAGGCGCTGATCTGTGAGAGTGCGCTGAAAGAAGGCCTGATCGTCGACTACTTCGTCCGCCGCGAAACTGGCTTGGCCGAAGAGCTGCCCGAGACCGACTGAGGAACTCTTGCCGGCTCATCGCTGCGCCAGGCGGTAGCGCAGAAACAAGTGCGATTCGTGGCGGCGGACACTGACGAGATCCATGGCGCGGCCTTGGAGATCGACGCCAGCGATCAGCGACTTTCGGCCATCGCTCGGCCCGCGGCCAAAGAGCTTCGGCGACCTCGTCAGGAAGAGCTCGTCGACGAGATCTTCGGCAAGCAACTGACCGAAGAGCGTTGGGCCGCCTTCGTTGAGAATGGTTTGCAATCCCCGCTCGCGTAGGAGGTCGAGCCAGGTCCGACAGGTGGTTGGCTGCTCGCCCATCACCGCAATCGCGGCACCCTCGGGCAGTTGGCCTTGGAGACGCCTTTCACCTCCTGCTGTAGTGAGGATCAGACAATCGCGCAGCGCCGGTTGTGCCGGATCGATGTTGCCCGAGGCACTGACTACCACCAAGAGCGGCCGAGGACGCAGGCCAAGCCGCGCGCGTAGATTCGCGAAAGGCCCGGCGGCAGCGGGAAAGGCTGCCTCTGGCAACCAGAGATCGTCGCCGGCGGCGCGAAAGGTACCAGCGCCAATCAGCACGGCGTCAGCCAAGGCGCGTAAGAGCCCCATGACGAATCGGTCGGACTCGCTCTGTCCACTGATCACGGCTCCCGACTCGCCCGCCGCCGGCAGGGCGACCACGCCGTCCGCCGAAGCGACGAAGTTCGCGTAGAGCGTCGAGCGTGGCAGGCTGAGATCGCCACCATAGAGCGTCGCCAGCGCCTCGGGCAGCCCAAGTCGGGACGTTTCCTCCGCTTCAAACAGACATTGAATCGGTCGCATGGCGCGTCCTAAAGATGCACTTGCGGCCCCTTGGTGACAACGTCTACGCGGGGCCCGGCGTTTGACTGGCAGAACCGGCCGGCGCATCGGGCAGGGCATCGATGAGGCGTACTGGCCGACGGACAACAAGAAGCTGCAAGAAGTGAAAGAGGGCCTTCTTGAAATAGTTCTTGCCGTTCTCAGTCGGCCGGGCCACGTCCGGTGGATAGCCAAGGCGCTTCGCGATGTCCTCCATCAAGGCGTTCCCTGAGGCGTGCAGAATGCATGGCTGCGTTCCCGTCACCACGTTCCGCACGCGGCCGTTAGCGAACTCCAGATCCTTCAGATCCGGGGTCCGCGTGATGAAGTTCTTGAACAGAAGATTGTGAAAGATGTCGCAGCCCCAGTCTATCTCCACGTCGGTCCGACGCTGGACGTAGACACTGGTCAGGATCTCTTGGTCCATGTCCGTCGGCCTCATTTCGAAATCGCGGACCAGGCGGTCGATGAGGCGACGGGCATACCCTGCCGTGGAAATCCAGGTTCCGGAATTCAGATAGTCGTAGCCCGTCGGATTGCGTGGAACCCTCCTGCCGGAAAAATTGAACTCGCGTTCGTAGACCAGGCGAAGCAGGGGTCCGAGCTTGAGCGCTCCGCACACGAATGGCGCGCCCGAGCGGCGAAACTTGGCCTCGATCTCGTCCAGGCGCGCCAGTAGCACAACGTCGAACGGATCTACTGAGACCACGACCTCATCGTCGGGCAAGTCGCGAATGAAGTCGCGCGTCTCGGTAGTCTTGTGACCGAATCCCACCCATGGCTTGCCCCAACCGAGAATGTGCGGCACCACGCCCTGGCGCTCGCACGACGCCATGAAGAGATCGAAGTAGGCCTGCTTGTTGGTTCCGTAAGCAATCAGGACAGCCATGGAGTCGCTAAATCTGAACCACTGCGGACGAATGGCAAGCGGAACGTCGAAGAGATCCGTCACCTCGAGCACCCGTCGTGCGTGCCGAGAAGCCTGCGACCGGCAGAGTGTTGAGCGCTGGACTTGCTCAGTCGATCGGCGGAAGGTGGGCGACAAGGTGGCCGCTCGGTAGCGACACAGTCCGCAACGTCGATGTACGCATTGTGGCGGCCACGCATCGACCACTGTCCGCCCTCGTCCAGCGAGGCGAGGTTCGCGAGGCTCTCTACGCGTACTCAAAGTGCTGGCTAGCGCCCTGCCTGGACCCTGCAACGTTTAGTCGAGCGACTGGAATGACGTCCGACCTCGACGTACTCGATGCCGCTTCAATCAATGCAGTGCTGAGCTACCCCAGTCGAACAAGCATCGTTGGCCGGCCGCCTTCGAGACGATGCGGGCGCGCCGCGAGCGGGGCAGGAGAAAAGCGCCCATGTGCTGGAAAGAACAGGCTCTCATAAGAACGAGATCCACCGCGATTCTTAGCGTCGATCCGTCGACGCTGTACCGTCGAGAAGAAAGCCGCAGTTAAGTGCCTCGGCAATGCCGAAAAACAGTCCCGAGAGAGCCACAGATACGCCACTGGACGTCCCCCACAGTCTCGACACAGTGCTCACTAGTCGCCCTCAAACTCCATCAATAAAAGCTCGAACTACTTGCAATTGCCCCATATTCGCAGCTACTCTGCACGCATGCCCAACACTTCGACTGAGATCGAGAAACTGATCCGTGAATTCACCAACCGTATCGAGGCCGTGGCCCGCGCACAAAGCGCTGAACGACTGTTTTCAGTTGTAGCAGGTGCTCTCGGTACAAGCGGCAAAGGTGCCCCACAGGCGCCTGCAAAGGCGAAGGCGCCTAAGCCTGCCGTCCCAGGAAAGCGCAAGCTGAACCTCAGCGCGAAAGGCATGGCCGCGCGCAAGTTGCAAGGTCAATACCTCGGCATCCTGCGCGGCCTCAAGCCCGGCCTTCGCGCTCGAGTGAAGAAGGTCGCTCACGAGAAGGGCGTGGCCGAGGCGATTAAGTTCGCCGGCTCGCTCAAGTAACCGAGCAACTCTGCCCTTTCCTGAACCACCCGATCCTTTTGGCTCGGGTGGTTTTCTATTGCCTGCACGTCCTCGACGAACCACGGCAGCGGTGCCGCAGGACAGGGTTCGCGCCTTGCCTAGGCAACTGTCGATGGCAATCTCTGCGCGTGCCGTCATACTGATTGGACATCCCATGAAACGCGGTAAGCCACTCGCCCTGTATCTCGTCTTCGCCCTCGCCGGGGCCTCGCATTCAAGCGCAGCCGACTCGGCGCGCACGGCGGCTTCGGACACCCACGCCACGGACGTCAACGTCGTCCGTATCACGACCGAGCTGCTGGAACACTCGCAGTTCTCTCACCATCCACTGGACCACGAGCTTGCCAAGAAGTGGCTCGACCACTACCTGGATGGACTGGACAGCCGACACTCACTGTTCCTGCAGTCGGATCTCCAGGAATTTTCCGCCTACCAGAGCGAGCTTGCAGGCGAAAGCCGCGGCGAAGCGGAAACGAGCGCCGCACAGAAGGTCTTTGCGCGCTTCCTCGAGCGACTGGAACAGCAAACGAATGCGATGGCGGCGGCGCTGAAGAGCGAGACCTTCGATTTCACCGGACACGACCACTACAGCCTGGACTGGGAGCACGCGCCTTACCCGCCCGATCTGGCGGCCGCCCGTGCGCTTTGGCGCCAGCAGCTACGTGCCGAGTACCTGCAAGAGAAGCTCGGGGACAAGAAGCCCGCCGAAATCGTCAAGTTGCTCAGCCGTCGTCACGCGCAGCAGCTCAAGACAATGAAGGCGTTGAGCAGCGACGAGGTCCTTGAGGTCTACCTGAACGCGCTCGCCCACGTCTACGACCCTCACTCGAACTATCTTGGCCACGAAGAGATGGAGAACATGTCCATCTCGATGAATCTGTCGCTCTTCGGCATCGGCGCCAGCCTGCAGAACGTGGACGGCTACTGCACGATTCACGAGCTGATTCCCGGCGGCCCGGGCGCGCGCAGTGGGCAATTGAAGCCCGGCGATCGCATCGTCGCGGTCAAGCAGGCCAAGGGCGACCCGGTCGACGTGGTCAATATCCCGCTCACGCGGACCGTCCAGATGATCCGCGGCCCCAAAGGCACAAAAGTGACACTCACCGTCCTGCCCGCAGGCGGCAGCGAGGGCGCGCCAGCAAAGACAGTCACGCTGATTCGCGATCAGATCAAGCTAGAGGATCAGGCCGCCAAGGCGGAGATCGTCGACCTGCCAAACGGCGATGCGCCACTACGAATCGGCATCGTCGATTTGCCATCCTTCTACGCCAACATCAACAGCACCGGCAAAAGCAGCCCGCGCAGCGCCACGGCCGACGTCGCCAAGCTGCTCGCCAAGCTCACGAGCGAGCATGTCCGCGGCTTGATTCTCGACTTGCGTCACAATGGTGGCGGCTCGCTGGAGGAATCGATCGGCTTGACTGGCCTTTTCATCCGCAAAGGACCGGTCGTGCAAACCCGCGACCTCAGCGGCAAGGTCGACGTGGAGTCGGACGACGATCCGTCCGTTCTCTTCGATGGCCCCATGGTCGTACTGACCAGCCGGTTCAGTGCCTCGGCCTCCGAGATCGTCGCCGGAGCCTTGCAAGACTACGGTCGTGCCGTCGTGGTGGGCGACACCTCGACGTTCGGAAAGGGCACCGTTCAGAGCATCGTTCCACTGGGCGCTGTCATGGACGACAACCACATGGCCCACAGTTACGATCCCGGCGCGCTGCTGGTGACCATCCGCAAATTCTACCGGCCTGGCGGCGCTTCCACGCAACTGCGGGGCGTTGCCGCCGATATCGTCTTGCCCTCGCTCAGCGATCTATCCGATGTCAGCGAATCGTCGTTGCAGGATCCGTTGCCGTGGGACGCGGTGCCCCCGTCGCACTACCAAAGCCTCAATCGCGTGCAGCCCTACCTCGCCGACTTGCGCGCGAGCTCGGCGAAACGCATCCAAAGCGACAAGGGGTTTCTGCTGCTCACGCAGGCTATCGCTCGTGTGAAGAAGAGTCTGGCAACCAAGTCGGTCTCGCTCAGCGAGAAAGAGCGCCGCGACGAGGTCGAACAGAACAAGCAGCTGGAGCGCCAGATCAAGGACGAAAGCCGCAAGCTTCACGCGGCGCAACCACAGAGCTACGAGATCAGCCTGGCCAGTGCCGGCCATCCCGGACTGCCGGCGCCGACCAAGGCCGCGAGCGAGAAGGCGCCAACCGTCGCCGCCAAAGCAACCACCCCTGAAAGCAAGGACGAAGACGCGCTGGCCGCAGACGACGAAGGGCACAACGCCGCCGACGAGATCGTCTTGGCCGAGAGCGAGCGACTGCTCGCCGACTACGTGAAGCGGGCAGCAGCTCACTAGAGCTGCCACCGGCCGCCAGGCTCTCTGTCCCAGAAATGACAAACGACCAGTAGACCCGAAGGTCCAACTGGTCGTTCGTCAGTCGCCTGCGCGAGCTTAGCAGCCGCAGGAGCCGCAACCGCGCATGAGACCTGCGCGTGCGCTTCGGAGGGCAGCCTTACCTGCCGGCTTCGCCTTCTTGGCGCCGGCCTTCTTGGCTGGCTTCTTGGCAGGAGCCTTCTTCTTGGCGGGAGCCTTCTTGGCTTTGGTTGCGGACTTTGCCTTGGTGGACTTCTTTGCTTTAGTGGGCATGGCGCACATATTGCCGTTATGTGGGCTTGCGCGCAAGATTCAAAGACGTTTGCGCCAAGTCGGGCTAGGCGACGGGGCAAGCAGGGACTCGCGCAAGAGGGTATCATCGCAGTCCGCATGGCAACGAGACGAGCCCATCCAAGTCTATTGCTGGTTCTTCTGATAGCAGGCGCTGATTGCGCGAGCACGCGGGCCACAGAGCCACCCGCGCCTCTGTCCGCGCCGGTCGACGAGCCCGCGGCACACGCTACGCCGACGGTGGCCGTCGGCAAGGGAAGGGATGGCGATGCCTCCAGCGTGCAAGGTGCCGAGGGATTGGTGGCACTCTGCCAATCGCTGCGCGACGAGCCCTTGAACACCGCCGACGGAAATCCCGTCGAGCAAGCACGCGCAGCCGAGCTCCACGCCCAAAAACGACAGGCCGCCCTGGTGGGTCGTTACGTCGCGATGGTTCCCGCCGCGGGATTTACCTTCACGAACTACGAGCTCGGTGAGCGACGTCTGCTCCTCGACACCGAGCACGGCCTCGCGCTCGATGACGGCGCCGAGCTCGTGGTGCCGAGCAAAGAAGCGTCTCCGGGCTTCGTACTGGCGCCCGAGCTGGCAGAGCGACTCATCCAACTGCGCGCTTCCGGCAAGCTCGCTTTGCGGCTCATCTTCAAGCCCGCCGGCTCGCAGCTTCGCAAGGACGCCTGCATGTGGCTGGGAGGTGGCCGGGTCGTGAAGATGGAAATCGAGATCCTGGGAAGCGCGCTGCTGACGCTCGACGGGACCGTGCTGTCGCGGGGGGATACGGGCGAGTACGCGGATGCATCTCCGCAACTACCTGTGCGCTCGCCGAGAGTCAGCGTCCGCAAGGTCCGCTTCGAAGATGGCCGAGACGTCCCAGTCGGCCTCGCGCCTGCGTTCGATGCCTTGGCCGAACGGGCTGCCACCTGCTACGAGAGACGGCTTGCCACCCGCCCCACCCTCCGCGGCACGCTGGTCGTCGGCGTCCACACCGGAGCCGGCGGTCGAGTGGAATCACCCCATGTCGACATGAGCTCGCTCGGCGACGAGGCGCTGGTCACCTGCGTGACCACGGCGGTCGGAAAGGCCACCATCGCTGGCGCAAGCAGCGGACAGCGCTTCAGCGTCCCCCTGCAATTCGGCTCGGCGGAAGAGCGCTAGACTTCGGGCTAGTCAGCCTTCCACTTGATGCTGCAGCCGATGCTTGCCTTCTGCTCGGCCGAGGGCAGCTTGCCGCCTAGGAGTGCGTCCACGGCGGCGCGGGCATCGCGGCCAGTAACAGGGATGTCGTTGCTCGGCCGTGCGTCGTCGAATTGTCCCCGGTACGCCATCCGACCATCGGTGCCGAAGATGAAAAGGTCGGGCGTGCAGCGAGCGTCGAACGCTTTCGCGACGGTTTGGCTCTCGTCGTAAAGATAGGGAAAGACGTAGTCAGCCTGCGCCGCTTCGCGCGCCATGGCCTCGGGGGCATCGTCGGGATAAGCCGTGACGTCGTTCGAGCTGATAGCAACCATGGGCACGCCGCGATCCCGACAGAAGCGACCGAAGTCGGCGAGCCCAGCCCGAATGTGCTTTACGAACGGGCAATGGTTGCAGATGAAGATGACGACGCTCGGCTTTCCAGCGAGCGACGACGAATCCACGACCTTGCCGCTCACCGTATCCGGCAGCGAGAACGCCGGCATCGCGGTACCAAGAGCAACCATCCTTGAAGGTGTCGCGGCCATGAATAAACCTCTGCTAGAGCAAGAGCCGTTTGATGTCGGAAAGCATCTGGCGCAGATAGGTCGTCAAGCGTGCGGCGTCGGCGCCGTCGTTCACACGGTGGTCGTAGGAAAGCGACAGCGGTAGCATGAGTCGTGGCACGAAGGCGTTGTTCTCCCAGACCGGCTTCATGCCGGCGCGCGAGACGCCAAGAATCGCGACCTCGGGGGCGTTCACGATAGGCGTAAACGCGGTGCCGCCAATGCCGCCCAAGCTGGAAATGGTGAAGCTCGCACCTTGCATGTCGCCCGGCATGAGCTTGTGTGCCCGCGCTTTGTCGCTGACCAGGGCCAGCTCCGCCGCCAAATCGTAAACGCCTTTGCGATCCACATCACGAAGCACCGGCACGACGAGCCCTTCGGGGGTATCGACTGCGACGCCGATGTGGAAATAGCGCTTGAGGATCAGGTTTTCACCCGTGGGATCCAGCGATGCATTGAAGGTCGGAAAGGCCTTCAAGGTGGCCACCACCGCCTTCATGATGAACGGAAGAATGGTCAGGCGAACGTCGCGCTTCTTGGCTTGCTCGGCTTCGGACTTGCGGAAGGCTTCGAGGTCGGTGATGTCCGCCTCGTCGTGCTGGGTGACGTGCACGACCCGCAACCACGCTCGATGGAGATTGGTCGCCGTCACGCGCTTGATGCGCGAAAGCGGCTGCGCCTCGATCAGACCGAAGCGCGCAAAATCGACGTAAGGGGCATCGGGTAGAACAAATCCGTCCTTGGCAGCAACCGCCTTGCCGACGTGCTCTTTGACGTAGTTCTTGATGTCCTGCTCGACGATGCGGCCACTGCGGCCGGTACCCTTCACCAGCGACAGGTCGACGCCAAGCTCGCGGCCCAAGCGACGGATAACAGGGCTGGCGTGCGATTTGGTCTTCAGCGCAGCAAGCGGTGGCGGCGGTGGCGTGACCGCCGATAATTCGTCGGGCGCCGGAGTCTTGTGCGACGTCGGCTTGCGCACGTGACCGGCAAGACCGGGCGACTCCTCGATGACTGCTGGCTCCGCAGGCTCGACCGGCACAGCTCGGATCGCCGATGCCGGCTTGGCAGCTGGTGCGGCCTCGGCCGCTGATTTCGCGGGAGCAGGAGCGGCTTTCGCAGCAGCGGCCGGCTTGGCAGCGCCGTTGCTACCGTTGCCCTCGCTGACCTCCAAGCTGCCGATGCGCGAGCCTTTCGACACCTTGGTTCCGACGCTGACGAAGAGCTCCTTCAAGACGCCGGCACTGGGCGACGGCAAATCCATGGTCGCCTTGTCGGTCTCGAACGTAAGAATGGGCTGGTCCTTGTGCAGGGTTTCGCCCGGCTTGACCGCGATCTCGATGATGGCTACGTCGTGAAAATCGCCAAGGTCGGGTACGGTCACTTCAACTGTCTTCGCCACGTTCTGTCTTCCTCCGGATGTGGGACTACGGCGAGTCTACACGGTTACCGGGTTCGGCTTCTCGGGATCGATACCGTACTTCTGGATGGCCTCGCGTACCTTGGCCAGGTCGATGGCTCCCGTATCGGCCAGCGCCTTCAAAGCCGCAACCACGATGTAGCGACGGTCCACCTCGAAGAAGTGCCGCAACTTCTTGCGGGTGTCGCTGCGGCCGAAGCCGTCGGTCCCGAGAACCGCGTAGTGCTTGCCCGGCAAGTAGGGGCGAATCTGCTCCGCGTAAAGGCGCATGGAATCCGTCGCTGCAACGATGGGCCCCGGCCGATCGGCGAAGCACGTCTCGACGTAGCTTTGTCGGCGCTTTTCCTGGGGGTGAAGCATGGACCAGCGCTCGGCGGCGATACCGTCCCGGCGCAACTCATTGAGGCTGGTAGCGCTCCACAAATCGGCGATGACTCCGAAATCCTCGGCCAGCATGTCGGCAGCGGCCATCACTTCGCGCAAGATCGCCCCCGAACCAAGCAACTGAATGCGTGGCGCCTTCTTCTGCTTGTCCGCCTCGCGCAGCAGGTAGAGGCCGCGCAAGATGCCCTCGCGAGCGCCTTCCGGCATGGCCGGATGGGTCCAGTTCTCGTTCATCATGGTGACGTAATAGAAGACGTCTTCCTGGTCGTGGTACATGCGCCGGATGCCGTCCTGGATGATGACGGCCATCTCGTACGCAAACGTCGGGTCGTACGACACGCAGTTGGGAATGCTCGACGCCGTGATCAAGTTGTGACCGTCCTGGTGCTGCAGTCCTTCACCCGACAGAGTGGTTCGGCCCGCCGTGCCGCCCATCATGAAGCCGCGCGCACGCATATCGCCCGCCGCCCACGCGAAATCTCCGATGCGCTGGAAGCCGAACATCGAATAAAAGCAGTAGAATGGAATCATGTTCACGCCGTGATTGCTGTGCGCAGTACCCGCAGCAATGAACGACGACATGGATCCGGCCTCGTTGATGCCTTCTTCGAGAATCTGACCGTTCTTCATCTCCTTGTACGACATCAATTGCTCGGCATCGACCGGCTCGTAGAGTTGGCCAACCGACGAGTAAATGCCGATTTGGCGGAACAGACCTTCCATGCCGAAGGTACGCGCTTCATCCGGCACGATGGGCACGATGTACTTGCCGATGTTCCGGTCGCGCACCAGCTGGGTCAGGATGCGAACGAAGACCATGGTGGTCGACATTTGATGGTCGCCGCTGCCCTTGAGCTGAACCTCGAAGGCGTCGAGCGACGGCACGGTCATCGGCGCCGCCGTGCGACGACGCGACGGCAGGTAGCCGCCCAGCTCTTTGCGCCGAGCACGCAGGTACTGAATTTCTTTGCTGGTATCCGGCGGCCGGTAAAAAGGCGCTTCGCCGATTTTGTCGTCGCCGATGGGAATGCTGAAGCGGTCGCGGAATGCTTTGAGCGCTTCCTCGCCCATCTTTTTCTGCTGGTGCGTGGGATTGAGGCCCTCGCCCGCTTCGCCCATGCCGTAGCCCTTGACCGTCTTGGCCAGAATGACCGTCGGCTGTCCCTTGTGGTTCATGGCCGCGTGGTAGGCGGCGTAGACCTTGTTGGGGTCGTGGCCACCACGGTTGAGCCACCAGATCTCCTCGTCGCTCATGTTGGCGACCATCGCGGCCGTCTCGGGATACTTGCCGAAGAAGTGCTCGCGGGTAAACGCGCCGCCCTTGGCTTTGTACCCTTGGTACTCGCCGTCCACGCATTCCATCATGCGCTTCCGCAAAATGCCTTTGGTGTCCCGCTGGAGCAGAGGATCCCAGTACGAGCCCCAGATGACCTTGATGACGTTCCAGCCGGCACCGCGAAAAACGGCTTCCAGCTCCTGAATGATCTTGCCGTCCCCGCGCACCGGACCGTCCAAGCGCTGCAGGTTGCAGTTGACGACGAACACCAAGTTGTCCAAGCGCTCGCGGGCTGGCAGGGAAATGGCGCCGAGCGACTCCGGTTCGTCCATTTCACCGTCGCCCAAGAAAGCCCAGACTTTGCGGTTGCTGGTGTCGAGAATTCCGCGATGTTCGAGGTAGCGCATGAAGCGCGCCTGGTAGATGGCCAGCATCGACGTGAGTCCCATGGACACCGTCGAGAATTGCCAAAAGTCCGGCATCAAGTAGGGATGCGGGTACGACGAAAGCCCCTTACCGTCCACCTCCTGGCGGAAGGCACGCAGCTCGTCTTCGCTGATTCGGCCTTCGAGGAAGGCCCTCGAGTAAATGCCGGGGGCGGAGTGTCCCTGGAAATAGACCAGGTCGCCGCCGCCTTCCGCATCGGCACCGCGGAAGAAATGGTTGAAGCCGACGTCGTACAGCGTCGCCGCCGACGCGAAGCTGGCGATGTGCCCGCCCAGTTCGGACGAGCTGCGATTCGCGTTTACGACCATGGCCAACGCGTTCCAGCGAATGAGCGAGCGAATGCGTCGCTCGATGCCCGGATCGCCTGGAACGCGCGGCTGCTGCGTCACCGGAATCGTGTTGACGTAGGACGTGGTCGCATCGAAAGGCAGATGCGCGCCGGAACGACGCGCATGATCGACCAGCTTTTCTAGGAGGAAGTGCGCACGTTCGACGCCTTCGCGCTCCAGCGTCGACGCAAGCGACTCGATCCATTCGCGTGTTTCTTCCGGGTCGCTGTCGTGCTCGAGGCCGGGATGGTCGATTTCGTCTGCCATGGTGGTGCTCTGTGGATGGGGTGATGGATGCTCGGAGGCTGCCGCCTCGTCGGCGGTTTCGTCCATCGATCCCTGCTGGGCTGAATTCGTCAAGTGATCCACGTTTGATAGGATGCCGCTGTGGCCTCTCCGTTGCGCCGTGGCAGCGAGAAAGGCGGCTCGGCAGAACCCAGGAATCTCCAACAGGAATCACATCTATTCCGTCCGTGCGCCGTGCAAAACTCATCCAGCAAGGAACAAAGCATCGTGGACGATCTCGAAGCGCGCGTATTTGCCGACGATCAGACGGGTCTTGCCCTGCCCTATCGGCTCTTCGTCCCAGACCAGCGCAGTAATCACGCGCCCTTCGGCTTGCTGGTCTTCTTGCATGGTGCCGGAGAACGCGGCAGCGACAATCGCTCCCAGCTGAAGAACCGCGCGCTCGCATGGACGTCGATGCATGTCCAAGCCGAGCATCCGACAATCGTCGTGTACCCGCAGTGCCCAAGCGATAGGCAATGGGTAGACACGCCTTGGGACATCGCCACGTACAGCATCGCCAAGGTTCCGGTCAGTCGGCCGATGACCGCGGTGTTGAACCTCCTGACGTCACTCCAGCAGCAGCTTCCCATTGATGGACGACGTCTGCTCGCCACCGGGCTCTCCATGGGCGGCTTCGGAACTTTCGACCTCGTGGCGCGCCACCCTCGAATGTTTGCCGGCGCGGTCGCGCTTTGCGGAGGCGGCGATCCTTCGCAAGCGCCGGCCCTGCGGGAATTGCCACTCTGGATTTTTCACGGCGACAGCGATCCCGCCGTGCCCGTGAAAGCCTCGCGGCGCATGGTCCAGGCGCTACGCGAAGCGGGCAGCACGCCCCAGTACACCGAGGTTGCCGACGGCGGCCACGACGTGTGGAACGTGGCCTACAAGGATCCAGACGTGCTTCGCTGGCTGCTGGCGCAGAAACGCTAACCGATGAGGATCGTTGCGAGCGAGCGCGCCGATCGTTCTCCCACGCCCTAGCCCGGCGTGCTGATACACTCGTTCCAACCACCGGAGTGCGCGCGATGAAGAAGATCAGTCCAAGTGCATTGAGCCGATTGGGCGAAGCAGCCAGGCTGCCCCTGCTGTCGTGGCGAGGAATCCTCTACGTTTGGGTGCCAATCCTCGCGCTACTCGTGTGTGGAATTCTCATTTCGCAAAAGCTGATCCACCCGGCGCCGACCACGATTCGCTTCTTGAGCGGCCCAGAAGGCAGCAGCTACCGCACCAACGCGGAGAAGTACAAGAAGCTCATCGAGCGCTCGGGAGTCAAAGTCATTATCCTGCCCTCGCACGGCGCTCTCGACAACCTCCAGCAGCTGGCCAATCCCAAGGTAAAGGCAGATGTCGCCTTCGTGCAGGGCGGCCTCACCGATGGCGTCGACACCTCGCGCTTATTCTCGCTCGGTAGCGTGCTGACACAGCCTTTGATGGTCTACTACCGTCACAGCGAGCCGGTCGAAGTGCTCTCGCAGCTGAAGGGCAAACGCCTGGCGATTGGGCCCGAAGGCAGCGGCGCCCGTGTCTTGGCCTTGAAGCTGCTGAAGGCCAACGACATGGACGGGCCGCCCACGGTGCTGCGCGAGCTGGCAGGCGAAGAGGCGGCGGACGAGCTACTGGCCGGGAAAATCGACGCCGCCTTCATGATGGGCGATTCGGCCACGCCGGCTATCATGCGCAAGCTGCGCGACAACGCCACCGTCGAAATCGCGAACTTTCGTCAAGCCGACGGCTACCTGCGGAAATTTCGTTTTCTATCCAAGCTGACCCTGCCCGAGGGTGCCTATGACCTGGGCAAGGACGAACCGCCGAAAACTCTGACGCTCATCGGTCCGACCGTCGAGTTGGTCGCTCGCAAGGATCTGCACCCAGCGCTTTCCGATCTTCTGATTGGCGCTGCCCAGGAGGTTCACAGCGGTGCCGGCCTGTTCCGCAACGCGGGCGAATACCCGGCGCCGCTGGCGCGAGACTTTCCCATCAGCCCGGACGCAGAGCACTACTACAAGTCGGGCGGACAGTACCTCTACAAGAAGCTGCCGTTCCCGTTGGCCAGCCTTCTCTACCGCTTGATTGTCGTCATCGTTCCGCTGCTGGTCATTCTCGTGCCGGCAACCAGAATCGTGCCGACCATCTACAGGTGGTGGATGCGCTCGCGCATCTACCGCTGGTATGGGGCACTCATGACCATCGAGCGTGGAATGATGGCCCAGCCTTCAACCGAAAATCGCGCACTTCTCCTTCAGCGCTTCGAGGCCATCGAGGCGGCCGTGGGCGACCTCAAGACGCCGCCGTCGTTCGGCGACCAACTGTACGTCCTACGCGACCACGTGCGCCTCGTGCGCGAGCGACTGTTCGGCAAGCTGCAAGCAAGCGAACGACCAACCGACGGAACAGCACAACCCGTGAGCTAAGCTCTAAGGCGTTGCGGGATCGCAGGTCGGGCAAAGCCTGCACTGCATGCCCAGCTTCGTTCCCGCAGCCAGAGAGCCCGAGGCGATATCGCTCGAAGGACGTAGCAGCTGAACCAGTAGCTGACCCGCAGGGCACAGTGTACTCGCGCTCGCAAGCTGCCAGCAGGCGGTTGTGACCGAGCCGTTGTTTGCTCCTGTCGGGCACATGGGAAGAGCCGCCGAGTCTTGATAGATGATCGTGCTGGGATCGGAGGGATCGACGGCCGGCGTTCTCAGGACCACACGACAATCGGGCTGCAGCCCCGGCGTTGCGGGATCGACATCCGCAAGAGTGTCGGGAATACACAAGTTTTGGACCTTCTTCTGCAAGGCAGCGCCGATGCCTGACATGGAGCTTGCGAAGTCCACGGCGCAGACGCTGAACTTCGTACCGTTGGTACCGAACTCGTCCAGGAATGCGGAATTGCGAAGACCGGCCGTTGCCCCCCCAGCCGGATGCCGCGGTATCGAACGCGCTCGTGCTTGGCTTGTGGTTCGGGTCGTAGCAAATGGGCCACGAATCCCAAACCGTAGAGTGAACCGGATCGGCAGTCGGATTGGGAACCGAGTCGATCTTATAGACAGCCGTGGCAAGGTCGCTGTCGGTGATGGGCCAACCAAAGATACCGGCGACGAAGATCTGGTCCGAGCTGCTCTTTACGCTCTTTAGATGATTGGCGAGTTGCTTGATGTCTTTGAGCGGACTACAGCTTGTCGGGTTCGAAGTGTCCGTCCCTGTACTGCTAACGCCGTCCGTTGGGTTGGGGCAGGCGTCGGTACGCGCGGAGCACTGGGACAGCAGCGCAGAGAATGCCTGCTTCGTCGGATAGCCAGGGCCAGTCACGGACAAGTTGGCGCCACTACACTGGTGGGACCGTGTGTAGCATCGCAAGCTGGCCGACTCACCACTCAGGTCCGTGTTCCCGGGTCTGATACCAAACATGCCGTCGTTGGTGGCCGCCGAACAGTCGTCTTCATCGGTAAGAAAGATCAAGCCCAAGTAAGCATTGGGACGCAGGAATGCCGCCTGTTGTGCTTCGTTGCCTATGCCCTTCGCCGCGAGGGCAAATTCGAATGCTTGCAAGGAGTGCTCCTCCCCACAGCCGATCGTACCGAGGTTGCTCGCGAGACAGGCGAACACCGTGCTGATGTCGCCTACGAAGTTCACCGGAGCACCTGCCTTGTACTCGAGAAAGAGGCTGTCCGCTGAAGTTACGCCGCATGACGTGGCGCTGATCATCTGGAATCGACCCAGATCGCCGTAGTTGCTCATCGTCCCATCCGCCAGGGTCTTTGGGCCGCACGAGCCACTCGAGTAGCCTCCGCCAGTACCGAGATCGCTGTCAACGATGGCAACGCGCAAGTCCGGCAACGATCCATCCGTCGGGTCTTTGAGGGCTTCAATCAAGCGAGGGAACTGCGTGAGCAGCTTCTGTTGCTTGGGCGCCATGGACGGTGAATTGTCAATCATGAAGACGAGATCGAGCAGGCGCGGGCCCGCGATAGCAATCTGATAGATGCCGATGGAGAGAGTGCCGTCGTCCCCAGCATCGCCTGAGCCACGAAGGTCAACCCCGGCCGCATCTGTCTGAGTCAGCAGGGCGGCGTCACTCTGGGAGGAAGCCACTGTCTCACCAACGTAGGGATCGCTTCCGCAGGCTCCTGCGACTGCCGCCAAGCTCAAGAGCAGTGCGTTTCGTCCAGCGTTTCTCATGTTCAAGCTTGTCCTTCGAAGAAGTGCGACCTTACGAGAATAGTTTTTCACAAGACGGCAAGGGAATAGCCCAGCACCAATCGAAACTCCCAACTCGGCAATTCCTTCGACAGGCGTGTGCCGGGTTCAGTTAGCCGAGTGACGATGCTCCGGCCCTGCGGCCACGCCGTCGCCGCGAACAGCACCCACCCTTCATTCCGCTGCCAGCGCCGAACCACCGTAAGCCCAACGTCGAGGCCCCACATGACCGACGATCCCGACGTGTTGCCGATGTAGCCGGAACTGCGCACCATCAAGACGCCCAGGCTGGCGCCAAGCTGGCCGCGGATCGCCCAACGACTTCGGTAGAAGTCCGTGGTCAGACCGAGCGTGAAAGTCGGCCGCCGCAGGGTCGCCGTCCCCTGGCCAACCGAAAGCTGCCGCGACGATGTGAGCGACGACTCGAACGACCAACCGGTTTGTTCCACCAGGCTCGGCATCCCGATCAAGACGAGTGCGCCCACAGTCGGTCCCAGGCTGTCGCTTGTGCCGAGAACGCCTGCTCCGAGCATCGTTCTTGGATTGATCGACAAGTGCTCGGCATCCGGGTCGTCGAAATACCCGCCACCCGACGATTCCAAGGGCCGGCGTTCGCGCGGCGGAATCCCCGGGGCCTTGACCGTGCCCACGGGCATGGCGTCGAGCCACGCGGCGATCACGTACGCGGCGAGCTCGGCGCGAGCGTTACAGTCTCCGTCGCTCCCCACGGGCAGTCTGCGTTGCTGGGTTTCTTCGCCCGACGTCGACAGATCGATGCGCATGGTCTGGCCGTCGCTGTACACGCGCGCAGACGCCTTTTCGGGGCCGCCGGCAGGGAGAAGACCGAGCAAGCGCGCACGAACCGTATCGGCGGATGGGCATTCGGAATTGCTCGATACGCGCGCCGCCGCCCTCGCGCTCGAGGGAATCGCCAGCGCCAGGACGAAGAGGCAAACGCCCCTCATCGGCGAACGAGGAATCGCGCAGCCTCCGCTGCAAAACGACCGTTCGGATAGCGGTCGCGGTAACTCTCTACATCCGCCAGGCCGGCTTCGCGTTCCCCGCAACGAAGGCGCGCCACCGCACGCCCCCACAAGGCGCGCTCGTACCAGGCGGGCGAGCCCGAAACCCGGGATAGCGCGCGGTCGAAATCCTCGCTTGCCTCCGGCCACCGCCCAGCCCCGGCTCGCAACTCGCCTCGAACTACCAAGCGCTCACCCGCGCGAGGAAGCTCGTCGAGAGACATGGCATCGAGTCGAGACAGAGCGTCTCGAGCGCGGTGAAGCGCAAGGAGCGATTCGACTTCCAAGACGCTGCGTTCGGCGGAGAGACTGCTGCGTGGGTAGGCATGCGCATGTTCCTGCAACGCGACCAGTGCGCCAGACGGGTTGTGTTCGGCGCGCAGCTTGCGCATGGCTTGCCCGAAGAGCACGGTATCGCTTGGCAGGGGCCGCAGGTCGTCTTTGGCGAGCCCAGCCGGTCGGGCGGGCGGCGGCGCAAGCGTTGCGGGCGGCGGCGGAGCAGAGGGTGGCACCACGGGCGGGGCCGCAGCCGTGGCAGCCCAGTCGACCTGCGGCAAGGTCGGCACACTCGACGGTGGGATGAAGACATCGTGCGGCGGCGCGGACGTCACCGGAACGGGCACGGCATAGGCGATCCGGCGGCGCAAAATCGAACGGGTAGGCTCGCTAGCGTGAACACCGATCGCGACCTGCTGCGGCCTCGCCGCCGGGGCGACGCTCGCACCTGCTGCAGCGCTTTCACCAAGCACTCGCCAGCCGAAGGTGCTGGCGCTCGGCAGAGCAAGCAGAAGCGGGTCGGGAATCTCGGGTAATATTACTACGCTTGCGGAAAGCTGGGAACCGAAAGACGGCAGGGTCGCCGAACCTCGCCGTTTATCAGATCGTGCCGCGTGCGGACGATTCGTCGGTGCATCATTGTCCGACCGAGGCGTCTTGCCGATTCCGGGGATGAGGCCGAAGCGCTCGGCCGCAGCAAACGCGGCCCCCCCCACCACCAGCGCTGCCAGAGCGATCGCGACTGCCGCAGGCCGCATTCGAAGCACCAGCCGAGCTGTGCCGAACGTCGTGCGCAGGATCCGCCGTCGCACCAGCCGCTTGCGCTCGGGCGACAGACTGTCGAGGCGTCGGGCGGCGTCGAGCAATGGCGCTATCTCGCCTAAATAACGAGCGCGAATTTCATCCGCTGACCGCGAGGATGACGCTGACGGCTTGGAGATCCTCATCCCTCGGCCCTCTGCTCGCTACGAGTCAGCTGCTCGAGCAGCATCGCCCGCCCACGGTGGACGCGAACCCACACGGCATTGGCTGTCAAGCCGAGCAGCAACCCGGCTTCCTCCGCGCCGATACTCTCGATATCGCACAGGACGATGGCCGTCCGATACTTGTCGGGCAGCCGGTCGAGAGCAGCGTAGAGGCGCGCGCACCGTTGCCGCTCCTCCAAGGCCTCGAGCGGCGTTGGGCTGGGCGGCGCCGTCGCCTCTTCGTGCCCACGATGAAGCACGTCGAGATACTGGCGCAGCTTGCGGCGAAAACGCCGTTTGCGCACCACGAGCTCGGTGATTCGAAAAAGCCAGGTCGAGACCTTGGCGTCGCCACGAAACTCGCGCCGTTTGCGAAGCGCCACCACGAACACATCGTGAATCAGATCTTCGACGTCGGCGCTGGGTCCGCAAAGCCGTCGAACCCAGCGTTCGACCATCGGCTCGTAGCTTTCGTAGAGGTGGTCGAAGAGAAGCTCGGGATCGCGGAGATCGACCTCGTCTCGGATGACCGGCAGCTCGCCGCTGTTTTGAAGCTGTCCCTTCGACATACGCTGGTCCTGTCCCGGGCGGCGGGAGAACCTTACAAGGAGTGTCGCGGCGACGCGGATTAGGCTGTCTGCGCCACTCCGAACATGCGGCGGTATGTGACGCCGAACACATTCACGGACCACGGTGCCGTCCAAATGAGCCCGATGCCGAGTGGAATGGCGCTGGCGAGGATCACGAGCCCCATCGCAATGAGCAATCCGAAGAACTTGAACCACCGCTTGCCAACGGCCCTGCGCGAGGTCTCCATGGCCTGCCAGGGCGAAAAGCGGCGATCGGCGATGAGGGGGATCGTCATCATGTACGCGATTGCCAGGTAGACACCCGGAATGACGAGAAGGAAAAGCCCGATGTAGGTGAGCAGCGTGGTCAGGAAACCGGCCACGATGGCAGTCACGGCCCGGTCAAAACAGCTGAACGCCGTGCCCGCACTGATGGGAAGGTGGGCGGCGCGCCGGATGCCCATGAGAATGATGCCCATCATCAGAACCGGGCTGATCGCTCCTGCGGCGAGGTTCGTGATCCCACGCAGCGCCAGGCTCTTACCGGAGACGGCCCCGGCCGCCAATGCGAATCCAATCACGATCGCGTACACGATGACGCCCGCGCCCCAGAACGACGCCTTCATCCCACGTGTGAGATCCCAGGCCTCGCTCATTACCTGCCCGATTTCAAAATCGTAACGGCCCGCCACGGCGTCCTCGACGGAACCGGCGGGTCCCGGCGCGAAAGCCTGCGCATTCACATCAGCCTTGGGTGCTTCGTAGGGATTGCTGGTCACATCACTCATCACGGCGCCCTCCTAGCTAGGTTGAGGGGACGGATGCTACCACCTTTGCGAAAAGTAAACCTGACAGCGCGGTGACCGCCTAGGCGCGTGCGAAGTCGAGATAGCCACGTTCGAAGTTGGTGTCGAGAAGTTTCACCCGAACGCCGTCGCCGACCTGCAAGCCAAACATCCCCTGCACGATCCGACCTTCCACGGGCGGCTCGAAGAGGCGAACCCACGTGCCTTTGTCAGCCGCGCCTGTCACCACGCCGTCGAAAGACTCGCCCACGCGATTCTCGAGCACCAGCACCGCGGCAGACTTGTGCACCTGGCGCTCGACCTTGGCGATGGCCGATTCTTGGGCCGTGCAGTGACTCGCAATCGCGGAGAGCTCGGCGATGCCGTACGGCGACGGAACATCTGCCAATGCGGCCTTGAGTAACCGTTGGGTCACGAGATCGGAAAATCTCCGGTTGGGCGCCGTTGCGTGCGTGTAGTCCTTCACCGAAAGACCGAAGTGACCCGTGTGAGCATCGCCCGGCAGCTCGGCGACGTACTCCCCCGCTCCCATCAGTTTGATAATGACCAGCGAAAGGTCGGGAAAGCGCAGCGGATCTGCAACCCGCTGCTTGGCCAAGAACGCCTCAAGCGCTCGAGCCGAAGGCTGGCCGGGCAACGACTCGCCCAGTTGGGCGGCGACCCCGACGATCTTCGCCCATCGTTCCGGCGAACGAACCACGCGGCGCAACCCCGGCCGACTTTTCGCATCCAGGAATCGCGCGGCGATTCCGTTGCTGGCGATCATCAGTTCTTCGATCAGCTCTTTCGCGCGATTCGGCTTTTCGGCCTGCATCCCGACGACCGCACCATTGCGAAAAACCGGGCGAGCTTCCCGCGACGAGAAATCGAGAGCGCCCCGCTCATGGCGCTGTTTGCGCAATCGTGCCGCCACCGAGGCTTGCAGGCGAAGCTGGCCGTCCATGTCCGGCACCGCGGCCACCGCGGTAGGCAGGGGACCTGAACCCTCGATCCACGCCCCGACGTCGTTGTAGGTCAGCTTGGCGTGGTTGCGAACCACACCACGACTGATTTCACTTTCTGCCAGCGCACCTTCTTCGCGCACCACGAATTCGACGATCACGCTGATGCGGTCCACGTCGGCACCGAGGGACGTGTAGTCGGTAGACAGCTTTTCTGGCACCATCGGAAAGACGTGCCCGGCGGCATAAACCGATGCCGTGTTGTGGCCGGCATGCGCATCAAGCGGCGTGCTTCGACCGACGAGAGCGTCGACATCCGCGATTGCCACGAAGACTCGAACGGAACCATCGGGAGAAAGCAACGCGGCGGAAAGCTGATCCAGGTCTTTGGACTCGTCGTTGTCGATCGAACACCACGGCAAGCCACGAAGATCGCGAATGTCGGCGCCCGATTCACTCGCCGGGCCGACGATGTTTTCGAGCTGACCCAGGCAGGCGTCGTCGAACGAGTCGAGTAGGTCGCGATCGCGAAGCGCCCGGCGCGCAACTCGCTCAAGGTCGCTCTTGTGATGAAAAGACATCATTCTAGCGCTGAGCCGCCGCTTGCTGCTGAAGCTGCTGATTGGCGGTGATCTGAATCTGCACGCGACGATTCTGCGCACGCCCACCTTCGCTGGTGTTCGGCGCGACAGGACGATCGTCGGCGTAGCCCTGCGGAGTCATGCGATTTCGCGCTACTCCTTGCGATCCGAGCAAGGCGATGACCGAGTTGGCGCGTGCGAGCGAGAGCTTCTTGTTCGTAGCCTTCTTGCCTTTGTTGTCCGTGTGTCCCTCGATGACCAGATCGGTGTCTTTGTATTCCCTGAGCACCTTGGCAAACTCCGTCAGATCTTTCGTCGAGGCGGGCTTGAGCTTCGCCTTTCCGGTGTCGAACAAAATCGCCGAGTTGAACTTCACGACGAGTTGATCGCCCTGCCGCTCGACCTTCGCGCCCTTCACTTCCTTGAGTGCCTTTTCCTGCTTGTCCATGTAGTGACCGACAAGCGCGCCGGTTCCTGCGCCAGCGGCCGCGCCGACCGCGCCGCCGATTACGGCGCCCTTCTTCCCGCCCGCCAGCGCTCCGATGCCCGCGCCTGCCAGACCACCCGCGCCAGCGCCAAGTAGCGCCCCCGACTGCGTCTTGGTTGCACAAGCCGTAGCCAAATACGCTAGCGCGGCGATGGTGGCGCCTAGCCGCGCGAACTTCCACGAATGCATGGTTCGGGTCTCCTTCGAAAGCCTCATGGTGCAGCATCTAATAGCCGAAAGCCCGGAACTTTGTCACGGGCGTGAACGAGGCGCACATACGCAATGTGGCAACCGAAGCCAAGACTTCCGAGGGTGAGGCAGACCTGGCGGGATTTGGCGGTTTGCGCTGGTTTGAGACCGCCCTTTCGGGCACAACCAATGCAGCACCGGAGGTGAAGGTGTATCGATGAACCTCAAGCACTCGTTTCTCAGCGTCGTTCTGCTGGCTGTCTTGGTACCGGCTTGTGCCACGAGCTCGCCCGAGGCCTGGAATGGGCAAAATCCGCAGGGCAATTGGGTGCTCTACGGGCATGTGGAAAATGTGCGCCAAACAGCCCACCGCGACCAGGGCGATCCGGCCGGTGGAGCGGCAGCGGGCGCGGTTATCGGCGGCGTCCTGGGCACGGTCCTGGGAGGCCGCGGCTTCGGCACCTTCGTGGGCGCAGCCGAGGGCGCCATGATCGGCGCGCAAAGCAGCCAGGGCAGCTACGTAGGCTATACCTTCGAAGTCTTCGTCCGGTTCGACGACGGCAGTCTGCGAAGGTTCGTCTACGAAAACCAGCTGCCCTTCCGTCCCGGCGATTACGTCGTCTGGACGGCGCAGGGGCTCGCTCGACGATAGTCGCGCAAGCTCACACCTTCGACGAAATCGTAGGCACCATCGCCCGCCCATCCTCATCCCAAGCGAGGCTGCGCGGACGGCTTTCCACCGGCTTCAAGTCAGGGACGCCCTTCTCGCTCGCGGCACCCAGCTCGTCGAGGCGACGGATCGACGGTGAAACCCGGCTCTCGTACGAGCTGACAGCCTTGTTGTAACTCTCGGTCGCGCGGTCGAGGGCCGCTCCGACTCGCGACCAATGCTCCATCATGGTGGCCAGCCGGACGTGCAGTTCTTTGCCCTGCTGGCTGATGGCCTGCGCATTTTCCGCCAGCAGCTCTTGGCGCCAGCCGAAATGCACCGCCTGAAGCAAGGCAATCAACGTGGTGGGCGTCGCGATGAGCACGCGTTTGCCGACGCCGTCCTCGATGAGCGACGGCATTTCCTGCAAGGCTGCGCTGTACATCGCCTCGCTTGGCAAGAACATCACCACGAATTCCGGTGTGCACGGCAACTCCGCCCAGTAGCTCTTCGCCGACAACTTGAAGACGTGACTGCGAATCTGCGCCGCATGCCGAGCAATATGACTCCGCCGCGCGTCCTCGTCGGTCGCATCCAGCGCGTCGAGATAGGCTTCCAGGGGCACTTTCGCATCGACGACGACTTGACGGCCGCCCGGCAACTTCACCACCATGTCGGGGCGCAACCGGCCGCCGTCCGCCTCCAGCGTTTCCTGCTGAACGAAGTCGCAATGCTCGACCATGCCCGCCAGCTCGACCACGCGAGCCAGTTGAATCTCACCCCAGCGACCACGCACCGCAGGCGCGCGTAGCGCTCGCACCAGGTTGCCGGTCTCCGTCGAGAGCTTGCCCTGTGTCTCGGTGAGATTGCGCACGAGCTCGGTCAGGCGACCGTAGGCCTGGCCGCGTTCGCGCTCCAGCTCTTGGATCTTCGAGTCCACCCGGTCGAGCGATTCTTTGACTGGCTTGAGCAAGCCATCGATAGCACTCTCGCGCGCGGCCAGCGCCTCATCGCTTTGCTTGCGATCCGCACCCAGCTTTTCCGCGGCAAGCGTCAGAAAGCCTTCGTTGTTCGCGGCCAGCGCTTGCGCCGCCAGCGCCCGGAACGTGTCACCCAGCTTTTCCTCGGCGCGGGCTAGGAGCGCCTTCTGCTCGTCGAGGTTGCGGCGAAGCTCGATCGTCTGCGTCTCGGCGATGGCGCGCGCTCGTTGCGTCTGCGCCAACTCGCCCCCCAGCTCGCGCGCCCGATCTTCGGCGATACCAAGCGAACGCCGCAATTCCTCGGCGGTCGCCTGGGCCGCTCGCGCCGTGCCTTCGGCTTCGCGCAGCTTGGGCTCGATCTGACGCAGCTCGGCCTCGAGCTCACGAGGCTTCTGTTCTGCGCGCCGCCGTTCGCGCGTCGTCGCCCACAACCACCCCACGGCAAGACCGACGACCAGCGCGGCGCACGCGGCAAACACGGCGACGATCACCTGGACGGCTGACATACCGGAATACTATCCGAATGTTCAGGTGACGTGCAAGTGCAAGCACGAACCTGCGCTAGTAACTCAGGCCAAACCCGTATGGGAACAGCGGATCGTACTTGGCGTCGCCCTGGTTGATGGGGATCTGCTCCATCGAACGCGGCCACGAGTGCGGCAACTTGCCGGTAGGCTTGTAATCGCCGAAGAGCACGTCGGAGACGCCCTCTCCTTCGGTGCCGGGCAGCCACGCCACGACCAATGCATCGGTCAGCGGCAGCACGTCTTCGATGATGAGCGGGCGACCCGTGATGAGGACGGTAACGACCAATTTTCCGGATTTTCGGGCACTGGCGATAGCGCTGCGGTCGGCGCCACTTAGCCCGAGATCCTTGCGGTCGCCCGACATTTCCGCGTAGGGCGTCTCGCCGACGACCACCACGACGACATCGGCCTGCGCCGGGCTGCCCGTCGCGGACACGAGCGCGCGCGATTTCACCGCGTGCTCGATACCTCGCTGAATCGTGGTGCCGGGCGTGACGGCGCCGGTGTGCCCCTGCCAGCCCACCGTCCAGCCTCCACACTGCGAGCCCATGTCGTTGGCCTTCGAGCCCATGACGTGCACCTTCGCGTTCTTCCCAAGTGGCAAGACCTTCTTGTCGTTCTTGAGCAAGACCACGCTCTGGCGAACGGCATCGCGGGCAACGGCCCGGTGCTCGGGCGAGCCGATCTGCGCCGCCAGATGCTGATCGGACATGGGATGCTCCCACAGGCCGGCGGCGGCTTTCACACGCAAGATGCGGCGAACGGCGTCGTCGACGCGGGACATGGGAACGCGGCCCGAGGCAATCAGCGACTTCAGTGTTCGAAGAAACTTGCTGTAGCCGTTGCCCGCCATGGCCATGTCCACCCCGGCGTTGATGGCGTTCTCGACGTTTTCCTTGTAGCTCGTGCCCATTTGGTCGATGCCTTCCCAGTCGGACACCACGAAGCCCTGGAATCCCAGCTCACCCTTGAGCACGTCGGTGAGCAGGTATTTCTGGCCGTGCAGCCGCTGTCCGTTCCACGCCGAATACGAGGCCATGATGCTGCCCACGCCGGCCTTGACGGCCGCGATGTAGCCGGGCAAGTGAATGGCGCGCAGCTCTTGTTCGGAAATCTTGGCGTCGCCCTGATCAATGCCCTTGTCCGTCCCGCCGTCGCTGACGTAGTGCTTGGCGCAGGCAATGACCGAGTCCGTGCCACCAAGCTTCTCGCCCTGCAGACCGCGCACCACGGCGGGCGCGAACATGCTCGCAAGCTCGGGCGTCTCGCCGAAGCCTTCGTAGGTGCGACCCCAGCGCTCGTCTCGCGGCACTGCGATGCAGGGCGCGAAGGTCCACTTGATCCCGGTGGCCGAGATCTCCTGCGCAGCGATCTGGCCGACCTTCATGGCAAGCTCGGGGTTGCGGGTGGCGCCGAGGCCGATGTTGTGCGGGAAGACCGTCGCGCCCCGCAAACCGGCGTGACCGTGAACGGCGTCGATGCCGTAGACCAGCGGAATCCCAAGGTGCGTAGAGAGCGCCTGCATTTGCAGGCGGTCGACCGTGTCGGCCCAGTTTTGCGGCGTGTTCGGATTGACGAGATCGTCACCACCGTTGAGCACGGAGCCGAGGAAGGACTCGCGCACCTCCGCTCCCTGCAGGGCCGTGCGCGACGCCTGAGTCATTTGACCGACTTTCTCGGCCACGCTCATTTGCGCGAGCAATTGCTCGATGTCGGGCGCCGGCACGCCGGCCGCGCGCACCGAAGCAGGGACCAGCGGTGCCGTGGAAACCGGACCTTGGTTCTGCGCGCTTCCGCAGGCGGCGAGCAAGGCGGTTGCACAGAGAGCCCGCGAAACGTGAGCGCGAAAGCAACGAAAACGACGAGCGAACGTGGACGACGTGGTGACCATGTTTTCCCCTGGGCTGACTGGAGGAGCGAGACTACAGGTCCAACAGGAATCGAGCCACGGGTGAGAAAAGCCGAACTACGAATACTACCGTTTGTCGGCTGAGCTCCGGCGCGCTAGGACTCGACCATGAAGATTTCCGACCTGTTCGCTTCGGGCAAGCGGCTGTTCTCGTTCGAGTTCTTCCCACCCAAGACCGAAGCTGGCGCCGCCAATTTGGCGCGCACCATCCACGATCTCAAAGAGCTGCAGCCGGACTTCGTCTCGGTCACCTACGGCGCGGGCGGATCGACCCGCGACCGCACCGTCGAGCTGGTGCGCCGGATTCAGCAGGAAGAAGGCATGCGCGCCATGGCCCACCTGACGGCCGTGGCGGCAAGCCGCGACCAACTGGCGGCCTTGGTCGATCACTTGGTCGAGGCGGGAATCGAAAACATGATTCCCCTGCGCGGCGATCCGCCGGCCGGCACCGAAAGCTTCGTTCCGCCCGTCGACGGCTTCGAGCACGCTTCGGATTTGGTCGCCTTCATTAGGCAGCGCCACGGCAACCGCCTCTGCCTGGCCGCCGCGGGCTACCCGGAAGGCCACCCGCAATGCCGCGACCTCGACTTCGACATGCAGCACCTGGTGACGAAGGTGCGCGCCGGAGCCGACTTCATCGTCACCCAGCTGTTCTTCGACAACCGCTACTACTTCGACTTCGTCGCGCGCGCCCGCAAAGCGGGAATCACCGTGCCGATCGTTCCGGGGATCATGCCCATCACCGACGCCGCGCAAATCGAGCGCATCACGCGCATGTGCGGCGCCACGGTACCGCCGCTGTTGCGTACCGAGCTCGAACGGCGACGGGAAGACAGCGCGGCCACCATGCAGCTCGGAATCGCCCAGGCCACCGCCCAGTGCATAGGCCTTTTGACGGGCGGCGCACCCGGTATACACTTCTACACGCTCAACCAGTCGCCAGCGACGCGCATGATCCTGACCGCTCTGCGCATCGCCGGCCTGGGGTAGCGAGGAGCTAATCGCCGCGTGGGGAGCGACGAGCTTTGCTCGGCGCGAACCATCGCGCGCGGCCGAGCGTAGCGAGGGGGCGGCAGGGCGGGTGGCAGGTGCCGCGGGTTTGGGAACCCGCCCAGGGTTCCTATCAAAATCATCGCGCCAGCTCGGCCTCGATGAGGCGCTTGACCATCGACGGGTCGAACTTGCCCTTGTAGGTCTTCATGATATCGCCTTGGACCTTGCCGCCCTGCTTGGCGTCGGTGACCGCCAGACGCGCGATGGTCTCTTTGACCACGGCGCGAACCTCGTCCTCGCCGGCCATCTTGGGCAAGAAGCGACTGCACAGCTCGATTTCGAAATCCAGCTGCGGCAGGTTTTCGGCGCCGCGCTCACCCAGACCGGCGTACTCGTCGCGAGCCTTGCGCAGCTGTTTCTGGTAGGCGCTGATGACGTCCAGCCAAAGCGCATCGTCGAGCTCGCCTTTGAAGCCGGCGGCCGTCCGGCGTTCCATGTGCTTGGTCTTGATCATGCGAACGCAGTCGGCAGTGCGCGAGTCCTTGTTCCGCATGGCCTCTTTGAGCAAATCCTGAAGCTGGGTTTCAATCGACATGGTGGATTCTCCTACCCTTGCAAAGGCGCAATAGCAAGTCGCCGCCCCAGTCCTTGGCTAGGTTGACCGAGCGTGAAATGGATTCACAGGTCGACGGGAGTTTGCGCCACAATCCGCGGCGTAGGGCAAATGCGAGACGGATAACTACGGGCAATCTGCGGGCGCCAAGCTTGGCGCCAGTCTTGCTGCACCCCCATTGGGGAATTCCAATGTCGCGTATCGCTGCAAGCATGATGTCGATGGTTTGGGCGCTCTCGATCGATCCTGCGGCCGTCCACGCACAGTCAGCCCAGCCTGCCGCCGAGTCCGAAGGGCCGACGCCGCCCATCCCACCGTTCGTCGACCAGCCACCCGTTCAAGCACAGGGTGGGGGATACTGCTTCGAAGGAGCGCACCCGGTCGATAGTCAGGTAGTTCCCGGAGTGACCTGGGACGCCACCGGGGGCCGCCACGTCCACCCATATCCACCCTTCGACCTACGCCTCTTCAATTTGCGAAACGGTTGCTACTACTTCATCGGCGACCCGACCGACTTCGGCTACGCAGGCGAGAGCTACAGTTATTACGGCGCGCACCCCATCCTGGACATCTACGGCGGCGGCTGGTGCTTCATGATCGGAGCGCATCGCCATTTCTGGCGGCCGTGGTCGCCCCTGTTCGTCACGGTCGGACCGTGGTTCTACTGGGAAGGTCCGTACGATCCGTTCTTCTGGACCTACTGGCCGTACTACCACTACTACTATCGCGCTCACTACCCGCACTACTACGCTCACGGGGCGTTCTTCCGGGGCCATGCGGTGGCGCCGCGAATCGTGTCCGTGCCACGGCCGGTGCGCTACGGAACCGCCTGGCATGGAGCCGGTGGTCCCATGCGGCCGGCGCCCGTCGGTCCGCGCGCGGTCGGCGTGCCGGGTGGTCCGACCCGGGCCGCCCCAAGCGGGGGCATTGCGCCCCGCAGTTTCTCGGCGCCCCGAGGCGGAGGCGGCGGCGCCCACTTCGGCGGGCGCGGCCGGCGCTAACTCACGAGCCTACAAGGCTACAAGTCTATAAATCTAGGTCGGCCTGGGCCGCGCGCTCCATGATGAAGTTGAAGCGCGCCTCCACGTCTTTACCCATCAGATCCGTGAGAATGCGGTCGGCTTCTTCGATGTTCTCGACGTTGACCCGCAGAAGCCGCCGCGAGCTCGGATCGAGCGTCGTGCGTTTGAGCTCTTCGGGCTGCATTTCGCCGAGGCCCTTGAAACGCATGATGTCTGGGTGCGCGTTCTTGGGCAGCGCCTTCACGATGCGATCGCGGTCGCCTTCATCCAGCGCCCAGAACGTCTCTTTGCCGTGGTCGATGCGAAAGAGCGGCGGCTGGGCCAGGTACACGTGTCCTTGCTCGATAAGAGCGCGCAGGTGACGGTAAAAGAACGTCAGAAGCAGCGTCGCGATGTGATGACCGTCGGAATCGGCGTCCATCAGGAAGATGATCTTGTGGTAGCGCAGTCGCTCGACATTGAACTGCTCGCCGACGCCGCAACCGAGAGCCGAGACCACGTCTTGGAGCTCTTTGTTCGAGAGCACCTTTTGCAGCGAGGCTTGCTCGGTGTTCAGCACTTTTCCGCGCAAAGGAAGAATCGCCTGCCAGCGCCGCTCGCGCCCTTGCTTGGCCGAGCCACCTGCGGAGTCGCCTTCGACGATGAACAGCTCGCTCTTCACGGGATCGGTCGACGAGCAGTCGGCCAGCTTGCCGGGCAAATTCAGGCGATGCGAGATCGCAGTCTTGCGTGAGACCGCCTGGGACGCCGCCCGCGAAGCCTCGCGTGCCTTGGCGGCCAAGACGATGCGCTCGACGATGGTGGCGCCCGCAGTGCGGTTGTGGTGCAGGAAGTTCTCAAGCGCCGGACGGATGGCGTTGTCGACCAACGCCTGCGCTTCGGGATTGCCCAGCCGTTCCTTGGTCTGCCCTTGAAACTGCGGCTCTTGCAGGTAGATCGACAGCACGCCGACGATGCCTTCGCGAATGTCCTCGGCGGTGACAGTGAGGTTTTTGGGCGTCAGCCCGGCGTCGTCCATGAACGAGCGCATGGCCTTCACAACAGCGGCCCGAAAGCCTTGCTCGTGCGTTCCACCCTGCGTGGTCGGAATCCCGTTCACGTACGTGCGCAGAGCTTCTTCGTGCGACTCGGTCCACTGCAAAGCCGCCTCGATGCGGCCGCCTTCTTCGCGGCTGAAATAGAACGCCTGCGGCGTGGTCGGGGCCTTGCCTCGGTCGGCGATGATCTTGGCCAGGAAGTCGGAAATGCCGCCCTCGTGTTGCAGCACATCCGAGGTGCCCGCGGCCTCGTCGCGAAACGTGATCTTGAGGCCTTTGTGCAGGAAGGTCTTACTGTCCAGTCGGAACCGAATGGTGTCCGCGGAGAACTCCTGCTTGCCGAAGATCTGCGGGTCGGGTCGGAAAAAGATGGTGGTGCCCGTGCCACGCGCCGCCCCCTTCTTGACGAGCTTCGAGACAGCTTCGCCGCGGGCGTAACACTGCTCCCACTCGAAGCCATCACGGCGAACGCGCGCAATCATCTCTTCGGACAAGGCGTTCACCACCGACGAGCCCACGCCGTGCAAACCGCCCGAATATTCGTACTGGCCCGACGAGAACTTCCCGCCCGCGTGCAGCGTGGTCAGCACCAGCTCGAGCGCGGACTTGCCAAATTCCTTCTTGGTATCGATGGGAATACCACGGCCGTTGTCGACAACCGTCGCCGACTGGTGATCCTTGTGCAGGGTCACTTCGATGTGCGTGGCGTACGCGTTGATGACCTCGTCCACCGAGTTGTCGACGATTTCCCACAGCAAATGGTGGTAGCCCTTGGTATCGGTGCCACCGATGTACATGCCGGGTCGACGCCGCACGGGCTCGAGGCCCTGCAGGACTTGGATGTGTTCAGCGGTATAGGACTTGTCGGAGACCATCTCAGTTCACCTGCTTGGGATCCGGTTCGGATTCGGGATAGAGCACGCGAACAACCTTCGCCTTGCGCGCCAGGGTGTGGCCCTTGCCACCGCGTGAAGTAACCTCGTCGTGCCCGGGCCCCATGGAGACCTTCTTGCCGTTGTCCAGCTCGGCGATAAGAAGCTCGTCGCCGTAACGATCGCCGACCGCGAAGCCCACCACGGCGTCGTCGTCCTCCACCTTGATCATGGTGACGCCCTTGCCAGGGTTGGCCAGCTCGGCCGCTTCGTCGGCCTTGCACATGAGCGTGCGGGTCTGCGCCGTGACCATGCAGATCACCTCCTTCGGCTTGAAAGGCAACACGTTCACCACTTCGTCGCCCTCCTCGAGCTTGGCATAGCGACGGCCGGCGCGCGTGGAAACCTCGCGGTGCGGATCGGCGTTCAAGCGAAAGCCAAAGCCGTGCTTGGTCACGGCGATGATCTGGCCGCCGGCAGGAAGCACCGATGGCCCGGTGCCAGTCACCCCGTAGGCCGCGATCACGCGCTCGCCGTCGCGGAAGTTGAACAGCTTCTGCACCGGCTCGCCGTAGCCCGTCGAGGCGGGAACGTCGTTGATGCGTAGGACATAGCAGCTTCCAAAATTGGAGAAGATGGCCATGAACTCTTTGGTCGAGCCACGCAGGGCGGTCAGCACAGCGTCGCCTTCGCGCACGCGCGTCGTGGAGAGATCCTTGATCTCCTTTAAGCGCTTGAGCCAGCCGTCGCGCGAGAGAATGACGGTGACTTCCTCGTCGACGATGAAGTCCTCGGCCTGGAACTCGACATCCTCGCCGCCGCCGCCACCGATCTTGGTGCGCCGCTTGTCGGTGAACTTCTCGGCGATCTCGCGCAATTCGCCGCGGATCACGCCCCACAGCTTGCGCTTGTCCTTGAGGATGGTCTCGATCTCCTTGGCGCGCGCCCGTTTGGCGGCCAGCTCGTCGAGAATGACCTGAATTTCGAGGCGCGCGAGCTTGTACAGCTTCAGCTCCAAGATCGCGTCGGTCTGTTCTTCGTCGAGGCCGAAACGCTTGATGATCTTGCTCGCGGCGTCCGCCTTCCCGTCGGACTTGCGGATGATGCGAATCGCTTCGTCGAGCGCATCGAAGACGATGGCGAAGCCTTCCAGGATGTGGATGCGCCGGCGCAACTCGGCCAATTCGAACTCGAAGCGACGTCGGACCACTTCCTCGCGAAAGTCGAGGAACTCGCTCAGAATCGAGCAAAGGTTGAGGCGCATCGGGCCCGCCACCTCGCGGTTTTGCGTCGGCACGAGGCAGGTCATGTTCACGTGGAACGAAAGCTCGATGGGCGTGTGCTTGTAGAGATAAGCCATCACCAGCGCGGGATCGGCCCCCTGCTTCAGCTCGAGGACGATGCGCACCTCGGCGGTCGATTCGTCGCGCACGTCGACCAGCATGGGCAACTTCTTGTTGATGATGACCTCGGCGATTTTCTCGACGAGATCGGCCTTGCTCACGTTGTACGGAATCGAGGTCAGGATGATGAGCGGCGCGCCCTTCTTGGTCTCTTCGGTCTTCCATTCGCCGCGCAAGTGAATCGGTCCTTGCCCGGTCTCGTAAATCTCGCGCAGCTCCTTCTTCGAGTTCGTGCACAAGCCGCCCGTCGGGAAGTCCGGGCCCTTGATGTACTTGAGCAGATCCTTGCATTCGAGCTTGCGGTTATCGATGAGCGCGATGGCGGCTTGGCAAACCTCGGACAGATTGTGCGGCGGAATGTTGGTTGCCATGCCGACGGCGATGCCCGAGCAACCGTTGGCCAGAAGCTGCGGCACGCGCGCCGGCAGCACGATGGGCTCTTCGGTCGTGCCGTCGTAGTTGGGACGGAAATCGACCGTGCCTTCCTTAATCTCGTCGAGCAGCTCCATCGCCAGCGGCGCCATGCGCGCTTCGGTGTAGCGGTAAGCAGCCGGCCCGTCGCCGTCGAGCGAGCCGAAGTTGCCGTGGCCCTCGACGAGCCGGTAGCGCAGCGAAAAATCCTGCGCCATGCGCACCATGGCCTCGTAGCAAGCCGAATCGCCGTGCGGATGGTACTTGCCGATGACCGTGCCGACGATGGTGGCGCTCTTGCGGAACTTGGCGTCGGGGTAGAGGTGCAAGTCGCTGTGCATGGCGTACAGAATTCGCCGCTGCACCGGCTTGAGTCCGTCGCGCACGTCGGGCAGAGCGCGCGAGGTGATCACGCTGACCGCGTAGTTCAGGTAGCGACGCTGGGCTTCGTCGACGAGCGACGCTTCGGTCGGTACCGTCGGGCCGGAGCCACCGCCGTTATCACCATCCGATCCCTTGCCTCGGCCCCCGCCGCCTTTGCCTGGCTTGGGCGAAGCGGATGGTGTTTTCGGATTTTCTTCGAGCAGATCGAGCTGTTTTGCGGACATGATGCTTCGCAAGGCGATGGCCCTGCCCGCCCCAAGCTACGAAAGCCGGACGCAGAGATCAAGAAAGGTTGCTGACGCGGGAATGCCGACCAGCCGGCCGCGCGACGGTGCAGAGGGTTTAGCTCTGAGGATTTCGGCGCTTGAACCCGCGTGGTGGCATGCGATCGCGGGCGTCAGGATTCGACTTCGAGTAATCGATCCAGCGATAGCTCGGCGGCTCGCGAACGTCGACGTGAATGAAGCCGACCTTCGGATACCAACCGACGCCCATGCCGCCGGCATCGAGCGATTCGGCGTAAGCGCGAATTGTGCGGGGATCGACGCCAGCGATGCGAATGTCGGCCGCAGCGCCGTGGAAGTGATTGCTGGTGGTCCGGCGCTGGAACCGATAACCCGAGAGCAACTCGATGCGCTTGCCGCCGAAATGATCGTAAATCTGCGAGAGGATCGTGATGAGCCGCGTGTCGATGTCGTGCTCGAGCCCGCTGCGCCGGCATTTGAAGATGTGGTTGATCTCCGCCAGGGCCTGGAGGTTGAACGAGCCATCTTGGTTGTAGATGTTGACCTCGGCGTCGTCCTTGTAGCTCAGAGAATAGATGTGCAACTTGCCCGACGGCCGCGCGGGCGGCTCGGGCAACAGATCCTTCTCGGGCACCGGCCAGCCGACCATGCGGCCTTTGTGTTTGCCGCGCTCTTTGATCAGGCGACGCTCGGCGCGGCTGAGGCCGCCCCGCGAGCCGGAGGACTTGGACGCTCGGATTTTGGACGAGCTTGATTTCGGGGCGCCTTCGGAAGCCCCCGCGGTCTGACTGCCAACCGTGACGGCGAGCAGCATCAACATCAACCGCAGCATGTCTTCCTAGAGTTAGCTGCGGAAACGAATCTGTCAACACCCGTGCGGTGGATTACTGACTTTTTTCTGGGCTAGCGGGCGGCAGGTGGACCAGCTCGATGCCCAGGCGCTCGGCCACCTGGAAGATGCGTTCGTCCCGGTAAAACTCCCCGTATACGATCCTGCGCAAGCCCGAATTCGCAACCTGCTTGAAGCAATTCCAGCACGGGCTCGCCGTGACATAGAGGGTGCCCCCGTCGATCATCACGCCGTTCTTGGCCGCCTGAAGGATGGCGTTGCTCTCGGCGTGAATCGTGGCCACGCAATGATCGTTTTCCATCATGTGCCCCACTTCCGAGCAGTGAGGCATGCCGCGAATCGAGCCGTTGTAGCCCGTCGACAAGATGGTCTTTTCCCGCACGATGACCGCACCCACGAATTTGCGTGGGCACGTCGAGCGCGAAGCAACGACAGTCGCGATGTTCATGAAATACTCGTCCCAAGATGCTCGCTCGGCCATGACTGGGTGGTTCTAGCAAAAATCCGCGCTGTTTCGACAGGCTGCCGATACCACCAGGCAAGCGGCTTCGGCCCATCGCGGGCTCTTTACCGGCATGGAAGTCACGACCTATCTGCTAGTATCCGCGGCTCCGTGGACTGGAAAAACTCACTCAATCTGCCCAAGACCGAATTCCCCATGCGCGCCGACGGAGCTCGCCGCGAGCCGCTTTGGCTCAAGCGTTGGTCCGAGGAAAAGCAGTACGAAACGCTGCTGGCCGCGCGCGAGCAAGCCGGCGCCGAGCCCTACGTGCTGCACGACGGCCCGCCGTACCCGACGGGCGGCATTCACTACGGCACGCTTCTCAACAAGGTGCTCAAGGACGTCATCGTTCGTTCGCGCCTGCTCATGGGCAAGAAGGCGCGCTTCGTGCCCGGCTGGGACTGCCACGGCTTGCCCATCGAACAGCAAGTCGAGAAGCAATTCGGCGCCAAGGCCAAGCAGGACACGCAAGATTTCCGAAAGAAGTGCGAAGCCCACGCCCGCAAGTTCGTGGACGTCATGCGCGCCGACTTCCGGCGCCTCGGCTGCTTCGGCACCTGGGACGAGCCGTACCTGACGCTGAACAAGGAATACGAAGCAACCATCGTGCGGGTGATGGCGGCCTTTGCTGACAAGGGCCTGCTCTACCGTGCCAAGCGCCCGGTGCACTGGTGTCTCACGCACCAGACGGCCCTGGCCGAGGCCGAGGTCGAGTACGCGGATCATGCGTCGCCGTCGATCTACGTGCGCTTCCCGGTGGCGGCGGGCCAAGCGGCCATCGAAGCCGTGCTCGGCAAGACACCCGCCGCGCTGGTCATCTGGACCACGACGCCGTGGACGCTGGCCGCCAACTTGGCCATTGTCGCCAATCCCGCGCTGGCCTACGTCGCGATTCCGGTCGAGCGGGACGGCAAGCGCGAATTCCTCATCGTCGCGCGCGACCTGGCGGAAGGATTCGTCACCGCTTGTGCCATCGCGGCCGGCCCCAAGGAATCGTGGGTCGAGCTTTCGGGAGAGAAGCTGCGCTCACTCGGCGGCTTGCGCTACCAGCATCCGTTCATCGCCACGCCGAAATCGGACAAGGACTTCCGGCTGACCTTCGCCGACCACGCGACACTGGACGCCGGCACTGGCCTCGTGCACACGGCACCGGGCCACGGCGCCGACGACTATGCGGTCGGTCGCCGCGACGGGCTCGACGTGTACGCGCCGGTGGACGGTATTGGGCGCTACACCGCCGAGGTTCCGAACTGGGCCGGCATGCAGGTCTTCGAAGCCAATCCGAAGATCGTCGCCCATCTGGCGGAGACCGGCTTTTTGCTCAACCAGCCCGGCGAGCAGATCAAGCACCAGTACCCGCACTGCTGGCGATGCAAGAACCCGGTCATCTTCCGCGCCACCAGCCAATGGTTCGCGCGCCTCGGCGACTTGGGCGACAAAAACAGTCTGCGCCAGCAAGCGCTCGACGAGATCGATCGCACGCAATGGATCCCGTCGTGGGGCCGCGACCGCATCCGCGGCATGATCGAAGTGCGGCCCGACTGGTGTTTGTCGCGCCAGCGCGTGTGGGGCGTTCCCATTCCGGCCTTGCTCTGCAAGACCTGCAACGAGCCGTTTCTGGAAGCCCCGGCCATGGAGTTCGTGGCGAAGATCTTCGCCGCCGAGGGCGCCGGCGCCTGGTTCAGCAAGCCGGTGGGCGAATTGATTCCGCCCGGCACGGTCTGTCCGCGGTGCCACGGCAGCGACCTCGACAAGACCCACGACATCGTCGACGTGTGGTTCGAGTCGGGCGTCTCGTGGGCCGCAGTCGCCGACGGCAAGCTCGTTCCCAAGGGCAGCAAGGTCGACCTCTATCTCGAAGGCGCCGACCAGCATCGCGGCTGGTTTCACTCGTCGCTGCTCGCCGCCGTCGCCGCACGCGGAACCGCGCCGTACAGGGCCGTGCTGACCCACGGCTGGGTCCTCGACGAACGCGGCAAGGTGTATTCGAAGTCCGAGATCGAGCGCGCCCGCGCCGCCGGCATCAAAACCGACTACGTCGAGCCCACGGCGTGGATGGAAAAGAACGGCGCCGAGGTTTTGCGCCTGTGGGTTGCGGCGGCCGACTATCAATCGGATGTCGTCTTCTCCAAGACCATCCTCGACCACCTCGGCGAGTCGTACCGCAAGATCCGCAACACCTGCCGCTTCCTTCTGTCGAACCTCTACGACTTCGTCCCGTCGCGGGACGTGGTGCCCGACGAGAAATTGCGCGAGCTCGACCGTCTGGCGTTGGCCGTGCTACGCGAGCGCAGCGCTGAAATTTACGCTGCCTACGAGCGCTACAGCTTTCACGATGTGGTTCGCCTGATGGTCGATTACCTCGTTACGGTGTCGGCCGAATACCTCGGCCCCATCAAGGATGCGCTCTACTGCGAGGCCGCCACGTCGCCCGAGCGTCGCAGCGTCCAGACCGCGCTTTTCGAAATGGTGAAGACGGTGGCCACGTGGATGGCACCGATCCTGTGCTTCTCCGCGCAGGACGTGGCCGACGAGCTTTTGCGTCTCACCGGCACACCGGTCGATGTCCACGGGCAAATTTGGCCGAAGCCGGCGACCGCATCCGACTTGCGCTGGGAGAACGAGCTGCGCCCCCTGCGGGAGGCGATTCTGGCGAAGCTGGAAGCATTCCGCGCCGCCGGACACAAAGCGCTGCACGCGAGCGTCACGGTCACGCCGACGGCCACCGAGCGTCCCCTGTGGCAGAGGAATCTCGGGCACCTCACCGAGCTCTGCGAAGTATCGCGCGTCGAGCTGGCGCCGAGCGACGCCGCCGCAACCGAGGTCACGGTGGCAGAAGCGCCCTTGCCGGAATGCCCGCGCTGTTGGCGCCGTACCGGCACGGCTTCGGGACACGCGCAGGAACCCGACCTTTGCATCCGCTGTGCATCCGTGGTCAATTCACAAGCGTAGACACCATGAGCGACGGCGAATCCACCAAGACCCGCAATGTTCTCTTCGGCGTTTTCGCCGTGATTTCCCTCGTCCTCGACCAATGGACGAAGGTGCTCGCGCGGACGCACCTTCTGCCTCTCGGCCCTTGGAAGACCAAGGTCATCGTTCCGAACTATTTCGATTTGCGCTACTCGGAAAATACCGGCGTCGCCTTTGGCATGTTCCAGCGACTGACGGGCGGCCGCATCTTGCTCACCGTGGTGGCGCTCGCGGCGCTTCTGCTCGTGGGCTACTACCTCAAGCGATCGGGACCACGCCAGCATCGGCTGCACGTCGCGCTCGGCCTCATCGGCGGCGGCGCCATCGGCAACCTGGTCGATCGTATCGCGTTCGGTAAGGTCACCGACTTCATCGTGTGGCACGTTGGCCAGCACGAGTGGCCGGCCTTCAACATCGCCGATGCCGCGCTGGTGGTCGGCGTCGCGCTGATGGCGCTCGATATGCTCGCAGACAAACGCGGTCACACAACTGAGGCCGACGCCCCACCCGCCTCGGCGGGCAGCCAGGACCGGTAATCGTGCGCGCCTCGCCAGAGAAAGGCTGACGGTGCGCCCGATTCTGGTCGACTTCGGCATCGACATCCCGCTTTTCGGGCATCTCGATTTGCCGTCGTATTTCGTCCTGCTCACGCTCAGCTTCGTCGTCGGAGCGTGGATGACCTACCGAGAGGCACCACGCATCGGCCTCGACCGAGAGCGCATTCTCGACCTCAACATCTACATCGTGATTTGGGCCATCGTCGGCGCCCGACTTTTACACGTCATCGCCGACGGCCACTTTCACGACTACGTGAACCTGTGCGTGGACAACTTCAAGGTCCGCGCCACCGAGGCGAAAGTCGCCTTCTGCAACGCCAACAGCGAGTGTGGCTGGGACTACGTGTGCAACACGGTCGCGCACACCTGCCATCCGCCGCGCGACTGCTTCGCCGTCCTGGAAGTCTGGCGCGGCGGACTGGCCTTCTACGGCGGCTTCCTCGTCGCGACGGCGTTCGGCCTGTACTTCGCGCGCAAGCACCGCCTCGGCATGTGGAAGGTTGCGGATCTGTGCGCGCCGTGGATTGCGTTCGGTCTCGCGCTCACCCGTTTCGGCTGTTTTCTCAACGGCTGCTGCTATGGCAAACTCACCAGCGTGCCCTGGGCGGTGCGCTTCCCGATTGGCAGCCCAGCGTGGGAAGCCCAACACAACGCCCATCTCGTTGGCGATCACGAGCCGCCGCTTCCCGTCCACCCGACGGAGATCTATCTGTCGCTGCTGAACATGGTGACCTTCGTCGTGCTTTACTTTGCGATCCGCCGCCGCAAGAAGTTCGACGGACAGGTCTTCGCGTGGCTGCTCATTCTCAAAGGCATCTTTCGCTCGTTCGTCGAAATTTGGCGCGATGACGAGCGCGGCGTGCTGTTCGGGTGGCTTTCCACATCGCAGATCATTTCGCTGCCGCTCATCGCATTCGGTATCTACCTGCTCGTGAGCCATCGGCGCTCGCCGCCTTTGGACGCGCCCGCCGCATGAAACCGACGCTCTTTCACCTCGGCGCACTGCCGATCCATTCCTACGGCTTTCTCATCGCCGTGGGGCTCGTGGTGGGCGTAGCGCTGGCGGTTCGCCGCGGTCGCCAGGTGGGCATCGACACGGGCACAACCCTCGACCTCACCTTCTACGCCATCCTCGTGGGCCTGGTGGGTGCGCGCCTCCTCTACGTGCTCATGCATGCGGGCGAGTACGCGCGCCTGTGCGCTGGCAACGGACTGCCACGCTCGCTCGGACGAATGCTGGGCGACTGCTCGGCTGCCTTGCAGTTCTGGCAGGGCGGCTTGGTCTTTCTCGGCGGCGCGGTTCTTGCGGCTGTGGTGGTGCTGCTCTTCGCCCGACGCAAGCGACTTCCACTCGGCGACGTTGCGGACGTGCTCGTTCCGTCGGTGAGCATCGCGCACGTGTTCGGGCGCATCGGCTGTTTTCTGGTGGGTTGCTGCTACGGCAAGCCGTGGCCACGCGGCGTTCGCTTTCCACCCGATAGCGTGGCGTACACGGAATTGCTTGCCCAGCGGCAGTTCTTCGTCGGCGCGCCCTGCACGCCCGCCCTGCACGCCACGCAGCTGTACGAGGCACTCGGCGAAGTGCTGATCTTCGCCGGCCTTCTGTGGCTATGGCCGCGGCGCAAGTTCGCCGGCGCGGTCGCGCTCGCCTATGCGTTTGCCTACGGCATCCTTCGCTTCGTCGTCGAGATCTTCCGCGGGGACGAGGCACGCGCATTTCTCGTCCCCATTCGTCTGCCAGCTCTGGCGGCGTTCCTTGGCCTGCCTCCGGACGAACCGCTCTTTCTTTCCACCGCACAAGCGACGGCAATTTCCCTCGTGGTAGCCGCGGTTATCGGGACAAGCATCCTGCGCAGGCGCGCCGCCGCTCCCGAAAACTAGGTTCCGGCCACCGTCACCTGGGCCACGCGAAACGTCGAGCACTGCACCGACGAGCGGGTGTCGAGGTCGTCGGCGATGGCGTCCACGCCCTTCCACAAATCGTCGAAATTCACCGAGATCGTGATCTCGCTGACCGGGAAGGTGAGCTGTCCCTTCTCGATCCAAAAGCCGGCCGCGCCCTGCGAAAAATCGCCCGTGACGGGATTGAAGCCAAAGCCCATGAGGCTGGTGATGTAAAGGCCCTGCGGCACATCCAGCACTTGGCTGACGCTGCTTTTTCCTGGGCGAAGAATCAGGTTCGACGTCGTCACGTGTGGCCCGCCGCCCAGACCGCGTCCCGCCGAGCCTGTTGATCTTCGGCCCAGTCTGCGAGCGGCATAGACGTCGCAAAGAAACGTGCGAAGGACGCCATCCCCGACCAGCAGGTTGGGCCGCGCCGCCAAGCCTTCGCCGTCGAACGGCCGCGAGCCAAGCCCGCGCGGCAAGAGCGGATCGTCCACCAGGTTCACGAGCGGCGACGCCACCACGGTTCCCTCGCGTTCGGCGAGGTACGTATTCTTGCGCCAGACCGCGCCGCCCGACACCAGAGACGCCAGGTTGCCAACCAGCGAACGCCCCGCCTCGGGCGAAAAAACCGCCGGAACCTGGCAGGTGGGAACTTTGCGCGAGCCGAGCTTGGCGACCGTTCGGCGTGCGGCCTCGGCGCCGACCTCTTCCGCCGGAAGCAGCCCTGCGATGAACCTGCTCGCGGTGTAGTGGTAGCCGTTGCGCTTCTTGCCTTCGGCATCGTCGCACACGGGCTCAACCACGAAGGAAGCGCTACTGCCACGATAACCAGCGGAGAAACCCGTCGAGCTGGCGAACGCCGTTGCCCCGACCCCACGCCCGAAGATCGCACCTTCGGAGTTGGCGACGCGGGAATCGAATTTCAGGGCTGCCGCTTCCCCATTCTTGGCCCACCGGATGGCCTCACCCACCTCGAAGGACAAAACGGATTCGTCCCACAAATCGAGATCGGGAACAGACCGGGCCATTTCTTCCCGATCGGGCAGAGCGGCGAGCGGATCCGGCTCGGCCAGCCGAGACAGCGCCACTGATTCCTCGGCAAAGCGTCGCATCGCCGCGGGTGAGAAATCCGAGGTGTACGTCAAGGCGGCACGCTCATCCTTGAGCACGCGCAAGCCAAGCCCGCGACTGCCGGCCTCCTGGATCCGCTCGACCTCGCCCATGCGGACTTTCACTTCCAGCTCGGCGCCGTCGCGCACCTGAACTTCCGCGCCGTCAGCACCGGCCGCAAGCGCCAGGCTCAGCATCTGCTCCGCGAGCTCTTGGCAGCCGCGGACGTTGGCGCTCGACCGCTTCGTGCGCTTGTTCTGCTTCCCCTCGGACGCGCTCACGCCTTTGTCCCTCCCACGGTGATTTGCGCGATCTTGACCGTCGGCGTGCCGATGCCCACGGGAACCGACTGCCCGTCCTTGCCGCAGGTCCAGGTTCCGTCGGAAAGCTCGAAATCGTGGCCCACCATGGTGACATTGCGAAGGACGTCGGGACCGTTGCCGATGAGGTTCACGCCGCGCAGGGGAGCGGTCAGCTTGCCATCTTCGATGAGATAGCTTTCCGTGAGAGCGAAAACGAAGTCGCCATTCGAGATGTTGACCTGGCCGCCGGAGAATTTCTTCGCGTAGACGCCGCGCTTGACCGAGCCGATGATGTCCTGCGGATCGTCGTTACCGGCGAGGAGCATCGTATTCGTCATGCGCGGCATGGGCGGATGGCGAAAACTTTCGCGACGGCCGTTGCCCGTGGGCTTGGTACCGAAGTGCTGCGCGGAAATCCTGTCCTGCATGTAGCCGACCAGCGTGCCACCTTCGATAAGCACGTTGCGGCCGCCGGGAACGCCTTCGTCATCGACATTGATGGAACCGCGTGCACCCGTGATGGTCGCATCGTCGACCACCGTGCACAAATCGGACGCCACCTTCTTGCCGATTTGTCCGGAGTAGTTCGACGTCTTCTTGCGGTTGAAGTCGGCTTCCAGGCCGTGTCCGACCGCCTCGTGCAACAGGATGCCGGATTCGCCAGCGGCCAAGACAACTTCCATGGGCCCCGCCGGCGCCTCGCGCGCATGCAACATGGCCACAGCCAAGCGCGCGGCCTCGCGGCCGTGATCCTCGGGCATCGCCCCCGCCTCGGAAAACAGATCCAGCCCGCGGCGCTTCGCCGTGCCGGAACGACCCGACTGGCGCTTGCCGCCTTCTTCGGCGAGCGCACTCACCGCGAATCGCACCATGGGCTGCCGATCGCGCGCCAGGGTTCCATCCGAGCTGACGACCAAGACGTCCGAGCAACCTTCCGCGAAGGCGGCTTCCACACGCACGATCCGCGAATCGAACGCGCGAGCCGCAGCGTCGGCGCGGCGAAGCAGAGCAACTTTCTCTTCCCCCGGCCGCGCCAGCGAAAGCTCGTGCACGGGATAGAAGCTCGGCAAGTCTCGCGCGGAGAGTGCGACGCTCGCGCTACCGCGGCTTTGCGATGCAATCTGGGCGGCCGTGCGGGCCGCTTCCAGCATGCGCTCGTCGGAAAGCTCTTCGGTGTAGGCGTAGCCCGTCGCCACGCCACGCACCACGCGAACGCCGAGGCCCAGCGAGACGGCATGGCCAGCCGTGCGCACGCGGCCCTCTTCGAACGAAAAATCACTCGACGAGCGGTACTCGAAGTAGAGATCGGCGTGATCTCCACCCGAGGCCAGCGCCGCAGAGAGAAGGCGCTCTGCGATGCGCTGGTCGATAACGTCGAGGGGGGTGCTAGGGAACTGTCTTTCGCCGTTCAAGAACAAGCCTCACTGACTATCCTGACCGGCACGCCCAACGCGTACCAGGGGAATCACCGGCGAATCGATCGACACCGCTCTTACGATTTCTTGGGCGCGGTGAACGACGGGCTCACGCCCAGTGCCTCACCGCTGGTAACGCGAATCTTGGTCAAGCCACGGACTTCGACCTGACGGATGCGCTCACGAGTCAGATTGAGAATGGCGCCGACCTCTTCCAAGGTGATACCACCCCGGTCAGCGACATCGAGCGCGCACGTCTCGGCCATTTCCCACACCTCGAGGTGCGGAAAGTTGAGCTTGATGGCACCGCTCTCCGGATTCACGTCCAGATAGAGGTGATGCTCGCAGCTTACGAACGGGCATGGCCGTTCCATGCTCTGGCATTCGGCACGTGATTTCGGACGGTCAACGTCGTCCGGATAGACCAGCGACATGGCCAAACGCTTCTCGTCCCGGGTGAGGCGCTTGGGTGCGATGGTCTTGGAGCGAAAGCGCCCGTCGCGCGACGGATGCACTTTCAAGCGAATCTTCGCCACCTCCGGTTGCGGCGGTTCTTCCGCCAGTCCCGCGCTATCAGCCTCGTCGATTTGGCTCTCCAGTTTTTCTTCCGCCATAGGATTTTCCTCAGACGCAGTGGTCGGGGCCCACGTCAAAACAGATCGCTGCCGCTCCCGACGGCAGTACCCGGCGCCGACGAACCGGCGCGAGCAGAAAGACTCGCCTCAACTCCCGTGATGCGCCGGATGAGCTCGCCGGCGGCTTGTTTCGCTGCAAGAATCTCGGCCTCGATGACCGCGCGACGTTCGGGTTCGAACGACGGTCCCTTGGCCTCGCGCTCGAAGCCCGCGAAGAGCTCGCGCACGCCCTTTTCAACGTGCTCGATCTCGTCCTTGAAGCGGGCGAACGAACGCTTTATTTCCTCGATGGTGAGGTCTGCGGCCATCATGGCCCGCACCTGATTCACGCGCCGGACGACCTCCGCGGGATACATCCCGCAGGAGCCGCGGTGCTTGCCTTTGCGGCCGACGCGCACCGAACGCGGCAGAAGGCCAAGCTGCACGTACTTGCGCAAGGTGGCTTCGGAGAAGCGAAAACCGCGGGCCGTGAAGAGGTCTACGATTTGACGAGACGTCAGACCGTTCGGGCATTGCCGCTCGATCTCGTTCAGCTCTTCCTCGACGAGAAGGCCTGCCACGCGGCCGGTCGGGACCGCGGCTTGGTTAGCAGGCTGGCTCTGGCGCTTCTCCATCGTTAGACATCGAATGTAATCCACTCGATAGCATATATTCAATATACTAAATTACGTATCCTTTGTTCAGGTGGGATACTCTGGTCGCGGGAACGTGTCTTCGTCGCGCGGTCGATCTCGATGGAAACCCTGAAAGGGTTTCCAAACCCTCGGCCCCTGCCACCCAACCAACCCACCGCGCGCGTTGGCGGACCAGCCGGGCTATCGGCTGTCGACCGACGCGAGCAACTGTTCGGCGGAGCGCATGTACTTCCAGTTCTTCTTCAACCAGCGCTTGGGGCCTTTGTCGCTGCAGCCGAGCGCCCGATCGCTTGCGTCGCAAAACAGCCGCACGTGCATGTGGTCATCGTGCGGCTGCGAATCCGTCGGTTGATGAATCAGCGCCTGCGCCCGGGCCAGGGTCGCGGTGGATGCGCCCGCGCGCGCACCTTCCGCAAGAAGAAGCGCACCAAAATCGCGCTCGACGAAAATCCACTGTACCTCCACGGGAGGCGTCTCCAGCATGGCCTGGACGAGCGCCCAATTGCGACGCACGTCGAATTGCGCATCGGGGAGCGGGCCTTTGATCACCCGCCCCACCTTGCCCACCGACCAGCGGAACGCATGTCCGTCGGGCGCAAAATGGACCATGGCCGGCAGGTCGTGAACGGCCCGTCCGGAGCTGTCGCAAGCAAAGTAAAAGATATCTACGTCGCGGCCGTTGGCGTGGGAGTGATGCTGGGTGGAGTCCCCGCCATTCTTTGCCGACAGATCTCCCAGATACGCGACGCTGCCGGGGAACTTGCGGTCGACCTCACGAAAGACGCCCGTCAGCCAACGCTCATTGGCCAAGGTCGTGTAGCGGTGCTCGCGCGACCGCCAGTCGGGATGGATCTCGTACCCACTTCCTGAAAAAGGCATGGCTACGCCATGCAAGAGCACGCCCTTGCTCGACGACCCAATCGAGGCGCTGTGGTCGGCCGTGAAGACGCCCACACAGCCCGAGCCCATGCTCATCGCCAGCAGCGCGCCCACGGCAGGAGCGCGTGCGTTCATCCTTGAGGAAGAATGTCGGGCGATGAGCATGCGGACGGCCCAGCGGACATCCGGACCCTCCGGCCCTACTTAGCCATAGGCCTTTTCGATACGCTCCTGATCCTCTTTGCAGCGGATGCACAGCGTTGTTTCGAGGCGAGCCTCCAAGCGCTTGAGCGAGATGAGCTCTCCGCACTGTTCGCACAGCCCGAAGGTGCCTTCCTCGATCTTCTCGAGTGCATGGTCAATCTTCTGCAGGAACGTCTTTTCTCGCCCGCGTAGACGGAACGTAAAAGACTGCAGGTATTCCGACGAAGCCAAGTCCATCTCGTCCGGCAAATCGTCGGATTCGAGAGTCATGTCCTCGCTCAAAGTACGTTGTGCGTTTCGCAGAATGTCCTTCTTCCTAGTGAGAAGGATGTCGCGAAACTTTTTGAGGTCCTTCTTCTTCAGACCGGTCCCTTCCATGGATCCCCTTGCTTCAGAATAGCTTTGTGATTTTGCCCAGTCTAGCTTCGGTTGCAACCACTTGTGTACATGATTTAGTGCGTGGCCGCCTTGACAGGTTAGCCGATAACTGCCTAAATGCCGAAAAGTCATATAGGGAGTCCCATCCACAAGCGGGGTAATTTCATGGCCGGTTCTGACAAGAGGAAACAGAGTCTCTACTTTCCAGAGGAAATGCTGAAGGAAATCCAGGAAGAGGCTACGCGTCAAGACCGCTCGCTCTCGTGGATTGTGCAGAAAGCATGGAAGATCTCCCGCAAAGAGATCATGAAGTACCCGTCGGTGAACGAGTTTCCGGGTGAAGACGACGAACGCGGCGCCACAGAATAGGCTTTCCACGCTGTCAAAGCTTCGTCTGAATCCCGGCCTGGCTCCACGGCCGCGTTGCAGTAGTTTTGCATCGGCTAGGCAATAAGATGGCCGATATCCTCCTCGTTGGCGACGAAGTCGCCCCGGTCGCGGACAGCGAAACTGCGGTCTGCATTGCGGCACTTGCGCGCGCCTTTTCAGCGGCCAAACACAAGGTTACCGTGGTCACGCTCGCCAGCGAGGAACGTGCGACGCGGTTGCCCGGCATGGCACGTCGACTGCGTACCGTCATGGCCAAGCTGGCGGACGGAGACCGCGAGTGCTCGATGTTCGAGGGACGCTCGGCGATTAGCCAATGCGCCTTGCACGTCCTCGGCGCCGAGCCAATCGATCGAGGACATGGGGCGGCCTTGCTGGCCAGCGCGGCCTCTGCCCTGGTTCGCGACGAAATTTGTCGTCCGGATGTAATCGTTGCCTGGGGCGAGGCAGCCGCCGCCGTCTTACCGGCCATTCAGGCCACCCGTCGAGTCTTCGTCTTGCCGACCGGAACGTGGGGACCGCCCTTGTCCACCACCGAACGAGCAGCGCTCGACCCCAACGCACCGGATCTGGCGATGGCCAAGGGATCTCTTGCCGGGCTTGGCGCTATCGATGCCGATTTCGTCGTATTCCCCAGCCCGTCGTCCGCCAAGGTTTTCGCGGCTGCGCCGGAATTTTCTTTCCGAGCATCGGATCAACCCGTGCTGGCCATCCGCTTCGGTTGCGATGAAGCGCCTCACGACCCAGCCACCGATCCCGCTCTCGCGCGGGGCTTTTCCGCCAATGCGCCAGCAGGAAAAGCCGAGTGCCGCAAGGCCCTCGCGCGGCGAACATCCCTCGCCCTTGGTCGGCGGACGCTGCTCGTCGCTACTGCACCGTTGACGGTGGCCGGGGGCGGACAGACCATCATCGAGGCAATTTCGGGTCTGGTTCGTTTCGATGTCGCCTTCGCCGTGTCCGGACAAGGCGATCGAGCGCTGGTGGACGAGATCAAACGACTCGCGATAGAGACTCCGGGCAAGATCGCGATCCTTCCGGATACGACAGCGGCCGCCGAGCGGCAACTTCTGGCCGGAGCGGACGTGCTTCTGCTCGCCGACAAGGACAACCATCTGGCGCGCACCGCGGGCGTGGCTTTGTGCTACGGAACCTTGCCGCTCGTTCCCGACTCCGCGGCGTACGCGGACTACATCGTCGACTACGACATCGCCTCACAAACCGGTAACGGCTTGCTCTACAAAGCCGATGACAGCTATGAACGCCTCTCGGTGGTTCACCGCGCCGCTGGCTTGAGGGGCAATCCCGACGTGTGGCAACCGCTGCAAAAGCGCTTGATGCAGTCTGCGCCACCCTGGGCGGCCACCGCAGCGCTGTTCGACAGCCTCTGCCTTACGATACCGGCCGCTTCGTAAGGCAAACGGCAAGACAGCCATCGATGGCGGTAATATTACCTTCCGCCCAAAGAGCGTCGGCCATGCGCAACGTCACGCGAGTCGCGCGAGGAATTACCGGCTGATCGATCAAATCGGCGAGCTGCGCGCCCGCGAACCGAGCGATTTCTGCAACGATCTCTGCGCCGCCCGCCTCTCGTTCGGTATCCGAGTAGCTGCGGCGGCGTTCGACCTTGGTTGTCTCTTCTGGCGCATGCTCGCTATCGACAAGCGTCAGCCTTCCATCCGGAAGAAGCTCCCCACGCGCCAACCTATTGCCAACGCGCAAACCTACGGGCCAGCAATCGCAGGAACCAACGGCCGCAGTTTCGTCGAAGACGACGGCATCCTTGAACGATGCCGAGGCGAGAGCTGCGCCCGCAACGACCGTGCGAGACAACTCGACAGCGAGCTCGGCCTCGATCATATCCGCTCTCAGGACCTGCTTTGCGAACTCGTCCGTACTGCAAAGCCATGCACGACCGGACATGCCCGCAATTTCGACCCGCGTGCGCACGACGACGGATCCCGGCGCACTCCTTTCCGCGACAGCCCCGAGCCCAACCGTCGGCGGCAGTCCGATTGCCATGGCAATGGCAGCTGAGGCCCCCTGCCAGAGGCCGCGCTCGATTCGCGACAGCCCTTGGCCCCCGCCCCCAAGGGAGGGCTGCCTGCCCAACAACGTGTCGACGACCAGGCGAACGAGGCCCTTCTCGACCCAAAGCACAGCGCTGGCCCCAGACAGGGAGAGCAGGATACCGTGACAGCCAAGCTCCAAATTCGCCGCCTGCTCCGAGCGGAATTGCCGGTCTTCCACGGAAACCGTCACATCACCCAGGACTGGCACGGTCACCGTCGTACTCGGCGGTAACGCCGCTCGCATCACGAATGCCAACAGCGACACGCCAGCCTCTCCCGGGCCCTGTGCTCGTGGATCGATTCGTATTCCAGCATCGTTTGCCATGGCCGATCCATGGCTTTCCCCGAAGCTGCTTCGGCTGTCAAGATCGAACCGGCGAGCTCACACCGGCGCACACTCTCTTCAGTCGCTCGGTCGGCCAGAACTGAAAGGGCACGTTTCCTTGCTGAAATTCAGCCGAACAACGTGAACCATGTTGTGTGCTTGGAGCATCTAGAATAAACATAGGGACAAGAAAGCAACCAAGGACGCGAAGCTGTGAAGCCCTACGAGCGTGTCATCGGAATCAGTTGCAGCCAGCTGGTTGATTACTGCATGGACTACCTGAGCGGTACCCTCCCGCCCGAGGAGAAGGCAAGCTTCGACGGGCATCTGTCCTACTGCCCCGAGTGCGTCAAATTCTTTCACACGTACAAGAAGACGCCGACGCTTTCTCGCGACGCTCTTTCCATCGAGATGCCCGTGCGAGTGCGGGGCGAAGTGCGTGACTTTCTCCGGCAGCGCTACAAAAAGGTTCCGTAGCGATGTTCCCTTGGATCGTCTGTGATTCGGGCCGCTCGACCGCCGCCTGGAGTGCGCAGCGATCGCGAGCGCCGCGCTTGACAGACGGTGAGACAAGCGCAAGATTGCGTCATTAGGATGCCCGTCGGCTTGGTTTGTCCCCGCTGCGATGCACTGGCCAGCCTCGACGCAATTGCCTGTCCACTTTGCGAGTCGGCCTTCGGCGAGCCAACCTCATCATCTCCCTTAGCCGCTGCGATTCCACCTGCCCCTCGTCCGGAGGAGTTCATGTCCACGAAGACCTGTCCGAACTGCGGAAACCACTGTCCCGAGAACGACCGCTTCTGCGGCCAATGCGGAACGCGTATGGATGCCGTTCCTGTTTCGCCCGCCGGTGGCGTAGGCAAGACGATGTTCTTCTCGGGCGTGCAGCCCGCGGGATTGGCCAAACTGGTCCTGGTGAAGGCCGACACCGGCGATGGCCTGGCGTACCAGCTAAGCGGCACCGAGCACGTCGTCGGGCGCACCGAAGGCGCCATCCTTTTCCCGGACGACCCGCTCCTTTCTCCTCGCCACGCCAACTTCTTCTACCGCGACTCGAAGCTGTTCGTCGGCGACGAAGGTTCGACCAACGGCGTATTCATTCGCATTCACAACCCTGCCCGACTCGAATCCGGCGCTGCCTTTCTAGTCGGCGAGCAGCTGCTTCAAATCGAGGCTCTGGCGCCCGACTTCGGCCCCCAGCCCGACGCCGAAGGAACGTACTTCTACGCGAGCCCCAAGCGCGCTTCCAAGATGCGCCTCATCCAGCGGCTGCGCGGCGGTGACATCGGGCTCATCGTGCGCGCTCGCGGCGACAGCATTACACTCGGCCGAGAAGGCAACGACGTGAACTTTCCCGATGACCCGTTCATCTCCGGCCGCCACGCCGAGCTCAGCATCGGCCAGGATGGTGCGTTCACCATCGTCGACCAGGGCTCGAAAAACGGTACCTTCATTCGCATCGTCGGCGAGACGCAGCTTGCTCATGGCGACTACGTCTTCGTTGGACAGCAGCTCTTCCGCGTGGAAATCACCTAGCAAGGAAAGCGCTCGATGCTAAAGCCAACACCAACGATTCACGCGGAGGCACTCTCGTGATCACCTGTTCCCGTTGCGGTAAGGAAAACCAGGATCTGTACAAGTTTTGCCTCGGCTGTGGCGCCAAGCTGCAGCCCGCGGCTGCTCCCGCCCCGAAGCCAGCGGCGATGTCGGACGCCTACCCGCCTACGCCGCCGCCCGAGCTGCTCGGTGCAAGGAAGCCAGTTGTTTCACCATCCCCCGAGGCATTTGCCGCCGCTCCACAAGCGGTGGTTCCGGCAGCCCTGGTTCCCGATTTTGTTCCTTCGGTTGCGGCAACCCCGCTGCCATCGAGCGCGGCGCCCATGCCGGCAGCAGCCCACTTTGCGCCACCGACTTCAACGCCGGGATCGGTTCCTTCGGTGCAGATTGGAATCGGCTCGGTGCCGATGCAGGTTCCGACACGGCCCAACGCTGCAAACAGCCCCGTCGCGGGCATTCGCGCGGTAACGGCCGTGCCCCCCACCGCCACACCGATGTCGTCCGCGGCAGCCGCCCATTCGCCGTTTTCGGCGCCCGCCGCCGATACCGTCAACTGCCCGAACTGCGGCAAGCAAGTGGCGTCCGCCTTTGCGTTCTGTGGTGGTTGTGGACATCGAATGAAGGCAGCGCCAGGCGCCGTGGGCGAAGCGGCACTTCAACGTGTCGAGGCCGTGGCCCCCACGCCCGCTCGGATGGGGCCGCGCGGCCATCTGACGCTGATTCGACCCGATGGCACCGAGGGTGGAGTATTCCCGCTGCAGGAAGGTCCCAGCGTGGTTGGTCGCGGAAAAGGAGTGCTCTTCGATTCGGATCCCTATCTTTCGCCCGAACACACGGAATTCCTGCTCACCGAGAACGGACTCGAGGTCCGTGATCGGCGCAGCTTGAACGGCGTCTTCGTGCGCATCACCGACGAGGAACCGCTGGCGTCGGGAGACAGCTTCCGCATCGGCCAGGAGCTGTTGCGTTTCGATGCCATCAACCCCATTACTCCGCTCGACGACGGCACGGAGATCATCGGCACTCCCAACCCGGGCTACTGGGGGCGATTGTCGGTCGTGGTCGGCCGCGATCTCGACGGTCCTGCGTTTCCGCTCTTCGAGGAGAAAGCTCGGCTCGGCCGCGAGCGTGGCGACATCTTGTTCCCCGAGGACGGCTATGTCTCGGGCGCCCACTGCGAGCTTGCGATCCGCGATGGCCGTGTCTACATCAAAGACCTGGGCTCATCGAACGGCACGTTCCTGCGCGTACGCGAGAGTCGGAACGTGCCTTCCGGCAGCCTCATGCTGATGGGCCAGCAGCTCTTCCGCGTGGCTTACAAGTAGCCACTTCCGATCGCAAAAGAGCCGGCGGGGCGCCCTGCCGGCTCTTTGCTTTCTGGCAGCACAACGCTGCCCGAGCTTCTCTACTGCTCGTTGCTTCTTGTCTATTTCTTGTCTATTTCTTTTCCTCGGGCTTGCCGAAGAACGCCTTGCGAACGTCGCCCGTCTGCTTGGGCTCGACGTAGCGGAAGCCGTTCGGAATCTTGAAACGCGAGCCGTTGTCGAAGTCGATGGTGATGTCGACCGGCCCCTTGTCCCCGTTGGGCGTGACCACGTTGATCTTGTTGGTCGACGAGATCACGACCTGCTCGCACAGATGCTTCCCGAACATCACCCGTGCCTGCGTCTTGCCGGGCTGAAATCCCGTGCCGACGATGTTCACGTGATCGCCACCAGCATTGATCCCCTCGGGCGGCTCCACGCGCTCGACACCAAGCTTGGCGTTTTCGTTACAGGAAATGAGCAACCCTAGTGCGAACAAAGTCGTTAACAGCCGGTAGAAAACGCATTTCATGTGGGCTCCTCCTCGATCTGGACGCCACCTTAGCCCGCATGCGTCGGGTGGTCAACGGAGAGTCACACTAACGCATCGTGAATATTCGTCTCCGTCGCTCTCGGCAAAAGATGGCGAATGTGTCGTCGGGGAGCGACATTGTTAAGCTCGCCTTTGCCGATGAACGAATCCCACTCGATGGCCGAGCTCCTGTCCGCTCTCGGCCACACGCTCGCCGACGGCCAAGGCGACGAAGCTCGACGGCTCGAGGTGTACGGCGCGACGGCGTCGCTGGGAGCCGCGCTCGCAGCGCAACTGGCCGGCCACGTAAGAGGCCCCGTGGTGTACGTGGTCTCCGACGACGACGAGGTCGATGCTCGCAAAGCCGCGTGTGAATTCTTCCTCGGCGGTCGGCACGAGCACGAGGATCCGCTGGCGGCGCCCGGCGTCCTCGATTTGCCGGCACCGGAAAGCAGTCCCTACGCCGAGGTGCAGCCCGATCACCGCACCACCATGCAGCGACTTGCCATCCTCTACCGCCTCTCGCATGGTTTGGCGCCGCCCTTGCTCTTGACCTCGGCCGCGGGATTTTTTCGGCGCGTGATTCCGCCTGTGGCCTTTTCCAAGCTGTGCGGTTCCCTCAGCGTAGGCGCGACCATTCAGCGCGACCGCCTGGCCGCCGACCTCGCGCGCGTGGGCTTCGAGCGAACCCAGGTGGTGGAGGATCCCGGAACCTTCGCCGTGCGCGGGGCGGTGGTCGACGTCTTTTCGCCGCTCTACCGGCATCCGGTGCGCATCGAGCTGTTCGGCGATGAGGTAGAGTCTCTTCGCCTCTTCGATGCCGCGACCCAACGAACCCTGCGGACTATCGACCGCCTCGTCTACCACGCCGTCCGTGAGACGGTGACCAGCGAGGGCGCCGATCCGCGCTCGCGCATCCTAGCCGCCGCGGATCACGCCGCCCATCCGTCGAGCAAGACCCGCAGCATGCTCGAGCACGTCGAGCGCGGCGAGACCTTCTTCGGCATCGAATCGCTGGCTCCGGCGTTTCACGCGCGCATGGGATCGATTGCCGAGTACCTGCCGCCAGCGACGCGCCTGGTGGTCGAGGATCCGGCAGGAACGCTGGAGCAAGCTCGCCGCGAGCTGAGTGGACTGCGCGAGCACGCGCGCCAGCGCGTGGAAAATCATCGGCTGGCCCTCGATCCGCACGAGTTCTTCCTCAGCGAGGAGGAGGCGGAGCAAACCCTCGCAAGTCGGCCGCGCCTGGAAATCCACACCGTCGAGATCGAGCGGCCATCCTCGGAAGTCGCAGAGTCGGTCCACCGGCTCCGCGTCGATGCGTTGCCAACCTCCGGCCTTCACGCCGAGCTGCTCAGCACGCGCGGTGAAGCCGACATCGGCGCAGCGCTGGCGCGCAAGCTGCGTGCCTGGCTCGCCAGCGGCTATCGAGTTCACCTGGTGGCGCCCGGGCGAGGCCACGCCGAGCGGTTGTCAGGTCTGCTTGCGGCCTTGGGTGTCGGCTCGACGCTCGCGCATCCCTCGGGCGAGCCGCGACTCGTAGCCCTAGTCAGCGAAGCAAACGGCCCCCTCTGCATCTGGTCGGGCCCGCTTCGCCACGGCTTCGAGCTGCCACAAGATCGCACCGTCGTCGTCGCCGAGGAGGAGATTTTCGGGCCGCGCGCCCACCGGCCGACACCGCCAAGTAAGGCACCGTCCTTCGGGGATCTGGCTAGCATCGCCCAGGGCGAACTGGTGGTGCACGACGAGCACGGTCTCGGAAAATACCGCGGCCTCGTGAAGCTTTCGCTTCGCGGGATCACGCAAGATTTCCTGCACCTTGAATACAGCGGCGGCTCGCTTTACCTGCCGGTCTACCGCTTGGGCGTCGTTCACCGCTTCGTCGGCGGCACGCCTGAAACCGCTCGTCTCGACAAGCTGGGCGGCTCCACTTGGACGGACAAGCGTCGACGCGTTTCCGCAGAAACCAAGAAGATGGCGGAGGAGCTCTTGCAGCTCTATGCCCAGCGGCAAGCCCTGCCCGGCCACGCCTTTCCCGCCCCCGAGGTCGTCTTCGCCGAGTTCGAAGAGAGTTTCGCCTTCGACGAAACCACGGATCAGGAGCGTGCTATTCGCGAGGTTCTGGCCGATATGCAGGCCGAAACGCCGATGGATCGCTTGGTCTGCGGCGACGTCGGCTACGGCAAGACCGAAGTTGCCCTGCGCGCGACGTTGCTCGCGGTGCTCGGCGGCAAACAGGTGGCGGTGCTGGCGCCGACGACTGTTCTGGTGGAACAGCACTTCGTCACCTTCAGCGAGCGCTTTCGCGATTTCCCCGTGCGCGTCGCCTCGCTGTCGCGGTTTCGCAGCGCCACGGAGCAAAAGACCATCGTGCGCGACATCGAAGAAGGCAAGGTCGACGTCGTGGTCGGCACGCACCGACTCTTGTCGCGCGACGTTCGCTTCAAACAACTGGGCCTCATCGTCATCGACGAGGAACAACGCTTCGGCGTGGCCCACAAAGAGCGCTTGAAAGAAATGCGCTCGCAGGTCGACGTGCTGACGCTTACCGCGACGCCCATTCCGCGCACGTTGCAGATGGGCCTCGCCGGGCTGCGGGAGATTTCCATCATCGCGACGCCACCCGCGGACCGATTGGCCATCCGCACCTTCGTCTGCCATTTCGACCCCGAGTTGCTCGGCGATGCCATCGCCAAGGAGCTGGCGCGTGGCGGCCAGATCTTCTTCGTCCACAACCGTATCGAGGATCTGACGCGCTGGACGAAGGAAATCAAAGCTCTGGCGCCGCAGGCTCGCGTCGCCATGGCTCACGGACAGATGACCGAGGCCAAGCTGGCCAACGTGATGATCGACTTCGTCGACGGCAAGTACGACATTCTTTGCTGCACGACCATCATCGAATCCGGCCTCGACATTCCGCGCGCCAACACGATGATCGTGAATCAAGCCGATCGCTACGGCTTGGCCCAGCTCTACCAGCTGCGCGGGCGCATCGGGCGTTCCCATGAACGCGCGTTCTGCTACCTGGTGGTTTCGTCCGAACAGCGCTTGAGCGCCGAGGCCGAGCAGCGACTGTCGGTGCTCCAGCGCTTTACCGAGCTGGGCGCTGGCTTTCAGGTGGCCACCGCGGATCTCGAAATCCGCGGTGCTGGCGAATTGCTGGGAGCGAAGCAGTCGGGATTGGTCGCCGCGGTCGGCTTCGACACCTACGCACGCATCCTGGAAGAAGCGGTCGCCGAGCTGCAAGGCAAGCCCATCCGCAGCGAGCACGATCCCGAAATCTCCGTCGACGTTCCGGCGTTCCTGCCCGATGACTACATTCCCGATACCGGCCAGCGTCTGGAATTTTACCGACGGCTGGCCCAAGCCGTCGACGAAGACGCAATCCGCGCCGTGGAAGCCGAGCTTGCCGATCGCTACGGTCCCTTGCCCGACGAAGGCCGCCTGCTGCTCGAGGTGATGATCGACAAGACGCTCGTCCGGCGAACCGGAGCGCGAGGATACGAGCTGGGAGCGCTGCGGTTGGTGCTGAGCCTCGGCGCCGATGCCCGCCTCGATCCAGCGAAAGTCATGCGACTCGTGGAAACCAAGGGCAGCCGCTGGAAGCTGTCGCCGGACATGCGTCTCAGCTACGCGTTCACCGAGGCCGAGCGGCCGCAACACCTCGAAGCGGCACGCGTACGGCTGCGCGAGGTCCTGGGTTGCGTGGCACCAAGTGTTGCGTGACCTGTCGGCGTATGCGATGCAAATGGCATGCATCGTTCCCTCGCCTTTGCACACGCCGTCGCCTTGATGCTCGTCGCCAGCGCTTGTGGCGGCAAGGCCGCTTCCGACCGCAAGGCGTCCGGTTCTTCGGTCGTGCTGGCGCAGGTCGACGATACGGTTATCACCGACACGGACATCAAGGAGCTCTTGGCTCGCTACGCCAACCAGCCCTTCGTGCTCGCACGCTATTCGACGCCCGAAAAGAAGAAGGAGCTGCTCGACAGCCTCATCCGCTACGACGTGCTAGCCATCGAGGCCCGCAAGCGCGGCTACGAGCACGATCCCGAGGTTCAGCGCGTGGCCAAAGAGAAGATGGTCCGACTTTTCACGGAGCACGAGATCCTCGACGCCATCAAGCCTTCGGACATCCCCGAAACCGACATCGCGAAGTACTACAAGGACCATGCTGCCGAGTACGTGCGTCCCGAAACCGTGCGTGCCAGCCAGATTCTCGTCAAAGATCGCGGCAAAGCGGGCAAGGTGCTAGCCGAAGCCAAGGCTCTGGAAAAGACGGATACCAAGGGCTTCCGTGACTTGGTCGCGAAGTACAGCGAAGACTCCGATTCGAAGCCTCGTGGCGGCGACCTGACGCAGTTCGATCGTTCGACGACGGAGGTGCCGAAACCAGTCGTCAGCGCTGCCTTTGCCTTGAAGTCAGTCGGCGACATCTCCGAACTGGTCAGCACGGATAAGGGCTACGTCGTGCTCAAGCTCACCGACCACCGCCCCGCCCTGTCGCGAACCATCGACGAAGCGCGCCCGGAAATCCAGCGGCGTTTGCTGGAAGAGCTGCGAGCGAAAAAGAAGAAAGACTACGTGGACGAAGCGCGCAAGACCATGCGCATCGAAATCAATGAGGAGGCGCTGGCAAAGCTGGAGCTGGCAAGCGCGGGACAATCCCATGCCATCGACGCCGGAGCCATGGTAGGAAATCGCCCATGAACGCTGTCCGTGCTTTCGTCGCCGCGCTTTCTCTAGCCGCTTTCGGGTGGCCAAGCGCCGCACAGGCTCGCGTCGTCGAGAAGATCGCCGCCCTGGTGGGGGACGACCTCATTCTGCAGAGCGAAGTAGAAGACCGGGCCGCTCCACTTTTGGCCGACGTCGCCGCCATCGCGAATCCCGCCGAGCGGGACGCCAGGACCAACGCTATCCGTCGCGAAGTGCTGGAACGCCTGATCGACGATCAGCTGCTGGCGCAACAGGCGACCGAGCTGAAGCTGACCGTCAGCAACGACGAAATCGATCGCGCCGTCGAACAAATCAAGCACGACTACGGCCTCGACGACGCCCAACTTAAGGACGAGCTGCGCAAGCAAGGCATGACCATGCCCGCCTACCGCATGAACACCAAGCGGGAGATTCTCAAATACCGGGTGCTTAACATTGCCGTCGGGTCGAAGATCAACGTCGGCGACAGCGAGGTGCAAAGTTACTACGACCGCCACATGAAGGCCGCGAATATCCAAGTGCGTGCGAGTCACATCTTCATCGCCATTCCCGAAGACGCCGACAACGCCGCCCTGCTTGATCGCGAGAAGCTCGCCAAATCGCTGCTAGCGCGCGTCCAGAGCGGCGAGGATTTCGCCAAATTGGCGCGTGAGTATTCCCAAGACGCGGGAACGCGGGCAGAGGGCGGCGACCTTGGCTTCATTGGTCGCGACATCTTGCCCAAGCCTCTCGAAGAGTTGGTTTTCTCGATGAAGGTGGGCGACGTGAAAGGTCCGGTGCGGGCAGACCGCGGCTTCCACATCATCAAGCTGGTCGACAAGCGCGCCAAGGATGCCAAGCCGTTTGCCGATGTGCAGGACGAAATACGAGTTCGCTTGCGCCAGCGCGAGATGGAGCGACAGACCAAGATCTATCTCGGCGAGCTGCGGAAGAAGGTCCTGGTCGACGTCAGGCTCTGATACCTCTTAGCCGGGCGGCCAGCTTAACTCGCGGCCGGCGAGCACGTGCAGGTGGAGGTGATGAACGGTCTGGCCGGCTTCCGGTCCAGTGTTGACCACGACACGGAAACCTCGCTCGGCGAGACCAGCGGCGCGAGCGCGCTCAGCCGCCACCAGCATCAGCTTGCCCAGCAAGACGGCGTCGGTGGATTTTGCGTCGGCGAGGCTGGCGATGTGTCCGATAGGAATCACGAGCTCGTGGAGTGGCGCCTTCGGCCCGATGTCCTTGAACGCTACGATCTCGTCGTCGCGGTAGGTGATGGTCGCGGGGATTTGTCCCGCGCAGATCTTGCAAAAGAGGCAATCGCTCATGGTCTGCTCCTTGGTGCTTAGCATAGCGCAAGCAGGCGCCTGCGCGTTTCATCGGTTTGCGCCGCTTCGTGCAGGCCCTGGCGCAGAAACGCTGTGATCGCCTCGATCTTGGCGATCGCTTGATCCAGGTTCGCATCGCTGCCGGGCTTGTAGGCGCCGAGCAGGATGAAATCGCGCTTCTGCTCGTAGGTAGCGAGCCACTCGCGCACACGAGCAGCCGCGCGCCGGTGCTCGCTCTCGGTCACGAAATCCATCACGCGAGAAAGCGACGCCAGCACATCGATGGCCGGCCAGTGGCTACGCTCGGCAAGGGCCCGCGAAAGCACGATGTGCCCGTCGAGAATGCTGCGCGCCTCGTCGGCAATCGGTTCGTCCATATCGCCGCCCGCGACGAGCACGGTGTAAAGCGCGGTCAGAGAACCGTGTTCGGAATTGCCGCTTCGTTCGAGCAGACGCGGCAGCAGCGCAAAAACACTTGGCGGATAGCCGTGGCGGGCGGGCGGCTCACCTGCGGCAAGGCCCACCTCGCGCTGAGCACGGGCAAAGCGAGTGAGCGAGTCCATCATGAGGAGCACGCGCTTGCCGCGTTCGCGAAACCATTCGGCGATGGCCGTGGCGACGAACGCGGACTTGAGGCGAACCAGGCTCGGCGCATCGCTGGTCGCGCAGACCACAATCGACCGCTGGCGACCGGCCGATCCCAGAGCATCGTCGAGAAATTCGGCAACTTCGCGACCGCGTTCGCCGACCAAACCGATGACGTTCACGTCGGCGTCGGTGTGGCGTGCGATTTGACCGAGCAACATGGACTTGCCGACGCCAGCGCCCGCAAAGATGCCCATGCGCTGGCCTTCACCGACGGTGACCAGTCCGTCGATGGCACGCACGCCCAGTGAGAGCGGACGACGAATGCGCTGCCGAAGCAAGGGATCCGGAGCCGCCCGATCGATCGACCATTCTTCGGTCGCGCCTGCAAGAGGCCCCGCCCCGTCCATCGGCTGGCCGAGGCCATCGAGCACGCGCCCCAAGAGACCCTCCCCAACACGAATCACGAAAGGCCGGCCCGTCGGGCTAACGACGGCATCCGGTCCGATGCCGACGATGGGCCCGAGCGGCATCAGGACGACTTCATCGCCGCGAAAGCCAACGACCTCGGCCTGCACACGCGAAGCAGCCTGCCCAGATAGCGTATCCACGTCGATGGTCACCATCTCGCCAACCCGCACGCCGGGAACGGCAGCGCGAACCACGAGACCCGTGACTTCGGTAACTCTACCTACGATACGCAGTGGATTGGCCTTGTCGAGCGCGCTGAGCGCCTCGGAAAGCTCGACCAAAACAGGACCGTCGCTGTCCGCCATCGCAGGACCTCAGGAACGCTTGCGGACCGTCCGCAGCGCGCGCTCGAGGGCATCGAGCTGGGTGGCCAGCCTGCCATCGACACGGCCCACCGGCGTATCGACGACGCAGCCCGAACGTCCCACCGTCGGATCGCTTGCAAGTTGAACATCCAAGGCGGAAATGTCCTGCGGCCAGCGGGAGCGGCCGGCTTCGACCGCCGCGCGGTCATCCGGATGCACACGCAGGACAATCGGCCCGGAATGGGCCCGGCAGATCGCGAGCGCTTGGCTGGCAATATCACGCATGACCGAAGCGTCGAGCTCGACGGCGCGTCCGACGATCTTCTCGGCCATCTTGCGCGCGAGCACCATTGCGGCGTCCGTGGCTGCCATGCGCTCTGCCTCGGCTGCAAGGCGCGCGGCCACCAGAATCTCGGTCACCTGGGCCGCCACCGCTTCGCTGTTTGGCCCAGGCGCCGCCGCTTTCGACGAAGCAGGCGCGGCGAGCGCGTCTGCCTTGACGATGCGACCCATGACGACCTCTAGCGCTCGGCTTCCTTGCTGCCAACCACGGTCAGATTCATGCCGATCTGAACGGAAACCGGCTTGCCATCCACGATGACGGTGGTCTTGCCGTTGTAATACCAACCGAACGAACCGGTCGAGAATTCGCGTTTGTCGGCGATCAATTCAGATCCGCCGATGGTGACTTTCACCGGCTCGGCTTTTTCGAGAAATTGCGTCTTCGAGAGCGGACAAGGTGATTTGGCCATGGCGCGACGCTATCACGAGAGGCGAGGACACCCAAGCACGCCGTCAATCGCAGGACTCACCGAGGAGCATGCGGCCGAGCTCGACGGGCAGACGACCAGCGACCTTCGCGAGCGCGCTTGCATGCTGGGTCTGAAGCTCCGCTCGCAAGGCGAGAACACCCACCTGGCGAAGGCGTTCGATCGGCGTCCGCGGCACCTCGCCGCGTATCGCCTCGACCAAGGTCACAGCGGCATCGTGCACAAGTTTCGGCGGCGGCTCCCGCACTGCTGCGAGGATCTGTTGCGCCCAGGGCTCGCCGACCGACGCCATCGCCCGTGCACGGACGGTGGGCGCAGAGCCGGACAGGGACTGCCCGACGGTGCGCGCGCCCATGCGAGTCACCTCGGCGAGCAACTCGTCGAAGCTAAGCTGACAGAGCGAGGATGCAAGACCGTCACCGTCGCTTCCGCAAAGCGGGACAAGCTCGGCGAAGGCAAGGCGTACAATCTCGCGCTGGACTGGCAGCGGTGCCGTTCCTGCCGATGCGGAGCCGCGCATACCGAGGATGGGCTGCAATAGTTCGGGCAGAGCGCTACGTACGATGGTCACGATGTGCTCGGGCTCATTCGCTAGGGCGTGGGCGATCCAGCTCGGATGCAGATCCTCGATCCCGCGTGGCAAGACCTCGGCCAAGGAGCCTTGCACGCCGACCCCGAACCGCCCAGCTTCGTCCGAATTCTCCAGTTGCTGCCAGAGCTTGGCGCAAATCGACCGACGCTCGGGCAGAAGGTACGCGAGTCCCGCCTCGCCCACCGCCAGTGCGCGCAACGCACAGACGATGCCGTAGGCCTCTTCATCGACAGGTCCGATTTCCACGGGTTCGCCTGCAGCGTGGCCGCCCATCTGCGCAGCGTAGCGCAAGATGAACTAAGGCGCCTAGCGCGACTTCGTGCTATGTCTCCCGGCCCGTTATGAGCAGTTCCACTGATTCGAGTAATCCCATGTCCGAGTCCCCACAACCTCGCCGCAATGAAGTGCGCAATATCGCCATCATCGCCCACGTCGATCACGGAAAGACGACGCTGGTGGATGGATTTCTTCGCCAAGCCGGCAGCTTCCGAACCGGCGAGGTCGTCGCCGATTGCGCGATGGACTCGAACGATCTCGAACGCGAACGCGGCATTACCATTTTGGCGAAGTTCACCGCCATTACCTGGAAAGGCATTCGCGTAAACATCGTCGATACTCCCGGCCACGCCGACTTCGGCGGCGAAGTCGAGCGGGTGCTCAAGATGGTCGACTCGGTTCTGCTGCTCGTGGACGCCTTCGAAGGCCCCATGCCGCAAACCCGCTTCGTCACGCGCAAGGCGCTGGCGCTGGGACTGCGGCCGATTCTCGTCGTGAACAAGATCGACCGCGTGGGCTGCGATCCCGACGGCGCGGTCAATGACACCTTCGATCTGTTCTGCGCGCTTGGTGCCAACGAAGAGCAGCTCGACTTCCCGGTCATCTATGCGTCCGGGCGCGAGGGCTACGCCATCAAGCATCTGACCGACGAGAAGACGGATCTCACGCCGCTGCTCGATTTGATCATCGACGCCGTGCCGCCGCCCATCGCCGATGTCGAAGGACCGCTGGCCATGCACGTTGCGACGCTCGACTACGACGACTACCTGGGCTACGTGGCCATCGGCCGCATGCAGTCGGGTCGGGTGCGCCAAGGCGATCGCGTGCTGTGCGTGCACCGCGATGGCGCGCGGGAAGATTTCCGCGTGGCCAAGATCCTCGGTTATCAGTCGCTCAAACGCTTCGAGCTCTCCGAGGCGGTGGCGGGCGACATCTGCGCCATCACCGGTATGCAAGATCTCACGGTCGGTGAGACCATCACCGAAGTAGCGCGCCCCATCGTCTTGCCGCTGCTCGAAATCGAAGAGCCGACGGTGAAGATGCAATTCATCTCCAACAACGGCCCGTTCGCAGGCAAAGAGGGCAAGTTCGTGACCTCGCGCAACCTGCGCGAGCGTTTGTTCAAAGAGCTGAAGTCGAACGTCGCTTTGCGCGTGCTCGAAACCGCGTCGCCCGACACCTACGAGGTCCTCGGCCGCGGCGAGCTGCATCTCTCGGTGCTCATCGAGACCATGCGCCGCGAAGGCTACGAGCTGATGGTCTCGCAGCCGCAGGTCATCTTCAAAGACGGGCCGAACGGCGAGAAGCTGGAGCCGTACGAGGATGTGGTCATCGACGTCGACGAGAACTACACGGGCGCCGTCATCGAAGAGCTGGGTCGTCGCGGCGGGCGAATGCAGGAAATGGGTCCCGAAGGCGAAGGGCGCATGCGGCTCGAATACGCCATGCCGGCGCGTGGTCTCATCGGCTACCGCTCGCAGTTCCTCACGGACACGCGAGGCACCGGCATCATGCACCACAACTACAGCCACTACGGCCCCTACGGCGGCGTCTTCAAGGGCCGGCCGAGCGGCGTGCTCATCGCGCAGGATCCAGGCACCACCAATACCTACGGCCTGTTCTATTTGCAGGAGCGCGGCGCGCTTTTCTTGGGGCCGACCGTACCCATCTATGGCGGTCAGATCGTCGGGCTGCACGCGCGCAACAACGACCTCATCGTCAATCCCTCGAAGGCGAAGAAGCTGACCAACATCCGCACCACCTCGGCGGACGAGAAGCTCTTTCTCACGCCGCCCATCGAGCTGACCCTCGAAGCGGCGCTCGAGCTCATCAACGAGGACGAGCTGGTCGAGGTCACGCCGAAGAGCATTCGTTTGCGCAAGCGCATCCTCGATCACAACGAGCGCAAGCGCGTGGAAAAGGCACGCGACCAAGGCAACGAGGCCTAGCAGGCGCCGTGAAAAAGCTGCTCGGCAGGGTCATCCTGGGGATCGCGGCTGGCGTCGCGATCTACGTTGGCTTTTCCGTGTGGGCCGACGCCCGCAGCGTGGGCCGCGCGCTGGCCGAGTTTCGGTGGTTGATTGCCCTCGGTGCCCTTGGCTTGGCATCGCTGAACTACCTCGTGCGTTTCGCCCGCTGGCACTATTACTTGAAAGTGCTCGGGCTGAGCGTGCCGCCCGGCCACAGCTTGCTGGTGTTTCTGGGCGGCTTTTCGCTGACCGTCACGCCGGGCAAGCTGGGCGAAGTCGTGAAGGCCTTTTTGCTGCGCGAATCCCATGGAATTCCCGCGACGCGCACCGCCCCTATCGTCATCGCCGAGCGATTCACCGATCTCGTCGGGCTTCTGCTGCTTGCCTGCGTGGGGATCTTCACCTTCAAAGCCGATCCGCGCTTCCTCATCGTGGGCGCCGGCCTCATCGGCTTTGGCCTCATCGTCGTGTCGGTCGCCTCCATCGCGAGGTTCTTCCTGCGCGTTGCCGCACGCGTGCCTTTGGTCAGCAAGATCACGCCCAAGCTCGCGGAAGCACACACGACGACTGCGGCGCTGCTGCGTCCGCGGCCACTCTTCCTCGGCGTTTTGCTATCCGTCGTCAGCTGGTTCTTCGAATGCACCGCTTTCTGGGCAATCGTGCACGGGTTCGCGGGCGCCTCCGTCAACCTGCAAGCCGCGACCTTCATCTATGCGTCCATGACCGTGGCCGGCGCGCTTTCGTTTCTCCCGGGCGGACTCGGCGTGACCGAAGCCGGCATGCTCGCCATGCTCGCCCAGTTGGGCTCCGGCTGCGGCCGTAGCGTGGCTGCGGCGGCGACGTTCGTCACTCGCCTCTGCACCCTGTGGTTTGCGGTGCTCGTCGGCGTCGTCGCCTTGCTCCTCTTCGCGAAGAAAACGCATATCACGGTCCAGATCCCCGAAAAAGCGCAGGGCTAGAAAGTCCGCCAGCGTAAGCGGCGATGCTGCCGGCTTATTACTCTCCACCAAGACCGTAATATTCATTACAGTCTCGGGTCGCACTTTTTGCGTACGAAATTCCCTAAAGGTCTCCGGGACTTCTGTCGAACCGTCTGTCACCTGTTCTTCTAAACTCACCATCTAGACAGACAAGGACGTGTCCCATGGCAGAAGAGCTACGCATCAACCTCTACAAGATCACGCGTGGTGCTTGCCGGAAGCTTCCCGGCCCGTGCCCTCATGCGATGTGCCGCTTCAACCTGACCGCTGAGCGTCGCGATAACCGCGGCGCCAAGCCGGCCGAGATGCATCTGCCCATCGTACACGAGGCGTGTGCCCTCGAGGCAGCGGAGCTGGGTGGTATGACGCTCGAAGAGATCGCCATTCGCCTGTCGCTCACGCGCGAACGCGTTCGTCAAATCGAGTTGGGTGCGCTCAAGAAGTTGTGGGCGCGGCTCAACGACCAGCCGGCGCATCAAAACGAGCAGCCTGCTGCGGCCCCTGCCCTTCGCCGAACGTCGCGAGTCGCGGCCTAACCAGCCAGCGGCTAGCGCAAACCGTCGGGCTGCAGGCCTACTGCCGCAGCTCGACGGAAATAGCCATCGCTACATTCGCAACCCAACTCTGGTTGGGCAGCTGCCCAGCCAGATTGACGACCAAGACGATCCGACGTTGTTCAGTCGAGCTTGGCTTAAGCAGCGAAAGAATATCGACCGGCTCGGCTAGCGGCACGAGAAAGGTCGGTCCGACTTGGCCATCTCCACGGCGCACGTAGTCCGCAATCTCGACTTGGCGAACTGTCTTAGTTTCTTGCGAGGTACTGCTCTTGAGCGGCACCAGGGCCGTGGCACGCAGTTCTCGGATAAACGAAAGATCCGAGACGCCGCTCTTGGCCGTGAGTGTGAGCTGATTCAGCTTCACGGAAACCAGGTTGCTTTGTGCCTCGAGGTTTTGGTTGGCGCCGAGCTGACTGCTGTCGAAGTTGAAGGTGAACGTCACCGAGGACAGGCCTGCCGCTGGCGGTACCGAGACATCCGGGCCAGTCACCGTCACGTTGTCGAATTTCGCATCGACAATGGGCGAGCAAGCGGCGGCCCACGCAAGCAGCAAGAGTCCCAAGACGCGCGCGATCATTCGCATGTCATCCGCCGCCTCCGAACAAATACACGATCCCAGCCTTCGCGGACAACGTGAACGCACGAAACTCTCCGTCCTGCGTGAAGCTGAGGCTGGTGTTGGTCTTGCTGTCCACGACCACGGCCTTGGGCGCACGCACGGTTCCGATGAGGTAGGTCGCTCCACCATGCAGGTAAAGCGTGAATCCACCCACGACATAGTCGAAGCCCAGGTGCGCGTTCAAGTAGGTATATCCCAGCTCTTGCACGTACGGGTTCACCCACGCTGGCACACTGAAAAACGTGCGAATCACCGAGGTGGTCGGCGCGACGCTGCGACGCCCAACTTCGAAGCTGAACGATGGACCCCAGCCGAGCGGCACGAAGGCCAGCCCGCCCCGGTAGAGGCCGAGCAGCTCGGGCTCGCTCAGCGACGTGATGCCGAGCGCGGCATTGATCCGAAGCCAATCTACCGGCGAAAGAACAAGACCCAAGGTTAGCCCATCGGGCACGCCCACATCCGTGCCCAAGCCGAGGTAGTGCCGCCCGGGCCTGCTGGGCCGAATCGCCTGCGCGGCCGCCACTCCTGCGGGCTCACCCGAAGACCGAACCGATGGCGGAGCAGGCACCAAGGCAGGCGCCGGAGCAGCCACCGACAATGGCGGCGTCGCCCTCGCTGGGTACGCTGGCGTGGGCGGCACCGGAGGAGCGGAAAGCTTCGGTGCGATCGGCGCGGGAGACGCAGGCGCCGCTGCCGCCGCCGGAGACTCGGCCGATCGCCGAATCGGCGTATAGGTCACCGGCCCGACAGTCACGGATGGAGTCTGCTGCCCGGCGGTGAAAACGGCCGCGGGGACATCCGCCGCATAGCCATCCGCAACCAGCACGCAAGACACGAGACCAGCGAGCACACCGCGCGCAAGCCATCGTCCCTTAAGCTGTGCCATGCCTTCAGCATAACACTGAGCGTGCCAGCCCGTGGCCCGGGCACCGTCCACGTTTACGGTTCAGTGAGAAGCCGCACAGTGCTACTTCGGCATGGTACAGCTTCGTACGCCGGCGGACGGCAGATAGCATTCGACGACGTAGTCACGAATCATGCGGTCGGTATTGAAGCGCCAACCGAGGGTGCGAATGGCGCGCTTGATATACGCCACCCAACCATGCGGCACCCCCTGCTCGTCCTGATTGTAGTAAAGCGGCACGACCTCGCTTTCGAGCACGCTGTACAGCGACTGCGCGTCTCGGTGATCTTGCTCGGCCACATCGACGTGGCAGACCCCGTTGCCAATCGCGAAGCCATTGAGCCCGTCATACGCCTCGGCCCACCAGCCGTCGAGAACCGAAAGATTGAGCCCGCCATTGAGGAGCACCTTCTCGCCGCTGGTGCCGCTCGCTTCTTGCGGCCGGCGCGGCGTATTCAGCCACACGTCGACGCCCTGAACCAGATGCCGAGCAATGTTGATGTCGTAGTCCTCGACGAACACGATGCGCGAGCGCAGCTCGGGCGTCAGGCTCGCCTGCACGACCGCCTTGAGGACATCCTGTCCCGGGTGATCCGCCGGGTGCGCCTTGCCAGCGAACACGATTTGCACGGGGCGATCGTGGTTGCACACGATGCGCTTGAGCCGCTCCACGTCCGTGAATAGGAGGTTTGCTCGCTTGTACGTGGCAAAGCGGCGCGCGAAGCCGATGGTCAGCGCATCCGGGTCGAGGGCCGTCGCGGCCGCGCGGACGAGCTCGTCGCTGTAGTCGTTCATCTTGCGCTGACTTGCGACTTCCCGCCGGACGAAGTTGACGAGGTTGGCGCGCAGCACGCGATGGGTTTCCCACAGCTCGGCGTCGGGAATATTCTCGACGCGGGCCCACATGGCAGGGTCGGTGAGATTGTCGGCCCAGGTGGGACCGATACGCCGGGTGTAAAGCTCCTGCATGGCCGGCGCGAGCCAGGTTCGCGCGTGAACGCCGTTGGTAATATGACCGACCGGGACCTCGTCTTCCCGGTGGTGCGGCCACAAAGCCTGCCAGGCCCGGCGGGTCACACGGCCGTGCAGGCACGAGACGGCATTCGCGTAGCGCGACATTTTGAAGGCCAGTACCGTCATGCACAACGCTTCCTGGTCGTCCTCGGGACGCACGCGCCCAAGCGCCAAGAAGTCCTTGCGCGACAGCCGCAGGGACAAGCGGAGCGGCTCCAGGTACTCATCGACGAGATCCGGCGCAAAGCGATCGTGTCCGGCATCGACCGGCGTGTGCGTAGTGAAGACCGTCGACTGCGCCACATCCTGGGCGACGTCGGCAAAGGAGCCGCCGGTTTCGATCATCCGCAGGCGCGCAAACTCGAGCGTCGCGAAGGCACTGTGGCCCTCGTTGAGGTGAAGGCCGCTCCAGTCGAAGCCACAGGCCCGCAAGGCGCGGATGCCGCCCACGCCCAGTAGCAGCTCCTGGCGAATGCGCACGCGCTGGTCGCCGAAGTAAAGGCGCGCCGCCAGCGCGCGGTTTTCGGCGCTGTTTCCGTCGACATCGGTGTCGAGCAGAAGAAGCTGATTGCGGCCAACGTTCACCTGCCAGATCTGGGCAAGCAAACGTTCATGGCCAAGTGGGACGTCGATGACGAGCGGCTTGCCGTCCGGCCCCACCCGCAGCGTGGTCGCCAGGTACTCGATGGGCGCGCCCACGTACTCCGCGTGTTGCTGCCCTTCCCTATCGATGTGCTGGCGAAAATAGGATTCGCGATAGAAAAGCCCCACTGCGACCAAGGCCAGCCCGAGATCCGACGCCGTCTTCAGATGGTCGCCAGCCAGCACACCGAGACCGCCGCTGTAGATGGGCAGCGACTCGTGAATACCAAATTCCGCGGAAAAATAGGCGACCGGACGCACCCGCAATGGCGCCGCGTGGGTTTCGGCCCAGGTCGGTGCCGTGGGCGAAACATAGGCACGAAACTCGCGGTACCCACGGTCGATGCGCGCGCGAAGAGCCGCATCGGCCGCAAGCTCCTCGAGCCTTTCGCGCGACAGGCGTTTCACCACCATCAACGGGTTGTGCCTCGAAGCGCGGAAGGCTTCGCGATCGATATCGCGAAACAGTTTGATCACGGATGGGTTCCAGGCCCACCACATGTTCATCGAGAGCTCGTAGAGCTGCTGCGCGACTTTTTCGGCGGGTGTCATCGCGAAAAGAGTGTTGCACAAAGAGCGCCGGGAACCAATTCGAGGATATAATGCCGGCGAAAAAGACCATGGACGAACCACGTTTACTCGCTTTCATCATGGCTGGTGGCAAAGGGGAAAGGCTTTTCCCGCTCACGCGTGACCGTGCCAAGCCGGCTGTTCCGTTCGGCGGACGTTATCGGATCATCGACTTCGTGCTCTCGAACATGCACAACTCGGGTATCCGCGCCATCTACGTTCTGACCCAGTACAAGGCACAGTCGCTGGTCGAGCACGTCCAGCACGTGTGGGGCACGCGAAGTACGCACGCCGACTTCGTCACCATCGTGCCCGCACAGATGCGCATGGGCGAAAGCTGGTACCGTGGCACCGCCGACTCGATTCATCAGAACTTTCACCTCGTCGAGGATTTCCGTCCTGACGTAGTGGTCGTGTTCGGCGCCGACCACGTCTACAAGATGAACGTGCGGCAAATGGTGGACTTCCACATCGCCAAGTCGGCGCTGGCGACTATTGCCTGCCTGCCGGTGCCGATCAGCGAGGCGTCCCAGTTCGGCATCGTCGAGACCGACGCCGAAGGCCGCGTGATCGGTTTCCAGGAAAAACCTACCAGCAACGTGGTCTCGATTCCCGGCAATCCCGCCATGGCGCTCGCGTCGATGGGCAACTACACGTTCGCGCCGCTACCGCTGCACGACACGCTCGAGTCCGATTCTCAACAAGACACGCACCACGACTTCGGCAAAAACATTCTGCCCTCGCTGCTCAAGACCGGACGCGTGTTCTGCTACGACTTTTCCACCAACCGTATCCCGGGCGTAACCGAAAAAGGCGAGCTGGCGTACTGGCGAGACGTAGGAACCATCGAGGCCTACTACGAAGCCAACCTGGATCTGAAGAACGTCCAGCCGCACTTCAACCTTTACAACTGGGAATGGCCCATCGTCAGCGTGAACCATCCCGATCCGCCGTCGAAGCTGGTCTTCGATGACGAACGCCGCCGCGGCCTGCTCGTCCAATCGATCATGTCCAGCGGCTGCGTGATCGCCGGAGGCTTCGTCAAAGACAGCGTGCTTGGTCGCAATGTTTGGGTCGACGAAGGCGCCGAAGTTCGCGATTCCATCCTTTTCGACAACGTCCACGTCGGCAAAGGCGCGCGCATTCAGCGCGCCATCATCGACAAGAACGTGCGCGTGGCCCCCGGCGACCACATCGGTCACGACCTGGCGCGGGACGCGGTTCGCCACCACGTCAGCCAAGGCGGCATCACCGTGGTGGGCAAAGCCCGCGACACCTGGCTCACGCGCGCGCGGAATTTCTAAACGAAAAGGATCGCCATGACCGGCGGGCCCACGCACCCGCTCACGTGCAAATACCACCCTTCCACGGTACAGTCCGCCAGCCGATGAAGAAACGCTTGCCCATCGCGCTGGTCGTCCACGGTCACTTCTACCAGCCGCCGCGCGAGAACCCTTGGACCGACGAAGTCCCGCGCGAGCCGAGCGCGGCACCGTTCCACGACTGGAACGCGCGCATCCACGCCGAGTGCTATCGCGCCAATGCCTATGCGCGCATCTACGGGCCGAGGCAGCACGTCGCCTCCATCGTGAACAACTACGCGGCGACGTCGTTCGACATCGGTCCTACCCTCGCCCGCTGGCTCGCCCGCCACGACGGCCAAGTCATGCGACGGATAAGGCAAGGCAACGACGACCAGCGGAAACGCCTCGGTGCCGGCGGGGCGATGGCCCAGGTGTGGGCGCATCCCATCGCGCCGCTGCTTTCGCCGCGCGATTTGCGCACGCAGATCCGCTGGGGCAAGGTCGACTTTCGCCTTCGTTTCGGGCACAACGCTGCCGGCATGTGGTTGCCCGAGACGGCCGCCAACCCGGCCACGCTTGCCGCGCTCATCGACGCCGGCATCGCCTACACGATCGTCGCCCCCGAACAGATCGAGGCGGTGCGGTCGGACGGCGGACCTTGGCAGACCGTCACCACCGACACGGTCGATACCGGGCGGCCCTACCATTTTTCGCATCCCGACGGCTCGGGTCGCAGCATTGCCATCGGCGTCTTCGACGGACCCCTTTCGCGTGATCTCGCGTTCGGCAATGCCACGCGCGATGCCGCCGGTTTTCTCGAAGCCATGCGCCGCTCGGCCGAGCGCTCGAAAGTCACGGACAGGCCACTCGTGTTGGCGGCCTCGGACGGCGAGCTTTACGGACACCACAAGAAGTTTGCCGACCTCACGCTCGCCTATGCCGTGAACGTCGCGGCGTCCGCGCAAGACATCGAAGTGACCAATCTCGAGGCGTACCTCGCCAAGAAACCACCGACCTGGGAAGCCCGGTTGCGCCCCGGGCCGGACGGCGAGGGCACGGCGTGGAGCTGTTCGCACGGGCTCGGCCGCTGGCAACGCGACTGCGGATGCCGCATGCACGATGTGAAGGGCAGCAGCCAAGCCTGGCGCGGCCCCCTGCGCCAGGCCCTCGATCTGCTGCGCGACGGTGCCGTGACGTTTTTCGAAGAGGACGCTGCCGATCTCTTCGTCGATCCGTGGGTCGCTCGCGATGCCTACGGCGAGTTCATCGACGAAGCACCCGAGTTGCGCAAGAAGCGCCTGAGACCGTACGGTCGCCCGTCTCTCCGCAATGGTAGCGCCGGCTCGCTGTCGCGCGCCCTCCTGCACATGGAGATGCAGCGCTCGCTACTGCTCATGTACGCCAGCTGCGCCTGGTTCTTCGACGACATCGCGGGGACCGAGGCGGCGATCGCGCTGCGCCGAGCGGCCCACGCCATGGATTTGTGGAAAGACCTGGGCGGCAAACCGCCCGAGAAAGCGTTCGTCGAGGTGCTGGCGCAAGCGCGAAGCAACGATCCGGCGCTGGGCTCGGGCGCCGATGCCTTCGCGCGGGCGTGCGAGGATCGGGTGACGGCCGAGAGCGCCACAGCACGCGCAGCATTTTCGACCCTCGCGTCGATGGCCTCGGACGATGGCGTCTCGCCGGGCTTTGCGGTCGAGATGGCGGGTTCACCCAAGCCACGCCTGCGCAGCGAAATCAAAGGCAAGGCCGAGGTCACGCATCGGCGGACGGGCGGACGGAAGAACATCGCGTTTTCGGCCAGCTACGATGGCAAGTCGTCCTTCCTTTGCCGAATGCCCGGCAAGCAGCTCGGACTCGACGACCTCGACGACGAAGCACGACAGGCCCTGCGCTTCGGTGCCCTGGTCCGCATGGCGGCCAGCGCGCGCGGGACGTCGGGCTGCCGCGCCTTTCTCGGCGTCGCCGACAAGCTCGGCGCCTGCACGCTCAGCGAGCAAGCGGCGCTCGACGGGCTGCTCGCGCGGGTGCTCGGAACGTACTTGGAAAACGGGCTGCGCAAAGGCGCGGATTACGTCGACTGGTCGCTCGCTCGAAAGCTAGCCAATCGAGCGAGCGCCGTGCAAGCGAACGACGATTGGCGGCGCGTGCAGGAGATTGTCTGGGAGCATCTCGAAGCCCTTCGCGGCGGCACCAAGGTGCTGCCGCAAGCGCTGCTCGACTTGGCGACGCGCCTCGAGCTCGTCGAGAATACGGCCGCCGCCTCGACTGCGAAGTAACCAGGAGAGCCACCGGCCCGCTACGGTCGCGCCATCTTCTCGCAAAGAGCCATGCCGGCCACCGGCGCGCCCGCCACGAGACGTCCGGTCTGGTAGTCGCCTTCGGCAACCTCATTTCCGTCCGCATCCCACTGCTTCCACTTGCCGACCTTGACGCCCGCGGTGAACTGGCCCTGCACCCATAGCTTGCCGTCCCGATGCCAGGCGGCGAACGAACCCTCGGATCGGCCCTCGTGAAAGGCGCAACTCTGCCGGGGCTTCGTCGTGCCACCGTGCCATTCGATCCACTGCGCACGCGATCTGTCGGGTGTCTCGCACCAGACTGATTTGCCGGCCTCCGACCGGGTTAGCACCTCGTGCATTCCTTTCGGGCAAAAAGGTGAAGCTGGCTGCCTTCTGCAAGCCGTGCTCCCCAAGAGCCCAACCGCCAACACCCATCGCAGGATCGTCATCGGCCGCCACATCAGGTTCTCCTGAGCCTGAGCATCGGCAGGAGCGGCAAGAATATCAAGCTCGTACGACTGCCTCGGCATATTCTGGGGATGATGCCAACACCGGTCAGCCGTTCCCCTCGTCTGTCGGTGGTCGTCATGGCCTTCAACGAAGCGGCGAGCCTGCAGGCCACGGTGAGCGAAATTCATACCGAATTGGTCCGGCTCGGCGAAAGCTACGAAGTCCTCATCATCGATGACGGCAGTACGGATGGCACGAGCACGATTGCGGAAGGTCTGGCGAGCGCGCTGCCCGGCGTTCGCGTTCACCGCCACGCCACGAACCGCGGACTCGGCGGCGTCTACCGGACCGGCTTCGCCGAAGCGCGCGGCGACTTGCTGACCTTCTTCCCTGCCGACGGCCAATTCGCCGCGACGCTCATCGCGGACTACCTCGCTGCCATCGAGGGTGCCGACATGGTCCTGGGAACGCTGCCCGAGCGCGACGACTCGATTGCAGGCAAGCTCTTGTCCAAGGCCGAACGCGTGCTTCTGCGCGCCCTCTTCCGAAATTTTCCACGCTTCCAGGGCATCCTCATGTTCCGGCGCAGTCTGCTCGGCCGCACGCCCCTGGTGTCGCAAGGGCGAGGCTGGACCGTGCTGATGGAGCTCATCTTGCGCCAAGCGCGCAGCGGTGCCCGCATCAAGAACATTGCCATCACCGTGCGGCCGCGCAGCCACGGGAGCTCGAAGGTGAACAACCTCCGCAGCATCGTTTCGAACCTGCGCCAGGTGCTGGGCCTGCGCCTCTATCTGTGAGCGCGGCGGCGCCCAAATTCTACGTCCCACGCATGGCGCGCAAGCGACGAATGCGTTCTTCGGTCGGTGGGTGCGTCGAAAACAAGGAGAGCACCGACGCCATCACGCCGGAACGCAAGGGATTGACGATGAACAGATGCGCGGTCGCAGGTCCCGCGAACTCGTAGGGCAGAACGCGCTTCGAGTCCTCCAGGCGCTCAAGCGCGTCGGCAAGCGCATCCGGATTGCCGGTCAGTGCTGCTCCGGTAGCGTCCGCTCCGTATTCGCGCGAGCGACTGATGGCCAGCTGAACCAGCATGGCGATGAAGGGAGCCAGGAGTGCCCAAGCCAGCGCGCCCGCCGCGCTTGCTCCACCCTCGTCGTCGTCGCGCCGACCGGCGAAGAGGAGCGACCATTGAATGGCGTGCCCCGCTGCCGCCACCACGCCAGCCACCGCCGCGGCGATGGTCGCGATGAGAATGTCGCGATTCCGCACGTGCGACATTTCGTGGGCAATCACGCCTTCGAGCTCGCGTTCGCTCAGGATTTGCAGCAGGCCTTCCGTCACGGCGACCACCGCGTGCTCGGGGTTGCGCCCGGTCGCAAAGGCATTCGGCGATTCAGACGGAATGAGGTAGACGCGCGGCTTGGGAATGCCGGCTCGCTCGGCCAGCCGCTCCACGACGCGATGGAGACTGGGCGCTTCCGCGAGACCCACTTCTCGTGCCCGATGGGCCAAAAGAGCGATTCGGTCCGAGAACCAATACATCACGAAGTTCATCACGAGCCCGATGGAGGCAAACAGGAACATGCCCTGCGTGCCGCCCATGAGCTGGCCGCCAATGGCCAGCAGCGCCACGAGAAACGCCATGAACAAGGCGGTTCGCACGTAGTTGGCGCCGAGCCCGAGGTTCTTGGTCATGTGCAAAGAGTACGCACGCCAGGCGGCAGGTCAAACCTCGCCCGCGGTCAATGGATACAGGGGACGAAGGGGCGCAGGTGCACCCGCTCGACCGCAATCGCGCCTCCCAGGATTGGTTCACCTTGACGGGCGAACCACGCCGGATCGTCCGTCGTGGCAAATCGTCGCTGACCTCGACGCGACAGACGCTGCTCCATTTCTGGATGGCGGCGCAGCCAATCGGCCAGCCGCTCGGCGACGAGATCGCCTTGATCCAAAATTTCCACCTGGGACGGAACGATGGACGCAATTCCCCGCCGCAGCAGCGGATAGTGCGTGCACCCGAGCAAGAGTCGCGTTGGCACATCAGGCTGCGCGAACAATGGGTCGAGGTATTTGTGCAAGAAGTAGTCGACGCCCGAGCCCGAGGTCTCGCCCGCTTCAACGAGGGGAACCCACAGCGGGCACGCCTGCTGAATGAGGCGAAGGCGAGGCGCGAGCTTCGCCAGCTCCAAGGCGTAGGAGCCGGATCGGACGGTCCCGACGGTCCCCAACACGGCGACGGTTCCCTCGGCCAAGGACGGCAACGACGGGTGCGTAACGCCGGGGATCGCACCCGGTGGAAGACCGGCCAGCGCTTCCGCCGACGGCCGAACCACGCCCAAAATGCGACGGTCCGGGCGATGCGCCGGCAAATGCCGCTGCTGCAGGGTCCGCAACGCTTGCGCCGACGCTGTATTGCACGCCACGACGACCAGCGGGCAGCCGGCGTCGAACAGGCACTCGACCGCCTCGCGCGTGAAGTTGTGAACGACTTCCAAGCTGTGTCCGCCGTAAGGCGCGCGAGCGCTGTCGCCGAGGTAAAAGTAATCGTACTCGGGCAGGCGCGCGACCAGCGACCGCAGCACCGTCAGCCCGCCGAAACCCGAGTCAAAAACCCCGATCACGACGACCCTCCTAGGCGACGCGCCAGGCGGTTCCCGTCGGGCCGTCCATGAGCTCGACGCCGGTCATCTTGAGCTCGGCGCGAATCTCGTCGGCGCGCTTGAAATCCTTGGCGGTGCGAGCCGCGGTTCGCTCGGCGATTTTTGCCTCGACCGCAGCAGGATCGATCCCGCGTCGCACGCACAGTCGCCCCCGCCGTGCGAGCAAGAATTCCGGCGGTGGCCGCCGCATGATCCCCAACGTCTCGCCGATGGTCCGCGCATCCCGCGCGATGGCCGCCAAGGTCAGCTGCCGCTGCGGCTTGGGCATGGCCTTCGCGTCGTCCAGCAGCTTGTTGGCCCGCACGAACGCTTCGTAGAGGTGGCCGATGGCCGCGGCGGTGTTGAAGTCGTCGTCCATCGCCGCGCCGACGCTGGTGGCCAGCTCGGATGGCGGAAGCTTGTCGGTAATATTACCGAGCGGCGCAAGGAACGCGTCCAGCCGCTCCAGCGTTCGGTAGAAATAGTCGAGCCGGGCCTCGGCTTCGTCGAGATCGGGATAGACCGCCGCGCCGGCAGCATCGCGGGCAATCGTGAAATTGACCGGGCTGCGGTAGTGCACGCTGATGAGCAAGAGTCGCAACGCTTCGAGGTCGTGGGTCTCGGCTACCTTGCGAATGGTGACGACGTTGCCCAGCGACTTCGACATCTTCTCGCCGCCGAAGTTCACCATCCCCGAGTGCATCCAGTGGCGAGCAAAAGAGCCGAAGGCGCCCTCGGATTGGGCGATCTCGTTTTCGTGGTGCGGGAAGATCAAATCGGATCCGCCGCCATGAATATCGAAAGAATCGCCCAAGTACCGATGGGCCATGGCCGAGCACTCGATGTGCCAGCCCGGCCGTCCGGGTCCCCACGGGCTCTCCCACGCCGGCTCGCCGGGCTTGGCGCCTTTCCACAGCGTGAAATCGAGCGGGCTGCGTTTGTGCTCGCCGATCTCGATGCGCGCCCCCGACTGAAGAGCGTCCGGGCTTTGCCCCGAGAGCGCGCCGTAGCGCGGGAATCCCGCCACCGAATAGTAGACGTCGCCCTCGGCGGCGTAGGCAAGGCCACGCTCTTCCAGACGCCGGATGACGTCGATCATGTCCTGGATGTGCTCGGTGGCGCGCGGCTCGGCGTCGGGCAGGGCGACGCCCAGCGCGGCCATGTCCGCGGTCATGGCGTCGGCGTAGAAGCGCGCAACCTCGGCGGCGGTCTTGCCCTCGGCGTGACCGCGGCGAATGATCTTGTCGTCGACGTCGGTAATATTACGCACCAGACGGACTTGCAAGCCACCCTGGCGCAAGTGTCGGGCAATGACGTCGAACGCGACCAGGGTGCGGGCGTGTCCGACGTGGCACAGGTCGTACACGGTCACGCCGCACGCGTAGATGCCGACCTTACCCGGTTCGCGCAGTTGCAGTTCGACCTTGGCTCGCTGTCGGGTGTCGTAGATTCTTTGCATTCGAAAACCGTTAGGCGCGTGCACGGAGCGCTAGAAGATTGACGGCCGCAAAGCCGAGCAAGAAGATCGCGACGATGAGAATCTTGAAGTGATCGCGTGGACTCTCGCCCTCGCGAAGCAAGAACGCGTCGTCGGGAATCTGCACCGTGGCCAAGGTCCGAACCGCGAGGATTTGGCTCATCGGCAAGTCCATCGCCTGCCCCGCTAGTTGAAGGCGGAGCGAATCCTGGCCGGCAGTAAGCCCGGCGACGGTCGACGTGTGCGTCACCCGGGCTGGTCGAAAACGCACGTTCTCGTCCAGCTCGGAAAGCGCCTGCATCGCCTGGTCGCGCTTGTCAGCCGGGAAGGTCGCTACCACCGCGATGCTCTTCGCATCCGTTGCCTTGGCCGCGTCGCCTTGGACCTTGCCCCCCTGCTGCTCGATCGCGGCCTGCGCCGATTTGGGATCGGCAAACTTGGCGCGCGGGAGCTCGACTACGATCTCGGTTGGGTGCGCGACGTCGATGGACAGCTCGTCGGTCGGGGCCAGCGAAACTTTCTCGCCCATCATGTCGTCGAGAACGACCGGACCGCCCGCGGTGGTAGCCACGCGCTCGCGTACCGCGACCGGTGCGAAGAAGTGCGTGGCGCTCACCCGATTGGCGAAGTGCTTGCGAATCGCGTCGGCAAACGACAGATCCGCAAAACGCACCAAGCGGCCAACGAAGACGTCCTTCTCGGCATTGCCGACGGGAATCGGATCCGGCACGCGCCGAACGAACACTCGGCTACGGGTGCCGAGCAGCCGGAAAAACTGCGTGAATTGCCACGAGCCGGCCGTATCGATGGTGACGCCGCTCTCGCGATCGGCCATGCCCGACAGCCGAACGTATTCGTTCAGCGGAGCCTTGCCGAGTGGCAGAACCGCAAGACCGCGGGCATCGCCAATGTCCCGCGCTTCGGCGTGCGAAAGCGCGAAGAAGACATCTTCGTGAATCTGATAGAGCAAGAACACAGCCAGCACCGCCGCGGCGATAGACAGCACCGGATGGCGCCGACGCGGCGATGGCACGCCGGCAAATTCGTCTGCGGACGCGCCAGGACCGCCGGATTCGAGCTCGGGGAAATCCAGCGGCGGCTTGTCTCCTGTGTTGCCTGATTCGGTCACCGTCGAGAGCGCAGGAATCTAGCACAACTCCTGTTGCCCAATGGAACAACTGCTTGCGCAGAAGCCGCGGCTGCCCAATCGCGCGCTGCCGGTCGTCCGTGAAGTTGTTTTGGTGAACAAGGCGGGCTAGCGTAGCGGCGCTTGGATTTCGCGTCCGCCATGAAATCGTTCTCCCTCGGCCTTGCCGCCTTGGCCGCCTTTGCCGTCGCCAGCTGCGGCCCTAGCCGTGCGCGAACACCCACCGAAGCGCACGCACGTCTTTCCGGTGCGGTCGCTGCGCACGACCAGACCCTCCTGTGGAACGCGCTCGATCAGGACACGCAATGGTCGTGGATGGCCATCCAGCGCGCCTGGCGCGAGTGCTACGACATCACGCAAAGCGCAGTTCCCGAAGGCGTAGAACGAGCACGCTTGCTGACGCGCTTCGAGCCCGGAGCGACCGCCGAAAACGCCAAGGCACTTTTTGCGGCCATGCTTTCGCCCGAAGATTGGAAGCTGGCCGAAACGTTGGTTCGTGCAGCGGCGGCGACACAGCCACAGATGGATCCGTCCGGCGAAAGCGCGCGCATCGACACACCAGACGGCGCGCTCGTCTATCACAAGGCGCACAACCGCTACTGGGGCTGGGGCTTTAGCGGCCTTGCTGACCGCGCCGAACAACTCAAGCGCACCGCCAGCGCCGATCTCGACCGCATGCGGACGGACGCTGCGGACTACGAGCGAGCCGCCACGCGAGGCGCGCGGTGAATGGCCGCGGCGGTCGCCCGACGCCACCCGCGCAACTCGCGGGAGACAAGCCTGGGGCGGGCAAAACCGAAAACGAAGGGTCGGTCGGCCAGCTGAGCTTCGAGGAGCGCTTCAAGGCCGCACGGCCCGCGACACCTCCCGCCGAGCCTGCGCCGCCGAAAGTGAAAGAGCCGCCACGAGTGCTGGCAGTGGCCGAGCTCGTGCGGGCGGCCAGGCAAACACTCGAAGCGAATTTCGGTGACGTCCGCGTGGAGGGCGAAGTCTCGGGATGCAAGCGCTCTGCGAACGGCCACTTCTACTTCACGCTGAAAGACAATGAGGCGCAGGTCGACTGCGTGATGTACGCGCGAGAGGCAGCCCGCCTGAAGTTCAAGCTAGGCGATGGCCAGCTGGTTCGTTGTCGCGGGAAGCTCACCATCTACGAAGGCCGCGGCCGTTTCCAGCTGCAAGTCCTCGCGCTGGAACCGGCGGGCGCGGGCGCCTTGGCGTTGGCCTTCGAGGCGCTCAAGCAGAAGCTTCTCGAAGAAGGTCTCTTCGAGAACTCTCGCAAGCGGCCACTGCCGTTCTTGCCGCGGCGGATCGGCGTCGTCACGTCCCGCCACGGAGCCGTAATTCGCGACATTATTCGCGTCGCGCATCGACGTTTCCCCGTCCCCATTTTGCTTTCGCCGACGCCCGTGCAAGGCGACGGCGCCGCGCTGTCCATCGCCGCAGCGATGGCCGCACTCTGCAAGATCAGCGATGTCGACGTGATTGTCCTCGCCCGCGGTGGCGGCTCGATGGAAGATCTTTGGGCATTCAACGACGAAGCGTTGGCCCGCGCCATCGCTTGCTGTCCGTGCCCGGTCATCTCGGCCGTCGGACACGAGACCGATTTCACCATCGCGGATTTCGTGGCCGACCTGCGCGCGCCGACGCCCTCGGCCGCGGCCGAGCTGGCGGTGCCGGTGGCCGCCGAGCTGCTGACCGAAGTGCGCGTCTTGTCCGGACGCCTGGGGCGCGCCCTGCTTGGCCAAATCGGCGCGCGCCGTCTCGCGCTCGAGCGCGGACGTGCACGCATGGGCAACCCGCACCGGCTAATCAACGAGCGGCGCCAGCGCGTGGACGAGCTCAGCGAACGCATGTCGCGCTCGCTGCACCAAGCCTGCCACCGACGACGAAAGGAGCTGCAGGCCATCGAAGGTCGACTGTTGCGCGCGCACCCGCAGCGGCGCATCGCCGATCAGCGGGCGGCCCTCGTCACGCTGGAACGTCGGCTCTCCCGCTGTGGATCGGCACTCCTCGGCGATCGCCGCCGCGGCCTCGAAGCCCTGTCGAGCAAGCTGGACGCACTTTCTCCCCTAAAGGTGCTCGACCGCGGCTATAGCCTCACCCGCGGACCGGACGGCAAGGTGCTGCACGGTCGCGCAGGACTTGCGCCCGGCGATACGTTGACCGTCACCCTACGCGACGGCGACCTGCGCACGCGGATCGAGGAAATCGTCGACACGAAGGTCAAGTAGCCGAACAAGTAGCTGGCGAGCGGGGCGGGCCTCCCCGCCCTCTACTTGAAGCCCTTGAGGATGTCGTCGATGTCTTTGCTCGCCTTGGAGGAGGCGGGCTTGGGCGGCGCAGCCGGAGCTGGCGCGGCGGGGCTGCCGGGCGCCGCCAAGGCGGGCCTGGTAGCGCCGTTGCTCGCGACGTTGCCCTTGTGCGACCCCTTCTTCTTGCTCGACGAAGGCTTCGCCTTCCCTGCATCGCTATTGGCGACGCTACTGGCGGGATTGGTGGCGACGGCTTTGTTCTGGGCGGCAGCAGCAGCCGCAGCGTTGGCGGCCGCGGCCTCTGCTTGCTTCCTCCGTGCCTCCGCCGAAGCCCTCTCGGTCTCGGCCTTCAGCCTTTCGGTCTCCGCCTTGATGGCCTCCATACGGTCGGCCTCACGCCTGGCATACGCCTCGGTCTTTGCTTGTTGGCTGCGGATAACAGCCAAAAAAGCACCAGCCAGGATCAGGAGTAGTACGCCGCCTGCAACGACGACGCCCACCGACCAGTGGGTCCTTTGTTTCGGTAAATTGAGACTTGGCAGAGCAACCTTGTCGCCCATAGGAAAATCCTTCCTCCGCGTTCAATTTGCAATCTACGTTCCCTTTCACGCAAGCCCAATCGTCACGGTTTGTAACTTTCATGCTCAATTTGTGCGATCCGGGAAAGTGCAGCCAAGCCAGGAAAGATCCGCTATGGTCAGTGCTGGAATTTTCGTGCCGCAGTACATCGATCTCCATTCCCACGTTTTGCCTGGCCTCGACGACGGTGCGCCGGATCTCGCCACCAGCATGGAGATGCTTGGCGCGCTCGCGGAGCTCGGCTTCACAGAAGTGTGCGCCACCCCGCATCAGCGGAACGGCCTCTTCATTCCGCCGGCTGACGCCATCGATGCCGCGCTCGCCACGGTTCGCGCGGAAGCCGGCAGCAAGCGCCCGGACATGCGCCTCCGCTTGGGTGCCGAGAACTACTGGGATGAGATCCTCATCGAGCGCCTGCGCAAGCACACGGTGCCGTGCTACGACGGCCGCCGCGCCTTTCTGTTCGAAGTGAATCCCGTCTCCTTGCCGCCAAATCTCGACGAAGCACTCTTCGAGATTCGCGTGGGCGGCACCTTGCCGGTGATGGCCCATCCCGAGCGCTACTTGGCCGTCCAGCGCGACCTCGCCTTCGCGGAGGAGCTCGGCAGACAAGCGGCGCTGGTCGTCGACCTGGAAGCGATCGGGGGCACTGGCAACCGTGCCGAGGTGAAAGCCGCCCGCCGCTTGGTCGAAGAAGGCTTCGCGCACGCCGTTGCATCCGACATGCACAGTCCCGACACGCAAGACACGGTTGGCAGCGGAATCGAATGGATTCGAAAGCGCCTCGGCGCCGAAGCGCTTACGCGATTGCTCGAAGAGCATCCTCGCCGTATTTTGGCGGGCGAGTTGCCCTGAGGATCGACCCTTTGCCGTGAAGCTCATCGCCAAGATAGCCCTTTCGCTCGCCGTGGGCGCGCTGTGCATCGCGCTTGCGGTGCACAAAATCGATGTTCAGCAGACGAAAGCGGTCCTGCTGGCCATGCCGCTTGGAGCAGTCTTGCTCTACGCGCTTTGCTTGGTGCCGGTGCATCTCCTGCGTGCGTGGCGCTGGAAATATTTGCTGCGCCCGATCGGTGTGTCGCTGCCCTTTGGCCGGCTGCTGATCATCTCGACCGTCGGCTTCATGGCGATCTTGGCGCTGCCCTTCCGCCTTGGAGAATTTGCGCGGCCCTACTACGTGGCCAAGGAAGGCCAGTCGCGCATGAGCGAGGTGCTGGGCACGGTGGCCGTCGAACGCATCGTCGACGGTTTGGTCATCGCCATTCTGCTTTTCGCGACCTACCTTCTCTCGCTGGCGCCCGGAGCGCGGGCCTATCCGCCCGTCTTGGCGTTCTCGGCGTGGCTTGCCCTGCTTGGTTTTCTGGGGCTAACCGCATTCCTGGGCTTCGCCCTGCGCTGGCCCGACGCCACCATTCGCGTACTGCTTACGACCACGTTCTTGCGCAGGCTCGCACCCAAGCTCGCCGACAAGCTCGACGATCGGCTGCGCGCACTCATTCGCGGATTCCGTGCTCTCGGACACGCGCGCGACATCTTGCCGTTCCTGGCGCAAACCGCGCTCTACTGGACCGCCAATGGACTTGGCATGTGGCTTCTCGCGCGGCTCATGCATCTGCCTATTCCCATTCACGCGGCATTCGCCGCCATGGCGTTCACCGGCGTTCTGATTTCGTTGCCGAACGCGCCAGGTCTGGTCGGACAATTCCACGCCGGTGTCCTTTTGGCGCTGGCTGCGTACCTGCCCGAATCCATCCTGACTTCGGTCGGAGGCGCCTACGCCATTGCTCTGCACGGGATTCAATTCGTGTGGTACGTCGCCTTTGGCTTCCTCGCGCTGCTCTTCGTGGGCGGCAACGCGGCTTCACTCCGCAGCCTGGTGGTAGAATCTCAACGAGCTGCCGATGAAGAGGCAACCCATGCCAAAGCGTAGTTGGACAAGCGCCGCCGTCTTCGCCAGCGTCGCCACCGTCTCACTGGCCGCAACCTTCGCCTGGGCGCGCACGCACGAGATTGCACCCTATCCCATTACCAGCGTCTGGCCCGCGGCCGTGCGCTTCCTACGCGTCGACCGAGGCTTCCCCATCCGCGAAAAGGACGAAGGCGCAGGCTACGTGCTCTTCGATTACACCGACGGTCCCAAGCCGTGCAGAGCTTCGCTCGAGCTCATACGCACCACGGATTACGAGGGCCGCGATGCCACCAAGATGGCCATCTCTATTCCGGATCTACCGCACCGATTCGAGCAAATGCTGCTCGACAAGCTCTCCGTCAAGCTCCGCGACGACGAGGGACCGCCGGCGCCACCACCGCGCAAGGGCGAAAAGCCCGCAGCGCAGCCCGATGCAGCCCCGCCACCTGGTTCCCCGAATCAGCCGAGTCAGCCGAATCCCGGCGCAACCGCTAGCCCAGATCCATAAGCGACTCGCCCTCTTCGACGAAACGCCCGGGCTCGACGTGGATGGCAGTCACGCGCCCTGCAATAGGTGCTTCGACCGGCATCTCCATCTTCATCGACTCGAGGACTGCCACGGTCTGGCCTTCTTCGACTTCATCGTCGAAAGAGACTTCAACCTTCCAGACCGTACCGGCTATGTGCGCTCGAACTGCAGTGGCCACGGGGCCCTGGTACTCTCTTGCGGAAATCACTGCTCCTAGCGAGGACTCAGTGTGAACGGCCACGGGAAGGTCATGCCCTGGCAGGCTGGGAATTTAGCGGACTTGGCCGCCACTTCGACGCAGGATCCAGTAGGCGTTCCAGCGAACTTACCCGTGACGGTAGCGTTGCTGACCTTGCCCCCTGAGGCGACACTGATGTTGGCCATGGCGGTGCCAGGCACCTTGAATTGGTTGGCGCAGGCTTGAACCTTGGGCTGCACGCCCTTCATGGCGTTGACGATGTCACTTTGGGTGAGGGTAATGAGCTTCACCTGCGGCGCGGGCTTCGGCTCGTCGCCACCGCTCCTCTTGCTACCAACATCGCTGAGCAGATCGTCGAGCGATTTGCCACCGGGCTTCCTGCCGGCCGATTTGGACGAGTCGCTGGCGGACGTCGGCGTCGGCGTTGCCGTGGCTTCCGGCTTTCGGCTGTCGCTGCCGGACTTGGCGGACGCCGACTCGCTGCCCTTCCGATGGCCCTTTTCGGACTTGCCAGAGCTCCGAGCACTCTTTTCGCTGGGCTTTTCCTGCTTCTCTTCGCCTGGGGCCGGCTTGGCTTCCGCCGTGGAGGGCTTCGGCGCTTCAGCTGCAGGCACCACGACGGGTGCTGGGTTGGCAGCGGGCGCTGGAGCGGGAACAGGAGGCGCAGGTGGCGGAGCGACAACAACGACCTGGCCGGGCGCGGGTGCGGTCACGACCTTGTAGATGCCGTAGCCGAGCACCAAAATTCCGACGCCAAGAAGGCCCAAAACCGGGTACACCCACTTGGGCGGACCACTCGACGACATGGGCAAGAGCACCGGCGCAACCGGCGAGAACTGAGGAGTCGAGAAGGTCGGCAGGGCATCGGCCGAGCGCCTGGATTCGCTGGCACCGTCGTTCAACGTCATCGCCGCCATCGAGCGAATGTCGATGAGGCCCGAGCCTTCCGTGGTGGAGGTACCGGAAGGAGCACGGATACCAGGCGACTTGCTCGGCACGGCGAGCGCTTCGAGATTCGACAGCGAGAAGAGAACCGAGTTCTCGTTGCGCTGGCCCGTCAAGTGCGTCGAGCCGGAATTGTTTCCGTTCTTGATCGTGATGACCGGCTCCGAGGGTTGGGTCGTGCCGCCGAACAAGAAAGGCGACGACGGACTGGCCGCTACCGGCGAAGGCACAGCGGACGCCGGAGCTGCCGCAGCCGCGGCAAACAAGTCGGCCGAAGCAGTCGGTGACACGACTGTCTGCGCGGCAAAGGGATCACTCTCGCCCGAGGGCTGCTCGGTTTGCGTCGGTGCCGAGGCCGCGACTTTCATCGAGCTCGAAACGCGTCCCGATTCACGCGCGGCTGGCTTGGCCACCGGATGATGCGTGATGCGCGCCAAAATCGCGGCCAATTCCGGCACTGTGGAAAGCTGCATCCAATCGGCGAAGCCCTCTTTCCAGACCAGCGTGTCCGAGTTGATTTTTCCCTGACGCAGACGATCCCTAACCTCCGCCTCGTTGAGCGGGCCCACCTGCTCACCATCGACGACCACGTGCCAGACGGCTTGATCGGCTGCCGATGCCACCACCGCAGGAGTAATCGCCGCGGAGGATTCTGCCGAAGCACTTTGTTTGGCCTTCTCGGCCGTAGCCGGAGCAGCAGCCGCGGCCGCCGCGTCACCCGTCTTCACAACGATGATGTGGCCGCACTTCTTGCACCGTATCTTGAATGCCTTCCCTTGTATTTTCTCGTCGGCAATCGAGTACTTAGCCTGGCAGGCATCACAGACGATCTTCATGAGCTCCTCGTTTCGACGGGCATCGACGGACGCGGCGATTATAGATAGGAGGCATTAGGTGGCAAGCCATTCTGACAAAAGAACTACCCGCAAACGAGATTCCGTCCGCAATTGCTCGCGTCGAGGGTGCCGCCGCAGAAATGTCTTGCATTGCGCTAGGCCGCGCCGGCCCCTGCAAAGGGATTGCTCCCAAGAATGGTCTCGGAGCGCCCTGGACCCCACGAAATAACCGACGCGCAGACGCCGACCAATTCGGAAATGCGTGCAAGGTAAGCCTGAGCGGCCGCGGGCAAGTCCTCGACTCGGTGGACGGGCGCAGCACCGGCAGCTCTGGCGGGCCAGCCAGGCAGCGTCTCGTAGACCGGCTCGACCGCCATCAAGTCGTCTGGATCGAGCGGCATCTCATCGAGCAGTTGGCCGTTCAAGCGGTAGGCCGTGCAAAGCTTCACCTCGGGCAAACCGTCGAGCACGTCGAGCTTGGTGAGCGCCAGCGATTCGATGCCCGAGAGCCGTACGGTCAGGCGCAACGCGGGAAGGTCGAGCCAACCGCAGCGACGGGGACGACCGGTCGTGCTGCCGAACTCGCGGCCGACTTCGCGCAGGCGCTCGCCCGTCGGGTCGAAAAGCTCGGTGGGAAACGGACCGTTCCCGACGCGCGTGGTGTACGCCTTCACGATGCCGATGACCGTATCGATGGACGTCGGGCCGATGCCACAGCCGGTGCACGCGCCACCCGCCGTCGTCGACGACGACGTGACGAACGGATACGTTCCGTGGTCGAGGTCGAGCAGCACGCCGTGGGCGCCTTCGAAAAGGACGTTCTTGCCGGCGCGAATCTGCTCGTACAAGAAGCGCGAAGCATCGCCGACGAAGGGACGGATTTCTTCGCCGTAGGCCTGGTATTCCTTCACCAGCGCATCCAGGTCTGGCGCGGGCGCGCCCAGCTTGGCCAGCGCCGCGCTCACGTACGCGATGTTCTTTTCCAGATTGTGGCGTAGGCGATCCGGGCGAAGCAAATCGTCGACGCGTAGGCCGGTGCGCGAGGCTTTGCTTTCGTAGGTCGGCCCAATTCCGCGTTGGGTGGTGCCGATGGCGCCCGGCTTGCCCTCGCGCAAGCGATCGAGGTCGCGGTGGTGCGGTAGCGTCAGGTGCGCGCGTCCCGAAACGACGAGATCCTGATCCCTGGCGAGCAATCCCTGCCCACGAAAGGCATGGATCTCTTCGACCAGCGTCTTGGGATCGATGACCATGCCCTCGCCGAGAACACAAGTCACTCCCGAGCGCAGCACTCCCGACGGAATCAGGTGGGTGACGTACTTCTTTCCTTCGACGACGATGGTGTGGCCGGCATTCGAGCCGCCGCCCCAACGAGCGACAACCTGGGCGTGTTCCGTGAGCAGGTCGACGACCTTGCCCTTGCCTTCATCGCCCCATTGAGCGCCGACGACGACTACTACTGGCATCTTATTCTCCCTTGGCGCCGTCGTGTTGAAAGGTCGACCGCGCGAGCAACGGCTTTTTAGTACATGTCATCGCGGAATCAAAGCGGAACGGGACCAATGGTCGACGTGCCCTTGTAAATGCGAGCCGCGTTGGTGTGCCCGTGCCGGTGCCAACGCAAGTAGAGCTGCGCCAGATGGAACATGACCTCGTCGCGATCCGTCCCCGACGCCAGGGCATTGTCGACGAAATCGAGCACCTCGGTGCGCGCGTCACGCGGATGAAAAAGGAAGGTCTTGGCAAAGACCGTCTGCTCCCCGTCCCAGACCACCCGCGCCTCCACCAGCGACCCGACCTCGAAGCCGACGGTACTGCGCCGCTCGGCGACGCGAAAGCGCGCGCCGCCCAAGACATCTTCAAGCTCGATTGCGTTGCCGTCCACGTGCGCAATGTCGAACAAGCTGCGGTGGCTGCCCGCCAGACTCGCCAGCGCTTGCAGGCGGTCGTCTTTCGGGCTCTGCGCGCGCGCTTCTTCGAGCGCTGCAATCACCGGGGGCACCCCCGACGGCAACGGCCGTTCGATGACGTACCATTCGAGAAAAGCCACGGTGCGCGCCTCGTGTACCTCGGCGTCGTCTTCGAAGACCTTGCCCGAGCGAGTGAAGTAATCCTCGCGGGCCGTCGCAATTTCGAGCTTGTAACCGGCACCGGCATAGCGCGCGGCCAACTCGTCGAGAAGGTTGTGAATGAGGCCCGGATCCCAGCGCCGGACCGCCGCCTCCGAGGTGCTCACCGCCGAGCTTCGTCCATCAGTTTGACGAAACGGTCGAACAGATAGCTCGGGTCGTTGGGACCGGGCGACGCTTCCGGGTGGTACTGAACGCTGAAGATCGGCAGCCGATCGTGGCGCATGCCCTCGACGGTGTTGTCGTTGAGATTGATGTGAGTCAGCACCGCTTTGCCGGAAAGCGAATCGACATCGACGGCAAAGCCGTGGTTCTGCGATGTGATCTCCACCTTGCGCGTGGTCAAATCCATGACCGGATGGTTGGCGCCGTGATGGCCGAACTTGAGCTTGTAGGTCTTGCCGCCAAGTGCGAGGCCGAGAATCTGGTGTCCGAGGCAAATGCCAAACATCGGACGACCGCTGCGGCACAACTCGGCCGTCGCCTCTACCGCGTAGGTCACGGCCGCCGGATCGCCGGGGCCGTTCGACAGGAAGATGCCGTCGGGCTTTTCCGCAAGCACGTCTTTGGCCGAAGTCTGCGCGGGCACGACCGAGACCGCGCAGCCGGCCGCACGCAGGCGGCGCAGAATGCCGCGCTTGATGCCGAAATCGTACGCCACGACGCGATGGCGAACGGGCGGCTCGGGCTTGGGATTGTTGGGCACCTGCCACATGCCTTCGTCCCAGGCGTAGCGCTTGGCCGAGCTAACTTCCTTGACCAGATCGCGCCCTTCCAGTGACGGATGCTTGGAAGCCCGCGCGACTGCCGCTGCGGGATCGTCCACCTTGCGCGTGATGAGCGCGCGCTGGGCGCCGCCGATGCGCAGGCGCCGCGTGATAGCGCGCGTGTCGATGCCGGAAATCCCGGCTACACCGTGCTTGGCCATGAAGTCGGCCAGGCTTTCCTGCGCGCGCCAGCTGGAAACGCGCGTCGCCAGGTTGCGCACCACGAAGCCGGCGCAGAACGGATGAACTGACTCGTAGTCCTCCAGGTTGACGCCAACGTTGCCGATCTCGGGCGCCGTCATCATGACGATCTGCCCGCGATAGGACGGATCGGTCAGGATTTCTTGGTATCCGGTAATGGCGGTGTTGAAGACCAGCTCGCCCGCTTGATCGGCCGCGGCGCCGAAGGCCGTGCCGCGAAAGACGCTCCCGTCTTCAAGAGCCAAAAGCGCAGGGGAAATGGTTCTGGTGTCGTCAGCCAACGAGTTTCTCCTCCAAGAATGCGATGTTTCCGGCAACGATGGTGAGCATAGCCTGGCCCCGCATGAGGCGCCCGCCAAATGGCGAGTTACGCGACTTCGAGCGGAACTTCGCTACGTCGCAGGTCCAGGCCGCGTCCGGATCGACGACCGTGACGTCGGCGACCGATCCGGGCGCCAAGGTTCCGCCCGGCAGGCCGAGAATTTTTGCCGGGGCAGTCGCCATCCGCGCGACAAGCGCCGCCGGCGTCATGAGCTTCGCGTGAACCAGATCGAGACAAAGGGCCAGCGACGTCTCGAGACCGAGCATGCCCGAAGCCGCCTGCTCGAACTCGACGTCCTTCTCCACCGACGAGTGTGGCGCGTGGTCGGTGGCGACCGCATCGATGGTACCGTCGACCAGCGCCTCGCGCATGGCCTTGACGTCGGTGTCGCTGCGCAACGGCGGGTTCACCCGCGTCGAGGTGTCGTAGCCCGCGCACGCCTCATCGGTGAGCGTCAGGTGGTGCGGCGTCACCTCGCACGTCACCGGCAACCCACGCCGCTTGGCTTCGCGAACCAAGCGCACGGTTTCGGCGCAGCTCGCGTGCGCCACGTGGTAGCGCGCGCCCGTCAGCGCGACCAATTCGAGATCGCGCGCGACCATGCCGGACTCGGCCGCGGCCGGTTGCGCGCGCAAACCGATGCGGGTCGACGCCGCGCCTTCGTGGGCCGGACCGTTGGCGGACAGGTGCGTATCCTCGGCGTGCTGAATTACGACCAGGCCCAGCCCGCGCGCGTATTCCAGCGCCCTGCGCATGACCTCGCTGTTCATCACGCTGCGGCCGTCGTCGGAAACCGCGACGATGCCGGCGTCCTTCATCTCGCCCATCTCGGCCAGCGTCTCGCCCTTCTGGCCGAGGGTGATGCAACCGATGGGATAGACGTGAACGGCGCCCACTTCGCGGGCCCGGCGCACCATGAGCTCGGTGACCGCGCGATTGTCGTTGGGCGGAACCGTGTTGGGCATGGCGCACACGGCGGTGTAGCCGCCCGCCGCCGCGGCCGCCGTGCCGGTCGCGATGTCTTCCTTGTATTCCTGGCCGGGCTCGCGCAAATGCGTGTGCAGATCGATGAGACCGGGAATCACCCACCTGCCCTTGACGTCGATCACGCGCGCGCCGTTCGGCGCGGCGATGCCGGCTTGAACCTGCACGATCTTGCCGTCGCGCAGAAGGACGTCGGCGCTGGCGTCGAAGTCACGCGCCGGATCGATCACGCGGCCACCGCGAACAAGAAGGTCAGCCATGAAAAACGCTCCTCACATAGGGTTTGGCAAGCGAACCTGTCAAGAACAAGTCGACCATGACGGCTACTCCGCGGCGTCGCTGCCGCCGCCCAGCAGGTAAAGAACGGCCATGCGCACCGCCACCCCGCGGGCGACTTGGTCCAAAATCACCGAGCGCGGCCCGTCGGCCACCGAAGGATCGATCTCCACGCCGCGATTCATCGGCCCCGGATGCATGACGATGGCGTCCGGCTTGGCCAGCGCCAGCCGCCGCTGATTGAGACCGAAGTAGCGCGCGTACTCACGCGTGTTGGGAAAGCGCCCGCCGGCTTTGCGTTCGAGCTGGATGCGCAACATCATCACGACGTCGGCACCTTCCAGCGCTGGCTCGACCCGGTCGAACGCTTCCACGCCCAGGCTTTCGATGCCGAGCGGAAGCAGCGAACGCGGCCCGGCCACGCGCACCCGAGCGCCCAGCTTTCGCAGCGCGAAGATGTTCGAGCGCGCCACGCGACTGTGGTCGATGTCGCCGCAGATGACGACCGTGAGGCCTTCGATCTTTCCCTTGTGGGCGCGAATCGTCGAAGCATCGAGGAGCGCCTGCGTGGGATGCTCGTGCTGACCGTCGCCAGCGTTCACGATGGCGGCGCGAATGTGCTTGGTGAGCAACAATGCCGAGCCGGCCTGGGCGTGACGAAGGACCACGATGTCCGGGCTCATAGCGTCCAAGTTGGTGGCGGTATCGATGAGCGTTTCGCCCTTGGTGGTCGACGACGCCGACGCCGTGAAGTTGATGCCATCCGCAGAAAGCCGCTTGGCCGCAATTTCGAACGAGGTGCGCGTGCGCGTGGACGGTTCGAGAAAGAGGTTGATGACCGTCTTACCCCGCAGTGTGGGAACTTTCTTGATCGGCCGGTCGGCGATTTCCAGGAAGCGCTCGCCGAGATCGAGGATCGTCGTGATCTCCTCCGCGGTGAGGTGCTCGATGCCGAGTAAGTGCTTCTGGGAAAACGGCTGCGCCTGGGTCATGGAGCGCTCCTTTCGCGCAACACCACGCGATCGGTTTCGCCACGTTCGCTGAACATCACCCGCACCGACTGTTCGCTGGTGGTCTGCAAGCGAACGCCGACGTAGTCGGGCTGAATGGGCAGCTCGCGCCGGCCGCGGTCCACCAACACCGCCAGCTGGACAGCGCGGGGACGGCCGTAGTCGGCGAGCACGTCCATCGCGGCGCGCACCGTGCGGCCGGTGAAGAGCACGTCGTCGATGAGCACGACGGTGCAGTCCTCGAGACTCTGCTTGAGATCGGTCGCGCCGATCTCGGGTTTGGGCAGGCCGAGAAAGACGTCATCCCGGTAAAGCGCGATGTCGATGGCGCCAACCGCCGGCTTCTTCTCGCCACCCTCGACGAGCAGCTTGACCATGCGCTCGGCCAGAAAGGCGCCGCCGGTGCGGATTCCGACGAAGTACGCGTCCGAGCCGTTGCGCTCGACGATTTCGTACGCGATCCGGCGCAGCACGCGTGCCATGCCCACGGCATCCAGGATCTCGGATCGTTCCACCAAATTGCGTTCGGGCGGCGCTGGGCGAAACTTCATTTTCCGCATGTCCTCCTGGGTGGCCGTTGCGGCCAGAGGGATAACGCCCGACCCGAGCGAAAGTGTCAAGCGGGCAATTGCGGCGGCACAATAAAGGCAATTCTTGGTTACCAACAAACTCATGCATCGATCGAGTCTGTCCTTGCAGCGTCTGCACGACGTGGTCCCTCCGCGGCCGCAGCTGTTGCTGGTGGGAATCAACCCGGGCCTGCGCTCGGCCCAGACAGGCCACCACTTCGCTGGCCTCGGCAACCCCTTCTGGCGCTTGCTCCACGCGGCGGGCATGACGCCTTCGCTGCTCGCTCCCGAGGACGATGGCCGCCTTGCCGAGCTCGGCGTCGGGCTCACCAACGTTTGTGCCCGCCCGACCCGCGCCGCCGCAGAGCTGACGACGCGCGACCTCGACCGTGGGTGGGCCATCCTCGTCCGCAAGTGTGTGCGCATGAGGCCGGGGGTGGTCGGCCTGGTCGGGCTCAGCCTCTACACGTCCTACGTGCGCTGGATAAGTCGCCGCCAGCGCGCCCTCGCCCGCCCGACGCCGGGCCCCGGCGCGAAACCGGAGGCCATCGCGAACGCTCCCATCTTCGTCGTGCCCAACCCGAGCGGCCTCAACGCCAGCTACCCAGGATTCGCGGCGAAGCTGGTCTGGTACCAAGCACTGGCGGCATTCGTGGCCGAGCGCCCGCCGAATTTCCCGACAAGCTCTAAATAGTGGCGACCGCCGCATGCGCTTGGGCGAGCGCGCTCGTGCAAAGCGGATCCACCGGATCGCTCGCGCTGCCCGCGAAAAGGCCGGTGCGGACGATGGCGCAGGTTGCGCTCGCGCCCTCGCCGAGGAGGGCGTCCAGAACTTCCACGGGGCGCGAACTGCCGTTCGAGCTGACGACCACGCCAAATCGCAACACGTTGGCCTCGCCCGCCGACCAGCCCACTGCTCGTTGAAGTTCGCCCGCAAGCCCGCCGGCTTCCGACGAGTCGACGCTGTCGACGAAGACGACGCTCTTGCGAACGTCGACGGCATTGCCGCGGTCGGGGCGCCGGCTGTCGTGCCGTTCGCGCCGCGTGGCAAGCAGGGGCTCTCCGTCTTTCCAGCGCGCCACGGCAGCGGCCGCGGAATACCCGGGCGGCAAGCGGGCAGCGTAGTGGGCTTGGCTGAGCACGCGGCCAAGCGGCGCGTCGCCTGCGGCCAGACTGGCAGCCGCCAAGAAGTCAACGCCGGGCGGACAGACCGAAGCCAATCGCTGCAGCACCTCTTCGGCGGTCATATCACCCACCAATTTCACATCCAGCAATTCGCCGAGCGACGGAATGCCGAGCCCGAGCGCCGGAGCGAAGATGAGGCCGGGCTTGGGATGAAAGCCGACTGAATAGTAGATTTCGAGGCCGGCGCGACGAAAGGCGCGCGGCAGGTGGCGCACCAAATCGAGGTGGGCTTGGAAGGCCGCGGGCCCGAGCTTGCTGTAGCGCAGGCGAAAGCGCGACGGCTCGTTCTGATGCGAATCGGTGGCCGGACGGGGAGCCGTCCGCTTGCCGCCGCCAGCCGCACGGCGCGGTGGCAACGGCGTGCGCGGCGACCACGCGTTCATCCGGCGCAGAAAGAACAAGCGCTCGCGCTTCATGCCGTCGAGATCGCAGCCGACGCCGCAGTCGTAGCAAACCAGCTTGCGCGCCGCCGCGTCTTCCGCCGCCGTCACGGTCGGCGGATGCAGCAGGTTTCCTACCGGCTTTCCACACGGTGGCGCAGCTTTGCTTTGCAGCGCCTTGCGCATCTCCTTGCGCAGAAACTCGGTTTCCACCCCGACGTCAATGTGATCCCAGGGCAGGCGCGCCGTTTCGTGGATCGCGGCGAAGTAGCGTTCGGATGAAAAGCCCTGCGACTGGGCATGCTCGTCGATCGCTTGCTGCCACAGCTCCGGCCGAAACGCTTCGCTCCAACCGTCCAAGCGGCAGCCGAGACGAAACGCCCGTTCGAGCACGTCGGCGCAGGCGCGATCGCCACGAGCAAAGACTGCTTCCAGATGCGACTGTACGTTCTCGTGCGTGCGCACCTCCACACGCAAGGCACGGGCTTGATCGCGCAACAGCTGGTGCTTGCGTGCCGTCTGCTCGTGGCTGTCCATCGCAGCCCACTGAAACGGCGTATGCGGCTTGGGCACGAAGGTCGACACGGCAGCCGACACCTTGGCCCCGCGCAGATACTTCCGCGCCAGCGCCTGCACGCGCGCCGTGGTCTCGACGATGCCGAGAACGTCCTCGTCGGTTTCGGTCGGCAAGCCGATCATGAAGTACAGCTTCATGCGCTTGTGGCCGTTGGCAAACACACGCCGCGCGGATTCGAGGATGTCCTCTTCGGTCACGTTCTTGTTGATGAAGTCGCGCATGCGCTGCGTGCCGGCCTCGGGCGAAAACGTGAGCCCGGTGATGCCGCCCGCCGCCAGATCCGCCATCAACTCTTCGTCGAGCCCGTAGGCTCGCAGCGACGAGACGGAGAGCGACGCCTTCTCCTCGCGCAGCTTGGCCATGGCCTGTCGAATGAGCGGTGTCACGCACGAATAATCGGCCGGCGACAGTGACGAGAGCGAGGTCTCGTCGTAGCCGCCGCGACGAACGCCGCCCACGAGAGAGCGTAACACCTCGACGGGATCGCGCTGGCGAACCGGCCGGTAGATGATGCCGGCCTGACAGAAGCGGCAGCCTTCGGTGCAGCCGCGCGCGATCTCGACCGCCATTCGATCGAAGACCGCTTCGGCATGCGGAAGCAGCGAATCCTCGGGGAAAGGAAAGCGGTTGATGTCGGCCACCCAGGTGCGACGCGCGCGCCTCGGCACACGAGCGTCGCGCGGCTCGCCGACCACGAGAAAACCGGTGGCAGGGTCCGCCTCGCACGCATAGAGCGCGGGTACGTAAAGCGGATATTTTTCCGCCAGCCGGATGAGAATCTCGCGCCTCGGAAGCTTCCTCCGTCGGAGCTCGGCGGCTTCCAGGCACAGCGGCGGCAGATGCTCTTCGGCTTCACCGATGAAGAAGGCGTCGACGAACGGCGCCAGCGGCTCGGGATGCGTCGCGACCGGTCCGCCCGCAAGTACCAGTGGATCGGCATCGCTGCGCGCCTCCGATCGCAGCGGCAGCCCGCCAAGCTCCAAGATGCTTAGCACGCCGGTGTAGTTGAGCTCGTACTGAAGGGAAAAGCCGACAATGTCGAAATCGCCGAGCGGCCGCGCGCTCTCCAGCGTAAGAAGTGGCAAGGCGCGGCGGCGCAGCTCCGCCTCCATGTCGAGCCATGGCGCAAAAACGCGCTCGCAAGCAATGCCCGGCGTTTTGCCGAGCAGCCCGTACAGAATCTTCGTCCCGAGGTGGGACATGCCAATCTCGTAGACGTCCGGAAACGCGAGACAGATCCGCGCCTGCACGGCCGGCGAATCGACGAATCGCTCGCCGTATTCGCCGCCGGTGTAGCGCGAGGGCTTCTGCACCTCGGCCAGAAAGGCGGCGTAAGGATGGTGGTAGGGCAGGCGAGTCATGGGCGAACGTGCAGCCTCGACTACAGCACCGCCGCGCGCTACATTCCGCCCTGCATAATGAGCGGGAAATTGGTCGCGTACTCTTCCGAGCTGGGCGGGAAAACCCAGCGTCGGACCGCGGTCTTGATGCACGGCTCGACGAGGATGAAGCTCGACGGCGCGTTGACGACCACATGCTGGACGATGCCCGACATTCCGATCGACACGGTGACGTCGATGCGTCCGCTCGTCAGATGGTTGTCCATCTTCAGCGCTCGCTCGTAGCACGCCTTCAGCGCCGCCTGGTTCACCTTGTTGCGGACGACCGCGCCGATTTGCGCTTGCGAGACCGCCTTCGACTCATCGAAAGGATTGGGGCGAGAATCCGTGCCGGGTCTGCCGGAGAGGCTGGGAACCGGGCGCTCGGGAGATCGAGACGGCGGTGACGGCATCGGCGCAGGCCCAACCTGCTTGACCGTCTTACCTGCTCCCCGCTTGCCCCCGCCGCGCGGGGTCGGCGTCGGCCGCTCATCAACTGCCGCCACGACCGGTTGGGGCTCCGATTCAGTCGGCTTGGGCTCTTCCACGACAACCGTCGGCTCGACAACCGCCTTCGCCTGCGGCAGCTCGGGCTCGACGGGAACCTTATGGCTGTCCATGCGAAAGCTGACCAGCGCAATCAGCAGCACCAAGACAACGATGATGCCGGCTGCCAGGAGGTACTTCATCCCCGGCCGCGGCTTCTCGGTCTCGGCGGGCACCACTGCCAGCGAGGGTGGTGGCGCCGAAGCGCCAGGAAAAACTTCAGGCTCGAGGTTATCGGACTCGGGCTCTGCAACGGCAAGCATGACACCGGCCAATCCGCCCAGATCCGAGCTCACCGGAACTGTCTCGACGGCGTGGGCAACGGCTGCCGACTTAGAAAGCGGCGTTGAAATCGGAGCCGGCAGACTCGCCGAGCTCGACGAAGAAACGATTGCATCTGCGATTGGCGACACCGTGGGCGACGGCGATGGCTCCTGTTCGGGCTCGTCCGATCGCGGGGCTTTCTTCGGCGCGGCGTCGCCCGAGCTGGACGCCTCGGTTTCACGGATCAACTTGCGAATATTCTTGCCCTTCTTCGTCGTGATATCCGCGAAGCCACCCACCTCGTCCTTCTCGCCTCTGGCGGATTGAAGTTCGGCCCCTTTCTTGGTCGTGCTGTCCTCGAAAGGACCGCTATCGCTACCGGCATCAACGTCCATTCGCTCGGTAGTTCCATCCGCGAGCACATCGAGGGGCCTGCCGGGAAAGGCCCGCTCCGGCGCTGGCATTCGTGCGGGCTTCGCCGCGGGCGGCGGCGTCTTGAGGACGGGCGATTTCACCGACTCATGCACCGGCGGTGGCGGTGGCGGAGAGCGCAGCAAGCTGAGCTCGCGGGCGATGACGGAAACTTCTTCGGCCGGTTTCCAGCCGTTCATGCCATCTTTCCACACGTGCACCACCTTGCCGGGATCCGCAGCGAGAACTCTGCGCGACGCCTCGACCCGGGAAAATGGCCCGCTACGAACGCCGCCCACGGCCAGGTACCACTCCGCTCGACCGCCCAGGACGTCAGCAAGATCGGCACCCGGCGGCGGAGGCGGTGGCGGGCCCGCCAAACCCGTCTTGTGTGCTGGCGCCGAGAGCGGCTTGGGTGAGGCAGATGACGCCGCCTGCGCGGCAGTGGACAAAGAGGGGGACCTTCCTGCGGGTGCGGGAATGGCTTTCGGCGCGCTCGTTGCAGCGGGCCTCGGTGGCGGAATCGAGGCAGGCGCGGAAGTGGCTGGCCGAGCCGCCCCCGGAATGGCCTTCGATGCGGTTGCGGCCGCCGGCGCATCGCCAGCAGCGGCGATCCGTTCGCCCTGGACAACGATCACGTTGCCGCAGGTCTTGCACCGGATGCGCAGGATCTTCTGCCTGACTTTCTCATCCGCGATCGAATAGCGGGTCTGACAGCGGTCGCAGACGAACTTCATCCTTGAACTCGGAGGCTCCTTAGTCGTTGACGCTACCACAGCCGTACCGCGTGGTGCATTCGGGATACCACATCGGTTGTATTTTTCGAATCCTGACTACGACCCTCGCAAAAGCCACACGACGCCAGCAGCTGCGGCCAAGAGCAAAACGACAACCACCGCGATGACTCCGCCTGAGCGCCGCGGCACCTCGTCCGCAAGGGCACGCGTCGCCGATTTGGGGGTAGCAGTGGCGACCACTTTTTCTGCCTTACCGCCTTTGCCCACGGCCTCGGCCCTGGCGGACCTGGCTTGCATCCGAAGCGCCGTCTGGGATTCTGCACTCCGCGCAACGCTGGATTCGGCTGCTTGCTGAAGCTCCTGGGCCGATTCGCTGAACAACGACACTTCCACCGCGTTTGCTTCGGTTCGCGCCGCCGCCTCGACCTTGAGCGCCGCATGGGTCGGTTCCAACGGCACCTTTGCCTGTTGCGTCCCCATGTCGGCCCACACGCCAAGCGTGGAGGCTCGCAACGAGCGCGCCAGGGCAGCCGCCGGACCCTCCGACTGCAAGACGTCGAAGTCGAGGTCTTCCTGCCCGGGCTCCACCGCCTCGTTGTCGACAAAGGCTTGAGCACGTCGACGACCGGAATCCGAAATGAGGGCATCCGCCTCTTCGGAGAAGATCTTCGCCACGTAGTCGGCCATCTGAAAGCTGTTGCGAAGATGAGCGTTCGAACGAGCCAAGAAACTCTGCAGCTCCTCGTGCAGCTCGGTGGCCGACTGGTAACGATCCTCGGGCCGCTTCTCCAGCGCCCGCAGCACGATCAGCTCGAGCTCGACGGGGTAGTCGTGGCGCACGAAGGTCGGCGGCTTCGGACGCTCCTCCACGATGCGCTTGCCCGCGACTTCGCGAGGCCCGCGCCACAAGCGACGGCCGAGCGTAATCTCGTAGAGAATCGTTCCCAGGCAGAAGATATCGGAGCGGCCGTCGATCGGCGCGCCGCGCACCTGCTCGGGCGACATGTACGTTACTTTTCCCGGCCGCGCGCCCGACTCCTGCAACACCTCCGTACCCTGGCGGGCGATGCCAAAGTCGATCAGCTTGACTTGTCCGGTGGAACCGATGAGTACGTTCGTTGGCGAAATATCCCGGTGAACCACATGCAAAGGCTCTTTGGCGCCGCCGCTGCCGTCGTACATATAGGCGAGCGCGGCCGCGAGCTCGGCGGCGATGAAGACGCCGACCTCAATCGGAATCGACTTCGTCACTTGAATGGCACGCTTGGCCAACTCGGTCAGCGTACGTCCCGCGATGTGCTCCATCACGATGAAGTGGCGACCGCCGTCCTCGGCAACGTCGAACACGTCGACGATGTTGGGGTGGTTCATCAGGGCCGAAATGCGCGCCTCGGTGAGGAACATCTCGACGACTTCGGGATACTCCTCCCACCGGGACTGCAGGACCTTGAGCACCAGCTCCTTGGCGAAACGGCCGGGCCCTTCGTGGCGAGCCAGAAAAATCTCGGCCATGCCGCCCGTCGCGAGGTGCTCGGCAATCGTATAGCCCCCGAGTTGGGTTCCGATGAGCTCTTTGCTAGTTGACATCGCTCGCTGCTGGCAACTCCTGCGCCGAACCTAGCATCTCGACGAGAGGGCCGAAAGGGTCGGTCGACGCAAATGGCATCGGGGTGGCCCCAAGCCACCCCGTTTCACGTGAAAGAGGTTAGTCGTGCGCGCCGCCGTCCACGGCCGTGGTCGCCGAGCCGGCGTCGGTCCCGCCATCCTCTTGATCAGCGAATTCTACCGTCACCTTGGCACGCCCGTTCTTGTACAACGTCAGGGTCACGCTGCTGCTCTTGCCCTGCACGATGGTCACGGTCTTCTCGTCGCTGAGCCACATGGGAACGGTCGACTTGGTGACAGTCGTGCACGCACCGGAATAGGCGTTGGCCGAGAACACCACTGCGCCAACCGGAAGACCGGTCAAAGGTTGACTCAGCGTTTCGCCCGGCACCACATCGAAATCGCTGACCGACGAACGGAACTCGCCGGCAGCGGTCACTCGGACACAGCTGACGTCGTCGGGAATCGCCGCCAGGGAAAGCATCGCCTGCCCGGTTTCGAGCGAATCGTGGCTCGCGCCTTGGTCGCAGCCCGGAAGGCCGGTCAGGGCCAGCAAGGCGAGCAAAGCGCAAAGGGTGGTCGAGGAAGAAGCAATGCGGAGGAAGCTACGGGTGCGTTTCATGGTCAGTCTCCTTGAAGGGTTGAAGAACAGCTAGGTTCTCGGACTGGCCTTGAAAAAGTTGCTTCTCGTGCGCGTTGACTCTGCCCCCTTGGCAGACTAGCTTGCGAGCCATGAAGGTCGCCGATCAACCGCTGTCCGTCTCGGATCCCAAGATCCACGAGCTGGTGCGCGCCGAAGAACGCCGCCAGGCCGAGAAAATCCGCCTGATTCCCTCGGAAAACTACGTCTCGCGCGCCGTCCTGGAAGCGTCGGGCTCGGTCTTCACCAATAAATACAGCGAGGGTTACGCCCGCAAGCGCTACTACGAAGGTCAGCAGAACATCGACCCGCTCGAAGAGCTGGCGCAAAGCCGCGCTTGCAGCCTGTTCGGTGCCGAGCACGCCAACGTGCAGCCGTATTCGGGCTCACCCGCCAACCTCGCCGTGTACCTGGCCTTCCTGAAACCCGGCGACAAGGTGATGGGCTTGGCGTTGCCGATGGGTGGCCACCTGACCCACGGTTGGAATGTTTCGATCACCGGCAAGTACTTCCAGTCCGTGCAATACGGTGTCCGCAAGGACACCGGCCGCATCGACATGGACGAGGTCCGCGATCTGGCGCGCAAGGAAAAACCCGCTCTCATCTGGGCCGGTGGCACCGCGTACTCGCGCTTGTGGGACTTCGCGGCCTTCGCTGAAATCGCCAAAGAAGTCGGTGCCCGTTTTGCCGCGGACATGGCCCACATCGCCGGCCTGGTGGCGGGCGGCGCCCATCCCTCGCCGGTTCCGCACGCGGACGTGGTCAGCACGACGACCCACAAGACGCTGCGTGGTCCGCGCGGTGGCATGATCCTTTGCAAGCAACCCTACGCGTCCGCCATCGATAAGGCGGTCTTCCCCGGCCTGCAGGGTGGCCCGCACGATCACAACACGGCGGCGCTTGCGGTCGCACTCAACGAAGCGGCCCAGCCGGCGTTCAAGGAGTACGCACAAAACGTAGTCGCCAACGCCAAGGTGCTCGCGGCCGAGCTGATGGCACGCGGATTCCAGGTCGTCTCGGGCGGCACCGACAACCACCTGATCTTGATCGACCTCACCAGCAAGAACGTCTCGGGCAAGATCGCCGCCAAGGCGCTCGACAAAGCCGGCCTCGAGCTCAACTACAACTCGGTCCCCTACGACACGCGCAAGCCGTTCGACCCGTCGGGCATTCGCTTGGGCACGCCCTCGGTCACCAGCCGGGGCATGGGCGCAGCCGAAATGAAGATGATCGCCGCCTGGATGGACCGCGTGGTTTCGAAGGCCGACGACGAGACTGCTGAGAAAGTCTTTGCCGAAGTGCTCGACCTCACCCGACGATTCCCTGCCCCGGGCATTCTGCTGCCATAGGACCTCATGACCATTTCGTCCCCCCGGAAACAACACCTGTTCTTTGTCAGCGTCACGTGCGTTGCGCTGCTGGCCACGTTCCGGCCGGCCAACGCCGAGGTCATCGAGCTTCTCGACAAGACCAAGATGAACGCCAAGATCGTCCACTACTACGACGGCGTTTATTCGGTCGAAGCGCAAGGCGCGACGGTCAAGCTACCCAAGGAGAAGATCAAGAGCATCACCTTCCAGTTGCCGGCGCCGCGCCCGGAATTCTCGACGCCCGAAAAAGCCTTTGAGCGCTGGCGCAAGGCTCTCACCGAGGGCAGCCTTGAGAAGGTGGTCGACTGCTACGCGCTCATGTTCCAGGGCATGTTGGCGATGCAAGTCGGCCAAGTGAGCGACGGCCTCAAGAAGATGCAGAAGGAAGTGGAAGGCACCAAGTTCGCGCCCAAAGGATCTTCCATCAAGGGAGAAAGCGCGACGCTCAAAGTGACCCGCCAAAAAGGCGACGAGTCGGAGACCGTGGACATTCCATTCGTGCGCGAAAACGGCGAATGGAAGATGTTGCCGCCACAGTAACCAGCCCGGCCCCAACCCCCACCGCCGTTTTTTGTCCGGATGAAGAACCTTCGCCCCAAGCTGGCCTCCTTGACCGCAACGCTCGGCTGTGCGCTGGCGCTCGCGGCGCCCACGTCGGCATCCGCTGCAGCCGGAATCAACGTCAATCCTTTTGCCCGCCCAGCGGCCCGCACGCTGTCGCCCTTTCACACGGCGCAAGCCGAGGCGGCGCCGGACAGCGAGCCGCGCGCGAAGGCCAACGAACAGCCAGCGGCGAAAGAAGCGCCGGCGATAGGCAAGCCAGCCGATGGCGACAGAGCAAAGCCGGCGACGGCGAGCGAGCCGTCAACCCCGTCAACCCCGTCAACGACCGCCGGCCAAGCCTGCGTTCGCGACGACGAATGCCCGAAGAGCACCATCTGCGAGAGCGGCACCTGCCGCGCCTTCGAGCGCGACGTCGACATTCTTCTTTATCGCAAGGAAGGAGGCAGCACGGCCTTCATCCCGTTCTACTTCAGCAACCGCGGAAATCCCGGCCATCGCGTGATGGCGCCGCTTTACTTCCATTTCTGGAGCCCTGAAAGCCACACGCAAATCGTTGCGCCCTTCTACTGGCGCGTAGAGGACTACCTCAAGCAGAGGGTCGTCCTGGTCATTCCGCCTTACTCGCAAACGACGCAGCCTGATGCGAAGTCCTGGGCGTTCTGGCCCGTCTTTTACGTCTCCACCAAGTTCGGCTGGGCCATTCCGCCGCTGCTCTCGTTCAAGGTCGGCGATCCGGACCACGGCAAGGGCTTCGGCATGTGGTTCTTGCTGTATTTCTGGTCGCGCAGCCCGGAGCACAAGTTCGACCTGCTATTCCCGTTCGCCATCTCCAGCCGGTCGAAGCAGTCGGCATTCACATACGCGGTTCCGTTGAATTTCTACTGGCGGAGCGGCGACGACAAGAACCTGCTGTCGATCCCATTCTTCTACCAAAACAAGACGCCGACCGGAGGAACGTTCGCGTCGCTTCTCGGCTATTCCTCCGTCGAGAACACCGCGACCACGGGCTCCTTCCTGTGGCTCTACTGGTACGGCCGGTCCCAGGCGTCGAGTTACGACGTCTTGTTCCCTCTCGTGTGGAGCTTCCGCTCGCCCGGCGCCAGCACGACCATCGTGCCTCCGCTCTTCCATTTCCGCAGCAAGGGCACGACGACCGGCACGTTTGCGCTTTTCGCGTGGTGGTCCAGCGACGAGAAGGAAAAGTCGAACTGGCAGCTCGTCCTGCCGTTTTACTTCCGCAAGAGCAACGACGACGGCGCCCGGAAGTTTCACTTGTGGCCCACCGGCACGTATCAGCGCAACGACATCGAAGGCTCGCGCTACCTGTCGATGCTGGTGCCGCCGATGCTCTACTGGCGCGACAAGAGCGACAGCATCGACTACGAGCTCCTCTACTACCACCACCACGACATCGCGGGCGATGCACGCACGACCATCATCGGCCCCTACTACCATCGCAACGATCCGCAGGGCTCGACCACTTCGCTCTTTCCGTTTTTCTGGTACTTCCACGACGCCGACTCGGGCGCCACGGCGCACTCCCTGTTGCCGTTCTACTTCCGGCGAAATGCGCCGAACGAGAAGCTGACCGCGGCGGGCATCTTTCCCTTGTGGTTTTACTACCGTAGCTTCGCCGACGGCGGAAAGAGCGGCGGTCTCTTCCCGTTCGCTTTCTTCGGCAGCCGCAAGGACCGAAGCCACGCGGTCGTTTTTCCGCTCTTTTGGCGGTTCCGCAGCGCCGACCGTGCCTCGACCCTGCTCTTTCCACTTTTCTACCGGTCGGGGGACAAGCTCGCCAAGCAGACAATCATCTTTCCGCTGCTCTACTTCTCAGCCGACGACGACCGAGGCGGCTATTGCTTCCAGTTTCCTTTCTACTGGAACGTCGTCGACCACCGCAGCAAGACCGAGACGACCATCGCGCCGCTCTACTTCCACCACACGGACGCCAAGGGCTATGCGGCTGGCATTCCGCCCCTCTTCTTCTGGGGCGGCGGCCAGCGGCGGCATTTCGCGTTTTTCCCGGCGTTTTGGTGGTTCCGCGACGACGCCCGGGATCGAACCACCACTGTCGTCTTGAACTACATGCACCGGACCATCGGTGGCGAAACGACCGATGCGCTCTTTCCGCTCTTTCACTACCGTCGTGGCGCGCGCCCCGGCGGCAGCGACGAAACCAGCCTGACGCTGTTCCCGGTTTTCCACTATCGCAGGGACGCGCAAAGCACGGTGTTCGCCTCGCCGCTCGCGGCCTGGCTACGCCGCAGCGACAAGCAAGTCGGATTCGCCGGACCCTACTTCTGGTATCGCAGTGAGGCGGTTGCGGCGCAGGCAATACCGCTCCTGTATCTCGACCACACCCAGCTCGACACGGGCGAACGCACCCGCATGTGGGGCAACGTCGTGGCGATGGACGGACCCGGCCACGAATCGCGTGCCGTGATTCCGTTCTGGGCACGCTACAAGAACGCCAAAGAAAACGGCACGTACGTCTTCCCGACGTTCTTCCATCTGCGCCGCAACGACGGCTACCGGCTGGATACGTTCTTCCCGCTGCTGTGGCTCTCGCAATCGCCAACCACGCACACCACCGTCCTCGGTCCGTATTTCACGCATCACTCTCCGCAGCGGACGTCGACGGGCGTCTTGCCCTTCTACTATCGCGAGAACACCGACACGCACGACCTCTTCATCACGCCGCTCTTTGCCCATTCCAAGAACCGCAAGGAAGGCAGCGCGTACACGTTCGCCTGGCTCTACCATCAGACAGCGCAAGGGCCGAATCTGTTCCGCACGGTTCTGCCAATCTTCTTTCAGTGGCGCGACAAAGACACGAGCACCACCGTCGGGCTCCCTCTCTTCTGGCATTTTGCGAACAAGAGCGAGCACACCTCGACGACCGTCGCCGTCCCCTTTTACTGGATGACGAACGGCAGCGAGCGCACGCGGGGCCTGCTCTCGGCGTGGTACTCGCGCGATGGGGAAAAGCGTACGGGCAGCGATGCGCTGGTGCCGCTGTTCTACGAACGGCACACGCCCGACGCCCAGACCCTGCTCACGCTGCCATTCGGCTTCAAGAGCGCGAAGACTTCCCTGTGGTGGTACGTCTGCCCAGTCTCGTTTTACCATCACGACTACGTGACCGACACGCGCACGCTGGTCATTCCACCGCTGCTTCACTATTCGAGCAGCAGCCCCGAACGCTCGCTGAGCTCGTGGTTCCTGCTCTTCTGGCACAGCAGCAATATCACCTCGTCGAAGACCATCGGACTCCCGCTCTTCTACGACTTTCATTCGTATCACCAGAGCCGCTTCTCGATGGTGCTGCCGCTCTTCTTCCACTACCGCAACGAGACCATCGGAACCTCGACGACCGTGGCGCCGCTGTTCTTCCGCTACGCCAGCCCGACGGATTCCACGACCATCGGCTTTCCTCTGCTGTGGCGATTCTGGAGCCCGGATCGCGCCACCACCGTCGTGTTTCCGTTCTACTTCAACGTGCGGCGCCCGACCTCGGACGTCACGTACGTCTTCCCCAACATCTACTACCGCAAGGGCCTCGCAAGCGAAGCGGGGACCTCGCACTTGTTCGTGTTCCCGTTCTGGGAGTCCGAGGTCAAGCGCCCCGGCGACTCGATGTGGGAAGCGCTGCTCGGCATCGTCGGCTGGGAGCGCATCGGCCGCAATCGCTTCCTCAAGCTGCTCTTCATTCCCTTCGAGCTCGAGCCGGCACCTGCCGCGAAGACCGCCTGGTACGGCAAGCCGCCAGCGCGAAATCGCGAGCGCGTCGCCCGCGGTCTCGATATTCGCTCCTGGTAACTACGATTGAGGCTGCTACCGCCACGTGTACGGCGGCTTCGGCGTGTTGTCCGTGCCCGGGTTGGTGCAGGTCGTGGCATCGACGAAGCCTGAACAGGTTCCGCTGGCATGGTCGGCGCGCAGCTCGACGTCGCCGACCAGCCCGCCTCCCGTGAGCGCTCGCCCCTCGAAGTAGTCCAAGGGATAGAACGTCGTCATCGCTTGCGTCGAGCTGCCCGTCACCGAGAAAGCGGCGCCCACGATACTCAGCGCGCCCACGGTTGCGTCGGTGACTTTGCCGCCCACCACTTGCGCGTGGTCCTGAATCTTCGCCGCACCCGTCACCCCGCTTCCAGTGACCAGGGCATACGGGCCAACGAACACGGTTGACGGCAAATTGGCGGGCCCGCACCCTCCGCCGTTGCTCACGCGAGTCGTACCGGACGGACAAGGATCTTGCTTGCCGCCCTGAAAACCATCTGGCCACGCATCCCCGAGCTCGACCATGAATGGATAGCGCGGCACCGTGCCGTACGCCTGATCCCAGACGATGCTCTGCTGGGTCGACGGCGTGGCGGCGACCACGAGAAAGAGCGCCTCGCCGGACTTCACACAAAAGGTCAGCGCCGCGTCCGATCCCTTTTGCAGGGCACTGTAGCGAGGCGTGGTGATGCTGGCGTCGGTCGCCACCAGGCCCCAGCGCCAATCCGGGCTCGCAGGTGCGGAGGTGACGCCGCGAAAGGTGACAGTCACGCTCATCGCGCCGGAATCCGGATACAAGCGAATGATGTTGTAGCCGAACCGCTGTGGCGCCCAGGAGAAGGGTGTCATGAATCGCCGATTGTTCGCGTAGTCGGAATCGAGCGGCTCCGCCTTGGTCAGGCGCAGCCGCCGAGTATTCTGAGAGGTATCGGTGACAAGACCGTAGCTCTTTCGAAAGAGAGCTCCTTGATTGCCACCGGCGCTACTTTCGGGCGTTGGGTCCTGGTAGTCCCAGGTGATGTTGTGCATCGCCCACTCGCCGATGAAGTCATTGAGCTGGCCAATGTTCCAGCCCTGCGCATTCATAATGGCCGTGAAGGGATCGGCCACCGCCTTACCGGTCCAAATCGCGTTGACCGCGCTGTAGCAGTATTTGTCTTTCAGGTATTCCATGAACTGCCAGTTGCAGTAACGGTCGCGCGTCGAACCGAGATAGAGGTGCGTGGCATTGACCAACAGCTCGGAGCAGTGAACGTCGGTGGTGTGGTACTCCGGCTGTTGCTGCGCGGCCCAGTTGGCGTGGCTTTCGTAGATCCAGCCGCACGTATTGGGGCCGGAAGCGCAAGACATGCCGCCTTCGACCGATTGCACTCCGTGCATGAATTCATGCGCCAGGCCCCGGTGGTCGGCCAAAGAGTCGGGCCCAATCCACATGCCCATGTGCTGCGCATCCCAGGCGCCGCCGGTGAGTCCGTTGGCCGAATTCACGTGGACGGCGGCCTTGTACTTCGTCGACGAATTACACAGCGGCTCGCGCTCGTAGATCGGACTGCCGAAATACAGACTCCAAATCGATTCGAGCTGACTGAGCGCCGCCTGCGCCGTCGCGCTAGATACCGTCTCATTGGAATAGATGGCGAAGTGATCGGACTCGGAGATCTTGGTGTAGCTCGCATGGTCGGGATCCGGTCCACCTGCCACCCATGTGCCAGCCGTACAGGTCGTGGGCGGCGCGGTCGGGCAATTGCTCGCCCACGTGGTCGTAGTGACTCCAGGGTCGCAAGTCCCAGACGTCGACGTCCCACCGCTCCCACCGCCGCCCGTCCCGTTCTTGCCGCCCGCCGAGGTAGCGCCTGCCGCGGCCGAAGAGCCGCCGGCCGCCACACCACCGGCGCCGCTGACACCTCCACCTGCCGCGCCACCGGCATTGCCTCCGCTTGCAGCGCCGCCTGCTGACGAGCCGCCAGCGGGCGTAACGACGTTGCCCCCCGAACCGGCCGATGAAGTCAGCGCCGTCCCGCCCGCTCCGCCCGCGCCTCCAGATCCGCCTGCCCCGAGCGACGAGCTTCCACCCGAGCCTCCCTGCTGCGAGCCACGACCGGAGTCGCATGCCCCGAACGCAGCGACAAACAGCGTGCCGAGGAAGCCCATAAGAGCGCGTTGTTTCATCGCGGCGTATTCTCCCCTGCTAACAGTAGCCTCGTCCGCCGCCGACGGCTCACCCACCCAACCCGCTCAGTTCAGCCCGTCGGCGTGACCGCGGATCAGGCTCAGCAGCTCCTCGCGCCGCGCTTTGTCGGGAAAGAGCTGCTGACAGTGATCGAGGGTCTTCTCGGCCTCGCCCGGCTGGTCTTGCTTGGCTTGCACGTGGGCCAACCATTCGCAGGCCGGGCGCAAGTTCGGCATCTCCGCAAGAGCGCTTTCGAAGTGGCGCTGGGCCGATGCGAAGTCCTTCTCGCGCGTGGCGTGCCAACCGAGGGTCAGTTGCCGCCAAGGCGAATCGGGCGATGGCCGCGTCTCCGGCTTGGCGACGTCCGAGCGAATCAGGAGCGTTGCCACGTGGTCGCCGTAAAGGGTTTCCCAGTGGCCGCTGGCACGCAGCGCCTCGATTTGTTCCTTGTGACGTTTGGGCCACAAGAAGAAGTCAGCGCCAGAATCGTCGACGATCTTTTCCCAACCTCGAACGAGCCCCAGCACCCGCGTGTAGTCGCGATAGAGCTGATCGCTGAACACAGTGTCGGCGCGCCCGTCGATGTACACCTGCAAACGGCCATTGGTGCGCAAGTCGAGGTAGCCGCCCCACTCGTAGAACGCGAAGACCTTGCCCGCCCACTGATTGGTTTCTGCGACATTCACCGCCTCGACGGGAAAACTGTATTGGCTCGTCAGATAGAGAAACGCTCGGCTCGACAATGGATACGGCCAAAGCCAACTGGCACCGATGATGAGCGCCACACCCGGAAAGATGTAGTGCCAAGGCAGGCGCGACAGACGCGCAAATCGCGCCAACAGGCGCTGCGCGACTCGCGACAGCCCATGCGCCAGCACCGGTGCGAGCACCAGGCTCTGCGCGATGCCGAAGAGGGGAATGAAGCGACGGCTCTTGAGCGACATCGCGAGCCCCAGGCAAGCGAGTGCCACGCTGGTGAAGCTCAGCCGCGGGTCCTTGCGGTGCAAGCGGGCGGCGAATAAGGCTGCCACGGAGCCGACGAACACAGCGATCATCGGGAAATAGAAAGGCGCGCGAATGCCCCCTGACTCCCACGGCGCACGCCATTCGCCAATGCGCAGATAGGCCGAATGCTTGAGCGCGTAGTGCAGCGGAAAGACGAAGGCGTCCGGTCCCGCCGGATTCACTAGGCACGCGGCTAAACAGCCGAGCCACAGAGGCAAATCGTTCTTGCCGAATGGCCCAATGAGCCGCGCGACCGCAAAGATGGTGGTCAACGCCAAGAGCCCGAAGAAGAAGCCGCCGTGCAAGTTGACCCAGAAGAAGAAGCCGACGGGCAGCAGCCACCGCCAGCGCGACGGCAAAAGCGCGAGCCGCAGCAGCAGGACGAATCCCAGCACTGAGTAGAGCTGCGGCCGAATGTCGAAAAACGGCGCGCCCACCGCCATCGCCAGCACGCTGGCGACGAAGGCAGCCAGCGGGCTTCCGCAGATCTTGCGCAAGACGCCGAACAAGGTCAGGAACGCGGCGACCAGCACGCCCCATTTCCACCAGACCAGCGTCTCCATGCCGGCGACGCGCGACCAGGCATGAAAAATCACATCCGACAGCCACTCGTGGCTTTGCCACGGTTTGCCCAGGAAGGTGAACGACCACGGGTCTTGAAAGCGAAGTGTTCGCGACTGCCAAAGCCAGCGCCCGGACGCCAAGTGCCACCACAAATCCGAGCCCATCATCGTGGTGAAACCGAACGACCAGAAGGTCAGCAGGCCGGCGAGCCACCACAGCGCGGACGACCAGCGCGACGCTGGAACCGGCGGCACGCTCGGGGGCGGCGCACGCTTCGGCGCGGGCGCCGGGCTCGGCTTCTCGGCGTTGGCAGAGCGCTGGCGTGACACGAGGGCGACTCTAGCCGAAAGCTCCCGTCGGCAATAGCTCAGACGCGGCCGCCACGCGCCTGCACGACAGCGTGAAACCAACGCGAGAACCACGATGCGGCCACGACGCCGACCAAAGCCGGAGAAACCAGCGCGGCAGCGCCGACGAGCTTGAACACCACCCGACCCTTGCCGCCGTGAATGAAGAGGTAAAGGTAGGCGGCTGGCCAAAGCAAGATCATGGCAATCGCCCAGCCGAGCTTGCGATCGCGGATGGCGCTGACGACCATGATCAACCACACGATGAACGCGAGCAGGGTCGCCACCAGGGTCAAGCCAGCAACCGTGCCTAGCAGGCGCCCAAGCTGCTGGCGTTCCCTTTCATCGAGCGGCGTGGTCCCCGCCTTGCCCAGGCGCTGATCGACCATCGCAGCGACGATGGCCGGCCCGTCCTTGAGCCAATTCTTGCCGGCAATCAACTCGCGAAGACTCGCCTTGGCTGCCGTCAGCTTTTCTGGAACGGCGGCGGTGAGCGACGGTGATTCCGACGGCGTGGGTGCTGCCGCGGTCTCGGTCGTTTCCTCCGCCGCCGCTCTTGCCGGCGCCGTCGCTTCCATCACGACCTTGGCATGATTGCGGTACGGCAGCGGAATCTGATCCAAGCGGTTGACGAAAACCTCGCGCCCGGTCCGCGAGTCGCGGTACTTGTAGAACGTGTCTGCGTGCGCAAGTGCGCTCCAGACGACGAGTCCGACTACGCCGAGCCATTTCGCCATAGGACAATTGAAGCCCGGCTCGGACGCACGCGCAATTTTAGCGGTCCCCGTCGAGCGCCGACCGGCGACAAGAAAATTTGCAGTGGGGGAGTGTGTTCCTTACCCTAGATGGATGCACGTGGAACGACGTCGGACGGAACGAGACCGCCGCGAAAGCTGGCGGGTGCCCATCGTGTGCGCCGTTCGCAACAGCATCAGCGGGTCGTTGCACCTCGGGCAATCCGAAGATCTCGCACCGGGTGGCATCACCTTGCGCCGGCCGCGCGATCTGCCGATTTCGCCCGAGACAGCCCTGACGCTGACCTTCGACCTGCCCGGCACAGGCCGAACCATCGATGTGGAAGGCCTCGTCGTCTCCGACCGTCGCGCCGGCGGCTTCCGTCGCACCGGCATTCGCTTCGTGGGCTCCTCCGCCGAGCAACTGGCACTGCTTTCCGAATTCTGCCGCCGACGCAGCTAAAAGCACCGTGCTGGTGCGCGGTGACGAGGGCGCGGAGAAGGAAGGCGGAATAGAGGGCGCAGACCAGGTGACCAATCCTTTCGGTCCGGGCGACCGATCCGCTCGGTTCCGGCGACCCTTCGACTCTCAGAGCAAGTACGCCGTGTACGTCTCCCTGCTCGACATGCATGGATCCAAACCAAGGAAGCTGTCGAACGGTGCGGGGTTCGGGATCACTAGCCCCGACGGGTTCCGGCTTGTGTCTGACGTCTGCTCTTGCAATGAGTATGCAGATCCACTAGTCACTCCTGCTGCCAATGATCCCGAGGTAGTTTCGCCGATGCACCGCCGGATGTTAGACCGCCTGCCCGCGCCAGCCGCTACCGTCGCGGTGCGGAGGGTTGGCCGTGGCCGCACGTTCGTCGAGACCTCGGTGGTTTATCTCAATCCACCTCTGCTCGGGCTCGTTTCTCGGGACAAAAACCGGCGGGTCGATCTGGATTGCCTGTTTCCTGGTGCGTCCGCGACGTGGAGCACGCGCATCGCGGACTGCCTGAAGTCGGGTCAAGGAGCTGTCTTCGCTGGCGGCCACCAGCTCGCCGATCGCTGGTTTCGCGTTGTTCTGTGGCCGACCGATGACCTCGCCTGTACGGTCGTGTTTACCGACATCACGGAGCAGATCCAGAACGCAAGCCGACTGGCAGACACAGCCAGCGCGCTGCAAAGCATGCTCGATGCCATTCAAGAGACCGCCGGTGTCGTCGATCGAACCGGGAAGATCCTGATGATCAACCAAACCGGAGCGCGCCGGTACAACGCCCAACCCGCAGACCTGGTTGGCACGAACCCTTTCGAAAGAAGCGATCCGGCATGGGCGAGCCGAAAGAGCAACCTTCGCAAAGTGATTCGTGGCCAGCAGGCGGTCGTCTTCGAGGATGTGCGAGACGGTCGCGCCTATCAGAATTGCATGTATCCGATCCGAGACAGCTCGGGCCGCGTTGACCGCGTCGCGGTGGTTGGTATCGATATCACCGAGCGTCGGCGGGCCGAGAAACGCGTGCGCGAAGCCGATGAACGCCTACGCCAAGTACTGCAGCAATCGGCCGACGGTGTCCTGTTGGTGGATACTCGCGGAGCGGTGGTCGAGCTCAACAAGGCCACGGAGGCTCTTTTCGGGATTCATCGCGAGGGGATCCTTGGAAAGACGAGCCGCGAGATTGCGTTGCGGTATACAGCGGCTGCCCGGCGGAAGGCACCGGAACCGGCAGCGCCGATCACCGTTCTGTGCAATCTCTTGCGTAAGTCGACGGAGGGACCCTTTCCCAACTTCTGCGCAGACACGTTGCACACGGCGAGTGGAAAGACGGTCCATATCGAAACGATGTGGTCGAGAATTCGAAACGGGTCGCTGGAGGTCTACGCCGCCTTCATCCGCGACGTAACGCAACTACGCGAAGCACAGCACGGCCGTGCCACCGCGAACCAGGCTCTCGAGCAAAAGAACGCAGCCTTGCGCGAGATTCTCTCGCACATCGAGGACGAGAGGAGCCGTGTCGAAACTCGGGTACAAACACAGGTAGATTCCTTTCTCCTGCCGCTCGTTCATCGGTTGAAGCTGCGCTCTACCCCAAGCGACCTCTCCACAGTTGGCCTTCTCGAATCTCATTTGCGCGAGCTGACCCACGCGGCGCCTAGTCGTGTTCACGCCTCGCTGACGACGCTGACCTCACGCGAGCTCGAACTGCTGGAGATGATCAAGCGCGACCTCAGCAACAAAGAGATCGGACAACTGCTTCGCGTATCGCCGCGAACCATCGAGCTGCACCGGACGCGCATTCGCAAGAAGCTCGGGTTGACCGGCCGAGCCGTACGTCTTCCGGCCCATTTGCGCTCGCTCTGAGGCCCGAACCACATACGTCACGTATGTGGTTCCGGTGTGTAAATCGCGGGCGTACTGCCATGCCGACATCACGCCAAACCACGCGACTGCTCCTACAATCCAGGCGAGCTTGACTTAGCGGATAGCCACGGCCGGGGGCGAGGACCAGTCGTCCCAACGAAAGCAGTACCCATGAAACTCCAGACCCGCTTCATGCTCTCCTTCTCGATCGGTATCGCCGGCGTATTGCTCATCTCGGAAGTGCTTCGGCAAAGCTACGAGAGCGGGCAAATGGCGCAGATCAAGAACACCTATCCGGAGCGCCTCGAGGCCGCCACTCGCGAAAACCTGGCGCCGATGGCCCACGCCGTCGAGCGCCTGCGCGAAGCAATGGCCGAGGGAGATATGGATGCCTTCCAAAGAGTTCTCAATCGCCAGCGCGGCTCCGACGGTATTCTCGGCGCGACCCTCTTCGATGCGAAAGGCAAAGCGGTGTTCACGTCGGAGAGCTCGGAGGATCGGGGCCGGCTTGCGCCGGGTATTCTCGATGCCTTGTTGACAACTGGAAAGCCGCAAGACCGTCGTGCGGGCAACGCCATCGAGATGTACCAACCGTTCGTGATCGGTACGAGTTGCCTGCAGTGCCATTCAGAACGCAAGCTCGGCGAGGTCGCTGGCGTCTTGGGCGTCCGCATGTCCAATGCCTCGTTCGTGCGCGTGCAGGAAAGCTGGCTCGACGCCATGTCCGCCATGCGCCGAGCCACTCTTTGGGTGGGGGTTGGAGCGAGCGCCATTTTGGTGTTGGCGCTGGTCCTCTTGGTGGGCGCGCTCGTGCGCAGGCAGCTCACGCGTCCGCTCGCGGCTACCACGAGCTTCGTCGAGACGATCAGTCACGGTGACTTGTCGGCCGATATCTCCGCCGAGCTTCGCGGGCGCTCGGACGAGATCGGTACCCTGGCCACCGCGATGAACGCCATGGTGACAAGATTGCGCGATCTTCTGCACAACGTGCTCGTGGGGGCGCGCACCACGGCGACGGCGTCCAGCGCCTTGTCGAAGGTCGCGTCTCGCACCGCAGAGCGCGTGCGCGACGTGCTCGCCCGCAGCGATACGGCCGAGCGCTCTGCGACGACCTCCAGCGAAGACGCCGTGACTGCTGCGGCTGGCATCGGCCAGGCTTCGACCAACCTGTCCGCGGTAGCAAACCTCACCCAGGAGGTGCAGACGAAGGTTAGCGACACCGCGGTTCTGTTCGAGCAAGCGCGAACCGCCACGGAACAAGCCTCCGGCGACGCCCAATCCATCTCCGCATCCATGAAGGGTCTTACGAACGCTGCCGAGGACATCGGTAAGGTGGCGGATGCCATCAGCAGCATTTCGGAGCAGACGAATTTGCTCGCGCTCAACGCCACGATCGAGGCGGCGCGCGCCGGCACGATGGGAAAAGGTTTCGCGGTCGTCGCCAGCGAAATCAAAAACCTGGCGCAAGAAACGTCGCTCGCGACGAACGACGTGAAGACCAAGACCGGCACGGTCCAAGCCTCTACCTCTACGGCGATTGCCGACCTTGCACGCGTGGCAAAAGCCATTCGCGAGATCCACGCCATGGTCTCGGGAACCGCCACGGCACTCGCCGAAGAGGACCGCGTGACCCGCGACGTTGCAGAGCGGATTGCGCAGGCTTCGCTCGGCGTGGAAGATGCGAATCAAGGGGTCGGTCGCGCAGCCGAAGCGATGCGATCCATCGCGGTCGAGATCGCCGCCGTCAACGAGGCGATGGGCGACATTCGTTCCGGCGGAGATGCGGTGCAGGCAAGCGCACAAGAGCTATCGCGACTCGCGCGCGAGCTCACGGCAGCCGCCGACGCCTTCAAGCTTCCGCCGGCGCGCGCCGCCGACGTGGCACCCCTGCGCTTGGGGTAGGCCAAGAAACTCTCGGTGCCCATGGCACTTGGCGCCCGCGACGTTTTCTAGTCAACAAGGCCGCGTCCGTGGTGTTCTTGAACGAGAACCATGAACGAAGACCGTCCCACCCTCGTGCCACTGCGCGCGCTTCCCAGCGAGTCGGAGCTGGAGCGCAGGCTGGAGCATGGCAACGACGAGCAACTCATGGCTTTGACTGCGGGCGGGAACAAGGCGGCCTTCGCCGTTCTAGTGAAGCGCCATTTGCCCCGGGTCACGAAGTTCTGTCTGCGCTTTGTCGGTGAGATGGCGGCGGCTCAGGAGATGGCTCAGGAGATCTTCTTGGAGGTTTGGCTGAGACGCGGTCGCTACGAATCGCAAGGGAAGTTCACGGTGTTTTTGTTCGTCATCGCCCGGACGCGTTGCCTCAATCGTGCGCGCGCTGAAGGGCGCCGCGGCCGGCGGGAACAGGTGGCCCAGGAGGATGGACCAGCGTTGCCCAGCCAGCTCGACCTGCTCCTCGACAAGGAACGACAACGCCAGGTACAGAAGGCGCTGCTCGGGTTGTCGGTGAAGCTGCGCGAGGCGGTGCTTCTGCGCTTCGACCAGGGGCTCGACTACCGAGACGTGGCACTCATTCTCGGCTGTACTGAATCGACCACCCGCTCGCGCGTACGCCTGGCCATGTTGGCTTTGCGCGACGCCATCGCAGGAGAGGAGCCATGAGCAACGGCTGCCCCGGGAAGGAAGAGTGGCTGGACTTGCTGGATGGCGAGGCCACCGAGAACCGCGCCAGCGTCTTGCGCGCACACGCGGAGCAATGCCAGCGCTGTGCCCGCGAGCTGGCTCTGCAACGGCAGCTGATCGCGGATTTGGCGGCGCCGGTCTCCGTGGCGCCAACAACGGACGCGGCTGTCGAGGCGATACTGCGGCAATTGCCCCAGGGCCAAGCTGCTCGGGCACACAGCCGCCGCTGGGCGGTCACGGGTGGCGCGCTGGTGCTGGCCGCGGCCGCAGGCATTCTGCTGGTTCCACGCTTCGCAGGGGATCGCGGCACCTTCAGCGCGCGCGGCGGCGACAAGGTGTCGTGGACACAGAAGGTGGGCGCCGAAGTGTTTATCCTGGGCGGCAGCCTGGTGAAGCTGGAAGCAGGAGCCCGGGTGGCGCCTGGCGTGGCGCTGGTGGCCAGTTACCACAACGTGGATCGCACCGCGGCCTATTTGATGGTGTTCGGCCGAGACGCGCGCGGGGAATGGCATTGGGTTTATCCGGGATTCCAGGATCCGAGGAGTGATCCGTCCTCGGTGCCCCTGGCTCCCCTGCGAACGCGGCAGGTCTTGCCGGATTCGGTAGTGCTCGACGATCTGCCGGTCGGCGAGCTCGAGCTCATCACCTTGATCACCCGCGAACCGCTGCGGGTGTCGCAACTCGAATCTTTGCCGTGGTCCGATCGCACGGTTGCCAGCCTGCGCGCTCGTTTCCCCGACGCACGCCTCATCCCTGTGCCATTGCAAGTCGTGCCTGCCTCGACCAGCAAGGAGAAACCGTGAAGTCGCTCTTGGTCGCCCTCGCCTTCCTGTCCACCGGCTCCGCGACGGCCGCGGAGACCACGACGTTCGTCTTGGTGGTGGCCAGCAACCGCGGGCCGGCCCTGGATCGTCCGCCTTTGCAGTATGCCGACGACGACGGAGCCAAGTACCGCGAGGTCTTCGCCACACTGGCCGGGGAAGACAACACCGTGCTGCTTACCGAGCTGGATGCGGACAGCGCCCGGCTCTTTCCCCGCTTGGCCGGCAAAGTCGAGGCGCCGACGCGGGCGCATGTGCTGGCCGCAAGTGAGCGCCTGGCGCGACGGGCGCGCGAGGTGCAACAGGCAGGTGGGCGCGTGGGCTTTTATTTCGTGTTCGCGGGTCACGGCGACGTGGACGGCGGACGTGGCTTCCTAGAATTGGCGGACGGCGCGTTTACCGCCGACGACGTGGATACCCTGTTGCGCAGCATCGGCGCGGACGAAGCGCATGTCATCCTGGACAGCTGCAATTCCTTCTTCGTGATCAACCCGCGCAAGCCAGGCGGCCGTCGCTTCGCCACGCCTCGCGATGCCGCCGAGAAGTTGGCCAAGCAACTGCCCAACGTAGGGGTGTTCCTGTCCACCAGCGCCGAATCCGAGGTGTTCGAATGGTCCGAGCTGCAATCGGGCGTGTTCAGCCACGCCGTGCGCTCCGGCCTGATGGGCGCTGCTGATGCCAACCGCGACGGTCGCGTGAGCTACGAAGAGCTGGCAGCCTTCGTCGAGACCTCGGTTGCCGAAATCAAGAACCCCGCCTATCGCCCCAAGGTGTTCGCGCGTGGGCCCAACGGCGATGACGATCGCACCCTGTTCGATTTGTCACACACGCGTGGCGTGGCCGTGCGAATCGACGACGGGCGCGCACTCCGGGTGGCCGCGTGCGATGGCGACGGGCTGCGCTGGTTGGATGCCCACAAGGAAGCAGGACAGTCGCTGGAGTTGCGTTTGCCCGCGGCATTGGCCGGGCATCTGGAGATCGAACGCTTGTCGACCGGCGGAGTGGTCGAGGCGCGGTATGCGTTGCCTGCCTCGACGGAGTCTCCCGTGGTCCTGGCTGATTTGTCAGCCGAGCCGGTGCAAAGCACGTCCCGCGGCGGACGGGAGATCTTCCGGGGACTGTTCGTGCGGCCATTTGGACCGCGTGCCCTGGCCGCCTATCAGGAAGAGCACCGGGGTACGCCCGAGCCGGTCTACGGCCTCTCGCTCGAGGACACCTCGCGCATGGGGCTTCTCTTGGATCAGTTGAGCGCCTCTGAACGCTACCAGCGTCGGACCATGGCCGGGATCAACCTGGCCTATGCCGCCGCCGTCGGTACCTACTTCGGCCTGGCCTCGCAGGCCGGCGGCCTCAAGAACGGGGAGCGGACGATCTTTCTCTTCTCGGGGGCAGTCCTGACCGGTTTGGGTCTGGGAGCCGGCCTCTACCGCTTGTTCCACGTGTCCGAGCGTGAGCGCATCTTCGAAGATTTTCGCATGCAAATGGCCACCCCTGGTGCCGACCAAGCACGCATTGCTGCCGCGATCGAGGAGCGCATCGTCCAGGTGCAAGCCGAGGAGCGGCGGCGCCGCAAGTGGGCTCTCATCATGGGCTACACGATCACCGGAATAGCGGCCGGTGCCGTCGTCATGAACGAGCTTTCCACGGACTCGTCCCGGGACTACCGCATGCTCGAACGCGGCTTCTTGCTCGGCGTGGGTGGCATGCTCCTGGGCACCACCTTGAAAGAGCAACTGACCACCAGCCCGAGCGACAAGTTCATCGAGCTTTGGCGAAAGGATCCGCGCCGCCTCAGCCTGGATTTTTCCGCGGCGCCGACCCGCGGCGGCGGCTTGCTCGGGCTGTCAGGGAGATTCTAGCCCGCATTATTTGACGGCCGACGCGCAATCATGTCGATGACGGCCGAACACCCCTGGTGACCGTCGCCTTCGTCCAGCTCGGCCTCGTACGCCTCGACGCGAAGAAGCTCCCAATCGGCAAATGCCGCTCGCAACAACTCCTCGGTGTACGGCTGTTCCACCGCCGACGGTCCTCCTGTCCGGCACTCGAGCTGCTTCGGCGTGTAGCCGTGGAGCAAGACGACGCCCCCGGGCCGCACCGCTCGCTTCATCCCCGTAAATATCTCATCCCGGAACGCCTCTGTCGCTCGGAGCCATGAGCTCCCTCACGAGAGAGTGCAATTCCGGGCGACCTTCACGTCGAAGCTTCACGCCACCTTTCGCACGCGCCCGATCCTTCTCACCGGATCCATTCTCGTGGTGTTCTTGAGGTGATCCAGACTCATCGTAGGAGAAGCCCATGCCCAACGTTACTCGCCTCTTTCGCCTGATGTTCATCCTCGCCACGTCGACGGTCTTTCTGCCGTCCATGGCAAGGTCAGCCGCTTCGGATGCCGCCGCTCCGGTCCCACCTTCGCCCGCGCAGCCCAGCCCGGCTCCTGCGACGCCGGCATTCGAGACTGTGGTTGACGCGCCCCCGAGCACGCCGCCGGCGCCGCCTGCGACGCCTGCCTTGGTCGCCGTCCCGCGCGACCCCGCGGCCATTCTTGCGCCAGAGCGCCGAGACGTATGCGCCGTGGACGAGCCAGGCCGCACCGGCTTCTACTTGCGCTTCCTCGGAGAAGCCGGTTACGCGAAATTCCACGGCACCGGTCCCCACGGATCGGTTTCCGCATCCGGGCTCGGCAATCATTCGACGGTCGCGATCGGCGGCGGCATCGCCCGCGGCCTAGCGGTCGCTGGCACCATCCAGTCGACCCAGACCGAGGCCACCTTCGATGGCGGCCCGTTCACCAAGGCAACCCTGACGACGGACAGTGCGACGGCGGTCGCCTCGACCAAGGCGAAGCTGACCCAGTCTCAACTTGGCGCCCTCGTAGACTGGTACCCTCGTTTGCAGAGCGGGTTCCACGGAGGACTGTCTGCAGGACTCGGCGCGATTTCACTCACTAACAATGCCGATGACAGCAAGCTTTCGGGAGCAGCGCTATCTGGCAGCCTGTTCCTTGGCTACGACACCGCCATTTCCCGTTCCTGGGCTCTCGGATTGAGCGCGGTGGCCTCCGGAATCACCAGCACGTCCCTGAAAAACACGAACGGCGACGACGCCGGCTACAAGCTCAGCGCCTTCTCGATTCAGCTGGGAGCTTCCCTGCTGTTCTTCTAATCTCGTTTACCGGGTGACGATAGCGCGGAACTCCGGGCTCGCGGCGACGGCCCAAAACAAGGAAGACACCATCTGGTAGGCGCGCTGTTCGAGGTCGGGCGCTGCTCGACTCGCCACCGGAGGCCCGGCGACGGTGTACCTCTTTTGCAGCGCCCGCCCGTCGGGTGCGGCGAGCATAACGTCAGCGGTGAAGCTGGCGTCGTTGATTCGGACCAGGCGCATGCCCATGACGGGGACCGCTGCTGACGACCCTCCTTCTTCGAGGACCTCGACCCCGAGTCGCTCAAAGGCGCTGCGGAAGCAGTACCAGAAATAGGATGAGAGGACCGGGCCGCCATAGCGCTGGCCCGAGCCGCGGTAAGAATAAAAGGTCGTCTGCTCGTCGACGTTTTCGAAGCTCCGCATCACGATGGCGCGACCGCGGTAGTCTGCCAGCGGTGCAGGATCGAAAAGCGGGAAGTAGCGATCGGAGCTGAGTTGTATGGATGGTCCGCAACCGCTCGCCAGACAGCTTAGGGTAACCGCAATCGCGGCCAGCGACACCGTGCTGGTCTTCCGCGACTGCACGCTGGGGATTCGCATGCGCAGAGCTTAACTCGTCGCCAAGCCCGAACCGAAGGTAATCGAGCTCGGACCGGACGTAGAAGTTCCCTGACTGCACGTCCCGATCTTTGCCGCTCGTTGCAATCGAGTCGCAGTCCCCCTACGCTGCCGCGATGTCCATTCTTCGAGCTTCCCTCATCGTCTGCTTGTCGGTAGCGGCGATGCTCGTTCAACCACGCTTCGCGGAGGCCGATGGCAACGAAACGAAGAGTCCCGCGGCGTGTGCCGCTTTGCCCGCGCCAGTTTACGTAGCCGACTGGGGACGATTGGCGGAGCTCACGCGCTCCGATGCCCTGGTCTATTCCCACGCCGAGTTCTGGGCCGCCCGACGGCAAGCTGCCGACTGGCTCCTTGCTGTCGGCTTCGCCGCCGGTGGCGGGGTCGCGGCGCTCGGAACGATCAACTGGCTCATCGACGACGAGTGGTCGAAAACCGACAAACGAATGACCGTTGGTGGAATCGCTGTGGTCGCGCTTGCTGTCTTCGCCAACTGGGCCTTCGCGCCCGACCGTGACGACTTGGCTACGGTCATCAATCACTGGAATCTCCGCCACCCCGACCGGCTCCTCGCGCCGTAGAGCGCGCTGCTGACGCTCGATAGGGGACGACACGCGCAGCCGCTCGTCAGATTTCTTCGATGAGAATCTCGCGCTTGCGGCCGCCGCGATGAGAGGTCGGCTCGGCGATGAGGCGAGATACGCTCCAGGCGGAGACGAACTGACCCTCGCGTCCGAGACCGGGCAGGTTCTCGTTGCTGGTGAGGTACACGTTCTTGAGGCCGGTGGTGTGAGGCGCCCCGCCGAGACCGAGCATGCGCTGAATATCGCAGCTCAGGGACGGCGGCATGGGCGTCGGCGGCACCCCCGGCAAGCGTCCGCGGGTACCCTCGTCGCTCTTCGCTGCAGGACCGAGCTCGGGCGGCAGACCATCGTGCGGTGACGCTACGACGACCATGTGGCGCTCGTAAAACGGCATGACCCGTCCCAGCTCTTCGCGCAGCCGCGCCCGCACCACCGAAAGGTAGCCAAGACTTTCGCTCGCCGAGGAGGTGACCAGACACTCGACCCACATTGGAATGTGGTTCGCTTGGCGCGCCAGTGGGGGCCCGACGGTAATGCTGAAGGCATTCTCTTCGAGATTCGGCTTGGCCGGATCCTTGATGACGATCACCCGCGGGCCCATGCCTTCGGGCAGTGCCTCGGGGCGTACCAGCATGCACAGCGTGTAGCGGTAGCATGCCGGCCGAATGGACGACGCGATTTCGCGCAATCGCCGCGGCGCCTCGCTGCCCGCGAAGGTAGCCAGCGACGCCGCTGAGCCTGCCCACAAGAGAGCGCCGAAGCCGATGGTCTCGTTCCGCGGGCGCACGCGCAATCCGCTCAGGTTCCCGCGCCGCCAGACAAATTCCGTCGGCACCACGCCTTCGCGAATCTCGCCCGAAAACGTGCTCAGCTTGTCGAAAAACAGACTACGCAGGTCGGCTTCGCTGGACAGGCGATGAAAACCTCGGCGGGCCACGTCGTAGGCGCGTGCCTGCACGAGGCTGCCGAGATCCGACGGCGCAAATCCGCTGGCCAGCGTGCCCAGCGCCGCGATGCTGGCGCGCATGGCATGCCCGGCCGCGAGCGGCGCCAAGAGATCGGCGTCGGGCTGGGGAAGCTGGGCTTGCACGCGACTCACATCCCGCCGCTCCCAAAATCCCTGCGGCGGCAACGTCATGTCCGAGCCGAGCAGCGGATCCAAGATCGCGCTCGTGGCTCGCAGCCGGGCCAGAATCGGCTCGATGGTCGCGTGCTCTTCGGGAAACTCGCGCACCAGCTCGGCCATCACCGCGTCCGCGCTGGCGGAGAACTCGATGCGGTGATTGGGCAGCACGAACTGCAGCGAGGGCTGCACTTGCGGCGCGCGACGACGCACAATCTGCGAATGACCGAGCTCACGCAGGATGCGCGCCACCGGCTCGGAATCCGGCGGTGGCAACGTTCCGGGCTCGCGCGCCAAGGTGTACGGTCCCGCCGCGAAGGTGGGCGGAACGACGTCGTGCCCGCAAAGCAACACGCGCAACCCTCGGCGCCCGAGCAAGCTGGCAGCAATCACGCCGGTCAGCTCGGAGCCGTACACCACGACATCGAAGTAGTTCGTATCCACGGAAGGCCGCCGTGAGTCTGGGAGAACGGGGTAGAGGTAGTCAACAAGGGATTGTCAGGCCGCTCCAAGGCGGCCGTCCGCTACCAGCCCACGCCCGCCGCGCCTTCCGCAATGCAAGCACGACGCGGACGGTGGTTGACAGGGAAGCCCGGGCAGTCGAAATTGGCGCCCTGCCCTCCGCAGATCTCACCATGGCCTGGTACAAACGAAAAAAAGCAGACGAAGAACCCCAGATTGAAAAGCGCAGCATCCCAGCGGGCGTTTTCACCAAGTGCCCCGGGTGCAACCAAGCGTTGCTCACCGCCGAGCTGCACAAGAACCTGGACGTTTGCCCTTCCTGCGACCACCACTTCGCCATGGCGACGCGTGACCGCATCGCGAGCATCCTGGACGAAGGCAGCGCGGTCGAGTTCGACCACAGCATCGAAAGCATCGACCCGCTAGGCTTTCGCGATTCGAAACGCTACGCGGATCGCCTGAAATCGTCGCGCAAGTCGAGCGGCGAGACCGAAGCCCTGCTGGCCATGGCCGGCAAGATCGAGGGCATCGACGTCGAGACCGGCTTCTTCGTCTTCGAGTTCATGGGCGGCTCCATGGGCTCCGTCGTCGGCGAAAAAATCACGCGCGTATTCGAGCGTGCCCTCGAACGGCGCGTGCCCGCGCTGATCTTCGCGGCGTCGGGCGGCGCGCGCATGCAGGAGGGCATCCTGTCGCTCATGCAGATGGCCAAGACCAGCGCGGCCATCGCCCGACTGCGCGAGGCGCATGTGCCGTACATCTCCGTCCTTTTGCACCCGACGACCGGGGGCGTGGCCGCCAGTTTCTCGATGCTCGGCGACCTGCACATCGCCGAGCCGAAGGCGCTGGTCGGCTTTGCCGGACCTCGCGTCATCCAAAACACCATGCGCCAGAGCCTCCCGCCGGGTTTCCAGCGCTCCGAATTCCTGCAGAGCCACGGCTTCGTCGACATGATCGTGCCGCGCAAAGAGCTCAAGCCGACGCTCGGGCTTTGCCTGCGCTGGTTTGCCGGACAGCCTCGCGCGGGGCAGAACTAGCGCTGTCGATGCAAACGCAGGCCGGGCGGCAGGCGGGCGAGCCCTACCGCCGATTCTTGGCTCGTCTTCAGGAGGTTCGCCGTCACGGCGTCGAGCTTGGATTGGATCGGGTGCGCCTGGCGCTCGAACGCTTGGGAGCACCGCAGGCGCGCGTGCCGGCCGTGCACATTGCGGGCACGAACGGCAAGGGCTCGTGCGCAGCCATGGCCGATTCGATTTTGCGCGCCGCCGGCCTGCGGACGGGTCTCTTTACGTCGCCCCACCTGACCCGGTTCACCGAGCGCATCCGCATCGATGGCCAAGAAATCGACGGTGACTACCTCGCCGCGCTCGACGCGCGCGTGGCCGCGACGGCGGTGCCGCTGACCTATTTCGAAGTCGCAACCGTCTTGGCTTTTCTCGCCTTCGCCGAAGCAAATGTCGACGTGGCGGTGCTCGAGACCGGACTCGGAGGGCGACTCGATGCCACCAGCGTTTGTCATCCCGTTGCCTGCGCGATCACCAGCATCGCGTTCGACCACGAGGCATTGCTCGGCAACACGCTCTCCGCCATCGCCTACGAAAAGGCGTGCATCGCAAAACCGGGCGTTCCGCTCTTCCTCGGGCCGCTGCCGCCGGAGGCCGAGGCGCGCGTCGCCGAGGTGGCCGGGCAGGTGGGCGCCCTCGTACGTCGCCCGGTGATCGACTATCCCACCACGCCGCTGCCGCCGGCTTTGCCGGGCCCGCATCAGCTCGCAAACGCGGCGCTAGCGGTGGCGCTCTCGCGACAGGCTGTATCTTCGATCGGCCGCTGTCTCGACGACGCCACGATTCGGCGCGGTCTTGTCGAGGTCCGATGGCCGGGACGCCTCGAACGCATCGCCGACGACGTCTTGCTCGACTGTGCCCACAACGTCGAAGGGGCCACGGCGCTGGCGAGGGCGCTTCCCGAGGCACCTCGGCGCGTGCTCGTCACCTCCATCGTGCGTGACAAGAACGCGGCCGGCATGCTTGCGGTGTTGGCGCCTGCCTTTGACAGCGTGGTTCTCACCCGTTCGCACAGCGAGCGCGCCACCGATCCGGAGCAGCTTGCGAGGCTGATTGCGCGCACGCGAGGTGGCGCCCCACAAGTAGCGTGCATCGAACCCGTGGCCGAGGCGCTCGCGTGGGCGAGGTCGAATGCACGCGAAACGGAAGGCGGACTCGTGGTCGTCGCAGGCTCGATCTTTCTGGTAGGCGAGGCGCGCTCCCTCGTGCTCGGGCAGGGCACGACTGCCGAGGCCTCCGACCCGTTGCCCTGACGCGGCATTTGCCGAAACCCCGAAACGGGGCTTATGATGGTGAGGGGGACCATCCACGTGCGCGCATCCATCTACCTGGTCGGCACCGTCGCGGCGGCGCTCGTCGGCGCTCGGGCGAGCTATGCCGAAACGCCGGCCCCACCACCCGCGGTGCCGAGCACGCCGATTGAACAAAGCATGCAAGCCGTCCCCGGTGCCTCCCCCGGGCCGAAGTACGACGGCGTCGTGCCTGGCGGCTCTGCCAAGAATCCGCTGCCCGCAGCACCACTCGGTGGTCCGCACTTGGTGTGGAGCGGCTTTCAGATGACGCCAACCGGCTCGCGGGTATTCCTGCAGACCACGCGCTCGGTCGAGTTCGATCTCGTAGAGGGCGCCGCCAAGAAGTCCGGCAAGTCCACGGTATCCGTGCTTTTGCGCGGCTGCCGCATCCACATGGCCAACAATCGGCGCAGCGTCGATACACGATTCTTCGCCACGCCGGTGGCAGGCTTTTCGGCGAAACAGCGCGGACGCGACGTCGAGGTGAAGGTTACGCTGCGCGAGTCGACCTCGGCCGTCCCTCACAGCGAGGCCGGTCCCGACGGCACGCAGTTCGTCGTCCTAGATTTTCCGCCCGGCAAAGCCACGCCCGAACCGTCGGCCCTGCAGAACTTGGCCGACGAGGCAGATCGCACTGGCGAGGCTCAGCGCGGGACGGATCCTGCCGATGCATCGGTAGCCAAGCCGACCAAACGAGCCAAAGGCGCGGCACGATAAGGACATTCGCATCCACAAGGAGTGCACATGAAGCGAGCATCGGTGTTGCGTACGACGTGCGCGATTCTCGGGGCGACGTGTTTTCTGGCATGTTCCAATTCGAATCCCGTATTGCCGTCGGGAGTCGTTCCGCAGGACAGCGGCCCGAGCGAGCGCAGCATCATCCTCGCACCGGACGTTCCGCTATCGGAAGCGGGTTCCGTAGGCCAGGACGGTATCAAGGACATACCTTTGATCGCCGACACATCGGGGCTTGATGTTGCCCAACCGTCGAAGGTCATCGTGACCATCCTCAGTCCTGCGCCCACGCTCGGTCTCGATGGCGGCGCGGGGGATCCGCCGGTCATCGCGCAATCCGCCCGGCTGGCGCCGAGCGTCCAGATCGAGGTGCAATCGCAAGGTGGCGACCCAACGCTCGACGTCCTGTCCAGCGTAAAAGCCACACTCATCCAGGAAGGAACCAAAGCCGGACCCTCCATCACGCTGAACCAAACTCAATACAGCGTCCTCCCGGAGTCGGACAGCAAGGTCTACGTCTACGCCGACACGCCGTTCGACCTCAGCAGTACGACCGGCGACTTCTACGATTTGTCGGTCACGGCAGTAACCGCGGGCGGAGCCAGCGGAACGGCGCTCGTTCGCATCTACATCGACGGTGGACCGAAGATTACCTTCCTGCAGCCGAGTGGTGGTGCCTACGTCAAGGGATCGGTCGTCGTCACCGCGATGGTCGTGGATACGTCGGCGGCCTTGACGGACGTGTCGTTCTCGGTCGGGCAGGTCGCCATCGATGCCAAAGCGATCGCTGTCAGCGGATCCCAGTATTCGACGACCATCGATTTCGGCAGTTACAACCCGCCGCTCGACGGTCCTCAAGTCGTGACCCTCACCGCGAAAAACGGCAACGGCAACACGGCGGTGGCAACGTGCAAGTTCACCGTCGACAACGATGGCCCGACCATCAGCAGTACAAAGCCAGCCACCGGCGGCATGATTGGGAAGATCATCACCATCGAGGCCAAGGTCGACGATCCGGCGGGCGTCATGAAATCTTCCGTCGTCGCCGTGGTCGCACACGGCGATATCCACTTCGAGGTGAATCTCCCGCTCGATACGGATGGCGTGTACCGCCACCTTTTCGATACGACGAATCTACCGAGCTACGCCCTGTACCCAAGTATTTCCTTCCGCGCCCAAGACGTGCTCGGGAATGAGTCTTCGGTCGGCTACTTGGTTTCGCTCGACAATACGCCGCCCCTTATCGATTTGGACCCGCCGACCAACGTCCGTCTGGTCAAGACCGACGGCACATGCAGCCGGGCCCTTGATCCGGTGGGTGGCGATGCGATCAGCGACGGTTCCGTCGTAAATCAGCTGTTTGATATCCGTGCGCGCATCGAGGACGAAGGCAACTACCCGCTTACCGGCGCGCCCGATATCATCCCCATCTCGACGGTGGATCCGGCTGCTGTGAATGTGCTGATCCTCGACGACACATCGCTGCCCCTCGTCGTGGACACCTCGGATCCTCCGGACGGCACTTGCGACGACATCAACCCCGATTTGGTTCCGTCGGTGTCGCCGAAGTCTTCGAAGGAGGCGCAGCTAATCGACTTGGTCCCGCTCACGGCGAAGCAGGGAGCGGCAGACTTCACCCACGAAACGGGGCTCTTGTCTTCCGGTTCGGATCCGAAGGCCCCTGATCCGCTCTGTGTCACCACGAACTTGACCTACACCATCGGTTATTCGGCGTCTTTGCCGTCGATTTGGACCATCGCACCCGTGCTCACCGATGGGCTCCACTGCGTTGGCAATCAATTCGATGCCTCCAACAGCTTGAAGGATGGCTGGGCATGCGTCGCCGTAGAAGCCGCCGACAAGATGGGCAACAAGCAGGTATCGCGCCCCATTCGCGTTTGCATCGTGGCGACTCCGACTAGTACCGCGTGCACGGCCTCTAGCTTGGGTAAGGTGGGGGTCGCGTCCGTCTCGTTCCCGTCGTCGGCGAATGCCAAGGTGATCCTGACGACCAAGGCTCCCCTCCTCGGCGTTGGCGGTGCCGCGGTAAAGGCTGGCGACAGTATCGTGCTCAGGAACATCGCCGTATCGTCGAGCTCAGACGTCAATGGCACCCAGGTCGTCTCTCCCCAGGGCACAACCGGGACGGTTTTCGAATTGACCGACGTTCCTCCTACTTACCTCTGGATGGACCGACTCGACAACAATCCACCGAGCTTTCTCGGACGAGTCGGTCTGCTTGCCCAAGACGGTTCGGATTTACAGGTGATTACCGACCAGCCAGGAACATCCCTTCCCACCGGTTTTGCAGGCGCCGTCATTCTTACGAACGACTCGACCATGGTCACAACGCTCGACCGAAGAACCGTCTCTGACATCACACCAAGTGGTTTCAAGCTGACGGGAACGGCCTCAATGTTCGCCGGTACGGCAGTTGCTCCGCCCTCCTGCACCGGTACCATCGTGAAAACCACGTCGGGCTCGACGGTTGACGGAACCAAGCCGTGCAAGCAATGGCGATCGTTCCCGCTCGCGGAATGGGATTTGCTGTAGTCACGCCGACTACCTCGCGCTAGCGCACAATTCACCGCAAGAACGACGGGCGCAGAATGCCTCGGGCACGACGGCCGCGCGTCGTTCAACGAAGCCTGCTGCAGGCGCACGCCACCGTTAGGCGAACTTCCTTTGATCGGCGACCCCATGTAGAGTACCCGTCGATTCACCATGAATGGCGGCACAGACAAGACCCCATTCTATACGGCTGGCTCCGGCAACTCTGGACGGAAATGGTCGGGCACGCCGGCTATCGGCGCTGTCGAGCATAGAGCTGCATCCACTAGGGCCCGAGGCTTTGTGCTTGGGGCGACGGCGATCGCCTTTCTTCTTCCCAATTGTGTGAACCTATCGCCGCCGTGGCAGGCTGGCACGGGTGGCACGACCGTCGTCGGTACCGGCGGCAGCAGCTCGGGCGGTAACCGCGACGACGGCGGTGCACTCGACAGCAACGTGGGCGATGCGCCTTTGCCAAACCAGCCGGACGCCGAGGACGACGTCAGCCAACAAGGACCCGATTCACCCGCAGACGTCTCCGGCATGGACGCCGACGCTCGGATCGACGGACGCGACGCCGCACCGTTGGACGCTGATAGCGACCGGCCCGCTCTCGGCGGCTCTGGCGGTAGTCCTTCACGAGGAGGCGCTGGTGGCCGTGGAGATAGCACCGGCAGCGGAGGTTCCGGCAGCGGAGGTTCCGGCAGCGGAGGCACGGCAGCAGGCGGCACTAGCTCCGGAGGTCAAACTGGCACCGGCGGGAGCGGGACCGGAGGGGCGCCAGCGATCGATGCCGGAAGCGTGTGCGTCGGCCGCCCAGGTTCGGACGCTGGCACTGGCATCAACGCCGGCCTAATCGCGTATTACGCTTGCGATCAGACGTCGGGCCCGATGCTGACGGACCAGTCGGGCAACAGCAATAATGGGACACTCGTCACGGGCACGGGCGGAACGCCTGGCTACAGCTTCGGTGCCGGAAAAGTGGGCACCGGCGCGCTCGACCTCGTGGCCGCTAGCCATGGCTATGCGACGCTACCGAGTGGCCTTCTCGCCGACACCTGCGATGTGACCATCGCGAGCTGGGTTTACGTCAACGTAAGCGCGAACTGGCAGCGGGTTTTCGACTTTGGCAAGGACACGAACGTTTATATGTTCCTGGCCGCGACCAACAACTTGACCAGTGTGGTTCGGTTCGCCATCACCCTAGGCTCCATGGGCGGAGAACAGAAAATGGATGGCCAGGCCGAGCTGCCGGTGAAGGCCTGGTCGCACGTGGCCATCGTCCTCGGCGATTCTGGCGCAACCCTCTACGTCAACGGCAGCTCCGTCGGCAGCAACCCGAATATCGTCCTGCGGCCAGCCGATCTGGGCACGCCGCTCAACTACTACATCGGGCGCTCGCAATTTGCCGCCGATCCCTACTTCGACGGAAACATCGACGACTTCCGGATCTACGGTCGCGCGCTTTCCGCCAGCGAGATCCAAACCCTGGCGAAGATGTAGAACGGCCGAGGCGCCGCCCATCGCGTTGGTGAAGCCGAGCTTTGCTCGGCAAAGCCAGAGCGCGGGAAGGTTTGGCGAGGCCGCGCGAAGCGCGGGGGCCAGGCAGGGTGGGTGGCAGGTGCCGAGGGCAGAGACAAACCCTCTCAGGGTTTCCATCCTACTAGAAGGGAACGTCGTCGTCGGTGACGGGCGGACCGTCGTGCTCGGGCGGGCCTTGGTCTTCGCCGGCGCTCACGATCTCGACGCTGGTTGCGACATTGTCTCCGTAGACCTTGCCGTTCCAATCGCGCCCGCCCAAGCGTCCGGTTACCGAGAGCACCGAGCCCTGCTTCCACGAGGAAGCTTGTTCGGCCAAGCGGCCGAAGACCTTGATGGGAATGAGCTGCGGGAACTGGCCTTGCGTTTCGAAAACGAGCGTGAGAATGGACTTGCCCGCCTTGGACACGAACGTGTCGACGCGCTTGAGAGTCCCCTGCCCTTTGAAGGTGAATTCGTCGTTCGTCATGATGAAAGATTCCGCCCCGGCTGCCGCAGGGAAGAGTCTTCTTCTCGCATAACGATCGCTGCTTGCCAAGCTCGGAAGCCGCGTCCGCTAGCGCTACGAGCGAAGAGCGGACCGCGGCACGCAGCCTTAGCAACTTTTCGGGTGGCCCTTCCGAGAACCAAGGCATGGACACCACAACTCAGCCACAAAGCCCGCTGCTCCACCCCGCGATGCGCGCCATCGTTGGTCAAGCGCCCGCGCTTCGTCAGGTTCTTGAACAAGCCGCTCGCCTGGCGCGCACACGCCTGCCGGTACTCGTGACGGGCGAGAGCGGCACGGGCAAGGAGCTCCTCGCCCGTGCTCTGCACGAGCTCGGGGCTACACCCGCGGGGCCGTTCGTAGCGGTAAATTGCGGCGCTCTGGCGCGCGAGCTGGCCGAGAGCGAGCTGTTTGGGCACGAACGCGGTGCCTTTACCGGCGCAGGCTCGCGCAAGGTGGGCTGGTTCGAAGAGGCATCCGGTGGCACGCTGGTCCTCGACGAGGTCGGCGAGCTGCCACTCGATCTTCAACCCAAGCTGCTGCGCGTGCTCGAAACGGGACGGCTGCGTCGGGTGGGCGGCAACGGCGAAGTCGCGGTGAATGTCCGCGTGGTAGCGCTCACCCTGCGAGATCTTCGCACGGAGGCCCGCCGCGGCCTATTCCGCCTCGACCTTTACCATCGGCTCGCCGGTTGTGAGCTTCACCTGCCCGCGCTGCGCGAACGACCGAGCGACGTCGCGCTGCTGGCCGAGCATTTCTTGGCGGAGCTGGCGACCGAGATGGGCGAACGACTCGTCGACGCGGACGCTTTGGCCCTTTTGCGCGCCCACGACTGGCCAGGCAACGTACGCGAGCTGCGCAACGTCCTCCGCCGTGCCGTCGCGCTGAGCGAGAGAACCATTCGGCGCGAAGACCTGGCGCTCGACACATGCACGTTCTTTCCTTGCACAAGCGACACGTGGACGTCGTCGCGCGCCGCCGACGCACCCGAGGTAAGCACGCCGACCGCCGCACCACCCGCAGCAACGGACGCCGACGTGCTGATGCTCGCGGGAAAGAGCTTCGAAGAAATGCAGAACGCCATCTTCCGCTGGGCCCTGCAGCGCAACGACGGTAGTCGCCGTCGAGCAGCGCGAGCTCTCGGCGTTTCCCGCTCGACCTTCTGCGATCACGTGCGCAAGCTCGGATTGGCGCCCGAAGTGAAGGGTTCTGCAGCATCTCGATCCGAAACCCTGCCCTTGGGCTGCTGATTTTGCGAGGACAGAGCCTTCATCTAGGGTCAGATTGTCGCCATGGATAAGAACGATGGCGGAGAAACTTTCGGCGACGCGAGCCGACCGATGCGCGAGGAACAGCCGTGATGACGTTTGCCGTGGGCGCCTTCATGGCCGCGCTGGGCGTCGGGCTGGGAGCATTCGGCGCGCACGCGCTCGGCGAGGTCGGGGCGGCACGCCTGGCGTGGTGGACCACGGCGACGCACTACTGGTTTATCGCTTCGCTGGGCGTGATGGCATGGGCAGGGCTCCTTCGTGGCGGCCCCGCACCCATCGGTCCGACCGCAACGCTCTTCGCGGGCGGAACCATCTTCAGCGGCACGCTCTACGCCATGGCGCTTGGCGGTCCCCGCTGGCTGGGGGCCGTCACGCCCGTCGGAGGCGTCGCGCTCATCGCGGGATTTGCTTGGATGGGCCTGCGGGCGCTGCAGATACGCTAGAAGCTCTGTCGCCGGATCTGTGCGACAGAGCGCACACGGGTGCGCCATCTCAGGATCGCGAGCCAGCGGCATGCTCTTGTGCAAGGAGGGCGCTTAGGCCTAGAGTTGCTGTGCAGCTATGCGACCGTCATGCAGTTCCGACCGTCCGCTGTTCAGGTTGTTGCGCACGCAATGGGTTTGGGGATTGTTGGTGCTTGCTTGGGCACCCTCCTGCAACAACCAAGGCACGAACACCAACGCCGCCGTTGGCGGAGCGTCGGCCAGAGGAGGCAACATTACTCCGAGTGGCGGCGTCGGAGGAAGCGCTGGCAGCTCCGTGGAAAACACGGGCGGTACGGCTAAGGACACGGGCGGACAGGCAGGCGGGACTGGCGGTAGCGGGGCTGGCGGTAGTACGACATCCACGGACCCTGGCGACGCCAGCGACAGTCGTGGCGCCTCCGTCGAAGATGCGGCAAGAGCGGATGTCGATGCCAACGCTGGCGTCGGTGTCGACGTCAGCGTCGACGTCGCTCTTGGCCCCGACCTTCCTGCGTCGAGCGGCTACTTGCACGTCGAGGGCAGCAAGCTGGTCGACAGCCGCGGCACCTCGGTACGCCTGACCGGCGTGAATTGGTTCGGCTTCGAGACGTCGAACGAATCTCCACACGGCACATGGGCGCGCGACTACCGGAGCATGATCAAGCAGATTCACGACGTCGGCTTCAATTCCATCCGCCTGCCGTGGTCCAACGCCATCCTGCGGCCGAACGCCACCGCCCAGTCCGTCAATACAAGCGGCAAAGATCCCTACGACGGCACGGATCCGATGAATGCCGACCTCAAGGGAAAGTCCCCCTTGGAAATGCTGGATCTCGTCGTTCAGGCGGCCGGCGAATTCGGTATCAAGTTGATTCTCGACGATCACTCGCGCGATCCCGACGCCTACGACAAGGAAGAAGTCTGGTACACCGCCTCAACCTCGGAAGCACAGTGGATTGCCGATTGGGTCGCCATGGTCAAGCGCTACGCTGGCAATCCCACGGTCGTTGCCGTGGACCTCGACAACGAGCCGCACGGAAAAGCTTCGTGGGGCAAAGGTGATATCACCACGGACTGGAATACAGCGGCCGAAAAATGCGGCAACGCCATTCTGGAAGCGAACCCCGACGTGCTGATCGTCGTCGAAGGCGTCAGCATCGTCGGCACTGACACCTACTGGTGGGGCGGCAATCTCAGCGGCGCCAAGAACGCGCCCATCAAGCTGAACCCTCCCGACAAGCTCGTGTATTCGGCCCACGAATACGGTCCTGAGGTTCATGACCAGACGTGGTTCACCGACGCCCAATTCCCCACGAATCTGCCGGCCGTCTGGACCCCGCACTTCGACTTTCTCATGAAGCAGAACCTCGGCCACGTCCTGATCGGCGAATTCGGTATCAAGGACCGTGCGGGCGTCGGCGGCAGCGAAGGCAAGTGGTTCGACACTCTCCTCGGCACCCTCGGCAACACGTACTCGTGGTCGTACTGGTGCTGGAATCCGAACTCCGGCGACACGGGCGGCATTCTGAGCGACGATTGGGTCACGCCAGTGCAATGGAAGATGGACGCGCTCAAGCCGTATCTGGCACCGATGTTCGAGAAATAGACGGCGAAAGCACAACATGCATCTCCTTTTCCTTCGTCACGGCGTTGCGGTGCCAGCCGGAAGGAGTGGTCTAGCCGACGCGGATCGCCCTCTTACGGCCGGCGGCGCCAAGAAGCTCAAGCCCGTTGCCCGCCAGCTCGCCAAGCTGATCGAGAAGCCGCGGGCCATCCTTTCGAGTCCGCTCCTGCGTGCAAGACAGACCGCCGACGTGGTGGCGGGCGCGTGGCGCGGTATCGACGTCGACGTTTTGCCCGCGCTCGCCGACGGCGATTGGTCCGCCATCTGGGACACGGTTCGCCGATTTAGCGAGGAGGACACCGTCCTCCTCGTCGGGCACGAAGACTGGATCTCGAGCCTGACGGCCAAGCTTCTCGGAAGCACGGCGGGGTCGGCCTTCGCCTATCGCAAGGGGGGAGTTGCCCTGCTGGAGGTGCGGCGCAAGTCCAAGCATCGCGCCACGCTGGTTTGGTTCTTTCCCCCTCGTATCTTGCGCCGCCTGCATTGAAGGCCTGACGGCTCGATCGCAACCTTGTACGTCACGACGGTCGGGGACGTTGTATGATTGTGCGGATGAGCCACCTGATGGCGGCGGATCAGGTCAAGAACGTGGCCGAGTCGATCGACCGGCTGGAGCGTGCCGTTGCGCGCGTGATCCGAGGCAAGCCGCAAGCGATCCACAACTGCGTGCTGGCGCTCCTGGCGCGCGGTCACCTCTTGGTCGAGGACGTCCCCGGCGTGGGCAAGACAACGCTCGCGCGCACCTTGGCGGCAGCCATCGGCGGCACGTTCCACCGCATCCAGTTCACCAGCGACCTTCTGCCGTCGGACATCATCGGCGTGTCGGTGCTGGCCGCGAGCACCGGCAAGTTCGAGTTCAAGCCTGGTCCGCTCTTCGCCAATGTCATCCTGGCCGACGAAATCAACCGCACCACGCCGCGTACGCAAAGCGCGCTGCTCGAAGCGATGAACGACAACCAGGTCACGGTGGACGGCACCGCCTACCGGCTCGAGCAACCCTTCCTCGTGGTCGCCACCCAGAACCCGGAAGAGCACTACGGGACCTATCCCTTGCCCGAGTCGCAGATGGACCGCTTCTGCTTGCGCATTCGACTCGAGTATCCCTCCGCCGACGTGGAGCGGGCGCTCCTGCTCGAAGCACCCGTCTCCGCCGAGGAGTCCCTGGCCAAAGTGCAACCGGTCCTTTCCCTCGGCGATATCGTCGCTCTGCAAGAGGCCGCCGCGCGCGTGCATTTTTCGCCCGAGCTGGCCGCGTACATCGTAGAGGTGGCGCACGAGACGCGCAGGTCGCCCTTCCTTTCCTTGGGCATTTCCCCACGCGGCGAGCTCTCGTGGCGAAACTTGGCCCGCGCATCGGCGCTGGCGGCGGGGCGCAGCTACGTCCTTCCCGACGATCTGAAAGTGCTCGCCCTGCCCGCCCTCGCCCACCGTCTGGTGCTAACCAATCAGCTCGACTCGACCGGCCGCGTACGCGAAGAAGCCGAACGCGTGATCAGCGACGTGCTGGGCCGTGTTCCCATCCCGGCCTAAAGGACGCTCGTGGCGCGCTCGGGTTTTCGCATGCGGCGCTGGTGGCGGCCCCCGCGCAAGTTCCGACTGACCCGCGAAGGCAAGTGGTTCATAGGCGCGACGCTGGTGCTGGGCTTCGCCGCAGTCAACGGCGGCATCAACCTGCTCTTCCTCGTCTTCGGGATGCTGCTTTGCCTGCTGATCGCCAACGGCGTCTTGGCCGAGGCGTCGATGCGGCGACTGCAGCCTGTCCGCCAGTTACCGCACGCCATCTACGCCGGCAGCCCCTTTCTCATGGGCATCGCGGTTCGCAACGGCAAGAAGCAAGTCGCGACCTTTTCCCTGGAAGTTGAAGACCTTTCCGCCGACGGCACCCCCGTGGATCGGCGCTGCTTTTTCCTCAAGATTCCGGCTCAGCGGCGGCAAGAGACCTCGTATCGGCGCACGCTTGCACGCCGCGGGATCCACCCGCTGGTGGGCTTGCGACTGTCCACGCGTTTTCCGTTCGGGCTCTTGCGCCGCTCGATCGATGTGCACGCGCCGACCGATCTGCTGGTCTACCCGGCGCTGATCCCGATTTCCGATCCGCTCTTGCGTACGGGGCTCGCTCAGCTCGGCGAGAAGCAAAGCCCGACCCTCGCTCGCAGCGGCGAATTCCATGGCTTGCGCGAGCTGCGCGCGGGCGACGATCCCAGCAGCATCCACTGGCGAACCAGCGCGCGGCGAGGTCGCCCGTTCGTCCGCGAATTCGAGGAACAAACCGGACGGGCCGTCGTCATCGCGCTCGAAACCGCCGAACCGTCCAACGGTGAAGCGTTCGAGTCCGCCGTGTCGTACGCGGCGTCCCTCGCCATTTTGCTGCTTCGGCGCGGACTGCGCGTCGGCCTCGTCGCCGGCGCCGTCGGCCTGCGACCTGAGGTGGGCAGCGTGCAGAGCAGCAGCATTTTGCGAGCCCTGGCCCTGGTCGAAGCCAGCAGGAATCGTGACCCGGCCTCGGCGGCGCAGCCCGCGCCCGGTTCGGTCGTCGTGAAAATCACGCCGGCACCAGGCCAACCACGCATTGACGTTGGCGCCAAGACGGCAAGCAGGAGATCCGCGTGAGATTCCGGCTGGCGCACAAGGTCGCGACCTATCTGCTCGCCAGCACGGCGGTGTTCACGCTCGGCACCGCGGGAGTGGTCAGCGCGGTGACCCTCGTCCTCGTCGTCCTTTTCTCGGCAGCCTCGTGGTACGCCGACCCGGAAACGTCGCTCGCCAGTGGCGTCGCCCGCTTGGCCGTCGTTCTGAATGTGCTGACGCTGGTCTTCCTGGCCGGCGCCGCCTTCCAAGTAGCGCACAGTTTCCCCGATGTCGACCTTTTGCCCTTCATCAATTTCGTGCTCTTCCTGCTCGCGCTCAAGCTCTTCCAGCGTCGGAGCAATCGCGACTATCTACAGGTCTTCATTCTGTCCTTCTTGATCCTGCTGGCGGCGGCGTGGCTGGCCACCAGCGTGGTCTTCATCGTGGGATTCGGCATCTACGTCGTGCTGGCGACGTGGACGCTGGTTCTGTTTCACCTGCGCCGGGAAATCGAAGAAAACTATATCGTCAGGCACGCGACCGAGTCGCGAACCGAGCAGGTGACGGCAACCCGCGTGCTCAATTCCCGTCGCGTGGTAGGCACCGGCTTCTTTGCCTCGACGGGCGCCGTAGCACTGCTCGTGCTGCTGGGTTCGTCGCTGGTCTTCGCCCTGGTTCCGCGCGTGGGACTTGGCTTCATCTTGGGCGGCGTACGCAGGCCCGTCGGCATTGCCGGCTTCACCGACGAGGTCAAGCTGGGCATGTACGGCGTGATCTCCACCGACAATCAGACCGTCGTTCTGCGCGCACAGATTCCATCGATCGCAGCCATCGGCAGCGACCAGGTCCGCGAACGTGCCATCGCCTCGCTTTACTGGCGCGGCACCGTCTACGACACGTACGACAAGGGACAGTGGCTGCGCTCGCACGACGACCAGACGCGCACCCGGCTTGGTAGCCTTCCGTCGCCCACTCTCGGTCGCGAATATTGGGTGAGCCCACCGCTGGAAGAAAATTCGCCGCGCGGTCGAAGAGCCACACTGGACGGAGCGGTCGAGCACACCGTCGAGATCGTGGCACTTTCCCATCCTGTCGCCTTCGCCTTGGATCGACCAATCCTGTTCGACATTCCGGCGCCAGCACCGGGCGCGTTCACCGCCGTGGAGATGGAGCCGCGCTGGTCCGACGAGGTATCCCTGCGCATGTTCCGGGTGAATCCGGTCAATCCCTTCGAGCGCCGCCAGGCGATGACCGAATTCCTAGGCGCGCGCTACCGTGCGTTCTCGCTTCTTGGAAACCGGCCTCACCCCAATCATCGCAGCCTCGGCATCGAGCAATTACCCGCCGGGGCGCTCGACAACTACCTGCGCGTCCCCGCTTCCTTGTCTACGCGTCTGTCGGCATTGTCGAACGACATCACGGCTGGACACGCAGCGCCGACTGCAAAAGTCCAAGCCGTGGTGGCGTGGTTGCGGCGCACGCACAGCTACACGACCAACCTTAAGCGCAACTCGAGCATCGAGGATCCGCTGGAGGACTTTCTGTTCGCCGAAAAGGACGGCCACTGCGAGTACTTCGCCTCGGCGGCGGCCATTCTTTTGCGCATGAGCGGCGTGCCCACGCGCTACGTGAACGGATTCCTGGGCGGCGAATGGAACGACCTTCGGCAAGCGGTCACCGTGCGCGAAAATCGCGCCCACTCGTGGGTCGAGGCCTATCTCGGCCAGGAAGGCTGGGTACGCGTCGACGCAACCCCTGCGCTCGCGCGAGGCTCCCGCATGAGCGCGTTCCGCCAGGTGGTGGATACTGCCGAGCTGCTTTGGGGGCGCTGGGTTGTCGAATACAGCGCCAGCCAGCAGCTTCTTCTCGCGCAAAAGCTCGGCCACAAGCTGGGCTTCTCGGCACGCGGCTACGGCGGCGGCCAGCGCATGCGTGGGCTCTCGCGGCGGCAAGCGCTGATCGCGGCAGGCTTTTTCGTTGCGGTCATCGTATTCGTCAGTCAGCGCAAACGCCTCGGCCGGTGGCGCCGGAACAGCCGGAGCGCCGAAATCGGCCAGCGCTCGCAAGCCCCCATCGAGCGCGTCTATCATGCAACGTTGAAACGCCTGGCCGCAGCCGGACAGCCGCGTCTGCCGACGGAAACACCCCACGAATATCTGGAACGGCTCCGCACGGCCAAGCTGGAAGGCGCAGCCGTGCTGGCGCAGCTCACCGATCTTTACGCCTCGTCCTGCTACGGCGACGTCGACATTCCGCCCGACGTGGTAGCCAACCTTCGCCGCGAAACGCATCAGATCGAGCTCGACGGCTAGCCGTTGCCTCTTCCCGGCCACGATGGCAAGGTGGTTTGCCACTTTGGCGAAAGACGCCGACAAGCCATGCCAGCCGATCAGAAGCCGCTCCCTAGCGACCGCCAACCACTGAATTTTCCACGCGATCTCGCGCAGATAGACGAGCGCGACGAACGGCACCCGCATTGCACACTTGGGGCCAAGCACATGCGTTCAATACCTCGTAGAAGCATCTTGGCTTTGACTTTCGTCGGTGCGGTTTTCGTACTGGTTGGCGGACAGGGCGCCTCCGCCCAGACCGGCGGCATCACCGGGACCGGGGCCGGCGGAACCGTGGGCACGACGGCCTTGGCCGCCACGGACTTCACCATTCTCTTCGAGAAATACGACGGCAAGAACTGGGTCCAGATGAATTCCGTCGACCAGCAGTACTTCTTCAACCAGGCGCGCTGCCAATGCGACCAGGACCCGATGGGAGAGTTCAAGATCGTCATCCAGCCGGCTTCGGGCGCCGGACAGAAGGTTCAGACTCTGCTCGAAGCAAACTTGACCGGCGGCCAAGGCATCGGGCGCTTGTTCGCGGGCGCCACCGGCGTCGACTGCCTTACTGCAAGCAACCCCGTTTTGGGCGGCACTCTCGCAGACTACTGCACGAATCTTCTCGACCCGGGCAACTACCCTGGATTCTCGTTCGGGATGGCGCTCTTCGGACAGGTGAATTACTACGAGAGTCCTCCGATTCCCGTTGCTTATCTTTTCAACTCCCTGGCCTCCGCATGCAAGAACAGCTGCGACTCGGCCACCCTTTGCAGTACAACGAGCACGCAGACGAGTATCCAATTCTGGGCGCAAACCAACTCCGGCCTCGGTCCTGACTTCGACCCCGGTCCATCTGCTCCTGTGGCTCTCGTGGGTAACGTTCCGGTTGTGCCTACGAATGTGGTAGCCGAAGGCGGCAACGAAGCGCTAAAGGTGACCTGGAGTTGGCCCTCGGGCGTCAATATCGCGACCGACACGACTCTCTTAGGCATCCAGCTCTTTTGTCAGCGCGGTGCAGACCTTCAGGTTTTCAAATCCGGCTCGTTTGGTGCGAAGTACGACACGCCCGCGAATACCTGCCCTGCGAATACTGCGGCCGTCCCGACAACGAGCGGTCCATTCTCCAGTCTCGATCCTCTCTACCTGTGTTCGGGTCTCATTCCGGCAAACACGAATAGCTATCGCATCACCGGATTGCAGAACGGAATCTGGTACAGCGTCGGAGCGGCCGCAGTAGATAGGTACGGCAATCTCGGCGCTATCTCCAATATCGCTCCCGGTATGCCAATTCCCACCGTCGACTTCTACTCCGAATACAAAGACGTGGGCGGATCAGCCCAGGGCGGATTTTGCGCGGTCGCCAGCCGGCATTCTCGGCAAAGCGCGGCGCTCGGAATCTGCTTGGTGGGCTTGGCGCTCATCTTCATCGTGCGGCGACGGAGGGGCCCACCGAGCTTGGGGCCATTCGTCCTTGTGCTTGCGGCGGGGACACTGTTAGCCGGCCAAGCGAGCGCGCAACCCGTCTACTACGATAGTTCGTTTGCCGAAGACCGCCCGGACGAGGCCTGGGCCGGAACGCCTCGTCAGTTTGCCATCGAAGCGCGCTTCGGCCTGTACACGCCGAACGTCGACTCGGAGTTTAGCAAGACGACGCCCCACGCAGACGTTTTCGGCACCAAGCGCCGGCCCATGTGGCAGATCGAGTTCGACTGGGAATTCCTGCAGGAATTCGGCACGCTCTCGCTGGGTGGCGTGATCGGCTATTACAAGGAAAACGCGCAGGCCTGCACGCAGGCTGGGTTGCAACCCGACGGCACGTGTCCTATTCCGGACTCTGCGGATCCTAATGCGGCTAACAAGGGACGCTCGGGAGACAACACCGGTCTGCGCCTCATCCCGCTGGCCGCTCTTGTCGTCTACCGTCTGGACGAAGCAGCCAATCGCTGGAAGATTCCTCTCGTGCCCTACGCGAAGCTCGGGCTCAACTACACCATCTGGACCGTTACGAATGGGAACGGCGACGTCGCATGGTCGGGCAACAACAAAGGCCAAGGCGGCACCATGGGCTGGCAGGCCGCCGTCGGACTCTCGTTGAGCCTGGATTTTCTCGACCCGAGCGCCGCGCGCGGCTTCGACGCCGACTCGGGCGTGAACCACACCTACGCCTTCTTCGAGCTGGACCACATCAACGGCTCCGGGCTCTACCGCAAAGATGTCTTGCGTGTCGGCGATGACACCTGGTTCGCCGGCCTCATGTTCGAGTTTTAGTGACCCACGACGCGCCACCTCCGCTGCGCACGCTGAAGCTGGTCGTCGAGTACGACGGCACGGACTTCGCCGGCTGGCAACGCCAGGACGGGCAGCAGACCATCCAGGGCTGCCTGGAAAAGGCCTTTCACGCAATGACTGGACAGAACGTCCTGGTCGCGGGCGCTGGTCGCACCGATGCGGGCGTGCACGCCGAGGCCCAAGTCGCGAACGTCGAGATCGCCTCACGCATTCCCGCGCTCGGTTTTCTGCGCGGGCTCAACACCCATTTGCCCGCGACCATCGCCGTCCTGGAGCTCGCCGACGTTCCGGCGGGCTTCAGCGCGCGCCACGACGCCCGCGGAAAAATCTACCGTTACCGCGTGTGGAACCATCCCGTGCGCTCGCCACGCTACGCGCGCCACAGCTGGCACGTCTACGACGCGCTCGACACGCACGCTATGCGCGAAGCCGCCGGGCGACTGCTAGGCGAGCACGACTTCCGCGCTTTCCGCTCCGCCGACTGCGACCGTAAGAACACCGTGCGCATCCTCCGTCGCTTCGATGTCACCCGCGACGGCTCGCTCATCTCGATCGAGGTCGAAGGCACCGCTTTTCTGCGCAACATGGTGCGCATTCTCGCGGGCACGCTGGTCGCCGTCGGCAAAGCCAGGATGACGCCCGAGCAAGTTTCCGCCGTCCTCGAAGCTGGCGACCGCACCAAAGCCGGCGTCACCGCGCCGGCCTGCGGTCTCACGCTTGTTCGGGTGATCTACTAGCGCTGGCAGTCGCGCCCTCGGCAAGCATGACTTCGACGATGCCCCGGATCCGCTCCGGCAGGTTAACCCGGTCTTCCTCGCTGAGCCCCTGCGTGGGAATGGGCTGGCCGATGATGACCTTGATGGCGCCGGCGTGCAGAAGAAGGCTTCCGCGCGGCATCAGCGCGCGCGTTCCGCACAAGGCTACCGGCACGATGGGCACGCCGGCCTTGATGGCCAGGTGAAAGCCGCCCTTCTTGAAGGGCAGCAACGAGCCATCGCGCGTGCGTGTCCCCTCGGGAAAAATAAGGACCGAATCGCCGTCGTGGATGCGCGTACCGGCCTCCGCGATGCTTCGCCGGGCGGCCACGCCATTCCCGCGGTCGATGAAGATGAAGCGACCCGCCCACATGGCCCAGCCGAAGAGTGGTATCCGAGCGAGCTGCTTCTTGGCGATGAGGCGCAAGCGGCGCGGAATGGCCACGAAGACGGCCCATATGTCCAGCGACGAAGCGTGGTTGGCCATAAAGACGTAGGGTTGCTCGGGTACCAGCGTCGCGCGGTTCTCGACGACGATTTTGACGCCAGCGAAAGACGTCACCAATCGCGACCACAAGCGTGCGAGATCCAAAACACCGTCGCCGCTGCTGTCGAGCAAGCGCGCGACGAAGCCGCACAAGCTCCCCAGCACCGTCGCCGCGGCAATGAAGAAAACTGTTGCTACTGCTCTGAGGAAACGCACGCACGCATGCTATCCTCTCGCCGTGGACTTCCGGAAGACCTACTACGTACTTCCGAACCTTTTCACGCTCTCCTCGGTTCTGTGTGGGTTCGCATCGCTCGCTCTGTCGGCTTCCGGCCGCAGCGGCGAGGATCTGTATTTGGCTGCGCTGGCCATCTGCTTCGGCTTGGTGTTCGACACTTTCGACGGGCGCGTGGCGCGCCTGACCAAGACACAAACGGATTTAGGACGCGATCTGGATTCGTTGGCCGACGTCATCACCTTCGGCGCCGCCCCGGCGTTGCTGGTCTACAAGTGGGGCCTCATCGATTTCGGCTACACCGGCATTTTCATCGCCGGTCTTTTCGTGTGCGCCGGCGCCTTGCGGTTGGCCCGCTTCAACGTGCTTTCGCGCCGCAGCGAAACCTCGGGCCATAAGAATCCGGGCAAGTTCACGCTCGGCCTTTCGATCCCGCCCGCCGCCAGCCTGCTGGTCTTCATGGTCATCGTCAGCCACAACAGCGGCGAATACCGATTCGTGAGCGAAACCTCGCTGGCCGCCATCGTGCTCGTGCTGTCCTTCCTGATGGTCTCGCGCGTGCGCTTCCGGTCCTTCAAGGAGCTGCGGCTGAGCCCGAAGACAGTGGTCGTATTGCTGCTCATCCTGAGCTCGAGCGCCGCCTGGTGGATGGCCGGCTTCGCCAAGGCGTTCATCTTCCTTTTCTTGGTCCTGGCATACATCGTCCTCGGACTCGCCGAAGAAGTCCTGTTCTACCGGCGACGGCGCGCGCAAGAGCGATCGGCCAAGCAGCCGCCCGTGCCGGAGCCGCCGACCGAAACCGACGAAGAAGTGTTGCGCGAGCTGGGCGCCTTCGACGAAGTCGACAGCCAGGAAAAGGACACGGAGACGTCTCAGGAAAAGGACACGGAGACGTCTCAGGACAGCCAGGACAGCCAAGGCGACGACGGCGCAAACGACGCCGTCGCCCCCGGCAAGCCGCTCCCCACGACCAGCCAAGGGTAGCCGGCAAGAGCCGGCAAAGACCCGCTACTTCAGTTCTTCGCGACGGTCGGCGGCAGCGATTTCAGAATCGCGATGCGCGCTCGGATCGCGTCGAGATAGGCCACGCGATTCGCCGGACCTGCTTCGCGCTGCACCTGCAACTTCGCCGGATCGATGAACTGGCCGTTCTTGACGACGCTGAAATGCAGGTGCGGCCCGGTGGAAAGACCGGTCGTGCCCACGAAGCCGATGACTTCCTTCTGCTGAACTTGTTTCCCCGGGTGAAGGCCCTTGGCAAAGTGGGACAAGTGGTAGTACCGCGTCTGCAGGCCGTTCGCATGGCCAAGCACGATCGTATTGCCCGAGCCACGCATCATTTCGGCTTGCAACACTTTGCCGCCGGCCGGAGCCCACACCGGCGTCCCGACGGGCGCCGCATAGTCGACGCCCAAGTGCGCCTTCATGACGTGAAGGATGGGATGAAAGCGCTTGAGATCGAATTTCGAGCTGATGCGCACGAACCGCAGCGGCGATTTGAGCATGCTCTTGGCCAGCGCCTGGCCCTTGTCGTCGTAGTAGTGGCCCTGCCCGCGCTGGCCGCTCGGATTCCAATAAAAGCCGCGGAAAGTTCCGGTCCTGCCGCTGTACTCGGCCGCGAGGAGCTTGCCGTACTTGTAAAACTGACCGCCCAGGTATTGTTTCTCGATCACGACCTTCCAGCGATCGCCGGGCTGCGTGTCCGTGTAAAAGTTGATGTCCCAGGCGAACATATCGACGATCAGGCTGACGAGCGCGCCCGATTCACCGGCCTTGGCGACCGATTCGTAAAGCGACGACTCGACGGTGCCGTAGGCTTGCGCCGTCTTGATCTCGACCGGCTTCTCCTGCTTCTTGGCTTGCCAACTGCCGTCCGCTTGCCGTGCGACGAGGTAGCGCAACACCGGCGTGGGCACGTACTCGAAGCTCTCTGGCGTGCCTTCGTCGTCCCGATCGACCTGGTACTTTTCGCCTGCCCGAATCAGCTTGGGATCGACGAGCTTCGACAGTGCCGCGCTGACGTTCGCCGCCGAGCTACCGAAACCCTCGCGCGCCAGCACCGTGCTAAGAGTGTCCGACGGCCCGATCTGGCCGAGCAGCGAGTTGTCATCGCCGGCAGCACTCGCCTCGCCCTGCGGTGTCGCCTTCTTCTTCTTGTCACCCTCGTAGGCCGCGCCGAGCAGCGACGGCGGAATGGAATCCGCAATCGCTTCCCGCCGGTTGTCCGACAGGCTTTTGCTGGTGGACACCGGCTTCATCAAGCTGCCAACCGACGTGTCGTGGCGGAGAAAGAAGTAATAGATGTTTACCGCGGTCAGCCCAACCAAGAGCGCACCCAGCCCAAGCGAGCTGCGAAATTGCTGGGGGCGACGCTTTTTGCGCCGCGGGACGAGCGGACGTGCCACGCCCTATAACCACCACACCGACGACGATACGTCAACTTCGGCGGCACCTACCCGGCGTTTTGCCAGGCCTCGAGGAACCGAGCCCTCGTCGGCCGCTAAACCCGGCCTTCGCGCTCGATGAACTGGAGCAGAGCGCGTCCCTTGTCGCGCACACGCTTCTTGAGATCGGCGTGCTCGCGCCGCTCCTTCCAGAGCTCCTCGGTAATCTGCAGGGCCGTCAGGATGGCGAGAGACTGTGTGTCGGAAGCGCGCGTTTGCTTTTGCAGCTCGCGCAGATGCTTATCCACGTGCGCGGCCATCTCGCGGACCATGCGCTCGTCCTCGTCGCTGCGCAAGGTGAAGCGGTGGCCGGCGATGGTGACGTTGACTGGGGTCTTCATGGAATCCCTCGGACCGGCACTCTACCGTGCGCGCGTGCCGCCGTCTCGGTTGTTCGGCGGACGCCGGTCAGGCCGGGGCGCTGGCTCCGGTCGACAGCGACGATAGTCCGAGCGATGAGAGAACAATGCGATCTTCGAGGCTGAGGTCGATAAACCGGATGCCCATGCCACCAATGTCGGGCGTTTCACTGACCCAGCGAACCTCGCCCCGGAGCTCGAGGGGGGTACTGCGCCAGGGAATGTCGAGCCACACCCGCACGGCTTCGCCAGCACCGTCGAGGTAGTCCGAGCAGAAGAAAAGCCCGTCCGCGCTGACATCTGTAACCACCCCCTCGACGACCAAGCTTTCGCTGACGTATCTGGCGGCGATCTCCACTTTCACGCGAGCGGACTGGCGCAACCCTCGTGGTCTTTCTGCGTATCGCAACATGCCTGGCTCCCCTCCAGTCTCGACCCTACCTTGTCCCGAAAACTTGGCCAATTTACTGACAACACGGCGCGCTGGAGCGATCTGCGGGCGCCTTGGCTTTTTTTCTTACGAATGCCGCGACCCGTGCTACAACAACCCGCCCGACCATCCGGCCGGGCATTTTCTTAACGTTCGTTTCTAGCCTCGTGCCCTTCCGGGCCCATAGCTCAATTGGCAGAGCTGCGGACTTTTAATCCGTAGGTCGCAGGTTCAATTCCTGCTGGGCCCACAAAAGCCAACCTACGAAAAACTGAATACGACCCTATCGTCTAGTCCGGCCCAGGACAATGGCCCTTCAAGCCATGAACACGGGTTCGAATCCCGTTGGGGTCGCCACTTTCTTCCAGCGATTTCTTGCGGTTTGCTGACTGGTAGCAAACTTGGCAGCAAGGCCTGAGAATTCTCCGTCGAGAACCCGACCTTCGAGCAAGCGGACATTGAGCTTCGCAACCTCCGCGCAGAGAGCGGGCCAGGGGAACGTGGTGTAGATGCTGACGATGTCCCCGCGCGGACCGTGGATGACCGTTTCGAGCAAATCCCTGCGCGCACCGTCGACCTGCGCCAGCGTGATAAAGGTGCGGCGCAAGTCGTGGCCGCGCCGGCGCCGCAGGCCGAGCATGTCGAGGTCCGAATGAAGGTGCTTGATCGTCTCGGCCGCGTCTCGCGCGGTTGCGGTGCGCGTGGGCGTGCTGAAGTCGGTGAGCGTCGGCATTCTGCCGCAGGTGCGGCTCCCCTCCCGCCAGCTTCCACTCGGCTAGAACCCGCGCGAGCGTCGCGCGCACAGGCACCCGCCTGGGACCTCCAGACCTCGTCTTGCCGAGGTTGATCGCGCCGAGCGGTTCCGCCTTTTCGTCGTAGCGCCTCCAAGTCAGCTCGGCCGATTCGCTGTGCCTGAGGCCAGCTAGGGCTCGAGGCGCGTACAGCACGCGACGATCTTCCGGAATCCGAAATGAGGCGCTCGATCTCTTCCCTTATGTAGATCGCCGGCGAACGCCACTCCGTACGAAAAAGCAGTGCCGTCACTTGGTAGATGTGCTGAATCGCTCTCGGCGCCAGAGATGATCGGCGTGCCAGGTGGCCAGCACGTCAGACCTGTTCCATCGACATGAAAGGGCTTCTCAATCAATTCGAAGGAGGAGAACTGGCGATTGTCGCCCGTAGCAACTGGCCAGAATGTCGCTTCCGCATGAGGCACACCTTTTGCTCGCCAAAGTGTTGTGCCGATACGAGGCACGAGGAGTTGCGAGATGAAAAGAATCTTTGGTACCGAACTGATTTCCAGCCAGACAGCGAGATTGGCAGTGCTTTTCTGTTTCGTTGTCGCCCTTGCAAGCGTGGCCAGCGCCGAGGAAAGGCACTTTTCCTGGCAGAAGGATCCGGGCTCTATTGCTGGTCGCTGGTCTGTGACCTGCAAAGAAATGTCGGGAATGGTCGTCGAGTTTAGCGTGCATGGAAAAAGGGCCACGGGTCGGATCTCGGCTCTCGGCAACGGCGGATTTCGTAACTACTCGAATGGTGAAGAAATTATCCAGCTGGAGGCTGACGATTACGGTGACTGGGTCGGGAAGCTTCACATCCGAGGGGCAGACGCCAGCGCCCAGTGGCAAGATTCCATTCGCTTCGTGGCGAGCGCGCAGCAACTCAATGCAACCATGACCACTGACAACTGCTACAAGGAGATGCCTCGCACTGAATGACTTAGTACAGCTCCTTGCAAAGGATGCCAGTTGCCGACGGAGGGCGAGGGGCTTCGATCAGGGCGGCCTTGGCTGGCTCATCCATGAAGGGCGATAGTCACGGTCAGACCGTTCATCAATCGTCGTCACTGTCGGAAAGATGGTGGCGCGGATGACGACCTGGCGAAGGACAGGTGGCGAAATCCGGCTGCGCAGACGATCTTCGCGTCTGGCAGGGCATGGTGCACGTCTTCACACTCGAACGGAGAAACCCCATGACGCGTATACTGTTCGTCGGCCAGAAGCCTGAAACAGTCGACTTCTCGGACCCATCCTTGCCGCCGGGCTTCAGCGCCGAAAAGATCAATGCCGGGATTGCGCTAGGAGTCTCGAAGATCGAGGATCGGGAGGACGGCGTTGGAAGCAGCGCAAATCAGTGCTTCTTCGAAACGAGCCAGGCAAAGTCACGCCCCGGTGACGTGCGGGTAGCAAACGCCGACAGCTCGCGAGACAGGAAGCGGGCTTTGTCTGGCACGCGCCTTGAAGGATGCCTCTCAATCCCTTCACTGGGTAAAGGAGAACCAACATGGACATCCAACCATCCTCTCAAACCGAGCGTCAATCGGTCGACGCACTCAATACGTTACTGCGCGGCGAACTTTCCGCCGTGGAGACATACGAGCAAGCCATTGAGCGGCTCGAAAAGAACTTCGAAGCCCGAACCGTGCTCGACGATTGTCTTCGCGCGCACGAGACGCGAGCGCAGCGCCTGCGCCAAGCCGTCGCTTCTCTTGGAGGCACGCCCAGCGACGGCTCCGGGCCCTGGGGGATGTTCGCCAAGCTAGTCGAGGGCTCCGCCAAAGTGTTTGGCGCCAAAGCGGCCATTGCTGCTCTGGAAGAAGGCGAAGATCACGGTATCAAGGAGTACCGATCGCAAATCGGCAAGCTCGACGCTACGACCCGTCGGACCGTTGTCGATGAGCTTCTTCCTGGTCAGCAGGAGACGCACGGCAAGTTGAGCGCGCTCAAGCACACGCTCTCGGCGTAACGACACCCGTAGGAGGGACGGCGCCGCGCGGGTGCTGATCAGGCAGAAGTGTGAAACTCCGATCGAGACTTATGCGTCCGTCTCTACGCTCCTCCGTCGATGCAGGCCTCACGGCTGAGGGATCGCTGCTCGAAAGCGTGCCACCAGTTCGTGAACGAAGCGCAATTTGATGACGACCTTCTCGCTCGGCGCAAACGGATAAGCGTCTTGCAGTCCCATCGCTCGATTGAGCCCGTTGATCGCCAGAGTGAGTGCGGGCCAACCTGCGAGTAATTGTTCGAAGGACTTTGCCACAAGGTCTGTAGACGCTGACAAGGTAGGCTTGTCCTTGACCTTCGCTGGCAGTCGCGGCCCGAGCGAAAGACCAAACGCAGCCGCGGTTTCCATGGTGTCCCACATATGAAGGTAGTGGGCCCAGGTTTCGGCCCAGTCCTCCCACGGATGCGCAGCCGCGTACGCGCTGACGTGATCATTTTCCCAACCAGCGTGCTCGCCCGGAATGTAGTGCGATTTCAACGCCCCAGCGTAAGCAACAGACTCGTCGCCGAACAAAGCGCGAAAGGCATTCAGCAACGCCTGGTCGTTGCGTACCAGCCGAAACCAATAGTAGTGACCACTCTCGTGGCGAAAGTGGCCGAGCAGAGTCCGGTAGGTCTCACCAAGACTCTGGCGGGCGCTCTCGCGAAAGGGATCATCCGCTTCGGCGATGTTGAGCGTGATGAGGCCGTCCTCGTGTCCGGTCAGTACCGGTGGGCCTCCGGGCGCTTGCTTGAGAAAAGCAAAGCCGATCCCCTCCTTGGCATTCTCGCTCTTGCTCGCAAGCGGCAGACGCCAGGAAAGCAGAGTGTACACAAGCCGACGCTTCGCCTGCTCGATCTTCAGCCAGGCCGTGCGCCCCTCTGGATCGGAGAGATCGGGAATCACCTCATTCAGGCGACACGCTCTGCAAAATGGGTTTTGGTCGGCGGCACTGACCAGCCAGTTACACGCTTCATGGTCCAACTTGTTCTTGCACAACCGGTGCAGACTTGGCGGCTCGGCGTCGAAAGCCACCATCGCTTCACGCTCGGGTGCGAAGGCGAGGCGAGCCTGACACGCAATGCAGCGATCGTTTTCGAAGTGGACCAAGTTCCCGCATTGGCAGGCGAACAGCTTCATGCATTTCCTCGGCGGCAAGGGTTGCAAGCGGCGTGCCCTCGTTGTTCGGCGGGACCGACCCGCCGTACGGCGTTTTGCTACGACGCTTAGTGGCACCTGCGGACGGGCTTTGCGACCGACAACAAGAATTTGGGCGAGGTCGCAGACGACGACCGAGCCGACGGTTCCTGACGTCGCCTAGCCAGTACGACGGTTCCATCGCGGCACGGTGATCGAGATCCCGCCGATCTGCGGGATCTCTTCTGCTCAGCGATCTAGAGTCGGCGTGGTGTTGAACTCTGCTTGGTGTCTGCGGGTAATTGGGAAGAAAGCGACAAGATGTGGAACCGGGTGACGCTTCCGTCATCCTAGGCGCATGAGCACAATTCACTTCATTGGCGGCGAAAAGGGCGGAGTCGGCAAATCGGTCGTGGCGCGTTTGTGCGCGCAGTATCTCATCGATCGTGCGCTGCCATTCCTCGCACTTGATGCGGATGGTTCGCACGGAGCGCTCTTGCGACACTATGCGGACTACACCCGGCCAGTCGACCTCGAACGTTCGGAGAGCGTCGACGAGATTTTGACCCTCGCGACCGAGACCGAGCGTCGCGTACTGGTCGATCTGCCCTCGCAGAGCGACCGACCACTGTCAAAATGGATCACCGAGGCTGGCGTGCTCGATCTGGCGCGCGAGTCCAATGTGGGCGTCGTATTTTGGCATGTCATGGACGACGGCAAGGATTCGGTGCTGATGCTCGACCGACTGCTGGATCGTTATGGTGCCATGGCTCGAATTTGCATCGTGAAGAACTTGGGACGCGGGAAAGATTTCTCGTTCTTCGATAGTTCCGAGACTTGCGCCAAGGCGAGCAAGCTCGGGGCGGTGGTTATCGAGTTGCCGGAGCTGCAACCCGCGGCGATGCAGAAGATGGATCGAAACGACGCCAGTTTCTGGGCCGCCGCCAACAATCCAGATTTTGCCAGCGGCTCCTTTACCCGCATGGACCGTCAGAGAATCAAGGTGTGGCTGCATTGCTCCTACGCGCAGCTCAGGTGGCTAGGCGAGGCATTCTAGCGGCGAGTGGCCAGAACATGACAGCAAGCCCGGGAGCCAGACCATTGACTTGGCCGATACACCGTCGTGCCGGCCACGGCCGAGAACATTTGCACCGCCAAGAATGTGGTTTGTCATGGTCCCAAGTTATGATTTCCCCTCCGCTTAGAGCGCGTCCCTTCCTCGTTCGCCAGTGCGAATGCGAATTACTTCCTCCAGTGTGCTGACCATGATCTTTCCGTCACCGATTTCGCCGGTGCGAGCAGCAGCTACGATCGCGTCGATCACGGGGCTTACCAACTCGTCGTCCACGAAACATTGAATGCGTAACTTCGGCACGAAGTCGACGAGTTCTGCCGAGCCTCGATACACCTCGCTTTTGCCACCCGTGCGGCCAAATCCTTTCACCTCAGACACCGTCATTCCCTTCGCCCCAGCTGCGTAGACTCGTTCTTTGACGTCGTCGAGCTTGAACGGTTTGATAACGGCCTCGATCATCTTCATCCCTCGCTCCTTCCGGTCACGGGTGCCTCCACCGCTCCACACCCATCTTCCTTCCGAGGCCGGTCGCTGGTTCTTAGTCTAGTCATAGGCGAGCGGCGGCCTGCAGCTACCCGCGTTAGCTTCAACCTCCCTTCCTACTAGACAGATTCAATCATCACTCACGATCGGTTTCGATGCAGGATCAGGATCGTAAATTCGTGAAGTCGTTCCGGAATGATTTTGGAAACGTAGATGGACGCTGTCTCTGGCCAGCCCAACAGCTGCTATATCTGTCCCGGCGTGGAACCAGGAATTGCCATGTCGTTGCCCAACTACGGGTGCTTCGCCTAAATGTCGGACTATCGCCAAGCTATCGGAGCGCGCACGTATTGCTTCGCCGACCTTGCCACACTTCTGGCACGTGCCACCCCACGCAAGTCCGGCGACGAACTAGCTGGCGTGGCCGCCCAGAGCGACGAAGAGCGCGTCGCCGCACGGATGTGTCTTGCCGATGTGGCGTTGACCCGCTTCCTGGAAGAGCCCCTGATTCCTTACGAGCATGACGAGGTCACCCGGCTCATCTTCGATGAGCACGACAAGAGTGCTTTTGCACCAATCAGCGACCTGACCGTCGGTGGCCTGCGCGATTGGCTGCTTTCCTACGACACGGACAGCGACACGCTGGCGAGGATCGCACCGGGCATCACGCCCGAAATGGCTGCCGCTGTGACCAAGCTCATGCGCAATCAGGATCTCATCTTGGTCGCGAGCAAGTGCCGTGTCGTTTCGCGTTTTCGCAACACGCTGGGGCTCCCCGGCAGACTGGCCATACGACTGCAGCCCAACCATCCTGTCGATGATGTCCGTGGGATTGTGGCGTCCATTCTCGACGGCCTGCTCTACGGCGCGGGCGACGCAGTGATCGGTATCAACCCCGCCTCCGACAGCCCGCAAAACGTCGCCGATTTGCTCGGCGTGATCGATGAGCTCCGCCAGCGCTTCGATATTCCGACCCAGTCCTGTGTCCTGACCCATGTGACGAATACCTTGTCGGCCATCGCGCTTGGGGCGCCGGTGGATCTCGTCTTCCAGTCAATCGGCGGCACCGAAGCCACCAACCGTTCGTTCGGGGTCGACCTTGCGATGCTGGCAGAAGCTCGAAGCGCGGCGCTTTCGCTCCATCGCGGAACGATTGGCGACAATGTGATGTACTTCGAGACCGGGCAAGGCAGCAGCCTTTCAGCCGACGCCCATCACGGCATCGACCAGCAAACTTGCGAGGCACGCGCCTACGGCCTGGCCCGGCACTTCAAGCCCCTGCTCGTCAACACCGTGGTCGGTTTCATCGGTCCAGAGTATCTCTACGACGGCAAACAGATTACCCGCGCCGGGTTGGAAGACCACTTCTGTGGCAAGCTGCTTGGCCTGCCCATGGGTTGCGATGTTTGCTACACGAACCACGCCGAGGCCGATCAAGACGACATGGACAACCTGATGACCTTGCTGGCCGTGGCCGGTTGCAACTACTTCATGGGGGTGCCCGGCGCCGACGACATCATGCTCAACTACCAGAGCACGTCCTTTCACGATGCGCTCTACGTGCGCAGCTTGCTAGGGCTCTTGCCTGCACCCGAGTTTGCGGATTGGTTGGCTCGCATGCGCATCATGGCCGGCGTTCGATTACAAGACGTGGATGCCCGGCACGCACTTCTCGCCACCGACGGCAAGAACGGCCCATGAGCGTGCGCCCGACGATTACGGAAGACCCGTGGCACAGCTTGCGCGGGCTGACCAGTGCACGCATTGCCCAAGGCCGCAGCGGTGGCAGTCTACCAACGCTACCCATGTTGGAGTTCGAACTCGCGCGAGCAAGAGCACGCGACGCCGTTCATCTTTCCTTCGACGCTCAGGCCCTGGCCAAGGGAGCCCCGCACGACGTCCAGGTCATCCAGGTTCACAGCGCCGCGCCCACGCGGGACATCTACCTTCACCGCCCCGATCTCGGCCGCCGCCTCGATTCGCCCTCACGCGTTCGGCTGCAAGCACAATCCGGCGCTGTTCTACAGACTGACATCGGATTCGTCATTGCCGATGGACTCTCGGCGCTTGCAACCCATCGGCATGCACTGGCGGTCTTCAGCCTGGCGTACCGTGCGCTGCGAACGAGCGGCTGGCAGATCGCACCCATCGCCATCGCCGAACAAGCCCGGGTTGCCCTGGGCGACGAAATCGGTGAGCTGCTTGGCGCGAAACAAGTTGCCGTCCTCATCGGGGAACGCCCCGGTCTGTCCGCCGCAGATAGCCTCGGGATCTACTTGACGTACGGGCCACGCCCTGGCCGGAGCGACGCCGAACGCAACTGCATCTCCAACATCCATCCCGACGGCGGACTTGGCTATGCGCAGGCAGCGCACAAGCTCGTGTGGCTCATGCATGAAGCCCGGAAGCGACAACTAACGGGGGTCTTGCTCAAGGACGAAAGCGACAGATGCCCGACTCTGATCGGGAGCTAGGTTTTTGTGCTCGCAATCCGCGCGTCCAGGTCGATATACGTCGGACCAATCGATGGGCTGATTTGTTTGCCGACGGATTCGATCTCGCCCCTCAGGTCGCCCGGCAACGGCCCGCCGATTCGACCGTCGTTGGCCAACGGCTAAGCGTTCCTGGCGATGCTCAACGCCCGGCCTTCAGCGAAGCACGCGGACAGCTCTCGGTAACGACTCTCCATCGCGCCCCTCACCAGCGAATTTCTCGCAGCCCTGCCCGACGACAACCGCTCCGCGCGCGTTCGTGTAGCTGACCGATCCTGAGCGGTTGTCCGTTTGGCTGTCGACGACCAAGTCATTGGCACTAACCGCCAGCACTCACCCGTGTTGACTATTCACCGCCCCAGGAAATCCATCAACCACGTCATGGCGGGGCGCTTGGTACCGTCGCTCTGGATGAGCCCGGTGTTGGCCTGCCAGGTCGAACCAAAGACATAACCCCAGAGCGTGATGCCCTTGATATTGGGGTTTTGCCAGAACATCGTGAATTGATCCTGCATGACCCTGGCCTGCTCGGCGTCGTCGGCGATATTGAGGTCGTACTCAGTGATATAGACCGGCAGCCCGGTCTCGCTGGCGATCTTGTCGACGTTGGCCTTGAGCGTGGCCGACGAAACACCCACCGTGCCGTGCGCCTGGCAGCCAACACCGCCGATGGGCGCACCGGCCTTCTCGAGCACCTTGACGATGTCGATGGTGTGCTGAGCGTCCGACGCACTCTCGATATTGCTGAAGTCATTGAGAAGCAACAATGCCGTCGGGCAAGCAGCATGCGCCCATGTGAAGGCGTTGACGATCCAGTCCCAACCAGTGACGCCTGATCCGCCGATGGCGTTCATGTACGCTGGGGTCGTGTGCGGCGGCGGCTCGTTGACCACGTCGATGATCCTGGTGTTGGGATAGCGGGCACAGAAATCGGTCATCCACCGTTGCACGGTCGCCGGGCCATCATCGGCAGTCAGATCGGCCGTCCAACTTGGCTGCTGACTTCCCCAGATGAAATTGTGTTGCTTGAAGAGGATGCCGTGGTCGTTGCAGTACTGGTAGCTGGCGTCGAGCACACTCCAGTCGTACGTGCTGCGCGTCGCCTCGACCGAGCCCCACTTGCCCGCATTTTCGGGCGTGTATTGATTCCAGTAGCTCGCGAAATCCGGCCGAATCGCCCTGCGCGTATCGATGTTCCCCACGAATTTCGGCAGAGGCATCGGCGGAGCTCCGCCGTCGTCGGAGGCTCCGTCGATCGCTTCACCGTCGACAATTCCAGGCAGAGCGACGTCAGCCTCTGGGGCGGCGTCGCTTCCGAGCAAAAAGGAGCCGGTATCGTCCGAACAGGCGAAACTGCCGACGCTAACAAGGCTTGCGATGTTCACGATGCGAAGGAGCTGAATGCGCATGGCTAGCATCCTTCTCGTGCTTTTCCTGCAAGCCTGTCAAGCGGACCGAAGGCTCCGCTCCTGCCAACGGGAGAAACTCAGGGATCTCTTAGAACTGCGCGATGAACTTCCAGGCTATCGGCGGAATAAAGGCCTTCAAGCCGTCATCCCCGTTCGAGGTCCCGTCGTCCACGGCCGACGGAGTATGCCCGCCATCGAACCTGCACACCTTGACCGGATAGCCTTCCTTGCACCCGTCGAAGTCGTAGCAGACGTATTTCTTGCTGCCGCTCGTCACTTCCGGGATGGTTGCGGGAATCGTACAGCCATTGTCCTTAGCGTGTTGAATGACGCAGCCCTCCCCGCCGCTCGTGGCGTTGCCCCACGTACACGTACCATCGGTCATGCCGGTCGTACTCATATAGGCGATGGGCGTAGTCCCAGTGGTCGGGCCGAATTGGCTCGGTGCCATCGTGACAGCGGCGCGCAGCTTCGAGGCACGCCCGTTCGACAGACCATAGCTCATCATCGCTCCGAAGCTGAAGCCGGTGGTGAAGACCCGGCTCTCGTCGATGCACAGGTCATCGGTGACCAGCTTGAGCAGGTCGTCGAAGTAGACGCTGTCTTTGTCGTAATTCCATAGCGAGCCTGCGGGGTCTGTGTCGGGCGCTACGAAGATGGCGGGTTGGCTCGCATTGAGCGCTTCGCGACGGAGCCCGAAATAGGCATAGTGTTCGGCGTCGAAGTTGGGCCCATCGCCAGCGGGATGCAGGCCCGTCGCATTGCCGGTGTCCGAACCACCCATCTGGCGCCAGGAGAAGATCAGGCGATAGGGTTTCGTCGGATCGTAGTCCGCCGGAACGTCGATGATGACGAGGCGAGGCTTGCCGCCGCTCGTAACCCCGTTGAGTCTGGTCGACGTGGTAGGAGCGCCCGAAACCGACGAACCGCCGGTGGTCAGGGTTTTCAGACCATCGGTCTTGCCGCATCCTGCGCTCGGCTTCGCGGCGCCACCGTTACCGGCGCCCCCGTCGATTCCGCTGCCTCCGCCTCCGGTGTTGCCGCCAGCCGCGGCGCCACCGTTACCGGCGTTACCGGCGCTACCGGCGCTACCGCCAACTCCAGCGGCCCCAGCCCCTCCGCCGGAGCCGCTCGCCCCGCCCGATTGCGATGATGTCTTTCCGCCGGTTGCCGTCGATCCGCCCGAGCCGGTAACACCGCCGGTCGATGACTGGCCGCCCGAGCCGCTTCCGCCCGTGGCGGTGCTTCCGCCGGATGCAGAAGATCCTCCCGTTCCCGACCGACCACCCGAGCTGGTTGTTCCTCCAGACGCACTCGACTTGCCGCCTGAACCGCTTCCACCGGATCCACCTGAATTACTGGACGAACATGCAGCTGCGGTGACTACGAGGGTTGCTACCAAAAGTCGATGCGTGGCCATGAAATCCTCCAGACGAGTGTTCACTGACAAATACCACGTTTCCGCGGCATTCAATGGCGCCCAGTTTTGGGAGTCTACGTGTCACGAAATCGCACAGCGAGGGCGTCGATAGAGATGATAGAGATAAGGGCTTGGTTCCGGAGCCGACCTCTTGGACAAGTCCAATTACCAGATAGTGACTGGATTCGAGGTATCGACGATGGTGAAACAATTCGCCGCCGGCTGCGACCAGCGGATCATGTTGTACCAGAATTGAGCAATTTGATACTTGTTTTCTGGAAGGAATCCCTTGCAGTTGGGATCCGTCGTGCTGGGATTGCCCACGCCAGTCCACTGGCTGGTATACGTGATCCACTCGTCACCGAACGCAAGCACGCGGCCTTTGCCGGCCAGCTTGCCCACCAGCGCGGACACTTTCACGACTGCGCCGGAAATGTTGGCGCTGACGGTGGCGGCAACGTGGGCGTCCGCAGGCGCCATGATCGAGTGCCCGCCCTCGAAACCGACCATCGTTACGCCGGTGCTGAGGCCCGCGATGACCGGATCGGTCTTCACCCAGTCGGTCAACGTGGAGGAATGCGTGCAGCTGCAGATTTGCCAGTCGCTGCAGTTGTCGACCCTATCTTGATTGAATTGAATGCCAGCGAATGCGAGGAGCTGATTCGAGGGCGCCTGCTCGTTCCCGCTCGAGTAGCCACTCAAAAAGATGGCGCCGCCGCCGTTTTCGATCCACGCCTGAACAGCGGCGATCTCGTCTGCGCTGAACGTCCACCAAGGACCGACGTCCGAATCGTCCGAGAGCGATCCGAAGATGATGACGTTGTAGGTCGCAAGGAAGTCGGGCGTCAGGGTTTTGCGGTCGGTGAAATTGTCGGCGCGCGAGGTTCCGGCGCTGCTGCTGTTGAGCCAGTCCATGAGAGCCGTGGGTGGATCAGGCTGGGGGTGAGCCGCGCCCCATTTCCCCGGCTGGCCTATGACCGCGACGTTGAACGGCGGACACGTACAGTCCCCACCGCCATCGCATTCGACCTGCGTCTTCACGGTCTCGGCATCGGCCTGCGCAGCCGCGTCGCCAGCGGCGGGCAAGGTGATGATCGTGCCCGACCCGCCGCTACCGGTCTTACCGATTTCCGTGGAGCCACTGGCGCCTCCGCCGTTGGTGGATGGCCCGACGACCGTGCCTTTGGCACAACCGAATGCCCCCAGCGTAATGGGGACCACCGCCCCAAGAGCGGCCCAAACAACGAACGTCTGATGAAATCGCATGATTGCTCTCTTCGGCTGTTGCGAAACCCTCCTACAATGGCTCATGGCGCTCGAAACTGGCGAGCCGGCCGATGACAAGGCCCTTGGGGGGTGCGGCAGCGCTCCGTTCTGACTCTTCCCGCGCCCGGCCCGCGCCTCTGTGCAATCACAAGACGGAGCAGCATTAGCAATCGAAACGATAAACTACGGCCTGCGTCGGATGAACGCGAGCGCCGCGAGTCCAAGCACCAGTGCGATTCCGCCGTCTCTGCCGGGGCCATGACGCCCTTGTCTCTTGCCGACAGTGCAGTTGCAGCCGTTGCTCGTGCTATTGCCACCAGCCTCGCCTCCAGAAGGCGCTGCTGACGCGCCACCAGAACCGGAGGACGCGCCGCCAGAGCTGTTGACGCCACCGACTCCTTGATTACCGCCCGAGCCCAAGGCTCCAGCGGTGCCGTTTGCGCCTCCGACAGCCGCCGCTCCTCCGACACCGCTGGCTCCGCCGCTACCCGATGCGGGCGAGGGGCTTCCGCCAGTATCACCATGACCGCCGGTGCCCGAGCTGGGGCCAGCGTCCGAAGGCCCACCCATGCCACCGGTCCCCGAGCTGGGGCCAGCGTCCGAAGGCCCACCCATGCCACCGGTCCCCGTCCTGCCGCCCGCGCCGCTGGCTCCGCCTCTGCCCGGGACGGTACCCGAGCAGGATGGCCATGTGCCGAAATCAGGCGTCCAACAAATGTTATTGCTTGTGATCCAACTACTAAACGCGGAGGCGTTGCTTGCGATATCGTGAGCGCTAATGAATTGCGTTTCGGAAACACCATCCCTCTCGAAGAGTTTCGTGGTGAAGGCTTTCAGGGTCAAATTGGGCTCGGTACAGGCGTAGGCTATCCCCTTGGCCTGCAGGGCCTTGTAGAAGCTGGTCAGTGTACTGTCTTCCCTTCCATCGATTCCGTACGTATGAAAGGCGACCGAAGCGTTGCTCCAATCGACGCCTAACCCAGCACACTCAGTCGCCGCTTGAGTCCAATTGTTGGGCTGCGAGTAGGACATCATCATGACGTGAGTGTCTGGGGCCAACCCGCGGATCTGGGCATACGCGGTCTTCTCCATTGTAAGGGTGTTGTCATTGTAGGGGGCAGACCACGCTTGAGGCTCATTGCAAACTTCGTAGACGACAAAGGTTTTGTCTTTGTAGCGAGGTGCATAGAAATTCCAAAATGCCGTAACGAAGGCTCCGTTGAAACTCCCGTTTGCCCCGCCAGAGCCTATTGTCAACACCACGTACAAGTCGTTTTGGTCTGCCATGTCGACGACTTTGTCAACCTTAGCGGAATTGTATCCCGCGGCTTTGTTACTTCCGGGGTACTCGGCATAGATGTGAACGGCGTTCAAGCCGCGGTTGTTCTTGATTGCATCGATATCGGCTTGAGAAGGTGTTTCATCCCAAATATCCAAAGACACACGAGCTCCTCTTATCAGTGAGCCCGTGTCGGTTACGATCGTGTTGTTTGCCACTTTCACACGGCCTCTGGTAGCCAAGGCATCTGTTGGAAAAGCCGATAAAATACCAAGCCCAATGGCCATGCTGGAGATGGCTCGTTTCACCCGGCGCGAATGGCCCGACAGTCGTCGCACGTCTTTGTTACTCATCGCAACTCCTTATCTTTCCCTCATCGCAAGTGTGTCCTGCGCTCCAAGACCGGCTCACAAATTCGATCGCGCCCACGCATGTTGCAGCGGACAGTCTGATACGGAAATTGACCGACAGTTCTGAAGCTACCACTATTCATCATTCCCCGAGGATCCGTCGCCATCTCGCGCCACTTGGCGTGAAGTAATCCCAAGAAATGCGAAGTTGCCCACGCTCGCCATCAACGGTTAGGGGCGCCCCCTATGCCCGGCACGGTCGCGCCCTCTGAGCCGATCTGTGGTGAGACTGCAACGGGATGCAGTCGTAGCACCCCTACTTTTGAGCCACCAATAGCGTAACGCTGTTAGCGGCTACGGAGATTCCACCAATCGTCCCGTTGGTTACTGCAGCATCTGCTGCTGCAGCAGGAGCGGCGCCGCCGACGCTCTGAAATACCTTTGCGGTTGAGGCGGTGAAGTTGTTGACCGCCACGGATAGACTTGACTGCGCCGAGCTACCGACGTTTACCAACATGATCCACAGTTTCGTCGGCGTGGAGGCAGAGTCCGTGGAAGCATACGCGTGCAAGCTCGAGTAGGAGCTAGCCGCCCCTACGGAAATGCTGCCGAACTTGCCGCCGGCACCGTCGTAGTTTCTGAACATCGCCCAGCCGTTGTAGACCGGCTTGTGGCTACCATCCTTGTTGTTCAGCGTACGGAAGTACGACGCTACGCGGACTCCCATGGCACCGAAACCGCCGAGCAGATCGGCCTCCAGACTCGCAGCAGACGTGTCGGAAGCGTCGTTCGGCACGACGTATTCGCTAACACAGATGCCAGTACCGGGGTACGAGCCGTTGATCCAGGCTTGCTGGTGTGAGAAGGGGTTGGTCGTGTCCCAAATACCACTGGTCCCGGATTCCTGGTTTGGATAGTGCGAATCGAGACAATCGAGAATGCGCTGATGGTTTGACGCCTCATACTGCGCGCCCTTCTTCAGGAGCGCGCTCGCTAGAGAACTATCCATCGAGTAGGGCCCAGACACGCCACACATCTCGCTACTGAGCGAGATGAGCCCCTTGGGTTTCATGGCCGAGAGGAAGAGCACCTGAGACGACGGATCGACTTTCTTGATCGCGGTCGCGTAGGCCATGGTGCGATTCATAAAGTCGTCCGTGATGCTCACGCCCGCTTCGTCGCCACTGGCGATTGCGGTGTAGAAATCCTGGCATGACTTCCCCGGTGGATACAGGGCAGGCATCACGTCAGGACGCAGATCCAGCCAGTAGTCGGGCTCGTTGTCCAACTGGTAGTATCGGATGCCACCACTGGCGGCACTTCCGAAAAGACCGGTGAGGTGAGTAACCCAGTCCGCCATGTACGACGTGTCGAGATTCTTCGACCCCTTGTCCACCAGCACGGACTCGCTCGTTCCGATGGACGTACAACAATTCACGTCGCCTGATGATGCGCAGGAGCTGTTGGCCGAATCCTGCGAGGTGATCTTGTTTCCCACCCATCCGGTGATGGGGATGGTCATCAACGTGTCGACGTTCTGGGCCTTGTTCCAGTTGACGAACCGATCGGCCGAGTTGGTGAGGTTTGCCGGCGTCGCGGGCGTGGATGCGGAGGCGTCGAACAGCTGCGTGCCAGAGACGTTTGAACACGCCCACCAGCGCGCAGGATTGAAGATATCAGCCTTCCAGTTGTAGGACTCGGTTTCGTCGCCGCCCCAACGATTGAGAGTCGCTAGCTCAATAGAGTCGTCACTGCCGAGCGCCGGGCCGCTGTCATCAGACGCCAGGGTGAGGCCGTAGACGCCTGGCGATATCGGTGTCAGTTGTGATTTGAGGTCGACAACCACACCGGTCGTTTGCGCCTTGCAGGTGTTGTCCGTTCCGCAGAGCTGGCTGGGCAGACACCCTCCGCAGGTTCCGTCGCACCCGTCACGGCCGCATGTCTTGCCCGTGCAGTTCGGCTGGCAAGCCGAGCTTCCGCCACCGGTGCCGCCCGTGCTCGTCGTTCCAGCACCGCCGTTACCGCCAGCATTCGTCGTTCCGCTGCTGCCGCTTCCCGTTCCCCCCGTGCCGGTTTTCCCGCCAGCGCCGGACGTACCGCCAGTGCTGGATGCTCCTGCGGAGCCTCCGCCGCTTCCCGTCGCGCCACCCGTGCCCGGTCCACCTCCTAGATTCGTTGTCGCGATGGTACCACCGGTGCCCGTCGTCAAGGTCCCACCGCTTCCGAGCGAGCCTCCTGCCCCCACCTTGCCACCACTGCCAGTTGCTCCGCCGGTTCCAGGCGCACCGCCCGAGCCAAGGCTGCCACCACCTCCCCCCGAGGTGCTACACGCTAGGAGCGTGAGGACTACCATGCCGGCCAGAAAAACTCTGCGAGAAGCCAGTTGCGAATACGTCATCGGCAAATCATCTCCATTGCGACGGTTGGGTCGTAGATCGGAGGTCGCCGAATAAGGTGGATCGGAACCTCTTGGAGAGAGTGTCTCGTGCGGTTCTCTTCAATCACCTCGAGACGAAAGAACTTCGCTTTCTGCTATCACCAACGGCAGCGCCAACCCACATTCTCCCAACATCGGTCTTTTCCGTGACAGCCATGCCGCTATGCTTGGTGCGACAGTCTGCCTTCATTGTTCCCCCAACGACCAGAGCTCCGGCATGAGAAGCATTCAATCCAGTGCGCTCGCGTCGCTCGTGGCAGCCACACTCGTCGCGGCCCCGGTAGCATGCGCAAACCATCCATCGGTCGGCGGCTCAGCCGAAGCGGCGGGAGGATCGAGCAGCGCCGGTCATGGCGGCAATGATTCGGTGTCCGGAGGCTCGGGGGGACAAGGAGGCTCCACGGAGAGCCATGCGTTCACGCATCCGGGCGCTCCGCTCACCCTCTCGGATCTCCAGACCCTCAAAGCGTGCTGAAACTGCCACTCGGGCCTCTTGGCGTGAAGAAATCCCAAGAAATGCGAAGTTGCGCTTGATGGCCGTCGACGACGGCGGCCATCGGTGCTCGCCTTAATAATGCCTGTCAACGAATGAGTGCTCCGGAAACGGCCCTGGGAGGCCAGGGCTTCACGTGTGAATTGTCGACCTTCTACCGTGGCGAGCGGCGCTTGCTCCGGCGGCGAGCCAAGAGTCCGAGGCCGAGTAGAATACCTAGCATCGAACCTCCCGTGCCACGGACGTTGTTGTGGCCGAGGCTGCACGAGCATCCGGAGTTGCTTTGGTTGGCATTGCCGCTACTCCCTCCGGTCGCAGTGCTGCCGGAACTGCCGCCCCCGCTCGCCCCGCCACTACCCGAATGGCCCGCGCCCCCGCCGGAATTTCCGCCCGAGCCTGCGGCGACGCCACCGGAGCTTTGCGCACCACCGGAGCTTTGCGCACCACCGGAGCTTTGCGCACCACCAGAGCCAGTGCCGCCACCTCCGGACTTTCCACCCTGAGAGCCGCTCGTGCCTGCCGTCATGCTGTTGCCTCCCGAGCCTGTGCTCGCGCCGCCAGCCCCCGAACCGCCCGAGCTCGTGGTTGCGCCGCCGGCACCCGCATCAATGCCGCCCGAGCCGCCTCCGCCAGTCGTAACCGTGGGGCAGACGAGATTGGTGGTCGCGCTTCCGCCCGCGGTGCCCGACATGAGCCAGTAGATACCGTACCGATCCTTGTAGCGCGAGTAGTGAGGGATAAAGACGAGCTTTCCGTCGGAATCCGTACCCTTGGGGGTGAACTCCAGTTTGCCTGCGGTTTGGACCAGGTTGCTCTGGATGTTGGCGAGCCAATCGTTGATGGTGCCGCTGTTGATCTTGATCGTGTCTTGCAGGCCGTTGGGCTTCGTTGCCGCGAGAACCTGTACACCGTGCCCGACCGTCGTCATGCTGTCGGTTCCCAGGCCTGCGCTCAGAACCAAGGGACCGTAGGTGAAAGCCACGGAGTTCTGGTTGTCTTGCAACCGAGAGACTTGCGCGAAGAGCGGAAATGCGACCTCGACCTTATCGTTGGCTTGCCAGACCCGACTGACGCTCAGGAAGCCGCCGGATACCACGGGGGTGACGGCCTGGCCATTGACCGCAACCGCCATTTGGCAAGTCGACGTCCAGTCAGGCTTTCTGAAGTTCAGACTGACGGCGTCGGTGGGGGCGGCGGTGACAGTGAAGGTTACCTTGTTGGAGAGAGGCAGATCCGTCGTCTGAGTCAGGGAAAGGCCGCGGCTCTTCCAATTCAGGGTCGAGCTCACATAGAACGTGATCCAAAGATCCTTGTCGTCGTGGAAGTACACGCTGTCGCCGAGTTTGGTGAAGTTCTCCATTCCCGTTCCAGTGCAGCACCAGAAGCGATCCGTCGGCGTTGCGTATACTTTGAAATAGCCCGTCCCCATGGCCTTGAAATACGTCGTCATACCCGTATCGGGATTCATCGAGGACAGAATCTCGTTGATGTGAATTCTCTCGTAGAAATCGGCGTACTTGACGTCACCCGTGACCATGAACAGATCCCGCGTGAGCTTCGACATGTTGTAGGCGTTGCAGGTCTCGTTATTCACGTTGTCCCGGTACTGATCGAGCGCGTTCGGCGTGTGGAAGTGTTCGTCCTCGCTGTTTCCACCCGTCACGTAGGTGTGGTCCTTCAAGACGACGCCGAAGAATCCGCTGGCTGCGTTGAGATAGGAGGCCTCGCCCGAGCCCACGACGCGATAGCGATTCAAGGCACCGATGAACTTCGGGATCGTCATGTTGGCGTGCCTGCCGTTCAAGTCGTCGGTACCTGCCGCTAGGGTCGTAAATAGGCCAGTGTCATCGAAGACGTGGGCCACCGTCAGGTGATTCGCGCTGTTCGTATATTTGTAGAGCTCGTACAGCGAGTCGTTCAATCCGCCGTACTCTTGGCCGAGGACGCGCGATTTAGCGGCAGCGCTCCAGGCCGCCGTGCGGGCGTAGAGCCAATCTCCGAGCTTGCTCGCAATGGTCAGCGCGTCGGCGTTTTGCTCGTACTCGTAGACATCGAGCAGACCCGCGAAGATCTTGTGCAAGGTATAGTAGGGAACCCAGGTACTGCCGGTCCCGTTGTCGAAGTCGTCGAACTGAGACATGGGCGTGGCAAACAGGAACCCGCTCGAGAGCTGGTACGACTTGAGCTTCGATATCACGTCGTCGAGCTTGGTCTTGATCTGACCGGCCAAGGTCGTGTCGCTGCCCATGGCTTGCTGATACGCATGTGCCACCGCGGACAGCCAGTGACCCATCGTATGGCCGCGGATCATCGAATTCTCCCACCCCCCGTAGAGGTTCGTCGGGTTCGCTCCTTGCGACATCGCCTTGAAGCCGGCTAGGAGGCGATCGGAATCGAGGGTCGTGATGAGGTACGTGATGTCTTTCGAAAACAGGTTCTGTTGGTAGGCGTCGGTAATTTGAACCTCATCGAGAGAGAATTCCTGCATCTTGTCGACCGACGCCGCGGCCAGGGCCGAGGAAGGCGCAAGAGCGAAGGCGGACGGCGCCAGCCCGAGGACTGCGACCAGAAGAAGGCGGCGGTGACATAGCGTTTTTCGGGTCATGACGATTACCTCTCGTTGTTTGGCACCTGGGTTGGCGCCTGGGACCGTCTTGCGAACCGTCCCTTGGACTGCCTTGCATCGTGCGCTGTTTAGGTCGGAGCGAAAAGGATGCAATTCCACAGAAAAGCGATCGGATTGCGACTTTTCCGTTCGCTCTTGGCACTCTGGAATTCAATGTCTTGCGGTGACGGGCGAAGACGAAGAGGCCGAGACATACGATCAAGGTGGTCGCGCTCGCGTTGTGATCGCCCAACGTCTTGCACGAGCAACCGGCTGATCCACCGCCTGGCGACCGGGTCGAAGTTCCGCCGGTTGCACCGGTGCCAGATCCGGGATTGCTACTGCCGCCTCCGGTGCCGCCGCTTCCGGCGCCGCCCGTGCCACCCAGCGAGCTCGCTTCCAAGCCGGCATCCGAGCCTGCTTGCGAGCCGTCAGCGCCGCTGGGCGCATCGATCGAGGGTCGCTGGTCTGCGTGCGCGTCGGCACCGCCGCCTTCGGCCTGGTTGGCATCGTGGATTGGGCTGCCGCCATCGGAGGCCACGCTTCCACCATCGGTTGCGCCCCCCACTTGGGTCAGGCTCACACGATAGCCATCGTCGCCGTTGACGTTGCTGATCGACACCGTGATCTGGTCGTTGGCGATCGTCACGTCTGCGCTCGACACGACGTCGGTGCCGGTCACGACGCCGCCGCGACCCGTCCATGAGGTGTGGTCGACCACGGCGTGCACCGTGCTTGCAAAAAAGGGCGCAGACGCGAAGCCCTTGACCACCACGTGAATGGTTCCGTCACTGACTCCACCCAGGATGACGGAGGCGTTGCGCGCGCTCGTGTCGAGGCTCGCAAGGCCGTCCAGGTTCTTGCCGTCCTTGGCGAGTGATGAGGTTGTCGTGACCATGGTCCCGGTCATATCGCCGTACCACTTGTACACGAACCATCCCCCGTTGGTTTGCGTGTCGCTCGCCAGCAGACTGCCCAGGTGTCCTGCAATCGAATCGGGCGTCCACCACGAGATACACGCGGTATCCACGCCTGCGCGCTCCAATTGCGCGATGAGGGGAATGGAAGCGCCCGGCCGCCCCTCATCCTTGGCCCGTCCGGAGCCACTGTACTCGTTGATGGTAATTGCCAACGGGCCGACGCCGAGTTGCTTTTCGAGGCTGCGATAAGACGCAACGTCGCTCTCGATGTTCGTACCTTCGTGCCAGCCGATGATGTCGGGGAGACAGTTGTTGGCTTTGCAGTAGGTCAAGAAGCCATTGAAGAAGTCCGGATCCATGTACGAAAGCGAGGGGCCGGTGATCTTCACGTCCGGGTCCAGCTGCCGGACCTTGTCGTAAGTTTGCTTCCAGAGCGCATTGAATGACACCGTCTTGGCGCCTCCTGGCACGGCATTGGTGTCACCACCGTTGGTCCAGGTGCCGTTGGGCTCGTTCCACAGCTCGTACGCGTACACGTTGTTCAGGTTGGCGGCTTTCTTGGCGGCGATGGTCGTGCCGACCTTGTTCAGCCAATCGGTCATGCTGCTGAACGTGTAAAAGCCGGAGAGCCAGTCGGCCAAGCGGACGGTGACCGAACCGCCCAAGGGGGCAAGGCGCGCGGCTACCTTGATCGCGTTGGCGGATACGCCTGGCTGCTGGGTGCCAGGATCTGAGGATGCAGGGTCGGTGAACATCCTCGGGTGGAGCGCTCCCACCAGCCGTTCCAGGTCGGCGTCCGCGGGGACCTTTTCGGTGACGCCATAGAGCGAGCCATTGCCAACGTGGGTCGCTGGCCGGTACGCGGTCGCCAGATCGACCGTTAGGGTCGCCGCAGCATGAACCTCGCTCACCACGAACAAGGAAGACACGACGATCATGCTCGCGATGCCGCGAACATGAATCTTCGGGGTCCGCCTTCGTACGTTTTTGCGCATACTCCAGTATGTTGTCGCGCCGGTCGCACAACTGTCAGAGTGCTGAGCGACAATTACATCTCCCCAAAGCCGACGACTACGTCGCCCCGCTTTTAGGCGCGCCGGTAACCGGACGGTAGACCTCCAAGCCCGCAGACGGGCAGGAGGCAGTTTTGAAGCCGGTTACC